>Ga0160461_1000001_pt1 | contig 787176 bp, 727 predicted proteins | sample HID1975I_E6MG_FD_108266 | JGI IMG/M metagenome (GOLD analysis project Ga0160461, IMG submission 108266) | Enriched soil microbial communities from UW Madison campus, WI, USA - HID1975I_E6 MG | ecosystem: Environmental > Terrestrial > Soil > Unclassified | place: USA: Madison, Wisconsin... | reverse complement strand
TTTTACAATCTCAAAATGCTCAATCAAGAGTTCAGGTAAAAATAATTTGAGGAGTTCGGCATCGTTTAACATTCCACAAAATTATCAATATTTTTTTTCTCCCCAAGTTTTGAGATTGATCCAGTAAAAGCGACTGCTTCGCTTACTTTCTGCATTCCGATTAATTCCTGTTCGTTTGTTATAGACATGATGATTTTTTGAAAGAGTAAAGTTAGGGAATAAAAAATATTGATTAGAAATAAAAAAACACTTACTGTAACAGTAAGTGTTCTGTGGTCCCACCTGGACCCCCTGTATGTATGTTTAACTATTTAATTACCAAATAATTATAGAAATGTAAATTTAAGTAGTGGACAGTTTTGAGCACACTAATTTTAATTCCCCTTCTGTTTCATACAAATTTACTTAATTTGCAATAGATAACAAAATTATTGTATTGGAAAAGCTTACAACAATCTTCAACTTCACTAAACTGTTTCATGAAGCATATCAACTAGATTTACCTCTTGACAATTTCCCGATAATGCTACAGGAACTAATCACCATTGATATAACAGAGCTCGTAAAATCTAACAAAGTGAAATCATCCACAAAAACTGATTTATGGAAGGAGGAAGCGTATCGTAATTTTGATAGAATTGGCAAAATAGGAATTGAGCCATCAAACGTATTAAATCTAGACATTGAACCAAGCGAACTTTGGGATAGTAGTTTCATGAGAGTTCTTAGAACTTTTAATGAAAGAAATTTTCATGTTGCCAACTGCTTACATGATAAAAAATCTTTTGAAGATAATGACAATCTTATAAAGTCTCAAATAAAATTAATGTCTTTTATAGACCTCCCGCTATTACTCCCAGCTCTTAAAGGACAAAGAAGCTCATCAGCTCTGATGGAGGAATCGAGAGAAAAAGCAGAACCCAAACCCAGTATTATCATTCAGGAACAATACTTAGAGAGATTCATCAAATCCCTTTCGAACTTTACATTAGAGAATTCACGAGATAATCTATCAAAGCTTCTGAAGGGAGAAAACATTACTGAAGGGATAAAATTTTCTTGTCCTGCAAATTCTGTTATAAAATTCTTCAGAGAAAGACATAATGAACATATAATAGCTAGTAGCAAGACAGATATAGCAAAATATATTCATACCTTTTTTCTTTTTAGAAATAATAAAACTAAAGAGTTTTGTTATTCAAAACCTGAAAATATAAAAAACTACCTAACCCGAACAACTCCACCTAGTGGTGCATTAACTACAATTCCTTTTGTAGAAAGTTAAGAATCGTTAATTTTTATTACTCATTTACAACCCCTCAATGACACTGTCTTGATGGTGTCACGAACATGTTCATATATTCGCAAAGTAATTACACAATAACAGCTGTTAATCAATTATTAACAAAACAAAAAAAAAATACTACATGAATATACAGAACAAAAAGTTTCTTACACTAGAAGATGTGCAAGAATTACTAGGTAAAGGTAGAACTATGATTTATTATTATAGAAAAGAAGGGAAATTAGTTCCTTTCGGAATGTGTGGCAAAAGCCCCTTATTTAGATTAGAGGATGTCGAAAAATTTCTAATTGAATCGCTACAAATTAATTAACATGACAGATAACTTAAAATCTACACCAGACTCTCATAAGATAACTGAACAGCATATACAATCAACAGGAAATTTTTGTCAGTTATTTTCGATTGTAATAAATCTTATACAAAAAATATATCCTCCTTGAGAAAAAAGTAGATAATTATAGTATGAAAACAATTTCAGTATTAAATAATTCAATAGTACTATAATATAAATATGAACTTTAATTTTTATATATAACAACTATCAAAAGATTTCTTTGTTTATTTTTAAAGCAAAAATGATATAGCCAAAAACAATAGTTTTATTCTGCACAAGGCAACTCGAAAGTCTCAGAGACCTATTTTATCAATAATAATAATAATAATAATAATAATAATAATAATAATAATAATAATGCATCTGCTATCTATTCATATACTCAACTTGGTATTAGCATTCATTTAGCTGATTGTAGGAATTTTAAGAACAATGATTTTGACTAATCAATATATGTATAGATTCCATGTTGTGAAAAACCTCCTTTATACATTCACGGTAGTTGGGTTGAATTGAACATATTTCTCACTTTTAAATGAACTTGAAAAATTAACAAGATATATAACCAAAACGTGAAACTATTGTAGTTCTCTTCTTTTGAGTTGAAGAGATAAAATGCCATTCTCATTACAAAATGCTTGAAAATCCTCTAATGAAGAAATTGCAGAACTTTCGTCTATAAATTGGTCTAACATATATTCTTTGAACAAAAATTTTCCTCCTGCATCATTACTAAAAACGTTATTATTCTGGAAAAGAATATCTTCCCAATCACCCAATTTAGTATCTCGTTTCCACATATCCTTTCCCAAGACTAAAAACAACTTAGTTTCAGAATTTTCAACTGCATTAAAAGTTTCAGGTTTAATTTTACTTGCAATAGTACCATCTTGTTTAGACACATCATAGTAACCTGTATCTGTTAAAATGAATATTGAGAATGTTAAATTATCTTTTGGAGTAAACTTAAAGTGATAGAAATACATACTTAGCCAATCCCAAGCCCAATGTTCCAAATCAACCTTACCTCCATTTTTAGCATGAGCTGAGAAAACAGGATAACCTTCTCTAAATTCAAAGTCAAAATGCCCCCCTATAAAGGAAACTAGATTTTTGATTCTATCCTGATATTCAAAGAGTAGTCTATAGGATTTTCTAACATCTATTAATTTGTTATTCAGAACGTTTTGCATATTCAAATAGGTTGGTAGTTGCGGTTGTTATGGTAATTTGCGAGAGATTTTTTAGAGGTGTTACAAGTCTTTCCTTAGTAGAATTAAAACCAGTTGTAAACTTAAGAAATTCAAATTGATTAGAGTGTACTCTTGGAGCTTCAAAATCACCAAACCACTTCATTGTGTAAAACTGATGAAGCTCAAAACCTTTAATAATATCCTCTAAGATTCTTTTTTGAGGATTAAAAAGCTTCAAATTAAGACTATCCAGTTTTTTGTAATGTCTAACAATGGATAGTAATAAGTTTGTCCAATTAGTTTTACATATAACAACTTCTTGATTTTGATAAATAAAATTAATCTCTGGGTTCCTATTATATAGTCCTCCTAGCTCTATGTAATAAAGCAGTTTGTTATCATCAGAGAAGTCATTATAATAAGCTACTATCTGGTTCCTTTTCTGTTTAATAGATTGTTGGTTTTTATCCCATCTCTTAGCTTCTATGATTACATCAAACATTTCAGTTCTCATAAAGACATCTGGCTCTATGAAATTAATGTTAGAGGTACCTTCTGCACTCCAATGTTGCCAAAAGAATATCTCATCTATGGTAGTAACTTTAGGTAAACTCCCAGTAACTAAAGAGCTATTTAAAATAGACCAAAAAAGTTCATCTGGAAGGTATTTTAAACCATCGAAAGTAAGAGAAGTTAAAGAATCTTCTTTTGCTTCTAGTTTTCCTTTTCTTTGGTAGAAATGTGAAATCATATTAGTGTAAATTAGTTTTTTTTAAACTTTTGCGAGTTTAAAAATCTTATAATTAATTTTATACTTTGCATCAAAAATTTTTAGGTCAAATAGGATGTTTAAATATAAAATTTTAACAAAAGTTTTGCAATAAAAATTTACATTTTCACTTATGCATTTACTAAATACCTGTTCTCATTAATACATGGAAAAAATCCCTCCCCACCTTCCAGAAATACAAAATTATTTCTAAGTTTATTAATACATCAGTAAATATTTGCAACTACTATCTGTAAATTTAGTTTTTAATAGCTCAATGTTACTTTGTGGATGTGCTTTCAATGCAACTTCCTCTATTCCCTTGATTGACAATTCAAATATATTGATATTTGTTCAATTTTTACTGGATTACTGATAACCAAGGTATTTTTGCTACTATTCTAGAAACGCAAAATCCTCTGAATTTACTAATAGGCTAGCAGTATTATTTCACACCAGTTTTGAATGTTAGCAAGTCAAACTTCTCAATTGCTTTAGGTGTGTAAATATAAAATTAGAGAATATCAGAAATCCATTATATAAGGAATTTGTTTATTAAAATATATGATTACAAATAAATCTCTCATAATTTTAAAATCTCAGCCTCATTCAACCACCTTCTATACTGACAGTCATAAGTTGCAAAATTTGAACAACCATAAAATGCCCATCTTTTATTTTTCGTAATTCCAGATTTCAGTTGCAAATCTCCAGATTTACAATTGGGACATTTTTTACTTTCATCAATATCGGCTTCCATATTACTTTCTAATTCTTGAATGAACTTTGATGGAAATTTTCTGTCCGCAATTACAGATGTTTTTACTTTCGCCCTTGTTAAAGCTACATAAAACAGTCTTCTTTCCTCGCTATTAGGATATTTCTCAGAATCTCCAAGTAACAGCATTAGTACAGAATCATCCGACATTTCAGAAGGAAATCCAAGTTTGCCTGAATTGCAATTTAAAACAAATACATAGTCGGCTTCGAGTCCTTTAGACCTATGGACAGTAAAAAATTCTAATTCGATTTTTAAATTTGTGCTGTATTCGTAAACTAAAATATTCTCTCTTATTACAGTAAATTTTGTATTATCTGTTCTTATCCTTTTAAAATCATGATTGTACCTTCCCAGAACATAAAATTTTCGAAGTAAAAGGTCAACAACTTCAAATGACCTTTCTTCTGTATCACTTTTCTGTATAGCAGATTGAATTATTTTATTTATAGCTTGTTCTAAAGCATCTGTATCATCATTCTCTTCTGATAATGAATAAAAAATCTCTAAACCAGATTTAGTGTTTAATTTGTTTTTTAAATGTTTTTCAACTTGTGATGGGTTTTTCATTACAAATTCTCCTGAAATATCAATCATAGGTAAGCCGAATCTGTATGTAGTTTCAATTTTTGATATATGTGTATAGCCAAAATACTTTTCAAAATTATTAAACAAACTGATATCGCTACCTGTAAAACGATATATTGATTGCCAGTCATCACCAACTGCAAATAGTTTTACATTTTCTGTCTGCTTTTTGAATGCATTAATTATTCGGTATCTCCCAGCACTTATGTCTTGAAATTCATCTATGATTATATACTTATATTTATGAGTGTATTTATTTGTTTCCAGATAATTCACAGCTTTGTTAATCATATCACTGAAATCAATCTGTTCTTTATCTCTAAGCATTGTTTCATATGCTTGATAAAGTGGATAAAATAAAGCAATAAAGTGAGAGCTTCGTTCTTTATCAAAGCCAGATTTCATTTTAATTCTATTTTGAAGTTCCTTAAATGTAATGTTGCAAGACTTATATAGGCTTAAAAAAGTATTAAATAATGTGATTAACGAATCAACCTCATCAGATGCATTTTCAGTAATTACATCCCATTTTTCTTTGTCAGAAAGAGGTTTGACAATAAAACCATTGGACTCCAGTAAGTTTAGCAATACTTTTTCAAAAATGCCATCTTGAAAATGATAGCTAAAGGTTTCTAAACAAACAGTTTGATTCTTTTGATGAATATTCCTTTTCCATTCAATTCCATCCAAATATTTTCTTTTAGCTTGTTCGATGGTCGTGCCATCAGTAGCAAAAAAAGGTGGAACATCTCCATTTTTATTTAATGCATAGTGTTCTAAATAGATTCTTTTGTTATTTTGATAGATGCTGAAATCGGGTGTATACTGTCTGTAATCGTACGAACGTGTACTAATTTCATACGGCTCCTCATATTTATAATTAATTCCGTTAAATAAAAAGAAATTAGCAATCCTACATTCCTGCTGGCTTTTCACAATCTCTCTTCGGAACGTTGTTTTATCACCAAATTTAATTTCAACTTTTTTATACGGTCTAATATTTTGGTCTTTCAGATGTTGTATATGTTCAGATTGATTTTCAATTTCAAAATCATCTTTATTAATTTTGATATAGTCCGAAAAAAAACTCGTTAATAAGCTGAGGTATTTTTCATCAGCAACTAATTTTTTAAATGTGTCTTTTATAAAAAACAATGGTTCTTGGTCATACAGTGAGGCTTTTACTCCTTCAGCTTCTTTAACTATATCTAAACCAAGTTTGTGAAATGTCTTTGCATCAATACCTTTTATATTGACTTTCTTAGCTAAATCATCGGCACTTTTTTTTGTGAATGAAACAAGTAGAATTTCCTCAGGTAGAACTTCTAGTCTTTTGATAAGATAATTTACTTTCCCCATGATGGTTGTAGTCTTTCCACACCCTGCACCTGCAATTATTAAACTATTGTCTTCATCACGAATTATTGCATCTCTTTGCTGGTCATCCAACGATTTTCCACCATCAATACTACTTAATAAAGTTTGGCTTTCTATAAGTTCATATTGCAAAAATTCTTTATTAAAACTTTCACGAAAGTTTTCATCATTACTGATAAGACTTTTGAAAAATGCAACCTCCATTGCTTCTGAAGATGTTAGTCCAATGTCTTCAAACGATTTTTGAAAAATAGTATTTTTCAGTATTTCACCGTGCTTGTCTCTCCATTGAGAAAGCTTATAGTTTGAGAAATATCCATTCGTATTTCTCGTCAAAGTTCGAAAACCTTGATTTGCTGAATAGATACTAGGAAGAACAGATTTGAAAAGATTGCTCAACCTTTCCTTATCTAATTTTTCGTTTTCTTTTTTAATTTTTCGTTGTTTCTGCTCTCTTATGGTGTTGATTACCCAACCTACTGCCAAAAGAGTTAATGCTCCTGCAACTAAATATGAAATCATCTTATATTTTTTTGTAGATAACTGAATTTTCTAATGCAAATAAGCTTTATTTTTTATCTCTAAAAAATTCCTTTATTGCATCACCTGTAATCTTAGCAATGTAATCTAAATGAGATTGAATGGAAAGACATTCTTAAGATATAAGAATTTGCTGGAAGTGTTAACACAAGGGAGCTAGAAACTCCCAGCAATGATTTAGAAATAATAAAAGAAATGCTTTCAATTTTGAAGGCTGAAATTGCTACAATTAAAAATAGATAAACTATATCAATCTATTAAGTTTTCCTAGATTATTTATGTAACCAAATATTATTTCTATTTCTAAATCATTGCTTTCATACTGATTTTTCATTTCTAGAATTGTCTCATTTATACCTTCCATCAGTACAATCGGTCCCGTAACAATGAATACTATTAATTTCTTATAATTAAGAAGTTGTAAATGCTTCATTGAATTAATCAAAATATTTGATAATCTATTCTTAAAACTACTATCAAGTCTTCTTGAATAAATAATTTCAACACCACTTTCATTTCCTACATCATCACTCAAAATAATATCAGGAAAACCATTAGCATTTGACATGGCAAAAGAAGAATTTGTATGATTCTCTAATAGCCACATTTTAACTTTTTGCTCAATATCATTATGAGTATTCGGGTTATTTAGCAAATTACTTAGATTAATCTCAGTGAGATTTTGTTCTTTCTCTTCAATTTCAAGCTCCTTCACAACAGTATCATTTGCACCAAACAGTCCTAGCAACTCAGATAGTTTAATAATGTTAAATGATTTTTGAGGGGCTTTGGTTTTAAACTCTGTAATTAATTCAAATCTGGGATACAGAGCTTGGTTTTCACTTTGGTAAAACCAATCTTTTTTCTCATCACCCGAGACAAATACAATGTCTTTATTATATGTTTGCGCTAAATGTAAAATTGTGAACCATATTAATAAATCACCAATTCCTTTATCCCCCTTATTTTCATCTTCAAATCCTGGAGGTATCTTATGGTCATATCTAAATTTCAAATCTTTCTCTACCTCCTTTTCGTTTATCTCAATATCAACTACTACATTTTCTTTAAACATTGATTTGTAAACTTGAGTTACAGGGTCATCCCAAGACCAGTTTTTTACATGTTCTATTATCGCACCTACTTTTTGTTTGTATTCTTTAATAAGTTTATCAATCTCCTGTTCCTGCTTTATTAGCTCATCATACTCTGGTAATCCACTAAGTAAAGGAAATTTGCCATCATATAAGCTTAGTGTTTTATTACGTTTTCTAGTTAGTTTTGAAAATAGCTCCTTTAATTTTTCAGGTCTTGTTTTTGCAAACTCTCTTGCAACTTGCCCAGGAATGAACAATCTCTTTTCTTTTATTAGCTGAGCATAGACCTTCCTAATTTCATCAATACCTTCGGAGCTCGTAGTGTATGGTAAGACTAAAGCATTTGTATCTAAAACAAACAAACATTTAGATTTAACTGAGGAAACAGATACACCTGATAATGAAAAAATATCACTTGCTGTTGGAAAAATTTTATTATTTATAAATATATCTTTATCACTACTCATTTAAGAAAATTTTATAGGTTATTCACGCTAAATGTAATGAAAATTTCTCAAATTTATACCACTACAGTAGTGATATAGAATACAGTCCCCCTGTCTTCCTATTCTTTTTCCTATACCCCCCATTTTTAAGATAAGTTTTTTGCTGTGAGTTTTACAAAAAGTAATATTTATAAACTTTTTTGAAATTTATTTTTTTGATACGTAACATTTTTAGACTATAGTCTAAACATGATACATTTAAATTTTTCAGAAAGATTAAATAATAAATCAGAAATATGCTAAAAAGACCCACTCTAAATTTGGTACACTAAATAATTTTTTGTACCTTCACTACAAATAAAAAAGCCTTGAAGTGGTGAGACACAACAAGGCAAATCAATAAATTTTAACTCTAACTTAAAATCATCGACTTTGGCAAATTTACAAAACTGTCTCGAAAATTGTGCTGTTTACTGTGGCACATATGCAAAGTACAACAACGGAAGCCTGTTTGGAAAATGGCTCAACCTTTCAGATTATTCTGATTATGACAACCTTTATCAATCAATGAAACAGCTTCACAAAGATGAAAATGACCCTGAATTTATGTTTCAGGATTATGAATTCCCAGAATTTTTTACCAGTCAGGGTTTAGTAAGTGAATCTCATATTTCAAATGATATTTATGAGATTGCTGAGAAAATCAACGATTACGATATGGATTTTGAGATAATTGAGGCGTACGTTGAATGTATAGGCAACTATTCCGAAGACACGGAAGAACTTTTAGAAAAAGTTACGGATTCATATTTTGGAAAATATGATTCAGATGAGGATTTTGCTCAGTGTATACTAGAAGACACAGGTTCGATTCCTGAAAATTTACCTTCATACATACATATTGATTGGAAGGCTACAGCCAGAGATTTGATGTATGATTATTCAACTTCTAGAGGATATTATTTTAGGAATTAATTAATGCACCCTACATTAGGGTGCTTTTAAATTAAGAAAGATGAAAGCAAGATATGTAAGGGTTTCTACAGGAAATCAAAATACGCAAAGGCAACTACAGAAAAATCATCCCGATGAGAAATTGTATGTAGATATTATTAGTGGAGCTGTACCATTTAAAGAAAGGCTTGAGGGACAGAGGATGTTACATGATATTATGAAAGGAGACTTAACTTATATTAGTGTCAACTCTATTGACCGTTTAGGAAGAAACCTGTTTGATATTTTAGGGACTTTGGAGCTTTTTAATGAGAAAGAGATTATTTTAAAGGTAGATAATCTTGGAATTGAAAGTTTAGTTGATGGTAAAGTTAATTCAGCTTTTAGACTAATTATATCTGTCATGGCTAATATTGCTCAGATGGAAAGGGAAACGCTTTTGGAAAGACAAAGGGAGGGAATAGAAATTGCCATTGCTAAAGGAATTTATAAGGGAAGAAAGAAAGGAAGTAAAGAAAGTGATGAAGCGATTCTGAGTAAATATAAAGAAGTTGTGAAATACTTAAAGAAAGGTCAATCTCTAAGAGATACATCTAAATTATGCAGTGTTAGTTTAGGTACGGTTCAAAAGGTGAAAAAAATAATTTCTTAATATGACTATCTTTATACATCAGCGAAGATGTTACATTTTGTATCTTTACAACCTTTTTAAAACGTTCTTATAGATGATAATAAAGCATAAAATTAGTTCATTTCTTTTTGACCTCTTCTCGGTGGAGGGAAATGATTTAGAGAAACTTATAGATGCGATTAAGCAGTTTTATAGAGACAACAATATTGTTTCTAAAATAGAAGCAGATGAAAATTTCATTACTATTAATTTAGATTTCAGAAACCAAATTATTGATTCTGGAAAATACAATAAGCTTATTTCATTAAGTGAATCTGGTCAATTTAAAAAGGCTTATGATATTTCTATAGAACTATGTGAGAAATACACTGATGATTCAGACTTACATAGAATTAAAGGACAAATTGAAACGGAACTTGGTTTGATTGATGAAGCAATTAACTCTCTCATTGATGCTCTTAGATGGAATCCTAAAAATGCATACGCTCTAATAATGATGGGTAATATTTTTGCCAAGAATAAAGAAGATGTAGAGACCGCTATGAAATATTTTAACGAAGCTTCAGCAATCGACCCAGATGATAATATTTCTTTAAATAATATTGGTGCAAATTTGATGACTCTTGGAAAATTTGAAGAAGCAAAAGTATATCTGAAGAAAGCCGAAATAATAAATCCTAAATATCCAAATACAAAATATGCACTTGCACATATTAGTTTTCAAAAACTTGAATATAATAGTGCCTTTGAATTAGCATTGAAAAGTCTATTACTCACAAAAGCTGGAGATGAGATATATAATAATTCAATTTTGTTAATAAATGCTATTTCAGAAGCAGTAAGCAAATCAGATTTTGCTAAAAAAAAGCTTAATGCATTTACAAATCACATCGAAGAAATATCTGGAAAAAAGGTTAAAATCGAAGTTGATAATGATATACCGACTATTGCAAAAGTTGAATACGCAGAAATATATAATAGGGATTATCATCTGGTAAAATATAAATCTGGCTATCCTAGCTCTATACATCTAATTTTACATGAATTGAGTCACATAGAGCTTGCTTCCGAAGCACGTATAGCTGATAGCAACATGCTTTTCACATCATCAGAAGAACAGCGAATAAAATTTATCACCGACTTCGAGATGTATTGTAACAAACTCCGTAAGAAAGGATACCCAGAAGAATCCATAAGTAATCTAATAAACAGTTTGTTTGAAGGTTTGAATAGACAAGTTTTTAATACACCAATAGACCTATTTATTGAAGATAGAATCTATAATAAATTTCCTGAATTTCGTTCGATTCAGTTTGTTTCACTACTAGCAATTCTAAATGAAAGCATAGATGCTGTCACAAGGAAAGAAATAGTTGAGATAATAGATAATGAAATTGTTTCTAAATCAAAAATTTATAACTTGGTAAATGCAATTCATTTTAAAAATATATATGGCTTAGATTATAGAAAAAAATTTAAAGCATCTAGCATTGAATTGAAATCAGCCGAGAAGCTTTACAATGAATTTGTAGAATATAGAGAAGATAAACAACCTGCAGAGGAATATGAACTTGTTCAAAATTGGGGTAATGATTTAAAATTAGGAAAATACTTCAAATTGGTAAAAGAAGAACATTTTGATAAAGATAATATTGCTTTTCAGGATTTGGGTATTGATAATTTTCCTGATGATGATACCGATGCAAATCAACAAATTGAAATGCATGAGTTTATTGAAAATCACACTGACAAAGAGTTAAATTCTGCTGTAATGATGTACATGGTTGGAGCATTAAGATACTTCAAGGAAAAAACTGATGGTGAAATTAAAGATACTGCATTCGAAATTGCAACCATTGGCATGAATGGTATTAACCCCAATAATAAATCTGGATATAATGTTCCTTCTATTACTGGCAGTGATTTCAGCGGTTACAAAATGCTAGCTTACTATTATGTAAGTTGGGCATTATCATCGCCTCAATTACTTCCTGAATTGCGTCTTCCCTTTGATAAAGAATACGAGTCAGCCAAATTATTTAGTAAACTTTAGAATATGTCAGAAATAAGTTCCTTGATTGAAAAAATTCGTTTGTTCAACAAAGATAGAGATTGGGAGCAATTTCATACTCCAAAAGATTTAGCGATAGCTCTTAACATTGAAACATCAGAGTTGCTTGAGATTTTTCTGTGGAAACGGGAGGAAGATGTAGATGTAACAAAGTTAAAGCATGAGTTAGCAGATATATTTACATATGCATTCAATATAGCTGACAAATTTAATCTGGATGTAACAGAGATAGTTGAGGAGAAAATGGCATTGAATGCTTTGAAATATCCTGTTGAAAAAGCTAAAGGTAGCAGTAAAAAATATAGTGATTTATGATAGTTTATACAGGTGATAAAGAAACCTTTTCTAATGATGTTATTTCAAACAATATTGAAAATATTATCCATAATTTTTATATTGAAAAATTAGGTTCTGCTACAAATGCAAATGAAATAAACTCTTGGAAGAATTCAATGATGTACATGAATAATGTGCTTCTAGATAATGACATCCCTCATGATGCTGGAGTTACAATAGAATATCAAATTCCCCAAACATCAAAAAGAATCGATTTCATTCTTTCTGGAAAAGATGAGAATGATGTTGATTACGCAATCCTTATTGAACTTAAACAGTGGTCTGAGTCGAAGATGACAGATAAAGATGGGGTTGTAAATACATTTGTGGGAAAGCGTCACAGGGATGTAAGCCACCCATCATACCAAGCTTGGACATATAGTTCTTTATTAAATGGTTTCAATGAAGCAGTATACAATTCTGATATCAAGTTAATTCCTTGTGCTTATTTGCATAACTACATGCCTGATAATTTAATTACCCATGAGTTTTATAAAGAATATATAGATAAAGCACCTATATTTTTAAAGCCAGATGTGTTAAAACTTAGGGAGTTCATCAAAAAGTTTGTCAAATATGGTGATGATAATAAAATTATTCAGCTCATTGATGGTGGACGTATTAGACCTTCTAAGAGCCTTGCAGATAGTTTATCATCAATGTTAAAAGGTAATCAGGAGTTTCTTATGATTGACGACCAAAAAGTCGTTTACGAGACAGCTTTGGCTCTTGCCAAAAAATCAAGTCTTACAAATAAAAATGTATTAATTGTTGAAGGTGGTCCTGGTACTGGTAAGTCGGTAGTTGCTATAAATCTACTTGTTAATTTGACAAAGCTAGGATTGTTTAGTCAATATGTGACTAAGAATTCTGCTCCCAGAGAAGTTTATAAGACTAAATTAACTGGGACTTTTAAACAAACCGAGATATCAAACTTTTTTACGGGTTCAGGTTCATTCGTAAATGCTGAACAAAACATTTTTGATGCTTTGATAGTGGATGAAGCACATCGTCTTAATGCAAAATCAGGAATGTTCAAAAATTTAGGCGAAAATCAAGTGCAAGAGATTATTAATGCATCAAAATTTACAATCTTCTTTGTAGATGAAAATCAAAAGGTTGCAATTCATGACATTGGTGAAAAGGACGAATTAATAAAATGCGCTACCGAGGCTGGAGCAACAATTACAGAACTTGAATTGACTTCACAATTTCGATGTAACGGTTCTGATGGATATTTAGCATGGCTAGACAATACTTTGCAAATAAGGGAAACTGCAAATCCAATTTTAGAGGAAGACGATTTTGATTTTAAAATAATTGACAGACCTGATAAGCTCAGAGATATAATTTTTCAAAAAAACTTAGAAAATAATAAAGCGAGACTTGTCGCTGGATATTGTTGGAAATGGGTTAGCAAAAAAGATTTCAACGCATACGATATTGAATTTCCTGAATATGATTTTAAAATGAAATGGAATCTTGAAGATGATGGCATGAAGTATATTATACAACCAGAATCAGTTAACGAAATAGGATGTATACATACCTGCCAAGGTTTAGAGGTTGATTACATTGGTGTTATTGTTGGCGATGATTTGGTAGTTCGTGATGGTATAGTAATGGTCAATCCAGATGAAAGAGATTCAAATGATAGTACTATAAGGGGATATAAAAAACTTATGAAACAAAACCCTGAACACACAAAATCATTATTGGAGAACATTATCAAAAATACATATAGAACTCTAATGACTAGAGGAATGAAAGGTTGTTATGTATACTTTACAGATAACGAAACATCTGAATATTTTAAAAGTAAGATTGCATTATAAATCAAAATATCAATTTTTGTAAGCTGTAGCAAAATAAATTTTTCAACTAATAAAAAATAATTTCCACACTTAAATATATTTTTTATATTTGCAATATTAGTTAATAAATAATCTAACGAATCCATAGAAGTGCTTTAGTTTTTCTAAAGTAACGGCAACCGACCAATGTGGCACGGTGCTCCAAGGAGTTAATCCAGATTCGGAACATGTAAATGTTCAAATACAATTCTATGGATTTGTTGTTAAAAACCAGCAACAAATGTCAACACCATCAGTTCCATTACCACTTAGCAAATTTGAAACTTTACTATTAATTCCCGAGTCAATTCATTTCGAAGCAGTTAAACAATCTTCAATTTTATATTCGTCTAAAATACACCCTAACAAACTACTGTCTTTGCTAAGCATAATCACAATTGAATTAACATCATTTAATTATGAAAAGGATACACATGACACATCTAGTAGAGTGAAGATTCATAGTAATATTTTAAAAGAAATATGTGGGAATGATTATCCTGTTTATATTGCTTTTTTACTAGACTCAAATATTTTATCAGTACGAAGTCCGTACGACAAAATGGTTAAGGGACAATCTTTTGGTTATGGCTTTAAAGCTCCTTATTCATTTCAAAGATTAAAATTAATAAGGAGAGTACACGAAAAAGCAGTACTTCCTGACAATCACTTTAAAGATTCGTACGTAGAAAAGTGTGAAAAAATTCTGTACGGTCTGTTTGATAGGACTAAGTTTTCGATAGACTATAATCTTGCAGAAGAAAATCTATTTGCGAAATATTTGGGAGATGTTAAATTTCCAATCGACTCGAATAATAAGATTAGTTGGAATAAATATTCTGCATATCATGGGGGCTTAGTTCAGTTAGTAAAGTTTCTTAATGGAGAGTATTTATTCATCCGAAAAAAAAAGCCTTCTGAGAGAAGACCATCAGGGAGATTTTACTCCCCTTTAACGTTTTTAAATAAAATTACAAGAAACTCACTTCATTACGAAGGTAAAAAATTACAGCAATTGGATGTGAACAATATGTTTCCATATTTGCTATCACATTACCTACCTCAAATAGCTAAATTAGACTTAAAAAGAGTTGTAAGACTACAAAAATGCCCTTCATTCAAATTAAAATACAACATTAATAGTACTCCATGCACATCTAAGATACATATTTCAAACCAGTGGTTAGAACAGTACCTTGTAGAAAAATATGGAACTTTACTTTTTCCTAAATTACTGTTAGGTGTTGCTAAAAGGAGTTTGATTCAGCAGAATGTTAACAGAAACATTTTCTTAGAAAAACCTAAAAGTTTGTTTCAGAATAGTGTTAGCCACTTTCAGAAATCCAATAAAAAGTTTTATCCCCCTTTTCTTCATAATTCACAAAGAGAGAATTGGAATCAATTCCCATTAAACACTTCCCAATGGGCATGGAAGACAAAAGGTGAACTGGAAACCCCAAAAGGTAACTATACTAATAGGTATAGTAAAATAAATGGTATAAATAACAATTCCCATTTAGCTACACTTTATACTGAAAATTTTAAAAGGTCACCTATTTCGAAACAGTTTAACCCACCTTCAAAGATACACTCTAACTATATCTCGAATAAAATCCTTGAAACCCTCATGAATAGGGAGATTTTTGAATTCAACAAACTTTGCACCGAGGGGATTATATATGACCATCTTATTGAGAATTTTAAGAAGAACTTTCTTTTAATAGACTGGGCAATTAAGTATAAGGAATTGTTTAACGAAGATTACGATGGGTTACATAAACAAGATAGAGAGTTAACAAAAAAACTCTTTATCGCAATGCTTTACTCTCGAAACAACCATTACATAAAAGAGCAGGGAATCTTTAAATCAGAGTTTCCTATCTTGTATGATTTAATACGGGAAAGGAAAAAAGGGAACCACAAGATTATTACTTTAGAATTATTTGATACGGAGGGTCAAATAATTGTTGATAAAGTTGCAAAAGGATTGATTAAAAAGAAAATTAAAACATTTACAATACATGATTGCATTGCCATTCAGGAAGAAAACATATCTTTTGCTAAAGATTATATGAAACAAATTTTTTTTGAAAAATTTGGTAATCATCCAGTAATTGAACTCGAGAACTAAGATGAAGAAAATATTTTGCCTCTACGCCTTCGATTGTCCTATTATTGTTGAAGTAACAATTGATAAGAAATATTACTTTGATTACGAATGCTTGCACCCATATACAAACATCAAATCCACATATTTCAATGAGAACGACAATTTTCTAGTTGACCATCATTCAATCAAAATTATTCTGGAAAACATATTCTGTATGATTGATTTACTCACAAAAGAATCAAGTCGTGTAATGCTTACTGGAGTAGACGATTCGAACATAATAGATGCAAGGCTCACAAGCCTATTTTTAGCCCTTTTAAACAATGAATTACATAAATTCGACCATAGACTGCTTTCAATTGACATTATTAGAAATTTACCCGAACTATTGCGCTATAAACTTAATAGCACTAGTAAAAGAGAAGAAGTCTGTGAAATGTATCGGTTAATTCTTAAATCAAAGGCTCATACTGTATATTTTTTCAAAAAGTCTAAAACATTTTGTGAGGTCTCATTACCTTACAAGATTCTTGAATTTGTGAAATTTGGTAACTATCACGACTGGTTAAGAAATGCAGTTACTGACTTTTATTTTAGCTATCATGAAACAAAAGATAATCCAGCTGAACAAAGATTATCACAATTCAATCAAATAGACAATCAGCTAAAACTAGAATTGTACTTAAAAATGATAAATGAAAAGAAATTCACCTATTACGATGATTTATTGAAAATATGGTGGAATCAGAGATATTAAATAAACAGAAAAAATGTTTTTATATATTTGCAACAATACATCAACGATAATTAAATAAGTGTAAACTTATTGCTTTGTATAGGAAAATTTGGCGATTTAAAAATACATCACAAAAGCAAAAAGTTGAGCACCACACGACTGTGTGGGCGTTCTGCTTTTGTGTTTGTGGGTTACGCCAAATACCTCCTATACGAAGTGTGAATTGCTCACACTTTTTTTATGCGTATATGTGAAACCGTTACTGAGGTCGTAGTTCCCTCTTTATTTTTATTTTATATTATTCATAGAAACGTACACAAAGGAACACTCAACTAAAAATAGACATGAAAACTAAATTTTTAAAAATTGAAAACCTGCCCATTTACTTATTAATTTTATTAATAAGCATTTCTGCATATGGACAGGCAGAAGACAGGCTTTACAACACTCCTACGCCATCTGTTGAAAGTAGTATTGGCATTAATCAAACTGGAGTCAGCGAAGCATCTAGACAGGCATTAGAATCAGCCAACAAGACCTACCCAACTGGTTTAGATAATCCCTCCCAATCCGCAAAAAAAATAGAAAGTACAGATGTTCCAACATTTAATGAGCTTTACCAACCACCAACCAATGATAATATTGATAGAAACCCAGACGGTACTGTCGATATGTTTGATAAAAACACTGTAGAAAAACAATCATGGGAAGGTGATAAAGTTGATATGAATGAGTATTATGACCGACAACAAGATGGAACTTACGTGAGAAAAAAAAATAATTCAAAATCTGATTCACAAACTCCTATCATCATAATTGTGCTGGCAATTGCTCTTGGGGGAGCCGTGTTCTTTATTCAACGTAATAACACCTCATCTATTTCAAGTACTCTAAATTTACAAACAATAAGTCTTGGTAGTTATACAATTCAGGAACAGCTGGCGGTGGATAACTATGACCAGCTCTTAGCCCGTGAACAAACAGACATTTCTGCTGTATTAATTTCCAAAAAAAGTCAGTTGTCTGAAGTAATATTCACTTTTGCAAATGGTGAAAAGCTATATTTCACTGTAACGGATGCTCCATATATTAATGGTAATGAAGTAAAAGCTAGCCTTATTTCTGAAAATGGACAACAAGCTTACTTATACAAAAATCACAATCACTTAAGTCTCGTAAATACTACTACCAGAATAAAGGTTTTTATGAAAAATTAAAATACCAAATAATGCATACAAAAAATATACGACTTCTATTTTCTTCAAAAAAAATACCCACCGACTCTCTACAGATTGGTAAATCCTGATTATGACTTTTCTCAAATAGAATAGACTATAAAATTATGTCTAAAATTTAATGGAATTAATAAAAAGGGTCTTTTCAAGAGTGATTTTCATCCTACTAAAGTTGAAGTTAAATTACCAAAAATCTTTTAGGAAACTGGAATGCATTCATTCAAATTACACTGAAAAAAAAATTATTGAGAGTTTTGCCAAAATGAAAAGTAGAAAAAGCCAACCTAACTTATAGTTGTTTTGCTACTATTTTCACTGACTTGAAGACCTAAATCAGGATGATACAAATTGATAGCCTCAATAGAAATATCCAACTTTCAGCATATAAACCTTATGATATATCTTACTGCATATACAATGGACAAAATTATCAAATTAAAAAATACTAGTTTCTAACACGTAATATCATAACCCTAATGAAAATCAATCAAAACATTGATTATCAATCACTTAATCAAAACAAAGTGCAGATTGAAATATCAGTTATAAATTAATAATATATTCGTATATCTTATCAACCAATTTCCTTATACCTTCTTCAATTTTATCATTATCAACAGTGACACTAAAAGTTTGTTCATTGTAAATTGCTTTCAATAAGATATAGCTGTCATTATTCTCAATTGAAATAGGTATATGTATATCTACAGAAAGACTATCGTACCCATACTTTTTAAAATCATTATAAGTTAATTGATATTCACTGGAATTTACCGAGCTAAAAAGTGTGTCTTCAAGGTTTATAGTTTTTCTTTTACTATTTTTATCAATTATTGTGGTGACAGTTATTAATTCCAAATGTTTTGGAGCATCCTCAATTACTTCCATCAACAGGTTCTGCCTAACGAGCTGTTCTCTTACATTAACTTTATTGATACCTAAGGTACTATATTGTTTCTCTCCAGCGCCTTTTACTCTTAAATCATATTTATGATTATTAATAATCTTTAAAACTGGGTCAAAGATTTTATTTCGTTCTTCATCAGAGTACATATCTAATAAAGATTTTATTTCTGTACTATCAATATTATCATCTAAGACTATTCTTTTATATTTATCCCCAACTTCATTAGCCCATTCTTTCACTTCTTTAAATTCAATATGAGATTTCATCAATTTATCGGTAGATAAACCTATCTCAAAACTTCCATACTTTAAGTCAACCATTCTCAAATCAGTATCTTCAAACACTGATTTTAAAACACTATTCCTTTTCCTTTCTTCGGGTATGATATTAATAAATTTCTTTTCAAAATCAATTGCAACAAAATTCTTGTATGATGTTGATAAATTTTTCAATAATGTATTTGTTAACTCTCTTAGCCCTATTGTATCTCCATACTTTCTATCATTAGTTGAGAATTTTATATAAAAAGCATTTTTTCTTAAATCATGTAAGTATAGCTTTTGATTATATGCTTTTATTTTTTCATAATAATAGGAGTTTTCCAAAGGCTCGTACTCTAAAAAAGAATCAGTGTCAGGTAAGTAGTCTTCAGATACAGATGCAGTCATTATTGACCAGGTATCAATAACATCTCCTTCAAAATCCCTTTCAAGGAGTAAAAGAATATTTTTCCTAATTATTATCTCTCTTAAAGAGATTCCTTTTGTAAGATATTTGAAAATGTCATCTTCATCTATATCAAAAAGAATAAAAATATCAGAATTATCTAAATTCTCTACAAGATATAAAAGGTAGTGTTTTCCATTTAATCTTAAATGGGAAAGAATAGGTTCATCTAAAAAGATAATATCTTCTACTTTTTCAAATATTGATAAATCAATGTGAGAATTAGTTTTCATCTTCTATAACTTGAAAGTTATTAATTAAATCAAAATTACTTTTAGGGTAAAAAGTATAATGATGTTTTTTATTGCCTGATTGATGCTTTATGCCATCATCATCTTTTATAATACACCAAGCAATTGCATTATATTTTCTTCGTATGCTCTTTGATAAGTTATTAAGTTCCTGAAATGCTGAATCTTTACTATTAAAAGTTGAAAGCCCCCAAGCTAAACAAGTGGTACTATGTTTAGGTCTAATTCCAATAGGAATAAATGAATCAACTAGCTTGTCTTTGTTAACCCATCTATAAAGTTTTAATTCTCCAATTTGACTCTGAAGAGGACAATTTTCTATCTTATTAATATGTTCTTGGTGTAGCAAATCCATCAATAATTTTATAAATTACACATCACTTTTAACAAATATACATTATAATCACTTAATTCTTAAAATAACATTTATTTATAAGCTAAATTAAGCTTAAAACCTCAAATAATTAGTTCTATCAAAATGTAATTAATTTCTACCAATAGCTCATATACTAATTTAAATGATAGAATCAATTATTTTTTATTGATTTGACTTCTCTAGTCCCTTGGAGAAGACTGCCATTTCCATAATTGAAAATATTTACTTTAAACATAGCATTCATACTTTATACAGCTTTCAAATTCAAATAAAAGATTTTTATGGTATTCCAATAAAAGACTTTCATTTAAACTTTTCCTCCGCTTTAATTAATTTTCTTTAAATATAGAATAAGACAACGACAAAACGTGTCATATTATATTTTGATTACAGTTATTCTGAAAATATATATTGATAAATTTAGTTTATCCAGAATGTGTTATCATATTGTTTATATTAAAGAAATATCATTTTATATTAGTCTAAATTTCATTAAAGCAAAAAAAAACTGACTTTTTTCAATGGTTTACACCATGACTCAAAAAAGATGTTAATCAATTCATTAAAAATTTTAGTATATCAAAAAAAAATAAGAAATTCACAGAACAATAACCATAAAAACATTTTTTTTGATGAATCCAAGACTAGAGTTTTATAAGATAAAGCTAAGAGCAAGAAGTAAAGATTTTGTTACATTCAGAGATTTCGCTATTGAAAGCCTAGGTGTAGGTAAAGGAGCTACAGATGTAAATGTATTTAAAAAGTTACATCAACATTTCATTCAATCCCTAAAAGAAGACTATTCAAAGTCTGAAACCCTTAAGAAAAGAATATATATTGAAGCTAAAAGAACAATTAATAAACACTATAATAAAAAACCAAATTTCGATAGTGCAAAATTTACAATTTCTGGGGTTTTAAATGGTGGTAAATTTGGCACCGATAGAGCCGTATCAAATAATGATGATGAAGATGATAGTACAGCATTAGGGAGTAATAAAACGGTAGCTTCATACTTTTTTTTATTTCTTTATTTACCCCCAGACCATAATGAAGGTTTTTTTATAATTCATTCCAATAGCAAAGAAGATAACATTACAAACATATTTAAACACTATATTGAAAATCTATTTAAGCATAACCCCACATTCTACAAAGCAGGAACCGTTGAGTTCTGTCCCAAAGTTTTTCAGGATGAGTTTTTGAAAGGTTCAACTATTAAAAGAGTATCTTTTGAAACCAATGTTATTGACAATGTTACAAGTAAATATGGTGTTTCATCAATTCTTAATGAATTTCATATAAAGATAGAAGCAGTACCAAAAAATAAAGACATATCAGCAAGAAACATAGGTGACGTGATTAAGGTTTTAAAGGATAAGGTTTTTGGTTCAGCAACAAATACAACGAGATTAGAGGATTTTGAACGAAGACAAACTACCTTAGAGGGAACTTTTGGAGGCGCAACAAAAACAATGAATTGGGACATTAGTGATAATGACATTGTCCCTGTAGTATACTTGAAAGATAGAATAACGAAAAAAAATCCTGATGGAACTCCTGACTTTGAGGAACTGAAGGAATTTTGTGAAAATATTTTTATTGATGAAATATTACCAGAAATAAGACCAGATTTAAATGTCACTAAAACTAACTAAACATATCGCAACCGTCATAAAGGAGGCTAACAAGCTAAAAAAGATAGATGCGAACAACACGCCAGATAAATCTTTTTTATCTCGTTTTTTGAGACCTTTCTTTCACGTAGTTTTAACTTTAATAGCTCTTTATATTCTTGAAAAGGGATTTAGTGAGAAATTTATTGATTTCATAACATCTAGTTTATCTATTCTAGTGGGATTGTTTATTACGGCATTAATTTTCAGTTTTGACAAATTCTATGAACGGTCACAATCTAAAAATCTAACTTCTAGAGAAAAATTATGGGACACTCAGGACTTTAATTATTCAAAAATATACTCATATGTAACAGGATATACAATTATCATCAGCATTTTTATACTTATTCTTATTGTACCAAACACTTTAGAACTCTACAATATGAGTTTTAACCTAAATAAATTAGAGTTTAATTTTAAGGATATTGATAAAGAATCTGTAAAGTTATTTTTTAAGGCTTTCCTACTCTTTAACCAAAGATTCTTAGTAATTTACTTCCTATTAGAAATAGTTGTCAATACTCTATTTGTAGTAAGTAGTATGATAAATCATATGAGAGCTAAGATAGAAAGAAACAGTTAAATCTAACTGTAAAAAAAAATGTATTAATTAGGCTCCTATATAGGCAACAATCCCCTGCCGTTGATATGATTTTGGAATAGCCCTTCCCTCAGATACTAAGTTTTTTCCACTTCTAACAAATTTGAAAAAGTATTAAAAGTCAGATTTATTTTTCATAATAAAACCTCTCATAAATATTAGAGAGGTTCTATTATAAAAAATAGAAACTAAATATCAACTCCAAGCACTGTTTAATTTATCAACAGAATCATTATCAGCAAACTTTACATAATTTTGAAAAACAGCAAAATCTTCATGACCTGTAATTTGCATAATTTCGAGAGGTTGTAACCCTCTATTCAAACAACCTATAATGAAATACCTTCTACCATAATGAAACGTAATCCACTCATATAATGGCTTTGTAACTGAAATTATCTCTCCTTTATAATCTTTTTCATTAATAAGAAATTCATTATTTACCTCAGCTTTTATTAGGATTTTAGTTAGATGCTTATTACTTGTCTGATTTGTAAATCCATTACCAAGACCGTAAAGGTCATTGAACTCTTTTATATAAGAAACAGCTTTACTTGACATTGCAATTATATCTGGTCTATTTTTTTTTGTATTTTTAAAATAATATTTACCATCTTTTATATTCTTATAGTTTATGTTCAAAACGTCTGAATGTCGTAGCCCTGTAAGACAACTAATACAGAATAGTCTACGAGTAACATCTAGATGGTTATTAGTACTTAGGTCAAGGTTAAATACTTTTTCAAAATCAGAGTCTACAAAATCTACAAATTGTCCCTTTTCATGTTCTCTTTCCAATGTTTCAAAAATTTTATTGGTATGGTAGTTTCTATCATACATAAACCTTAAAAAAGCTTTAATATTTTTAATTTGCTTTGACCTTGTATTAGTTTTTTGCATACAAGTCATTTGTAAATAATTCATGAAATCATCAAAGAACCTTATATTTAAATCATCAAACAATAAGTTTCTTTTACCTGTAGTTACCGAAAATGAATTTAAATGATTTCTTAGCGTTGTATATGCTTTAAGTGTAGTTTCTTTAAGTTTAGACTTTTGTATTTCTAAAAACTTCTCAAATGCTTTATCAACTGTCAAATCAGTTCCAGAGTTTTCAAATTTACCATTTATATAAGCCCTTACTTCATCAAAAAATTTAGTTGTTTTAGATTTATCATCATCAATAAAATTTCTTGTATATAAATCCAATATCTTAGAGTGGATTGTATTAAGCATTTTATTAAAATTTAATGAGTTAGGAGCATTTGCTTTACTCCTCTGAGTGTTTTCATTCCAATATTTAGGACTGATTTTTAATGTGGTGGAAAATTTTGGTCTTTTTCCATTTAAGCTTATAGCAACCAAAACTAATGAATCTCTCACTGAATTTGGTTCTTTTAAATAAAAATTAACTTTCATAACATTACATTTAGGGACACTTTATTTTACATTGGGGACACTAAAGGGGACACTATCTTATGAATATAATTGAACAAACTTAAAAGTAAATATACAAAAAAATCCTTGTATCACTAATGAATACAAGGATTTAACGTTTGAATGTGTTCAGTTATTTTTAACTGTTTTCAATCTACGTGGTCCCACCTGGGCTCGAACCAGGGACCACCTGATTATGAGTCAGGTGCTCTAACCAACTGAGCTATAGGACCTCAAAATTTGGTTAAATTTTGTGTTTGCAAAAATAGTAAAATTTCTTTCACTACAAAATTTTTTATGGCTTTTCTTGACAAAGTTCTACCAAGACTCCATTGGTTGATTTCGGGTGCAGGAACACAACTAATTTATTATCAGCACCTTCTTTAGGCTCTTCAGAGATAAACTGAAATCCTTCTTTTTTTAATCTTTCTACTTCATTCTGTATATTTTCTACGCCAAATGCCAAATGATGAATACCTTCTCCTTTTTTATCAATGAATTTTGAGATCGGACTTTCAGGATTACTGGCTTCCAAAAGCTCAATTTTACTTTCACCTGTTTCGTAAAATGAAGTCACTACGCCTTCTCTTTCTACGGTCTCTTTTTTGTAAGATTCTTTTCCTAAAAGTTTTTTAAAAAGATCATCAGAGATCCCCAAAGATTTCACTGCAATACCGATATGTTCTAATTTCATAAATGTAAACTATATTTTTTTGACTGCTATTGAATTTTCAAATAGCAATTCAAACAAAAGTACTAAATTTGCATAAATTATGGAAAGCAACAGACAAAGAAAAGTAGCACAGATTATACAGGAAGATTTCGCAGAACTTTTCCGTAAACAGGCATCAGAAAGCAAACAGAATTTTCTGGTTTCCGTTTCCGACGTTAAAGTAACTCCCGACTTGGGAATTGCAAAAATCTATTTAAGTATTTTCCCGCAGGAATTTCGTTCTACAATTATGAAAGAAATAGAAGAAAACAAGGCACAATACAGAAACTTTATCGGTCAGAAAATGGCAAAACAGGTTCGTATTATTCCACAGTTGAGCTTCTATCTTGATACGACACTTGATGATGTAGAGAAAATCGAAAGAGAGCTGCGAGGCGAAGGCGATAACCCTGTTTTATAAAAAACATTGAAAAACATTGCATTTTACATTGCATCACGCTACCTTTTATCTAAGAAAGGAAGCACTGCCGTAACGTTTATTACCTGGCTTGCCGCTGTGGCGATGAGTGTTGCTGTAGCTGCAATGTTTGTCATTATTTCCGTTTTTTCGGGACTTGAAGATTTCAACAAAACTTTAATTTCCAATCTTCATGCTGACTTAACGATAAAAAGCACATCCGGAAAAACGATAAAAAATCTACAGAAAATAAATTCCGTTTTAAAGAACAACAAAGATATTTCGAGCTTTTCGAGGGTAATAGAAGAAAAAACATATATCAATTACAACGGAAAAGGCGATGTTGCCTATCTTCGCGGGGTCGATTCAGCTTATACAAAAGTAAACCCGATTGATAAAAATATTTTTTACGGAAGCTATCCTTCATTTGAATACAGCAATGAAGTAATCATGGAGCGTTCGCTTCAGAACAGATTAGGAATTCCTGTAGACTCAAACACCGATTTCTCAACACTTTTCATGCCTAAACCCGGCACAGGAATTATCAATAAGGAAGAAGACATTTATAATAAAAAAGAAATTATCATTAGTGGTGTTTTCCCCGGGAACGAGCAGCTCAACAATTATATTGTTGCGCCGGTAGAACTGGCTGAAGAATTATTAAATCTTCCAAAAAATTCAGCATATCAAATTGTTATTAAGCTTAAAAATCCAGAAAATATAGATTCTGTAAAACAAAACCTGCTTAAAGCTTTAGGAAAAGACGTCGAAATTAAGACCAAACAGGAAGAAAATGCAGCTTTCTGGAAAATGATTAATACCGAAAAACTGTTTATTTACCTAATTTTCGCTTTGGTTATCTTCATTACAACATTTAATTTAGCAGGCGCAATTATTATTTTACAACTTGACAAAAAGCAACAGGCAAAATCTCTTATTTCCTTAGGTTTTCCTTTAGCTCATCTTAGAATGACCTATTTCTACACCGGGATTTTAATTGTTATTTTAGGCGTAATTTCAGGTCTTATTTTGGGCACAGCTTTATGCTATTTCCAGATCTACACCGAATTATTTAAAGCAGTAGAAGATTTACCTTTTCCTGTAAAAATTGTAGGTGAAAATTATTTAATCGTTGCAGCTATTGCCTCAATCTTTGGCATCACTATTTCTTGGTTCTTTTCTAAAATCAGCAAAGACTATATTACTAAAAATTAATATTTTAAATTTCTAGTTATTCGTAAATTTGCCTCCCAATTTAGAAAAAATGAGACGAATTTTATACTCTTACTTGCTGAGTCTGATTGCGATCAGTGCTTTAGCTCAGGCTCCTGCTAATTATTACAGTACAGCCACCGGAACGGGTGCCACACTCAAAACACAGTTAAAAGACATTATCACAAACGGACATCAAGATCACGGTTATGGTGGACTTTGGACTGGTTATCAAACTACTGACAGAGATTATTATTATGAAAATGATGGTACTATTTTAGATATTTATTCTGAAAGACCAACAGCTGCAGATCCTTATAATTTTACCTATAGTACCAATCAATGTGGAAGCTATGGTAATGAAGGAGACTGCTACAACAGAGAGCATATTGTTCCACAAAGTCTTTTTAATGAGGCTTCTCCAATGAAAAATGACATTCATTTTATCAGAGCAACAGATGGATATGTTAACAATATAAGAGGTAGCTTTCCTTTTGGAAATGTAGGCGTTACGAATTACATTTCGAATAATGGTTCTAAAAGAGGCAGTTCTGTTTCTGCTGGATATACAGGAACCGTCTTTGAACCAATTGATGAATTCAAAGGTGATGTAGCAAGAATGATCTTTTATTTCGTGACAAGATATGAAAACCAGCTTTCTACGTTCAGCTCAGGAAATATGCTTGGCACTTCTGCTTATCCGGGATTACAGACATGGGAACTTAATCAGCTTTTGGCGTGGCACAATTTAGATCCTGTTTCGCCGGCAGAAATAGGAAGAAACAATGCTTCATACACTTATCAGGGAAACAGAAACCCTTACATCGACAATCCCAATTATGTAAATTTGGTTTGGGGAACACCGACTACAGATACACAAGCTCCGACAACTCCGACAAACTTAATAGCAAACAACCCTACTTCAAGCACTGTCGCATTGAGCTGGACTGCGTCTACTGACAATGTAGGAGTTATAGGATACGACGTTTATGCTAATAATGTTTTAAAAGCGACAGTTTCAGGAACATCAACAACTGTTCAGGGCTTAACCTCTTCAACAACGTACAACTTCCATGTTATAGCTAAAGATGCGGCAGGAAATTCATCTACACAAAGCAATACAGCAACTGAAACCACACTTGCGGGATCAGGTGGCGGAACAGGAACTTGTGGAACTGAAGATTTCGAAAACATCACGGGAACAGGAAACGGATATGCTACAAGAACCTGGACAAATAACAATATTACCTGGACAGCAACAGATGCAAGAGTAGATGAAACCATTAATGGGAAAGCGATCACACTAAGAATCGGTAACTTAACCAGCTCTACTATATCAGGAGGAATGCAAGACTTAACAATTAAAACTTCTCTGAAATACGGAACAGGGCCTGGTAATTTAAATTTAGAAATCAATGGAGTTCAGGTAGGCACAATTCCTTACACTGCAACAGCTAATGCAGTTACAACAACTACAATAAGCAATATTAATGTGAGCGGGAATATTATTATTAAAATTACAAACCCGATTACAGCCACTAATGGACCAAGAGTAGCAATTGATGATCTTACTTGGACTTGTGCAGCTTCTTTATCAACTGTTGAAAATTCAAAGGAAAAAGCCTTCGGTATCTATCCAAACCCGGTTAAAAACCATGAACTATTTGTAAAAGGTGAAAACCTGAACAAAGTTTTGAAAGCTGAAATCTATGATCTTTCAGGAAAATTGATTAAAAACATTGCAAATCCTTTCAAAAACTCAAATAAAATCGATCTTCACGGGTTAACTAAAGGAGTTTATATCTTGAAAACAGACAACAACACTACAAAATTCATTGTAGAGTAAGACAACAAATATTTTCAATACGAAAGACCGATTTTTATCGGTCTTTTTTTTTATTTTTGAAGTATGGATTCCAGCAACAAATTAGGACTGATCGGAAAAAACATCTCCTACTCTTTTTCAAAAAAATATTTTGAAGATAAATTTAAAAAGAAAAAATTCACCGATTTTTCATACGAAATTTTCGACTTACAGGAAATCAATGAAATTGAACAACTCCTTTTAAAACCTAATCTTTTGGGCTTTAATGTAACGATTCCTTATAAAGAGAAAGTTATAGATTATCTGGATTCATTGAGCGATGAAGCTCAAAAAATAGGCGCTGTAAACTGTGTTTTAATTGAAAATGGAAAGAAAACCGGTTACAATACAGACGCTTTCGGTTTCGAAAAAACGCTCGTTGCACACAAAAAGGCACATCACGAATCGGCATTGGTTTTAGGAAATGGTGGTGCTGCAAAAGCAGTGCAATATGTTTTAGACAAACATAACATTCCGTATCAGACGATTTCGAGAAAATCAGAAATTAATTTTGAAAACCTAGATTCAGAAATAGTTTCAAAAAATAAATTGATCATCCAATGCACTCCGGTGGGAACTTTCCCCAATACTGAAGATTGCCTTGATTTTCCTTTCGAAGCCCTTACAAATCAACATCTGGTGATTGATCTCATCTACAATCCCGAGTATAGCAAATTTATTTTAAACGCATCACAGAACGGAGCCAAAACCGTCAACGGATATTATATGCTGGAACAACAGGCAGAAAAAGCCTGGGAAATTTGGTCGTTTAAAAAAAAATAACATAAATTAGTAACTTAATTGGCTTATATTAGCTCGCTTTAAGAAATTAACGCCATTATTCATAAAAGATTTGCTATGACAACAGAAAATAATCTTTCTGAAAACGAAGAACAAAAACCTTCTACAGAACTTCAGGAAACAGTTGAAAACACTCAGAATGCTGAAGAAAACCATCACGATGAAGATCCTGATGCTTCTCAACACGATTCTCTTGCTGACCTGTCTCTTGCGGATACCCTGAAGGAAATGGAAAAAATCATCAATTCTAATAATGCAGGTGAACGATACCGAGAATTTAATGCATTAAAAGAAAAAGCAAATCATTCGATTCACGACGAGATTGAAGATAAAAAGCATGAATACACCGATGCCGGAAATGCAATCGAAAACTTCAGCTACGAACATCCTTCTCAATCTAAACTTTCCGGGTTGATTCATATTTTCAGAGAAAAACATGACAATTTTCAGAAAAATCAGGAAGAAGAACAGAAAAAAAATCTAGACCACCGCCAAAGTATTATAGAAAGACTTAAAAATCTTTATACTAATTCTGAGCCCGGAGTAAATCTTTTCAAATCAATCAGAGAGATCAAGGAAGAATGGTCAAATTCTGGTCAGGTTGCAAAATCTGAATTTAAAATTTTAAACAACAACTATTTCCATCATTTGAATCAGTTTTATCAGATGTTGGATCTAAATAAAGAATTTCTTGAGCAGGAATACAGCCACAACTTAGAAAAAAGACAGCACATTATTGCGAGAGCAAAAGAGCTGGAAAATGAGCCGGTCGTACAAAAAGCTTTAAATGAACTTCAATATCTTCACAAGCTTTGGAAAGAAGAAGCAGAACCGGTTTCTGAAGAATTCCGTGAAAAAACTTGGGAAGAATTCAAAGAAATTTCAAATAAAATTCACGAGAGAAAAACTGAACTGTCTGCAGCTATTGAAACAGAGCAGAATGCTAATCTTGAGAAGAAAAATGAGATCATTGCTGAAATCAAGAAACTTTCTGAACCAAAAGACAATCCTAATCATACATATTGGCAAAACTCCATCAAAAGAGTTGAAGAATTGCGTTCAGAGTTTTTGAAAACAGGCAGCGTTCCAAGAAAATTATCCAACAACAATTGGAATGATTTCAAATCTACTTTAAGAGGATTCAATACGACAAAAAATAATTATTATAAATCTTTGAAAGGTTCTCAACAGCAGAATCTTGATGAGAAAATGAAGCTGATTCAGACTGCAAAAGACAATATGCATTCTGAAGATTGGGATCTTGCTGTGGCTTTATTCAAAAAACTTCAGGAAGACTGGAAGAAAATAGGTCACGTACCAAAAAGCATGACCAATAAAATCTGGGACGAATTCCGTGATGCATGCAACACATTCTTTAATAATTACAGAGAAAAAAGCAGTGCTTCTACCGATAACTGGAAAGAAAACTACAAGCTTAAAAAAGATATTCTTGAAGAACTGAAAACCATCTCAAACGATGAAGGAAGCATCGAAAAAATAGAAGCAATTAAAACTTCTTGGAATAATATTGGAAAAGTTCCTAGAGATAAAATGGCGATCAACTCGGAGTTTAATAAAACTCTAAGAGAAAAACTGAAACTTAACAAAATCAACGAGCTTGAGCTGAAAGAAGAAGGTTTATCTGAAAACCAATTAACAGACAAAGCAAGAAAAATCAAGAACCAGATTTCAGATCTTGAAGCAGAAATCGTAAAACTTGAGAACAATCTTTCTTTCTTCAAGAATCCTTCGAAAGACAATCCGCTTTTACGAGATACTTACAATACGATTGATGACAAAAAAGCTCATCTTGAGACTTTAAAGCAGAATCTTCACAGTATTATCGCTGGAGAATAATTAAAATTAAAGTAAAATATAGAGCGAAACAAAGAAATTTGTATTCGCTTTTTTTATCTAAATGCAAGAAGAATTTTACATCAGAAGATGCATTGAGCTCGCTCAAAAAGCCATCGGAAACACTTACCCAAATCCATTGGTGGGAAGTGTGATTGTTCACAACGATAAAATAATCGGTGAAGGTTATCATCATAAAGCAGGTGAAAATCATGCGGAGATCAACTCTATAAATTCGGTTGAAGACAAAAGCCTGATTCCTGAATCTACTATTTATGTTTCTTTGGAACCTTGTGCCCATTTCGGGAAAACGCCGCCTTGTGCTTTAAAAATTGTTGAACTGGGTTTTAAAAAAGTTGTTATCGGCGCGATGGATTCTCACGATAAAGTGAACGGAAAAGGCAAGAAAATAATTCAGGCTGCAGGAATTGAAGCTTTTTCCGGAGTTTTGGAAAAAGAATGCATTGAATTAAACAAAAGATTTTTCACGTATCACGAAAAAAGAAGACCTTTTATCATCTTAAAATGGGCAGAATCTGGCGACCGTTTTATGGATAAGGATTTTAAACCTACCCAAATCAGCAATGCACTGACCAAACAGTTTGTACATCAATTAAGAAGCAACGAACATTCTATTTTGATTGGAACGATGACTGCTTTGCGAGATAACCCGAGTCTCACCACAAGAGAAATTGTAGGCAGAAATCCTATCAGAATTTTGATTGATATTGATTTAAAAGTTCCGAAAGATTTTAATGTTTACAGCAATGAGGCTGAAACTTTAGTTTTCAATTCTGTAAAAGAAGGTGACGAGGGAAATATAAAATTCATCAAAACCTCAAGAGAAAATTTCATTGCAAATATGTTGAAAACATTACACGAACTTCAGATACAATCCATCATCGTGGAAGGTGGGAGTTTGGTGTTACAACAATTCATTGATGCTGGTTTATGGGATGAGACGATTATTATTAAAAATAAAAATTTAGTCTTAGAAAACGGAACGAAAGCTCCAAGATTTAACAAAACGCCCATCGACACAAGGGATTTTCGAGAAAACGTTATTGAATTTTATAAGAATTCTCATTAAGAAGCCGACAAATGCTGCACGAATACAAAACCATAGAAAAGCCTGTAGAAAATACCTTACTTAAAGAAAAAGGAAGCAAATTCATAGGTTTTGCTTTTCCGGTTAATAATGAAACTGAACTTAAAAGTGCATTAGATAAAGTAAGAACTGAACATCCGAAGGCAACTCATCATTGCTATGCTTTCAGAATGGGATTAAATGGTGAAAATTACCGCGCAAATGATGACGGAGAACCTTCCGGAAGTGCAGGCTTACCAATTTACAATCAACTTTTAGCTCACGAAATCACCAATGTTTTAGTAATAAGTGTTCGGTATTATGGTGGGACAAAACTAGGCGTTTCAGGTTTGGTAAAAGCCTATAAAGAATCAGCAAAAATCACCTTAGAAGAAGTCAATATTATTACGAAAGAATTGGAAATTGAAATTGAAATTCAGTTTCAATTCAATCAGCAGAATATAATTTTCACCCTACTTTCAAAGTTTGATGCGAAGATTTCGAATTTTGATTCGCAGCAAACTGCAATTATTTCAGCAAGAATAAAGACTAAACATAAAGATGACATTATTGAGGCATTAAATAACATTCAACATGTCGTTTGTAAAATAATTGAATAATAATCTACAGCTCTATTATTTTTTGATTTTCAGAATCATACATTATTATTTTAACATTATTCTTTCCATATCTTTTCTTTATTTCATCACTTATTTTTAAATAAATTTTCATTTCAGGAATTGGCATTGATTCCATCTCTTTCATTGCCCAATTTTGAAGATTGATCGATGGTGAACCATTATAATTGATAATGTTTCCAAACTGAGGCTGCATTTTCTCTTTTGAAGAAACACAAATGTACATTTGCTTTCCTTTTCCGGAATATAAATTGAAAGAAAAGTATTGATACCATCTTCCAAAAAAACTTAAAACCGGCATCAAAAACCATAAAATCAACCAATAGAAATGATTGAATAAAAAAGGTTTGATATTATTGATTTCAAAAGGTTTATGATAAGTAATAAGTAAAATGAAGATTATCGCCAGATTCCAGAACCAAACTATAGAATTGTATCCCAAACCAAAAGGTCCTAAAATCATTAAAATACTTAGATGAATCAGAATTAAAAAACAGCTCACTCTTTTTTTATTTTTAGAAAAAATAAGCAATCCTCCAAGTAGTATTTCGCAAAAAGGAATGACAAGCCCGACGAAAAAAAGTTTATATTTTAAAACTGTTTCACGAGAAAATCCAATAAAATCTTCAAGAATTGTATTCATCCAGACAGAAGAAAGAAAACCTCGATTGAGTTTATGAAGTCCGCTAAAAAAATACATTGACACTAAAAGTAAGTGCATTAATACGATTGTATTTTTTGGCCTGTGAAAATTGATAATAAAAACCAGAAAAACAGATAAATACATATATTCCCAAGGTTGCCATCTTACCGTATCCAGCATACAGCTGAATAATTCTATCACGAAAAAAGAAATTAATAATCCTCGATTTTTTTTAGCAAATAAAATAATTAATAATAAAAGTAAAGAGATGACAAACAGGAGAGTATGAAAATAACTTGGAATATATTTAAAGAAATCGAAGGCAGGAATCACCGGATAGAAACGATCTGCAATCCAGGCTTTATAGCTCCAAACCTTCGTAACAAACCAAAATAACGCAATAATTCTCATTAAAACATTTGCTTGCTGACCCGCCGATTCAATCTTCCAGTTTGTATTTTTCATAACAATCAAAAATATCAAAATTGAATGACTTTGTATTAAAAAAGAAAACATCCCAGAAATTATCTGAGATGCTATGTATATTTTTTGAATTTAAAGCTTAAATCTAATCTCGTCGACCTCCCATTAAGAGAGAAGCAAAGTATATAAGTTGTGCCAAAGACCCAAGTGCCGCCACCAAATAAGTTCGTGCAGCCCAAGTAAGGCTGTCTTGTACGCCAACAAATTCTTCTGAAGTTACCGTTCCTGTATCTTTTAACCACTTCATTGCTCTGTTACTTGCGTCATATTCTACAGGAAGCGTCACAAAAGCAAACAATGTAGTAAGTGCAAACATAATTACTCCGATCAATAGTACCAATTTGCTGCCACTCATGGCCATAACAATAATACCTCCCATAAATACAAACTGCATTAAGTTTGAGCTTATGCTCACCACAGGAACCAGTTTTGATCTCAGTTGTAACATAGAATATCCTACAGCATGTTGTACTGCATGGCCACATTCGTGAGCTGCAACAGCTGCTGCTGCGGCATTTCTCTGCATATAAACTGCCTCAGAAAGATTCACTGTTTTATCTGCAGGATTATAATGGTCGGTTAACTGTCCTGGAACCGAAATTACCTGAACATCATGTATATTGTTATCTCTCAGCATTTTCTCGGCAACCTCTTTACCAGACATACCGTTTCTGAGATGTACATTTGAATAATATTCGAACTTAGATTTTAATCTTGAGGAAACCAGCCAGCTTACCAGCATCGAAATTCCTATGATAAGATAATAACCTGTCATTTTATTTTTAATTTAATATAGAATAATTCTAGTAACTGATGTAAAAATTGTGCCAAAGTTTTAGGTTTTATTAATTATATTTGTGGTTGAATTTACCTGAAAACTATGTCGAAAGTTTCCATTATTGAAGTAAAAACTCCCGAAGATTTAAAGCAATTTGTAAAATTCCCCATGAATTTATACAAAAACAACCCATATTATGTGCCATCATTTATAAAAGATGAAATTAATGTATGGAATCCTCAGGAAAATCCTGCGTTGCAATATTCTGAAGCAAAGCAGTTTTTAGCATGGAAAGACAATAAAATAGTCGGCAGAATTGCAGTAATCATCAATCGTAAAGAAGAAAAAGAACTTGGTATAAAAAAGGTCCGTTTCGGCTGGATTGATTTTATTGATGATACAGAAGTTTCTAAAGCATTAATTGACACAGCTATTAATTATGCTAAAGAACATCAGATCGACAATATCGAGGGACCAATGGGTTTTACCAATCTCGACAAAGCAGGAATGCTTACGTTTGGATTTGAGAAAATCGCTACAATGATTGGAATTTACAATCACGAATATTACTCAAAACATATTGAAAACCTAGGGCTTGTAAAAGAAAAAGAATGGGTAGAGTTTGAAATGAACTTTCCTAAAATACTTCCTCCAAAAGTAGAAAAATTCAGTTCACTGATTGCCGAAAAATATAATTTAAGAGTTTTAAATTTCAAAAGCAAAGAAGAGATTTTACCTTACGTAAAACCAATGTTTAAGCTGCTTGACGAAACTTACAAACATCTTTCTACCTACACTCCTATTTCTGAAGAACAAATCACAACATATAAAGAAAAATTCTTCCCGATGATTGCTAAAAACTACGTAATCTGCGTAGTTGATGAGCATGATGAGTTGGTTTCTTTTGCAGTTACGATGCCTTCTTACTCCAAAGCTTTACAAAAATCAAAAGGAAAGCTTTTTCCTTTCGGATGGTGGCATTTTTTACAGGCTCAGAAAAAAAACGACCGCGCCAATTTTTACCTGATCGGAATTCATCCCGAATATCAAAGACGTGGTGTAACGGCTATTATTTTCAAAGAAATTTTCGTACGATTCAACAATATGGGAATCGATTTTGCGGAAACCAATCCTGAATTGGAAGAAAACAAAAGCGTGCAGGTTCTTTGGCAGGACTACAATCCCGTAAATCATAAAAGAAGAAGAACGTATTCTTTAAAATTCTAATATGAAGCCACACCTTATCATTTTCGCTATTCTTATTGCAGGTTTTGCTGTGTATAATATTTTCTTCGCTTTAGCTGACGACAGAATGAATACGCTTGTAAATATTGTTTATGCAAGTGTACTTTTTGGCTATATTTCATTTATGGCGCTTACTGTGCTCAGAAAAATGAAGAAATAACACTATTTTTATTGATTCTAAATTATCGGTTTTCTCTATTTTCATCAGACTTTTAAGTTGATTAATTTCATGCTTTATTGTTTATTGCCTAAATTTGCAACTTGAGATAATAATGTAAAAATGAATTTACCTGAAAGTTATATTCCGATCCTTATACAAGCTGGTGTTGCAATAGGTTTTGTAGCCATTTCTTTGCTTGGAGCTCATTTCCTGGGACCAAAGCAGAAAAAAGGAAATTCTGTGAAAAATCAAAGTTGGGAATGCGGTGTGCCTGTTGAAGGAAACGCAAGAACACCATTTTCGATCAAGTATTTCTTAACTGCAATATTGTTTGTATTATTCGATATCGAAATCGTATTTTTTTATCCGTACGCTGTAAACTTCAGAGAATTTGGTCTTGAAGGATTCTTTGCGGTTCTTACATTCGTTGCGATCTTCTTCCTTGCATTTTTCTATGTTTGGAAACGTGGTGCGCTAGACTGGGATAAATAAATTCAATTATAATTTTAAATAAGAAGTTTAGATCACGTCAATTAAATCAAAGTTAACATTAGCAACGATTTAGAATCTAAATTAAAATCTTAAAATCAACAAAATGTCAGATCAAAAACCAATTATAAGAACAGATGCACCGGCTCCGGAAGGATTTGAAGGAGAAGGATTTTTCGCAACGAAACTGAGCAGTGTCATCGGTATGGCTAGAAAGTTTTCACTTTGGCCTTTACCTTTTGCTACTTCTTGTTGCGGTATCGAGTTCATGGCTACTCTTAACCCAACGTATGATGCATCCAGATTTGGTATGGAAAGAAACTCTTTCTCACCAAGACAGGCAGATATGTTGATGGTTTGTGGAACTATTTCAAAAAAATTAGGTCCTGTTTTAAAAGAAGTATATACCCAAATGGCAGAACCGAAATGGGTGGTTGCTGTAGGAGCTTGTGCTTCTAGTGGAGGTATTTTTGATACGTACTCAGTTTTGCAGGGAATCGATAAAATCATTCCGGTAGACGTTTACGTTCCTGGTTGTCCACCTAGACCAGAGCAGATTATTGAAGGTGTAATGCAGGTTCAGGCTTTAGCAGAAAGCGAAAGCATCAGAAGAAGAGATATGCCGGAATACCAAGCATTGCTTGATTCTTATAATATTAGCAATTAATTGATACGGAAATGACGAACGAATTTGTATTAGAAGCGATAACGAGAGAGTTTCCGGAATCTGTAATTTCAAGTTCAGAGCCTTATGGAATGCTGACTATTGAGATTAAAAAAGAGGACATCAAAAAAGTAATTCATTATCTTAAAGATTCATCATTGGAAATTAATTTCCTTACTGATGTTTGTGGAATCCATTACCCAGAATTCCCGGATAAGGAAATCGGCGTTATCTATCATTTACAAAATATGATGACGAATTTCAGAATCCGTATAAAAGCTTTCATGTCTAGGGAAAATATTGAAGTAGATTCTTTGACAGAACTTTATGCTGGAGCCAACTGGATGGAAAGAGAAACTTTTGATTTCTACGGTATTAAATTTAAAGGACATCCTGATTTAAGGCCAATCCTGAACATAGAAGATCTTGGTTATCACCCAATGCTGAAAGAATACCGTTTGGAAGATGGTACCAGAACAGATAAGAACGACAGCATGTTTGGTAGATAAGAAAATATAAATGATTAATGATGATTGATTAACGATCAATTATCGCCTATCAATTATCAATTATATATTATGAAAGACAACTCATTATCAAATATACTTAACCAGCACAACAGTAACGAACAAATCGACGGGCAATTATACACCCTGAATTTGGGACCTACTCACCCTGCAACGCACGGAATCTTCCAAAACGTTCTTACAATGGACGGTGAAAGAATTCTTCACGCAGAGCAAACCGTTGGTTATATCCACAGAGCTTTTGAAAAGATTTCTGAAAGAAGAAATTATGCTCAAATTACTACGCTTACTGACCGTATGAACTATTGTTCTGCCCCTATCAACAATATTGGATGGCACATGACAGTAGAAAAACTGATTGGCGTAAAAGTTCCTAAACGTGTAGATTATATGCGTGTAATCTTAATGGAATTGGCAAGAATTGGTGATCACTTGATTTGTAACGGAGTAACCGGTATGGATGCAGGTGCAATTACAGGTCTTACCTATATGTTCATCGAAAGAGAGCGTATTTATGATATGTACGAGCAGATTTGTGGAGCTAGAATGACAACCAATATGGGAAGAATCGGAGGTTTTGAAAGAGATTTCACTCCAAAATTCCATGAGTTGCTGAAAGATTTCTTAAAAACTTTCCCTGCAAGATTCCAGGAATTCTGTAATCTATTGGAGAGAAACAGAATATTTATGGACAGAACCATTGGTGCAGGAGCAATTTCAGCAGAAAGAGCTTTAAGCTATGGTTTCACAGGTCCGAATTTACGTGCAACAGGTGTTGATTATGATGTAAGAGTTGCAGAGCCTTATTCTTCTTATGAAGATTTCGATTTCATCATTCCTGTGGGAACTTCAGGTGATACGTATGACCGTTTCATGGTTCGTCAGCAGGAGGTTTGGGAATCTCTTAAAATTATCAACCAAGCTTATGACAATTTGCCGGAAGGACCTTTCCATGCAGATGTTCCAGAATTCTATCTTCCTGAAAAAGCTGATGTTTACAAAAAAATGGAAGCATTGATTTACCATTTCAAAATTGTAATGGGCGAAACGGATGTTCCTAAAGGAGAAGTTTATCACGCTGTGGAAGGCGGAAACGGAGAATTAGGATTCTATTTGGTAAGTGATGGCGGAAGAAGCCCTTACAGACTTCACTTCAGAAGACCATGTTTTATCTACTACCAAGCATATCCTGAGATGATTACAGGTTCTGTAATTTCAGATGCCATCGTTACGATGTGTAGTATGAATGTAATTGCGGGAGAACTAGACGCATAAAAGAAATTATAGATTTTGGATTATAAATTTTAAATTAATCTAAACTCTTTAAATATAAATTAATATCAAAATTGATAAGATTTTTAGAACTAAGGTTTTCATCTAAAATCTAAAATCTAAAATCTAAAATCTTTAAATATGAGCGAAACAATAGCTTTTAAACCAGAAAGTTTACAGCAGGTCCATAAAATCATGGCAAGATACCCTGAGGGAAGACAAAAATCTGCTCTTCTTCCTGTGTTGCACATTGCACAGAAAGAATTCGGAGGTTGGTTAGACGTTCCTGTGATGGATTATGTTGCTGAATTATTGAGTATTAAACCAATTGAAGTATATGAAGTGGCAACTTTTTATACCATGTTTAATATGAAACCGGTGGGTAAATATGTTTTGGAAGTATGCAGAACCGGACCTTGCATGGTTTGTGGAAGCGAAAAAATATTAGACCACATCAGAACAAAACTGAACATTAAAGACGGTGAAACTACTGCTGACGGAATGTTCACATTGAAACCAGCTGAATGTCTGGGTGCTTGTGGATACGCTCCAATGTTACAGTTAGGAAAGTTTTACCACGAAAATTTAACCATAGAAAAGGTAGACGAAATCCTTGATCTTTGCAGAGAAGGACAAGTTGATTTGGGCTAATAGAAATTTTAATTTCTAAATTTTAGATTTTAAATTATTCACTTAACGTTTAATACTAATTAATGCAAAAAGCCAAAAGCTAATTGCAATAAGCAAATAAAAATGAGTAAAAAACTTTTACTTAAAGACGCACACGTAGAAGGAATACGTTACTTCGAAACTTATCGCAAACAAGGAGGTTACGGAGCAGCAGAAAAAGCCTTTAAAATGACTCCCGAAGAAATTCTTGAAGAAGTAAAGGTTTCAGGTCTTCGTGGTCGTGGTGGTGCAGGTTTCCCGACGGGAATGAAGTGGAGCTTTCTGGCAAAACCGGAAGGTGTACCAAGACACTTGGTAGTGAATGCAGATGAATCTGAACCGGGAACTTTCAAAGACAGATATCTGATGGAATTTCTTCCTCATCTTTTGATTGAGGGAATGTTGATTTCATCTTTCGTTTTAGGTTCAAATGTTTCTTATATCTACATCCGTGGAGAATATTCTTGGATTCCAGATATTTTGGAAGAAGCAATTGAAGAGGCTAAAGCTGCAGGATTTTTAGGCAAAAACATCTTAGGATCAGGTTTCGATTGTGAAATTTACGTTCAAAGAGGTGGCGGAGCTTATATCTGTGGTGAAGAAACTGCTTTACTTGAATCTCTTGAAGGAAAAAGAGGAAACCCAAGATTAAAACCACCTTTCCCTGCTGTAAAAGGACTTTGGGAAAGACCAACGGTTGTAAATAACGTTGAATCTATCGCAGCAATTGTTCCGATTATCGATATTACCGGTGCTGAATATGCTAAAATTGGTGTTGGAAGATCAACTGGTACAAAATTAATTTCTGCTTGCGGAAATATCAATAAACCAGGAGTTTACGAAATCGATATGACCATCACGGTTGAAGAATTTATTTATTCTGATGAATATTGTGGTGGGATCCCAAATGGTAAAAAGCTGAAAGCTTGTATTCCTGGAGGAAGTTCGGTTCCGATTGTTCCTGCAAACTTATTATTGAAAACGGTAAATGGTGAACCAAGATATATGAACTATGAATCTCTTGCTGACGGTGGCTTTGCTACCGGAACAATGATGGGTTCAGGAGGATTTATTGTTTTGGATGAAGATCAGTGCGTCGTAGAACATACCATGACTTTGGCGAGATTTTATAATCACGAAAGTTGCGGACAATGTACTCCTTGTCGTGAAGGAACGGGATGGATGTACAAAATTTTGAAAAAAATTGAGAAAGGAGAAGGAAAAATGGAAGACATCGATTTGCTTTGGGATATCCAGAGAAAGATCGAAGGAAATACCATTTGTCCGCTTGGAGATGCGGCAGCTTGGCCTGTTGCTGCGGCTATTCGTCATTTCAGAGATGAGTTCGAGTGGCATATCAAAAACCCTGAATTGTGTTTAACACAAAATTATGGTTTGGCTCATTATGCAGATCCTATTCCGGCTGCAGCCACTAATTAATAGCAAGTGAAACGTTGAAAAAGATAATTGCTGTAGGCCTTTTGTTGTCGAATTTTGTTTTTGGACAGGTTACTACAGAAAAAAAGGAAGTTAATCCCTTCAAAAAAGGATCTGTAATGGTATTCTGGGGTTGGAATAATGCAAAATATTCAAAATCAGATATTCATTTTAAAGGAGATGGTTATGATTTTCAATTAGATAATGTAGTTGCTCATGACCGACAGACCAAATTTGAATGGGGAACCTATTTTAATCCTGGAAACATAACAATTCCGCAGGTTAATTATAGAATTACTTACTTCCCGAAAGATAATTTTGGTATCACATTAGGAATGGATCACATGAAATATGTGATGGATCAAAATCAGACTGTAGATTTTAAAGGATATATCAATGATCCTGAATACGCAGGAATGGTAAATAATGGTAAAGTAGATCTTAGTGGAAACGATTTTTTAACGTTTGAACACACTGATGGTCTTAATTATATCAATATCGGAGCTCAGAAATATCATAATGTTTTAGACAAAAAAAATATTGATATTTTCTTGAGTTACGGAGCTGGGATTGGAGCATTACTGCCGAAATCTAATGTTCAGCTGATGGGAAATGAAAGAAGTGACAGATTCCATCTTGCAGGTTTTGGTTTGGATGCAAGAGCTGCGGTAAGCGTGGTAGCAATAAGACATATTGTTCTTCAGGCAGAAGGAAAATTCGGATATATCAATATGCCGGATATTAAAACAACACTGAACAATAAACCAGACAAAGCTTCACAGGATTTTGTATATGCACAGTTCAATTTCGGAATTGGATATACATTTAATACAAAAAAGTATAATTAAAATATAGCTTAACGCCTAAAAGCATAAGCGAAAGCATAGAATATGAGCGAAGAGGTTAAAAAATTCAAAATAACGATAGACGGACAGACTGCTGAAGTGTTGCCTGGTACTTCCATTTTGGAAGCAGCGAGACAGATCGGCGGAAAATCTGTTCCTCCGGCAATGTGTTACTACAGCAAATTGGAAACCAGTGGTGGAAGATGTAGAACATGTTTGGTAGAAGTTTCTAAAGGTTCAGAAGCAGATCCGCGTCCTATGCCAAAATTAGTAGCGAGCTGCAGAACCAACGTGATGGACGGAATGGAAGTGAAAAACCTTTCTTCTGAAAAAGCTCAGGAAGGTAGAAAAGCAGTTACCGAATTCTTGTTGGTGAATCACCCATTAGATTGCCCGGTTTGTGATCAGGCTGGAGAATGTCATCTTCAGGATCTAGGTTACGAGCACGGAAATCTTGAAACAAGAACAGAATTTGAAAGAAATACGTACGAAGCAGACGATTTAGGTCCACATATCAAATTGAATATGAACCGTTGTATCTTGTGTGCAAGATGCGTTTTGGCGGCCAATCAATTGACAGGTGAACGTGAGCACGGAATTCTTTTCAGAGGAGATCATGCTGAAATTTCTACGTATTTAAATAAAGCTTTAGATAATGACTTTATCGGAAACGTAATCGACGTTTGTCCGGTTGGAGCTCTAACAGACAGAACAGCTCGTTTTACAAGCAGAGTTTGGTTTACAAAGCCAATGAATGCAACTTGTAAATGTGATAAGTGTTCAGGAAAAGCTACGGTTTACATGAAAGGTGACGAGATTGTAAGAGTTACTGCAAGAAAAGATCAATGGGGAGAAGTTGAAGAATTTATTTGTGACACTTGTCGTTTCGAAAGAAAATCATTGTCAGACTGGAACATTGAAGGACCAAGACATATCGACAGACATTCTGTTATTTCATTAAACCATTACGAGAAGCCTAAAGACGAATTGAGAGTTTTAGACAATCCGATGGCTAAAGAAATCAGCGAAAAAGACGAAAAATAATAAATCGCTGGATGTCGGAAGTTTGATGATGGATGTTTTTCAGCTTTGAAAATATTATCATTAAATGAACTTCTGCTATTTAGAACAAAAATTGATTAAACGATGATGAGTTGTGCGGCGAATTGCTAAACATCCGGCTTCCAGCTCCCATCTTCAAACATTTAAATAATAAAATGGATTTAATTACATTTAAATTAATACTTGTACTTGCACTTTTCCTGCTTTCATTAACGATTGCAGCCTACTCTACCTGGGCAGAAAGAAAAGTTGCAGCCATTATGCAGGATAGAATCGGGCCAAACAGATCTGGACCTTTCGGTTTACTGCAGCCTCTTGCCGATGGTGGTAAATTTTTCTTTAAAGAAGACTTTACTCCTGCCAATGCAGAAAAGTTTCTTTTCGTATTGGGACCTGCATTGGTGATGTTTATTTCATTAATTACCGGAGCGGTTATTCCTTGGGGAAAAACGTTAAACTTAGGTGGAGTTTCTTACGATTTGCAAGTTGCTAACATTGATGTTGGTGTACTTTTCATCATCGGAATGGCTTCTATCGGAGTGTACGGAATTATGATCGGAGGTTGGGCATCTAACAACAAGTATTCATTATTAGGTGCAATTCGTGCTTCTTCACAAATGATCTCTTACGAATTGGCGATGGGTCTTGCATTACTTTCTATCATCATGATGACAGGAAGTTTAGATTTAAAAGTAATTACTGAAAACCAAACTGAAGGAAAACTTTGGGGTATTATCACTATCGGTTCCGGAATGAACTGGAATATTTTCTATCAACCATTGGCATTCTTAATTTTCTTTGTTGCAGCTTTGGCAGAAACCAACCGTCATCCTTTCGATTTACCAGAGTGTGAATCTGAATTGGTAACAGGGTATACTACCGAATATTCATCAATGAAGTTAGGATTGTATATGTTTGGAGAATATGTGAATATGTTTATTTCTAATGCTTTCATGGTAGTGCTTTTCTTCGGAGGGTACAACTATCCGGGAATTGAATGGGTAACTCAGAATTGGGGTGAAAATACAGCAGGTATTTTAAGTATCGTAGCATTTTTATCTAAAACCATAATCGGAATTTTGATCTTTATGTGGATTAGATGGACGCTTCCAAGATTCAGATACGATCAATTGATGCACTTAGGATGGAAAACTTTAATTCCATTGGCATTGGTCAACTTAATGATTACAGGAGCTGTGATTTTAGCTTTTGGAAATTAAAAAAAATTGTCCGAAGTCAGATGATGGATGTCAGAAGATTTGATTCGGAAACAATTTAAAATTGAAAATAAAATATACATACAGTTTGAAACATCGGACATCCAGCTTCCGACATCAGACCAAAAAAATATAAAAATGAAATTAACCAACAGATCAAAAGTTGTTTCAAATAAAGAGATGACCTTTTCTGAGAAGATCTACTTACCGGCGATTTTCAAAGGAATGGGTATTACTTTTAAGCATGCTGTGAGAACCGTTGTAAAACGTGCTCCCAATGTTTATTCTTATCCGGAAGTACAAAAGCCTAGAGCTGATATCTGGAGAGGTCAACATGTTTTGAAAAGAGATGAAGAAGGCAGAGAAAGATGTACAGCTTGTGGATTGTGTGCTGTGGCATGCCCTGCAGAGGCAATCACAATGACTGCTGCTGAAAGAACCAGAGAAGAAAAAGATCTTTACAGAGAAGAAAAATATGCATCGGTATATGAAATCAATATGCTAAGATGTATTTTCTGCGGTATGTGTGAAGAAGCTTGTCCGAAATCTGCAATTTATCTTACAGACAGATTGGTTGATGTAGAAACCAACAGAGGATCTTTCATTTACGGTAAAGATAAATTAGTTGAAAAAATAAATGAAAGGATTGATATCACAGAAAGACAATCCGAGAAACAAAAAAATGCGGTAAAATAATGGATCAGTTTTTATTTTTCTTGGTGGCGTTTTTAGCAGTGGCAAGTGCAGTTTACTTTGTATTTGCAAAAAATCCTTTATATGCTATTTTGTCATTAATTGTTACAATGTTTTCGATCGCAGGTATGTATATTCTTCTGAATGCACAATTCCTTGCAATCATCCAGATCATCGTTTACGCAGGTGCTATCATGGTACTTTTCCTTTATATCTTAATGATGCTTAACCTTAATAAGCAAGACGAAAGTAAGAAGAACAATACTTTAAAGTTTGTTGGAGTTTTTACGGCTGGTCTTCTTTTGATTGGTGTTTTGGGAGTTTTCAGAGGAGTACAGGAAAGTCATGTAGTAGTTGAGAACGTAGATAAAGGCGTAGGTCTTACGAAGAATCTGGGAAGACTTTTATTCAATGAATATGTTTTACCGTTTGAGCTTGCTTCGATCCTGATTTTGGCAGGTATTGTAGGCGCGGTACTAATCGGTAAAAAAGATTTATAAAAATTATGGGAGAAGTAAATACATTTATGCAAAGCATCCCTCTGGAATATTTCATTACTCTTTGTTCAGTATTATTCTGTCTTGGGGTTTTGGGAGTATTGCTCAGAAAAAATGCGATTGTAATTTTAGGTTGTGTAGAGCTTATGCTTAATTCTGTAAACCTTTTATTGGCTGCATTTGCGGCATACAACGGGAACAGCGACGGACAGCTGTTGGTATTCTTCATCATGGTAGTTGCAGCAGCTGAAGTAGCGGTTGGTTTGGCAATTATTGCGATGTTATATAGAAACACCCGTTCTGTAGATGTAGGTATATTTAATAAATTAAAAGGATAAGAATGGAGAATTTAATATATGCAATAGTACTTTTACCACTTATAGGCTTTCTTATCAACGGACTTTTCGGAAAAAATCTTCCTAAGATTGTAGTCGGAAGTTTGGCAACAGCTGCAGTTTTTGCATCTTTTTGTATTGCGGTAAGCTTATTTTTAAATTTTGACTCTGAAAGTCCTGCCGTAGTTGTAAAGGCTTTCGAATGGTTCAGAGTAAACGGAGTTCAGATCAATTTCGGATTCCAGATTGATCAGCTGTCATTAATGATGGTAATGATTATTACAGGGATCGGATCTTTAATTCACTTGTATTCTATCGGATATATGAGTCACGATAAAGGTTTCTATAAGTTTTTTACTTATTTAAATCTTTTCATCTTCTCGATGTTACTTTTGGTAATGGGAAGCAACTATATGATTTTATTCATCGGTTGGGAAGGTGTAGGTCTTTGTTCTTATTTATTGATCGGATTCTGGTACACCAACGAAGAATACGGTAAAGCAGCAAGAAAGGCTTTCATCATGAACAGAATCGGTGACCTTGGTTTATTGATCGGTATTTTCATGATTGCGTCTCAGACCAACTCTGTAGATTATATTTCAGTGGCACAAAATGCTTCTAAATTTGAATTAGACGGAACAATTATCATCTTTATCACAGCCAGTTTATTTATCGGTGCTGTTGGTAAATCTGCTCAGGTTCCTTTATATACTTGGTTACCGGATGCGATGGCAGGTCCAACTCCTGTTTCAGCATTAATTCACGCAGCAACCATGGTTACTGCAGGTATCTATTTGGTGGTAAGATCAAACTTCTTATTCACTTTAGCTCCAACCGTTCAGGGCGGAATTTTATTAATCGGATTCTTAACTGCAGCATTAGCTGGCTTCTATGCACTACGTCAGAACGACATCAAAAAAGTATTGGCATATTCTACAGTTTCACAACTTGGTTTTATGTTTATCGCTTTAGGTTTGGGAGCTTATTCTACAGCAATGTTCCACGTAATGACACACGCTTTCTTCAAAGCATTGTTATTCTTGGGAGCAGGTTCTGTAATTCACGCAATGAGCAACGAGCAGGATATGCGTTTCATGGGCGGACTTAAAAAAGTAATCCCAATCACACACATCACTTTCCTGATCGGAACATTGGCGATTTCAGGTTTCCCTTTACTTTCGGGGATGATTTCTAAAGACGAAATTTTGGTTGCAGCATTTGCTAAAAACCCTATTTACTGGGTAATGTTATTCATTTTAGCAGCAACAACCGCAGCATATATGTTCAGACTGTATTATTTGACTTTCCACGGAGAGTTCAGAGGTACGGAAGAACAAAAACACCATTTACATGAAAGCCCGATGAACATGACGTTACCGTTAATCGTTCTGGCAATTCTTTCAGTAATCGGAGGTTTTATTAATTTACCACACTTTATCGGTCACGGTCATTATGCTAAATTAATGGAATGGCTGAAGCCGGTACTGACACCGGAAAGCTTTAAGCAAATGGAAATGACTCTTTCAGGAGTTGATTTCAATACAGAAATGATTCTTTTGGGAGCAACTGTCTTAATGTTCTTTACTGTTTGGTTCATTGTGAAAAACATGTATGTGAATAAGAAGAAAATGGCTCTTGCCGAAGAAGAATATACAGGCTGGGAAAAACTTTCTGCTAAAAAGTTATATGTTGATGAGCTTTACAATGCATTAATTGTAAAAACTTTTGAAGGACTTGGACGTGGCGGAAAAATGTTTGACAAAGGCGTTTTAGACCGTGTTGTAGACTATATAGGTGAAGGTGCTGAAGACAGCGGAAAATCTATGAAGCGTATACAAAACGGAAATGTTGAGAACTATGTTCTTATCATGACTTTGGCTGTGGGAATTATACTGATTGTTAACTTTATATTACAATAATGTCTTATTTACTATTAACATTATTACTTTTACCTCTTGTAGGTTCGGGATTAGCTTTTGCATGGAAGAACACTTCCAGCAAATATTTGGCGCTGGGAATTGCTTTGATTCAGATGTTGCTTACATTTTACATCCTTTCGGATTTCAATTTTGAACCGACGGTTGACAGTGTTTTGCAGCACGAGATCAAATATCCTTGGTCGCAGTTTATAAAAAGTAACCTTCACTTCGGAATCGATGGGATGAGTTTGCTTCTTTTATTGCTGACCAATATTCTTTCGCCTCTAATTATTTTATCATCTTTTAACGAAAACGTAAGCTACAAAAACTCGTTTTACGGACTTATTTTGCTGATGCAGTTTGGTCTTGTAGGAGTATTTACAGCTTTAGACGGTTTGTTATTCTATATTTTCTGGGAAGTAACGCTTATTCCGATCTGGTTTATTGCGGCTCTTTGGGGACAGGAAAACAAAAGAATGGAATTCACGACAAAATTCTTCGTGTATACATTCGTAGGATCTTTGTTTATGTTGGCGGGTTTAATCTATGTTGGAATTCACTCGGCATCGTTTGATGTTACAGATTTGTATAATGCAGATTTGGGTGAAACGCAGCAGATTGTGGTATTCTGGTTTATTTTCTTTGCATTTGCAGTGAAACTTCCGGTTTTCCCTTTCCATACTTGGCAACCCGATACGTATACTTATTCTCCAACTCAGGGATCAATGCTTTTATCAGGTATTATGCTGAAAATGGCAATCTATGGAGTAATCAGATATTTATTACCCATTACACCGACTGCAATTTTCGGAATTTCAGGACAGATTGTAATTATCCTGGCAATTATCGGAATTGTGCATGGGGCTTTAATTGCTATTATCCAGACGGATATGAAGAGAATCATTGCATATTCTTCTTTCTCACACGTTGGATTGATGGTTGCAGGTATTTTCTCTTCAGCAGTGCTTACTTTAAGAGGAACTTTAACGATTGAAGGAGCTGAAGGAGCTTTAGTTCAGACTTTCGCTCACGGTATCAACGTTGTAGGATTGTTCTATTGTGCAGATGTTTTATATAAAAGATTCAAAACAAGAGACATCAGACAGATGGGAGGTTTGGCAAAAGTAGCGCCTAAGTTTGCGGTATTATTCTTATTGATTATCTTAGGTTCAATGGGAGTTCCGTTGACAAATGGTTTCATTGGGGAATTTATCCTTATTAAATCTATCTTTGATTTTAATGTACTGGCTTCAATCATTGCTGGTTTAACGATCATTCTTTGTGCGGTTTATCTATTAAGATTTTACGGTAAAGCGATGTTTGGTGAAGGTAATGCAGCAGTTTTGAGCACGGCAAAAGATTTATCTGCAGTAGAATTTTCAGTATTGGCAAGTATTGCAGTGTTTGTAATTCTGTTAGGAATTTTCCCTCAGCCGATTATCGATATGGTGGGAAGTTCATTAGAGTTTGTGTATACATCGATGATCAATTAGGATTAAAGATTTAAATAAAAAATTAAAAGAATTAAGAGATAGGAAATAGAAAGGTAAAAGTAAAAAGAGCCAAGAGTTATAAAACCTTGAAGCTTACACTTTACACCTGAAATTTCAAATCTCAAATCTCAAAAATAAATTATGAGTGTTTTAATTATTGTTTTCCTGACAGCAGTTGCTGCATTATTCTCGGGAGTTTTTGAAAAGGGAAAATTCGCAAGATACATTGGGATTTTTGGGTTGATCGTTGCATTATATGTAAGCTTTTTACCTGAAGCTTCTTTCTTCGAAAAGTACAGATTAATGTATGAGTACGGACAGAATACAGCTTTGTTTACAAAAATTTCTATTGTAACGACTTTGCTTTTATTCTTCCTGGGAGGTTTTGCATTCAGCAATCACAGAAACCATCAGTCAGAACTGTATGCATTGATGCTTTTTGCATTGTGTGGAGGTTTTGTATTGTTCGGATACCAGAATTTGGTGACTTTGTTCTTAGGAGTTGAAATCTTGTCTATTCCGTTGTACGTAATGGCGGGAGCAAACAAAACTGATCTTAGATCAAACGAAGCTTCTTTGAAATATTTCCTGATGGGAGCATTTGCAACAGGTTTCTTATTATTAGGAATAGCCTTTATCTACGGAAGCACAGGAACATTTGATTTATACAGAATTCACGATTTCAGCACGGTAAATCCAACCAACGGAATGTTTATTCTTGGAGTTGTATTGATGCTTTGTGCAATGGCATTTAAAGTAGCTTTAGCACCTTTCCACATGTGGAGTCCGGATGTTTATCAAGGTTCTCCTTCATTGATCACCGCTTTCATGGCGAGTGTCGTAAAAATCTCAGGATTTTACGCATTATTCAGATTAATGACGATTGGATTCTCGGGTGTTACTCACGAATGGATCAATATTTTAGGTGTATTCTTAATTATTACTTTACTATTGGCAAACGTGATGGGTCTTGCTCAGACCAATGCTAAAAGAATGTTGGCGTACTCATCAGTTTCGCATGCAGGATATATCGGTTTGGTATTCTTCGGAATGAATGCTCTTTCAACGTATACATTGGCGTTTTATTTATTCGCTTATTCATTGTCTACAGTTGGAGTATTTATGTGCTTGATTTGGGTTGAAAAGCTAAAAAGAGAGACTTCTTACGGAGCATTTAAAGGATTGGCTAAATCTGAACCATTATTAGCAACCGTTGCAACGATCTCTTTATTGTCAATGGCAGGAATTCCTTTAACGGCAGGTTTCATGGGTAAATTCTCATTATTTGCACAAGCTTTAAGCAAAGACAACAATACCTTCCTTGTAATTGTAGCAGTTTTAGGTTCGGCAATTTCAATTGCTTATTACTTAAGATTAATTATCGCAATGTTCTTCTTTAAAGAAACAACATTCAAAACTTCAGAAAGAGTAACGGTAACTTACAATATTGTCGCAGTATTTATTATTGCATCAATCATTGCATTGGGTGTCTTCCCTGATTTATTTGCAAAACAATTCGGATTGTAATCTGAATCAAACATATTTAAAATTTAAACCTTTCAATTTTTGGAAGGTTTTTTTATAGGAAAAGCTACTCGATGTGAGCAGCTTTTTGTCATTTTGACACAGTACTTTTTTAGTCTACCGCTGTACAGTCGCTGTACCCTTTCTGTACCCTAACTACTTTTTTCGTTTACGCTATTTTAGATTCTTCGGTAAGATTACACATACGAACTCGTAGCATTAAGAAAGCAACATATATTCTTGGAGAAAATATACAAGCAATACAATAATTTATAATAACCCCTTCAAATTGTATAATTTGAAGGGGTTATTTAATTTAGCTAATCTTAACTTAAATGCGTCTTATCAAAAATTATATTTTACATTAAATCCTGTAAAAAAATAAGCCTTCCTTGGGCCGGGATTAACGTCGGTGTAGACAGAAGAATCATTATATTGATTATCCTTATCCGTATCATTAATACTATTTCCGTAAAAAAGGAAAGTATAATTAATCTGATTGGTTAAATTGTTTCCTATAACAAAAACATCTATATCAAATTTATTGAAAGTATGCTTGTAGCCGATTTTAGAGTTTAGAAGACCAAAACTATTCACTTTATTTGAGTTTGCAAAATCTGTGTAAACACTTCCCATATAGTTATAGCTATTCTGCCAGTACAAACCTATTTTTGTTTCAAAATCCAAACCTAAAGAAAACCTTGTCTTGGGAACTCCAACTACATTTTTATTATCATAAACATGCACTTTCGGCTCCGAGTTGCCCTCCTGTAAATATGTACTGAATTTAGAATATTTAAAATCATTGTAAGTGTAACTTGCAAAAGGCTGAAGTTTTGCAATAAAAGAGTTTTTCGGTTTGTAAGAGTAACCTACACTCAATTCTAAACCTTTATTTTGCTGATCTCCTGTGTTTGCCCAATATGAATATGGTGTCTGTTCTTCATTTTGAATAGTCCCTCTCAACTGGGTCAGTTTATCTTTAATATTGATACTGAATAAAGAAACCTGATAATCAATAGAGGTATTCCCTAGTAATCCCTGAACACTGAAATCCCACATTTTTGCCTTTTCCGCAATAAGATTATCATTTGTTTTATTAAGGCCACTAATAAACGATGTAGCAGAGGTCGGCGCGTTGTAGCCTTCACTATAACTAAGGTTAATTATCTGATCTTTCCAAATTTTCTGTAATGCAAAGTGCGGTGTTGCAACAGCTTTGAATTTTTTGTCAAAAGACAAGTTTTTGTCATATAAATCAACTTTATTTACTAAAAATAAACCGGGCACAGCAAGCAGATCTTCTCTATTGTAACTAATCTGATTAATACTCAAACCTGCTAAAAACATTAAATCCCATGGTTTGTAAGTAAATTTTTCAACCGCAAAATAACTGGATTGATTATTTAGGTACTTAAAATAAGAGCCTTGATATAAAGGTCTCAAAATGGGATCTTCGGTAATTGTTACACTTTTAAATCTGTAATTTGAAATCAAAGATCGCGACTGCTGAAGTTCAGTTCCAAATTCTGTTCGGCTATTAAAATCACCCCAATCTTTATCAAAAACAAATACCGATCTCACGCCATAGTTGGATGCAGATGAAGTTTCGTAAGCTCCTGCCGCAATTCTGCCGCCTGTAGTTCCTGTATAAAATACGGTGGTATTGTTACTGAAATTTTCGTTAATTTTCCAAATATGCCCTATTCCGACTCTGGAAGTGATAAATTTAGTTTTGGCTCCTCTTCTGATATAGGCAAAATTTCCGTTATCAATACCGTTGTAATAGTCGTCATAAGAAATCTGCCCCGAAACCTGCTCCAAAGAATTACCGTGAGAACCCAATAAAGTTATTTTTTGACTTTCGTTCAGTTTAAATTCGCCATTAATATTGTAAAAGTTTTTAATACTTTTTCCATGTGGGCGATACCCGTCGCTTCCAATATGTGTATAATTTGCCGTTATAGAGTGATTTTCTTCAACATTTGTTGCGGAAGTAGAAGTCTGGAATAATCCGAAAGAGCCCGTATTAAACTGCTCCGAAATGGAAGTTCCTTTTTGAGATTCTGGTTTTATATAAAATCTCACCGCACCTCCCGAACCTCCACCATACAAAGTTGCAGCAGGGCCTTTTATAACGTCGATTTGATTAATTAAACCAAAATTGACATCATCCAAAACTGTAACACCATCAGCTCCGGTAAGAGGAATGTTATTCAGGTACATTTTTATACCCCAGTTGTTGAATTTCTGGTCATTTCCATATCCCCTTATTATGATTCTTTGTCCGCCGAGCTGAGTTCTTTTTTCTACCTGAACGCCCGCCATAGTATTTAAGCTTTGCTCAATAAATGCAGGATTATTACGATTACTTTCATATTCTGAAATGATCTCTGTAGATTGTGCATGTTTCTTAAATTCTTCACGCTCTTTTAATATTTTTAATCTTGCCTTAATGATTACTTCATCGATTTCTTTTTCATTTTCCTGCGCATTCACAAATCCCATTAACCCCAATGAGAAGAGAATTATGTATTTTTTTTTCATCAATTTATTATAAAAACAAAAGGTAAAGAATACCTTACCTTTTGTTTTTTTTTAAGTTTAAATATTTATTTTCTTATGATAACAGAAGTGTAAACAATGTTTCCATTTTGTATAGCCTTCAATACATAATCACCTTTGATAAGATTTTCTATATTAAATTCTTCATCAGATTTAATATTCTTTTTTGTAATGACTAATTTGCCTGAAACATCAAATATCTCTATATCAACAGGTTTTCCGTTAGCTAGTTTTACATGAAGCGGACCTCTGGTAGGATTTGGATAAACTTGGTTTGCAACAGAATTTTGCTGAGTTTCATTGGTCGCTAAAGTTGTATTGTCTATCTTGGTTGTGAATGCTCCTCTTCCATAAGTTACAGCCAAAATTGTTTTATCTGACGCACGATAATCAAAATGATTAACTTTAAATTTACCCAAACCATCAGAATACAATGCCCATGTAGGTGAAGTCGCTTGAAAATTAGCCGTTCCCCAGACACCAAAATAAGTTCCTAAAATTACCTCATTATTATCTTCAGGATTCATAAAAATAGCTTTTACCGGAATATCGGGAAGGTTACCTTCTTTAGAGATCCAGGTTGTTCCTCCGTCGATACTGTAAAATACACTTGTTTTATTGAAATTGGAAACAGTTACAATAATTTCGCTTTCTGAGGCTCCTAATTTGATATCAGAAATATATCCTCCAAAATCAAAATTAATTTGTGAAGTACTGTGTGTTGCATTTGCATTGGTAACTTTGAATAACTTCCCAGACGACAAACCAATAAAGAGCGTAGAACTTGCAGTAGTATAAGGTGATACAAAGATATCAGTGGCAAATTCTCCTGCTGTTACGGCTGCAATTGTTAACTGGGTTCGAGTAAGGCTTAAAGGTACACTTGCAAGACCACTTATTTTGTTCAACACAATAGATGTTGAAGATGATGAATTTGCATTGGTATAAGCAATATCAAGATTTCTATCTACTGCAAGAGGGTTTATAAATTGTCCGGCATTTCTTTGAGTACTCGAAGACAACAGATTATATGCCCCTTGTGCATTAAAAATGATATGATTGTTATAAACATAAGATGCTATATGATATAAACCTTGATCATCATAGGCTGTATAAGCACCATCTCCACCATAAACTTCCGAAGACGTATAAAAATTATTTGCCAAAGGAACGCCTGACAGTCTTCTTGTGCCATTATCCTGTGCGCCAAGTATCATATTTTCATTTGTAAATGTAGCGGTTGGATTTAAAGTACCATGATAAAATTGAGTAATATTAAGACGTTTATTTCGTACCCCGATTGCCGAATTATTGGCAAGGTTATTTTTATCTGCCGCAAAGAAAATACCTCCATCGTTACCCATTACAAACTGATTAAGATTTTTAGGGTTAAAAACCAGTGCATGTTGATCTGCATGTACTCCAGCAATGTTGGCAGCATTCAGTAAATTATTATTTGACCATTTGGTATACTGCGTCCAAGTGGCACCACCATCCGTACTTTTATACGAATCTATTCCTCCTACATAAACGTGCTCATCATTTTGAGGATCCGTTTCAATTACTAGATCGTAAAATGCTTGTCCTCTTGTAAAATCATTATCCGGTTGCCCAGTATCTATAGGATTGGGTAAAGTAATTCCTGACACAGCAACATCCGTAGAAATCCACGTTGTACCACCGTCTACTGTTTTTAAAATTCTTACCGGTTCTGCATTTGTTGCCCCTTGCAACAGAGCATAAGCTTTTAAAGGATTGGTATTGGAAACCTCTACCATAACCCTTGAATTTTTATTACCAACATCATAAACATTTGTGAAAGTGGCTCCATGGTCAGTTGATTTAAAAATTTTGCCACCAGAGCTAGATGAGCCGACAAAACTTGGTCTGGTTGATACCCAGATTGAATTATCTGTACCTACTTCTATATCCTGAATATCATACCCTTGAGTAGTGGTTGAAAGTAAAGTATTTAATAACGTGAAATTTGTGCCATCAGTAGATTTATATAATCCGGCTTCATATACACCAGCAAACGCAACATTCCCAGACATATCTCCTAAATTAGTTCCCGCAACACCAGCATAGACTTCTGAAACTCCATTATTATTTACCACTTGTATGTCGGGTACGTTGTATATTCCTCTTTTTACACCATTGGATGCATATCCATTTTCTATATTGAATATCTGTTGCCATGTTGCACCTCCGTCGGTTGTTTTCCAAATTCCTAATCCACTAAAATCTCCAGTCTCTACCTCTCCTGTTCCTACATAAAAAATCTGTGAATTGTTGGGATCTGAGACGATACAAGATACAGTAGTGTTAGACCAAAATCCATCTACTAATGTCCATTCAGAAGTAGCGTTTGTAATATCATTATTATACCATAACCCACCTGAGACACCGCCAGCCCAAACTTTTTTACCTGTAACATCATTAGGATCAAACATGATTCCCCTTACTCTTCCTCCAACTTCATAAGGGCCTCTTTCTACCCATAGACTGTTAATGTTTTTACTGGAGTATTGACTATTAACTCCATTAAACATTTTTAATTTTTTTTCGGGTCTATATGTACCCGACTCAACTCTTTTATCAAGTTCAACATAATTTTGATTGCTTACTTTACCGGTTTCCGGATCCATTGTGGCAATAAAGTCTTGTAAATAATACTCATTAGGTGGTTTCTGATTATGTTTTTTAGCAAATTGAACATTTTTTTTGAAAGCTTGTGTAGCATCTTTAATATGTTTCAGATACTTTTCATTTGCTTTTGAGTTCTGGATTTTTTCCTTTTTTGTCACTTCTTGTGCGTTTAAAAGAAAAGAGGTTCCTATAAGACCTACAGAAAGAAATAATTTTAACATCATATTAGTGTTTTTATTGTTATTTATTGTTATTGTTTTATTTTATTCAGGTAATTTCTCATTTTTTAATAAAATTTTATTATTATTATTTTCATTATTGTTTAATTTTATTTTTTGTTTTAGTTCTCTTTTATTTTTTATATTTTCTGAAACTAAATAGGCATTACTGTAGTCTGAAATTTTGTTTGCATCCTGATTTTGAATTTCACCATCAATGCCTATGGTTACTCTTGAAGATTCAGGAAAATATATGCCTTTCAAATACACATTACCATTTTTATGTTCTTGTACTAATGGTATTTTAACATTTTCAATTAAAAGATACTTAGGCTGTATTCTTGAATTGCTTTTTATAACAATATTAAAATTTTCTGATCTTGCTCCTTTTACTCCACCAAGAATTGTGGTATGAGTTGCTTCAATTAATCTATGATGTTGAGCAGAGCAACAATTGCTAAAAAAAAATATTACTAAAATATAGCTTATAACTTTCATATTATATAATTTCCTCACCTTCAGTTTGTTAAAGTACAAAAAAATATTACATTACCAAATTTTAATTTAAAAAAACATTTTTTAAATTAATGAAGAGGAATATACAAACAGTTATTTTCCTTTCTTTTCTACAATCTATCCCATTTGTTATGACAACTATCCTTCGGATACTACATTCGTAACCTCTACTTTTTCGGATCTGATAACTACAGATAAAAGAGCTTCCAGGATCAGTACTAAAGATAACTTACAATATTGTCGCAGTATTTATTATTGCATCGATTATTGCCTTAGGTGTCTTCCCTGATTTATTTGCAAAACAATTCGGATTGTAATCTGAATCAACATATTTAAAATTTAAACCTTTCAATTTTTTGGAGTTTTTTTTTGTATTTAAAAATAAAACAATCATCATTTGTCGTAGAATTACTACAAAATATTCAATTAAATCTTATTAACTTTAAATAGATGAAAAACACAAACACAAATGATAACGAATTTTATAAAATACAAAGTTCGTCCGGATGATAGCCTGAGCTCCATTGCCGCCCGAATACATATTTCTGAAAATGATTTAAAAGCATTCCACAATCAAAACTGTGGAAAAATGAATAAACTATTTGTAAACAATCTGAAAGGGATTGAGTTTATTCTAATTCCAACCCATTTCGTTTCCGAAGAAAAGCAGAAACTTCAACAACAAAAATTACTGCCACCACCGAATTATTTTCTGAAATTCCATTTTGACAAATATTCTGTTGAAGAATATTTTGAGCAATCTGAAAATAAAAATTTAAAGTTCAATTATAATATAGATCTCAACATTCAAGAAGAGAAAGAAAATTTCATAGCGGAAATTCATGTCAAGAATTTAGCAAAAAACAATGCAACACCGGATGATAAAGTTTCTTCTCTTGCTTTGGATTGTATGAAAAGCCTCTATCCTATTTCATATAAAACTTCATTAAACGGCAAAATAGAATCTTTTAGTAATCATCAACGTTTAATTGAAAAATTTAAGGAAAAGCGAAATGATATTGAAGATTTTTATGTTGGAAAAATTTCTCAAAAATATCTCAATACGTTTGAAAAAGATATATCTGATGAAGATTATTTTTTCAGGCAGATGCAATCTAATTTATTGTATCAGGTTTTATTTCCAAACTTAGAATGGTTCCACAAAAAGTCTACTTGGAAAGAGAAATTTTATATTCAAATCAATTCATTTCCGTTAGAATTCAGTTGTCAGACTGAACAATTATTTGAAGATTCTGAACTTGTTGAAACTAAAATGACAGGAACTCTTTCAGAAAACTGTAGCCTTAGAGAACTTCTCAAGGGAATTAGGATTGAAGATGAAGACATTCAAAACAATATCAATGCTGAAATTATAATTCAATACTTCACTTCTAAAACGACAAAACAATTACGTGAAATAAAATCTTCAGTAAATATTTGGCATCAAAACGAATTATTTCAAAAACATAAATTACAAATAACACAAAATTAAGATGAAAACCTACCAATCAAAACCCAATGATTCTTTTGCAGGAATTGCCAAAAAGTTTAAAATAAAAGATGAAAATTTTCTGAAAACATTTCATAATCTGAATTGTCCGCAGAGTGAAACGATAAAAGATGAAATTCCCACAGGAACCACACTTTTGATACCCGAAGATCCTCAATTTCTTAATGATGAAAACGAAAACATTGATGAAGAAATAAATACAATGAATAATGAAAGTGGATCTGAACCGGATCCCGGTGAAGACATGATGGATGAAGAGTCTGAACAAGCTTCATCAACAGATGAAGATAGTAAGGAAGAAGAAAAAAAAGAACAAAATAGTGAAAGTAATTCTTCTGAACAGGACGGAAAATATTTCGTGATTCCTAAAGGGAAAGCCATTTGTGACAAAGGAACTCAATTTCCCGGTTTCAAAGTAACAAGTCATCAAAAACATTATTGGAATGATGAAAACGGAGAACCCGATTATCTTGCCGTCACTGAAGACGACGTAATGTTTAACCCAGCTGCAACTCCTTTTGGAAACTGCTCGGTAAAAAACGGAAATCCATGTGCGTTTGCATCTTCAGGGAAATGGACAAAAACCTACGGCAAGGTAAAAGTAATGGGTAAATGCTGCGTAACGGAATTGTCGGAGCTCATGTGTGCCACCGGAGGAAAAATCACAGTTTTAAAGCACGGACAAGAATCTGAATTAGGAAAAAGCAACGTTAATAATGCTGATTCAAAAGAGCAGCATGTGTATAATCCTGTTGTAGATTTTGAAGAGTTTAAAGAGGAAATAAACGGAGATGATCCTTTTGAAGTGGAATAATAAATAGTAAGCTATGAAAATTATAAAAGGAAGCGCAAATCCTAAAGCAGAAGAAAAAAACTTTTACCAGCTATCAGATTTTATATATAATTTAGAAAACCCTCTTTTTGGAAAAAAGGAGAACGAGAAATATCTATGGACATTATTTAAGAAGGTTAAAAATAACTGGAAGCAAGTTTCAGGAAACATAAAGTACGGTGAAAAAGTGCCTTATACTTTTGGTGAAAAAGTAGTAGGTATTCCATTTAAAATTGAAGTTCATATAAAAAGGAAAAACTTGTTTAATAAAAATGAAAAAGTTCTCGCAGCAACCTTAATTGTAACTCCAAGAACAAAAAATGAATCTACTATTGGAAGAGTAATTTTATTAAACAGAGAAAAAGCAAATGTTAACACAGCAAAATTTAACGAAAGCTTAACTGCAGAGGCAAGAACTTCGAATCTCGTAGGAAAAGAAATAACTTTCTATCTTTGGGAAGAAGGCGTAACACAAGATAAAAAATATCAGAAACCTAAAACTGCACCGGTAGACAAATATGGAATCGCAAGAGTAAAGTTTATTCTTTCCGACTATGCCACACCACAAACATGGATGAGCTTTTTTACAGGTGATGATAATGTGACAAAAAAGTTTTTTGTAACTGCATCTTATCAACTCAAAGAGGTCACTAATAAAACACCGGTTACTGTTACTGACCAACAACAACAACAACAACAACAACAACAACAACAACAACAACAACAACCCGAAACAAAAAAGAAGCAAAGCGGACCGATTGAGAAACTTACTGAGATTGTTCTTATAGGAGTGGAGAAAACGGCTGAGCTTTTTGATGATAAAACGAAAACACCAACGAGTATAGGTAAAGCGGCGAAGCAAGAGTCACCAAGTAATTGTATTTGTAAAGAACAATATAAAGATTTGGTCTGGGGTGGAAAAGTAAGTTGTGAGTTTAGAAAAAAGGTTGTGCAAATTTGTGCAGAGCTTTGGGGAGAAAGCCGAAAATTGGAAATGGCTAATGGTTTAATGGCAGTGATGAAAGTAGAAACTTGGGGAAGTTTTAAAGCACATCATCGAGAAGGCTTTAAATCAGCTAATGACAACTCCAAAGACCTGACAATAAGTAGCTTCCATAAAGATAGTGGCTCTAAATCTTCTCGTGCGGTTGGATTAATTCAGTTTACTCAGGATGCATTAGAGGGAATGAACGAATTTCCTAAATCTACTCCAGCAACGAAAGGAACACAACCAAGGTATGATGCTTTAAATAGGTTGAAACTAAGTTATGCTCAAATGGGAGAAATTAGGCAACTTGATAAAGTGAAAAAATATTTTGAACCTGCTAAGAGCAAAATAAAAACTCCAGAAGATATTTATCTGCACGTTTTTGCTCCCGAAGGAGTCGGTAAAAATGATAATTATTTATTGTATACAAAAGGAACTGACAAGTATGATAATAATAAAAGTGTTGACAAAAATAATGATGGGATACAGAGGAAAGAAATATTAAAAAGATATTATGATAGTAAAAATGAAGGAGAAAATTATAAAACATCTGAATTTTCATGCGGAATAATCTCAAACAATAAAGATATTAAGGCAACAGATATTGTAACCTATCATATTTATTATACTGGGGTAATTGAAAAACATATTCCAAGAAAAATAAAATCAGGTTATGAGCAGAAATATAAATACATTTTTCATGATAAAGAAAACAGAGAACATGAAATATGTGTAACTGACTGGCATATAACAACAAGAAAATTACCAAATAGAAGAAAAGTTTATTCAAAACCAACTCATTCTAAAATTATTAGTGACAAAAATGTAACTGAAGGTCAAACTAGACGAAGGGTAATCTATGAAAATGGAGATATTGCAGAATATGGTTCAAACAATGGCGATACATTTTGGAGATTATATGAATCAACATCAGAACAAAATGAACTAGTAAAAATGCCAGATTCTGTAAGTTATGTAAATTATTCTTTTTCTGGAACACAAAGAAGATATACAGGTCCAAGTTATTTTGCTGGATTTTTAGGTGCATTAGCAATTACAGGGTTATCAATAAGTACTACTGGCTCTTGTTTTAGAGAAGGCTCTTGTTTTCCAAGCCAATTTCACGTTAATGGTGAAAGTATAGATACTATTTATTTTTGGAATTTAGGAAACGATCAAAAATTTATAGATTCCATGAAATTTTTTCATTTTAGAGAAAGAAAAGCAGGAAATAATCCATATTTTAAAAAATTAAAAAATGTAAATGATGGAGGAGATTTACATGATAATCATTTACATTGTGGGAGTTTTGACGAATCAAAAATTAAAGTTATAAAAGAATAAATATGAGATATTATATAATGGTAATTTTATTGGTAATTATTACTACAGGATGTAAGAAAAGTTACCAAGTTGATAAGAAAATAGAGAATAAATTATTTCAGTTTACAGAAATTGGCAATAAAGAATTGCTTACTACAAAATTTCCTCAACAATGGAGAGTACGTCCTTATGAAAATTCTTTTCCCATAAGTGAATCTGATGCAATTAATGAATCTAATTTAAATAAGTTAGACTATTTTGATAATGTGAAAGGAAAATTATTAAAAAACAAAAAGTACATTTCTTTTATGACAGAAAAAGGATTTCGGCTTGATTCAATTTTTGTTGTAGATTCTATTTCTAATAAAAAACAATCGTTTATTTATCTTAAAACATCCAAAACAATTGAAGACCCTAACTACGATTTCCCTCCAACTGTACATCAAATAGACATTCTGGTTTTCGAGAATTCGCAATTTTCACGAAAATTAAATATTTATACAAAAAAAAGCTACCCTTTTGCAATTGATTTAAAACTTGGCTACTTTAATAAGGACGGGAATCTTTTTACAAAAGAATTCAAAACAGATGAAGAGAATACAATATTCACAAAAGAAGAACATTTTAAATTATCAAATGATGGATTAATTATAAAGCAGAACTCAACAATAATTAAAGAAAATAAAAGCAGTATTGCAAAAAAAAATATATTGAAAGAGGTTGACCTTATTGGAGCATATAAAATTTATGCTCCAGCAGTTAGTAATTCTAATGGCGAGGAAATTTCTTTAGGATATTTTATTACAATAAAATCTTCAACTAAAGCTATTTTAAGCATTGATGCAAAATATTCTGAAGATTATGGTTGTGAAGGTGAGTACAGACTAACGAATAATGAAAATGTCATACATGCTAAAGGCAAGTGCGACCAAGATAGCGTAGACGATTTTTATCTTAAATATGAGAATGGAAAATATTTCATTAAAAGTAAACGATTCATAAATCAAAATTGGCAAGAAACTATAAAAGAATAAGAGAATTATGAAAAATCTAATATTTTATCTATTTATTTTAATGTGTTTTTCTTGTAAAAAAAATGATTTAAAACAAGCTACTAATGAGTCTTTAGCGAACTTAAACGAAAATAATCAAAAAAAGAAAAACAACAGAAAACTTAAAAAAAACTATAAAAAGAGACACTCTTATTCCTCTAACGAATAATGTGAAATTATACTTTCATCAATTTGATGAAACTCAAAAACTTTGGAAAATTCCGAAGCTCATTACAAATGATAAAGACACGATAAACATAAAAAATTGGGATAATGAATGGGGCAGTGAATTAGATATTAGATTATCTCCTAATAAAAGATACATGGTATTAGATGCAATCATAAAAGGTTTTTTAAACAATAATAAACAAGAACTATATGAAAATTATACCTGTCAGCTTATTGATATTTACAAATCAAAGGATTTAGATTCTTTTCAAGAAGATTGCGGAGGCGAATGGAATAAGAATAATGAATGGATTTCAAATGAAGAAGTTATATTCACTGGTAAAAATACAACCACAAGTAATTTATTTGTTGCTCACGATTGTTTAAATTCAAGATTCTCTATCGAAATAATTGATATTCAAAGCATTCTTACTTTCAAAATATTTGATAAAACAAAAATTATTTTAAAAGGTATTATAAATATTGATAAGAAAGAAACTCCAAATACAATTAACTTAGGAAAAATTGGTGGTATCTATTATGGAGACAGCATTGTAATTCAGAATGATGGTAATTCGATAAACGAGTATAATCATTTTATACAATGCAATCAAAAATATTTAACGTTTGTGAGAGATTAGTGATTCGAATTTATCATGAAAAATATACTCTGAAAAAGTATTTATAGCAACTTCGGAAACAAATGCAAACCTCATCTACATTTTGAAGTTTCAAATGTTGGTTCAGCTCCAGGATTAAATGGTAAATGCAATCCTTCCGTTTATTTTAAATTCAAAACAGAAGAAGAACTATCTAAACCCGAAATAGATTATCAAAATAAATTAAAAGAGAAAGGATGGAACTAATAAAAAAAATATTGTTTTGCTTGTTTTTATCATTTCTAATGTCATGTGACGGACAAAATAAAAAAACAAGTAATGAAAGAAAAGTAAATCAAACGGACAGTATACAAAAAGAAAATGAAACTTTTATACTGCAAAAACAGCTTTCAAAAAATAAAGATAATTTTAAGTATTTTTTTGCTGAATTCGTTTATCAGTTGATACCTACGGAAAGTTCACTTTTTGATTTATCAATAAATGAAAATGTTTATAAAATAGATTTGCTTTTAGATAGTGCATCAATAAATATTTGGGACTTGAAAAAATCAAAAAACCATCTCATCTTGATAGAAGGTAATGATTATTATGGTTCAGTTTTTTATGTATATTACTATCATAATAATGTTTTAACTTACTATGGAACTTTTAATCACATTGCAAAAGAAATTGAAAAAAGCAATGGAGAAAAAGTTTTCAGTATTGATTTAAAAGGAGAGACTTTAAATATTTCCTTATCTCAGAATAATAAAAATTCTAAATACAATTTGCAGCCAATTAAAGACATTTCACTGCTAAGCATTAAGGATACAGTGAATACCTCTGAACTAAAAAAAGAATGGAAGAAAGAAAATTTTGAAATTATCAAAGAAAAAACAGCAGATATAAATCTAGATGGGTTAGAGGATGAAATTTATGTTTTATGGAATGCAACGAAAAAAACTTTTCCAATATATATTATTTTACAGAAAAACAACAGTTCTGTAGACAAAGTCATTATGAATGAAAATATATTGTCTCCAGTTTTAAGAAATTCTACAGGAACAGGTTTAATTGATATAGTTTGTAAAAATGGTTACATAACATTTGAAGAAAATATATCTGAGGGAAGTCCTTCTCAAAACAAGTATATCACTTTTTTTTACAATAAAAATGATGCTCATATTTATTTACATAAATATGGTATAATTGCAATGTATGATGATGATTCTAAAGATTGGGAAAAAACTTACACCTCAAAAAATTTCGGGAAAATTAATTTCGTAAATTATAATAATGTTGATATTATGAGTAAGTTAAAATAAAATTTCAATATAGCTTATCTTACAAGAATTTTATTTGTTTTAATGCGGTTTTTTCAAAAAAAGCATTCCATTACAATATGCATTTAATATAAATATATGAAAAAAGCGATCTTCTTTTTAATGTTGCTTGTTATTTTTGGCTGCAAAAAAAAATCTGCAGAAAATAACAATATAAAAAATCAAAACGGAAATAAAGAATACATATTTAATTATCATGAAATTACAGAACAGATAGAACAAAACAATGTTTTTTATAAGCTTGAAGATTACATAACACCAATTTCTAAAAATCAGTTTATTAAAGATTCTATTCTTTATAAAAACGACTTATTAGATAATAAAATTGTATTTGAAAATGGAATCCTGAAAACTTCTTTTGGCAAGATAAAATTTATTGTAAATAAAAATATAGATTCTGATTCATTTGTAGATTATTCGTATATAGGATTTAATAAAAAAAAACATTTCCACGTTATTAATATTAAACTTTATGATGGTGAATTAACTTTGTTAATGAATGACGAAAATTATAATTATAAAATTATCAATAATACCCCATTATTTTCAAAAAATAACGACTATGCTATTACCTATAAAGATAATGAAGGTTTATCATCTTCTTTAGATCTATACAAAATAGAAAATGGTTCTTTAAATAAGTTCTACATATTTTCATCTGAAGACAATATCATTAAAAGCGCTGTTTGGAGTGCTGACAACAATATAATAATTAAAGCAAAACCTTTAAATAACGATTCTTATAAATTTTACAAAATAGATATTAACAATTTAAAAACTCAAAGGCAAAAAGCATATGTTAATAAAAATTTTAAAAATGATTATGTTTTAGATAGTGCTTTAGTGATATCCCCTCTGAATGAATACAAAATAATTGCCTTAGAAAAAACAGAAAAAAAGAATATTGAAAATGTGCAACACAATTCTTTACCAATAATTATACAAAAGAAAGATGGGGAAATATTTAAAGATTATGTAATAAATGATCAACTAACTTTCAAATATCATGATAATTGTCCAGCAGATGGATTTCAACGGTTAGTTTCTAAAAATAATTATTTCACCATTGAACAAACATATTGTAAAGATTTTATGTTTGTTCAGTCCTATGTAACATTTAAGATTGAAAATGAAAAAATAGTACTTTATAAATACGGCGAAGAATATACAGAAAGAAGTAATCCTGAAAAAAATATAAATAGTATTACCAAAACCTCAAAAGATTTTGGCATTGTAAAATTTGAAGATGTAACGGAAGATTTCCTTATTAAGTTAATGCAAAAATAAATGAGATATATAGTAATTATCATTTTAGGATTATTTAGCCTTTGGAGTTGCAAGCAACATTCGAATAATACAATAAATGAGAATAAAGAACCACAGTCAAAAACAGCGAACGTAAATCAGATTGTATTTAAAAAACCTGTTTCTGATACAATAATTACCAAAGAAAAAACCATTAAAGAATGGACTTTTAATAAAGAAAAAATTTATCTTTTCTCTTCCGATGAATCAGATGAATTTTACAATTATGGGTATCTTAAAATTGGAAGTATTAATTCTGATAAGTTTGTTAGAATTCCTAAAGAAGATTCTCCTTATACAGGTCTTGAGAAAATGGTAATTAAACATCCTTTTTTTACTATTGAACAATCTTATAGACAGGGAGATTATACAAATTATGAATATATTACATTTAAAAAAGAAGATCAATTTATTTATTTGTATAAGTATGCTGTTGATTATACTAATATTCATAATCTTGAAGATGATGTTGAGGGGCTCCGTCTCGACCAAAAAGCAATTGGAAAAGTTAAAATGGAAACTGTTACACCTGAATTTTTAGATTCATTAAGAAGTGGAAAATAAATTTTAAAGTTTCTATTTTTAATAACACTGGAATACCGAAATCTTATTAGGCAAGGGTAAACGAAAAAGGAATTGCTGAGGTAAAAAATTCTTTACTTTCGGAAGAAAAAACATTGAAACAAATCGCCAATAAATTTATGATGAAAGGCGATTCTGAAGAAGGTGCAACAGAAGATAAAAAATATCAGAAACCTAAAACTGCACAGGTACACAAATATGGAATCGCAAAAGTAAAGTTTATTCTTTCCGACTATGCCACACCACAAACATGGATGAGCTTTTTTACAGGTGATGATGCTGTTACAAAAAAGTTTTTTGTAACAGCATCTTATCAATTCAAAGAGGTCACTAATAAAACACCGGTTAAGCTAATAATAACAAGTACCATAAGATCAACGAGGAAACAAGCAGAAGTAATGTATAGTAATGAAAGTAACGGAAATCATATTAGATATGCAGCTCCAGGAAGAGCAGTTATAGCAGTCTTTAATACTGGAAAAAGTAGGGGTGATTCAAAAGAAAAAATTATTTCTGATATGGATAGGAAAATTAAAGAACTTTCAGAAAATGGTCAAAGAGTTTCATTGCATTGTGTATCAAAAGAAGCTTATAATAAGAATAATATAATAGATATTTCATATTCGAGAGGTGCTAAAAATCCCCGAGATTTAATAAGAGAATTGGTTAAAGATCCTGCTGTGACTAAAATCATACACCCTCTTAATAATGTTGTTAGTAATGGCAAAATAAAATATGACACAAAAGAACCTGCAATACACGTAGAAATAAAAGTAAAATGAAAAAAGCATATTTATTTACACTCGTAATTATTTCAATAAGTTTAATAAGTTGTAAAAAAATAGAGATATCCAACTCAAATTATATTGAAAATACAAAAGATAGTATCAATTTTTTTACTAAACTAAGTGATGGTTTTGAATATACTAAACTTGGTCTTGCATGCAAAAATAATAACCTTGTTAATGTAAAAGAGTTAATTTCTAAAGGAGCCGATATAAATATTGCAAAGAAAGATGACATTTATGAATATGATGCTCTTTCTGTTGCAATAGAAAACAATCATTATGAAATTGTTAAATTTTTAATTAATCAAAAAGCAGATGTTAACAAAGTATATAATGAAGATGGTTTAACTGCAATTGGATTAGCAACTAAATTAAATGAAAAAGAGATTGTTGACCTTTTATTAAAAAACTATGCAAATCCCAATGGTTCAGATGCTTTAGAGACAGATTACAAAGAAACCCCATTATTAATTGCTATTCAAAATAACAATATTATTATTGCAAAGTTATTAATAGATTCTGGCGCAAGTATTAATGATAATGATAAAGATGGTAATACAATAAAAAGTTTAATTTACTCAAAAGGAGGGCAATGGGAAAATCTAGTTTCTGCGAATGCTCAAAAACTATTAAAATTCAATGGCGAATACTTTGCAGAAAATGACAAGTTAAATAATTATGGAATATCATTAAACTTCAAAAATGATTCTATTATTTATACAGAAATTGGCAATATGGGAAAAACGTATAATCAATATTTATTGAAAATAAGTTCTACAGAAAATAATAAGATATATCTCAAATATGACAAAACATTGATTGGATATGCGATAAATGCAAATAAAAGAAATTACTTTGGAGTAGTTACCTCGGAACAAAAAGGTTTATTATTTGAAAGTGAATATTTATTAGAAAAATTTGATGTTGATAAAACTTTTATGAATAAATGAAAAGCAAATTAATTAAAAAGGTAGTTCAATCGAGACCTGCATGGAAAGTTTTTAGTTTACATATTTCTTAATATTAATTGTTTTAGTTACAATTACCACATTTACTTCATGCACAAATAAAAAATATGAATACAATCTTACATATAGCACTGCTTACAATTATATTTTCAAATTCAATATTTCTAATGTTGGGAAAAAATATATTACGTTCAAAAATTTTTAAAATAAGTTGGGCAATTGCATTAATTGACATTTTATTAATTTATTTCTATTTTAGTTTAACTGAATCTATAATTCTTTACATCGTATTTACATCTATTATTGTTGTATTCAGTATGGGATTAAGAACTGTAGTTAAAGAATATAGCTCTACTAATTTGGCAAATAATTTTAAGAATCATAATAGAAAACGATTTGCAAATTTTTTCGTCTATTTTTACTCTTTTTTTTAATTATGCTTACCATTGGTGTAATGAAAAACCTGTTGTTTGATTCTCCTGTAGAATAAGCTACTATATTTCCATGTCATTAAGCAAAGTCACACACTTTAAGCCAAAAAATACAAAACCCCTCATAAATTTTGAGGGTTTTGTACCAAAAAAAAATTAAAAAAACCAAGTCTTTTATACAAATTTAAACACCAATAACACCCAATTACCTCATAGTTTTCATACCTTTACCTCCACAATTTTTCTTACATTTTGGCAAATCTTTACAAGAAAGAAAGTCCGTTTCAGGTTTTTATATCGTTCAAAAAATATTTGGATGTGTTGGAGCACATTCGGTATAACGATCGGTTAGAATATCGAGCCAATTATGCAGAATCTTTAATTGAGAAAACTAAAAATTTTAAAGAATTAAGAGATGGTTTTCAGGATCTTTCGGTATTTGAAAAACACAAAGACCTCATCAGACTTTTGTTGGCAGACCTCTTCCCTACCGGTTTGACGAGAAATGAAATTAAAGCCGCAGGAATTCCGCTCACCAATCTTACGTTCAATTATACCGAAAGATTTCAGAATATTTTAAATGATGCCGGAAAAGATTTTGAAATCGAGTTCAGAGATATTAGCGATGACGAATATTACGTCTTTTGTTGTTGCCTGATTTTGCAGACTTACCTTAAAAAAGATATTAAAGTTACCATACCTTTTTATTATGACATTCCCGATAAACAGGGAATTATGAAGCATTATAAAATTACAGTCAACTCAGATTTTAGTGATGTTTATCCCGCTGAAGGGACTAAGATTCCGCCTGATGATGTTTTGGATATACTGCTTGAAAATTTAGATGATATACAGCTTTGGAAAAAATATTTCCAGCCGGAATCATGGATTTTAAAGGGTTTCAGCATTATTTCTCTCATCGACTGTACTTCGGAAGTGGCATTATCTGATCTGAAGTCGAGCATGATTAAAATTGATCTCGAAAATCCTTCACCTGATGAGAATTTAAAGGAAATATTTAAATCTTATTTTGATGTTCCCGATCTCAATTTTGGGTTGATGCTGTTTAATACAAAAAACAAAAGGCTCGAAAAATTGCCTATTTATGAAAACGTTTTCACCAATTATCTTCTCGATTTTTGGATCAACACATTTGACGAAGAAGTAAGGAAAACAGCTTTTGAAAACATCAGTTACAATTCAAAACCTGTCGTGGTTTCGAACGTTGATAAGCTTGATGATGAGATTAAAAAACTGCCTTCTTTCAGTATTTTAAAAGACAATAACATCAATAGCTTCATGGTCATTCCTATTATGAAAGACAATGAATTACTAGCAATGATGGAGTTTACATCGCCGATAGCCAACAGCTTAAATGGTTTAAAACTAAAAAAACTCGAGTTTGTTGCCGACATGATTATTTTCTCGCTAAGCAGGTTTTCTTATGAAAGAAATAATCAGATTGAAGCTATTATTCAGCGTGAATATACAACGATTCATGACAGTGTTATCTGGAAATTCAGAAATGAAGCAGAACGTTACTTCAATGCTTATTTAGCAAAAAAAATATATACTTTAAAAGAGATTTCATTTAAAAATCTCACTCCATTGTTTAGTTTTTCAGACATTCGTTCTTCATCAGACAAGCGTTTTAATCTGATGCTCGAAGATCTTAATCAGCAAATAGACGGGCTTCATGAAGTCATGACAATCTTAAATTCATTAGAAGCTGAAAAATATTCGTTGGCATTGGATGTTTTTGAAAACGAACTGAATAATGAAATAAAAGCAGATACAGAGCAACGTTTCCAAAGACTTTTACGGGAAGAGATTCACCCTTACCTGCAAGGTCAGCTTGAAGTGAAAAGTGATGAAAATATCAAAGATAAAATCAAAAATTATCTCAGTCAGGTTTTTACACAGAATGATCTTTTTTATGCCAACAGAAAAAATTTAGATGATTCTATTACGCTTCTCAACCGTAAACTGGCCGACATTTTAGACCAAAAGCAAGTGGCTGCTCAGGAAATCTTCCCGCATTACTTTGAAAGATTCAAATCGGATGGTGTTGAGCATAATCTGTATATTGGCCCTAGTATCGCACCAGAATTACCTTATTCTCTGAAAGTCGTTCACGAGTTGAGATATTGGCAGCTGGAAACACTTTGCAAGATGGAACATGAGTTCGGATTGTTCAAAAAAGATCTTCCGGTTCCGCTCGATATTGCTTCACTTATTTTTGTGTACAATGAAAAAGTAGACATCCGTTTCCGAATGGATGAGAAACGTTTTGATGTAGACGGTGCATTTAATTCTAATTTTGAAATCATCAAAAAGAGACTGGAAAAAGCTCATATCAAAGATTCTCATGAAAGAATTACGTGTCCCGGAAAAATTACCATCGTCTATTTCGGCTTAGAAAATCAACGTGAATATCTACAATACATCAACAGACTTCAGAAGGAAAATGTTTTAAAATCTGATGTCGAACTTTTAAGAGTTGAAGATCTTCAGGGAATTACAGGGTTGCTTGCCATGAGAGTTTCTTTAGCGTAAACTAATCTACAAAATAGGAATCAGGCTTTTTTAGTTCTCCTTGCGGAATTTCTGCCTGCTCAAAAATAGAAAATTCAATCGTTCTGCAAATATTGTTTAGCGCCAAATCATTTTCTTCCTCACCAAAAGGCTCACCAATTTCCTGAATAATTGCATCTAAAGCAATAAAAGTATAGCTGATCAGCAAAACAATCAACGGCATCATCCAATCTAAGCTGTCGAGTAATCCGAAAGGCAGCCAAAAACAGTATAAATAAACGGTACGATGCAGCAAAACACTGTAAGCAAATGGAAGCGGCGTATTGTAAATCCTCTCACAACCCCCGGAAATATTAGAAAACTGATTCAGCTGATGATTCATAGAAGTCAAAACAATCGTATCTATATTTCCTTTTTTATTTTGCTCATTCAGCCAATCTGAAATAAAGCCCAAAATAATATTAGGAATAAATTTCTTACCCTGTATCTGACGAAACTGCTCTTCAGAAAGTAAATGTTGAATAGGTTTTGTTTCAGATTTATCTCTTAACTGATAGTTTAAAGACCAGCAAAATGCTGAAATAAGCTTTACAATTTCCTGTTTCTCTTCTTTTGAAACATTCGGTATGAAAGATAATATCTGCCTTGTTAAAGATCGGGTTTCAATGACCAGCAATCCCCAAAGTTTTCTTCCTTCCCAGAATCGGTCATAACTTGCGGTATTGCAAAAGCCCATGAAAATAGCTAAAGCCAAACCTATCAATGTAAAAACAGTAGGATTGAGCTTTACTTTATAATCATAAATCTTTCCGTTAAAATAATATACCGCAACAGAAAAAATAGTAATAATGAAAAGCTGGGCAATTATCTTTTTTAGTACAGAGCCTTTCCATATAAATAACATTTTCAGCCAGTGTGTACGCTGTCTTACAATCATGTTTTATACAGTTTTTTAATTAAAGCGAAAGAAATGCGTACGCAAAAGACAGTACAGAAATCACAATTCCTGCCATAAAGATCTTATACGTAATCGAAAGAAGTTTGTATTTTCTGTCTAAAACTTTCCCAAGATAATAAAGATCTTTCACCATAGAATCGTAGATATAATCTCTGTCTTTGATGAGATCATGCATAGAATTCAGATAATGATTAAATTCCATTTGATGAAAATTTCCGAAAAATAAAAGGTTTACTTTACGGTCTTTGATATCCTGATCGGTAAAAGTAGTTTTCGTCACATTGGGCTTTGTAGAAAGAATGGCAAAGATAATAGTCAGTACACTCGATATTAACAAGAAAAAAGTTGGGATGATAAGATGGGTGTTTTTGGGTGCATCCAATTTTGGAACCAATACAGACAAACATACAGAAATAATAATCGCATTTACTGAAAGTAAAATATTGGCTTTGCTATCTGCAATATCGCTTAATCTTGTATGATTATTCAATGTCACTCTGAAGAGCGTATCTACACTTCTATCTGATTTTTGGTCTTTATCTTTTTTTGAATCTGAATTTTCTTTTTTGGGTTTCTCTTCTTTATCAATCTTCTTTTCCAATTTTTTTACATTTTTCAGTTTAAGCGGCTCCCAGTTTTCTTTGGCATAATCTGTAAAATACCGGTGCTTGTTTTTAAGAAAATCTACATTCATCTCATTCCATTCATCATTAGAAAAACACATTCCGCCTGTCAGTTCCCATTCTTTACGCAGAGCCTCAGCAGAATCATTATAAAACGGACTTGCAAAATGGCTAAAGTCTGCATCTTTCATGATCATTTCTAAAAGACCTTCAGGCTGATGATGCTTTTCGGTAGAAAGAATAAGCCTGGAAACTTCATCAATATACTCGTCAGAAAAATTATCTTTCTTAAGAAAATCTTTCATAATAACAGAACTTCTTTGCTCGTGACCTTCAGCATTACAATCGGTAAAACCTACATCATGAAACCACAATGCAAGCAACACTTTTTCTCTGTCGACTTCAGGTAAATTGGTGTGTTTTATGATTTCATCTGCTTTCTGAACGGCGTATGTGGTATGGATAAAATTATGATAAAAGTAAACTGAAGATAGTTTATCTTTGAATAAGTTTTCAACATAATTTTTAGCTTTGTCTAAGATGCTCATCACAGAATTTTTCTTAATGTAAATGTATGAATTTATCCTTTAAATCTTATTTAAAAAAAATATCACCGGCAGGAAAAACACTTCTCATGTCGGGACTTCTTTTATCTTGTGCTACCTACAACGTAAAAAAGGGTAAAAACTTACGTGAGGTATCGCAATCTGAATCAAAAACAGATAGTGATTTTCAGATTTTCTTGGTGGGCGATGCCGGAAATTCAGAAAAAATTCAGGCGCAGCAAACGTTGAACTTTCTTAAAAATAAGATAGATTCTGCCAACAGCAATTCGATGCTTATATTTTTAGGCGACAACATTTATCCTCTCGGAATGCCGAAAGAAAGTGACAAAGACTATCCTCTGGCAAAAGAAAAAATGGAAAACCAACTCGCAATTACCAAAAATTTCAAAGGTAAAACGCTGGTTATCCCTGGAAATCACGATTGGTATCACGGCTTGGATGGTCTAAAAGCTCAGGAAGATTTCGTGAAAACGTATCTGAACGATAAAAAATCTTTTTTACCTAAAAATTCGTGTCCGATTGATGATATTAATTTAACGAAAGACATTAAGCTGATCATCATCGATTCTGAATGGGCATTAATTAATTGGGACAAATATCCAGGAATCAACAAAGGTTGTGATATTAAAACCAGAGACGATCTTTATACAGAATTCAAAGATTTAATTACAAAAAATCAGGATAAAAGAATTATTGTTGCGCTTCATCATCCGGTCATCAGTTCTGGCGTTCATGCCGGATTTAATTCTGCAAAATCTCATCTTTCAGCATTTAACGGAAAAGTTCCCATCCCTGGAGTTGCCACTGTACTTACGACATTGAGAAGCTCTTCCGGAGCAAGTATGGAAGACATCAACAACAGACATTATGCAGATTTTGCCAACAGACTAAAAAGTATTGTTCAGGATAAAGAAAATGTAATTTTCGTATCGGGACACGATCATAATCTGCAGTATCATGCAGACAATAATATCAGACAAATCATCAGTGGAGCCGGTTCAAAAACAGATCCTGCTACGATTGTCAACAAAACCGATTTTTCTTACGGCGGAAATGGTTTTGCTGTTTTAAATCTCAGAAAAGATTTGAGTTCGGATGTTGAATATTTTTCAACAAAAAATAATGAGCTTAAAAAACTGACGCAGATTTCAGTAATTCCTCAACCTCAAGTATTTGAAAATAATTTCCCAAGCTCGCTTCCTGCAACATACACAACCACTGTTTACGCTGATAAACTGACTAAAAAAGGGAAAATTTACCGTTGGCTTTGGGGGGATCATTACCGAAAATATTATGCACTTCCGATCGAAGCAAAAACGAAAGATCTTTCGGATATGAATCCCGGTTATTCTCCTTTCAGAGAAGGCGGCGGAAATCAGTCAAACAGTCTCCGTCTGAAAACCAATGACGGGCAAGAGTTTGTAATGCGCGGAGTACAAAAAAGTGCTGTCCGTTTTCTGAACGCACAAGCTTTTAAGAAAAACGATTTCGGAAACGAATTAAACAATACTTTCCCTGAAAGATTCTTACTCGATTTTTACACAACCAATCATCCTTTCACCGGATTTGCAGTCAATAATATGATCGATAAGCTGGATATTTTTCACAGTAATCCAGAGTTATATTACATCCCAAAACAAAAATCTTTGGGCCGCTACAACAAAAATTATGGTGATGAACTATACATGATTGAAGAGCGTTTTTCTTCTGATCCTAAAACTTTGCAGTCGCTTGATAATGCTTCGGACATCGTTTCTACATCGGATGTTTTGAAAAATATGCGAAAAGACAGCAAATATTCTGTTGATCAGGATTTATACATCAGAGCAAGGATTTTTGATATGCTGATCGGCGACTGGGACAGACATGAAGATCAATGGAAATGGGCAGAATATAAAACAGGAAATAAGGTCATTTACAAACCGATCCCAAGAGACAGAGATCAGGCTTTCAGTAATTATGATGGCGCTGCGTTTACCTTTATTATGAACATCCCGATGATTCGTCACATGAAATCTTTTAAAGATGAAATAAAAAATGTGCGTTGGGTGAATATGGAACCTTATCCGTTAGATTTAATTTTCCTGAAAGGTTCTACCGAACAAAACTGGAGCGATCAGGCAAAATACATCCAGACACACCTTACAGATGCAGATATTGATGTTGCTTTTAAAAATCTTCCGAAAGAAGTTCAGGATGAAACAATTGCCGATATACAGAGAAAACTGAAACTAAGAAAAGAAAAAATCGAAGATAATGCAGTTGAATACTATCACATCCTTCAGGAAAAAGTTCCGTTGGTGGGAACTTTAGACAAAGACAAATTTGTAATCGTAAAGAATGAAAATTCAGTCGATGTAAAACAATTTAAAATTAATAAAGATAAAACTGAAGAATTGGTTTTTGAAAAATCTTACGACGGAAAAAAGACAAAAGAACTTTGGATCTACGGATTGGATGATGATGATATTTATGAAGTATCAGGTGACGGAAAATCTAAAACAAACATCCGTCTAATTGGTGGTTATAATCATGATGTTTACAGTGTATCCAATGGAAGAAACGTAAAGATTTATGATTTTAAATCTCAGAAAAACACGTACGAAACCAAAGGAGCTGCAAAACACATCAGTGATGATTACGACACCAATACATACAACTGGAAGCATCCGAAATATAACTTCTTTGCGGGTTATCCTATGGCCAATTATAATCCTGATGATGGTGTGATTTTGGGAATTGTAGCCAATTATACAATCAACAATTTTATTCGTGACCGCTTTACTCAGAAACATAGTTTAAGTGCCAATTATTATACTTTAACAGGTGGATTTAATGTTGGTTATAAAGGAATCTTCAAAAAAGCAATTGCAGGATGGGATGCCGGAATTGATGCAACCTACACGACTCCATTTTTCGCGAGAACATTCTTTGGTTTGGGCAATGAAACGGTGTATGAAAAAGATGAAGTGAGTAAAGACTTTAACCGAGTACGAATTTCTCAGTTTAAATTTGCTCCTTCCATCTCAAAAACAAGCTGGCTGAATCTGAAACATCAGTTCCAGTTGAATTTTGAGCATTCAAAAGTACAGTTTAATGAAGATCGTTTTATCGCTGCTTCTCCGGAAGTTAATCCTGAAGTTTTTAACGGGCAGCAGTTTGCCGGAGCCAACTACACATTTAGTTTTAAGAACTTTGATAATAACGCTTTCCCAACTTTAGGTTTAGAAATGATTTTAAATGCAGGCTGGAAAGCCAATCTTTCAGAATTCAACCAAAACTTTGCCTCTTTTAAAGGAACTTTAAACCTGTTTCGCAGAATCGATAAACAAGGGAAGTTTGTTTTTGCCAACTCCTTCAATGCGATGATTATCAACAATAATAATTTTGAGTTTTATCAGGCTGCAGCCATCGGTGGAAACAATGCAATGCGTGCTTACAGAAACGAAAGATTTGCCGGGAAATCATATTTTGTAAACAATTCTGAAATCCGTTGGGATTTTGGTCGTGTGAAAAACAATATCGTCCCTGTGAATATGGGAATTTTAGTAGGCTATGACGTAGGAAAAGTGTGGATTGATCAAGAACAATCAGACAAATGGCATCAAGGCGTTGGTGGTGGATTTTGGATGAATATTCTCGAAACTTTTTCTGCAAGAGTTGATTACTTTACCGGTGAAGATGGAGGCAGAATTTCCGGTGGTGTCGGTTTGAGCTTCTAAAAGAAATTTAATTTTAGTATGCTAGCTTAAATTTATCATAAACAAAATCCGCAGAGAATTTCTGCGGATTTTGTTTTTATAACGGGTGATAAAGTTTGACATGACCATCTGAATCATACTGATACGTCCATTCATGATTTCCATTCCCAGGTAAAGATTGAGGATTTTCTAAGTTCTGAATTATATAATTTGTTTTTCTATAATTATTACTTGACAGACTCTTTTCGTAAAAGTTATCATTTAATAAATAGAGTTTTTTAAAAGGATTTTTAGAATTATCAAAATTTGAATACGTTGTCGTAGTTAAAGTTTTATCTAATCCACCAGCTTTCTCTAATTTTTCACTTTTGATTAAGTTATTATTTGAGTCAAAATAATAAGTATAATATGTTTCAAAAGTATAAGTTTTAGAATATACTTTTATTTTCCCAGATTCATAAGTATAATTTTTAACCGTAATTAATTCATTAAACTGATTGTATAATTCAGCTTTTTTGGGTTTATCATTTTCCATTGTATAAACAATAGTAGGATAAATATCATTTGAATATTTTACTTCTGTTTGATTATTATTATATGACAAAGTAGTAAATGAGTCTGGATAAAAACTATCCGGTAACCATATGCTTTCTGACTTTACGAATTTACCAGTCATTCTGATTAGTTTCCCATTTTCATAATTAAAGGTATAATACCACGATGGCTGAAGTGATGCCAATTTAGGAAACTCAATGTAATGCACAAATGCTTTATTTGGTTCTAAATCTGTTGAAAGTTGCTGATTCTCCAGCATATCATTCGAATTTGTACTACAAGAAATTATTCCTAAAACGAATAAAAAATAAAAAAGTTTTTTCATGGTTAATTTTAAAGCCTACAAAAATAGTTTTTATTTAAAAATTACAAACTAAATTTATACACATTTCCCCCTTCTTTTTTATCCTTTTCATCAGCAATCAGCAAGGTTTTATCATCAACAAAAACTACAGCTTCTTTTTGTGAATTGTGATTTAAAGGCACTTTCTGAATTTTAGCTGAATTAAAATCATTTGCCGTAAACCCTGAAAGTACGTGAATGTTTTTATGCGTTAAAAGCACGATTTCATTTTTAGAATTAATTGCAGCCGATGTTATGGCAGCATCACTGTAACCTCCTTCAAGCTTCAGTTTTCCGACTAATTTCGCTTCAAAATCGCCTTCTTTATTTGGAATCTGGAAAACAAGAAAAGTTCCGTCAAATCCTTTGCTTCTGTTTTTTGTAAATAAATAAAAACTTCCGTCTTTTTCTACAAAAGCTTCGCAATCGTACAGTAAATTAGATTTTTTGGGAGGAAATTCAGTCTGTCCTTCATAATGGAACTTTGTTGTCTGAATGGCCTTTGTAGATTTCTGAGAATCGTTTTTTAAATCTAATTTTAAGATTGAAAGATTTTGTCTGTCGTTCTCATTATTTCCAAAATCTCCAATGTAAATATTTCCGGCTGCATCTTTTGTAATGTCTTCCCAATCATTATTTTCTACATTTTCTACAAGCACATCATTAACCAACTCACCTTGTCGGTTGAGCCCATAAACTACATTTTTATTTCCGGCATCTTCAATTGCCCAAATGGTTTTCTGATCTTGAGAAAGGGCAATTCCTGAAACTTCTTTCAGTTTTTTGGGTAGTGAAAATTCTGTTTTCAAATCTTCCTGCGATTTTGTTACTGAATCCTGAGCTTTCGGATTGCAGCTCATTAACATAAAAGCAAATACAACGAGAATGCGCATAGTTTTATTTTTTTAATTTTTTAAACTGAAAAAAAGAATATCTGATATTTTTCTCCAATTGATTGATGATTTGCTGGTGATGCAGAAAAAAACCGGCAGCCAATCCCATTAAACTTCCTATAATGGTGTCGAACAATCTTGCCTGCATCAGATTTTCAACCTCATGATGAACGGTACTTCCTACTTCTATTAAAAGTAAGGTAAGCGGCGTAATAAAGATAACGGCAAAACCATAGTTTCTTACAATCATCAATTCAACCACGAATTGTAAAACTACAATAATTCCTATCATTACAATTTTTTCGGGATCAAAAAGCAGAATCAGCCATGCTAAACCCAAACCAATGAAAGTTCCGAAAATACGGTGCATATTTCTCTGACGCACATGTTCAAAATTTCGTCCCTGAATAATAGCAACCGTAGAAATGGAGATCCAATATGTATTTTGAAATTTTAAAAGATGACCGACAATTAAAGTCAGCATCATAATTAAACCAATGATCGTACTTTCAACAAATTTCGTATATCTTTTCTTCTTAAAAACTCTTCGGGGAACATTGACCACTTCACTTTTTTCTACAAAAACAGAATAAAGAAAAGCCAATGAACACGATAAAATAGCTCCCATTGTGACCAAACCAACTCTTAAAGGAATCATTTCCAAATCAAACTGATACGTACTTGCCATCGCCGCCAACATAATAAAGAAAAAATTTCCAGGTGGTGGAATTTTAAAATAAGAAGTGATAAAATGTGACAGAAAAGAGACAATCCCGACAGATAATGCCGCTGTATAAATATTAAAACTAAAAAAAAGACTGATCGTAAAGGAAAATATAATTCCGAAAGCACAAACCGCCAAATGAATCATTCGCTGACTGATTGGTGCTGTAGTAAAATACAATATCGTCAACGCCCCCAAACTCGAAAGACTTCCGTAATTTGGTTTTCCTGAAAACCAGCCTAACAAAAGCGGAATACCAATACACAATGCAGCAAGAAACGGAAAATGCCATTTTCGCTCGGTTTTCTTCATTTCAATAAGATATTGAAACCGGTTTCTTACAGGATGATCGACTTTCATTTATTCTGAACGTTTTGCTATTTCCCAGAGAACATCCATTTCTTCCAAAGTTATATCAGCTAATTTTAAATCTGCCTCAGCTGCAAGCTGTTCCATTTTCTGAAATCTTGAAATAAATTTCAGATTAGTTCGCTCTAAAGCTGAATCGGGGTTTAGACCTGAAATTCTTGCATAATTAATCAATGAAAAAAATACATCTCCCAATTCCTGTTCTTTTTTATTTGAATCTGTTTCTGCATGAAACTCATTGATTTCTTCATCTACTTTTTTCCAGGCATCTTCAGCATCATGAAATTCAAACCCAATTCCTTTTACTTTGTCCTGAATTCTGTAGGCTTTCACCATACTTGGCAAACCTTTGGGAACGCCGCCCAAAATAGATTTATTGCCTTCTTTCAGCTTCAGTTTTTCCCAATTCTGCTTTACTTCTTCTTCATCCTTCACTTCGGTATCGCCATAAATATGTGGATGGCGGAAAATCAGTTTTTCATTTAATGAATTGATAACATCAGCGATATCAAAGCTTTCTTTTTCTGAACCTATTTTAGCATAAAAAACCAGATGCAGAAGTACATCGCCTAGCTCTTTTTTAATTTCGGTTAAATCTTCCTGCAAAAGCGCATCCGAAAGTTCGTATGTTTCTTCTAACGTCAAATGACGAAGCGTCTGAAGCGTTTGTTTCTGATCCCACGGACATTTTTCACGAAGGTCATCCATAATATCTAAAAGTCTTCCGAAAGCTTCGAGTTTTTCCTGTCTGGTATTCATAATTTAAAAATTCAAAAGTCTTACAAATTTAATTATAATAAAGCTTCTTTACTGTCTATTCAAAATAAAAATCAATTTATTTCCCCAACCCTAAAAGGAGTAAATTGATTTTTATGCACTCCCTTAAAATATAAATTTCTTCCTCCCTTTAGGGTTGGGGAAGAAGAAATTTTGCAAATTATTAATTCTAACAAAAAAACCTCATCATTGCTGATGAGGTTTTGTATTAATAAAGATAAACTAAATTATCCCATTTTTCTGTGTGTACTTTTCGTAGCTGCTTTAGCGCCTGTACTTGCTTTTACTTTTGGAGTTGCAGGCTTATCTGCTTTTGGAGCCGCTTTTTTCGGAGCCGCTTTGTCAGCAGTGATATCACCTTCAGCGCTTTCACCTTCTACAGTTTCCGGTTCTGCTTTTACAAAGCTTTCTGGAGTGATGTATCCAGCTTTGTGAAGAATGTTGTACCATTGAGCCAATTTCTTAATATCAGAATTGTAAACTCTTTCTGTATCGTAGTTTGGAAGAGATGCAACCATAAACTCAGCCAATTCAGCTTCTGAAGATTTGTGACTGATCGTCTCTTTGTAATCGTAGTTTTTAGCAATATTTTCAAAAACCTCAAACAAAGGAACCTCTTTATCAAAAGTAAACATTGCGATATTATCTAGCAAGCTTACCTGACTAGAATTACCGATACTCACTTTCTTTTTGGTAGTAACTTCTTCAATAATGAATCCGTTTTTCAACTGCGATACCAATTTGTAAAGACCTGGTTTCCCAGAGATTGAAATTATTTTTTCTAACAGCATAATTTTATTTTTTTAATTTCAGTAAAAGCTATAACGCTTTTTATAATAATATATTTCTTAGTTTAAATTATTTTGGAAATCTCATTTTGTAGCTTATAGATACTTCTCCCTGAGTGATTTTTGTAAGTTTTCCTTTTACCAGCTTTTTCTTCAAGGCACTTAAGTGATCGGTGAAAAGTGTTCCTTCAATATGATCATATTCGTGCTGAATTACGCGGGCTCTAATATCGGAAAAAGTTTCGGTATGCTTTACAAAATTTTCGTCATAATATTCAATCAGAATTGTACTTTTTCTTTTCACATCTTCTCTTACATCCGGAATCGAAAGACAGCCTTCGTTAAACTTCCATTCTTCGCCAGATTCTTCAAGAATTTGAGCATTGATGAAAACTTTTTTAAAGTCTTTCAGCTCTTCAGCAATATCTTCGTAATCTTCATCTTCAGCCAAAGGCGTCACGTCTACGATAAATATTCTTATATCTAAACCGATCTGCGGTGCAGCCAAACCGATACCGTTTGCACTGTACATCGTCTCAAACATATTATCGATCAATTCCTGCAGATCCGGATAATTTTTGTCTATCTCTTTTCCCGTTTTTCTTAAAACAGGATCTCCAAAAGCTCTTATTGGTAAAATCATCTTGTTTTTTGTTCTAAAAAATTCTGCAATATGATGGTTGCACTTACTTTATCTATTAATCCTTTTTGTTGTCTCTGCTTTTTACTTTTTCCGCTTTGCGAAATAAAAAACGAAGCCATTTTTGAGGTAAATCTTTCATCAAGACGATGAACTTCAATCTGTGGAAATTCTTTTTTAAAGTTTTCTATAAACCCTAAAATATCTGTCTCTACTTCTGAAATATTACCCTTCAAGTCTACAGGAAGACCTACCACAATTGCTTCCACACTATTTTCAATAGTATATTTTTTAAAAAAATCCATCAGAAAACGTGTTTCCACAGTATCAAGACCACTTGCAATAATCTTCATATCGTCGGTTGCTGCAACTCCACAACGTGCTTTACCGTAGTCTATAGCAATGATCTGTCCCATAAGTCTGCAAATTTAAGAAATTTTACTCATTTTATTCCTAACACAGTTTTTTTTATAAATCATGTTTTTTATACGTTAATTTTTGTTTAATTTTATCTTACTCAAACTCAATACAATGAAGAAACTTATCCTCGTTAGACATGCAAAAAGTGACTGGCCTGAAGAAACCAGCGACTTCGACAGACCTTTGGCAGATAAAGGTTTGCTGGATGCTTTAAAGATGTCTAAATTTTTAAAAAATAATGATGTCGTTATAGATTATTTCGTTTCCAGCCCTGCAGTAAGAGCTTTGGCTACCTGCAAAATTTTTAATCAAACCTATAATTCAACTTTTGTAACAGACGAAAAACTATATAATCCTTCTGAAAATAATTTTGAATCTGTTATTTATGATTTAAATGACGATCTGAATTCTGTTGCGTTTTTCTCACACAATAATGGTATTTCCAACTTTGCCAATTCTATTTCTGAGGATATTTTTCATTTCCCGACTTGTGGTGTTGCAGGATTTCAAATTGAATGTGATTCTTGGGCACAGTTTGACGGAGCCGATAAAAAGCTTCTCTTCTTTTACGAACCCGGGAAAATTTAATTAATCATAAACATGTAAAATTTCATCCTTTGGAAGGGCGAAAGAATTTTTGACGAGGATGGTTTGAAAACATGAGCTTAAGTTTCGGATAAAGCCAATTTAATTTTAGAAACAGAAAAACGGGCTAAAGCCCGTTTGTATTGATAAAAAATCACTCTTTTAATTCTTAAAAACCATTATTTTCTTCTCAAATCAAGATCATCAAAATCAAAACTGAAATCTGTAATATCTGAAATTGCTTTCATTTTTGCAGATTCTGCTTTTCCGGTTTCATCATAACTAAAAATAATGTACGCATCGGCATCATAACTTCTGTCATCCCATTTGATAATAAAGGTATTATTTGAAAAAGGAAGCAATTCACCTTTCAGTCTTGGAGAGTTTTTACAAGAAATTCTGTAAGTATTCCCCTGCTGAGCAATTTCCACATCGCCAAACCATTGATCACTATATTTTCCGACAAACTGCTCAGCTTTTGGCTGTAGATTTTTATCTTTTTTGAAAGCATCAGATTTTGCGAAAGCATCTTTTTTCTGTTTATTATATTCTGCTTCTACCTTCTGTATTCTGTCGGCATAGTTTTTCAGCCAGTTTCTGTCGGCAATTCCTAAATAAGAATCTTTCACCGTGTTTGTAATCGTGTTGAAAGCTACTCCGGATTGCTGATTCGTTAAAACTACAATTCCCAATTTCATGTCCGGAATCAAAGTAAACTGAGTTACCGTTCCAATCAATCCGCCGGTATGCTGCACTTGTTTATGACCTTTCACATCACTTAAAAACCAACCTAAACCATATCCGTAAAAGCTCGTATCGTAAGGATTTTTCATTGCAACTTTATCAGGAATCTGCAAACTCCAAAGCTGCTGAACGTTTTTATCTGAAACTAATTTTTTACCATCTTTAGTAGTGAAATTATTCAGAAGAAATTCTGCCCAAGTCGTCATATCTTTAATGTTACTCATAATTCCGCCAGCAGCATTTCCCGTTTCGTTCCAATCATGAGGAACGGCGATGGCCTTTCCATCAACAGGAGCATGTGCATCAATCTTATTAGCAACTGTTTTTGCTCTGTTGTAACTTCCGAAACTTGAATTCATACCAACCGGCTTCATGATTTTTTGTTCGATAAAATCGGCCCAACTTAATCCTGAAACTCGGTGAATCACTTCTCCGGCAACAATAAACATGATGTTATTATAATCTAAAGTTGTACGGAAAGGGTTTTCAGGTTTTAAATATCTTACATTATGTATAATATCATTCACCGTAAGATTTCCGCCTTCCGGAAAAAACATCAAATCACCCTGTCCCAAACCTAAACCGGCTCTGTGAGTCACCAAATCCTTGATCGTTACATTTTGAGAGACGTACGGATCGTACATTTGAAATTCAGGAATATATTTTGAAACTTTATCATCCCAATTTAGTTTTCCTTCATCTGCTAAAATCGCCAAAGCAGTACATGTAAAAGCTTTAGAATTGGATGCAATTCCCACCAAAGTATTGTCATCCATTGGTTGTTTTGTTGTTAACGACCGTAGCCCAAAACCTTTTGAATAAATTATTTTTCCATCTTTGATGACGCCGACCGACATCCCCGGAACATCGAAGGTTTTTAAAGTATTTTGAATAAGTTCGTCTAATTTTTTTTCTTCAACCTGTGCAAAAGAGATGAAAGAAACTAAAAGAAAGAATAAAGAGAAGTTGTGCTTCATTATTTTAAAATTTTATCAAATTTAAACAATTCAGTATAATTAAGTAAATTTGAAATCTCAAAAAAGTTTACGTTAAACAATGACCAAAATTTTACTCCTCTCCGATTCTCATTCTTATATTGATGATCGAATTTTAGATTACGCAAAACAAGCTGATGAAATCTGGCATTGCGGAGATTTTGGAAGCTTTGAGATTATTGAGCAACTCGAGAAAATAAAGCCTTTAAAAGGAGTTTACGGAAATATCGACGGGGCAAAGATTCGTTCTGAATTTCCTGAAGTAAACCGTTTTTTTTGTGAAAATGTAGAAGTCTTAATGATCCATATTGGTGGTTATCCCGGAAAATATACTTCTTTAGCCAAAAAAGAAATTTCAGAAAAAGCTCCGAAATTATTTATTTCTGGACATTCTCATATTTTAAAGGCAATGTATGATGATAAAAATAAATTGCTGCATCTAAATCCGGGAGCTTGTGGAAAACAAGGCTGGCATAAAATGAGAACGATGATGCAGTTTGTAATTGAGGGTGAAGAAATAAAGGATCTGGCGATTATTGAATTGGGTCCAAAGGTTTAGAGTTAGTTAGTTAGTTAGTTAGTTAAAATTAAAAAAAATAAAAGATTGCTTCGTTCCTTGCGATGAAAGATAATTATGAAAATTGGCAATAAAGTTTCGGTAGTGGATGAAGATTTAAGCGGAGTGATTACTTCGATGAATGGAAATATTGTGGTTTTTAAAGACGAATATGGTTTTACCTATCAATATCCGAAAGAAAAGCTGGTTCCGAAAGATGCTGAAATTTATGAAAATATTAAAATCATAAAAAAAGCTGAACCGCGAAAAGTAATTTCTAAAAAACATGATAAAAGTCCATTAATTCTTGATTTACATTTTCAGAATCTGGTAAAAAACCCGCATGATTATGACAGTTTTGAAAGACTGTTTCTGCAAAAAGAAAAACTGATTCAAACCATTAATTTTTGCCGCAAAAATCATTTAAAAAGACTTGAAATTGTCCACGGCATTGGTGATGGTGTACTTCAAAATTTAGTTTGGGACGTACTTGAAAGCCAGCCCAATCTTGATTTTTACAATAAAGAAATACTTCATCATCAATCGGGTGCGGTAATGGTAGAATTTCACTAAATTTGCAACAATTGTAATATGAACGTACTAAATTTACTTTTTACCAAAGACGGGCTGATCTACCAAATCATCAAAAACAAAAGTGTTTTGGAGGAAAAGTCTTATTTCGTAAACGAAGAATCGCCAAAGAATTTTATTTCAGCAAAGCTGGAAGATGCATTGCTAAAACAGAGATATGACGAAATTTCTGTAGTTTCTGCACTGAATCATTTTACTTTAATGCCCGAAGGTTTTGAAGATCACGATTCGGGATATGATCTTATTGCCTTCAATGCGCCTGTTGACAAAGAAAATGAAGAATTGATGCTTTCTGTAAACAAAAAGTTTAAGCTACAGTTTTATTATACTTTTCCGAAAGAATTTTATAATAAAATAAAAGATCTTTCAGTTCCGGTAAAATTTAATTTTTCTGGAGAGAAATTTTTAAATTCGATCAACAATAAGAATAATAAAGAAATTCACATCAATCTTTATCATAACCAATGTGAGTTTTTTGCGATTTCAAATAAAAAAATCATCCTTTATAATAACTTGGATGTCAATTCGGAAGTAGACTTTCTTTATTTTGTGATGTTTACGTTAAGTAAAATCGGTTTTGGAATAAACGAAACCTATTTTTATGTGTATGGTGAAACCACAGAGAATGAAACATTCATTTCAGAACTTCAGAAGTTTGTAAAAAATCTGAAAGTTGTCTATGATAATGTTCCGAACAAGAATTTTATCCTTAATTAAGCTGGATGATGGAAGCTCGATGCTTGATGTTTAATTTATTGCGTATATTTTTATTATGAGTTTTAAGTTTGAAAAATTAATTATTTGGCAGGATTCTATGAATTTTGCTGAAACTATTTTTAAAATGACGCTTAATTTCCCCAAGGAGGAAATTTACAACTTAACTTCACAAATAAGAAGAGCTTCAGATTCAATAGCATTAAATATATCAGAAGGGAGTATTTTACAAAGTAATTTAGAATTCAAAAGATTTTTAGGATATTCAATAAGATCAGTTGCCGAAGTAGTAACTTGTCTTTATAAAGCAAAAAACAGAAACTATATTGATGAAAATAGTTTTAAGGATTGTTATAACTTTGCCTACAAGTTGATGAATCACATCATTGCTTTTAGAAATAAACTTAATTAACATCTATTATCAAGCGTAAAGGATTAAACATCCATCACCCAACATCTAACACCCAACATTTATGTACAGAATAATTGCCGGTAAATGGAAAGCAAAAAAAATAGCAGCTCCCAAAAACTTTGATGTAAGACCAACCACCGATTTTGCTAAAGAAGCCCTTTTCAGTATTTTGGAGAACACTTACGATATGCAGTCGATTTCCGTTCTTGATCTTTTTGCAGGAATTGGCTCCATTACTTTTGAATTTGCGTCAAGAGGTTGCCAGGATGTGACTTCGGTTGAAATGAACCCGAAACATACGTCTTTTATCAATGCTACCGCTTCAGAATTAGATATGAGCCTGCAGGTAAATACGCAAAGAGGTGATGTTTTTGACTGGCTTAAAAAATTCAGAAATAATAAATCTTACGAAATCGTTTTTGCTGATGCGCCTTTTGAAACTGAGGAAAAAAAGTATCACGAATTGCTTTCTTTGGTTCTAAAAAATAAATATCTGAAGCCTAACGGAATTTTAATTGTTGAACATCAAAGCAGATTAAAGCTTGATCATCCGAATTATAAATTCACCAGAAAATACGGGAATGTGAGCTTCAGTTTTTACGAACCTTATCAGGAAACTGAAATGGAGACACAAGCTGAAAATAACGACATTGCAGAATAAAAAAAAGACTCATCATGAGTCTTTTTTCGTTTTATAATACTTTCAATTCTAAATCAATGGTCTTACCAAAGAATTTCTTGGAGATTTTCTCAAAATTTTTGGTGATATCCGAAAGGTAAAATTTATAATTCGGCTTTGGATTATTATCATTCAAAAGATGATATTTATCTAAAATAATCGTTAAATGATTAGCAACAATATTTGGAGAATCAATCACACGAACGCGATTTCCGTAATATTGCTTGATCTCATCGATCAAAAGCGGATAATGGGTACAGCCGAGAATCAGTGTTTCAATATTTTTCAATTTGGCATTACTCAGATAATTGTAAATGATAGAATGCGTAATCGGATGATTTTTGAAACCTTCTTCAATCGCAGGAACCAAAAGCGGAGTCGCCAGTTCATCCACTTTAATAAACTTATTATGTTTACGGATGCTTTTCTTATACAAACCCGAATTTACCGTTGCTTTCGTTGCAATTACCCCAACATTATTATGAATTTCGTACGCCACTTTTTCGGCAACAGGATTGATAACGTCAATCACAGGAACTTTCCCCGCAACTGAATTCATAACATCCTGCAATGCATTTGCCGTAGCCGTATTACAGGCAATTACAATCGCTTTGCAGTTTTGTTCTAAAAGGAAATTAGAAATTTTCGTAGAATATTCTATAATCGCTTCTTTTGATTTTTCACCGTAAGGAAGATGCTTAGTATCCCCAAAATAAATAAGATCTTCATTCGGAAGGAGTCTTTTTATTTCTTTGGCAACCGTTAAACCTCCCACTCCACTATCAAAAATACCGATAGGTTGTTTTGGCGAAAGATGCGAATAATCTTGTTTTTTAGTTTTCAAACGATGTGAAATTTGATACAAAAATAGTGAAATTGTCGGATGTTGGAAGCCGGATGTTAGAAGTTTTTCACAAACAAGCCTTCCATCTTCTAGCTTCTGACTTCCAGCCTAGACAATAAATAAATCTGAAGCGATTCCGTCTGCCATAAACCAATGTTTTTCAGGAATTTTAAGGTGATTATTTTCAATTTTTAAAATGCCTTCCTCTATTTTATGCTGAATTTCTTTATTAAATTTATCTAAGATATTAGGTAAAAATTTTTGATTTAAACTTGTCAAATCTACACCCCAAATCGTTCTTAAACCGATCATAATCATCTCATTGAACTGGTCTTGTTGTGAAAGAATTTCGGTTTCTTTGGCTAAAATATTTGAATTTAATTTTTTGATATATTGTTGATTATTGGCTACGTTCCAGCTTCGTACATCATTTCCGTTGTAAGAATGTGCTGAAGGACCAATTCCCAAATATTCCTGATATTTCCAGTATGCAGAATTGTGCCTTGAATAAAATCCTTCTTTTGCAAAATTAGAGACTTCATAATGATTAAAACCATGATCTTTCAGAAAATCAATCATGTAGTAAAACTCACGATTCTGCTCTTCTTCTTTAGGATTTGAAACTTTTCCTTTCGAAATCCAGTTTTCTAAAGCCGTTTTTGGCTCAACCGTTAAAGCATAAGACGAAATATGTGGAACTTCAAGCGCAATTGTTTTGCTTAAATTTTCCTTCCAGATTTCCAGATTGGAAGTGGGTGAACCGTAAATTAAATCGATACTCAAATTTTCAAAGCCAAAATCCTGCGCTCTTTTGATAGAACCTTCCGCTTCGGAAGCGTTGTGTGCACGATTCATCAGTTTCAGATCTTCATCAAAAAAACTTTGCGTGCCGATAGACAAACGATTAACAGGAGAACTTGCTAATCCTTTTAGAAATTGAGAATTTAAATCATCAGGATTGGCTTCCAGAGTAATCTCGATATCATTATTAAAACTGAAATATTTTAAAACTTCATCAATTAAAGACTTTATTTCATCTGCCGAAAGTACAGAGGGAGTTCCGCCACCGAAATATAGAGACTGCAAATTTTTGTTCTGAAGCTCATCTTTTCTGAGGAAAATTTCCTTTTTCATTGCATCCAGCATTTCATCTTTAAAATTCAAAGAAGTGGAAAAATGAAAATTGCAATAGCTGCATTTTTGTTTGCAGAAAGGGATGTGAATGTAAATCATAAAAAAAGCTCTGAAAAATTTCAGAGCTCAAATTTATTTAAATTAAATTGATTAATATCTAAATCCTCTATGATTAATAAAGTTATCGAAGTTATAACCAAGACCCAGCATAAAGCTGTTTCCTCCATACGTCTGGATATCAGACATTCCAAGGTTGTAAGTAGCTCCAATCATAAATTTATTGAATCTTACTTTTACGATAGGTGAAACGCTTAATTCCTGATTATCAAATCTGTTTTGAACCGCTCTGTAGCTTACCCCAAAAGAGAATGCATTGATATCATTAGAGAATGTAGCCATCAGGTTGAAGTCTGTCATTCTTGTAGAATTGGTATTTAAGTTAACCAAAACTGATGGAGATATTGCAATATTGTCTGCGATATTCCAATCGTATCCTAAGTTTAAGAAAAATTTGATAGGTGAAGGCTCGTAGTTGTTTACGATAGATTCGTCATTGCTTAATGCAATATCGTTTACCGAAACACCCCCGAAAATTCCTCTATACGTAGCTGCTAAACCGAAGTTTGCATATGCCATAAAGATATTACTTTCATTACCTTGCAACAATGGGTCGTAACCGTCTTCAGTATTAATTTTAGAATAATCAAAATTCATATTATAAAAATTAACACTTGTACCAAAAGAAAACTGATCTTTTCTCTCTCCTTCACTGCTAAGTGGGATAAAATAAGATGCACCTGCAGTAATACCTCCAGCTGAAATAGGTCCATTACTATCTCTAAAAACGGAAAGACCCGCTCCTACTCTGTCAAAAATATTAGCATTGATCCCCACCGACTGTACGTTGGGAGACTCGCTAAATTTTGAAAATTGTTGTTGATAGTTTAGGTTAAGCTGTACGTAGTCTGTTTTACCGTATTGAGCAGGGTTGAACAGGAACTCACCATCCAAAAGATATTGTTGATAGTATGGTAGTGATTCTTGTGCTTTGTATGCATTCGACAAAAGAGCTAAACATACGATAGCATATAGTTTTCTCATAACAAATCTTGATTTCAATTCAACAAATATAAAAAAAATCTCAATATATTTTTAGTTTTCTAAATAATTTCTCCATTTTTTTACAGCATCCGCCATATCTTGAGGCATTGGGCTCTCAAAATACAATTCCGTTTTGGAAGTTGGATGTATAAATCCTAAAGTGTGTGCATGAAGCGCATGTCTTGGTAAAACATCGAACACATTTTTTATAAAGTGCTTATACTTAGGAAGATTAACTCCTCTCAAGGCGACATTCCCTTCATATCTTTCGTCATTAAACAGAGTATGACCAATATGTTTGAAATGTGCTCTGATCTGATGCGTTCTTCCTGTTTCAAGTTTACATTCTACCCAGGTCATATATTTGAAACGTTCTAAAACTTTATAATGTGTAACGGCATGCTTTCCCTGGCTTCCGTCAACATAAGTGTACATCTGCATTCTATTTTTGGGATGCCTCCCGATGTGCCCCGTAATGGTACCTTCATCGTCCTTCACATTTCCCCAGACAAAAGCCCAATACAGACGCTTGGTTTTTCTTTCGAAAAATTGCTTGGCAAGGAAGCTCAATGCATATTCATTTTTGGCAATTACCAAAAGTCCCGATGTATCTTTATCGATTCTGTGAACCAAACCTACTCTGTCTAAATCTGATTTCTGCCCGTTTTTCTGAAAATGAAAGGCCAGAGCATTCACCAAAGTTTTGTCCCAGTTTCCAAATCCCGGATGTACCACCATTCCCGGCTCTTTGTCTACAACAACCAAATCATCATCTTCGTATACAATATTAATAGGGATATCCTGCGGAACAATGAAGTTTTCACGGGGTGGATGAGTAAGTAAAACAGAAATCTGATCTCCTGGTTTTACTCTATAATTCTGCTTTACAGGATTTCCGTTAACTACGACATTTCCGGCACGGCAGGTCTGCGAAATTTTATTTCTGGAAGAGTTTTGTCTGAAATTAAATAAAAACTTATCTATTCGTAAAGGTTCCTGATTACCATCAACCGTAATATTAAGATGCTCATAAAGACCTTTATTTTCATCATCAATGTCAACACTGTTATTGGCATCTAAAAATTCTTCGTCTAAAAAATCCTCGTTATCTTCTGTCATTGCTTTTCTATATAAAAGGCTTCAACATATTAAAGTTGAAGCCCTATTTTTTATATTTAATTAAAAATTAATTTATAATCACCTTTTTTGCTTTAGGCTTATCTGTTGCAGGAGTTGTCGTTGATGTAGGTTTTGATTTATCTCCTGTTGTTGCGGGTTTTGCAGAAGTTCCAGCTGGTTTTGCCGTTTCGGGTTTAGGAACCTCTTTTTTCTGGGGCGCCGGAGTTGGAACCGGATCATTGATTGGCGGCGGATCCTGGAAGTTTGGAACTTCATCATATCTCACCGGAGGCAAAGTAGTATCTACTCTCATACGGTAAGTAGAGTTAAGTATTTCTATTTTTCCACGCAGTTCGGCCGGTGTTTTTTTACTGGCCCAGAGATCGATCTGCATGCCCTGATCTCGCGCATCTCCGGATGCAGGATCTTGATAATATACAATATCTGAATCATCGTTTCCTCCATCTTCATGGTCTACAAGACCTACTTCAAAAAGATTTCTTGCAATCACTGATTTTGCTTCTTTCACGGTTAATCCTACAAGATTTGGAATGGCAATATTTCGCATAGGGCCAGATCCTACCACAACATCAATCACCGAGAATCTTGGGATCTTAGTTCCCGGTTTTATAGAATTTCCTTTAAATAAAATCCTTAAAACAGCATCTTTCTGAATGCTTGGTTCATAGATTGTATCTGAAACCTTAAGACCTACCTGCTCCAATCTCTGGAAAGCCAGTCCCGAATATTTATTAATAACATCAGGAACAGCAACCGGAGCCCAGCTTTTAGGATTTACCATGAGCTGAATAGCTCTTCCATCTTTCACACGAGATCCCGGAGAAGGATAAACCTTCAGAACCTGAAGCGGTCTGTATTTAGGATTATAAGCTGCACTATCGACTTCATAGTCGAGTCCTGTATCTTCTAATATTTTTACTGCGTCATGAACAGATTTATTAATGACATTAGGAACAGGAATTTCCTGCCCATGATTGGTGTGATACTCCAACCAACGGAAAGTAAGCCATACCAATCCTATAAAAATACCGATGGCTACTAATAAATTCAGTAAAACTTTCCAGTTGAAAAGTGATTTAAGCATACTTAAAAATACTTTAATAATAACGACAAAGATAATTAATAATTTTATAATGAAGTTTTTATTTAGCAGATTTCATTTTTGTTTCAAAAAAATAAGAATTCATTTATTTCAATATATAAATTGTTTAAATTTGCCCTTATTGATAATATGCATATGAGCAAAAAACACGTTGCCGTAGTTATGGGAGGCTATTCTGACGAATATAAAGTTTCTCTGAAAAGTGGCCAGTTAATATATGATTCCTTAGACAGAGATCTATATGATGTCTATAAAGTGATTATTCTGAAAGATGAATGGTATTTTCTGGATGAAAATGAGAATAAAAAACCCATCAACAAAGGGGATTTCTCGGTTACTTTAGATCATAATGAAGTGTTGAAATTTGATGCTTGCTTCAATATTATCCATGGAACACCCGGTGAAAACGGAATTCTTCAGGCTTATTGGGACGCTATCGGACAAAAATATACCGGTTGCGATTTCTACCAAAGTGCTTTGACGTTCAATAAAAAAGATACGTTAGCCGTTCTTTCAAAATACGGAATTCCTTCTGCAAAAAGTGTTTATTTAAGAAAAGGAGAACATATTAATGTTGATGAAATTATTGATAATCTAAGTCTTCCTGTATTTGTAAAACCTAATCAATCAGGATCTTCATTGGGAATTTCTAAAGTAAAAGAAAAATCTGAACTGATTGCTGCAACCGAAATTGCTTTTAAAGAAGATGATGAAATTTTAATCGAAAGCTTCTTAGACGGAATGGAAGTTTCTGTAGGAGTTATTGATTTTAAAGGTGAAACCATCGTTTTGGGAATTACAGAAATTGTTCCTACAAACGAATTTTTCGATTATGAAGCTAAATATGAAGGTGCTTCAGAAGAAATTACCCCCGCAAGAATTGATGCAGAAACTACAAAAAGGGTAGAAGAAATTGCAAAAAGAGCTTACAATTCTCTTGGAATGAGTGGTTTTTCGAGAAGTGAATTTATTTTAATGGACGGAATTCCTTATATGCTTGAAATGAATACCAACCCAGGATTTTCTCCGGCAAGTATTCTTCCTCAACAGGCAAAAATTTACGGAATTTCAATAAAAGACCTTTGTGGAAATGAGGTTGAAAAAGCTTTACAAAAGAGAAACTAGATATTAGAAGTTAGAGATTAGAGTAAAACAACTCATAATTGACAACCCATAACTTATAACTTTATTTGCGCATGAAAATTGCTGTTTTTCCGGGATCTTTCGACCCGATTACTTTAGGCCATTATGATATTATCGAAAGAGCAGCGGCGCTTTTCGACAAAGTAATTATCGCCATTGGTCAAAATTCTCAAAAGAAATATATGTTTCCCATCGAAAAAAGAATGGAATTCATACAAAATTCGGTCGCCGAATTTCCCAATGTAGAAGTTGATTATTTTGAAGGCTTAACGGTTGATTACTGTTTTGAAAAAAATGCTCAATTTATTTTAAGAGGCCTAAGAAATCCTGCCGACTTTGAATTTGAAAAAGCAATTGCCCACACCAATCGTACCTTAGCCCACAAAAAACTGGAAACCGTTTTCCTATTGACTTCATCAGGAAAATCATTCATCAGCAGCAGCATCGTAAGAGAAATCATCAACCACGGTGGCGAATATGAACTTTTGGTTCCTGAAGCGGTAAGAGTGGAGAAATAAATGATAGTTGATAAGAGATTAATGATTTCAGACATTCAATCTTTTATCATTTATCGAAAATCATTTATCAAAGATGCACGAACAAATCAATTTTGCAATAGAAATCCTTGGTACGATATCATTTTCGATGTCGGGAAGTTTTGCAGCGATGCAAAAAAGACTAGATCCGTTCGGAGTTTTGATTATTGCCTTCGTCACTTCAGTTGGCGGTGGAACAGTGAGAGATTTGCTGCTCGACATTCCTGTTTTTTGGATGCACGATCTTCTGATGTGTGGCGTGATTTTGATAACCTCTATTTTTTCGATGATCTTTAAATCGATTGAGAAAAATTTTAAAGTAACGTTATTTATCTTCGACAGTTTCGGACTGGGATTATTTACCATCATCGGTGTTCAGAAAGGTTTAAATGCAGACATTCATCCTTTAATATGCATCGGACTTGGAACCATCACCGGCTGTTTTGGTGGTATAATCCGGGATATTTTACTCAATAGAATTCCTTTAATTTTCAGAAAAGAAATTTACGCAAGTGCCTGTATTATTGGCGGAGCAATATTTTTGATACTCAACACTTTCACCAATCTTTCTTATACTGTTATTCAGATTTTCACTATTTTATTGATTGTTGCCATTAGAACATTCGCAGTAAAATACCACTGGCAAATGCCTAAATTTTACGGTTACAATAATGATGCTGAAATGTAAGATTGTGAAAAAAGCATTCATTCTATTAGCTTTATCCATATTATTTTCTTGTAAAAATGAAAGTAAATTTGATCTGGAAAAAGATCTTTATCAATTTTCAGAAAAAATGGAAAATGGAGACACTTTGGAGGTTAACGTTGATCATTCTGCCTGTATGTTTGCTGCATATGAGAGATATAATTTCGTAAAAGAAAATGATACTTTATATTTAGAAACCCATTCGGAAATAAGCTCATTTGAAAAGCAGCAACAAACTTTACCCAGAATCATTTATCCTTTTAAACGCAACAATTCTCTTTCTTTTGAAAATTATTTTAAATATTTAAAAAACGAAAATAGAGCTAAACGGGAATATGGTTCACCCTTAGTAACCGTTTATTATCCTAATAAAAATCAAAGACAATATTTCAATGATGACGGCTTAGATGATAAGTTCAAAAAGCTGGATAAACTTCTCTCAATTAGAGAAAAAATTTATCCTAATGATAAATTCTTCGAATTCCCAGAACCTCCTCCTCCACCTCCGTCCAGAAAATAAAAAATGCACTAAATTTAATTAGTGCATTTTTTATTTATTTTTATCTGCTATTAAAACTTTCCTCTATTCCTCATATTAGGATTGTGCATATGCTTTTGCATCGTCGGCATTTTCAACTGATCTTTCAGCATTTTGATCTGATCGGCCATCATCCCTGCAGAGTCTAATCTTTTTGCTTCTTCCAAAAGTTTTTGTCCTTCTTGTCTTCTGCCTTTAGAAATCGCTCCGGCTGCCAAATTAAGCGTTGCCATTGCACGGTCATGTTTCATATTCAAACCATAATCCAAAGCTTTTTTCATCAAAGGCTCCACTTGCGTAGGATGTTCCTGTGCTAAAACCAAACCTTGTAAATAATGGTAATATCCGTATTGATTTTTATGAAGTTCAGTTTTATAATCTTTAATATTATTCAAAAACTTTGAAGCTTTAATCATGTCTTGTTTTCTCAATTGCCAAAAAGCTAAAAGGATGTTTTCGTTCTTGAAAAATAAGAAAATCGGCAATGCAGCCAAAAGGAAAATTACAATTCCCCAGCCTAAATTTCTTGTAAAAAACATCATATAAAGACCTCCGATAATAAGAAGTGCCGCAACTATGATTTTTATGTACTTATTCATTATTAAATTTTAGAAGTGCAAAGATAATAAATTTGGTTGTTAGTTTTTAGTTGATAGGGAATGGTTTCTAATTAAATTTCCACACATTAAAAAACGATCAGCCAACAACTATTAACCATTAACCTTTTCATACGTCTGAAAACAAAAATCGTAGGCATGTTTTTCATCTTTTTGATGACAAACTTCATTTACTTTTCTCCATTTTTTTAAATCAATTTTAGGAAAATATGTATCAGCTTTTAAATCCGCTTTCACTAAGGTTACTTCCAATTGATCTGCAATTTCCATTGTTTGTTCATATATATTTCCTCCTCCCATAATAAAAATATTATCATCAATTTTCTTCGCAAATTTCACCGCTTCTTTAATGCTTCCAACAATTAAAATTCCTTCTTGAAACCAGTCTTTTTTTCGAGAAATAACAATATTGGTACGGTTAGGAAGTGGCTTACCTATACTTTCATAAGTTTTACTCCCCATAATAACAGGATGACCCGATGTTTTATTTCTAAAATATTTTAAGTCAATTGGAAGATGCCATAACATTTGATTATTTAAACCAATTCCATTATTCTCTCCAACTGCAACAATTATTGTAATCATTGTTTTTTTTATTTTCTGCAAAATTAATACTTAATTTGTGTATATTTGAGTTGCACACAAAATAATAAAAATTTTTAACTATGAAAAATAAAGGTTGCTTGAGCGCCGGAACCATCGGCATTGCTCTTCTTATCATCGTTGGAGTACTTTTTTTCTGGGGGAAAAACGGTTACAACAACTTTGTAGCACAGGAACAAAAAGTTGATGCAAAATGGTCTAACGTACAAACGGTATATCAGAAAAGAGCCAACTTAATTCCCAATCTTGAAAGAACAGTAAAATCATATTCAAAATTTGAGCAGGAAACATTGACGAAAGTTGTGGAAGCCCGTTCAAAAGCAACTTCTATTAATATCAATCCTACTAATTTAACGGAAGAAGATATGGCAAGATTCCAGGCTGCACAAGGTGAACTTTCCGGAGCATTGAGCCGATTAATGGCCGTGGTAGAATCTTACCCAAATCTGAAAGCAGATCAGCAGTACATCAATTTCCAGAGAGAATATATTGCCATAGAAAACAGTATCAGAACAGAAACCGTGTATTACAACGATGCTGCGAGAGATTATAATATTTCGATCAAGCAGTTTCCTAATAATATTCTGGCAAATTTCACCAATTTCAAAGAAAAACCTTTATTTAAAGCACAAGCAGGAGCTGAAAATGCACCAAGTGTATTTACTGAATAATGAATCGCTTTTTAACAGATCAGCAGATTACTTCTCTTGTAGAAGCCATTCAATCGGCAGAGCAACATTCTACCGGAGAAATCCGTGTACATATCGATTCTACGACAAACGATCAGATTGCGGAAACTGCTTTTGAGGTATTTAAAGAATTATGTAAAGATAAAACCGCCGAAAAAAACGCAGTGCTTTTTCATGTCAATTTTGAGAAAAAATACTTAACGATCATCGGCGATTCTGGAATTCACGAAAAAGTACATCAGTCTTATTGGGATCATCTGCATGATTATATCACGTCAGAATTTTCAAAAGGTCATTTTTATCAAGCTTTAAAAAGCGGAATTCTGGAAACCGGCTTAGAATTAAAAAAACATTTTCCAATAAAAGGAGAAAATCACAACGAATTACCCAATGAGATTACATTCTCTTAAAATATTTTTCACATTCATCTTAGTCTGCTGTTATGGTTTTTTATCAGCACAGTACAATATTCCTGAAAAACCTGCAGTTTTATACCCTGTTTATGACGAGGCAAATTTACTTACGGCGCAGGAAAAGAATGAACTGAATAACAAACTCATCAAATTCGCAGATTCTACCTCAACAGAAATTGAAATTATTATCATTCCATCCACTAAAGGTGAAGATGTGAATTATTTAGCAACGATGTTTGGTGAAAAATGGGGAATCGGCCAAAAAGATGTTGACAACGGAGTTGTTTTTTTGATTGCTAAAGACGACAGAACGATGTCGATACAGCAGGGAAGAGCGGTGGAGCAATATTTAACAGCCTCAGTTGCCGGACAAATTTTAGATTACATCGTTACGCCAAATTTCAGACAGGGAAAATGGTATGAAGGCATCAATGGAGGTACTAATGCTATCATGGAAGCGGTTCAGGGAAAATTTAAACCAATTGCTAACAAGAATAAATCAGGAGATATAAGTGTTACTAAATTACTCATTATTGCCTTCGTTATTTTTATTATCCTCGCTATCTTTTTCGGAAACCGAGGCGGCGGAAACGATGACGACGGCGACATTATTCTAAGTCGCAGAGGACGAAGAAATTATCCCGGCGGATTTTTCCCATTCCCTTTCCCAGGAAGTTTTGGCGGCGGATTCGGTGGCGGAAGCTCTCGAGGCGGCGGCGGTTTTGGAGGATTCGGTGGTGGCGGAAGTTTTGGCGGTGGCGGAGCTTCTGGTGGATGGTAAAAATAAAATATGAAACTTCCGTCACATGGAACTGTTCTTATCTTTATCAACTCCAAACATGGAAAAGTAATTAAGCTTACACACGGAAAATAATTTTAATTCTATTCTTTAATTCTCTTTTTTCTTCATTAAAATTCAATTAAACTTATCATAATTATTCATATTTCTCTCAATTTTCATTATTTTTACTGAAAACGGGTTCTATGAAGAAAACGCTGGTGGTTTTTGCCCATCCTTATTTGGAACATTCTACCTCAAATGTGGAGTTAATCAATTTCTACGTTCGTCATCAACATTTTACACTTCGTGATCTGTACGAAGAATATCCCGATTTTCATATTGCAGCTTTCAGAGAACGGAAAAGACTGCAGCAATATGACCGTTTTATTTTTCAGTTTCCGATCATTTGGTTCGGAATTCCTCCTTTACTAAAATTATGGATTGATGAGGTTTTCGACAGAAACTGGATCAAAGAAGGCGAAAATAATCCTCTCGAAAACAAAGAAGTATACATCGTTGTGACAACGGGCGGAAAAGAAAGATCTTTTTCAAAAGAAGGAACGTACAAATATACCATCGACGAATTGATCAGCAGTTTGATCGTTTCACTGAATGTTTTTAATGCCAATATCAAAGACATTACCGTCGTCTACGAAGCCAATAAATTGTCAAAAAAAGAAATTATTTTACAGAAAAAGAAATTTGTCGAAACCCTAAATCAATAATATGGAATCTACCTTAGCGATGAACACCTTACTTTTTTTGGGCGTTGCCATTATCATGGTTCCGTTGGCAAGAAAATTAGGGTTAAGCTCGGTGATTGGCTATATTTTAGGCGGAATTATCATCGGACCGTATGTTTTAAGATTAACTGGGCATGATGTTAACAACATTATGCACGCCAGTGAATTTGGAGTTATCATGCTTCTTTTTTTGGTAGGATTAGAACTGGAACCGCGGAAATTCTGGGAAATGCGGAAGAAAATCGTTGGGCTCGGTCTTACGCAGATGGCTCTTACTATTTCAATACTTTTCCTGATCTTTTTTTTGGCTGGCTGGAAAATCGACAAAGCCGTTACCATTGCCATGTGTTTTGCATTATCATCAACCGCCATTGTTTTACAAACCTTACAGGAAAAAAACAATCTTAAAACTACAGCCGGCGAAGCTTCATTTTCAACACTTTTATTTCAGGATATTGCTGTTATTCCTATTTTAGCGATTTTACCTGTCATCGCCAATTACAAAGCGAGGCATCATGATAATGAAGTTCAGATCTTAATTCAGAAACTTCCGGAATGGCTTCAGGCAGGAACCGTAATTTTTGGTGTAGTAATTTTAATTTTATTGGGAAGATATGTTTTTGTTCCCTTTTTAAGATACGTCTCAAAAGCAGGAATGACGGAATTATTAACAGCCTCTTCCCTATTTCTGGTGATAGGAGTTTCAGAATTAATGGTTGCTATTGGATTATCCCCGGCTTTAGGAGCATTTTTAGCAGGCGTTATGTTGGCAAACAGCGAGTTCCGTCATGAGCTTGAAGCACACATCGATCCGTTTAAAGGCCTTCTTCTTGCCGTATTTTTTGTAAGTGTTGGCTCTACGATGAATTTTAATGTGATCGCTCAGGATCCTGTTTTCATTTTCAGTACTGTTTTTGTCGTTTTAGCGGTGAAATTCTTTGTACTTTTTGCAATCGGAAAGTTCTTTAAAATTGATACTCCACAAAGTTTATTTTATGCTTTTGCCCTTTCCCAGGTTGGAGAATTTGCTTTTGTACTCATAAATTACGCTTCAGATCTTTATCTTTTTGATGCAAAAATGAATGCTCAAATGATGGCAGTAACTGCAATCACGATGTGTATTACACCAATTCTTTTAATTATTAATGACAGGCTGATTACTCCGAAGTTCATCAAAAAGATTCCTGAAGTAAAATCAGATTTTGATATTCGTGACCGTAATATTTCACAGAAAAAAATCATCATTGTCGGTTTCGGTCATTTTGGAAGCACCGTCGGAAGACTTCTTAAGGCTAATAAAATATCAGCGACCGTTCTCGACAGAGATTCAGACAGGGTAAAATTATTGAGAAGTTACGGTTTTAAGGTCTATTATGGAGATGCAACAAGGATTCCCGTTTTGAGAGCGGCCGGAATTGAAGAAGCCGAAATTCTGGTTTTGTGTCTTGATGATCCCGATGACAATAGATTTGTAGCTGATTTGGTTCGTGAGCAATATCCTGATGTGAAAATATTTGTCCGTGCTAAAAACAGAATCGATGCGTACGCTTATTTAGATAACGGAATTGATAATATTTACCGTGAAACATTAGGTACAGCTGTTGACATGGCTATTGATGTTTTACATGAAACCGGGATGCGAAAATATGCCGCAAGACGTCTTGGGCAAAGATTTATGGCAATCGACAAAGCATCAATCAGAAAATTGGCAAAGTCAAAAGATGACGAAGATATACGTCTTTTTACCACAAAAGAAATCCTCCAGCGAGAGGAGGATTTATTGGCTTATGATAATTTAAATTTTGAAAACAAAGACTGGGAAACCTCATCAACAGATGAAGACGAGGATGAAGAAACCCCACAATAAATTATTGCAGATCTACGCTTCCACCACTGCTTTCTTCTTTGCTTACAGTAGTTACATTTCCTTTTTTGATACCTTTCACACTTCCGCCCGAAGATGCGTGGCCTTCAAATTTTGAGGAAACAGTAATTTCTATACTTGCCCCACTTGAAGATTCAGCTTTCACATTCTCTGCAACCACATCTTTTGCAGAAATACCACTTCCCGACGATGAAGTAAGATTTGCATTTTTAGCTTTCCCTGAAATCGTAACATCTGCTGCTGAAGAAGCTTCAATACTAAGGTTTACTGCCCAGATTTGCCCTTTGAAAGTAGCACTGCTTCCCGCATCAATCTCCATATCATTCGCTTCAAGTTTCCCGGAAATATGAGCTGCACTAGAAATTTCGATATCGGTTTTCTCCTGAGTAAACTGATCTCTAACAATAATTATAGCGGCAGAATTGGCCTCAAGTTTTTTAAAATCTTTAGCATAAATTTTAGCTTTCACATTATTGGTATTCATCACACGCACTCCGGTTTTGTAGTGAATATGAAGCTCGCCACCACTGTTGTCCACCAAAACTTCATCAATAATATTTGCAGGTGCAGAAATTACCACTCGTTCAACATCAGATTTAATAATCTCAGCTTCAATCGCTTGAGAAACTTCAATTTCATTAAAATCTCCTTTAAATTCTTTTTGTTTTAAAGATCCGTGGTCTTTATTGGTAACGTCGGGTAACCAAGTTGATTTCCCTTCTCTGTTCTCATTTTTTTTGCAAGAAGAGACAATCAGTAGTCCTGAAAAAAGTAAAATTGCTGTGTATTTCATGTTTTAATGTTTAGAAGTTTAGTTTTTAATATCTTTATACTTTAATAACAACTAAATTATAAAATCTCTTACAATTGACAATAAAACAATTTTTAAAATCAAAAGAGATTCTATATAACCTTTAAAATAATAAACATTTGCCCATGAAAAATATTTCATCAGTATTGTTAATTTCTGCCTTGGCATTCAATTATTCTTGTACCACAATGAAAACAAACGACATAAAACAGGAAATGCCTGTTCCGGACGCATCACTTTCTTCCAATCCTTTTATGAAGAAAAGCAAACTTCAGTATGAAGCTCCCGAGTTTGATAAAATTAAAAATGAACATTTCAAACCGGCATTTGAATTTGGATTAAAACAACACGATGCCGAAATTCTGAAAATCGCAAACAATAGCGAAGCTGCAACTTTTGAAAACACCATTGTTGCATTAGAAAAAAGCGGTGAAGTTTTGAAAAGAACAGTTATCACATTTTCAAACCTAACAAGTGCGAATACAAATCCTACTTTACAGGCTTTGGATGAAGAATATGCACCAATTTTCGCAGCACATTCTGATAAAATGTTCCTCAATGAAAATCTTTACAAAAGAATAAAATCAATCACAGAAAACGGTTTAGATTCTGAAAGCAAAAGATTATTACAATTCTACAAACAAAATTTTGAAATCGCAGGTGCTAATCTTTCTGCCGCTGACAAAGAAAAATTAAAGCAGGTCAATCAGGAATTGGCATCACTTTCCACTCAATATTCCAACAAATTATTGGAAGCGAGAAAGCAAGGTGGCGTCTTCTTTTCTGATGCTAAAGAATTAGACGGTCTTTCAACAGATGAAATTGAAGCTGCTGCAAGCGACGCAAAAAATGCAGGACAACCCGGAAAATATCTTTTAGCTTTGCAGAACACCACGCAACAGCCCCTTTTGCAAAATCTGAAAAACAGAGCAACAAGAGAAAAACTATTCAAAGCGTCGTGGCAAAGAGCTGAAAAAGGTGATGCAAACGATACTCGTGAAACCATTGAAAAATTAGCTAAACTAAGACTTAAAAAAGCTCAGATTTTAGGGAAAAAAAGTTTTTCAGAATGGAAATTGCAGGATCAGATGGCCAAAAATCCTGAAGCTGCTGTAAAGTTGATGAATCAAATTGCAACTCCGGCTGTAGAAACGGCAAGACGTGAAGCAAAAGACATTCAGGATTTGATCGATCAGCAAAAAGGAGGTTTCAAAGTAGAACCTTGGGACTGGAATTTCTATGCTGAACAAGTAAGAAAAGCAAAATTTGATTTAGATGAAAACCAAATCAAACCGTATTTTGAAATTACAACCGTTCTAGAAAAAGGAGTTTTCTTCGCGGCTGAAAAATTCTACGGATTAACGTTTAAGAAAAGAACAGATCTTCCAGTATATCATCCTGATGTTGTGACGTACGAAGTTTTCGATCATGACGGAAAATCTATCGCCATTTATTATCTTGATTTTTACACGAGAGATTCTAAAAGTGGTGGTGCTTGGATGAGCAACTACGTTGAGCAATCCTATTTATTAGGAACAAAACCTGTAATTGTAAACTGTTATAATTATCAGAAACCGGCTCCAGGAAAGCCTTCTTTAATTAGTTATGATGATGTTTCCACAATTTTCCATGAGTTTGGTCACTCTATCCACGGAATGTTTGCGAGCCAGAAATATCCATCCCTTTCAGGAACCAGTGTACCGAGAGATTTTGTGGAATTCCCTTCTCAAATTAACGAACACTGGGCTTTAGATCCTGTTGTTTTGAAAAATTATGCGATTCATTACGAAACAAAACAACCTATTCCACAGGCTTTGGTTGATAAAATTAAAAAAGCATCAACCTTTAACCAAGGTTATATGACGACAGAATTGGTTTCTGCTGCTGCTTTAGATATGGATTGGCATTCGGTAACCAGCGAAAATCAGTTACTTCCTGTTTTAGATTTTGAAAAACAGTCTTTAGCTAGCCACGGATTTACTTTGGCAACTGTTCCTCCGAGATATCATACCCCTTATTTTGCACACATCTGGGGTGGCGGTTATTCTGCAGGATATTACGCTTATTTATGGTCTGAAACTTTAGATAATGACGCTTGGGAATGGATTAAAAATAATGGAGGTCTTACAAGAGAAAACGGAGATCGTTTCAGAAAACACATTCTTTCTGTAGGAAATTCTGTAGATCTTAATCAGGCATTCAGAGATTTTACAGGTCACGATCCGGATATTAAGCCGTTGTTGAGAAACAGAGGTTTTATTAAATAAAATTAGAAAAGCATTCATTGATTTGGATGCTTTTTTTATGTTAATAGAAAGTGTAGAACTTTATAAATGAAACAACTTTAATTCTCGCAAATTTTGCTGACTGAATGATTTAATATAATTCAAAAAACTTTTGCGACTTTTGTATTTTAAAATTTCAAAAAAATGATCTGTCCTTGCTGCTCAGGAAAACCATACGAAGAATGTTGTAAACCTTACCATACCGGAGAAAAATACGCTCCAACGGCTGAAGCTTTGATGCGCTCAAGATTTTCTGCATTTGCTATTCCCAATGGAAAATATTTAATGGAAACAACTTCTCCCGGCAAAAGGCAATTCCACAATACAAAAGATTTGCAGGAATGGGGAAAAATCAACGAATGGACGAAGTTGGAAATTGTGAATAAACCATCGATGAATAAAGTGGAATTCAAAGCATATTACACTAATGAAGACGGGCAAAAACAAATGCATCACGAATTATCAACATTTAAAACGATACAGAACCGCTGGTTTTATGTGAGTGGAGAGTTTTTAGACTAACCAAAAAACTTTTGCGTTAAAAAGCTCTTTATGTTTTAATCAAAAAAAATGTCCGAAAAAATCGGACATTTCATATTGTATGTAAATATTTTTTAGTGAGCCTCGTTCCCGTCAATTCCATGAGCGTGACCGTGAGACAACTCCTCTTCTGTTGCAGGACGAGTATTTAAAATTTCCACCTGGAAATCTAAAACTTTCCCAGCCATTGGGTGATTAAGATCTGCCACAACAACTTCCGGAGTAACTTCTACTACAAAAGCCTGGAAATTGTTCCCTTGGTTATCAGATAAAGGCAAAATAGCTCCGATCGGTGGAACTCCAGATTCTGCAAACATATCGATTGGCAATTGTGCGATAGCATCGTCTTGCTTTTCGCCATAAGCTTCTTCCGGCTGAATTACAAAAGCAGCTTTATCACCAGCTTTCAATCCAAGGATATTTTGTTCAAATTTTGGGATCATCATTCCCATACCGTATAAAAATGTAAGCGGATTTTCTGCAGTTGTTTCTTCTACAAGGATTTTGCTTCCATCCTCTTCGATAGTGTGAAGAATGTACTTTACAGCTACCACATGATTGTTATCAATAGTCATATTTCTTTTTTTGCGTGATTTTTTTCACGATTAAACGGCACAAAGATACTGTTTTTGAAATGATTGATTAAGGAAATGCATGTAAAGAAAGAATCTTAAACATACTACTTCCTGTTTTTTGATTCCGCCTTCTTTTTCTGTCTTAAAACATACAAATACAAACTCTCTACTTTTGCTCTTGCCCAATCTGTCTTTCTCAAAAACTTCAATGAAGAATTAATGCTTGGATTATCTGTAAAGCATTTGATATTGATTTGTTTCCCCAATTCCTCAAAACCCTGATAATATTCTACCAGCTCTTCAAGAATGGCATCCAGACGTTTTCCGTGTAAAGGATCTTTTGATTTTTCTTCCATAACGCAGTAAAATTAAATATTTTATCAGACTTAATACTAAAATTGTTTATACTCTTAATCTTTAGTATTTTTGATGAAGGTATTTCTCACTTATAAAAATCACTCATTCCGAAAAAACATGAGCAAGAATAACGAAGCGAACAGGAAAAAAAATAAAAAGCAAATCGATCAGAAAAAGCGCAAAATACAAAATGCGGAAGCAGAAAGAAAAGCACGTTTGAAACAAATTCGAGAAGATTTTAAAGCAAGAGAAGCTGATAATACATTATGAAAATCCTCCACACCGCCGATTGGCATTTGGGTAAACGTCTCGACCGTTTTTCTAGATTAGAAGAACAGGTTTTGGTGATGAATGAAATTGTTCAGATTGCCGATGAACAAAATGTCGATTTGGTTTTGGTTGCCGGAGATTTGTTTGATAATTTCAATCCGAGTGTTGAAGCGACAGAACTTTTTTATAAAACTTTAAAACGGTTATCATTAAGCGGACAACGTCCGGTTATCGCCATTTCAGGAAATCATGATTCGCCAAGTTTAATTGACGCACCCGATCCTTTAGCGCGCGAATGCGGAATTATTTTAATCGGACATCCAAAAGCTAAAATTAATCCTTTTGAGCTTGAACATTTCAAAATTTCAAATTCAGCTGAAGGATTTATTGAATTAGAATTTAAAAATCAAAATTTCCCTGTTCGGATTTTGCACACGCCTTATGCCAATGAAATTCGTTTGAAAGAATATTTTGGTGAAAACAAAGAAGAAGAGCTTAACAGAGTTTTAGCCGAAAACTGGAGAAAAATTGCCGATGAATTTTGCGATCAAAATGGCATCAACCTTTTGATAACGCATTTGTATATGAACAAAAAAGGCGCTCCGATTTTGGAAGAACCGGAAGGCGAAAAACCTATCAAAATTGGAAATGCAGACCTTGTTTTTTCAGATATTATTCCATCTCAAATTCAATATACGGCTTTAGGACATTTGCATGGTTTTCAAAATATCGGAACTGATGAAAAACCTGTTGTTTACTCATCTTCGCCGTTATGTTACAGCTTTAGCGAAGCCGGACAGACGAAATATGTTTCAATTATTGATGCAGAACCTAATAAAAATGTTTCATTTGAAAAAATCGCTTTACAAAACGGAAAATGTTTAGTTAGAAAGACTTTTGACTGCATCGAGAAAACGATTGAATGGCTGAATGAAAATCCAAATACATTAATTGAACTCACTTTGGAAAGCGAAACTTTTCTAAAAGCTGAAGAAAGAAAACTCATCTATCGATCTCACAACGGAATTGTACATCTCATTCCAAAAGTAAAAAATCAGGATTTTAATGAAAATCAATTGAGTGAAATTAACCTGAATCAGGATATTCAAACTTTATTCAATGATTATTTTAAATCTAAAAATGGCGGTCAGGAAGCCAACGAAGAACTCCTTAATTTGTTTAACGAAATTGCTTCAAATAATTTATAATTTTTTAACCGCAAAAGAGACAAAAGATTTTAATTCTTTATGAGATGTTCAAAAGTTCCCAAAACTAAGTTTCATACATTTTGTTGACTTTTGGCTCACTTATTTTCAATATTTTCTTTTGTCTCTTTTGAAGTTAATTAAAAAATATATTCATAAAAATGATTCCAATTCAATTGACTTTAGAAGGTCTTTATTCTTATCAGGAACGTCAGAAAATCGATTTTGAAAACCTTACGCAAGCTGGTCTTTTCGGCATTTTTGGCTCGGTTGGTTCCGGGAAATCATCTATTTTGGAAGCCATTTCATTTGCTTTGTACGGAGAAACGGAACGTCTCAACTCCAGAGACAAGCGTGCTTACAATATGATGAATTTGAAATCTAATAAATCTTACATAGAGTTTGATTTCATCAATTTTGAAAACAAAAAATTCCGTGCTACAAGAGAATTTAAACGTAATTCTAAAAATTTTGAAGATGTAAAAACTCCAACCGTCACTTTCTATGAATGGAAAAATGAAAATTGGATTCCGCTAGAACATTCTAATGCTGAAAAACTAATTGGTTTGAGTTATGCAAATTTTAAGCGAACCATCATTATTCCGCAAGGTCAGTTTAAAGAATTTCTGGAACTGGGAGCGACAGACAGGACCAATATGATGAAGGAAATTTTCAGCCTTCAGCGTTTTGATCTGCAGAATAATGTATCCGTTTTAAATGCTAAAAACAGATCTGAACTCGACCAGTTAGAAGGTCAGCTAAAAGGTTTTGAAGAAGTGAATGAAGAGCAGATCTCAGCTCAAAAGGAACATTTAAAACTGGAACAGCAAAAATTTGATGAGGCAAATAAAACATTCAAAAAAACAGAAGAAAAGTATCTAAAACTAAAAGGTCTGAAAGAAGATTTTGAAGTTTTTAATCATAAAAAAACTGAGTTTGAAAAACTGAATCAACAGAAAACTGAAATCGATATTTTAGAAGCAAAAACTGAATTATTCGACAAAATTTTCAGGATCTTTACGCCATTGATTTCCGAAAAAAATAAGCTTGCAAAAGAAATTTCAGATCAACAGAAACATAAAGAAGTTCAATTTAAAATTGTACAGGAAACCGAAATTCGATTTGAAGATGTAAAAAATAAACTTTCTGCTATTCAGCTAAAATATGAAGCATTAAATCAGTCTAAAACTCAGGAAAATGATTTGAGTTTAATTTTACAAATGCAGAAATTTTCGGGAGAAATTGAAACCTTGAAAGAACGAACAAAAAAAGGTTCGGAAAAAGTAAAAGAAGTTGAAGAGAATCAGAAATTAATTCAGCAAAAAGTTGAAGAATTTTCTAAAAATGCAGAACTTTTAAAACCTAAAAAATTAGATTCCAGTTTATTATTACATGTCGGAAATTGGTTTTCTGAAAAGAAAAAATTATTCGAAACCAAGCAAATACAATCTGAAAAGACCAATACTAAAAAAGCTGAAATCGCAAGAATCTCTGAGGAGTTAACACCTTTCAATATCAATCCTGAAACTTTTAGAAATGATTTTAAAACTCAGATTGAAAATTTAGAAACTCAGAAAAAAATACTTTCTGACAAACGAAATCAATTGGAAGTTCAGCAAAAACTAGCTCATTTTGCTAACGAATTGCACGACGGAGAATCGTGTCCGCTTTGTGGTGCTTTAGAACATCCGAATATTGTAGAATTTGATGATGTGAATTCTGAATTAAACGAAATTCAGAAAAAGATTGAGCAAATTGAAATTCAAAAAGATCAGATTCAAAAACAATCTTTAGAAATAGAAAAAATTCTTGACCGCAAAAAGATTTTCGAGGAACAATTAAAATCGGAAGAAGAAAGTTTAAAACAGATTCAAATCAACATTGAAGAGCATTTAAAAAACTTTAATTGGAAAGAATTTAATGCAGAGGATCAAAATGATTTTGAAGAAAAACGACAGCAATCTTTTACTATTGAAAAGCAGATCGATGAACTGAACCAACAAATCGGTCTGGAACAAAAAAAACTGGAGAAAGAGCGAGAAAATCTTGATAATTACAATAAAGCTTTAGAAAAATTCAAACTTGACGAAGCGAAAAAAGAAGAGCAAATCAAAACAAATGAAGCCAATTTAAAACTTTTAAGCTGGCTTGATTACGAGAAAAAACCAATCGCTGAAACAGAAGAAATCTACAATAAATTATCACAATCGAATCGTGAAACTGAAGAGAATTATCAAAAACTAAATAAGGAAAAAGAAGAAATTTCGCCAAAATTAGCTGAACAAAAAACAATCGCCAGTCAGCTGGAAAAACGAATCTCTGAACTTGAAAAAGAAATTTCAGAAAATGAAAATCTGATTAAAAAAACTTTATCAGAACAGAAATTCAGCACTTTAGAAGAAATTCAGAAAATTCTCGTCCTGAAAATTAATGTTTCGGAAACAAGAAATAAAATTCAGGAATTCAGAATTACTTTTGAGATTTTAAAAAACAGCATACTTGAACTTGAAGCCAAACTGAAAGATCTCTCTTTTGATCAGGAAGAATTTTTAACCCTTGAAAACCAACTCAAAAGTTTTGAAAATGATTTGAAAACCGCCAATGATTCTGTCGTAAAAATTGCTACCGAAATTGAGAGACTGGAAAAAGAATTTAAGAAAAAAGAAAATCTTTTAAAAGATTTAGCGCATCTTCAAAAACGTTCCGATAATCTTAAAATCATGACCAATCTCTTTAAAGGAGCTGGTTTTGTACAATATATTTCATCAATTTATCTTCGTCAATTGTGTGATCATGCGAATGTACGTTTTCATCGAATGACCCGAAACCAACTGAGTTTGCAACTGAACGAAAATCATGATTTTGAAATCATCGATTACCTGAATGAAGGCCGAAGCAGAAGTGTAAAAACTTTATCTGGCGGACAATCTTTTCAGGTTTCGCTGAGTCTTGCTTTGGCATTGGCAGAAAGCGTACAAACCCATGCGCAGTCTGAGAAAAACTTCTTTTTCATCGATGAAGGCTTCGGAACCCAAGATCTGGAGTCGGTAAATATCGTATTTGAAACATTGATGAATCTTCAAAAAGAGAACAGAATCGTGGGGATTATTTCGCACGTTGAAGAACTGAAAGAAAAAATTCCGGTTTCGCTGAACATTACAAAAGATGAGGAAAGGGGAAGTTTGATTGAGATTGTTTAATTTTTTGACACTTAAGTCGCATTCGTTTTAGTTTTAATATTTTGAAAATATTTTAGAACACATCAGTAGAAAATCAAAGATTTTCATTTTTTATTTACATTTGAACCATTAAAAATTATCATGCAAAATTTACCATTTATCTTGAAGCCTTCAAAAATAAAAAATATCATCCTGATTCTTATCAGCGTGGGCTTTATAAGTCTGGGAATAACACTTTTAGAAAAAAACAGGCTCATTGCAGTTTTAAATATTTTCTTTTTCGGAATCTGCCTGATTATTTTCATCATCAATATGATTCCCAATTCGTCTTATCTTACAATCGATGAAAAAGGAATTGAAATGAAAAATCTTTTCAGAACGACATTTATTCCGTGGCAGGCCGTGAGTGGTTTTAAAACTAAATTGATATTAGTTAATAAATTGGTCACTTTTACCATCGATGAAAAACTTCTGAAAAATTCTAAAATGAAAGGAAAAACCGGAGCATTTCCTGATACTTACGGAATGTCTGCGAACAATCTCGCCAATCTTCTGAATGAATATAAAGCCAAGTTTGATAGGGTTTAAATTTAAAATCCTCCGTTGAAATATTTCAACGGAGGATTTTATTTTATCTTACCTGTGGCGCTGTTTTATCACCAAATAGCTGAATAGATTTCATCATCACATCATGCGCAGGGTCACCAACATCCATATGTCCTATAAATCTTGTGATCCCGAAAATTTCTTTCATATAATTGATTTTGTCGGCAACTTCATTAGCACTTCCGATAAATAAAGCACCGTCTTTGGCTCTTCCACCTTCGTATTGCATTTTTGTATAAGGAGCCCAACCTCGGGAAGAACCAATTCTATCCATTTGAGATTTGTAATTATTAAAATATTCGTCTACAACTTCCCTTTCATCACTTACAAAAGTATGTGAATGAATGGCAATCTGCATTTCAGCTTCATCATGTCCTGCTTTTCGATATTCCTGTTTGTAGAATTCGATTAAATTTTTAAACTGAATTGGCATTCCACCAATAATAGCAACTACTAAAGGCATTCCCAGCTGTGCAGCACTTAAAACCGATTGCGGAGTTCCGCCAACCGCTCTCCAAATTGGAATTTTTCCATTATTTTTTGCTCTCGGATAAACAGTTTGATTCTGCATTGGAGCACGAAGTTTTCCAGTCCATGAAACGTTTTCTTCTGAATTAATTTTAAGTAATAATTCTAGTTTTTCATCAAAAAGTTCTTCATAATCGTTCAGAGAATATCCGTAAAGCGGAAAAGATTCTATAAAACTTCCTCGTCCAACGAAAATTTCGGATCTTCCATCAGAAATTAAATCTAATGTTGCAAAATCTTCGTAGACTTTTACTGGTTCTGATGAGCTCAAAACCGTTACTCCACTCGCTAATTTTATATTTTTTGTGATACTTGCCGCTGCTGCTAAAACGATTTCAGGAGAAGAAACTGCATAATCTGCACGGTGATGTTCTCCCATTGCAAAAACATCAATTCCCAGCTCATCCATCAATTTTACCTGCTCAAGAATTTCTCTGATTTTAATTCCTGCATCTCTATATTTTCCGGTAGTCTGGTCAAAAGCCAAGTCGCCAAACATTCCTATTCCTAATTCCATATTTTTGATTTTTAGATAAGACAAAATTAGTGGATCAAAAATTTAAAAACATTGATGAATGATAAGATTGACAATTTTAAAAATTCTTGCTGATTTTTAAATTATTTTTGATGTCCCAAGAGACCAAAAAGCAGTTTATCCCTTATTTCATCGGTAATTTCAGACGTTGATTCTATATTTCTTTTAAACCAGAAATAAGAATTATTAAGAGTATGAAGAATAAATCGTGTGGTAAAAGCAGAAGATTTTAGTTCCCAGTTTTCAGCCTGATAAATTTCAGAAATTAATTGCTCAACTTCTTGCTGATAATTTTTTCTTAATTCAATAAACTCGGGTAATCTTTCTTCCAAATGTTTCCATTCATTGGAATAAATGTGAGTAACATCACGGTTTTTAAGAACCACCGACAAATGTTTATCCAAAAATAAATTCAGCTTTTCTTTTGGAGAAACTTGTGTGTTTTTTACTTCCTGCAGTTCTTCAAAAAACTCATGCGCAACCCCAAAGCAAATCCACTCAAGAATCTCTTCTTTAGAACGGATGTGCGCATATAATGACGCCGCTTTTATATTTAATTTTGTGGCAAGATCTCTTACCGAGCTGCCCATATACCCTTTCTCTTTGAAAAGTTCTACTGCGACTTCAAGTATTTTGATCTGTTTTTCTTTTAACTCCATAGGTTGAGTGCAAAAGTAATTATTCTGATTTTAATATTCTGATTTTCATATAATCATTTATAAATTCCTGCGAAAGTTTAAAACATTTCATTTTCTATTTGTAATTGACTCGTATTTCTTAATTTTCAATTTAATGATTTGAAATCGGAAATTTTGTCTTCTCAAAACAGATGCAAAAATGAATATTTCGGAAATTTTGTCCTTTATTTTTAAAAATTTAATAATTGAACAGTTTTTGAGATATACTTCCCGAATTAAATGATTGAATCAGATTGAAGGACATCAGACTTTAGATTAGATTTAAAAAAATAATATTTATTCAAGTCTTTATGGTCTGAAATCTGATGTCTGAAATCTGTAAATACAAGCAATAATAATTAAACCAAAAATACATAATATGAACTTAAATCAATATACTGTAAAATCACAAGAAGCCATCCAAGCTGCTCAACAAGTGGCAATGGAATTTGGCAATCAAAGCATAGAACCTCAACATTTACTGGAAGGAATTTTTCAGGTTGACGAAAATATATCGCCTTTCCTATTAAAAAAATCTGAAGCAGATTCCAATTTGGTAAGAGAGCGCAACCGTGAAAATTTAGAAAAACTTCCAAAAGTACAAGGAGGGAATATTTATCTTTCACAAACAGCAAATAAAGTTTTGCTTGATGCGCCCAACATCGCTAAGAAAATGGGTGATGAATTCGTAACGATCGAACATTTATGGCTCTCGCTTTTAGAAACCAGTTCAGAAGTTTCGAAGATGTTGAAAGATATGGGTGTGACCAAAAGTCTTTTGGAGGGCGGAATTAAAGAATTAAGAAAAGGAAGCAAGGCGACTTCTGCAAGCTCGGAAGAAACTTATCAATCCTTAAATAAATATGCTAAAAACTTCAATGAACTAGCTGCCGAGGGAAAATTAGATCCGGTTATCGGTCGTGATGAGGAAATCAGAAGAGTTTTACAGATTCTTTCAAGAAGAACGAAAAATAATCCGATCCTGATTGGTGAACCCGGTGTTGGTAAAACAGCCATTGCGGAAGGAATTGCACACAGAATTATCAGCGGAGATATTCCTGAAAATTTGATGGATAAAACTCTGTATTCATTGGATATGGGTGCTTTGATCGCAGGTGCCAAATATAAAGGCGAATTTGAAGAGCGTTTAAAGTCCGTTGTAAATGAAGTAATAAAATCTGACGGGCAAATCATTCTTTTCATCGACGAGATCCATACTTTGGTGGGAGCCGGAGGTGGTGAAGGTGCAATGGATGCTGCCAACATTTTAAAACCTGCTTTGGCAAGAGGAGAATTAAGAGCAATCGGTGCGACAACTTTAAATGAATATCAAAAGTATTTTGAAAAGGATAAAGCATTAGAAAGACGTTTCCAAAAAGTGATGGTGGAAGAACCTGATACTGAATCAGCCATCTCAATTCTTCGTGGAATTAAAGATAAATACGAAGCACATCACAAAGTAAGAATCAAAGACGAGGCGATTATTGCGGCGGTAGAAATGTCTCAAAGATATATTTCGGATCGATTTTTACCGGACAAAGCGATTGATTTGATTGATGAGGCTTCGGCTAAATTGAGAATGGAAATCAATTCAAAACCTGAAGAACTTGATGTTCTCGACAGAAAATTGATGCAGATGGAAATTGAACTGGCCGCCATTTCAAGAGAAGGTAACCAGACAAAAATTGACCATTTAAAGGAAGATATTTCGAAAATTTCTGAAGAAAGAAACGAAATTAATGCTAAATGGCTGAAAGAAAAGCAAAAATCTGAAGATCTTACTCAGATTAAAAAAGATATTGAATCTCTGAAACTGGAAGCAGAAAGAGCTTCAAGAGCCGGAGATTATGCAAAAGTGGCTGAAATTCAGTACGGGAAAATAAAAGAAAAAGAAGATGCTTTGCAGAAACTTGAACTGGAGATGCAAAACCATCAGAATGAACTAATTAAGGAAGAGGTAACCGCAGATAACATCTCTGAAGTGATCGGAAAATGGACAGGGATTCCTGTTACCAAGTTGCTTCAATCCGAAAGAGAAAAGTTATTACATCTTGAAACTGAACTTCATCACAGAGTGGTTGGTCAGGAAGAGGCAATCCAGGCTGTTGCGGATGCTATCAGAAGAAACAGAGCCGGATTGAGCGACGAGAAAAAACCAATCGGAAGTTTCTTGTTTTTAGGAACAACCGGTGTTGGTAAAACTGAGCTGGCAAAAGCTTTAGCAGAGTTTTTATTTGATGACGAAAACAATATGACGAGAATCGATATGAGTGAATATCAAGAGCGTCATTCAGTTTCAAGATTGGTTGGAGCCCCTCCGGGATATGTGGGTTACGATGAAGGCGGACAATTGACGGAAGCGGTGAGAAGAAGACCATATTCGGTTGTGCTTTTAGATGAAATTGAAAAAGCGCATCCTGACGTTTTCAACACGTTGTTACAGGTTTTGGATGACGGCCGATTGACGGATAACAAAGGTCGTGTTGTTAATTTCAAAAATTCGATTATCATAATGACGTCGAATCTCGGTTCACATATCATTCAGGAAAATTTTGAGAATATTACCGAAGAAAACCAAGACGAAATCGTTGATAAAACCAAAATTGAAGTTTTTGATTTGCTGAAACAAACGCTTCGTCCGGAATTCTTAAACAGAATTGATGAAACGGTGCTGTTCCAGCCTTTAAGAAAAAAAGAAATCGGAAAAATCGTTCAGTATCAGTTGAGAGGATTTAATGATATGCTTGCAAAAAGAAATATTATTATGACTGCAACGCAAGATGCTTTGAATTACTTAACCAACAAAGGATATGATCCTGTGTTTGGTGCGAGACCTTTAAAAAGAGTAATACAACAGGAAGTTTTAAATAAACTTTCGAGAGAAATTCTCGCAGGAACGGTGAATGACGGCGACAGAATAACGCTTGATTATTTCGAGGAAACAGGTTTGGTTTTCAGACCAGCTGAAAAATAAGTAGTTTTTTTTCATATATATTATTTTTAATAAGTACCACAGATCTCATTCTGTGGTACTTATTTTTTATAAGCGAAAAAATCAACTGAAAAGACAGCATTTACAGTAAAAAACGGGAGGTTTTAAGGAGTTTTTTTTGCAAATTTGTACAAATAACCAATAAAACTTAATAACATGAGCAACCAAAATTATCAAAACACTAGTATGAGTAGCACTAATCTTATTCCTACTTCCCTTATTCAGAATTTAGTAGACAATTACCGTTCAAATCAGCTTTTGGCGATCAATCAGGATCTCAGTATACAAGATTCACATTCTGTATGGTTTGATCTTCCGACATTAAAAAACTTTGTCGCAGAAATTGAAGCGCAAGCGAAATTAATTGATCTGACAGTAAAAGATTCAGATCTTGGAATCCGTTTTTATTACGCAGCATATCCTGCAGTACCACAATCTCCTGTTCCAGCAAATTACGCTAAGAGACATACCTTGGTAATGATCCCGACTAAAAAACTGAATGATCTTAATTATGACTTCAATCCTTTTGATAATAACAGTGTAAGTCTGGCAGTTACAGGAGTATCAATCGATGCATTGGCATTAAATCACGGAACTCTGGTTCCACCAAGCACATCAATAGTACAGTCTTATTAATTAACCATTATGAGTGACTTCCAACTTTTTTTACAGAGCTGTATGATCTTCGCAGAGGGTCTTGCTGCACTTGCATCAATTGTTTTCTTTAAAAAAATAAAAGGAAGTCACTATATATATTTTTCAATATTCCTGATTTTTATTTTCTGTTGTGAAATGTTCGGAAAATTTGCTGAAAAATATATTTCTTATCCGAAAAACTTATTTTTCAACTACTTCGTAATCCCGATAGAATTTATATTTTTCTATTGGCTTTACGCATATCAGTCACTAAAAAATAAAAAATTGTTTTTCTTATTTTCTGCATTATTTCTTTTAGCATTCATTCCAAATGAGCTTTATTTTGTAAAAAACAAGCATATTTTTTCTTTCAACTATACATTTGGAAGTCTGCTGATGATGTTTTTAGTTATTATGGAATATTATAAGCAGGTAAATTCGGAGAATATTCTCAACTTTTTTAAAAACAGAATGTTTTATATTAATCTTGGCGTAACTCTATTTTATATAGGTACACTCCCGTTTTGGGCATTTTATTTCCAGCTTTTGGAGCATATGGATATCTGGAGTCTCTATTATAGCTATTTCCTTTTGTCTGGAATTATGATGTACCTGTTATTTGCAAGTTCATTCATATGGGGAAAACAGAATTATACTTAACCGTTATTTTATTTAATATTTTTTTCGTCTTATTTCTGGTTGCCGTGATGATTTACATCCGGAAATATAAGCAGAGAAAAATAGAGCATATCAATGAGATTCAGCTTAAAAATGAAATTCATCAAAAAGAGCTTTTGGCAACCCAGCTGGAAATTCAGCAGGCGACTATGCAGCAAATCGGCCGTGAACTGCATGATAATATAGGGCAGAAACTCACTTTAGCAAGTCTTTATACCCAACAGCTACTTTATGAAAATAAAGTGACCACGGAATGTGAAAGAATAGAACAGGTTTCGCAAATTATCAATCAGTCTTTGCAGGATTTAAGGAGTCTTTCAAAAACATTAACTGATGATAATATTAACCAAAAGGATATTATTACTTTAATTCAGGAAGAAGTAGATATTGCAAGTGTAATAAAAAAATGTAAAATTCATTTTGAGCATAATTTTAAATGTCTTGATCTCGATTTTGTTCATAAAAATGTTTTATTGAGGATTACACAAGAGTTTATTCAAAACAGTATTAAGCATTCTCAGTGTAAGAATATTTTCATCAGACTCAATACTACAGAAGAAAATCTTTGGGAACTAAAAATCAATGATGACGGAATTGGTTTTGACATCGACAAAATTCTCTCAAATGGAATTGGGCTTACCAATATGAAAAACAGAACAGCCATTATCGGTGCCGAATTTAATCTTGAAAGCAACGAAAACGCTGGCACTTTAATTGAAATAAAACTAAAAAAACGACCATGAAAAAGACCATTGTAATAGTCGATGATCATTTATTGATTGCCAAAGCAATTGAAGGAATCATAAGTAATTTCGAAGATTTTGAAGTAATTGATGTGGCCGAAAACGGAAAAGACATGATCGATAAGTTTGAAAGCGACAAAAAAATTCCGGATATTATTCTTCTAGACATCAGCATGCCGATTATGGACGGTTTTGAAACCGCTTTATGGCTCAAAAAAAATCATCCAAACATCAAAGTTATGGCTCTCAGCATGCAGGGCGATGACAACAGTGTTATCAAAATGATTAAAAACGGAGCCAAAGGATATCTGCTAAAAAACACACATCCAAAAGATCTGGAAACAGCCCTAATAAAACTGAGCAGCGACGGTTTCTTTTATCCCGATTGGGCATCAAAAGTCATTTTTTCTAATATGGCCGATGAGAAAAATAACGAGAAAAAAAAGAAAATTTCCGAAAGAGAAAAAGAGTTTCTTACCTACACCGTAACAGAACTCAGCTATAAAGAAATTGCAGAAAAAATGTGCTGCAGCCCAAGAACGGTAGAAAGCTACCGCGATCAGCTTTGTGAAAAGTTTGATCTTAAAACAAGAGTTGGCTTAGCTGTTTTTGCGATCAAAAACGGGTTTGCAAAATCGTAGCTAATAATCTGCTGCTATATATTGAATATAATTTAATCAGAATTTCGCATAAAAAAAAGAAGCTTTTCAGCTTCTTTTTTTTATGCGAAAAATATTGTATTTATTTTACATTTACCAATTCCACATCAAAGATGATTGTAGAACCTGCCGGAATTGCAGCTCCTGCTCCACGATCTCCATAAGCCAGATCCGAAGGAATATAAAATCTGTATTTAGATCCTTTGCTCATGAGTTGAATACCTTCCGTCCAACCTTTGATTACGCTACCCAAATTAATATCCATTGGTGCACCACCATTTTTGTCGGTAGAATCGAAAACAGTTCCATCCAGAAGTTTTCCGGTATATTTTACCTGTACAACATCTGATGCTTTTGGTTTTGTTTTGCCGTCACCTTCCTGCAATACCTCGTACTGCAAACCTGACGCTGTAGTTTTCACCTTGGGATTACTTTTATTTTTCGTAAGAAAATCAATACCTTTTTTCTTATTCTCACCTGCTTGTACTAACGCTTCAGATTGCTTTTTTTCACTCTGCTTCTGCATAAAGTCCTGCATAAAAGTATTCATTTCTTCTTCAGGCATCAGTTTCTTTTTTCCCTCCATCTCTTCTTTAATAGCCTGAGCCAGAAGATCAGCATCTACTTTGAAGCCTTCCTGTTTCATATTTTTGGCTATATTCAGACCTATATAATATGATGCTTTTTGGTCATCGGTATATTTGCTATCACCTTGTCCATCGTTTTTCTGAGCGCACGAAATACTAAATATTGCTATGCAAAATAATGCAATAGTCTGTTTTTTCATTTGATAATTTTATTATTACTATTTACGAATTACATAATTGCTGCAAATCTATCATTAATTACAGAAATTTCCCTGTTGTACCATACTTTTTTATGTTAAAAATTCATTTGAACAGAATTACAATCATCCCTGTTATCTGTTTTTGAATTTTTAAAATACCCATTTTCGAAGGTATACTTTATTTTAAAGTTGTTGCAGAAAACAGCATGACACTTAATTTATTTCGTGGAAATTAGGTAGTTCTCATATCTTCGGAGAAACAAGTAAATATTTCCCTCAACTCTTTTATTATTTTTTAAATATTATTAATTATCTAAAAAATAATTTTTATCTTTATGATTACCAAATATTTATCAACAAAAATTAAATTATCATGAAAAAATTAAAAAGAAAAGCATTGAAAACCATTATGGGCGGAAAACTAGATTGTTCATGTCGCATGATTACTTATTATGATGGTTCTACAAGCGGTGGACCATGTGCCACAACAGAATGTTCAGAAATAAGTTTTAGCTGTGGGCAACCAGAATGCAGACCTTCTCTTGAGATTGTTTAATCTTGAAAAACAAAATTCAATAAACTACAGCGGTGAATATTTCACCGCTGTTATTTTTTATTAAAAATTTAAAGATGCAAACTGTTTGTTTTATATCTCTTCATTTTAAATTATATTTTAAAAAATGGATCGACTTTCAAATCTTCGGAAAAATATTAAAAATATTTAAATTTAATCCTATAATTTTTCCGAATAGACATTCATTAAACTTAGAACTAAGCGGAAAAAATATTAAAAAAATAAAATTTCAATCAATAATTCAAATAAAAACTTAACATAATATTAAAAATACTATACAATACATATTAAAAAACATTAATTTTAGCAAGTTTTAACATTATTTTCATAAATCACATTGTATAATAGTATAAATTCACATTCTGAAAATCACCAAAAAAATCAGATTTATGAAAAAATTATTATTTGGAGCCTTCATATTAGGTTCTCTGTCGGCTTGTAACAACGACAACATTACGCAAGAATCAGTAAGTGATTCAGAAAACTTAGTCAATACCGCTGCAAAAAGAAGCTGCCCTTCTGAAGAAATCCGCAAGGAGGCATTGCAAAAAAATCCAGAACTAAAAATGAAGTATGAAAATTTAGAAGCTCATACTGAAAAATTCCTCAATGAAATTAAATTAGGAAAAGTTCTCGCAGATGGCACCGTTGAAATTCCGGTAATTGTAAATGTTTTATACAAAACCACTTCACAAAATGTTTCTGATGCAAGAATAGCAGAACAGATCGCCGTATTAAATGCTGATTTTGGCGGCACCAATAGTGACGCTAGCAAAATACCTTCCGCATTCCAGTCTGTAAAAGCCGGCGATGTAAAAGTAAGATTTAAGCTCGTAAATACGGTCAGAAAATCTACCACTAAATCAAGCTGGAGTAGCAATGATGCTATGAAAAAAACGTCCACAGGAGGCATTAATGCAACAAACCCTACTAATTACTTAAATATTTGGGTGGTAAGCAGTATGCCGAGTCCCAATGGAGACACTCTTGGGTACGCAACATTTCCCGAATCAGCAGGTTTATGGAATGACGGTGTAGTAATAGCCGCACCTTATTTCGGAAAAACAGGAGCTTCCTCTCCATTCAATTCAGGTAGAACAGCAACCCATGAAGTGGGACACTACTTAAACCTAAGACATATTTGGGGGGATGCAAACTGTGGAACTGACTATGTAACTGACACTCCTACACAAACTACAGCTAATATAGGAAAACCTTCGTATCCTTTGTATAATACTTGTAGTGGAGTATCAAGGTCTGTAATGTTTATGAATTATATGGACTATGTGGATGATTCAGCTATGTTTATGTTCTCTAGCGGACAAAAAACAAGAATGCAATCTGTAGTTTCTTCATCAGGATCAAGATCAGGATTAAGAGTATATTAGTACAAAAATAATATTTTAAAATCCTTTTTCATTTTGAAAAAGGATTTTAATTTTTACACTTCAATTGTTTTTAGAACCTCATTACAATCTTTCTTGTTCATCAGCTTTTTTGATTGTTTTTGAATTTTTCACAGACTGATTTCCAAAATTATATTTTAGAGAAAAAGTAAATCCTTGTGTATCCTGATAATCTAAAAAGTAATTATCCTGATTACCATATTTGGTGCTTACTTTTTGTTTTGTAGATCTAAAGATGTCATTAAAAATAAATGCAGCTTCTAATTTTTTATTAAAAAACTTTCTGTTCATTACAAAATAAGCCGACCATTGGCTCGAAATTCTGAATGTCCCTTGAATTCCCGGTGAATAATATTTGTGTCCGGCTTCCATTTTCCAGTCTGAATTTTTATCTAAAGTGAAACTTGTTGAGATATTTGAAACCCAGTTCCATACCTGATTTTTATTTAAAGCTCCGTCAATTCCTTTGAAATAATTTTCGTTGTGTTCTAAGTTTTCAGAAACAATCAAACTCCACCAAGGTTTTATTTCAAAGCTTTTGTAAAGATTCACTCCGTAAGCTTCACCTTTTTCAATATTGGTAAAATAATAGATCAAATTGTTGTTTTCATGCTGTTGATAAGAGATTTCCATTGATGGGAAAATTTCTTTTCGGTAATAAAAATCTAAGTTCCAGTTTTTGAATGAATACGTAAAGTTCAGATTATGAATAATAGTCGCTTTCAATTTTGGATCTCCCTGATAATAAGAGAACAAATTGTAGTATGACTTTGCAGGATTTAACCATGAATAAAACGGCCTGCTGATTCTTTTTCCGTAAGAGAAGCCAAATTCATGCTTATTTTCTGTGGTGTATTGTGCAAAAAAAGTAGGAAACAAGCTCCAGTAATTATTTTTATTCACTTCATAAGGCTCCGAAACCACACCTTCCAAATCGGTCATTTCAGCACGAAGCCCACCTTTGAAATTCCATTTTCCGAGATTATAAGCCATCGATGTATAAATACCAAAATTGTGTTCTTTATAATCAAAAAGACTGCTTTTTTCTGGTCTGTATTGAAATTCACCATTTTCGTTATCCGAAAAATCCAGCAAGCTGTTTGTTTTTACAAAGCTATATTTTGCACCCGATTCCAACTCCAGTTTATCGTTTTTCCATTGGTAATCCAATTGTGTAGAATACAGCTGAACGTCGCTTTTATTATTGGTCATAAAATTGGTTTCGCCTGGATTTTGGTTGGTAAAATTCAGATAGGTAAGAACATTTTGAAATTTGCTTGTATTATTTCCAGTGAAATAACTAATCCACGAAAGACTGCTTTTTTTATTCAGTTTTCTGTCAATTTGGAAACTCAAAGAATTATTAATTGTTCTCGAATGATGATCGTTTATTGTTGTATAATTAGATTCTGCCACATTCTGTGAGTTATAAATCAAAGTCGGCACAATATAAGTTCCAAAAGATTTCGGGACAAAAAAACCTGAATAATTCAGACTTGCCGTTGTAAGACTATCGATTTCATATTCTACATTAAAGTTTACGGTATTCTGGCTTTTATTCTGATCTTTTCTATTCATCGTACTGACCCAGGTTGTGCCGTCTTCGGGATAATTTACATAATCTGTTCCTTCTCTATAATACGTTCCTCCTCCCCGAAAATAGCTTGCCATTACCGAAAGCTTATCTTTTTTGTAATATTGCGAAATCCCCGCAACGCCTTTAGCATATTGAGTTTGAATGTATTTAGAAAAAAGAATTCCACGATAGCCTTCAATTTTATTTTTCTTCATCACAATATTCAGAACAGCACCACCTTGTGCTTCATATTTCGCAGGCGGATTGGTAATTACTTCTACAGATTTTACATCATCGCCTTGTGTATTTTCAAGAAAATTTTTGAGCTCTTCGCCCGACATCATTACTTTCTTATCATTAATGGTTATTAAAACCGACGTTCCGCCTTTCACTGCCAAAACATCATTATTAATAGTAACCTGGGGTGTCTTTTTAAGAATTTCCCAAGCATTGAGTGAAGAAATATTGCTGTTTTCTACATTAAATTCCAAACGATCTACTTTCCTTCTCACCAATGGTTTTTTCTTGGTAATCGTTACAGCTTCAATATCTTTCTGATTGTTTTTTAAGATGATATTTAAAGTTTCATTCTCATTTTTAGTCTCAATATTTTTTTCAAACGAAAGATAATTTTCATCATTAATTTTTAGCTTGAATGACGCTGATGCAAGATCGTTAAACGAGAATTTACCTTCAGAATCAGTGAAAAAAGATTTAATCAAGGTATTTTGATTATCAAACAATTCCACTTTCACAGAATCGAGCTTTTCTTTATCAGCATTAAAAACGGTTCCGGAAATTTTCTGCGATTGCGAAAACATAAAAACCGGAAAGAGAAAAAAGAGAAGATATTTATACATTGAACGTAGTTTTAGAATTAGTATGAAAATATTTTATTGTTACAAAAGTCTATATTGCCACTGAGAATTTCGGTTAACGGAAGGTTAATGAGAGGTTAATGGTAAAAACGCATTCCCGAAATGTATATATTTGCTTCAATGATTTCTAAAAGCAAATATCTTATCTCTCTTTTTGCAGCTTTGTTCCTGCTTTTATTGGGTATTCAGGTATATTTCATGTACAAAACTTCTCAGGTAAAAAAGAAAGAAATTTACAGCGATGTTCATAATAGAATTGATGGTTATATTGATAATCTGGAAAGCATTGGCGGAGCAAGTAATTTGGGTGATGAGAAGGCAAGAAAAGTCTTTGCCGATTACAGCAATAAAAAAATAAGCAAAAAAGAGTTTTTACATTATTTTGAGGAAAACAGAAAGCGCACACGAGACCAAATAAGCGATTATATAGACCGTCGTTTTGCAAAAGAAGGTTACAAAGTGGCCATAAGAACTCAATATTTATCAATTGTTTCTGTTCCCAAAAATCTAAATCTTATTGATCAACCTGTCACTTTATTCGAAACACGAAATAAGATCACAAAAGCCGGAATTTCCAATACCGGGAAATGGGAAACCTCTTCCACTTCAAAATCTGATAAAAGCGATCAACCTGAAAGAAATGATTCTTTTTTTGTAAAAAGCCAGACAGATTTTGAAATTTTAAATATCAATTCTGCTGTTTTTCAGGATCTCACATTGCTTATTTTATGTTGTATAGCAATTTTACTGAGCGTCTTGATTTTATATATTTTTACAATTAAAAACTTGATCATCCAACAAAAACAGGTTGAAGTTTTGCATACCGTTGTAGACAATATTTCACACGAATTTAAAACGCCGATTGCAACATTAAAGATCGCTTCAAAAACATTGAAAAAAGAATGTACTCCAGAAATTTTACCATTAATTGACCGACAGATTTTAAGGCTTGAAGACTTGATATTGCAACTTCATCCTGAAGATTTTGATGAAAAAAACTCAACAATACTACCTGAAAACTGGGATTTTTTCATTCATGATCTGGCTTTTACTTATGAGAATACAGATTTTGTTCTTAATAATTCTGTTTCAAAAGAACTTCCTTTTGACAGAAAACTGATGGAAACTGTGATCAAAAACCTTTGTGAAAACAGTGTAAAATACGGCGCTTCAAAAATTAAAATTGATATTAAAACTATTCACAATAATCTTGAAATTATTGTTGCAGACAACGGAAACGGAATGGAACAAAATGAATTGACAAATATATTCGAGAAATTTTACAGAATACAACACAATAATATTCACAACAGTAAAGGTTTAGGTTTGGGATTATTTTTCGTGAAAAAAATTATTGAAAAATATAACGGGAAAACCGAGATTACAAGCGAAGTGAATGTAGGAACAACTTTTAAAATTTCAATTCCTTATGAAGATTAATGTATTATTGGCAGAAGACGATTCAGATTTTGGAATGATCCTGAAACAATATCTCGAGCTGGAAGATTTTGAAGTTACCTGGTTTCAGAATCCTGAAGATATTTTACCTGTTTTACAATCAGATTTCAATTTTCATATTGGAATTTTAGATATTATGATGCCCAATCTTGATGGGTTTTCTTTGGCAAAAGTAATTTTAAAAGCCAAACCTGATTTTCCAATTTTATTTTTGACAGCGAAAAACCAAAAAATAGATCGCCTTACCGGATTGAAAATCGGGGCTGATGATTACATTTCAAAGCCTTGCGATCCGGAAGAATTAATTTTAAGAATTAAAAATATTCTGAAAAGAACTTTATCTTCAGAAACCATTACTCAATACAAAATCGGAAGCTATATTTTAGATACGGATAAGCTTTTGCTTTCTCATCCAAAAGAAAAAATAAGATTAACAATTCGTGAAAAAGATCTTTTGCTTTATCTTTTGAAATTCAATCATAAGACAATAAAGCGAGACGACATACTCGATAATCTTTGGGAAACCAACGATTATTTTACCGGAAGGAGTCTTGATGTTTTTATCAGCCGACTGCGAAAATATTTTCAGCATGACGCCGAAATAAAAATCCAATCCCTGCGAGGAATTGGATTTGAAATTGATTTTCCAGAGAATTAATATTTTAAAACTGCAGCTCTGTCAGAACCGGGAAATGATCCGACGGATAAAGTAAATTTTCTCTTCTGTCGTTAATGTGTCTGTTAGATTTTATCTTAAAAACTTTTACAAAAATATAATCAATTCTGTCCTGCGGAACTTCAGTTACATTGAATGCTGTAAATGTTCCTTTCGGCCCGTAATGCTTTTTCTCAGAATTATAAAAGCTGTCTTTCAGGTTTTGAGAGATTATTTTTATCGGTTCTGTATCGTCCGTCAAATTAAAATCTCCGCTTAATGTTAAAGGTAAATTTTTCGGGTTGATTTCTTTAATTTTCTTTAAGATCAAATCTGCAGATTTCACTCTTGCTACATTTCCTACATGATCAAAATGAAGATTCATTGCCAAAAATTCTTTCTTCGATTTTTTATCTTTAAAAACTGCGTATGTACAAACTCTGTTGTAGGCGGCATCCCAACCTTTAGATGGCTTTTCAGGAGTTTCAGAAAGCCAGAATGTCCCCGATTTTATCACTTGCAGCCTTTCGGTATCATAAAATATTGCAGAAAATTCACCTTTTTCTTTCCCATCGTCTCGACCTACGCCTACATAATCGTAGTTTTTTAAACCATTCTTAATGTCTTTCATCTGCTCCGGAAGTGCTTCCTGAACGCCGAAATAATCCGGATGGTAATAGCTCAATAAATCTACCGCATCCTGTTTCCTGTTCGTCCATGAGTTTTCTTTATCAGAATCTACATTGAGTCTGATGTTGAAAGACATTACTTTTAAATTTTGAGAAAAGCTCCATGCAAAAACAAATAGTAATAAAGTTGAAAATCTGAAATTCATTAGGGTTCTAATTTAAATTAAAGAACAAAAATAAAACTTATGTTTCATAGAGAAGCATTATTGGTGATGTTTTTTAGTTTTTAGTTGTTAGTAAAATTAAATCAGCAGAAACTAAAAACTTATCATTCATAATTAATAATTTATAACTAATTAGATTTTTTTGCTTTTATCATTGCTTCCAGCGCATCCCACATTTCCTGCGGAATATCTTCAAGCATATTAAATTCTCCTGCTCCCTGAAGCCATTCTCCACCATCAATTGTTACGACTTCACCATTTACAAATGATGAAAAATCAGAAACCAGATACGCGGCCAGATTTGCCAATTCCTGATGTTCACCAACTCTTTTCAGTGGATTTTTCTTTGCTAAATCAAATTGATCTTTCATATCACCGGGAAGCAATCTATCCCAAGCTCCCTTCGTTGGAAACGGCCCCGGAGCAATTGCATTAAACCTGATGTTATATTTTCCCCATTCTACAGCCAGAGATCTCGTCATTGCCAAAACCCCCGCCTTTGCGCAAGCTGAAGGAACAACGTAGGCAGAGCCCGTCCAGGCGTAGGTTGTTACAATATTTAAAACCGTTCCCGGAGTTTTTGAATCGATCCAGTGTTTTCCGATAGAAAGTGTACAGTTTTTTGTTCCTTTTAAAACGATATCCAAAATAGAATCGAAAGCAGAATGTGTTAATCTTTCTGTTGGCGAAATAAAATTCCCGGCAGCGTTATTCAAAAGAATATCAATTTTTCCGAATTCTTTTAAAGTTGCTTCTTTCATAGCTTCAACCTCATCCCAATTTCGTACATCACAGGCAACACAAAGAACTTTTCCACCCGTCTCATCTTCCAATTCTTTCGCAGTAACCTGAAGTTTTTCCAAATTTCTGGAAGTGATAACCACTTTCGCACCTAATTGAAGAAAATATTTAGTCATTGCTTTTCCAAGCCCGCTTCCGCCTCCTGTAACAATAGCCACTTTATCTTTCAGAGCGTCTTCACGCAACATCGGTTGTGTATAAAGATTCATACGTTTTATTTTTTCTTAAAAATAACAAATATTAAAATGTTATCCTTCAAAATAGTTTGATAAATAATGCTACAAATAACTATTTTAGAAATAAAAGCATTTTGGATAGGCGCAAATACGTAAAAATTACTCTTCAATTGTTGTAAAGCATAAAGCTTAAATAATTATTTTTAAATTGAGTTTGTATCTTTAAATCTAACATTTAGGCTTAAAAACAAAAACAGCCTGACAAATAATTGACAGGCTGTTTTTTATATTGAACAAGATTAAATTAATTACTTCACAACAGTACCTTTAAAAGAAAGTACTTTCGGATTTTGGTTGTCACTCATCGTAACCGTAATTGATTTTGAAAACGCACCTTCAGCAGCAGCATTGTAACTTGCTTCAACAAATCCTGTCTTTCCAGGTAAAATTTTAGTTTTTGTGTAATCAGCTGTTGTACATCCGCATGATGGTGCAACTTTATCGATCATAATTGGTTGTGACGAAGTGTTTGTAAACTCAAATCTGATCAATTTCGGTTTTCCCTGAGGAATTTTGCCCACATCGATAGTTTCTGATTTCCATTTTGCAGCTTCTGCTACTTTTTTAACAATAGAAGCCGGAGTTACCGGAAATACGTTTGCATAAAACGGAGAGAATGCCAAAACAGCAAGAAGCGCTGTAATTTTTAAATTTTTCATGTGTATAAATTTTTAGTAATTATGAAATCAAATAATAATTATTTTTTGTTTTAACAAATGTAGAGCGGAAAACGATTGTAAGTTGTTAACCGTTACCAAACATTTGTTAACGAGTTGTTAATGATCAAAAAATTATAGATATTTTTAGATAATATTGCTTTTGAAAATGGAAATTAAGAAACTCAATATTATTATAAGCCTTGGCTTAGTTGCTATTATCGGAATTTTGATAGCACAATTGTTGTGGACGAAGCAAGCGTATAATCTTGAAGACAGAAAATTTAATCAGAAAGTAAATATTGCTCTGATGGAGGTTGTCGACAAAATGACTGAAGGAAAAGCCTCCTTTACCGAAAACCCTGTTCAAATCATCGCAAATGATTATTACGTGGTGAATATCAATAACGAATTTCACCCGGCAGTTCTTGAGCATTATCTGAAAACAGAATTTACGAGATTTCAAATTAATACAGATTATGTTTACGCCTTATACAATTGCCACAGCGACCAGATGATCTACGGGAAATACATGACCAGCCATCAGGAAGAGCCCAGTGAAAAGGTGATTCAGTTTCCGAAACATAAAAATCTCACTTATTATTTTTCGATACGTTTTCCAGATAAAACAACTTATCTTATTAGCTCATTACGCTTTTGGTATCTTCTTACTTTTGCGCTGATTATTATTCTCTTGGTGTATGTATATTCAATTTATACAATCATTCAGCAAAAAAAGTTTTCAGAATTGCAGCGGGATTTTATTAATAATATGACCCACGAGTTTAAAACTCCGTTATCCTCTATTTTATTAGCTTCTGAGGCGCTTAATAAACAAGAATTGGTTCAGGGAAATTCAAAGTTGCAAACCTATACTTCTATTATCATCAATCAAAGTTATAAACTCAATAACCATATTGAAAAAATATTGAATATTGCTAAAAATGATGCTTCTGGATTGTCTTTAAAGCCTCAAAAAATTATTTTGCTTCCGTTTATTCAGGAGATTGCCGATACCATAAAGCAGAAAAACGAAAACATATCCATTCAGATAGAAATTGAAAATAATATCTCCATTCTGGCCGACGAATTTCACTTTACCAATATCGTTTACAATCTTTTGGACAACTCAATTAAATACTGTGAAACAAAACCAAAGATTCATATTTCATCAGATAAAGATTCAAAAGGCTTATATTTAAAATTTAAAGACAACGGAATGGGTATTCCAGCTAAGAATCTGGCTCATATTTTTGATAAATTTTACAGAGTAAATACTAATAAAAGTGAAGAAATCAATGGTTTTGGCTTGGGTTTATTTTATGTAAAAAAAATTGTGCAGCAACATAATTGGAAAATTTCAGTTGAAAATAACAAAGACCAGGGGATTACCACTACTCTATTTTTTCCGTTTTAAATTTAATACTGTATAACAATGGAAAAATCCAGAATTTTATATGCCGAAGATGACCAAACGATAGCCTTTCTGATTAAGGACAGCTTGGAAAATTATTATGAAATCAACCATTATTCGGATGGGAAATCTGCTCTTCAAGCTTTCAACAGTCAAACTTTCGACATTTGCCTTTTAGATATTATGATGCCTGAGATGAGCGGATTTGATCTGGCACAAAGCATCCGTCAAAAAAACTCAGAAATTCCTATTATTTTTATTTCTGCTAAAGCTCTCAAAGAAGACAGAATTAAAGGTTTAAAAATTGGCGCCGACGATTATCTCGTAAAGCCTTTCAGTATTGAAGAACTTATTTTGAAGATTGAAGTTTTCCTCAAACGTTCAAAAAAATCGGAATCTTATCCACAAAAACATAAAGTTGGGAAATACAATTTTGATCCTAAAAACTATACTTTACAAGAGTTTGAAAATAAAATTACTCTTACTCAAAGAGAATCTGAATTGCTTCTATACTTCATTCTTCATAAAAATACAGTTCTAAAAAGACAAGATATTTTAAAAGCAGTTTGGGGCGATGATGATTATTTTATGGGTCGAAGTCTTGATGTCTTTATTTCAAGACTCCGAAAAGTTTTTGCAGACGAACAAAACATCATCATTGAAAATCTTCACGGCATTGGATTTCGATTTTCTGAAAAATAATCAATATATCATTGGTAAATCTCAAAGACGCAAATTTAGATTCAAAACACTGTTTTAAGGCGCAGAGGTTTTATCTGCGATAAAATTAGTTCACATAATCAATCGACAATCTTTTTGTCACACTGAGCATGTCGAAGTGTTCTTGTGCTTAAAACATCATTAATGATTAAAACTTTGCGCCTTTGCGATTTGACACCAACATTTAATCATCAATTTTAAGCAATTATAAAAGGTCAAATAATTATTATTTGATTTTATCTAAATTTACCTTTCCAAAAAAATATTCCTTCATGAAAAATCCGAGAACTTCTCTTTTTCTATTCCTTTTATTATTGAGTTTAAATTGTAAAGCTCAACAATTCGAAAAACTTTATCAATATGTAAACCCGTTGATCGGAACTGAAAAAATGGGACACACCTATCCTGGCGCAACAGCACCTTTCGGAGCGGTACAATTAAGCCCTGAAACAGATTCAATTCCTTTTGAAGTTAATGGGAAATACAATGGCGAAGTGTATAAATATTGTGCAGGTTATCGTTATGAAGACAAAACCATTACCGGTTTTAGTTCAACTCATTTTAGCGGAACGGGACATTCTGATTTGGGAGATTTTTTGATCATGCCGACTGTAGGAAAATTACAATTAAATCCAGGAACCGCAACCCATCCTGAAAGTGGTTACAGAAGTAGATTTTCTCATCAGAACGAAAAAGCAGAAGCAGGTTATTACAAAGTAAAATTAGACGATCATAACATTTTAGCAGAATTAACGGCGACAACAAGAGTTGGAGTTCACCGCTATACTTTTCCGAAATCTGATCAAGCCCATATTATTCTGGATTTAATGGCCGGAATTTACAACTACGATGGTAAAAATGTTTGGACTTACATTCGTGTAGAAAACGGAAACACGGTTACAGGCTACCGACAGACCAACGGTTGGGCAAGAACGAGAACGGTTTATTTTGCCATGAAGTTTTCAAAGCCATTTAAATCTTACGGTCAGAAAAGTTATGATGAAAAACAGGTTTATAACGGATTTTGGAGAAAATTTGACCAGACAAAAAACTTTCCGGAAATCGCAGGAAAAAATTTGAAAATGTATTTTGATTTTGACACTAATGAAAATGAAGCGATTGAAATTAAATTAGCTATTTCACCTGTGAGTCAAGCCAATGCTGTAGAAAACCTAGAAAAAGAAGCAGGAAACTTATCTTTCGACCAAGTAAAAGCTCAAACACAGGAAAACTGGAATAAAGAATTAAATAAAATTGTCATTAAAGGTTCTGAAACTGAAAAAATCAATTTTTATACAGCGATGTATCATACTTTTATCAATCCGACAACTTACACCGATGTCAACGGAGAATATAAAGGTTTAGATCAAAACATTCACAAAGCAGAAGGCTTTACCAATTATACAACCTTCTCAATTTGGGATACTTATCGTGCGCTTCATCCGTTTTTTAACATTATTCAACCGAAGCGAAATAATGATATGGTGAAATCGATGATGGCGCATTACAATCAGTATTCAATGAAAATGTTGCCAATCTGGTCACATTATGCGAATGAAAATTGGTGTATGAGCGGTTATCACAGCGTGAGTGTAGTCGCAGATGCAATTATCAAAGGAAATTATACCGGAGATGCAAGAGAAGCTTTGAGAGTTTGTGTTGAAACTGCTAACAAAAGAAATTATGAAGGCATCGGATATTATATCGATAAAGGATATATTCCTGCCGATAAAAGTGGAACTTCGGTTTCAAATACATTGGAATATGCTTATGACGACTGGGCAATTGCACAATTGGCAAAACATTTGGGTGAAACGGAAATTTACAATCAATTCATCAAACGTTCTGAAAACTGGAAAAATAATTTCGATAAAACTATAGGGTTTATGCGTCCACGTTTGGCTGATGGAAGCTTTAAGAAAGATTTTAATGCATTAAGCACGCACGGACAAGGCTTTATCGAAGGAAATTCCTGGAATTACAGTTTCTTCGTTCCTCACAATCCGGATGAATTAGTAAAAATGATGGGCGGAAAGAAAAAATTCGCTGCAAAATTGGATGAATTGTTCACCATGCATTTGCCTGACGAGTTTTTCGCCGACACAGAAGACATTACAAGAGAAGGAATTATTGGCGGTTATGTTCACGGAAATGAGCCTGCTCATCATGTTGCCTATTTCTACAATTGGGCGGGACAACCTTGGAAAACTCAGGCACAAATCAGACGTATTTTGGAGATGCAATACAAAGCAAGTCCGGATGGATTGGGCGGAAACGACGATGCAGGTCAAATGAGTGCGTGGTATATTTTGAGTTCGCTTGGTTTTTATCCTGTTGCTCCGGGCTCGGAAGATTATGCAATTGGAAGTCCGGCAATTGATCACGCTGTTTTGAATTTAGAAAACGGAAAAACATTTGAAATTGAAGCCATCAATCAAAGTCCGAAAAACGTATATGTGGAAAAAATTATTCTCAATGGAAAGGAAATTAAAAACTTTACATTGAAACATTCTGATATTGTGAATGGCGGGAAATTGAGTTTTTATATGAGTGCTAAACCAAGAAAATAAACGTCTATTTTGTCATTCAGAGCACAGACTGAAGGTCTGCGAACGGAGTTCAGAAGTGGAGCGTGAAATCTACTTTATGAGTAGAGATTCTTCCTTCGTCAGAATGACAAATATTGGATTAAAATTCGTTCATCCGTAATTTGCATACGACAATCTCCGTTTTGCATACATCCAATCCTTAATTTCTGATCAATTTTGTATCAATAAAATTTAACGATATGAAATTGAATCAAGTAAAATTAGGAAATCAGGGTTTAATCATTCCGAATATTGGTTTGGGCTGTATGGGAATGACGGGTTTTGGAGATGCAGATATGTACGGTAAAAGCGATGAAAAAGAAGCAATTGCAACCATTCACCGTTCTTTAGAATTGGGTGGTAATTTTCTCGACACGGCAGATTTGTACGGACCTTTCAAAAATGAGCAACTGATTGCAAAAGCCATTGAAGGAAACCGTAATCAATATATCATCGCAACAAAATTCGGTTGGGAAATTGATGACAACGAACAAATAACCTGGAAAATTAACGGAACGAAAGATTATGTAAAAAAATCGATTGAACGTTCCCTGAAAAATCTGAAAACTGATTATATCGACCTGTATTACATGCATCGCCTCGATAAAAATGTTCCGGTTGAAGAAACAGTCGGAGCAATGAGCGATTTGGTGAAAGAAGGCAAGATCGGTTATATCGGATTGTCTGAAGTTTCTTCTGAAACGGTGAAAAGGGCACATGCAGTTCATCCTGTTTCGGCAGTTCAGAGTGAATATTCTCTTTTTGAAAGAACAGTTGAAGAAAAAGGTGTTATCAAAACATTGAATGAATTAGGCATTGGTTTTGTCGCTTATTCACCGTTGGGAAGAGGTTTTTTGTCTGGCAACATCAAAACAATTAATGACTTGCCGGAAAATGATTTCCGAAGAGGAATTCCACGCTTCCAGGAGCAACATTTTCATAAAAACATTGAACTGGTTGAAGCGATTGAGAATTTGGCAAAGGAAAAAGAAATCACTTCGTCACAATTGGCTTTAGCTTGGATTATCAGCAAAGGAATTATACCGATTCCAGGCACGAAACGCAGGAAATATGTTGAACAAAATATTGAAGCAAGTAAAATCGTTTTAAGTGAATCTGATCTTCAGAAGCTGGAAAGTATAGTCCCATTGGGAACCGATACCGGAAAGCCTTATGATGAATTTAGTATGGGACTTTTGGATTATTAATTTGTACCTTTAATTGTTAAAAAACAACTCAAACCTCATAGGTTTTTGAAAACCAATGAGGTTTATTTATCTTAAAGCAATATTGTTGCGCCCCGGCTTGAACGGAGCTCTTTTTGTGAAGCAAAAAAGCGGGAGTGGAAGACGGAAATAGGCGCCCAAAAATTATTATTAAAGCTTAAAAATCATGAACACCATACAATCTATTTCTGCATTTCACAAACTGCTTTCGCTGCCCGAACCTAAACATCCGATGGTAAGTGTTATCAATCTTCATGAAAGTGTTTTTATAGAAGATGAGGTATGGAAAGGTTTTGTAAGCAGATATTATTGTGTCGCCCTGAAACGGAATGCAACCGGAAAAATAAAATACGGACAACAACATTACGATTATGATAAAGGTGTCTTGAGTTTTACGGCACCAAACCAAGTTCAGTATCTTGATCTGAAGACAATGGATTGTGAAAATACAGGTTATCTTCTAATTTTTCATGAAGATTTTTTGCTGAAACATTCTTTGGCAAAGACGATTTCTTCTTATGGATTTTTCTCGTATGCCGTGAATGAAGCTTTACATTTATCTGAAGATGAAGAGAATGATTTGCTCGAAATTTTATATAAAATTGATAAAGAATGTCAACATATCGACCATCATACGCAGGAAATTATTTTATCGCAAATTGAATTGTTGTTGAATTATTCGAAGCGTTTTTATGAGAGACAATTTATCACCAGAAAAAGTGGAAGCCATCAGCTTTTGACAAAATTTGAATCTTATTTAAACGATTATTTTAATTCTGAATCATCTGAAAAAGGACTTTTGACAGTTCATCAAATTGCAGAAGCGATGAATCTTTCTGCTAATTATTTAAGTGATCTTTTGAGAATTCAAACCGGACAAAACACGCAACAGCATATTCATGAAAAGCTGATCAGTAAAGCAAAAGAAAAGCTTTCAACAACTGAACTTTCGGTAAGTGAAATTGCGTATGAATTGGGATTTGAACATTCGCAGTCTTTCAGTACACTTTTTAAGAAGAAAACCAATATGTCGCCTTTGGAATTTAGGCAGTCTTTTAATTAAAATAAATCTTGCTTAATATTATTTTTATGTGCTCTTCCCCATTCAGAAAGCGCCATAATCACAGTTTTCAAAGTCTTGCTGTAATCTGTAGAAATATATTCTACCACCACAGGCGTCTGTTCTGAATGTACAATTCTTTTTACAAAACCATTCAATTCTAAATCTTTCAGTTCATTTGAAAGTACCCTTGCAGATATTCCAACAACGATTCTCTGAAGCTCATTGAAGCGGATATTTCCGTTTTCCTGCAACGCAATAATAATTTTCAGCTTCCATTTCCCACCGATTACGTAAATAGCATCTTCCACGGAAGAGAGACTTTCCGAACATCTTTGAGCGGTAATGGGTTCTTCTAATTCAATACTTTTTTCCATAAACAGATTTTAACTAACCAAAAGGTTACTGCTAACCTTTTGTTCACTACTAACTTTTGATAAGCAAATGTACATAATTTTGTCAAAGAAATTTTTAAGATTAAAACATGAAACAAATTTTGCATATCATCTCAAGTCCGAGAAAAGAAGTATCTGCAAGCAGAAAATTAGGAAATAGTGTTGTAGAAAAGATTCAGGAAAAATATCCTGACAGCATTGTGAAAGAGCGTGACCTTACAAAAAACATTGTACCGCTTTTGGAAGAAATACACATCAACACTTTTTTTTCTCCAGCAGAAAGCCATTCTCCCGAACAGCAGTCAATCAATACATATTCTGAAAATTTAATTTCAGAATTGCAGGAATCCGATATTATTGTGATCGATTCTCCGATGTATAATTTTTCTGTTCCTGCTACACTTCGAGCGTATTTTGATTTTACTTCAAGAGCGGGATACACTTTTAAATATGATGAAAACGGGCCTCAAGGTTTGTTGAATGAAAAGAAATTATACATAGCTTTCACGTCCGGAAACATTTATTCGGAAGGTCCTTATCAGGTGTATGATTCCAATGTCCCTTATATCAAAAATGTTTTTGGTTTTTATGGCGTTAAAGATGTAAGCGTATTCCGTGCAGAAGGTTTGGCAATTCCGGGAATTATGGAATCTTCTTTGCAAAAGGCGATTGAAAGTATTGTGATTGATTAGTTTGAATAATTGTTAGATAAATATTCTCCCGCAGATTATGCAGATTTACTTAGTCATCTGCTAGATTTGCTCAATCTGCGGGAGATTTAAATTTGGCTAAAGCCAATTTCCATTCTTAAATAAAAAAACGGACTAAAGCCCGTTCCGATTAATACAATTATTTCGTTATAGTTCATTCCTGAACTTCAAAAAGCAAACGCTCTCCGAATTTTTGTTCATTAATTTTTCCATTGTCATAAACCAGATTTCCGTTAACAAAAGTATGTGTGACTTTAGAATGGAAATTCATTCCTTCCAACGGGCTCCAACCGCACTTGTAAAGGATATTTTCTTTGGCAACCGTCCAGTTTTCATTTAAATCAACCAAAACTAAATCTGCTTTGTATCCTTCTCTTACGAAACCTCTTTTCTCAACTCTGAAAAGAATTGCAGGATTATGAGACATTTTTTCAACGATCTTTTCTAAAGAAATTTTTCCATTTTTATAGTTTTCAAGCATCACAACCAAAGAATGCTGAACCAAAGGCGCTCCGGAAGGACATTTTGTATACCCATTTTGTTTTTCTTCCCAAGTGTGTGGAGCATGATCGGTTGCAATCACATCGATTCTGTCATCCAGCAACGCTTCCCAAAGTGCATCTTTGTCTTTTTGAGTTTTTACTGCAGGATTCCATTTGATTAATCCGCCTTTTGTATCATAATCTTCATTGGTAAATGTCAAATGATGAACACAAACTTCTGCGGTAATTTTTTTATCTTTTAAAGGAATATCATTTCTAAAAAGTTCCATTTCTTTTGCGGTTGAAAGGTGAAAAACGTGAAGTCTCGCTCCTGTTTTTTTTGCTAGCTCAACTGCTTTTGAAGAAGATTTATAACAAGCTTCTTCGCTTCTGATCAAATGATGAAATTTCACTGGAATATCTTCACCATATTCATCAAGATATTTTTGAGTGTTTGCTTTTATAGTCGCTTCATCTTCGCAATGAACAGCAATCAGCATTTTTGTATTGCTAAAAATATTTTCTAATGTTTCAGGATTATCAACCAACATATTCCCTGTTGACGAACCTAAAAACAATTTAATTCCGGGAACATTTCTAGGATTCGTTTTCAACACTTCCTCCAAATTATCATTCGTTCCGCCCATCATAAAACCGTAGTTTGCGTAAGCTTTTTGCGATGCTATTTCGTATTTATCGGCTAATAATTCCTGAGTCACCGCATTCGGAACCGTATTGGGTTGGTCGATAAAACTTGTGGTTCCGCCTGCAATTGCTGCACGGGATTCAGTTTCTATTTCACCTTTATGTGTTAATCCGGGTTCACGGAAATGCACTTGGTCGTCGATAACTCCGGGTAAAAGGTATTTTCCGTCAGCATCAATAATTTGGTCAGCATCTTCAGAAATTTGAGAATCAATTTTAGAAATCACATCGTTTTCAATCAGAATATCACTTTTGATGATTTGACCTTCGTTAACGATTTGAGCATTTTTTATAAGAATTTTCATTTTTACTTTTAGATATAAGATTGATATTGCACAAATTTAATATTTTCCAAAGTGATTTTTAAACATCAATCAGAAAATTGTGAATTCTAATATTTACATTTGCATTTTAAAAACCTAAAATTGTATAAGAAACTATTTGGACAAACCGCTGTTTACGGGCTCAGTTCAGTATTGGTAAGAATTTTCCCATTTCTTATTGCACCCATCGTAACAAAAGCTTTCGGACCTTCTGCTTCGTCACCTTTCGTAGATTGGTATTCTATCGCCGGAGTCATTACCGTTTTTCTAACTCATGGGATGGAAACTTCTTTTTTCCGTTTTGCGCAGGAAGGTGATATTGATAAGAAAACTTTAGTGTCTACCTGTGCTCTAAGTATATTAGGAACAGGTTTTATTTATTTGATTTTAGGATATGTTTTCAGGCAGGATCTTGCAAATGCTTTCGAAACTCCGGATCAGGTTAATTATTTAATTATTTTCCTGTTTATTTTATCCTTCGATGCGTTTTCTACGATTCCTTCGGCAGTTTTAAGGCTTGAAGGAAAACCCATTCAGTATATGCTTTCAAAGGTAATTGGTTCTTTAGCGTATTACTTTTTAGTCGTATTTTTTATTAAATGGCTTCCCACTTATCCTAATGGAATTTTAGGAATTAAATATAATCCTGAAATTGGGGTCGGCTATGTTTTCATTGCCAATTTAGTACAAAGCATCATCACTTTAGCGATTGTAGGAAAAGAATTTGTGAATTTCAGCTTTAAAAAGTTCGACTTTAAGCTTTGGAAAAGAATCATGAATTATTCCTGGCCGGTAATGATTGCAGGATTGGCAGGAATTATCAATCAGACTTTAGACCGACAGTTTTTAAAATATCTGCTTCCTAAAGAAGAAGCAAAACATCAGATCGGAGTTTATGGTGCAGTTTACAAAATTGCAACTTTCATCACGGTTTTCAGACAGGCCTATCAATTAGGAATTGAACCTTATTTTTTCTCAAGTTTTAAAGACAAAAGCAATCATAAAACTTACGCCGTTTTAATGGATATTTTTGTGATCTGCAATTGTTTAATATACATCGGATTGATGGTAAATCTACAATGGATTTCCGAAAAATATTTAAAGAATCCACTTTATTATGAAGGAATTGAGATTATACCTTTTGTAATGTTAGGCGCTTTATTTCTAGGGATTTATCTCAATCTATCGATCTGGTACAAACTTTCAGATCAAACAAGAGTTGGGTTGTACATTTCTTTAATCGGAGCTGCAATTACCATTTTTATCAACTTCACATTTATTCCAACATACGGATATTGGGCAAGTGCTTTTGCAGCATTAATTACGTATACAAGTATGATGATTATTTCCTACCTTTGGGGGAAATCACAATACCCGATTCATTATAACACATCCAAAATAGCAATTTATCTATCGCTGTCTATTGCAATTTCGATGATATCATTTTATTATTTCCGGCACAATTATTTAATTGGAAACGGATTGTTTCTTTTCTTCATTGCGTTTTTGGCGTATAACGAAAGAACAATGATTAATAAAATTCTAAGAAGATCTTAAATTAAACTTTATAAATAAAACAAACATTCATATATGAAAATTATTGTTCCAATGGCAGGAAAGGGCTCAAGATTGAGACCACATACATTAACAGTTCCTAAGCCGTTGATTCCTATTGCAGGAAAACCAATCGTACAGAGATTAGTGGAAGATATCGCTAAAGTGGCAGGTGAAAAAATTGAAGAGGTAGCATTTATTATTGGAGATTTTGGAGCAGAAGTAGAAGCATCATTACTTAAAATAGCAGAAAAACTAGGCGCAAAAGGAACTATTTACCACCAGCTTGAACCTCTTGGGACAGCCCATTCAATAAAATGCGCCGAAGAATCTATGCAGGGAAATGTTGTGATCGCTTATGCAGATACACTTTTCAGAGCAGATTTCACTTTAGATACCAATTCTGACGGAGTAATTTGGGTGAAAAAAGTAGAAGATCCTTCTGCTTTTGGTGTTGTAAAATTGGATGATTATGGTTTTATCACAGATTTTGTTGAAAAACCTGCGACTTTTGTTTCAGATTTGGCGATTATTGGTATTTACTACTTTAATTCAGCAGAAAAACTGATGTCTGAGATCAACCATATTATGGATAATAATATTAAAGTAAGTGGCGAATATCAGTTGACAACTGCTTTGGAAAACCTTCGTCAAGCCGGAGCTAAGTTTTCTTTAGGAAAAGTCGACGACTGGATGGATTGCGGAAACAAAAACGCAACTGTAGAGACCAATGGGAAGATTTTAGAATACGAAAAAGATGAGTTTACAGAATTTCCTCAGTCTGCTAATATTCAAAACTCGTTGATTATTCAGCCTTGCTATATTGGCGAAGGAGTTGAAATTTCAAACTCGAAAATCGGACCTTACGTTTCATTAGGAAAAGGAACGAAAGTAATCAATTCAAATATCGACAACTCATTAATTCAGGAGAAAACAGTGATCGATCACGGAAACCTTTCCAACTCAATGATTGGAAGTTCGGCTCAATACTTTGGAGTTGCAAGAGAAATTTCTTTAGGTGATTTTTCAGTTTTGGATTTTTTATCAAAATAAATTTATATAAAATAACGTTGAGAAACCACACAATATGATATTGTGTGGTTTGGCGTTAATATTGCAAAAGATTATTAAAAATTGCAGGTAAAATCGAAACGATTACATTTGCTAAAAATAATACAAATTCATATGAAAAAATGGGCACTCTTCCTGATTATTACAATGACTGTACTTTCCTGCAAAAGCAGAAAAGCGCTTAATCAAAACGCTTCTGAAAATGACAGTATCCAGATACAGAATTCAAATCAGAATGATCCTAAAGATACCAAAAACATTCAGGATCGTTTGAATTTTTACGAAAACATATTGATTCATCCTAAATTTGAGCATGTAAAAATCAGCAGTAAAATTACAGCAAGTGATTTGAGAGTAAGCCCGCTTGACGCAACAATTTATATTGAAAGCGACAAAAAAATATGGTCTAATATTACTTTTTTAATCATCCCTGCAGCCAGAGCGATTATTACTCCGGAAGGCATTAAGGCAATGGATAGATACAATAAAAATTATATCGACTCAGATTTTGACTATCTCAACAATCTTTTGAACGTTAATTTTATTGATTATAAAACTTTAGAAAAGCTGTTGATGGGGCGTACATTTATGCACATTACCAACAGTAATTCAAAAATTGTAAAAAACGCTGAAGGATATCAACTGACTTCAATTACAAATCAGAAAATTGTTACTAATGAAGTGACAAGAGAATACAAAGTAGAAATGCAATACACTGAAGATTTCAATTTAAATTGGGTAAAATTACAAGATGTGAAATCCAATGATGCCATTGAAATCGTATATGAAAACTGGGAGACCTTTCCGAATGAAGTAAAGCTACCAAAAAATGTTAAAATAATTATAAAAGGTTCCAAAACAAGCCAGATTTTAATGGAAAACACGAAATTTGACTTTTCGAGGATGGAAACACCTTATTCTGTTCCAGCCAATTATAAGAAAATTGATATTAAATGATTAAAAAAATTAGCTTTTTAATAGGCATTTTGCTGTTCGGTTTACAATTTGGCCAACAAAACAAAGAACAGTTGCAGAAGCAAAATGCTGATCTAAAAAAACAGATAGCTCAGATAAATTCAGATTTGGCGAAAACTAGAAACGAATCTAAACTGTCTATATCATATTTGAATAACGTTAATAAAAAGTTAGCGCTTAGAGAAAAGGTCTACAACAATACACAAAAAGAAAAAAGATTCATTGAAGATGAAATTTATCTTCGTCAATTGGAAATCAACAGGCAAAACCGAGAATTGGCAGTTTTAAGAAAAAATTATGCTCATGTCTTAGTAAACGCTTACAAAAATAAAGGAGTACAGAATAAGGTGACTTTCATTCTTTCATCAAAAAGTTTGGGAGAAGCATTACGAAGAGTACAGTATTTAAAACAATATTCGGATTATCAGGATAAAAAGGCTGCTGAAATCACAAACGCTGCAGTTGCGCTTAAAAAATCTGTTGAACAGAAAAGAAAATCGGCAACTGAGAAAGAAAATCTGTTAGCCAACCAGAAAAAAGATTTAACAACCATTAGCGTTGAACGTAGTCAAAAAGAACAGCTGGTAACAGACTTTAAGAAAAACGAAACTAAACTTACTGCTGATCTTAGACAAAAACAAACTCAGTCTAAAGCTTTAGAAGGACAAATAAGAGCCATAATTGCTGAAGAAATAAGAATTGCAAAAGCTGAGGAAGAAAGCAGAAGAAAAGCTGAAGCCGAAAAAATTCGTTTAGCAAAATTGGCTGCAGACAGAGAGAAAGCAAGAATTGAAGCAGAATCAAAAGCTCGTGCCGAAGCCCTTGAAAAAGAGAGAAAATTAGCCGAAGCTGAAGCTAAAAAAGCATCTGAACTGGCTGCAAAAAGAGCAGATGAAGAAAGAAAAAGGAATGAGGAAGCCGCAAGAAGTGAGGCCAATGCAAAAGATGAAGCCAGAAAACTTGCAGCTAAAAAAGCATCTGAAGAAGCAGCATTGCGATCTCGAGAGGCCACTGCAAAACTAAATGCCGCAAAAGCAGCAGAGGAAGCTTTAGAAAAGAAAAAAGACAGCGATAAAAAAGCCGCAGAAACAAAAGCAATGACCAATTATGGGGTATCTGCTCCTGCAGCGGGAAGTAATTTTGCATCAAGCAAAGGAAGAATTTCTATGCCTGCACAAGGAACGATCACTCATAGATTCGGGAGACAGCAACATCCGGTCTTTAAATCGATTTGGGAAGAGAATAACGGAATAAAAATATCTGTCGCAAAAGGAACTTCTGCAAGAGCAGTTTTCCCGGGAACAGTATCACAGGTAATTCCTTCAGCAGACGGTACAAGGACGGTGATGATAAAACATGGTGATTATTTCACCATTTATTCAAATCTTAGCAGCACCACCGTTTCTAAAAACCAGCAGGTTTCTGCAGGAACAGTAGTTGGGGCAGTGGCTCAGGATTTTGATGGCACTTACACGCTAGATTTCCAGATTTGGAATGGAAATAATGCAGTTGACCCTTTAGGTTGGGTTTCATATTAAAAAAAGATTAACTTTGCAAAAACATTAAGAAATGTATACATTAACAATACTCGCGTTATCTTGGCAGCACATCCTTATCGTTGCTATTATCCTTTTATTGCTTTTCGGAGGTAAAAAAATCCCTGAATTGATGAGAGGTATGGGTTCTGGAATTAAAGAATTTAAAGATGCTATTAAAGAAGAAGATAAACCGGAAGCAAAAACTACGGAAAATCATCCTTCAAGTAACAACCCAAACAGCAACTTATAATTTTTCATTTCAATGAACTTCACCGATACTGCCTGGAAGATCTTCAACCAATCAATTGAAGATTATCATGTATTAGACAGCGTTGATACACCTGTAAAAAATCCTTTTGAAACCGAGACTTTGGAACGGATTTTGTATGCTAAAAACTGGATTGATACCGTTCAATGGCATTTGGAAGATATTATTAGAGATGAAAATATAGATCCAACTGATGCTCTGCAACTAAAGAGGACGATAGATTCTTCAAATCAAAAGAGAACCGATTTGGTAGAATATATAGACAGTTGGTTTTTAGATAAATACAAAAATATTACGCCTAAATCTAATGCAAAAATAAATACTGAAACTCCAGCTTGGGCTGTTGACAGATTATCTATTTTAGCACTAAAGGTTTATCATATGTCGTTAGAAGCCAACAGAGAATCTGCTTCAGAAGAGCACCGTCAAAATTGCCAGGCAAAATTGGATGTGCTGCTTACTCAAAAAGAAGATTTGTCGACTTCAATAACTCAATTACTTACAGATATTGAAAACGGTGATGTTAAGATGAAAGTGTACAAACAAATGAAAATGTACAATGATGAAAGTCTTAACCCAATCCTTTACCAAAAGGATCAAAAATGAGACGACTACTTTTTCTTGGAACACTATTATTAATCACTTCTTCCTGTGCTACTGAAAAGCTGAATCTATCACCTTTATCAAACACTTTTTCAAGTGATTCAAAATCTGTTGATTCTGAAGATTCAAAAAGTATAAGTATTAATATTACCGAAAATGTAAATGCGTCAGAAATCACTAATCTGATTTCCACTTTTCCTAAATTCACCAATTCTGCTGTTAATAATGAAGTAATTACTTTAAAGTACACGCTTCAAAATTACCTTTATGCTATAGCAGCAGGCAATACTTCAGGAAAAAACAAAACCATTAAAAATCTGGAAAAATCTTACAAAAACATTCAAAAGCTTAGAAGATATCTTAAGAAAGATGAAGATGAAGTATTAAACAGATATTTGGTAAGATTAAAAACAAACGTTACCGTGATAGAAGATTCTGTAAACGGAAAAAAATAAACAAAACAATTCAATGATTAAAATTCAGGCGGAAGCTAATGTTCCTACAGAGCACGGTAATTTCCGAATGATCGCTTTTTCGGAAGATGAAAATGACTGGATGCCACACATGGCGATACTTGCAGAAAATACAGATTTTTCTCAGCCCGTCAATGTACGTTTTCATTCTGAATGCATTACCGGAGAAGTATTCCATTCAAAAAAGTGTGAATGCGGACAACAGCTTGATGCAGCAATGAAATACATGCATGAAAACGGTGGATTAATCATCTATCTTCGTCAGGAAGGAAGAAATATCGGGATTATCAATAAGCTTAAAGCGTATTCTCTTCAGGAAAAAGGCTTTGATACCGTACAGGCAAATCTAGAACTTGGCTTACCTGCAGATGATAGAAATTTTGGTATTGCTATCGAAATTCTAAACCAGTTGAAAATTGAAAATATTAACCTTTTAACCAACAATCCGGATAAAGTAAAATTTGTAGAAGAAAGCAACATCAACCTCAACTCAAGAGTTCCGTTGCAGATTCCTGCGAATGACATCAGTAAAGGATATTTGCAGACTAAAAAAGATTTCTTCGGCCATTTTTTAGATGACGAAAAATAATTTTATTGTGATAAACAAATCAAAAGCTCCGAAAAATAATTTTCGGAGCTTTTTTATTATAAAAATTTGAAAAGATTCTAATTTTAATATTTAGTAACTTTTGAGTCGTTGATATTATAATACTTAATCACCGCATTATAGTCACTGTAATCAACTGGAGGCTTAGCTCCTTTATTTTGAACAATATCTGCAGGAACCAAAACAATTCTAAATTTTTGATTACTGTAGTAAGTTGGCGTAGTAGTTACATCATAAGTTCCACTAAGATAAATTTGTACATCATTTTTAGTAAAATCAAAATCATAATCTAGCTCGTTACCATTGCTAAGGTAAATTGTTTTAGGAATTTGCTCCCAAACATTATTGCTTCCTGATAGATCTTTTAATCTATATACTAATACCATATCAGAAGGTAAAATATTAATCGACTGATTAATATAATGTTGATCAGTAGAATTATTATATTGGAAACTTCTTGTTATTTCTATAACTCCCGCTACTGTGTCATTATCTACATACTGTACATCATCATCGTTATCATCACAACTTACAGTAAATACGCTGACAAATGCAAGCATTAAAAATGGAATAATTTTTTTCATTTTAAATTAAGTTTAATATTACTAAAGGCGGAATCAAAACATATACCAAAAATCAAAAAAACTTTAGTATTCATCATTTTTTTAATCGTATTTTTGTTCATATTCAAAAATCATGAAGAAATTAGTTTTTAATTTTCTCTTAATTACCGTTTTATTCAGTTTAAATCTTTCGGCTCAATACCAGCCAAAAGAAATTTCAAAGCATGATCTCAAAAAAGCAAAAGAATGGGTAGACCAAACTTACAACAGTCTTTCTCAAGATGAAAAACTGGGTCAGCTTTTTATTGTGGCCCTTTACACCAACAAAGATGAAAACCACATCAATCAGGTAAGAAATATTGTTACGAACGATAAAATCGGCGGATTGATTTTGATGCAGGATGATGCTGCAAGAGAAATTAATCTGGTGAATGAATTTCAGCAAAAATCAAAAGTGCCTTTGATGATTGGTATGGATGCCGAATGGGGATTGTACCAAAGAATCAATACCGCCCACAAATTTCCTTGGGCAATGACTTTGGGAGCTATTCAGGATAAAGATCTTATTTATCAAATGGCCGCCAAAATCGCCGAAGACTGCAAAAGAATGGGTGTCAACTGGGATTTTGCACCTGTCGTTGACGTGAATACCAATCCAAACAACCCAATTATTGGAAACAGAAGTTTTGGTTCAGAAGTTTCTAACGTGACACAATCTGCATTGTCTTACGCAAACGGTTTGCAAGACAACAATATTCTCGCCGCGATCAAACATTTTCCGGGACATGGTGATACCAATACAGATTCTCACCTAGATCTTCCCGTAGTTTCTCACAGCTTGCAAAGATTAAATAAAATAGAATTGGCACCTTTCAAAGATTTAATGAATAAAGGAATTGGCGGTGTAATGGTTGCCCATTTATACGTTCCAAGTCTGGAATCGGGCAAAGGAATTCCTGCTTCTATTTCAAAAAATATTATTACCGGATTATTAAAAGAAAAGCTAGGCTACAAAGGGTTAATCATCACTGATGCTTTAAATATGGGCGCTGTAGCTAATAAATACAAGCCAGGTGAACTGGATGCTTTAGCTTTTAAAGCAGGAAATGACATCATGCTTTTTTCGCAAGGGGTCTCAGAAGGTAAAAAACTCATTCAGAAAGCTATTGATCAAGGAGAAATTTCTCAATCAAGAGTTGAAGAAAGTGTAAAGAAGATTTTATTAACTAAATATTTTTTAGGCTTAAATCAATACACTCCAAAAAATCCTGAAAATATAAACTACGACATCAATAACGATTCGCATACAAAACTGGTTCAAAATCTTTACTCCAATGCTTTAACATTATTGAAAGACGAAAAGAAATTGCTTCCGTTGAATTCAAATACAACTTATTATTACGTTCCTCTGGAAGAAGCTCCTTATCAGACTTTTGAGAATCGATTAAAATCAGACTCAAAAGTTATCGTTAAAAAAGCTTCGGAAATCAATACAATTCCTGCCAATTCAACTGTGATTGTAGGTTTCCATAAAGATAATTCTACAGCTTACAAACCTTACAAAATTTCAGCAGAATCTAAAAAGATTTTATCGGACTTAACAAAAAATAAAAATGTAATTCTTAATGTTTTTGGAAGCGCTTATGCGTTGAAGGATATCGATCTATCTAAAGTTTCTACCGTTTTAGTTTCTTATGAAAATAATGATGACTCTATGACGGCAACGGCAGATGCATTCAACGGAAAAACCAAAATTTCAGGAAAACTTCCCGTTTTGGTAAATGATCAATTAAAACCCGGAATGGGAATAAATCTGGAAGCTCCAAAATTTTCAAAATCAACAGAATTCACCACTTCAAAATAACAACAGTACAATGAAAATAGGCATACTTTGCTACCCAACATACGGCGGAAGCGGAATCGTGGCAACAGAACTAGGAATGTCTTTGGCAAACAAAGGCTATGAAGTACACTTCATCAGTTCGGCACTTCCCGCAAGATTAGATATCACCAATCCCAATATTTTTTTCCATAAAGTAAATGTTCAGACATACCCGCTTTTTCAATATCAGCCTTATGATATTGCATTAAGCTCGATGATCTATCGTGTGGTGAATCTTTATAAATTAGATCTACTTCACGCTCATTACGCCATTCCTTATGCTTATGCAGCTTTTACGGCAAAGCAAATGTTGAAGGAAGATAACAACGACATTCCTTTGGTAACCACACTTCACGGAACAGATATTACTTTGGTAGGTCAACATCCGAGTTATAAGCATGCGGTAGAATTTTCGATTAATAAATCGGATGCCATTACTTCTGTTTCCGAAAGTCTGAAAAAGGATACGCTACAGTTTTTTAATATTAAAAAAGAGATTCAGGTGATTACCAATTTCATTGATAACTCTGAATTTGATGAACTTAATGAATGTCAGCGAACCCAGTTTGCCAATGAAGACGAAAAAATACTGATTCACGTTTCCAATTTACGTCCTGTAAAACGTGTAGATGAAGTTTTGCAAATTTTTAAAAATGTAGAAAAGAAAGTAAAATCTAAACTGATTATCATCGGTGAAGGTCCGGATATGGAGAAAGTCAATCAGTTCTTAGAAGAAAACCCGAATTTGATTTCAAAAATCCGTCTTTTAGGAAAAGTAAATGATTTGTATAGAATTTTACAGCTTTCAGACGTGTTTTTACTTCCGTCTGAGCAAGAAAGCTTTGGTCTTGCAGCTTTAGAAGCGATGGCGGCATATACTCCGGTAATCAGCTCTAATGCGGGTGGAATTCCTGAAGTAAATATTCAGGGCGAAACCGGGTTTTTAGCTGAAATCGGTAACGTAGAAGCGATGAGCAATTATTGCATCAAGCTTTTGAGCAACGAAGAACTTTTAGCACAGATGAAAATTAATGCTAAAGAACAAGCTGTAAAATTTGACTTGAAAAACATTCTTCCAATCTATGAAGAAATGTATAAGACTACGATCGCAAATTTTGTGAAGGAGCCGGCAAAAGCGTAAGGTCTTTTTCTAAAAATAATTTATAAGTCAGGGCGGTTGCTCTGGCTTTTTTTATAGTAGATTTTTCCCGAAAGTTTGTTGCAGTGCTGCGACAGCCTTTCGGAACTTCCGGAAAGCTTCTTACTATGGTGCAACAAGGTTTCTATATGACCCGAAAGTCTCCTGCAGGCTTGCGTAAACGTTTCGGAAAAACCCGAAAGCTTCCTGCAGAGTGCCGGCACGTTTTCGGAAACAATTACTTCATTGCGACGCAACTCAGTTCAGTTTAAGCAACAGGCATAAACTATTTTACCGTGAGTTCATTATGTATTTAACGCAAAGATAAATTCCATTTGTTATATAAAGTCTTAAGTATAGATCTTTGCGTTTAAAAATTTCAGAAACTATTATCAGCATCTCTTATCCCGAACTTAGGTTAAACTCAATTGAAGCAACTTTTCATCAAAAATAGATCATAAATGCATGAATATTTTCGCTACATTCGTTGTAACACAAAACCACAACTGATGAACGAGAAATTGCTTCAATATCTTTGGAATTTCAAAGTATTCACCCATTTCGATTTTACAGATACCGACGGGAATTCTGTTGAAATTTTAAATTTCGGGAAATGGAATACAGATTCAGGACCAGATTTTCTGATGGCACAGATTAAAATCAAAAACATTATTCTTGCCGGAAACATCGAGCTTCATGTAAAATCTTCCGACTGGATTTTTCATCAACATTCAAAAGACCCGGCTTATCAGAATATCATCCTGCATGTAGTTTTTCAGAATGATGCTGACATCAAAGAGTTCAAAGATCAGAATATTCCGACACTTGAACTGAGAAACCATATAGACAAAAATATCTTTCAGAAATATGAGAAACTACTGAAGGAAAATCATTTTATCCCTTGCGAAAAAATATTTAGCATAAAGAAAATCCCCATCAACTTTCATGAAGAAAATGTACTCAAAAAGCTGGAAGCAAAATCTTTAGAAATAGAAGCAGATCTACAGCGTTACAAAAATAATTACGAAGCCGTAATGTTTCATCATCTCGCCTACTCCTTCGGATTAAGAGTAAATGCTTCAATATTTAAGCAAATTGCAGAAAGTATTGATTTTACGATCATTAATAAGATACGGCAAAACAAAACACAGCTTGAAGCCTTGTTTTTTGGAATTTCCGGCTGGCTGGAAAATCCAAAAGATTCGCAAATGAAAATATGGAAAAGAGAGTTCGATTTCCTTAAAGCCAAATATAACATTCCCGAAATAACGATCCGTCCTAAGTTCCTTAGATTGCGACCGCCCAACTTCCCGACAATTCGGTTATCACAATTTGCTGATCTTTATTTTCAGCATCAGAATGTATTCTCAAAGATAATTTCGGCAGAAAATACGAATGCTTTACATGAAATTTTTAAAGAAGTAAAAGCTTCACAATATTGGAACAATCATTTTAATTTTACCAAAATTTCTACAATAGATCAGCCAAAAATCTTAACGAAAGATTTCATTGAATTGATTATTTTAAACACAGTTCTTCCCATAAAATATACGTATCACAAACATCTGGATGAAAATATCGGTGATAACATCTTGTCTTATTACAATGAGATTCAGTCAGAAAAAAATTCAATTGTTCAGGAGTGGAAAAAGTTGGGTCTGAAAGTGAAAAACTCTTTAGAAAGCCAAAGTCTGATTTATCATTTTAAAAACTATTGCGAAGCAAAAAATTGCTTAAATTGCGGTATCGGATTTAAAATTTTAAAAGAATCTTAAAAAATGTTTGATAATCTACGCCACAAAATGGAACGCGAATGGTTTGGTGTACTCACAAGAATGGGTGCCAAGCTGGGAATTCCGGTTTCTAAACTGAGAGTTTTCTTTATTTATTCTACATTTGCAACGGCAGGATTTTTCTTTTTAATTTATCTTGGTCTGGCCTTTACTCTTTGGATTAAAGACATTTTTATCACCAGACGACCAAGCGTTTTTGACCTTTAAACATGGAATTTCTACAAATCACATCACCCGATGATTATCGTGTGCAGCAGATCTTTAATTCATATTCAACAACTTTTCCGGAAGATGAAAGACGGGAGTGGTCTCAATTTGTAAAGTTGTTTGATCATCCGAATGTAAAAGTAATTTCTGTTTTAAATAATTCTGAAAACATTGGCTACCTTATTATTTGGGACCTGAAAAACCATGTTTTTGTGGAGCATTTTGAAGTGTTCTCAGAATTCAGAAATCAAAAACTGGGTTCACATATTACAGATTATTTATTTAAAAATTATCCACGAATTATCTTGGAAATAGAACCGGAACATTTGGACGACAATGCTAAACGGCGTTTTTCGTTTTATCAAAGAAACGGGTTCAATCTGATTGACGAAATGTATGTACAGCCAAGCTATGGCGAAGGTAAAAACAGTCTCAAACTTTGGCTTCTGGCCAATTATATCCCCGAAAATCTAGAGGAAGTAAAAGATGAAATTTATGATATTGTTTATCATTAAAATATAAATCCAAAGCAGTTAACTTTGGATTTTTTTAGTGACAGTCTTCAATATCAATCAACTTCATATTCCAGCTTAATTGTAATACTTGCTTCTTTTTCTTTGGAAGAAGTATTGAAAGTTCCGCCATAAGAATAATCTTCATTGGAATTCGGAGCCGTAATCTGAATAACTCCCATTGTTGCTTTTTTAAGATTTCCCAGACTGCTTCCTGAGTTTTCGGCAATTTTTTCAGCACGCTCTTTGGCATCTTTCGTTGCTGAAGCAATCATTTCCTGTTTTACATTCGATAGTTTTGTATAAAAATAAGAAGGTGAAGAAGACGTAAATTCAATTCCGCGGTTGATGATTTCAGTAATATTTCTGGATAGATTTTCAATTTTTGCGACTTCCTTACTTTCTATCGAAACGATTTGTTTCAGATTATATCCCGAAAATTCTCCCTGCACATAATTTCCGTTAGCATCATTATAACTTCTGAATTGTTTCTGAATGTCTACAGACGAAAAAACAATTTCGTTCTGCTTGATCCCTTTCGAAAGAAGATAATCATTGATTACTTTTCGGTCTAAAGCAAGCTCGTCATACGCAGATTTCAGATCCGCATTATTCTTAGAAAAACTTCCCGACCAGGTAATCAGATCAGAGGTAAACTGTTTGGTACCCAACCCCGTAACCGAAACCGTATTTTCAGACCGATTGCGATTTTTGATTGCATTTCCTAAAAGCCCGAGCCCGATAATGAAGCCTAAAGCTGCGATTGTAATAGCAATAATTGATTTATTCATTGTAATAAAAGGATGATTTGTGTGAAAACTAATGTACTAACTTTCAACAGTATTTGCAATTTTAAATCATGAAAATCAGTCGCTTAATTTATTCAATTTAGAATACTCTGCAAATGCAGTCTGAAGTTCGCTCAAAATTCTCGCTGCATTAAAATCTTTACGGTATTTTTTTGAAAGATGATTTACTTTCTCGGCATACGTCAGAAAATGGTCGATTCTTTCTTCACTCATTCCGTATTTTTTAAACATCGATAAATCTACATCCGTTTTTACTTTTGCAAGAAAATCCTGAGTTTCGACGTAATTGGGAGTTGTAATTTTAGTACCGGTTGCTTTTTTTATTAAGCCAATAGCTGCGCCTAAAACTTTTATTACATCAACTTGTCCTTCATAGAAGTTGTGACCCTGAAACGATTTTGGAACTTCACTTTTAGGAAGTGGCTCATTCAGTTCAGATTTCATATAATCGTTGATTGAAGATTTCAGGGAAGCTACTTTTTTAGAATCATCCAGATGTTTGCTGTCTTTAGTTAAATTACCCGAAGGTTTATAGCCTATTTTCACTTCCTGAATCAGGGTTTCAGCTCTTACCAATTGTATATCTGTCTGAGAATTGAATGTTTCTTGTTTAACAATTTTATCGATTCGGTAAAAGCCTTCTTTTATAAATCTTATTTCATCATTCTCTTGTGCTTCAATCGAATAATATCCTGAAATATTACTGTACGATTTTATATTTTTAGTACTATTGAAAACTAAAACAGCATTCATACTATTGTGATCGTCATCTACAATTTTACCTGAAATATTCTGCTGCGAAAATGTGAATATTATCTGCAGCAAAGCAATCAGTATTAAATATCTCTTGGAAACTGCTCTCATTTTTGCTCAGTATTGTTGTCGCTTTTCTTGAGACGGTCTACATAAATGGGAAGAACACTTTCCAGAGTAAACATAACTCTCGATATATTATTTGCTTTTACATATTTTCTAATTTCCGGTTTGATGGTAAAGCTAAATTCTAAAAACTCTGAGATTCTTTCAGCAGGAATACCTTCTTTTACAAAATATTCATCATCAATCCTTTTCCTGATCCAGGTAATATCAAGCTGTACATCTTCATATTTATACCATCTTTTCTGTCTTCGTGCTTTTCCGCTTATCAGATCGTAAGTACCCTGTACATCAAGACTCCCAAAAGCAGCGCCCAGCAACACCTTCTTTACTTCTGCCGGAACTTCCCGAGGTTTCTCAGGAGGTTTCGGAAGACCAATTGCTTTCTGAAGCTGATCTTTTTTATCGATTTTGGACAGTCTTTTAGAGTCTTTAAAAAGATCTCCTGTTGTAGAAATTATTTCTACTTCTTCTATTTCTTCAGGAATTCTTACTAAAACAACATTCATTGCAGATTTTACGTCCGAGGCTTTTCTTGACGTTCTTTCGTATCCTTTTTTAATGAATCTGAGCTCATCATTTTCTGAACCTTCAATAGAAAATTCACCCGAAGAATTACTGTATACCTTCTGATCATTAGAAATATTAACGACCAGAACCGATGTGACAATCATATCATTTTCACTTAACGTTTTTCCGGATATTTTCTGTTGACCAAAAAGATGCAGGGTAAGAAGAAAGAAAAATAAATGAAAAATTTTTCTAATCATTTGTGTTTATGTGTTTATTTTTGAGTTTGCGGAGCTCGGTATGAAGAAACCCGCATCAAAACAAAACTTTGAAATCTCATCAAATCTGCATCGCTTACAAAACCGTATTTTAAAATTTTTGCTCGTTCATATCCACCGGCAAGAACGTAATTGATAAAATGATTAATAAAAGGTTTTTCGATTTTTAAATCTGCGAAATACTGATCTCCTAAAGCATACGCAAGATAATTGGCGAGATCGAGATCATCCCATTTGTTTTTCACTTTGCCTATAGAAAAACCCTGTCCTCTTGGCTGTACAAATTCACCGGGTCTTGCTGCCAAAATTCTGGGATCAGATTTCTGCTTGAGATAATTATTAATTTCTGCTTTTAGTTTTTCGACTTTTCTTGGCGCATTTAGGGTTTTAGAATCTATTTTCAAATCTCCGCTAAGTCCTTTTTTGATTTCAACTTCAGCAATCAATTCTGCAGCTCTCCTCAACTGCACATTCATCGGCGATTCTAGATTTTCTTTGGAAACTTTTCGGTCTATTCTTTCAAACCCGTTTTTAAAAAACCGAAGAATATCACCTTCCCTTCCAGACACCATAAAATGACCGTCTCTATTGGTAAGAGCCTGCTCATTCGTACGCATATTGATAACAGTCACATTGGGAACTTCATGTAAATCTTCAGACGAAATCTTCCCAAAAATATAGTTTTGAGCATTCATTTGAATAAGAGAAACGAAGAATAAAATAAAGAGTAGTTTAAATTTCACAGACTATGGTTTTATTAAGCAAAACTAAAGTTATTTTTCATTCCCGAAACAAGTTTAACCAGAGTTAACGGCTTTTAGTATTTTTTTTGATTTTAAACTTCGAAACTGTTAAAATATCAGCTTGAAATTGTTAATTTTTCAATTAAATTTTATTTAAATTGCATAAAATCTTCTTTAAAAAATGTCAAACTCTTATACGGTAATCAATGCATCGGCAGGTTCCGGTAAAACTTACGCTCTTGTACAGAGACTTCTGATGATTTGCCTTAGGTATCCTAATCAGCATCAGGCGATCAGAAATATTTTGGCGTTGACTTTTACAAATAAGGCGGCAAACGAAATGAAAGAAAGAATTCTTTCGTGGCTAGACAAATTTACCGCAGACAATTATACAGATAATAATGACCTTAAAAACATCCAGAAAGCATTTGAAGACGAAGGTCTGAAAATAACAATTGACGAACTGCATCACCGTTCCAAAAAGCTTTTAGATTATATTCTTCATAATTATTCTACTTTAAATATCGGAACGATCGACCGTTTTAATTCTCGATTAGTACGAAGTTTTTCTTATGAACTGGGTTTGGCTAAAAATTTTAATCTTGAAATTGATGCAGAACCATTCTTGATTGAAGCTGTTGACAAAATGCTTGATCAGATCGGAGAAAATGAGAATATTTCTAACTCGTTTATGGATTATGTGGATTACAGTCTTGAAAATAATGAAAGAATTAATCTCAACAAAAATCTTTACGGTTCTGCCAAAGAATTTGTAAAAGACATTCATTATGAGCATCTGAAAGAAAACAAAGAATTCGATGATGAGAATTATGAAAGCATCAAAAATACATTAAGAAAAGAAATTTCTTCCAATAAAAAGCAATCTCTGGAGCTTGCATTAAGCTCAATAGAATTATTCAGATCACGCAATATTGAAATTGATGATTTTGCGCAAGGAAAAAACGGAATTGGTGGATTTTTTACCAAAGTTGTCGATTTTTATCAGAAAAAAAGACCCGCATTTCCTTTTCCGACCACAACTGAAGAGTCTGTGGTTGAGAAGTATCGTAAAGGCCCGGCTACAAAATCTAAACATAAAGAATCTGAAATTCTAGAAATTCTGGAACAGCTTCTGGAAAACCGAATGAAGCTGATACTTTTATTCATCGAAACCCAGAAAAAAGAAAAAATACTTTCGGCATTGCTGCCTTTGAAAGTAAATAAAGATATTCAGGATGAACTGAGAAAAATAGAGGAAGAAAATGATCTGGTTTTGCTTTCAAAATTTAATATTCTGATTAATGAAAATCTTAAAAATGAACCTTCCGCTTTTATTTACGAAAAAGTAGGCTCGCAGTTTCAGCACTATTTTTTTGATGAATTTCAGGATACATCAGAATTGCAATGGCAGAATTTTGTCCCTTTGAGAGATCACAGTATTTCGACAGAAAATACGTCTTTCACTTTAGTTGGCGACCCCAAACAGAGTATTTACAGATTTCGTGGCGGTGAAAGCAAACTGATGCTGGATATTATCAATAAAAAAGAATTTTCACCTAAGCAAGCGGAATTATTAGTTCTGAAAGACAACTGGAGAAGTGCTAAAAATATCGTTCGGTTCAATAATGAGCTGTATCATTTTCATTCCCTAAATCTCGAAGAGGAACACCAACATATTTTTGGAGTCGATGGCGAACAAAATCCTAAATCAAGCCTTGAAGGAAGAGTAAAAATAAATCTGATTGAAAACTTAACGAATGAAGATTTCTATAACGATGTTTCCGATAAAATGCAAAGAGACATCCAGGAATGTCTGGATAACGGATTTAGATTTTCAGACATTACCATTCTCTGTCGGGGAAACTTTGATATTTTCTCGTACTCGCAAAAATTAGGGAATCTGAAAGTCAATTATAATGGCGAAGAAACCAATATTAAAACGATTTCCGATAAAGGTTTAACTCTGGAATTATCGAATACTTTATTAGCTGTTATTGAATTTCTGAAATGGGAAACGAATCCTAAAAACAAACCTCATCTCATTATGATGATGTTTTATCTCAACAGACTCGGAAGAATCAGTATGCCCGATTTCACTTTAGATATGAAAGAAATCCTTGCCTTGGAACAGCATGAAACCGTTATTCAATTCATCGAAGAAAAATATCATGTAAAACTGAAGCAGGATCATTTCCCGAAATTTAATCTGTATAATTTCATTGAATATTACATCAATGAGTTTTCGATTGAACATAAAGAAACCGATTTCCTGCTCAACTTTCTGGAAATGCTTTTCAATTTCACCCAAAATGCAGGAGCAAGTACAAAAGAATTTTTAAAATATTGGGACGAAGAGGCTTCAACCTATACCATTCAGGCTTCCGAAAATATTGATGCGATTCAGATCATGACAATTCACAAAGCCAAAGGACTTGAATTTCCGGTAGTTTTTATTCCGATGATGAATAAAAACCGTGATTCTGAATTTAGTAACTGGTTTGAAACAGAGGAAAAAACGGCTTTAAAGTCAGTTAACATCAACCAGTTTAGCAAAAACCTTGAAGCGTATGATGAAGGAATAGAAAGGTTTAATCAGGAAAATTCTTATAAGAATCTTGTCGATCGATTGTGTCTGCAATACGTTGCGACAACGCGACCAGTAGAACAGTTGTTTTTTTATCTACAGAAACAAAATAAGACTTCAAATAACTTGGAAATTTTAGAATTTGTACAGTCTAAAAACCTGCAAGGTGTTGATGAATTTGATTTGTACGAAACTCATCCTGAAATGCTGAAAAAGCAGATCTCTCATAAAAAGTCTGAATTTAAAACTGAAAACATACAGACCCTTAGAAACGAGCATGAAAATACAAGTTCCATAAAAATTGCAACACCTTCAAAAAATTATCAGGTAAGGAATGAGAAAGTGCGAATAGGACTTTTTGTACATGAATTACTTTCGAAAATCAATACCGAAAAAGACATTGATAAAGTATTGGAAACGTATGTTTTGGAAGGTCAGATTACGCTCGAAGAAAAAGCAAATATCAAGAATGATCTTCAAACAATAATCCATCAGTATTCAGAATTTTTTGATGAGAAATGGAAAGTAATTAACGAGAAAGATATTATGATTTCCGAAAGAGGAATCAGTAAAATTTACCGTCCAGACAGAATCTTAAAAAGTGATGAGGGTTATATTATTGTAGATTTTAAAACCGGAATGGAAACCGAAAAGAACGATAGACAAATTGAAACGTACAAATCTGTTTTAGAAAATCTGGGAATGAAAGTGCTTAAAACGCAACTGATTTATCTTTAATAAATATTTTTTTATCAAATGACATTTTTTTTAACCGCAAAAGTGACAAAAGATTTTAGTCTGTTATAAGCTTTTCAAAAGCAAGCAAAACAACTGATAAAGTGAAGCTTTTACATTTTGTACACTTTTGAATTTCTGTTTTTTCAATTATTTCTTTTGATACTTTTGCGGTTAAAAAAGTTTCGGCGGCACCTTTGGTGCCGCCGAAATTGTAATCTAAAATAGTAAGAATTTAAAAACCATATTCAAGCACCAAAATATGTCCACGTCCCGAATTTTCAGATAAATTTGTTTTTTTAAAGGATTCTATTTTGTAACCAAAGGCCAATTCATTTTCATTTTCAAACACTCTAATAATTCTGATACCAAATTCAACAGAATTTACAAACCGTTCGGCATCCACTTGTCTGTCGATAAAATACCATTCAGTAGTTGGGTTGAGCTTCCAGTTTTCTTGATCCTTAAAAAGGTTATATTTTAATGACAGCAAATATCTGCTTCTCAATAAATGTTCGTTTCTGTAAGATTCGTCGAAATACAGATTACGACTTTCGATCTTAAATTTTTGCATAAGAAATGTACGCTCGCTTAACTGCAAATCTGATCGTAAGCCCAACCAAGGTCTTACATCTAAATAATTCACAATATCTTTATCAAAAGTATAATTTACCGTAATTCCAGATTCGATGGCTATCGATTTTATTTTTCTTGAAATATAAATATCGCCTCCCCATCTACGCCAACCGATTTCATCATAAATATGTTTCCAGTTGGTGGTAACTGCACCTCTTCATTTATCATTATTAACGAAAGTGTAGGCTACCTCAATCTCATGAAAAAACTCATCTTTTTCCTGAGAGAAAAAAATTCCCGGACTAAAAAACGAAATCAATAAAGGAAATAAGATTTTAGTTTTCATGTATTTAAAGTAAGAATCAAATTGTTAGTTCACATCCTTTACACATCTGAATCCTAAATGTTCCTGCCCGGAATCAAATGCCGTAGCCATTCTCGCACTCGGGCGGTAATTGCTGCAATATTGCTCGCTACACAAAAATGAGCCACCTTTTATAACTCTTTTCGGAACTAAAGGCTCGTTCGGATCATAACTCTGTGAAGGACCTTGCGGGTTTTTGCAGGTAGCCTGATTTGATTTTAATTTATTTCGGGCATGCGTATCATAGCGAAACCAATCGCTTGTCCATTCCCAAACATTTCCGATCATATCGTACAAACCATATTTATTTGCCGGAAAAGTTTTCACAGGAGCAGTTGTTGCAAAGCCGTCCAACTCTGTATTATCTCTCGGGAAAGTTCCCTGAAAAAAATTAGCCAAATATTCTCCGTTGGGTACCAATTGATCACCCCATGCATAGCTTCCATTTGACTCTCCTCCTTTACTTGCGTATTCCCATTCCGCTTCGGTAGGCAATCTTTTTCCAGCCCATTTTGCGTAAGCTTCAGCATCTTCATAAGAGACATGCACTACAGGATGATTCCCTTTACCTTCGCTAGAACTTTGGGGTCCGTGTGGATGCTTCCAGTCGGCACCTAGGCTCCAGGTCCACCATTGTGTAATATCATACAGATTTTCGATTTCTTTGGCTGGTTCAAAAATCAAAGAACCGGGCTTCAACATTTCATTATCGGGTTTAGTTGTTCCGGGTGGCAACTGTTTTTTCAGCTCTTCCCAGTTTACGGGTTTTTCGGCAACAGTTATATAGCCGGTTTGTGAAACAAATTGAGCAAACTCATCATTGGTAACTTCAGTCTCATCCATATAAAAACTTTTTACAGATGCTTTATAAGCCGGATACTCTGTTTTGGATGCTTTGGCAGCATTACTTCCCATGTCGAATTCACCACCTTTTATCAACACCATTCCTTTTGGTGCATTAGAATTTATGTTTTTAGAATCGTTAGCTGAAAAATTTTTCTCGTTTTTTTTGCAACTAAAAAGCAGCACAAGGATTATTAATAATATGTTTTTTAATGTCATTTTTTTAGATCAAAAGTTAATGGTGTATTTCTTAATGCGCTAAGAATTCTAGCTTAGCCATCTCAACCTGATTATCCAAATATTTCTTCAGGAAGAAAAATGTGGTTGCTTTGTCTACTCCGATTGCTTTTGCGAATTTTGGATAATATTTTTTGTTAAGCTTTGAACTTTGCAGATCATATTTAAATACATTTTTGTTTAAATTATTGATCTGCTCATCAGAATAAGTCGAAGCATTATTGGCATACGCATCAAACAACGCTATTTTAGAAAGCATTATTCTGCCTTCTTCTTTCAAATATTGATCAAAAACAGGGTCAAAGGCAATCAGTTCTGCATTATTAAGGTTCAGACCTGTATATACATATTGTTTAGCTTCAACTTTAGCTGTCTTTTTTATAAGTTCGAAATACTCTTTATCTGTTTGCGCATTAAATGTAATTGCTGCAAACATTACAATAATCGTAAAAATATTTTTCATATCATTTAATTTTGTTAATGTGTTATTGTTAATACATTTAAGGCTAAATCACTATTATTTTGGAAATACTTTATTCCAGTCTTTTTTCATATCGACCAAAAGACAGCCGTTTTTTGCGGCATCATCTAAGCCTTTGTCTAGTTTTCCGAAATGAGATTCTCTGTCGTATGCCCATTCTCTTACCGCATCGGTATGATGAAGAATCAATCCTAATCGTGGATAATCTTTGGCAGTTGTTGTCCATTGCAACATTTGATAATCGCCATCAGAGTTTCCGAACGCTAAAACCGGTCTTTTCCCGATATGCTGATGAATACCTACAGGTTTTCCTTCTTTATCATTATTAAAATTTAATTCCGGTAACTTTATCAATTTGGGAACTCCATTCTCACCAACTTCATATTTCGTCTTGATCGAACTTCCTATAATCTGATAACTTGGAATATTATATATTTTTTCTGCCCAAACCCTCATGAAATCAATTCCACCACCGGAAACAATAAACGTTTTATAATCTTTCGACTGAAGATAATGAAGCAATTCTATCATCGGCTGAAACACCATTTCGTTATAATGTTTACCCGTTTTTGGATGCTTTGCAGTTTTTATCCAGTCTGCTACGTTTTTATCAAATTCTTCCGTTGATATCCCGGCGTGTGATGCCGCTACAAGCTGAAACAATGCTTGCTCACCGCCATTCATTACTTTTTTCATATCATCTTCCAACAAGGCTTTGAATGGTTCTTTATTGTTCCATTCCGGATGATCTTTTGCCATTATCTTGACCTGATCTATAGCAAAAGCCAGCTGGAAATACATCGGCTGCTCACTCCAAAGTGTTCCGTCATTGTCAAAACAGGCAATACGATCTGCAACAGGAATGAAGTCTTCACTTCCTTCAGTTGTGGTTTTTGTGACAAAATCGATGATTGCTTTTTTGTTGGCATTATCATTCCAAGAAGGTAATGGATCCGATAATGTTATTTTGGGATTATTATTTTCATTTTTATCGGTCTGTTTACAAGCTATAAGAACAAAAGAAAAAAACAATATCTGTGAAATTGATTTAATGTTCATTTTTAAGTATTAAAATGTTAACACAAAAATTTTACTGAAATCTAAATGTTTATTAATTAGGGAACTGCAAATTAATTCCCATAAAAACCTGAAATTGTGGCTGCGTTCCTTTATGCAACATGGTATATTGAGGCTCTACAAATAAATTGAAGACTGTTTTCTCCATCTTTAAAACCTGTCCAATACCTAATCCTAGAGGAATACTGTACGAATCATCTTTAAAATTAAATACCCAAGTAGGCGCTCCACGTAAGTAAGTTCCTTTTCCTAATTGCCAGAAATAAAATGGCTGAATAGCTCCAAAATTGGTAGAAGGACGGTTTTTATCACCCGCAAAAGATGCTTGCCAAATTGCAAGTCCGCCAAACTGAAACACCGAAGATTTAGCAATAAAAGCTACAAAAGCAAGCCCGCCTTGCCACTTACCGCTTCCCAAAAGATTTTCTGTTGCCGTCGGAGCAGTAACCATTAGACCAACCCCAATCGTTGCTGTTGTTTTGGATACAAAATTATATGATAAAAATGCATTTATATCACCCAAACCATTTTCAGTATTTACAATTCCTGTTGCAAGATTTGGAATAGCAACCGTACTGAACGGAACTGAAACCCGCAACAACAATTTTCCTTTTACAAAAGGCTGTGCATAGCGTATCCAGGTGGTATTTAAATACGCTTCATCAGGCGCATTGGTCAATTTGGGAACATAATTATTTTGAAAATTCAATGCAATAGAATTAGCCAATGGATTGTTTGCCTGAGCATCGGATGCTGCCTTGTCTTGAGCATGTAATAGCCCAACGGCAAGTATGCCGCCAACAAAAAGTATTATTTTTTTAATCTATTGTTTTTATGGAGGTTAAAGAAAGGGAGCGGACTCCCTTTCTATTTATTTAACAAGAAATGATTTATTGCTAATTACTTTTTGAGTTCATTTCTTCCACTTGCTTTTGTACCTTAGTTAAACTCCAGTCGCCAGCTGTCTGACTTGGTGGGAATTCTCTAAATGTGGAGAGAAATTTAATAGCATATTGCTGTATCGGTGTTATAATGAACGCATGACTTATGTACCAATCGTAATAGGTATTAGAGCCTTCCAACGCTTTTTCAAACGGGTCTCTTCTTAAATTGAATAGGTAAGGAGCGCGTAGGTGAACAAAAGGCTCGAGCCAAATTTGTAACTGCTTGGCACGCCTTTCAAGAAAAGTAACCTTCCAGTCGTTATATCGCAATGCCGCTACTTCGCCACCATCCGTTACGTAAACAAACCCTTCGCGAGCAGATTCTTTTGATTTACCGGTTAAATAATCTAACTGGTTTGCACCGTCAATGTGATTTTTATAACTACGTCCATTGAGGGTTGTTCCTTTTTTCAATTGGTCGATTACGTTGTCGTTACCGGCAGCGGCAGCAAAGGTTGGCAGCCAGTCTTCGTGAGAAACGATGCCGTTAAGCGTCACATCTTTTGGGAAATGACCCGGCCATTTTATAAAAGCAGGCACGCGATAAGCACCTTCCCAGTTAGAATTTTTCTCACCGTGGAAAGGAGTCGTTCCGGCATCAGGCCACGAATTGTAATGTGGGCCGTTGTCTGTTGAGTAAAGAACAATGGTGTTGTCGGCAATACCTAGTTCATCCAAATAGTCTAGCAATTTACTAACCATCCTGTCGTGTTCTACCATCCCATCACTATACTCATCCTGTCCGCTTATACCTCTATGTTCTGCTTTAACGTGCGTACGAAAATGCATACGTGTGGCGTTCCACCAAGTAAAAAAAGGTTTACCAGCATCAACTTGCTTTTTGATAAACGCTTTGGCACCGGCAATCGATTCTTCATCAATTGTTTCCATTCTTTTCTTGGTCAACGGTCCTGTATTTTCTATACGCTGTCCACCTTTACCATCAGCCCAAGTATGCAATACACCACGAGGACCAAAAGTTTCTTTGAATGTTTTACCGTTAGCCAATACCATATTTTTTGGATAATCTTCATTTTCCGGCTCTTCTTCGGCATTTAAGTGATATAAGTTACCAAAAAATTCATCAAAACCGTGCATTGTAGGCAGGTGTTCATCGCGGTCGCCCTGATGATTCTTACCAAATTGACCGGTAGCATATCCCTGACTTTTTAGTACAGTAGCTATAGTAACGTCTGTTTTTTGCCAACCTTCTTTGGCACCAGGCATTCCCACTTTAGTCATTCCCGATCTTACCGGGACGCTCCCGCTGATAAATGCCGCTCTTCCCGCAGTACAACTTTGCTGACCATAATAATCAGTGAAGGATACACCTTCTTTTGCAATTTTGTCGATGTTGGGTGTTTTATAGCCCATCATTCCCCGACTATTGTGGCTGATGTTCCAGGTGCCAATATCGTCTCCCCAAATAATAAGAATATTTGGCTTTTTCTGTGCCCAAAATGTTAAAGGCAACAACGTGACTAAGAATATAGTCATTCTGAGTTTAAGAAAATTGTTTTTCATATATAGAATATTAAAATGTGTTTAAAAACTGACAACCCAATAACTTAAATAAAACCGTTTACATTTTAAATAATATTGATTTTACATTGTTGATATTTCTGTTGAAGTAATTTTTTTAATGGATTGAGCTATCACCAACGCGATAATCTCTGCTAAGACTTTTGTTTAAATCCATCAAAGTTTTTCATAATTTCTTCTAATAATAAATTGGCCGCATAGATGTGAAAATAAGTTTTCAATCTATTTGAATAATTAAATTGGGGGGTTATAGTTTTGGTGATCGATTATTTCAGGGGTATTCTAATGAAAATTAGAATAAGTAATAAATCTACCTATATAGCTGATAAGAATCTCTCTTATCTCAAAATACGATCAGATAGCACTTTACTATCTTTTATAAAAGAATGTCACAAATAGATGCAGGATTTAAATCTATTCTTTGAAAAATACTGCTTACAGAGCAAACCGCCTACGGTTTACATTCATAAAAAGAAATTTGCTGTAATGCAAAAAGCGTGTATTGAGATAGCAATCTTGCTCTTCTTTAATAATAATCTACAGAAAGATATTATCGCAAATATACTTTGTATGCTTTTTGCAAGTTTATAGTAATTGTTCTAAACATATTTAAAATTACTATAATCATTATTTCGTAAAAAATTATCCATTTGTGTAACTATTTATAAAATTAAACTAAATATTCAAAAAAAAGCCAAAATATGTTAAAAAACATTCATGTAACTTTTAAATATTTTTTATAATAAACAAATTTTAAATGAATACTTATCAATTTAATTCAACTTATAAAATATAATCCATCAATATTCAGGATTTTTTGATGAAAAATGGAAAGTGATATTAATGTAGATTTAAAATTGGTATGAAAACCGAAAAGAACGATAGACAAATTGAAATATACAAATCTGCTTTAGAAAACCTGGGAATGAAAGGTGCTCAAAACGCAGCTGATTTATCTTTAATAAATATTTTTTTATTAAATAACATTTTTTAACCGCAAATGTGACAAAAGATTTTAGTCTGATATAAACTTTTCAAAGCAAGCAAAGTGATAAAGTATGGCTTGTTATATTTTGTAACTTTTGAATTTCTGTTTTTCAATTATTTCTTTTGATACTTTTGCGGTTAAAAAAGTTTCGGCGACACCACAGGTGCCGCCGAAACTCACAATTTCAAAAAAATATTTTTTTAAGCTGTAGGATCTGCTACAAAAACTCTTTTTGCCAATTCCTGATCAAAAAGATAAAGAGCAGACGGGTTATCACAAACCATTTTTATTTTTGTCACATACTGAGAAGCACTTGCCTCCTCTTCCACTTGTTCATTGATGAACCATTGTAAAAACGAAGTTGTGGCAAAATCACCTTCGTCATTTGCATTTTTCACGATATTAAAAATACTTCTGGTTACTTTTTTTTCGTGTTCCAGAGCTTTTTCAAAAATATCTGTTGCGCTTTCAAACTGGTGCGGTGGCTTGGCGATTTCGCCTAAGATAATTTCGCCTCCTACATCGTTTAAGTAATCAAACATTTTATCGGCATGCATCAATTCTTCTTTGCTTTGAACTCTGAAGTAATTGGCAATTCCGTCAAGGTCTTTAGCTGAAAACCAAGCAGACATAGAAAGATAATATTGAGCCGCATATTGCTCGTGAGCGATTTGTTCGTTTATTAGCTGTGCAATTTTTTCACTTACCATAATAAAAATTTATATTCAAAATTACGCATTAAAAGGCGAATTGAAAAGTTTTCACAAAATTTAGATTTAGATTGAATATAAAAAAGGACAGAATTACTTCTGCCCTTCTAACATTAAAAATCAAATTATAAACTTCTATATCAGCTTAAATTGAGGTTCCAGACTGAGGTTTCACCATCATTTTTCTGTCATGTTTCATCCCTCTTTCTTTCATAGCAGATTTTCTCTGTTCCATTTTAGCTTTTCTTGAAGCCTGCCATTTGTCGTATTGTTCAGGAGACAAAATGTTTTTCATTTCGTTATCCATTTGTTGCCTTTTGGCTTTCATCTGCTCCATTTTCGCTTGTCTTTCACCTTTGTTTTTTTCAAACTCAGCTTTCATATCAGCTTTACGTTTTTCTTGCAGATTTTTAATTTTTGCAACCTGAGATTCATTAAGGTTTAATTCCTTCTGCATTTCAGCCATTCTCTCCTGCTGTTTCATCTGCATTTTTTTGTGCATTTCCTCTCTGTTGATTTTTTTATCTTGAGGATTTACCTGTTGTGCCATTGCAAAACTTCCAGTTACGATAAAGGCTGCGGCTAGTACTAATTTTTTCATGTTCTTAAATTAATTAATTGTTTTGTTATATCTTTTTGATACCAAATATTACAGAAAGTTAAAAATCAAATTCATAAAAAATGTTAAATTTAATTATTAACTTTTCAACAATATTTAAAATAAAAAAGAGAGTAGACAAAAAATCTACTCTCAACACCACTCAAATATAATATATGAAAACTAATTTCTAACTAAATTTCCTCTAAAGCCAGAATTTCTTCCTTCATTAGATTTATTCTGCTGCCTTGGAGAACTGTTTTGCTGTCTCGGGCTCGAATTTTCTTTTCTTGGCTGAGCTCTGAATCCTCCATTTCCATTATTTCTTGGAGCGTTATTTTCAGATCTTGGCGCAACCTCTCTTTGTCTTTGTCCGCCCTCATTTCTGGTATTATCTCTAAATCCTCCGTTACTTCTCACTCCGCCATTTCCGTTATTGTTTCTGATCCCGTTATTCCCGTTATTATTTCTTACACCATTATTGGAATCTGAATTTCTAAAACCTCCCGAAGAATTGCCATTTCTTATGCTTCCTGCTCGTGAAGATCTTACAACATTCAAGGTAGGATTATCATTTCTGCGGAAACTGCCTCTGTCAACTTTATAGATATTGATATTTACATTTCTATAGCGAGGCATTACTCTGTATCTCGGAACATAATGTGTTCTTCTATAGTTTTGGAAATATACAATCGGGCTGGAACCGTGATAATAATTATTTTGGAAAACTACAAAAACTCTTGGTCCCAAAATTCTTTCCATTGCATAAAATCTATCGTAATACCATCTGTCCGGATTGTAACGGTAGAAATTATTCCATGAAGCAAAACTTGAATATAGATTATTCAGATATAAGATCTGATCAATTTGCCAACGGTTTAATCTATGCTGTGCAAAAAAACCGTTCCAGTTGATATTGATGATACTCTGTCTATAATCATTGTAGTAGCTCTGGTAATAATCTGAAGGGTAATAATCTTGCGGGTAATTGTAGTAATAATCATCCGGGAAATAGCTTCTGTCGTCATCATCACTGTAATATCCGTCATTATTGCCATAAGATCCATCGTTGCCCCAACCGTTATTTGGGTATTGCTGAGCAAATGATAAAGTTGCTAAACTTAGTGCAAATCCTATAAATATATTTTTCATTTTGTTAATCATTAATTGGGTTAATATCAGAACTTTCATTCTTATCTTTTTGATGTAGATAAAAAAAAGAAGTTAAATCCTGAGATAAAACTTCTTCTTAAAATATTTTTAAAACATTGATTATCAAATCAATAATTTTCATCAACCTCTCCCACTTTCATTAATCCAATTTGAAATTTTTTGATTAAATTCTAAATTATTTGTTAAATTTTCAATATTTAAATGCATTCTGTAGCGCCAATAGTGCGGAAACACTGCAGGATTGTTAATTCTCTCGTCTGTCATATCCTGATTAACCACTTTTTCGTCTATTGCAAAGAATTCCTGAATGGGAAAAATTGCCAGCATAGCATCATTGTAAAGATGCTGCTTCATGATAATTTCAGCGATGGCAGGCTCCAGATCGTCGAATGCTTTTCCATATTGATTCAGTTGTTGATTAAAATAAACCTGCGTTAATCCAGTATCCTCTTTCCACCATTGACGGAGCGTAGAACTGTCGTGAGAAGATGCAGTCACCACGTTCATATACCCTGCATCTTTAGGATTATAAAATGGAATATTCCCGGAAGGCATACGCTGGACTTTCAATGCGATAATTGCCAACTCATCCATCACCTCTGGTACACAATCCGGAACCAAGCCCAGATCTTCACCACAAATAAGCATGTCTGTAGCATTCAAAATGACCGGAAGCTTTTCCATTGCTTTCGTCTTCCATAAATAGTCTTGCCTTTTAAAGAAATAATCTTGATAAAGCTCGTAAATAGACTCTTTTTCCCAATCGGAAAGATATTGGTAAGATTCAGTTTTAAAAGCATAAAATCTCGGATGGTAAACCGTTTCGCCGTTTCTTTCTTCTTCCAGAAACAACACGTTTGCACAAAGTGAAATCAGTTTTCCCGAAATATCATCTGGATTATCTTTAAAATAATTGGCGATTTTTCTCTGAGTATTAAACTCTTCTTTGAATTGATAAGTTCCGTCAGCATTTTTATTGATAAATTCTAAAGCTTTAAAATTTTCTTCACCAAAATATTTCCACAAAATCTCATCATTGATAAAAGGCTTACAATATCTCTCAACATCGAATGGAATATGTCTCGCTTTAAATTCATCCAAAATAATCGGAACTGCCGGATAAAAATACCCCAAAATTCCCTGAGTCGCAGAAATTGGCATTCTCCAAATTCTGAAAAACCCTAAAATATGATCGATTCTCATTGCATCAAAATACTGTTCCAATGCTTTGAATCTGTTTTTCCACCATCTGTAATTATCAGCCTTCATCGCTTCCCAATTGTATGTTGGAAATTCCCAGTTTTGCCCTATTTCTGTAAATTGATCCGGCGGAGCACCTGCCTGAAAATCCATCCCGAATAAATCGGGCTCCGTCCACGCTTCTACCGAATGTCTGTAAATTCCGATCGGCAAATCTCCTTTTAATGAAATCCCTAAACTGTGAATGTAATCAACAGCATCTTTTAATTGTTTGTGAAGCTCAAACTGCACCCAGGCGTGAAGCATTGAAGCGTCATAATCTTTATTTTTGACCGAAAAAAAAGGTGATATTTTTCCTGCAATATATTTTTTATGTGTTTTCCATTCATTGAAATTTGGTGTTTTATATTTATCTCTTAAAACACAAAATGCAGAATAAGGCAACAACCATTCTTCGTTATCTTTAATGAACTTTTTAAAATTTCTGTCTTTGTAAATTTTATCTTTTTCAGTATTGAAAACAGCTTTCAGATATTTCCATTTTGCAGAAATTACCTTTTCGTAATCAATTAAATCCAATGCATTTAAGTCAATTTTTTCAGCCTGATATTCTTCAACTAATTCTTTAGGTAAATCAAAATCTAAGTTTTCAATTGAAATATATTGAGGGTGTAATGCGTAGACAGAAACCGCTGCATACGGATATGAATCTGTCCATGAATAATTGGCGGTGGTATCATTAATCGGCAAAATCTGAATAATCCCTAATGCTGCCTCATTAGCCCAATCTGCAAGCTTTTTAAGGTCAAAAAATTCACCAACACCAAAACCGTTTTCGGTTCGCAAAGAAAATACCGGAACTGCAACACCGGCATCGTGGTACATTTGGAAAGACTTAAACCTGAAATAATGGTCTGCCACAATCTGCAAAACATCTTTTTGCGGATTAGGAATCGCCGATCTGTTTCTACCGCTTTCTACATCAATTATTATTCCTTTTGCTGTATCAAAAATTGCGTATTTATATTCAATAAACTGAATTTCCGGAATCTCGACAGATACTTCCCAAACTCCAAAATTTGTCTGTAATAAATGAATGGGGTTATCATAAGCCCAACTGCCTAATGAAGGCGTACTTCCTATTAAAACAATCTCCCAGTCCGGATTATAAATAGGTGCTTCGATTCTGAATAAATGTGTATGCTTTTTTAAGACCGAAAGTTTTCGTGGAGAGAATTGGCTGAGTTTATTTCTAAGAATCTTATTATTGAGATAATTTTCAGGAAAATTCTTATTGTTCCATTCATCAAAGATTAAAAATTCTTTGTAATTGTGGGGAAACCCCAATCGATGCAAAACAAATTCCTCGCGCAAAATATTTCCACTGTCATCTGTAAGCCGATATTTATAAGCAATTGATTTGGAAAAAAAATCTACTTCACATTTCCATAAGCCATTTTGGGTATGAAACATCACGTAACTTCGGGCAGCAGAATCTTTTTCATCAATGATCAATTCTAATTTCTCGCCCGGTTTTGTATGATATTCAATATTAAAATACAATTTCATCGATGTATAATTTTCTTAAAAATACGTTTAAAAATTGAAAAACAAACTGTTGCAATATCAAATTTTTATTAAAAAACCTTCTCTCAATAAAGAGAAAAGGTCTTACAATATTATAAAAAAGTCAGTTTTTACTTAGTGATCAAAATTTTCTTTGATAATAAACTTTTCCCCGATTCTCCTGTGATACTCACCAGATACGTTCCGGTTACCAAATTTCTGAGATAAATCTGTTGATTAAGATTTCCGTCTTTTACCGACAAGTTGGTATTCAATACCGATTTTCCGGAAACATCAAAAATATTCACTTTAATATTTCCTTTTACAGCTTTGTCATTTATATTCACGGTAATCGTCTGCTCATCAACTTTCGTTGGATAAATATCAATATTGGCTAAAGTATTTACAGCAGAAATTCTGTCGTTCGCAAAATATTTACTTGCCAAATCATAAATATGCAGATTCTGCTCACCAGGAAGTTGTTTTGCTTCCAGATTATTAAGGTTTAACTCATACAATGCTGCTCCTTTTGCACTTGCAATCACTACTTTTCCTTTAGAATTTACGGCAGCTCCATTTACAGAATATGTTTCAGGTAAACCTGTAATTTTTCCGACAAATTTTGCCTTTAGTTCTTTATTTGAAATCTTAAATACATTTCCCGACACTGAAAAAACGTAAAAATTATTATCTGCATCAGCAATCATATCGCCACCAAAACCAGTTTCCATCGCTGTAAAAGAATTTTTACCGTTCGAAGCATCGTCTTTAATGATTCCAAGATCGTTTACAACATATTGATTATTCTTTTTACTGATTTGAATAAACTGCGTGCCTGCATTATTGATTGCATAAATATTTCCGTCATAGCCGGTTGCCATTCTTGTAATATGCGAATTGATATCGCACGATGTGACTCTCGCCACTGTATTTTCAACTAAAGTAATTTCTTTTGTTTTTTGGTTTAAAACATAAATATTAGACGAAAACATGGGCATGTATACCAAATTATTACCCGAAGAATCATAGGCCAAAGCTGCCAAAGTCATCGACTGAGCATGATTGTAAGAAGTTTTATCTTCTGTAACTGCAGTTTTTCTGGATTGCGAAATCACTTTTGCCTCTGAAGAAACTCCGAAGATACTTTCACCGGAAGTTCCATCTATATTCATCGTACGGAAATCATTAAACTCAATTCTTGGAGAATCCTTTCCTGCTAACGCAAAAAAATCCTGCTGTGCATTGATTGTATTTCCAAGTAATAATAAGATAATAGGGAATAAATGTTTTTTCATGTGTAAAGTTTTATTTTGTAATTGTTTTAGCCTTACTAAGTTAAACAATTTTTAAATTTAATTTTGAAAAAAAATCTTATTCATTAAAATAAAAAAACACCATAAAAAAATCCCGCAGATTTCACGGATTATCGCAGATGATTATTGATTGTCAATCTACATTATCTGTGTAATCTGCGGGAGATTAAAATTTATTTTAAATCAATTCAGTACATAGGTCGTGCCTTCTCTTCCATCTTTTAGCTCAATTCCTTCAGCCAGAAGCTTATCTCTGATCTGATCTGAAAGGTCAAAGTTTTTAGATTTTCTTGCCTGATTTCTCAATTCAATCAAAACCTGTAAAGTCTGATCTAATTTTTCATTATTATTTTCTTCGATATTCTGCAATCCTAAAACATCAAAAACAAAAGCATTTAATGTTGATTTTAAATCTTCCAGATCTTTCGCAGAAATCGTTTCTTTTTCATCTTTTAAAGCAAAAATAAACTTCACTGCTTCAAATAAATGAGCAATAAGAACAGGTGAATTGAAGTCATCTGTTAAGGCATCATAACATTTTGTTTTCCAATCTTCCAGACTAAAACCAGACTGTTTTTCATCATTCGGAGTAATTGAATTTAATATTTTTAATGCTTCCATTAATCGAGTGAAGCCTTTTTCGCTCGCCAACATTGCATCATTCGAAATATCTAAAACACTTCTGTAATGCGCCTGTAAAAAGCAGAAACGAACAATCGTCGGATGAAAAGATTTTTCAAAAAAATCATTCTCCCCAGAAACCAACTGCATCGGTAAAATATAATTTCCTGTCGACTTACTCATACGTTGGGAATTCATTGTCAACATATTAGCGTGCATCCAGTAATTCACCGGGGAAGTTCCGTTACAAGCTTTTCCCTGTGCGATTTCACATTCGTGATGTGGAAATTTCAAATCCATTCCACCACCGTGAATATCGAAAGTTTCACCTAAATATTTAGTGCTCATCGCCGTACATTCAAGATGCCATCCCGGGAAACCTTCGCCCCAAGGAGAATTCCAACGCATGATGTGCGCAGGAGAAGCTTTTTTCCACAATGCAAAATCCTGAGGATTTTTCTTTTCACCCTGACCGTCTAAATCTCTTGTATTAGCGAAAAGCTCTTCGATATTACGTTTTGAAAGCTCGCCGTAATTCAAACCTCTTGCGTTATATTCTAAAACATCAAAATAAACCGAACCATTGCTTTCATAAGCAAAACCTGTATCGATTAATTTCTGAGTTAACTCAATCTGTTCTACGATGTGACCCGTTGCTGTGGGTTCAATATTTGGAGGTAATAAATTGAACATATCTAAAACCTTGTGAAAATCTACAGTATATTTCTGTACAATTTCCATAGGTTCTAATTTTTCAAGACGGGTTTGCTTTACAAAACGGTCATTATTGACGTCTCCATCATCGGTGAGGTGACCTGCATCGGTAATGTTTCTTACGTATCTTACCTTGTACCCAAGATGGGTCAAACTTCTGTAAATAAAATCGAAAGAAAGGAAAGTTCGTACATTTCCTAGATGCACATTGCTGTAAACAGTCGGTCCACAAACGTACATTCCTACATTTCCATCTAAAATTGGTTTGAATATTTCTTTTTCCGCAGTAAGCGAATTGTATATTTTTAGTTGCATTTATTGATTTGATTTAATGATTTTAAAATTTATTTTACTGTTCAAACATATTAAAAGAAATAATCTTTTAACAGCAGCATTCGCAGCAGCAACAAATAATGGTTGTGATGAAAATCTGATTTGAAACTTTTTTAAATTTTATCATTATTCTAAATTTTAATAATCCAGTTTTGCATGGCTTCCTACATAATGTAGAAACTCCTGTCTTGTAATAGGATTGGTTCTGAAAATCCCGCTTAATTCTGCCGTAATTGTAGAACTTGCCGTATCTTTTATCCCTCTACAATTTACGCAAAGATGTTTAGCATCGATGATACAGGCAACATTTTTTGTTCCCAAAGCATCTTTCAATGCATCAACAATTTGCATAGTCAATCTCTCCTGAACCTGCGGTCTTTTTGCATAATAATCTACAATTCTGTTGATTTTCGACAGGCCAATAACATCTCCGTTTGAAATATAGGCAACATGCGCTCTTCCAATGATCGGTAAAAAGTGATGTTCGCAGAAAGAGTAAACTGTAATATCTTTTTCCACCAACATCTGGCGGTATTTATATTTATTTGAAAAGGTAGAAATCCCGGGTTTATTTTCGGGAAGCAATCCTCCGAAGATTTCGTTAACATACATTTTCGCAACCCTTTTTGGAGAATCTTTTAAAGAATCATCGGTCATATCAAGACCAAGTGTTTCCATAATTTCGCCAAAAAGTTCGGTAATTTTTTCTATTTTTTCCTGTGGCGATTTCTCAAAAGCATCTTCACGGATTGGCGTATGCTCTTTCCCTGTAAAAATATCATCATCGTTATCGGTAAAATCAACCATTTTAAATAATTTTCAACAAAAATACGCATAAAATCTTTTCGTCTATTTCAATTTATACTGAAAAATATTACCTTTCGGTTTTATTCTGCTAAAAACTTATGATTACTGTTGAAGAAGTACAAAATAACCAGCAAAAAAAGGAGTTTCTCAATTTCCCGACAAGACTTTATCAGCATGACAAAAACTATATCAGACCGTTAGACAAAGATATCAACGATGTTTTTAGTCCTGAAAAAAATAAATTTTATGTAGATGGAGAATGTACTCGGTTTTTGTTTAAAAATAAATCTGAAACTGTAGGAAAAATTGCAGTTTTCATCAATAAATCATACGAGCAACATCAACCGACTGGCGGAATGGGTTTTTTCGACTGTATCAACGATCAGGAAACCGCTAATTTTATTTTTAATCATTGTAAAAACTGGCTTCAAGAAAGAGGGATTGAGGCAATAGATGGACCCATCAACTTTGGGGAACGCGATAAATTTTGGGGACTTTTAACAGAAGGATTTTTGGAACCTTTATATTGCATGAATTATAATTTCCCTTATTATAAAGAGCTTTTTGAGAATTACGGTTTTAAAACTTATTATGAACAACTTTGCTTTTCCAGACCTATTTTTGCAGAAGTATCCAGAGTTTTTACAGTAATGCATGCTAAATATTCGAAAAACCCGCAAATATCTGCTAAACCGCTGAAAAAGAATAATCTTGAAAAGTTTGCCCGAGATTTTACAGAAGTTTATAACTCTGCTTGGGCATCTCACGGAAGTGGAAAACAGATAGAAGAAGCCAAAGTTTTGAAAATGTTTAAGGGCATGAAGCCTATCATCAATGAGCACATTTCATGGTTCGTTTATGAAAATGAGAAACCTATTGCGATGTGGATGAATATTCCTGACCTGAACCAATGGTTCAAATATCTGGACGGTAAATTTGGAATTATTGAAAAATTAAAATTTTTATGGGTTAAAAAGTTTAAAAAAAATGAGAAAATGGTTGGTCTCGTTTTTGGTGTTATACCCGAATGGCAGAAAAAAGGTATTGAAGGGTATATGATTTGGGAAGGCACTCAACATCTAAGAAAGCATACGGATTTTAAAACCACCGAGCTGCAATGGATTGGTGATTTTAATCCTAAAATGATAAAAATTGCCGAAAATCTCGATACAACAGTCACCCGAAAACTAGCAACTTACAGATATTTGTTCGATCAAGAGAAAGATTTTGAGCGACATCCAATTATATAATTTTTAAAACATCAATTATGGATTCAATTATTTTATTTTTTATTTTTTTTCTATTTCTTATTTTATTAATTCCCGCAATTATTTTTCTGATTGCATTTTTAGCAGCAAGAAGCAGAAAGAAAAAACAAAAAGTGCTTTTAGAACAAACGGGAACTCCTGAATATTATGCATTTGTACGATACAATGTGGGAGACACTCAAAATCAATTCTTTAAAGTAAAAGCTTTTCAGGGAAGCGGAATTATTTATGTTGAAGACCGAAAAATTGTTTTCAAAGACACTTTAAATCAAAATCCATATACATTTATCTTAGATGAATCTTCAATAAAGTGGGAAGATGTGAATATAGTAAATGGTTTACTAAAGTGGTTTTCGGTTTCAGATAATACAAAAAAATATTTTTTTAACATCGACAGTGGAATGTTCATATTCAATACCAACTCTTCAAAACCCACAACAAAAAGTGTTTTTGATAAATTGATTCAATATCAAACCGAAATGTAATTTCAGACATTTACAATTATCGTACACTAATTACGCTATATTTATAAAGATCATAGCATTTTACCTATAAAATGCAAATTTAATTCCACAGGATATGAATTTTATTTGTAGTTTTGTTTCATAACAATATATTATCCTTATCAAAATGAAAAAAATAACTACAAGCATATTATTTTTGCTAATTATTTCGGTGAGTGCTCAGGCAAACTTTTCGTTATCTAATAACGGCTTGGGTCTTCCTCAGGACAATGCTATTTTCAATAAAGTGAATTCTCCTAACGGTGGAAGAACTTTGTCTTATAGTGATATACAAGGAAATCCTTACTACGGAAAGGGATATTCTGTAGCCAAATTTTCAGGAACTGATGAAACAGCTCCTGCTAGATACAATATGTATAATGATGAAGTAGAATTTACAAAAGAAGATAAATCATATATTCTTCCTAAAAATGATACTTATTCAAAAATTGAATTTACAAATACAAAAGAAGTTCTGGTAAGACTAGAAACTGGAGATGATTTATCCGGTTATTTTTTTGAATTGGTTAACGGAAAAAACAGCCTTTACAAGAAAACCAAAACAAAATTTATTGATGCTGTGCCTGCTACCAATTCTTACACAAGTGACAGGCCTGCAACGTTCAAAACTCTAGAACCTGTTTATTATATCAACACAGACGGAGGATTTATCAAAGGACCAAAGAATCAAAAAGAGATACTGGAAAGATTTCCTGCTAAAAAGGATGCTTTGACGGCTTTTTTTAAACAAAATAAGATAAAATTTGATAAAGAAGAAGACTTGAAAAAATTAGTCACTTTCTTAAATCAATAAAAATAAAAGAGGCTGCTCATTGGAACAGCCTCTTTTATTAAAACAGCTCTCCAGCCACTTTTTTAATATTATCGCTTTTTCCCATCGAGTAAAAATGCAAAACGGGAACGCCAAAATCAAGCAGTTCTTTGCATTGGCTGATTGCCCATTCGATTCCTATTTGCTTTACGGCTTCGTTATTTTTTGCGCCTTCAACAGCATTGATTAAATCTTCAGGTAAGTCAATTTTGAAAACCTGTGGTAAAAGTTTCAGATGATTTTTGGTCGCAATAGGTTTTATCCCTGGAATAATCGGAACAGTGATGCCCATCTCTCTGGCTTTAGTAACAAATTCGATAAACTTTTTATTGTCAAAAAACATTTGTGTAACGATGTAATCTGCACCTGCATCTACTTTTTGTTTCAGCCATTTCAAATCATAATTCATTGACGGAGCTTCCATGTGTTTTTCGGGATAACCGGCAACTCCGATGCAAAATTTGTTGTGTTCGTCACAAATCTGCTCATCATTATGAAGATATTTCCCGCGTCCTAAATTATTAATCTGATTAACCAAATCCATTGCACTTGCATGACCTCCTAAAGTGGGTTCGAAGTATTGATGACCTTTCATCGCATCACCACGAAGCGCCATAATATTATCGATCCCAAGATACATACAGTCTACCAAAAGATATTCCGTTTCTTCTTTTGTAAAACCACCACAAAGCAAGTGAGGAACGGTATCTACATTATATTTATGCTGAATAGCCGCACAGATCCCTAAAGTCCCGGGACGCATTCTGGTAATTCTACGTTCCATCAGTCCATTTCCTTTGTCGATGTAAATATATTCTTCTCTTGAAGTCGTCACATCAATAAAAGGCGGTTTAAATTCCATCAGAGGATCAATATTTTTATATAAATCTTCAATCCCAATTCCTTTCTGGGGCGGAACAACTTCTAAAGAAAATAAGGCTTTTCCGTTGGCGTTTTTTATGTGGTCTGTGATTTTCATTTAATAATAGTAAGTTTTAATTTTTAAAGGGTATTCAAGTTTCGGTAACAACAAAGCCACTGAAGATTAAATCCCATCTGCTAAATTCGGGTTCAGCCATTTTCTCGCTTCCTGCAAAGAAATTCCTTTTCTTACAGAATATTCTTTCAATTGATCTTCTGAAATTTTTCCTAAACCAAAATATTTGGCGTGCGGACTTCCAAAATAATATCCGGAAACTGCTGCTGTTGGGAACATGGCTAAACTTTCAGTAAGATAAACACCAATGTTTTCTTCAACTTTTAACAAATCCCAGATAGCGTGTTTTTCCAAATGATCAGGACATGCGGGATAGCCTGGAGCAGGACGAATTCCTTTGTATTTTTCGGCAATTAAATCTTCGTTGCTTAAATTTTCCTGATTGGCATATCCCCAATATTCTGTACGCACTTTTTTATGCAAAAATTCGGCATAAGCTTCAGCGAAACGGTCAGCAATCGCTTTTACCATGATCGCATTGTAGTCGTCGTTATCTTTTTCATATTGATCAGATAATTCATCGGTTCCGAAACCTGTACATACGCAGAAAGCGCCCATGTAGTCGGTCTTTCCTGAACTTTTAGGCGCAATAAAATCACTTAATGCGATATAATCTTTCCCTTTTGATTTCTGAACCTGTTGTCTCAATGTTAAAAACTTAACTTTTTCCTGATCATTTTCATCGTAAATTAAAATGTCATCAGTTTCGTTGGAATTGGCTTTAAAAATTCCAAAGATTGCTTTGGCAACCAACAATTTTTCATCAACGATTTTCTTTAAAATTTTCTGTCCGTCTTTGAACAATTCTTTTGCCTGTTCGCCTACGACTTCATCATCAAAAATATTCGGATATTTTCCGTGAAGATCCCAGCTTCTGAAAAACGGCGACCAGTCTATAAAAGGAACCAATTCTTCCAAATCCTGATTTTCAAAAACGTGAATTCCCAAATTGTTTGGAGTGAAAATTTCTTCATTTTCCCAATCGATTTTAAATTTATCTTTTCTTGCATCTTCCAGAGAAACATAGTTTTTATCAATCTGCCTGTTCAGGAATTTTTCTCTGAAATCTGAATAATCATTTTTAAGATCGTTTACATATTCTTTATTGCGATCTCCCAACAATGAACTCACCACATTTACAGCACGGGAAGCATCATTTACATGAACGACTGCATTTTTATATTTTAAATCAATCTTTACGGCAGTATGCGCTTTAGAAGTTGTTGCACCACCGATTAATAAAGGGAAATTTAAGTTTTGTCTTTCCAGTTCTGATGCGATATACACCATTTCATCCAGACTTGGCGTGATCAATCCACTCAAACCAATTACATCGACCTGATGATCGATCGCTGCCTGAATAATTTTCTCGGCAGGAACCATTACACCTAAATCGACAATATCGTAATTGTTACAACCTAAAACAACGCTTACAATATTTTTTCCGATATCGTGAACATCGCCTTTTACGGTTGCCATCAAGATTTTCCCGTTGGGTTTCTGAGCGACATCTTTTTCAGCTTCTATGAATGGTTGCAAATAAGCTACTGCCTTTTTCATTACACGAGCAGATTTTACAACTTGTGGAAGAAACATTTTTCCGCTTCCGAAAAGATCACCAACAACACCCATTCCCGTCATCAGATTGATTTCAATAACGTGAAGCGGTCTGGCAGACTGAAGTCTTGCCTCTTCTACATCTTCTTCTATAAAACGGTCGATTCCTTTCACCAAAGAGTGTGTAATTCGCTCTTGTAAAGGATAAGTACGCCATTCTAATTCTTCTACTTTTTCTTTTTTAACCGATTTATTGCGTTCGGAATAATCTAAAAGCCGCTCTGTAGCATCTTCTCTTTTGTCGAGAATTACATCTTCTACGAGTTCCAGAAGTTCTTTATTAATTTGATCATAAACCTCAAGCATTGCCGGGTTTACAATTCCTATATTCATTCCGGCCTGTATGGCGTGATAAAGGAAAACCGAGTGCATTGCTTCTCGCACCGTATCATTTCCACGAAAAGAAAATGAAACATTAGAAACTCCACCACTCACCGAAGCATACGGAAGATTTTGTCTTACCCAGCGTGTCGCTTCAATGAAATCGATTGCGTTTCTGCGATGTTCATCCATCCCGGTTGCAACGGGGAATATATTTAAATCGAAAATAATATCCTCTGCAGGAAATTTAACCTCATCAACCAAAATATCATAAGATCTTTTGGTGATTTCGAGTCTTCTTTCATAATTATCGGCTTGCCCTACTTCATCAAAAGCCATTACAATCACTGCAGCGCCATATCTTTTGATCGCTTTGGCGTGTTTTACAAACTCTTCTTTTCCTTCTTTTAAACTGATGGAATTCACCACACATTTTCCCTGAACAACTTGTAAACCCGCTTCCAAAATCTCCCATTTGGAAGAATCTACCATAATTGGGATTTTGGAAATATCCGGTTCTGAACCAATTAAGTTCAGGAATTTGATCATGGAAGCTTTTCCGTCGATCAAGCCATCGTCAAAATTGACATCAAGAATCTGAGCTCCGCCGTCAACCTGATCTCTTGCGATATCTAAAGCTTCAGAGAATTTTTCTTCTTTTATTAATCTTAAAAACTTTTTAGATCCGGCAACATTAGTTCTTTCACCAACGTTGATGAAATTGCTTTCCGGAGTAATAATCAGAGGTTCGAGCCCTGATAATCTTAAATATTTCATTTAATTATTCTTCTAAAATAAAATATGCGTTATTCGCATTTTGCTTCAGCAAATCGACATGTTTGCCCAAAGCGGTAACAATCGGAAATCGTTTGTAGCCCAGATTATTTTCTCTGGCAAACTGTTCAATTTCCTCTGTAATTTCGTTATAATACATATAGCTGTAATTCGGGAAAAGATGATGGGCAACGTGAAAGTTGAAATTTCCCAAAACATTTCTCACAAACCAGTTATTTTCTTTTAAATCATTAGTTACTTCCAGTTGATGACGAATCCAACTGAACGGAAGTCCGTTTTTTTCATCCAATTTTGGGAATGCATTATCCGGAAGCGGATGTAAAGGCAACAAAACAAAAAGTGCAAAAATACTCGCTGCAATTACCTGTAAAAACCAAGCGCCCAAAGCCAAACCTAAAGAAACTTTAAAAAACAAAACCGGCACGGCAATCTGATAGAAAAAGTAAAACATTTTAAAACTGATCATTTTAATCTTTTCTGAAAGCGGAATTTTTCCCTGAGTTTTTAAAATCACCCTTTCATTATCAAAAAAATCCCTAAAATCTCTGATAAACATCCAGTTAAATAAATAAAGCGGATACACCAGGAAGAAAAAGAAATGCTGATATTTTTGTATTCCTTTAGCCTTAATCCATGGAACGATGAGTAAAAGCCCACTTTGCTCAATGTCGGTATCCCAACCATCAACATTCGGGTAAGCGTGATGCGATGCGATATGTCTTTTCTTCCAGATATATGAATTAGCACCTACAAAATCGAAAATCTGTAAAACGAGACTGTTGAGTTTTTTGTTTTTAAAAATATTGTTGTGAGCTGCCTCGTGAATTAAGTTTAAATAAATTAAAACCAATGAAATTCCCATCAAAACAAAACTTGAAATATAAACCAACGATTGATCTGCATTGAAAAGCGCAAATACATACAAACCAAAATAGACCAAAGGCAAAATAATCGCTTTGATCTGAATGTAAACATCTCTGTTTTTAGGAAGTGTTTCTACTCGCTGGTTCACTCTTTTTCTTAATTCATTAAACAGTTTGGCGTCGTCTGGATTTTTTAGGTAAATTGGCTTTTCCATAGGATTATTGTTTTGGATTTAAAAAAAGTATTTTCATACTTGCTCTAAATTTCCAAATCAAAAATCATACAAAATCCTTCACTTTTCTGGGCTCATATTTATCAACTAAATCAGCTATTGCTTTGATGTGTTCCGGCGTTGTACCACAACATCCACCAATAATATTGATCAATCCTTTTTCTACATATTCTCTGATTTGCTCAGCCATAAATTCCGGAGATTCATCATATTGCCCAAAAGCATTGGGTAAACCTGCATTAGGATATGCCGAGACAAAAAAATCAGAATTGTGAGCTAATGTTTCCAAATAAGGCGTTAATTGGTTTGCTCCCAAAGCGCAATTGAAACCTACGCTCAATAAATTCAGATGTGAAACTGAAATCAAAAAAGCTTCTGCGGTTTGCCCACTCAACGTTCTTCCTGAAGCATCGGTAATCGTTCCTGAAACCATGATTGGGATTTCAATTCCTCTTTCTTCCTGAATTTCGTCGATGGCAAATAATGCTGCTTTTGCATTTAATGTATCAAAAATTGTTTCTACCAAAAGAATATCTGAACCGCCATCTAATAAAGCCTCTGACTGTTGCTTGTAAGCTAATCTCAATTCTTCAAAAGTAATCGCACGATAACCAGGGTCATTGACATCTGGACTTAAACTTGCAGTTCTGTTCGTAGGACCAATAGAACCGGCAACAAATCTTGGTTTGTCAGGATTTTTAGCGGTAAACTCATCACAAACTTTTCTGGCAATTTTTGCAGATTCGTAATTCAGTTCGTAAACCAACTCTTCCATATGGTAATCTGCCATCGCAATCGTAGTTCCGGAAAATGTATTGGTTTCCAAAATATCGGCTCCGGCTTCTAGGTATTTTCTATGAACCTCTTCAATTGCTTCGGGTTGCGTAAGAGAAAGAAGATCATTATTTCCTTTTACAGGATGTTCCCAGTCTTTGAAACGTTCGCCACGGTAATCTTCTTCTTCGAATTTATATCGCTGAAGCATGGTTCCCATCGCTCCGTCTAGAATTAAAATTCTTTCGGATAATGCTTTGTATAGTTGTTCTGAATTTTTCATTTTACTTTTTTTACTTTGCAATAGGATTACATCCTATTCTGATTTAAATCGTCCTTTCAGGACTCTTTATTTATTTCAAACTTTTTATTTTTAAGCCTTGTAAAGGTTTTGAACAGTGACAAGGTTGGTTTTGCGCTGAATCTTTGCAGCCCGACTTGAGCGGAGCTCTTTTTGCCGGAGCGAAGCGGAGGTAAAAAAGCGGGAGTGGAAGGCGGATAAAGCTGCCCAAATTATTTTAATCTAATGCCTGCTTTAAATCTGCAATAATATCGTCCACATTCTCCAACCCTACCGAACAACGAACCAAACCTGTCGTAATTCCGACTTCGTTTCTTTCTTCATCTGTCAATTTAGAATGCGTTGTAGAAGCGGGATGTGTAACAATCGTTCTTGTATCTCCTAAGTTTGCAGAAAGTGAACACATTTTTATTTTATCTAAAAATTTTCGCCCATCTTCGATACCGCCTTTGATTTCGAATGCTACAATATTTCCGCCTAATCTCATCTGTTTCTTCGCAACTTCATAGCTTGGGTGAGATGGAAGAAATGGATATTTCGTCAGTTCTACATTCGGATGGCTTTCTAAAAACTCCGCAACCTTTAAGGCATTTTCACAGTGCTTTTCGACACGAATAGCTAATGTCTCAAGGCTTTTTGATAAAACCCAAGCGTTGAAAGGTGACATTGCAGGACCTGTGTTTCTTGCAAAAAGATAAATCTCACGAATCAAATCTTCTCTACCAACCGCTACTCCACCTAAAACACGACCTTGACCGTCAATTAATTTTGTAGCCGAGTGAACAACGATATCTGCACCGTATTTTATTGGTTGCTGTAAATAAGGGGTTGCAAAACAGTTATCCACAATGAAAATAAGATTATGCTTTTTTGCAATCTGACCAAAAAATTCTAAGTCTAAAATTTCTATCGCAGGATTTGTCGGAGTTTCCAGATACAAAATTTTTGTATTTGGCTGAATGTATTTTTCAACATTTTCAGAATCTTCAGCCTTGAAATATGTTGTCTCGATATTCCATTTTGGAAAGTATTTGGTAAACAACGTGTGCGTAGATCCGAAAACAGACTGACAACTTACGATATGATCTCCTGCATTGAGCAATGTCGCAAAAGTTGAATAAATTGCCGCCATTCCCGTTGCGAAAGCATAACCAGCTTCTGCGCCTTCCATTTTTGCAATTTTATCAGTAAATTCTGTAACATTAGGATTTGAAAATCGGCTATACAAATTCTTCGGTTTTTCTTCGGCAAAGCTCGCTCTCATATCTTCTGCATCTTCAAAAACAAAGCTTGAAGTAAGGTATAAAGGTGTAGAATGCTCGTCAAACTGAGATCTTTCAGTTTGGGTTCTTATAGCTAAGGTTTCGAAATTTTCCATATAGTTTGAAAATGTAACAATGTATCAGTTTAGCAATGTAACAATGAGATTCTTCACTTTTTTTCGATCAGAATGACAATTGTAATAAACATTGGTAAACTGTTACATTATTAAATTGTAATATTAATATTATTTAGTTTCACTTAATCTTAAAATATCTCCGAAAACTCCTCTTGCCGTTACTTTTGCTCCGGCTCCAGCTCCCATGATAACGATTGGGTTTTCACCATAACTCTCGGTATAGATTTCAAAAATAGAATCTGAACCTTTCAGTTGTCCCAAAGCGGAAGTTGCAGGAACAGAAATTAGCTTAACATCAAGATTACCTTTCTCTTTCTGTAAATCACCGTGTAAGTCACCTACATATCTTAAAACGTGATCAGGCTCCTGATTTTTCTTAATTTTATCGTATTCTTCATCCAAATCTTCTAACCTTGAAAGGAATTCCTGTTTTGATACAGAAAGCAAAGCTTCCGGAACTAGGTTTTGGATGTTGATATCATTAAATTCATTAATTAAATCTAATTCTCTCGCCAAGATCAGTAATTTTCTAGCCACATCATTCCCTGATAAATCTTCTCTTGGATCTGGCTCTGTGAAACCTTTTTCTAAAGCTTCGTTAACGATTGTAGAAAATTTATCATTTCGCAAAGAGAAGTTATTGAAAACATAACTCAATGTTCCTGAAAAAACACCTTTGATTCTTGTAATATTTTCACCAGAAAGGTGTAAAAGTTTTATGGTATCGATTAACGGCAAACCTGCTCCAACATTGGTTTCATACAAATAACGTTTGTTGTTTTTATTCAACGTATATCTTAGTTTACGGTATTCTTCGATGGGAAGTGTGTTGAAAATTTTATTTGAGGAAACCAAATCGAAGCCGTTTTCTGCCAACGCATGGTAATTTTTAACAAAATCTGTACTTGCTGTATTATCGACTACGATTAGATTTTCAAGCTGGTTTTCTTTAGAGAAATTAATTAATTCTTCTACATTTGAAGTTTTTTCAGAGGTAAAAACCTCATTACTCCATTGGTTGTCAAAACCTTTTTTGTTGAAAGCTATTTTTCTTGAATTAGCTACCGCAACAACTTTAAGATGTATATTTTTTCTTCTTTTAATTTCTTCCGAAGAATGTAAAACCTGCTCTATTAAAGTCTTTCCTACATTTCCGTGACCAATAATTGCGAGATGAACTGTTTTTGGTTTTTTGAAAATTTCAGACTCAATGATATTTTTAGTTTTCTCATCCTGAGAAGATGTCACAACAATATTAATTCGTTTTTCGCTTGAATTTTGGTTTAAAAGCAATGGAAAAACGTTGTTTCTTGCCAATTCTGAAAGTATTTTATTTAGATCATCTGCCACAAAACCGATAACAGAAACATTGTTGATGCTGTAAATCTGAGAAACTTTACCTGATTTTCTTTCTGTTGCAAATTCTTCAATCAGACAGTTTACTGCTTTTTCAGAATCATCTTCGTGTACAAGAATAGACAATCCGTTTTCTACCGCCTGCTGAGAGATTATCCCAACACTGATACGGGCAAATGTAAGGGCTTTAAACACTCTTCCATCTATCCCTATTTCACCTAAAAAATCTTCTCCTTCAAATTTGATGATTGATCTGTTCTTTAAAAATTTTATTTCGTTTGCATTACTTTTCATCTGTAACCTTTTTTATTTTTTCATAAGACGGAATTACCTTAAACTCCTTTTATCTTACAAAATATTATTTATGATATTATTTAATTGACTGTATTCCATTAAGAAGGCGTCGTGCCCATGAATTGATTTGATCTCGTGATAGAAAACATCTTGTTTATTTTCCTTTAGCTTCTCAAAGCCATTCCTAATTTCAGAAGCCGGGAAAAACAAATCTGTATCTACAGAGATCATGTGCATTCGTGCCTGAATTTTCTCCATCCTATTTTCATTTGAATTAATATTCATTAGTAAATGATTCATCAGTTGATACGATTTTAAACTAAATCTTTCGGCAAGAGATTTCCCATGATAATTTAACCAGTCTTCAGATTCAAACTGCTGTTTGTCTTGATTGTATTTATTTTGAAATCTGTCGTTTAAAGACTGAGGTGTTCTGTAGCACAACATTGCATGAATTCTGGCTTTTTGTAGCGGTTCATCATTTCCATTTAATAAAAATTTCTGAACCAGACATTGTGCATGCAGCCAATCATGAGTTTTAGAATCACAGGCAATCGGAATAAAAATTTCGGCTAAATCTGGCTTTTTTGAAAGCATTTCCCAACCAATTCCGCCTCCTAAAGACCCTCCAATCAGAGCGTATATGTTTTTAATATGTAAAGATTCAAGACCTTTCAGAAATACATTTGCAATATCTGAAGGGGTAAAATCTGAATATTCGTCAATAAAAAAATCGTCATATCCATTTCCGGGAATATTGAAGCAGAGTACAGTATATTTAATTGTATCAATCACCTGATTTTCACCGATCAACTGTTTCCACCAACCCTTTTCTCCGGCAACGTTTGAGTTTCCGGTTAAGGCATGATTGACCAAAATGATGGGTGCTGAAAACAGCTCTTTCCCAAAAAGCTGATAGCTTAGGGGGATATGATATTCTCTCTGAGAATCGGTTTTGTACAAAAAATTAATATGTTGCAGTTCTGTTTTCAAATTTTATATTATTATAAATAAATTTGAAAATGCCACGAGAAATGGCTGAAAAGAACTTCAGTAAGTTATCTGTCCAAAATAAATTATTTGGTAGAACGTAGCACCTTCTCTGCTTGCGCAAAGGGTTGCTAAGGTTTCACAGGGTCTATCCCTCAACCTTTCTTGATAACATTTTCAATATGTAAATGAACGAATGGTGCAAATATAAAACTTTTTATTTTAAAAATTAAAAAAAATTAACAAATATCATAAAACGTAATATCAGCGAGGTTTGTGGAAGATTGTTAATAATTATTCAGATTAAAAAAATTGGAATTATTTATCAAAAAAATTAACTTAGCCATGAAAATGGCTGAAAATGACTATCGAAAAGCAAAGATTACAAGATAAAGACTGGAAAAACTGGGGACCCTATGTAAGCAACAGGCAATGGGGAAATGTGCGTGAAGACTACAGCCCGAATGGAAATGCATGGCATTTTGCCAACCATGATATTGCAGAAAGCCATACTTATCGTTGGGGTGAAGAAGGTATCGCAGGGATTTCAGATCCTAAACAAATTTTCTGTTTTGCTCTTTCATTCTGGAATAAAAAAGATAAAAGAGTAAAAGAACGTCTCTTCGGATTGAGCAATCCGCAGGGAAATCACGGAGAAGATATTAAAGAAATTTTCTATTACCTGGATAATACACCTACTCACAGCTACATGAAAATGGTGTACAAATATCCGATCAACGAATTTCCTTATGATGATATTGTAGCCGAAAACGCCAGACGCACCAAAAAGGAACCTGAATATGAGCTTTTTGATACAGGAGTTTTTGATAAAGATGAATATTTTGATATTTTCATAGAATACTGTAAGTCTGATGCGCATGATATTCTGGTACGTGTCACGGTCTGCAACAGAAGCGACAAAGATGCGCCCATTGTTGTATTACCTACAGCTTGGTTTAGAAATAACTGGAAATGGGGTTACAATGAATACAAAGGTCAGACAGTAGGGGGAAAAGAAGGTTGCATCGACATTGTTCACGACAGTATTCCCATCAAAAAGTTTTATTCAAAAAATAAAAATGCAGAACAGGTTTTTTGTGATAATGAAACAAATAATCCAAAACTTCATGGAACTCCGTTTGTAGAAAATACTTACTATAAAGACGGAATCAACGATTATATTATTCATCAGAAAAACACTGTAAATCCCGAAAAAAAAGGAACAAAAGCTGCTTTCATCATTGATGAAACTATCGAAGCTGGACAGTCTGAAGTTTTTGAATTCAGATTATCGCCTTATGATATGGATGATGCTTTTTATCAGTTTGATGATATATTCAATGCAAGAATTAATGAAGCGAATGAATTTTATGATGAAATTCAGCAGGATATATTTAATGACGATGAAAAAAATGTGCAGAGACAGGCTTTTGCCGGGCTTCTTTGGAACAAACAATTCTATCATTACAATGTCGGAAAATGGCTGAATGGCGACCCCAATTATGAGGCGCCGAGAGATTTTAAAAATTATGTAAGAAACACAGAATGGGAACATCTTCACAATAAAGATATCATCTCAATGCCCGATAAATGGGAGTATCCTTGGTATGCAACTTGGGATTTGGCATTCCATTGTGTTCCTTTTGCCATTATTGATGCCGAGTTTGCGAAAAACCAATTGCTTCTGCTTACTAAAGAATGGTACATGCATCCCAACGGGCAAATGCCGGCTTACGAATGGAATTTGAGTGACGTTAATCCGCCTGTGCATGCATGGTCGTGCTTCAGGGTTTTTAAAATTGATGAAAAAACAAACGGAAAACCAGATCTCTTATTTCTTGAAAAAGTTTTTCAAAAGCTTCTTCTCAACTTTACCTGGTGGGTCAACAGAAAAGATAAAAACGGTAAAAATATTTTTGGCGGCGGATTTTTAGGATTAGATAACATTGGTGCTTTTGACCGAAATATGGAACTTAAAGATGGCGAACATCTTGAGCAGGCCGACGGTACAAGCTGGATGGCGATGTATGCACTAAACATGATGCGGATTGCTATGGAATTGGCTCAATACTATCAGGTGTACGAAGATATGGCCATCAAATTTTTTGAGCATTACCTTTATATCGCCGAAGCCATGGAAAATATGGGTGAAGACAAAGAAGGGCTTTGGAACGAAGAAGATGGTTTCTTTTACGATGTTTTACAGTTGGCCAACGGAGAAAGTGTTTCTTTGAGATTGAGAAGTATTGTCGGGCTTATTCCTTTGTTTGCGGTTGAAATTATCGATCATCATCTGCTGAGTAAAATGCCTAATTTCCGTGAAAGAATGGATTGGGTTTTAAAAAACAAACCTGAACTCACCTCTTTAGTTTCTCACTGGGACGAAGAAGGAAGCGGGAGAAAACATCTAATGAGTATTCTTCGCAAAAATAGACTCACCAAGGTTTTGAGAAGAATGCTGGATGAAAAAGAATTTTTGAGCTCTTATGGAATCCGGGCAATGTCTAAGGTATATGAAGAAAATCCGTTTGTGTTTACAGTTCACGGCAACAAAAATGTCGTTTATTATACACCTGCAGAGAGTGACAGCAGAATGTTTGGCGGAAACAGTAACTGGCGTGGTCCGATTTGGTTTCCGATTAATTTCCTGATTGTTGAAAGTTTACAACGTTTCCATTTTTATTACGGAAACAGCTTAAAAGTAGAATTCCCAACCGGAAGTGGCGAAAAGAAAAATTTGGATGAAGTGGCTCAAAATATCAGCGGCAGACTTTGCTCTATTTTCCTGAAAGATGAAAGCGGACAACGCGCTTTTAACGGAGGGAATTATAAATTTAATTATGACCCGAACTTCAAAGATTACATCACATTTTATGAGTATTTCCACGGAGATAATGGTCGCGGAGTCGGAGCTTCACACCAAACAGGCTGGACGGCAACGGTAGCGAAACTGATGAAGCCAAGATTGGCGTAATTGGGTTGGAGGGTTTTAGGGTTTGAGCGTATTAGAGTTTGAGAATTGTAGAAATTCTTTATTTCCTGAAACTCTCAAACCCTAAAACTCTCCCACTCTATTTCTCAACTTTCTCTCCGTTTACAAAAACTTCGTACCCGATTTCTACATTGGGCTCAAGTGTTTTTGAAACTGAACAGTATTTTTCAAATGATAATTCTGAAGCTTTCAATGCTTTTTTGGGATCGATATTTCCTTCCAATAAAAACTTTACATTAATTGATTTGAATGGTTTTGCATCATCTACAGCAACTCTTTCGCCTTCTACTTCAGCTTTGAAATCTGTAATTTCCTGTCTCTGTTTTTTCAAAATAGAAACAACATCAATTCCGCTGCAACCCGCAACTGCCATCAAAACACTTTCCATTGGTGAAACACCTTTTGCACCTGGCTGAGATGTATTGTCTAACAAAATTGAATTTCCCTGTGCATTGGTGCATTCAAATAAAAAATCGTCGTTGAGTCTGTTTAGTGTAATTTTCATTATTGCTTATTGCTTATTGCTTATTGCTTATTGCTTATTGCAAAATTATAAAATCTTGCTTTACTAATTATTCGTAAATCAATCCTTGAGAATCCATTTGTTTCCTTTCTTCGTCGCTCATTGTTTTACGTAAAACTTTTACGGTGTAAGCACCTTTTACTTTGTTGTTGTCGTAATACATCCAGTCCGAAAGATTTTCAACATTTACAACGACCTCATCACCAAGCTTTACACCAATGGGTTCCATCGGTTCATTTTGTATAATCCCATGATATTTTCCGTTATCAAAAATGATATCGCCAATCCAGATGTGTTCACCGCCGCCACTTGGCGTATCAAACTTTTGTTTAATTGTAAAATTTGAGAAGTTTGGGTTTTTGCTCAAAAGCGCCTGATGAAAATCTGATTTAAAAGTTTTCTTTGCACTTTCAATAGCAGTATTCATTTCATTATCTTCAGTTTCAACAAGTACCACATCGGGCTCTCCATCTCTCTGCACTTTCTCTCTTTTATTTTCGCAGCTTACAGCTATTAACAAAAACAGAACTGTAATAAATATTTTTTTCATTTGTTTATTTTATAATATTCCTCTTGCTTTTATCTCAAGATATTTATTAATGACATCAACATTCAGATTCTCAGGAAGCGTGTAGACTGAGTAAATTCCGTATTTTCTTAATTCCTGAATGATGAGTTTTTTTTCAAATTCAAATTTCTCAGCGATGATTTCATCATAAATCCCCTGCATACTTTCGGGATGAGTATTCATGAGTTTCTGTATCTCAGTATTTTTAAAGAATACAACCACCAATAAATGGTTTTTAGCAATTCCTCTCAAATATTTCATTTGCCTATTTAGACCATCCAATGTTTCGAAATTGGTAAAAAGCAAAACTAAACTTCTTTGATTAATTGAGTATTTTACATCCTGATACAGTCTATTGAAATCACTTTCAAAAAAATCGGTCTTAATATTATATAACGCTTCAGAAATTTTTCTTAATTGACCTGATTTATTTTCGGCAGCTATTTTATTTTCGGTTTTCTTTGAAAAGGTCATCATTCCTGCGCGGTCACCTTTTTTCAGAATAATATGAGAAAGCGCCATTGTCGCATTGATCGAATAATCAAGAAGACTTAAGCCGTTAAAAGGCATTTTCATCGTTCTTCCTTTGTCAATCAACATAAAAATACGTTGCGATTTTTCATCCTGAAACTGGTTGACCATCAAACGATTGGTTTTAGAAGTCGCTTTCCAGTTGATCGTTCTTACATCATCTCCGGGAACATATTCTTTGATCTGCTCGAATTCCATCGTATGTCCCAGTTTTCTGATTTTTTTGATTCCGCCTAAAAGAAATTCATTCTGAAGCGCCATCAACTCGAATTTTCTTAAATGAATAAATGACGGATAAGAGGCCAACGAAGTATCTTTCTGAAATATAAATCTTTTTGAAATAAAACCAATGGGCGACGAAGCATAAACATTTAAAGCTCCAAAATTATATTCTCCTCGTTCTTTTGGTTCGAGAAAATATTGAAACAGCGTATTTTTCCCGGACTGAATTTCTTTTTTAATTAAAAAATCCCGCTTCTGAAACTGAAAAGGAATTTCATCAATCACCTTTACATTGATTTTAAAACTATAATTATTTTTAATATCAACTTTCACTGCATTTTCATCACCGTTCGACAATTTTTCAGGTAAAATTCTTTGTGCTAAAACAGCATCTTTTTGTCTGAAAACAAGCAAATAATCCACAAATGCTGTAAGGAAAACCAATAATAAAATACCATGCCCCAAAATCATAAAAAACGGAAAGAAAAATGCCAAAACATAAAGTATTCCTACACCGATCAGTGCGAAAAAAAAACGTGTATTGATGTATAGATTCTTCAAGGTTGCAGATTTTAGGTTTTAGGTTGCAGTTAAATACCGTTAAATGTTTTAAGCTATTTTAATGAATTGATAAGTCCGTTTAGCATTTTTGAAATTTCAATAATGTCTTGATTTAATTTTAAATAATGTTCTTCACTTAAAAATTTAAGATTTTGGGCAATAATTAATTGGGTTTCAACTTCAGCGCAACTTCCTCTTGCTATTTTTAAAAATTGTAAATAATCAGCAACACTTCTTCTTGAATTTCCTTCAGCAATATTAGACGGAATCGAAATTGAAGCTCTTCTGATTTCTGATATCAATCCATACATTTCATTTTTAGGAAAATTATTTGTCAATTCATAAATTTCAGTTACAAAATTTATCGATTTTTGCCAAACCAAAAGTTCTTTAAAATTAGCCATACCTAAAAATTTAAAACTCGAATCATTACCTATAACCTAAAATCTCCTACCAGCAACCTACCTTGGAATCTCTATTCCTTCTAAAATCTGTCTGATAATTTCATCGGCAGTCAAACCTTCCATTTCTCTTTCAGGAGAAACGATCACTCTGTGTCTTAACACCGCGTAACTCGCTTCTTTGATATCTTCAGGCGTTACGAAGTCTCTACCTCTTAAAGCTGCAAAAGCTTTTGAAGCCGTTAATAATGCCAGACTCGCTCTTGGCGAAGCTCCTAAATATAAAAATTGATTTTCTCTTGTATTGATGATGATTTTAGCGATGTATTCAATCAGTTGAGATTCGACGATAATCTCTTTTACTAATTTCTGATAATTATTTAACTGTTGTGCTGTAATCACTTTATTTACTGCTTCAGTCTTGTCTAGAAGTCTGCTGTCATGCTGATTTTTGATAATCGCAATTTCCTGCTCAAGGTTGGGATAACCTACATTGATTTTGAATAAAAAACGGTCAAGCTGAGCTTCAGGAAGTCTATATGTTCCTTCATGTTCTATTGGATTTTGGGTAGCAACGACAAGAAAAGGCTCATCCATTTCGTAACGGGTTCCGTCAATTGTAATCTGCTTCTCCTCCATTACTTCAAACAAAGCCGCCTGCGTTTTTGCCGGAGAACGGTTGATTTCGTCAATCAGAATGAAGCTTGAAAAAATGGGTCCTTTTTTAAACTCAAATTCAGAATTTTTCATGCTGAAAATTGATGTTCCTAAAATATCTGAAGGCATCAAATCCGGCGTAAACTGTATTCTGCTGAAATCAACATCAATGGTTTTTGCCAGTAATTTTGCCGTAATTGTTTTTGCAACTCCCGGAACGCCTTCAATCAAAACATGACCATTTGAAAGCAAAGCAGCCAAAAGATGTTCGACCATATCTTCCTGACCGACGATTACTTTTGCAATCTCCGTTTTTACTTTATTTAGGTTTTCACGAAGCTCGATCATATCAATTCTTGATTCAAATTGGCTCTGATCTTTTTGTTCTTTATTTAAATTGATAGAATTTTGATTTTCTAAATTCTGATTATCATAATTTTCCATACTTTTTTGTTTTTTATTGTTTTTGAAGATTTGGAATCCTCCTCTTCAAATTATTTTAAAATCTCATCCAAAAGACTATTTATTCTTGCTAAATCTTCTTTCATTACACTTGCATAAGGATCCTGCGCTTTTTTAATTAAAACAATAGCTTCGTTGACCATTTCTGCAGGTTTTCCTGTTTTCAGCTGAAGTCTTTTGGCAAATTCTTCATCTAGATTTTGGGTATCAATGAGAAGATCGAGCCTTACTTTATTTAAAAAATACTGGGCTTTTTTAGCCATCATATCGTGAAAGTCTCCTTCCTGTAAATAAAGATTTCCTATACTTTTTACAAAATCTGCCGACGTGTTTTTCAGTGGCTCAATGATTGGAACGATTCGCTGTTTACGTTTTACGTTAAAGAAAATAAATAAAATTAATCCTCCTAAAAATACCCACCAAGCATATTTCAAAGCAGGATTAGAAAGAATAAATCGTAATAAAGAACTCGATTCTTTGGTGTTACTTTCTACAAACCACAACGTTTCTCTGTCACTCAAATATGAAAAAACACTTTGTGCATATTTTACATTTCCTGATTGTAAAAGATAATAATTCGTTAAAAAAAGTGGTTCGCAATGCACATAAATTGTCCCTTTTCCAAATGTTGCTTTGATGAAATTTGCCTGATCTTCATTGTTTTCTTCAACTGTTTTTCCTAAAATCTGAACATTCGGTTTAATGTAAGAAAAACCTCTTCCCGACGGGAATTTATCTAATTTAATAAAATCATTCTGATATTTTTTATCCGTCAATTTCAGAACATTCTCATTTTCATAAGAGATTTTAGAACCATAAAACCCAATCGTATCTGAAATATTTTTCGGAAGTCGGTTGATAATAATCATCGCATCCGAACCTTTGGAAACCTCATCTAAAATTTTATTCCAAGATTCAGGATCTATCTCGTTTTCTAAGATGAGAATATTGTGTGGCTTTTTGTTTTTTTCGGTATAGTAATCGTAAGGTGCAACGTCAATTTTTGTCAGATTATTTTTAAATAAATCTTTTGCTTCTTTATTAAAAACAAAGAGCCCAAAAGGAGATTTCTGATTGACATCAAAGTTTTTTCGCCAGTCTGTAACTTCCTTTTTATTCACTTCAAACAATGCCAAAATCACCATGATAATGATGAGAATAACAGCATATATTTTGAAAGTTTTATTCATTTTAAAGAAGTTTAATTAAGGTTTAAATCCGTGAAACTGATTTTTAAATTTGCCATAACTCTGCTCATCAATACTGAATTCACCATACCAGACATAATCGAAAATATAGGAAAGGTTGTAAAATTCATTTTTAAGATGTGCAGCTTTTAGTTCGGCTACATAATCTTTATTTGTTTTTTCGGGATTCCAAAGGATGAGTTTTTTATCACTTAATTTTTTAAGAATAAACAAAAACTGATATCGAACTGCAGAACGGTAATCTCCATTATTCTCAAATTTTGCAATACTTTGTGGAAAGTTGATCTCATGAATGTTTTCATGAAGCTCTTCTTCGTTGATTTCTAATTTTTTATTCTTTTTACCAAAAAATAAGCTTCCTTTTGTATTGATTAAAAACTTAATGATGAAATAAAGTAGAAAACCAACCACGAGAATTGCAAAAAGACGGATAACAACACTGGTAATCTGCGAAGAGGTCTCTAAACTGGTTTCACCAAAAACACTGCGAAGAAGTTGAGCTATCTTACGCTGAAGCTTTTCAAAAAAAGATTCTCTGGGTTTTGAGGTGGTGTAATCAAAGTCATTTCCCTTGTATCTTGAACGCAGATTTTCTTTAAATCTCTTCGGAAAAACCGTGCTCTCGGTTTGAGGATTGGCTTTTAAAACAGAATCTGCAACATACATATTTCTGTAATGTGAAGTCACCACAGAATCTTCAATATACATTTCAGAATAATCATCATCTTCATATTCCTGAGACTTGAAAGTCGCAAGATTGAGAAAAATCAGTAAAAAAAACAGAAATTTATTCATTGATACCAATCGTTTCAATTTCTTCCAACTCTATTTTCTGATGAAAATCTCTTCGGCTGTCGTAATACATCAAACCCGAATTTACATACAGCATATTTGATAAGAAGAATGATACCAAGAGCGAAATTCCATACATTACAAACATCATTACTCCGAGACTTCCGGCGAAAGGGTTTTGTTCGAAATTAGCATCAGGCGCAGTCGTTGTAATTTTAAGCATGAAAAAAATCATTGGTATTACCGTAAAAATGGTCGTAATTACATAAAGAATAATTGAGATAACAACCGTAGAACCCCAATATTTCCAGAATGGAGATTTTTCTCTTCCATTCGTGTAAGAAAACTGTGATCGTATAGAATAGCTTAAACTTTCGAAGAAGCCTCTTTTACTATTAAAATAATCATACATTAAAAATGTAATCACATTAAATAATGCCGGATAAACCAATACTATAAGAAAAATACCGACAACAATTAATATCATCACATAAGAGATACCCATCAAAATGAGCGATAATGGCGTTACAATGAAGATCATTCCCAAACAAAGCTTTCCTATTTTGCCTGCATTTCTCTTAAAATCACCAAGAATATCATCAGTTCTTATTTTTGTTTCACCTTCCGCAAGTCTTTTAAGATAAAACACAGGGAAAAGGTAATTGACAATCATCATGAGTAAAAAGAGCAGGAAAGTTATCAGTCCTATCACGACAAACATTCCGATATTATCCTCAAAATATGATTCAAAATAATAGCTTTCTCCACTCATATTTGAGCCAAATATCTGCATAATAAGTTCTCGATATCCGAAAATAAATATCGCAACCATCAGAATAAGCAAGAGCCCATTCAGCAGAATATAATTTTTGAAATAGTTTTTTCCGTATAATTTGAAAAAGGTAAAACTGTCGGTGATAAATGCTCCGAAATCTCTTTTTTTATAAAACTGCATCATTGATAGTGTTTTTTATTCGGCGGTTAACAATATGTGGATAGATAAAATAATAAAAACCAATAATACCCAGACAGCCAAAAATTATCAAAAGATTGAGCAATAAAGGCATATTTAGAGCATGTCTTGTAACATAACCTTCAATAATACCGGCACATATCGTGAAGGGAACTGTGCTTAAAAATATTTTGAATGAATTTTTGAATCCATTTTTAAAAGAATTAAATCTTGAAAGCGTTTTAGGAAAAAGAATAGATGTTCCGAGAATCAAACCGCACATTCCTTCAACCACCATGCTGAAAATCTCAAACGCACCGTGAAGCCAGATTCCTCTTGCGCTGTCGCCTAAAGCTCCATGTTCATAGAAAAAATACTGAAAAGTACCAACCATGACAGAGTTTCGCATCAAAAGATATAAAGTACCAAGTCCACCAAAAATTCCGTAGATATAAAGTTTTGCACCAACGATAATATTATTGAAAGTAATTCCGATTGTGCTTCCCCAAGTTGAACCATCCTGATAAACGCCCACCGCGTTTCCATTTTTGATGTTTTCGATAGTCATATTCACATAACCTTCACTCAGGATAAGATTTGCAAAATCTTTATCATAAACTGCCGAAAGAACGCCAATCAGCATAAAAAAAATGAAGAACAAAAATGAGTAGATTAAATATCTCCTGTTTTCATACACAATCAAAGGAACTTCTGTTTTAAAGAAATAAATCAATCTATTTTCTTCGACTCTTTTAGTTTTATAAATTTTCTGAAAAATCTGAGAAGCAAGATGGTTTAGATAAACTGTTGTATTACTTTTGGGGTAATAAGTCTGTGCAAAAGAAAGATCGTTGACAAGGTTGATGTACAACGAAGACAGGTCATCAGGATTTTTTTTAATTTTCCCTTGAACAACCTGCTCAATTCCCAACCATTTTTCTTTATTTTGTTTAATGAAATAAACCTCTCTCATAATTGTAAGGCTAAAATAATAAAAATTATGTCTCAAATTGCGATTAATACCTCCCAAAATGTAAATATTAATTTTATCACGGCAAGTATCGGAGAACGAATGGTAGCTTACATTATCGATCTTCTCATTAAGGTGGCTTATCTTGTGGCAACGTTCTATTTATTTTTTAATGTTTTCAATTTAGGATATATTCTAGATGGTTTAGATTCCTGGTCACAAAACGCAATCTATATTGTTCTTACATTACCTGTTGCTCTTTATCCGCTTGTTTTGGAAAGCTTGATGGAAGGACAAACTCCTGGAAAAAAAGTAATGAAAATACGTGTGGTGAAAATTGATGGTTATCAGGCAAGTTTCGGAGATTATCTTATTCGTTGGGTCTTTAGGCTGATCGACACAACCTTTGCAGGAATTGTAGGTCTAATATCTATGATCGTTTCTAAAAACAACCAGCGTTTAGGAGATATTGCTTCCGGAACAGCGGTAATTTCACTCAAAAACAACATCAATATTTCTCATACTATTCTTGAAAATATCAACCACGACTATATCCCCACTTTTTCACAGGTGATAGGATTAAGCGATAACGATATGAGAATTATAAAAGACAATTACTTAAAAGCTCTGAGAATTGACGACAGGCAGGTTATTACAAAGCTTTCAGACAAAATAAAAAGTATTCTCAAGCTAGAAGTCGATCCTACAAAAATGACCGAAAGACAGTTTATCGCAATTATTATTAAAGATTACAATTATTATACTGGGAAAGATAATTAGTCAATGATGAATTTTGCTTCGCAAGTGAATCGTGAATTTAGATTGAAAAAAATTGACAAGTGAAACAAATTGACAATTCACAATTCACTTAAAATATCATTGCAAAAGAGACCAAATTCCAAAACCAATACCCGCATAAGCTACAACAGTGATGATATCTGCAATAGGTTGAGAAAAGCGTTTTTCAGCAATTTTTTCAGCATTAATCTGATTCTTATGAAATTTCAGAACTTTTTCACGGTCACGAACCGGATGAGCAACCAGACTGTCATTTTCCCAACGGTCAACGATTACTTTATAAGTTCTACCATCAACATCAATTTTAACATTTTTATTGGGTACAAGTTTCTCCTGAATATTAACTGGTGCAGGTGTTTGCTGTAGATTCAGGTTTTGACTTTGAGATTTAGCATTTATACTTTCTGCTTGTACTGAAGTCGTATTTGCAAGAGCTATATTGTTTTTAGATTCCTGCTTATTGTCGGTTGCCGTATCTACAGTTTTTTTAACCTGATAAGTGTAGCAACTCACAAGAGAAAGTGATAAAATGATAAGATAAAGATATTTTCGCATTAGCCAAATTTAAGAATTAAACGGAATATTTAATATTTTCTTTTAAAAGATTATGTTTTTAAATGAATATTAAATTGACAAGCAATACGAATTTACCATTCACAGTTTGCATTCAAATTTCTGCGGTGTAATTTTTGCAGTTTTATTTTAATTAAATTTAAACTATGAAATTAGAAAACAATAAATCCGGAAATGGCGGAGTGATTACACTTAGCAACGAAATTAAGGAAGTAGGAAGATTAACGTACACTATTTTCCCTGAAGACAATAAATTGATTATTTCTTTCGTATTGGTTCACCCCGAATTTGAAGGCCGTGGGATGGGAAAGTTTCTTGTTGAAGAAGCTATTAAATTTTCAAGAGAAAACAAGTGGAAAGTCTACCCGCATTGTTCTTACGCAAGAGCCGTAATGAGAAAAATGAATGATGTGGAAGATATCTTTTTACAGAACTAAAACTTCATTGAGCAGAATATCTTCAATATCATCAGGATAATTGACCTGAAAATGAAGATCCGAAGCAACCCATTTTTTAATTTCTTCAACATCTAAAATTTTAGAGTTCGGAATTCCCATTTTGTCTAAAGCACAGGCATTGCATTCCTGTTCGTATTGATTATGAATGGGAATTACAAACAGTTTTTTATCCATAAAAAGTGCTTCGGCGGGAGTTTCAAAGCCTGCATTGCATAAAATTCCGTCACAGTTTTCGAAATATTTCAAATACTGAATTTCATCAATTGGAAAAATTTCAACATTTTTTTCTTTTCTCTGAATTTTGCTGTTTTTAGAAAAAACCTTCCATTCTACAGGAATCTCACTTAAAACCTTGATGATATTTTCATCAGAAAAACTAGGCAGGTAAACCACGTAAAATCCTTTTTTATCAGGATTTAGATTTCTTATTTTTCTTCTGATCACTGGTTTTTTAATTTGTGAATGATAATTTTCAAAATGAAAACCTATTTTTTTCTCACTCGGAACGTAATATTTTAAAATCAACTCTCCGAAAAAGTCTTTTTTCACTGGTTTTGGTGTTTCTTTAAAACTCATTGAAGCCTGATGACTCAGCTCAATCATATTTAAATTTTTAGTTTTACACGCCCAACCTGTCAATGGCTCATAATCATTGATAATTAAGTCGTATTTACTTAAATCGATTTGCTTAATGGTTTTAAAAGCTTCGAGAAAGTTATTTTCAAAAAGGATTTTTTTATAGGAAATTCCGCCCGTTTTATTATAAAGCAGAGAAACACCATTATGTTGGAAGTTAATGGGAAAATCGGCTTTTAACTGAGATTGATGACCACTTATCAAAGTATCAACAGAAGCATACTTTTTAAGAATAGGAATAATTTCCTGTGCGCGCGCAACATGACCGTTTCCTGTTCCCTGAAATGCGTATAAAATCTCCATTCTACGTAAATTGAGTTACAATTTTCAAAAGATCTGAATTATTGATGTCCTGAATCTCTTCCGATTCATCATCTTTCAACAAATGTTTGTGATCTTCGTAATGAAAGATTTTCCATTCGTTCTGATTAAATTCGAGAGCAGATAAATTTTCAATCCAATCGCCGGAATTAAGATAGGTACAAGATCCTTTTTTGGTAACAACTTCACGCATTTGAGGCTGATGAATGTGCCCGCAAACTACATAATCGTAACCATTGTCAATGGCAAGTTCAGAAGCAGTTAATTCAAAATCGCCGATATACTTTACTGCTTTTTTTACATTGTTTTTAATTTTTTTCGAAAACGAGTATTTTTCTCTACCCATTTTTTCTAAAAACCAATTGACAACATTGTTGATGACGATTAAAAGATCATAACCTTTTCCTCCGAGTTTGGCAATCCATTTTGAATGTTGTACCGATGCATCAAAAACATCTCCATGAAAGATCCATGTTTTTTTATCATTGACTTCAAGACAAAGTTTGTTGCAGACTTTGAGCTTACCCAATTCAAAATCGGTAAACTTTCTGAACATTTCATCATGATTACCCGTAATATAATAGACATCTGTGTTTTTCGTAGCAAATGAAATGATCTTTTTGATCACTTTCAGATGAGGCTTAGGGAAGTAAGACTTTTTAAACTGCCAGATATCAATGATATCACCATTTAAAACTAGCGTTTTCGGTTGAATAGAATTTAGATACCGTAGAAGTTCTTTGGCCTTACATCCGTAAGTTCCCAAATGTACATCCGAAATGATAACAAGTTCAACGTTTCTTTTCAAATTGCAGAATTTATCTTACTAATGATCAAAAGTGATCGCCATACGTGTCAGTATTTTAATTTACCAAAGATGGCGATTGCACAATTGATTCTTATGCAAAGAAACTAATTGAAAATGAATTGTATATGAATGCTATATTATTTTTATTGTAAAACTACATTAAAAAACGCCACGAAAACACAAATCTTGGATTCGTGTTTTCGTGGCAAGAAATAAAACTTTGCTACAAACAGCAATTTTATTTTTATAAAGACTCTAAAAGTTCGTCAGTAATTTCCATGTTATGATAAACGTTTTGTACGTCATCATCTTCTTCAAAACGATCAAGCATTTTCATATTTGCTTTAAACTGTTCTAAAGTAACTTCTTTTATATTATTCGGAATTCTTTGTAATTCTGCACTTTTAGCTTCTATTTTTAGCTCATCCAATTTGTGAGATAATGAACCGAAATCTTCAAAAGCAGTTGTAATCATTACTTCTTCTTCATCTTTTTCTACATCTTCCGCTCCACCGTCGATCATTTCCATTTCAAAATCATCCCAATCCATTGTAACTTTAGCTAGATCGATAGTGAAAATCCCCTTTCTGTCGAAAATAAAAGCTAATTCGCCATTTTTTCCAAGGTTACCGTCAAACTTATTGAAAATAGCTCTTACATTGGCAACAGTTCTTATAGGATTATTTGTAGTACATTCTACAAAAAATGCGACGCCACCTTGTCCGTAACCTTCATAAGTGATCTCTTCATAGTTTTCTGCATCGGCTCCACCTGCTTTTTTAATGGCTCTTTCAACATTATCTTTCGGCATATTGGCGCCCTTTGCATTTTGGATACATCTTCTCAATGCCGGGTTAGCTTCAGGATCTGTACCTCCGGCTTTTACCGCTAATGCAATGTCTTTACCTATTTTAGAAAAAGTCTTGGCCATTTTGTCCCAACGAGCCATTTTTGAGGCTTTTCTATATTCAAATGCTCTTCCCATTTTATAATTTAAATTTTGACAAAAATACTTAAAATCAACAACAAAAAAAATACCCCCAGAAATCTGGAGGTATTTATTATTTAGAAAATTAAATTATTTTCTTCTTTTCTTAGCCGGAGCTTTCTTCTTAGGAGTAGCTGGTAAGTCAGATTTTTTGTAAGTATCCCACTCTGCACCAGAGATTCCTCTTACAACAACTCTTCTGTCAGCTTGTCTTTCAGCATCAGAAGCAGTTTCAGCAACAGTAGCTTCTTGCTCACCGATACCGATTGATTTCAATACTGATGGGCTAACACCTCTAGCCTCTAAAGCAGCAACTACAGCAGCAGCTCTTTGTCTAGATAAGTTCAAGTTATAAGTATCGCTACCTTTTTTATCAGTCATACCAACGATCACAAAGTTTTCAGCTGGTGCTTCTTTAATAATTCTAGCCGCTTGATCTAATTTACCATTAGATTGAGCTCTAATAGTAGCTTTGTTAAAGTCAAATAATAGATCTCTAAACTCTTCTGTTACTTTTTCAGCAACTGGCTTAGCTGGTGGAGGTGGACATCCGTTGAATTCTGGAACACCAGGAACTGTAGGACATGCATCATCTTTATCTAAGATACCATCACCGTCTGTATCTGGCCAAGGACAACCGTTGTTTTCTGCAGGACCTGCAACAGTAGGACAAGCATCATCTTTGTCGATAATACCATCACCGTCTGTATCTGGCCAAGGGCAACCATTGTTTTCAACTGGACCAGCAACATCTGGACACTGATCGTCTTTATCTGGAACTCCATCACCGTCTGTATCAGGACATCCTTGGAATTCTGGTAAACCTGGTGTATCTGGACATAAATCGTCTTTATCTAAGATACCATCCTTATCTCTATCTCTGTTCCCGAATCTAAAGTTCAAAGAAGCAGAAGCTTGCCAGAAATTAGCATAGTTCGCTTTATCACCTGGAGTAGAAACATAATCACCTTGTACACCTAAACCGAAGTTCTTTGTTAACCAGAAGTTAACACCTGCACCTGTAGACACAGTAAAGTGGTTTGCTTTACCCATTTCCATACCATCGTCTCCGTTAGAAGTCATTTCTGCAGGATTTCCGTTGATGAAAGTTTGTCTTGGGAAAGAAAGAGCTGTGTAATCATGTCTTAAATAGTTTGCACCTACTCTCAAGTAAGGATCAAACCAAGACTCTTCGTCCCAAATTAAACCAGCAGCTTTAGCTTGAAAACCAAGACCAGTCATTAACATAAACTCTTTACCCATGTTAAGTCTTTTGTTCTCAACATTTCCAACAGAAGTTTGCCAGTCAATAACTAAACCTTTGCCAATGTTTCTAGCAACTGTTAATTTAGAAAGTGGTGGTGTAATAGAAAAATTGTTCATATTGAACATATTCTTCGTCAAATTAGTAGCAGAAAACGTATTACTGAAGTTATTACGCTGTGCTGTATGGTTTTCCGCATGAGCACCAACCCCGATCATCCACGGATTGTTGGTAGTCTGAGCGAAAACAGTAGAGGCAACCGTAAGCGCCAATGCTGAAATTCCTAATTTTAGATTTTTCATAGAATTAAATGATTAAATAATTGATATTGCAAAATAAATATAATTTTTCTTTATAAACAAAGTTTTCAGGATGATTTTTAACTTTTCTTTAATATTCTGTCCAGGTTTCTTTTATTTTCTCTATCTTTTATCGCCTCTCGTTTATCAAAGAGTTTTTTACCTCTTCCCAGTGCGATTAGAATTTTAGCCTTTCCTCCATCATTTATATAAAGTTTTAACGGGATTATTGTATTCCCTGCATCCTTAAGTTTTTTTTCAAATTTTAACAATTCTCTTTTGTGCAAGAGCAACTTTCGTTCCCTTTTTGTCTTATGATTATAAAAAGTACCCAATTTATATTCGTCGATCATCATATTGATGATATACAATTCACCATCAATGAACTGGCAAAAAGACTCTGTAATAGAGGCTTTAGACGAACGTAAAGATTTAATTTCGGTACCTGTCAATACCATTCCTGCCTCTATTTCTTCTAGAATCTCATATTCAAATCTTGCTCTTTTATTGAGTATCCTGACTGTTTTTTCAATCTTCATATTCTTAAATTTTGTTATGAAATATACAAAATTTGCTTTCATATAAAAACTTGAGTATTACATTATTATAATTTACCCAAATTCTTTTCGTAATTTTGCGCCAAATTTACAAAACTATATGTTAACAGTATCTAATTTATCTTTACAATTCGGGAAAAGAGTTCTTTTTGACGAGGTAAACATTATGTTTACAAAGGGAAACTGCTACGGAATCATCGGAGCTAATGGTGCAGGAAAGTCTACATTCCTTAAAATATTAACTGGAAAACAAGACCCAACAACAGGACACGTATCTTTGGAACCTGGAAAAAGAATGTCTGTTCTTGAGCAGGATCACTTTGCGTACGATCAATTTACTGTGCTGGAAGCGGTTTTAAGAGGTAACAAAAAATTATTTGAAATAAAAGAAGAGATGGATGCCCTTTATGCAAAGGAAGACTTCTCTGACGAAGACGGAATTAAAGCGGGTGAACTAGGCGTTGTTTACGATGAAATGGGCGGCTGGAACTCAGAATCTGACGCACAAACCATGCTTTCAAACGTTGGCATCAAAGATGATATGCATTGGCAAATGATGAGTGAACTGGAAAATAAGGACAAAGTAAAAGTTCTTTTGGCTCAGGCGCTTTTCGGAAATCCTGATGTATTGATCCTGGATGAACCTACGAATGACCTTGACATCGACACAATTTCTTGGTTGGAAGATTTCCTTGCTGATTATGAAAACACTGTAATCGTAGTTTCTCACGACCGTCACTTCTTAGATACGGTTTGTACGCACATCGGAGATTTAGATTACGCTAAATTAAACCTTTACACAGGTAACTACTCTTTCTGGTACCAAGCTTCTCAATTGGCGACAAGACAAAGAGCTCAGGCGAACAAAAAAGCGGAAGAAAAGAAGAAAGAACTTCAGGATTTCATCGCGAGATTTAGTTCAAATGTTGCAAAAGCTAAACAGGCTACTGCAAGAAAGAAAATGATCGACAAATTAAACATCGATGATATCAAACCTTCTTCAAGAAGATACCCTGCAATCATTTTTGAAATGGAGAGAGAAGTGGGTGATCAGATTTTAGATGTAAAAGGTCTTGAAAAAACAAAAGATGGAGAATTATTGTTCTCTAATATTGATCTTAACCTTAAAAAAGGAGATAAAGTTGCTGTTTTGTCTAAAAACTCTTTGGCAATTACAGAATTTTTCGAAATTTTAGCGGGAAACGTTCAACCGGACAAAGGAACTGTTGCTTGGGGAGTTACAACTAACCAATCTCACATGCCTTTAGATAATACAGAATTCTTTAAGGAAGATATTAACTTGGTTGATTGGTTGAGACAATTCACCAAAAACGACGAGGAGCGTCACGAAGAATTCATGAGAGGATTCTTGGGAAGAATGCTTTTCTCAGGTGATGAAGCTTTGAAATCTTGTAAAGTACTTTCAGGAGGCGAAAAAATGAGATGTATGTTCAGTAGAATGATGCTTCAGAAAGCAAACGTTCTTTTATTAGACGAGCCTACGAATCACTTAGATCTTGAAAGTATCACGACCTTAAACAACTCATTGTCTAACTTCAAAGGAAATCTTTTGTTGGCTTCTCATGACCACGAAATGCTTTCAACTGTCTGTAACAGAATCATCGAATTGACTCCAAACGGAATCATCGACAGAGAAATGACTTACGACGAATATCTTGCTGATAAAAAGATTAAAGAATTAAGAGAAAAAATGTATTCTTAAACTTAAGACAACATTCAAACTCATAAAAACTCCTCAAAGTTAACTTTGAGGAGTTTTATTTTTAAAGATTTAGTTAAGATTATTTAGTCAATTTTGTTTTAGGCAAAGTCACTGTTCCCGGATCTTTCCATAAACCGTCTTTTTCAGCACGTTTTTTCACAGCTTCTGCTCTTTTATTGCTGTCCGGATGTGAATTAAACATTTTCTGGAACCCAGACTGAGCTGTTCCACCTTCAGACAATAACGCCAACTTTTTAAATGCAGTGTAAGCACCAACAACGTTATAATTATTTGCTTTCATAAAATCGTAAGAATAAGTATCTGCCTGAGATTCTTGTTTTTTACTGTGAGAAGCATCCAAAAATTCATTTGCCATTTTCCCGACTTGGCTTTCACTTAATGTGGCTACTGTAGAAGAAGCCGATGAAGCAGCGTCTAAAGCAGCAGCTTTAAGATAAGCCGACTTGATTGCATCTTTTGTGTCTTCATTTTTAACGTGACCAATTTCATGGCCAATTACCGCCAATAATTCATCATCAGTCATAATATCCATTAACGAAGAAAAAACACGAACACTTCCATCTGCGCAAGCAAATGCATTGATATCTTTCACTTTATAAACCTTATAATTCAGATTTAAACCGTCCTGAGATTTATGTTTTCCAAAAAGCTTATTCAGTCTTACCGTGTAAGGATCTTTCGGGCCAGCAACCGGATTATTCTTATCCATATAATCGACCGATTCTTTAGATAATTTTACAGCATCTGCATTAGAGAAAGACAAAGCTGAAGCTCCTTTAGAAACAACGCCTGCAGCCTTTCCAAGATTGATTTTCTGAGCTTGTACGCCCATAGCAGCACTTAGCAAAAGTGCAGAAACTAATATTTTTTTCATAATTAATAATTTGTGCTGTGAAGATAATACTTTTCCTCAAAATAAAATCCTTTTCCGGCAATACCGAAAAAGGATTTTTAATATTAAAAAAAGAAATTATTTTAAACAATAAAGAGACCTGCAATTGCTGCGGCATCCGTTCCGCTAAGAACCTCATCATAAGCTGCAGATCCTGCCGCCGCTCCAAAGGCAGTAGCTGTATTAAATCCGGCCTGTAATGTCACATCTTCGCCTGCATATACTGCATTGGTTGCTGCAGGCATATTACCGCCATTTGCCAATTCGATCCAGCCTTTATTAGCACGCATTCTTCTTACCTGAGAGGCATGTCTTGCTTCCACAGAGTGGATCTGTAAAGCTGCCTGAAGAACTGTTTTATTAGACATCACATTTCCAGCCTGTCCTTTATAAGCTCTCACCCCGGTATCTTCAAAAGCCTGCGCCAAAATCAAGAACTGCTGATAATTTGTAAATGGTGTGAAATTTCCTCCGGCTGTAAAATCGAAAGTTGGTTTTGCTGCTGGCGCTGTCCCTAATGAAGTCAGTGTACTTTTTAGAAAAGCAACATGTGCTGCTTCATGTTTAGAAATCTGCATAAAAACAGTACGGTCTGCTGTAGGAATCAAAGTTCCTGCATTAAGACCCAATCTGTAATATTCATCTTCTAAATATTCCAGAGTAAGTGCTAGCTGCAGCGCATCGGTTAGTGCACTTTTCATTGTAGTTCCGGGAACTGTATCTGTAAGCGTTTCCGCTTTCGCTGTTGTGGTCATTAAACCTGCCAAGCCTAATGGAAGAGCTGCAACTGCCGCCTTTTTTCCAAATGCTGAAATATCTGAAAGCGAACCTGATCTAGACGTTTGTCTTGTAAAAAAAGAATCGTCTGAAAGTTTATCTAGTAATTTAAGAATATTCATAATAAAAGATTTAATTTGATTAGTTTATACCTTGCTCTTTCCAAGTGAACGGAGTTTTTATAAATCCACCTGCTGCCATTACAATCTCTTTAGGCTCTTTAGCCACATCGAGTCCGTTGGCATTGATCACATCATCTCCTGAAAACGCTGCCGTACCAGGACTAATTAAATCTCTAATTGCTGCTGCATGTCTGGCTTCTACAGAAACAATTTTTCCGGCAAGTACCAAATATGCAGGATTGGAAATATATTTGCCCGCTGCGTTATACGCTGCAACACCAGTATCTTCCAAAGCTTTTGCAGTTGCCAATACTGAGTTTCTGTCATTAAAATTTACACTTGGATATTGAAATTCTAAAGTAGGTAAAACATTATTCGTTGCGCCGGAAATAGCTGCCTTAAAAAAGTCGCGGTGTATAACTTCATGGTGATAAAGATCTGTAAGAATTTCTTTTTCGGCACTTGAGATGCCGGAGTAGAAATTATTAACGACTTTGGTGTAAAAATCTGCTTCGAGCTGCTCAAGGGCATATGCATAGTTTAAAACACCAACATCACCTGTTCCCAAATCAAATATTCCGTTATTTTGTGTGTAGTCAAAATTATCGTCATCGCAGCCTATCAACGTGAGGCCGGCAACGGCAATACCAATGCCGCTCAGTTTTAGAAAGTTTCTTCTGCCGGTATCCAGAGTTGCTCCCTGGTTAGAAACTTGAATTGTTTTTTTCATAATATAATTTTTAAATGGGTTTATATTTAAAATCATGTACGAGAGTCACAACAGTTTGGTTTTAATAAATTGTAAAAAAAATTAAAATTCCTTAATGATTTAATCAAAAACCACCATAAACATTCACAATAATTTAAAATATACAATCAGGAAGAATTTGAATTTGGATGGACTTTTCAATAGATTTTAAAATAAATTTTACCTATTTTTGTGAAATGAGTCAAAAATGGATTTATAAACCTGAACCTGATGAAGAAATTGTTGATGGATTGAGTTCGTCGCTTGGTTTTGGAACTTTTGAATCTAAACTATTAGTTCTCAGAGGAATTGACAATTATCAAAAGGCAAGAGAGTTTTTCAAACCTAATGTAACCGATATTCACAGTCCTTTTTTGATGGCAGATATGCAAAAAGCCGTAGAGCGTATTGCAACAGCTATCGAAAACGGTGAAAAAATCATGGTTTACGGAGATTATGATGTAGACGGAACGACTGCGGTTGCTCTGATGTATCTTTATCTGAGTAAAATTGTTCAAAAAAAATATTTAGACTATTATATCCCGGATCGTAATTCTGAAGGCTACGGAATCTCTACCGAAGGAATTGACTTTGCAAAGGACAATGGTTTTTCGTTGATTATCGCATTAGATTGCGGAATCAAGGCCACTGACATGATCAATTATGCCAAAAGCAAAGACATCGATTTTATTATCTGTGACCATCACTTGCCAGGAGATGAAATTCCTGATGCAGTTGCTGTTTTAGATCCAAAAAGAAACGACTGCAGGTATCCTTTTAAGGAACTTTCAGGCTGTGGTGTGGGTTTTAAATTATGCCAAGGACTAAACACTATTTACAAAATACCGGAATCTGAATTGTTTGAACTGACAGATCTTTTGGCAATTTCAATTGCTGCAGATATTGTTTCGATGACCGGAGAAAACAGGGTTCTAGCAAAAATGGGTCTTAAGATGCTCAGAAAAACCCGAAATATGGGACTGAGACTTTTGATCCCTGAAGATAAACTTTCTCATTTTGAAATTTCAAATATTGTTTTTGAAATTGCACCAAAAATCAACGCTGCGGGAAGAATTTCACAAGGAAAAGCTGCTGTTGAACTGATGGTTTCTGACAATCTGAAACACGCTCACCAAATTGTAAGCGACATTATGAATCTTAATGATGAAAGACGTGAACTCGACATGAATTCTACTCTTTCAGCACTGAATCAAATTATAGAATCTCAACAGGAAACCAAATTCTCAACCATTGTTTACCATCCCGAATGGAACAAAGGCGTTATAGGAATTGTTGCTTCAAGACTTACCGAAACCTACTACAAACCTACATTGGTTTTTACAGACGGAAACAATGGCGAAATGGTAGCTTCTGCCCGATCGGTTTCAGATTTTGATGTACATGAAGCGTTAGATTTATGCTCAGAATACTTCCTGAAGTTTGGAGGTCACCATGCTGCTGCAGGACTTTCTATGGAAAAATCGAAGTTTGAGGATTTCAAAATTAAATTTGAGAGAATCGTAGGTGAAAAGATAAAAGACCACCAAAAAGAACCGTCAATCACCATAGATTCTGACGTTCATATTGATGAGATCAATAGAGATTTCATTAATTTCCACAGAAAGCTGGCTCCTTTCGGGCCTCAAAATATGAAGCCTAATTTGGTTTTAAGGAATCAAAAAATTTCCGGTTATTTAAAAACGATGGGTAAAGATAACAATCACCTGAAGTTTTACATCAAACAAGAATCTACCGGAAGAAATATAGAATGTATAGGTTTTAAACTGGGTCAATTTGCTGACGATTTCAGAACTAAAAATTTCGATATCGCTTTTACATTAGAAGAAAATCACTGGAAAGGAAATGTAACACATTGCCTGAATATTAAAGATGTGAAGTTTTTAGATTAGGTTTTAGGAATTAGGAGTTAGGAATTATAAAACACATGGGAAATTATAAGGAATTAATTGTTTGGCAAAAATCTGTAGATCTTGTAACAGATATTTATACGTGTACCAAAAATTTCCCAAAAGAAGAACTCTATTCTTTAACCAGCCAAATTCGCCGCTCTTCAATTTCAATTCCTTCGAATATTGCAGAAGGACATTCTAGGAGATCACAAATTGATTATCTGCAATTTTTAAAGATCGCGAGAGGAAGTTGTGCAGAATTTGAAACACAATTGATAATTTCGAAAAATCTAAATTATTTAAATACAAATGATTTTGATTATCTAAGTAAAAAATCAGAAGAGATTGCAAAAATGTTAAACGCACTCATTACTAAATTGCGAACTAATCCCTAAAACCAAATTCCTAAGCCCTAAAATAATGAAAAAAATAGGTTTATTTTTCGGATCATTCAACCCAATTCATATCGGGCATTTGATATTGGCGAATTACATTCTTGAAAATTCGGATATGAATGAATTGTGGTTTGTAGTAAGTCCGCAAAATCCTTTCAAAGAAAAAAAATCGCTCCTGAACGATCACAACAGGCTTGATATGGTAGAACTTGCCATCAAAAATTATCCGGATATGCGGGCTTCGAATGTTGAATTTTCACTTCCTACGCCTAGTTATACCATTGACACTTTGACATATCTGAAAGAAAAACATCCAGACTATTCTTTTAGTTTAATAATGGGTGAAGATAATCTTGGAAGTTTACACAAATGGAAAAATGTCGATTTATTGATAAAGAATCATCATATTATTGTTTACCCCAGAGTTTTTGAAGGTGACAAAAAAGATTCTAAATACATAAACCACGAAAATATTTCGCTTGTGAAAGCACCTGTTATTGAGTTATCTGCAACTGAAATTCGCAATATGATTAAGCAGGGCAAAAACATTAGACCGATGCTTCCACCGGAAGTTTTTGAATATTTGGATGGGAGTAGTTTTTATAAGTAGAAGTTAGGCAAAATTATTTTTTAAGTATCATGGAATTCATCGAAAATTTTTTCTCAAAATATCCTCAGGAAAAGGTCATCAAATGGTTTAAGCAAATTTGTTTAGCTGAAGCAATTTCATGGTTTTTTCTATTCACAGCCATGATCTGGATCCGAGTCGATCCTGAAGGTATATTACCTATTGTTTACATCAGCACAATCGGCAGCATCCACGGATTGTTTTTTACACTTTACCTGCTGTTTATTCCTTCCACAAGAAAAATATATGCGTGGGATGATGAAGATTCTGTTTTCGCTTTAATAGCCGCCTTTTTTCCTTTTGCCACCATTTGGATTGACAAAAAGCTGGCACGTTTCGATAGAGAATAATTATTTTTTAAAAAAATATCACTTCAACTGTAACATATCTTCTGTTACAGTTGTCTTATTATGTAGAAACTCAAAATTCTATAAAATTCCATTAATAAATTTTAGTCACTAACAATCAACTACTTAACAAAAGTATAAAAACATTTACACTACTTTGTATTGCATGATACTAAATTTATTATATATCTTTGCAATGTAAAATAATAACATATACAAGCTTCTAAACTAAAAAATATAATTATGAAAACTCAAATATTCATCGCAGCACTTTTCTTAAGCGGATTTGCTTTTGCTCAGGAGAAAAAATCAGATTCAGTAAAAACCCAGAAAATTGAAGAAGTGGTTTTGAAAAAACAGGTTTTCAAAAAACAAAGCGACCGTTTCGTTTATGACGTAGCTGCATCGCCGGTAACAAAGGGAAATACTACCTTCGATCTATTAAGACAAACGCCTCTACTTTCTACAACAGATGATAAAACATTAAAAATCGTAGGAAAAAACAATGCTCTAATCTACATCAACGGTAGAAAGACCAATATGGATGCGGAATCTGTTACTCAGTTTCTAAAAAATACTCCCGCAGAAAATATTCAGAAAATTGAAGTAATTACCGTACCAGGAAGTGAATTTCAGGTAGAATCTTCAGACGGAATCATCAATATTATTCTTAAAAAGAAAATGAGTGACGGCCTGAACGGAAACATGAGAATGTCTAATACTCAAAATAAATATAATGGAAGTTCTGCAAGTTTTTCTGCCAATTACAGAAAAGATAAGTTGGGAGTTAGTGCCAATTTGTATGGCGGAGAAAACATTCAGGCGCAGCATTATGTTTTGCGAAACGGAAATAATCTATCATCTAATGAATCTACAGGGAATATTGATGATCCAAACCAATACCTTGGCGGTTATCTGAATTTTGATTATCAGTTAACAGATAAAAGTAACTTAGCTTTATCGTGGAACTCAAGCGCTAATAAAAGTTATAATTCTACAGTAAATTTATTCAATACCATTAGTTCTTTTAATGAAAAGACTAATGCTCTTGATACCAATTACACCAATTCTAGAAATAAAGAAGATGCTCGTTCTTACAATAATTCGGTTAACTTAAATTATGAGTTAAAAACAGATTCGCTAGGAAGCAAATTAAATGTAAATGCTGCTTATCTTAATTACAAAAGATTTCAGTTTACTGACAACAAAACATTTTCAGCAGATCCTTTAGGAAATGACACCGGAGTAATCCCAACCCAGACCATTACTCAAAATCTGCCACAAATCATCAATAACTTTTCTAGTACTGTAGATTATATTCAGAAGTTTAAGAATGATTTTACAATAGCTGTTGGTGGAAATTTCAATAAAACAAAAACAGATAACGATACAAAAAACACAACCACAGTTTATGATATTGACGGAAATATTGCAGAATTATTTGATTCAAACGGAAATACTATAGACAACCCAAAATATGAACCTAATCACTTCATTTATGATGAAAATATCTATGGGGCTTATTTAACCCTGGAAAAGAAATTCTCTGATAAATTTTCCGGAAAAATTGGTACCCGTTACGAAATCACCAACAGTATAGGAACGTCAGACAATGCAGCTCCGGAATACAGAAAGATTGAAAGAGATTATAATAATTTACTTCCCTATTTAAGCATTAATTATGCTATTAATGATAAGAATAATATCTCATATGCGTTTTCAAGCAGAATGAGAAGACCAAGTTTCTGGGAGCTGAATCCTGTAAGAAATATTCTTACCGAGAACAATTACACTCAAAACAACCCTTTTGTAAAGGCTTCGTCAACGTATAATCAGGAACTGACGTACATGTACAAAAGTTCTTACTTCCTGATTTTAAATCATTCGTATTTTAAAGATCAAATCACTCAGGTTCCATTGCAAGGGTATGCTAAATCTATGGATGGTAAAATCACTGAGCAAAACGTGCTTCGCTACATCAGAACGAATTTTGGTGACAAACAGGAAATGTCTGCAATGTTGGGAATGAACAAAACATTTTTTAATCAATATCTAACGATGAATTTCAATATTGGAGTACAGCACAACGTTAACAATGGTTCTTTGTCTGTAGACCCTACGAATGGCGATATTTTTCTTGATAAAAAGGGAAACCAAATTGTATATAGTAATAATATAAAATCTACAAGTATTTTGATTCAAACCAATAACACTATTCGTTTAGATAAAAAGAAAACCTGGTTTTTGGGCGTAAATTATTTCTTTGTAGACAAACAGCAAATCGAATTGGGAATGCTTAAGAATCTTTCAAGCCTTGATGTAAGTTTAAAGAAAAACTGGAACGACTGGACCTTTGCATTAAATCTTACCGACGTGCTTAGAACCAACATCGTAGAAATTGAAGATTACCAAGACAACGGAAACTATAACTACGTAAGAAATGACCAATTCAGAAGAGGCGGAACATTCAGCATCACTTACAATTTCGGAAACCAGAAAGTGAAAAAAGTAAGAGACATCGAAGGCGCATCAGACGCTATTAAAAGCAGAACACGTTAACATTCAATCTTCATATATTTTATTTTGTACAGAAACCTGCCAAGAAATTGGTGGGTTTCGTTTATATTTAAGTATGAATAAATTTTTAGCACTTTTATTTTTTGTTCTACTGTTAAACTGCAAAGAAAAAACAATCAATATCAGTAAAGACATTACTTTCGATAAACAGATGGATATCTCTTATGGAAATGATTCTGAACAAAAATTAGATTTATATATTCCCAAAAACACTCAACAGAATAAAGACTTATTCATCATTATTCATGGCGGAGGATGGAAAGGAGGAAACAAATCTCAGCTTACTTATTTCACATTGTCGATGATGAAGAAGTTTCCAAAATGTGTTTTTGCAAACATTAATTACAGATTGGCTTCAGAAAATCGTTTCGGAATCCCAAACCAGACCGATGATATTGATAAAGTAATTTTATTTTTAGAGAAAACATTGAGATATAAACCTAATATTATTCTTCTGGGAAACAGTGCAGGTGGTCATTTATCAATGCTTTATTCATACAAGTTTGATGCTAATAAAAGAGTGAAAGCCGTGGTGAATATCGTTGGTCCAGCCGATTTATCAGATCCAAATTTTAAAAATTATTATGATTATTCATTTGTGGAAAATCATTTGGTTGATCCCGCTATACTTTCTAAGGGAATTTCTATGGAAAATTATGCAAGTCCGGTTTACTGGATAACTAAAAACGCTTCACCAACAATTTCTTTTTACGGAAATAATGACAGTGTAATTCCGTTATCACAAAAAAAGATTTTAGATTCTGCTTTAAATAAAAACGGTATTTTTAATCAATCTTTCGAATTTCCCGGTGGGCATCTCGATTGGGCGAATGAGAAAAATGCACCTTTTGTCATTCATTCTATCAGTGAATTCCTAATGCATACTGACAAAAAATAAAAAGCTGGCGTCCGTTTTAAAAAAGCAAGCCTGCATTTTAAAAAAGCTGGCGTGCTTTTAGATAAATGCACGCCAGCTTTTTGTAAAGTCCTCGAAAGGAATTTATACAGTAATCTTTTTAATTTAACCTTATTCAGACTTTACCACTTCCGTTCTCTCAGAAACTCCATTAGCATTAAAGGCTTCTATCTGGAAATAATAAGAATCTACTCTATCGGCTCCGGTGAAGAAATATTCATTTTTACCGTACACCATAATGCTCCCGTATAATTTATCCGGAGATTTCCCCCAATAAATAACATAACCATCGGCATCCGAGTTTTGTTGCCATTTCATCCAGATGCTTCTTCTTTCACCATATTTTTTGGGATCGGCTCTTAACGGAACAAAGTTCTGAACTTTTGCAGGTTTCACTCCCGCTCCTTTTCCAAAAACTCTGAAACCGCTTAATGCAAATTTCCCGGTCGGCATTTTAAGATTTTCCATCTTTAAAAATCTTGCTTCAGCTGGTTTTTCTAATTCGACATAATCATGAGGAACGTCTTTTGTGTTTTTACTTTTATCGACAATTACTTTCCATTTTTTACCATCATTGGAACCAAGAATTTTATATTGGTGCATTTTGCCTTCCGTTTTTCCCATAAACTCGACATCCTGGTCTGCATAGTTTATCTGAATCGCATTAATGGTAGAAACTTCACCTAAATCTGTCTGAAACCATTCTCCTGCATTACCTGTTTTGGCACTCCAATAGGTTTTAATATCTTCATCCACGGCATTATTCGAATGATAACCTCCTAAAGTAGACGAAACCTGAACGGGCTTGTTATAATTCAACAGCATCCAACCGGTGAAAAGTCCTTTCGAAAAATCTTTTCCCTGCGCAAACTGCGGAAGCAAAGTCGGATAATCACCATAAGCAGTATTGGTGTACATGACATCATCCTTATCAAAACCTGCAGGCCAGATTCCTAAACGTCTTTCAAAATTATTTTTTGTAGAAATAAAAATCGTGGAAACATGCCACCAGTTTTTATAATTATCTTCGAAAGTCGCGCCGTGACCCGCTCCTCTCGCAAAACCTCCAGGCTTATAAGAAAAAGGATTGTGCTGTTGGTATTCATAACCTTCTAAAGGATTTTTAGAGACATAAACTCCGTCAGAATATCCGCTAAACTCTGTTGCCGGAGCGCCATACTGCATATAATATTTGTCTTTATATTTGGTTACCCAAGCTCCTTCAACAAAAGGTTGCAGGAAAACATTATCATTATATTCTCCAAATCTTTCCCAACCGTGATCTTCTGGTTTTAATCTTAAAATAGGCTTTACAAAACCTTCAGACTGTAGATTTTTAACTTTAACTTCTGTTCCTAAAAGAGGCCATTCGTTGCTTGATCCCCAATATAAATAGAGCTTATTTTTATCTTCATCATAATGAAAAGCAGGATCCCAAGCTCCGACTTTCAAAGTATCTACTGCAATTTTCCAGTCGTCTTTTGTAGGATTGGTGCTTTTCCAGATCGGGAAATCCTGTTCCCAGGTAGAACCGTAAACGTATAAAGTGTCTTTCATTGCCCAAACTGCTGGAGCGTTCAGATCGTGCGTATATTTATTGTCTCTCAGGAATTTTCTTTTTACAAATTTCCAGTCGAGCATATTGTCGCTGTACCAGTACCCTTCCTGATTGGTTGAAAAAAGAAAAAGCTTCTTCTGAAAATTTACAATCACAGGATCTGCGGTTGCCCGATGCTTTCCTTGTTTTGAAAAAACTTCAAAAGGCGTATAGCCATAATCGATATTGATAGGATTGCAATACGTTTTTTGCTGCGCATTTGAAAAAAAGCACAGAAGTATTACCATGCTGAAATATAATCTCTTACTCATAATCAAACTTTATATTTCTACAAATTTAAAGTTTTTTTTAACGGTTTGCTTCGTATCTAAGCATAAAAAACTTCCGACTTTTACGAAAGCCAGAAGTTGTAATTTATTTAATTTAAAATACTTATTTTTTAGGTAAGAACACTTCTGCCAACATGCAACGTGCACTTCCGCCTCCGTTTACTTCAATCGTATTTAAATCTGAATAGATGATTTCGCAATATTTTTCGATGTTTGCAATTTGCTCAGAATGTAAAGATTGATAAGCAGTCTGGCTCATTACTAAATATTTCTGACCCTCTTTATTCTGAACCTGAAGCATATTTCCTGCAAATTGCTGCATTTGCTCTTCAGAAATTTCTATGATTTCTTTTCCTGAGTTTTTAATGGTTTCAATTACTTTGCTTCTTTCCAGTTCACTATCAATACAATCTAAGCAAATCACAACAAATTGATCGGCAACACACATCATTACATTGGTATGATAAATTGGAAGCCTCTCGTCTCCAACCGTTTGAAACGAGTGGAAAACAACCGGGGTAAATCTATATTTGGTACAGAATTCTCTGAATAAATTTTCATCAAGTCTCAAAGAAACCGATCCATATGCAATTTTGTTATCATGATCAAAAATCATACTTCCCGTTCCTTCCAAAAAATGTCCTTGGATTTCAGGCAATGACCAATCATCAATTTCGGACACTTCAAAACCTTGATTTTTAATCGTCTCAATAATATCTTCTCTTCGCTCTACTCTTCTGTTTGAAGCGAACATTGGATATAAAACCACTTTTCCATCCTTGTGGAAACTTACCCAGTTGTTTGGGAAAATAGAATCTGGAGTATGAGGGTCGATAGTGTCTTTGATGGTAATTACATTAACTCCTTTGCTTCTCAGTTTTTCAACAAAAATTTTGAATTCTGCCAAAGCTTTTGACTGAATATCTGCACCTTTCTGCTCTACCTGAAAATAATTATTTTCTGCCGTTTCTGCATTATAACCGAATGCGATCGGCTCTATCATTAATACTGTATCTGTTGTCTGCATAGTTTTAAAGTTTGAGGATTGGTGAGTTTGAGGGCTTTCGTGTTTTAAGTAAATATGAAAATTTAGAGTTTTAGAATTCTCTTTTTTTCTATTCCTACTCAATAACTCTTCCACTCTAAAACTCTCCGACTTATTTCCCTACGAATGAGCACCACTTTTCTGATTGATTCATCATAATCACCAGCATTCCGATGATGTGATTATATTGTTTGTTTAAATTATTATATTGTTCTTCATTAATATACTTACAAGCTAAAGCAAATTCAAGCCACGATTGGGTTTCTCTTGCTTCACCTTCAGAATCTGTCAATTTGGCCACAAAAGATTTTTCGTATTTTCTTTTGCCCCAAGCTTCGCTAATATTTACTGAAACTGACCTCGAGGATCTTCTAATCTGATCTGTAAGAGAGTAAAGCTCTTCTTTAGGAAAAACCTTGGTTAGCTCAAAGATTTCCATTGCTGTTTTAAAGGATTCCTGATATACTTTAAGATCCTGATGAAATTTAATTATTGACATCACTGTATTTTTAACTAAAATAGCAAAAATACCAACACAAAAATCTTTCTTTCAAACACTAAAACTCTTCAACTCTAAGACACTCCAACATAATTAATCTCTCACCAATGGCATTGTAGAGCATCTTAACAATCCTCCCATTTTAGAAATCTCTCTGTAAGGAATTTCTTCAACGGTCATTCCCCAAACATCTCTTAAATGATTGTTCATTCTTGTAAATGTTTGGTCTGAAACCACAACTTCAGGAGAAATAGAGAAAATATTCGGGAACATTTCAAACATTTCTTCATCGTTTACATGGAAACAATTTTCCTCACCGAAAATATCAATGATTAAGTTGTAATCGCTTTCATCTACAAAACCATTTTTATAAATAATACATTTATCAGTACCAATCGGGTTGAAAGTACAATCTAAATGCAAAATACCTTTATAAGGTTCTTTATCATTTTTCTTTAATTCAAGATCGATAATTCTCTTTTTAGGAAAATATTCTTTAAGAATTTCAATCGCATATTCGTTCGTTCTTGCTGTTTTATAACTTCTGTAATCTTCACTGAAACACGTTCCTATGAAAAGAAAGTCATTCCAAACGATTACATCTCCGCCTTCAATGTGAGCTGTTTCCGGAAGATTAATAATTTTCCTCCAGGCTACTTCTTCAAAAACTTTTTTGTACGCTTCCTGTTCGTCAGCTCTGTCTGCAATCACATTAGAAATAATCATTTTATCGTCGATCACAAAAGCTACATCTCTAGCAAAAACCTGATTATAATCTTTAATAATATCCGGACGGAAAACCTGAACGTCATATTTTTTAAGAACCGCTTCAAAAGCATTCATTTCGCTGATGATGTCTGCTTCCTTCGGATACATATTGTGTTCTATCGTGTAATATGATTTGGCATCATAGCTTTCTTCCAAAGTCGGAACGCCGCCCATAGAGTTGGGTTGCCCTAAAACTACCGACCTCAGTCTACCAGTTTCGTTTTTTATATTTAATTTCATAAATAATGAGAATTAAGCAAATATAATCAAACCGATGTGATGCTGAAAGTTTTTACAATCGAGAATAAATAAGACTTTTCCCGAAACTTTTGTCCATTTGTGAATCTTCAATCATTTCATCTGATGAAGTGAAAACTTACAGATAGAATTAATGATTATCAACTTAATTTTAAGCACAATATCTTTGTTAAATTTTTAAATAAATCTTTTATTATGTAAAACAAAAAATCCCAAAGCAAAAACTTTGGGATCTATATTTATTTGAGAAAACAATATTATCTGTTTGTGATATCGATATAATCTCTTTTTTGAGCTCCTTGGTAAACCTGTCTTGGTCTTCCGATCGGGTCTCCTTTTAGTCTCATTTCTTTCCACTGAGCGATCCATCCAGGAAGTCTTCCTAATGCAAACATTACGGTAAACATTTCTGTAGGAATTCCTAATGCTCTGTAGATGATTCCAGAATAGAAATCTACGTTTGGATATAATTTTCTCTCGATGAAGTACTCGTCTTCAAGAGCTACTTTTTCTAGCTGCATTGCAATATCAAGCGCTTTATCTTCAATTCCTAAAGCAGCTAATAAATCGTCAGCAGCTTTTTTGATGATTTTTGCTCTTGGATCGAAGTTTTTGTAAACTCTGTGTCCGAATCCCATCAAACGGAAGCTATCGTTTTTATCTTTCGCTTTAGCAACCCATTTGTTAACATCACCACCGTCTTTTTCGATCAATTCAAGCATTTCGATAACAGCCTGGTTTGCTCCACCGTGAAGTGGCCCCCAAAGTGCAGAAATACCCGCAGAAACTGAAGCAAAAAGACCTGTGTGAGCAGAACCTACCATTCTTACAGTAGATGTAGAACAGTTTTGCTCGTGATCTGCATGAAGAATTAATAATTTATCTAAAGCCTGAACGACCACCGGATTGATTTCGAAATCAGCATTTGGCTGTCTGAAAGACATCTTGTAGAAATTTTCTACATAGTTTAGGTTATTATCTCCGTGGTTTAACGGAAGTCCTAAAGTTTTTCTGTACGTCCAAGCAGCAAGGTGAGCAAATTTCGCGATCAACAATTCTGCAGCAAGATCCATCTCTTCTTTAGAATTTACATCAACTGCTTTAGGATTAAATGCTGTTAATGCAGAAGTAAGAGTAGATAAAACTCCCATTGGGTGAGCAGAACGCGGGAAAGCATCGATGATTTTTTTCATCTCCTCTGCTACGAAGTTATATTTTTTGATATTACCGTTGAAGGTATTAAATTGTTCTGTTGTAGGCAATTCACCGTGCAGCAAAAGATACATTACTTCAGTAAAGTTTGATTTCTCAGCAATTTGCTCGATAGGATAACCTCTGTAGAACAATTCTCCCTGATCACCATCAAGATAAGTGATATCGCTTAATGTAGCACCTGTGTTTTTGTACCCTAAATCTAAGGTAATAAGACCCGTTTGGTCTCTTAATTTTGAAATATCTATTCCTCTGTCTCCGATTGTACTATCTACGATAGGATATTCATACGAATTACCGTCATAATTCAATATAACTTTGTTGTCTGACATTATATAATATTTTATTTAAATTTCTTAAAAATACACAAAAAACAGCAATACTAAAAAAGTTTGCTGTTTTTTTTATTTAATTTATCTTTTAATTTTGAAAGCATCCAAACCAGGGAAATAAGCAGTATCTCCTAAAGCTTCTTCAATTCTTAGTAACTGGTTGTATTTCGCCATTCTGTCTGATCTTGAAGCAGATCCTGTTTTAATCTGACCGCAATTCATAGCAACTGCCAGATCAGCAATTGTAGAATCTTCAGTTTCACCAGATCTGTGAGACATTACAGAAGTAAACTTATTGTGCTGAGCCATTTGTACTGCTGCCATCGTTTCAGAAAGAGAGCCGATTTGGTTTACTTTTACCAAGATTGAATTAGCAATTCCTTCTTTTACTCCTCTTGATAATCTTTCAACGTTTGTTACGAATAAATCGTCACCAACCAACTGTACTCTGTCACCGATTTTGTCAGTTAACATTTTCCAACCTTCCCAGTCGTTTTCCTGCATTCCGTCTTCAATAGAGATAATTGGATATTTATTCGCCAATTCTGCTAAGTAAGAAACCTGCTCGCTGCTGGTAAACTGAGCTGCATCCGGAGTCTGGAATTTTCTGTAATCATAAACTCCGTCTTTGTAGAATTCTGAAGCTGCACAATCTAAGGCAATCATCACATCGTCACCCGGCTTGTAACCCGCTTTTTCGATAGCCTGAAGTAAAGTATCTAAAGCATCTTCAGTTCCTTTGAAAGTTGGTGCAAAACCACCTTCGTCACCTACCGCAGTAGAAAGACCTCTTGAATGAAGAATAGATTTCAGATTGTGGAAAATCTCAGTTCCTTTTCTCAATGCGTGAGAGAAAGAATCTGCTTTTACCGGCATTACCATAAATTCCTGGAAAGCAATAGGTGCATCAGAGTGCGAACCACCATTGATTACATTCATCATCGGAACAGGAAGTGTATTTGCATTGACACCACCAATATATTTGTATAAAGGTAATTTTAATTCGTTTGCAGCAGCTTTTGCAGCCGCCAGAGAAACACCAAGAATTGCGTTTGCTCCTAAGTTTCCTTTATTATTTGTACCATCCAGCTCGATCATAATCTGATCAATAAGGTTCTGATCAAAAACAGGAAGACCCACCAATTCAGGTGATATTACTTCTCTTACATTTTCTACAGCCTTGGAAACCCCTTTCCCCATCCATTCAGAACCACCATCACGCAATTCTACTGCTTCATGCTCTCCTGTAGATGCACCAGAAGGAACCGCAGCACGACCCATCGCACCACTTTCTGTAAATACATCAACTTCAACTGTAGGATTTCCTCTTGAATCCAAAATTTGTCTCGCTTCTATGTAAGAAATGTAACTCATTTTTTATCTATTTTATAGTTTAGACAAATTTAATCAAAATTTAACTTTTTTCGCTTAATTGGGCGGTTCATTTATTTAAATATGAGTTAAATTTTAGTTAATTTTACATGGATAAGAACTTGATTAAAACAAATAAATTTAAAATAATATGATTAAAAAAATTATTGCAGTCTGTATCATTTCATCTTTTATTATAGCATGCAAAAAAGAAGGGAATAAGGGAATTTTAAAATCTGATTCTACAAATACTACAAATACAGAAGTGCTTGCAGATAATGGAGCTATTGACTCTACAATCGCCTATAATACTGATATTAATGGTAACAAGACGATAAAAACAGATTACGTATATAAAGCGACCGATAAATCTTTGGTGAAAGTAGTTTTTAACTATGATCCTAAAAACAGAACCGTTTCTATTACCAACAATAAGAAAACATTTGTGCTGGAAAAATCTGAAGCTAAAGTGAATGAAACGATTTATAAAAAAGATGATATGACTGCTACCGTAAAAGGAGACAGCCTAATCATCAATCAGGGTAATAATGTTATCGAACTGGTAAAAACTAAAATTTAAAAACATAAAAAAACCGTTCAGAAATCTGAACGGTTTTTTATTTATATCCGGATGAATTATTATTCTCCAGCTTTTTCTTCAGTAGAATCAGTTGATTCAGCCTTAGGCTCTTCAACTTTTTCTTCTACTACAGGAGCTTCAGCAGCTACCTTTGCAGTAGAAGTAGATCTTCTACTTCTTCTTGTCGTCTTTTTCTCCTCAGCATTAGGATTGTAAAGTTCGTTGAAATCAACAAGCTCGATAAGAGCCATGTCAGCAGCATCACCTTTTCTGAAACCAGTCTTGATGATTCTTGTATACCCGCCGTTTCTTTCTGCGATTTTAGGAGCTACTGATCTGAAAAGTTCAGTAACAGCCTCTTTACTTTGAAGATATGAAAAAACAATTCTTCTATTGTGTGTAGTATCTTCTTTTGCCTTTGTTAATAGAGGCTCAACATATACTCTTAAAGCTTTAGCTTTAGCTACAGTAGTGTTGATTCTCTTATGCTCAATTAGAGAACAAGCCATATTAGAAAGTAACGCGCTTCTGTGAGAAGAAGTTCTTCCTAAGTGATTGAATTTTTTACCGTGTCTCATTATTATTTAATTATCAGCGTCTAATTTATATTTTGCAACGTCGAAACCGAAGTTAAGACCTTTTGAATGCACCAATTCTTCTAGTTCTGTCAAAGATTTTTTACCAAAATTTCTGAATTTCATCAAATCAGACTTACTATAAGAAACAAGCTCACCTAGAGTTTCTACTTCAGCTGCTTTCAGACAGTTTAGGGCTCTTACAGAAAGATCCATATCTGCTAATTTAGACTTAAGTAGTTGTCTTGTGTGAAGTGTCTCTTCATCGTATTGGATAGATGCTTTCACAGCTTCAGTCTCCAAAGTGATTCTCTCATCAGAGAACAACATGAAGTGATAAATTAATATCTTAGAAGCTTCAGTTAAAGCATTCTGAGGGCTGATTGAGCCATCAGTTTCTATATCCAAAACCAATTTTTCGTAGTCTGTTTTTTGCTCTACACGGTAATTTTCAATACTATACTGTACTTTTTTGATCGGCGTAAAGATAGAGTCAATAGCAATAGTACCTACAGGTGCATTGTTTGACTTGTTTTGTTCAGAAGGAACATATCCTCTTCCCTTTTCTATGTTGAACGTAATTTCAAAAGTAACATCCGAGTTTAGGTTACAGATCATCAAGTCTGGATTCAAGATTTCAAATCCGTTGATAGACTGCCCCAAATCTCCAGCAGTAATAACAGTTTGACCAGAAACTTTAGCAACTACCTGCTCTGACGCTTGGTTTTCTGCTGTAGCTTTAAGTCTTACCTGCTTAAGGTTAAGAATAATTTCGGTAACGTCTTCAATTACTCCTGGGATAGTTGAAAATTCGTGCTCTACACCTTCTATTTTGATAGATGAAATAGCGTATCCTTCCAGAGAAGAAAGCAACACTCTTCTCAAAGCATTACCGATTGTAAGCCCGAAACCTGGTTCTAGAGGTCGAAATTCGAATTGACCTTTAAATTCATCAGAGTTAAGTAGAATTACTTTATCGGGTTTTATGAATTGTAAAATTGCCATATTGTTGGGTTGAGCAAAAATTTGATTAAAAAATTATTTAGAGTAAAGTTCGACGATAAGCTGTTCCTTGATGTCTTCCGGGATTTGGATTCTTTCAGGAGCAGAAATGAAGGTACCTTCTTTTTTCTCGTCGTTGAATTGCAACCACTCATAGTTTGCTTTTGATGCCAAAGCATCAGCAACAACCTCTAGAGATTTTGATTTTTCTCTTACAGCGATTACATCACCAGCTTTTACTAAATAAGATGGAATGTTAAGGATTTCCCCATTCACAGTGATGTGTCTGTGAGAAGTTAACTGTCTTGCTCCAGATCTGGTTTTAGCAAAACCTAATCTGTACACAACGTTATCCAATCTTGATTCGCAAAGCTGTAATAGAACTTCACCTGTTACACCTTTACTTCTGTGCGCTTTTTCAAAAAGGTTAGCAAATTGTCTTTCTAAAATACCGTAAGTATATTTAGCTTTTTGCTTTTCCATTAACTGAACAGCATATTCCGATTTCTTTGCTCCTCTTCTTTTGTTAGGACCATGTTGTCCTGGCGGTTGGTTTTTTCTTTTCTCGAAGTTTTTATCATCTCCGTAGATTGCAGCACCAAACTTTCTAGCAATCTTAGTTTTAGGTCCAATATATCTTGCCATAATGGGTAAATTCTAAAAATTAAACTCTTCTTCTTTTCGGTGGTCTACATCCATTGTGTGGCATAGGAGTAACGTCAATAATTTCGCTAACTTCGATACCTGAATTGTGAATTGTTCTGATCGCAGATTCTCTACCTGCACCAGGACCTTTCACATACACCTTTACTCTTCTAAGACCCGCCTCGTGAGCTACAGTAGAGCAATTTTCTGCTGCCATTTGAGCAGCAAAAGGAGTGTTCTTTTTAGAACCTCTGAACCCCATTTTACCGGCAGATGCCCAAGAGATAACCTCTCCGCTTTTATTTGTTAAAGAAATGATGATGTTATTGAAAGAAGCTTGAATATGCGCTTCTCCTATAGCCTCAACTTTTACTTTTCTTTTTTTAACTACTTTAGTTTGTTTTGCCATAATTCCTAACGATTATTTACTTGCTTTTTTCTTGTTAGCAACAGTTTTTCTCTTTCCTTTACGGGTTCTCGAGTTGTTTTTCGTTCTCTGGCCTCTTAAAGGTAGTCCTAGTCTGTGACGTATTCCTCGTTGGCATCCTATGTCCATTAATCGCTTAATGTTCAATTGCACTTCAGATCTAAGCTCTCCCTCCACTTTAATGTTTTCTGAGATATAGTTTCTGATTGCAGCCAATTCATCGTCATTCCATTCGTTGACTTTCTTGTCTTCGCTGATACCGGCAGCCTTAAGGATTTCAGAAGAAGTACTTCTCCCAACTCCATAAATATAAGTTAAACCGATAACACCTCTTTTGTTTTTTGGTAAATCAATACCTGAAATTCTCGCCATAATTTAGCCTTGTCTTTGTTTAAATTTTGGGTTTTTCTTGTTGATTACGAAGAGTACACCTTTTCTGCGTACAATCTTGCAATCAGCACTTCTTTTTTTAATTGATGCTCTAACTTTCATTTGAAATATTTATATTTTTTCAATACTAAACAAAATCCTTGATTTCGTTTGAAAATATTTATTTTTAACAAGAGCCAAATGGAGATCATAAGATTCCACTTGGCGTTTGTTTAATATCTAAATGTAATTCTCCCCTTCGAAAGATCGTAAGGAGACATTTCTAATTTTACCTTATCACCAGGTAATAGTTTAATATAATGCATACGCATTTTACCAGAGATATGAGCAATAAGCACATGCCCATTTTCTAGCTCTACACGGAACTGAGCGTTCGAAAGTGCTTCCGTTATAACGCCATCTTGTTCGATATGTTTTTGTTTTGCCATAAATTAATATCCAGTCGATCTTGATAATTTAGACTGCATTAAGCCATCATAATGATGATTCAGCAGATAAGTGTTAATCTGTTGAACAGTATCTAATACTACCCCAACCATAATTAGCAACGAAGTTCCCCCGAAAAATAGGGCGAACGCATCTGTCTGAACAAGACTTCCATGCACTATTGCTGGAAGGACTGCAAAGATAGATAAAAATATTGCACCTGGCAAGGTAATTTTTGATAAAATATCATCTAGATAGTCAGCAGTCTCTTTACCTGGTCTTACTTTTGGTACCAAACCGCCATTTCTCTTAAGATCATCGGCCATCTGGTTTACCGGAATTGTAATTGCGGTATAGAAAAATGAAAAGATAATAATCAATAGTGCAAACAATACATTGTACTGCCAGCTAAAAACATTTTTGAAACCTGCAAGAAAAGTATTAGACTCATCTACTTTGGTTAACAAACCAGGTACGAACATCAATGCCTGAGCAAAGATAATCGGCATTACACCTGCTGCGTTTACTTTTAGCGGAATCCACTGTCTTGCTCCTTGCATTAGATTTCTATTTACACCTCCCCTTGCTTGAGCTCTGCTTACATACTGAATAGGGATTTTTCTTACTGCAACAGATAATACTACTGCCAAAAGAACCACCAACATCCAGAATATTACTTCAATCATAATCATGATAGAACCTAATCCTCCTTTTCCGTTTTGTACTGCAATTTCCTGTACAAATGCTTCTGGTAATCTAGATAAAATACCTACCATAATAAGGATAGAAATACCATTTCCTATACCTTTATCGGTAATTTTTTCACCTAACCACATTGCAAATACAGAACCTGCAACCAAGATTACAATACTTGGCAACCAGAACATAATAGAGTTTGGATCTATGAAATATGCAGACTGGAACTGAGCATACGGCAGGAACAACTGAGTAATAGAAGTTAAATAAGAAGGTGCCTGTACAAGACAAACCCCAATCGTTAACCATCTAGTAATTTGATTCAATGTGTTTCTACCAGACTCTCCGTCTTTTTGAAGTTTCTGAAGATAAGGAATTGCCATCCCCATCAACTGAACAATAATAGAAGCAGAAATATAAGGCATGATACCCAACGCCATTACGGAAGCGTGGCTGAAAGCTCCTCCCGTAAACGACGAAAGCAAGCCAAGGAGACCTGCTCCTTGCTTGTTACCGCCTTGATTTTTATAATGCTCTAAGAGATCTCCTACTTCTGCAAGGTTAATTGCAGGTAAAGAGATGAAAGATGCGAATCTATACACAAGGATAATCCCTAAAGTAAATAGAATTTTATCTCTAAGTTCCTTAAGACTCCAAATATTTTTGAGGGTTTGTATAAATTCTTTCATTAGTAATTATTATAAGGTAATTGCTTTTCCACCTGCTTTAGCAATAAGCTCTTCAGCAGATTTAGTGAATTTGTCAGCAGTAATTGAAACCGCAGATTTCAATTCTCCTCTCCCCATAATTTTCACTATTTCGTTTTTAGTTGCCAGACCGTGCTGTACCAAAACTTCTTTTGTAATATCTCCTGTTACAGATTTATTTTCAATTAAAATTTGGATATCATCAAGGTTAATAGCTCTATATTCTTTTCTGTTTACGTTTTTGAAACCGAATTTAGGTAATCTTCTTTGCAAAGGCATTTGTCCTCCTTCAAAACCGATTTTCTGAGAATAACCAGCTCTTGCTTTCTGACCTTTGTGCCCTTTTGTAGAAGTACCTCCTTTTCCACTACCTTGTCCTCTACCAATTCTTTTTGAACTAAATGTAGAACCTGCAGCAGGCTTTATGTTGTTTAAATTCATTTTAAAATTATTTTAAAAATTATTTTTGAACTTCAAGTAAGTGACTAACTGCAGCTATCATCCCTAAAATAGAAGGTGTAGCTTCGTGCTCTACAACTTGGTGAAGTTTCTTAAATCCTAATGCTTCAAGCGTTCTCTTTTGGGTTTTTGTTCTACCAATAGCGCTTCTTACTTGCTTTACTTTAATTGTTGCCATTGTTTTATTATTAACCGTTAAACACTTTAGTTAAAGAAACTCCTCTCATTCTTGCAATTTCTTCCGGTCTTCTGATGTCTAACAATGCTTTGAAAGTTGCCTTTACTACATTGTGAGGGTTTGAAGATCCTTTAGATTTTGAAAGGATATCGTGAATACCAGCAGACTCAAGTACCGCTCTTACCGCACCACCGGCGATAAGCCCTGTACCGTGAGAAGCAGGTCTCAAGAAGATATCTGCACCACCGTATCTAGCAGTAGTCTGGTGAGGGATAGTATGGTTCATTACAGGAACTTTTACCAAGTTTTTCTTAGCATCTTCTACTGCCTTAGCAATAGCAGAAGCAACTTCCTTAGATTTTCCTAAACCAAAACCGATAGTTCCAGCTTCGTCTCCTACAACAACAATTGCAGAAAATCCGAAAGCTCTACCTCCTTTAGTTACTTTTGTTACTCTATTAACAGCTACGAGACGATCTTTAAGTTCTAATCCTCCCGGTTTTACTCTTTCTATATTATCTAGTCCTAACATATTTCCGAAATTTAATGATTAGAATTTAAGTCCTCCTTCTCTCGCACCATCAGCTAGAGCTTTTACTCTTCCGTGGTATACGAATCCGTTTCTATCAAATACAATATTTTCAATTCCTGCAGCAAGTGCTTTAGCAGCGATTGCTTTACCTACAGCAGCAGAAATTTCACTTTTTGTTCCGTTAGCATCTACGCCTTTCTCTCTAGAAGAAGCTGATGCTAAAGTTTTACCGTCTTTATCGTTGATTAACTGAGCGTAAATTTCCTTATTACTCTTGTATACAGATAATCTTGGCAATTCAGAAGATCCAGAGATTTTTCCTCTTACTCTTCTTTTGATTCTTATTCTTTTTTCTAATTTACTTAGTGCCATTTTCTTAAATTTTATTAAGCAGATTTACCAGCTTTACGTCTAACAATTTCTCCTACGAATCTTACACCTTTTCCTTTGTATGGCTCAGGCTTTCTGAATGAACGGATCTTTGCAGAAACCATTCCTAGAAGTTGCTTGTCATGAGACGTTAAAGTAATAATTGGGTTTTTACCTTTTTCAGTCAATGTGTCGATTATCACTTCTTTTGGAAGTTCTAGAACGATACCGTGAGAGAATCCTAAAGCTAACTCAAGTTTTTGACCTGCGTGTGAAGCTCTGTATCCTACCCCTACTAGTTCCAACTTTTTTGTGAAACCTTCAGTAGTTCCCACAATCATGTTATTGATTAACGCTCTGTATAAACCATGAAGCGCTCTGTGTTGTTTAGAATCTGATGGTCTGCTAACAGTTAACTGACCTTCGTTTTGTTCTAAAGTAATTCCTTCTGTAAGCTCCTGAGTAAGTTCTCCTTTGGGACCTTTTACAGTTACTACACCTTCTTTCTCAGTGATTGTAACTCCAGCGGGAATTGTTATAATTGCTTTACCAATTCTTGACATTTTCCTTTGATTAAAAATTAATAAACATAGCAGATTACTTCACCGCCTACTTTCTCTTCTCTAGCTTTCTTGTCAGTCATTACTCCTTTAGAAGTAGAGATGATAGAAATACCCAAACCGTTTAGTACTCTTGGAAGTTCACCTGAACCTTTGTACTGTCTCAAACCTGGTCTAGAAGCTCTTTGGATAGACTTGATAGCTGGTTTGCTTGTTTGTTTGTCATACTTCAAAGCGATTTTGATTGTCCCTTGAACAGCGCTTTCTTCAAACTTGTAGTTTAAGATATACCCTTGTTCAAATAAGATTTTCGTAATCTCCTTTTTGATTTTCGATGCAGGAATTTCCACCACTTTGTGGCCTGCGCTTTGTGCGTTCCTTACTCTAGTTAGGAAATCTGAAATTGGATCTGTTACCATTTCTTGTTTTAAATTATTGGTTAAAGAACAATCAGTATTGAAAAGACTTGAAGATTAAAATATCAGACTTCAGAAGATCTTGGGTCTGATATTTATTTTCTTTAGTATCTCGACAACTTAATTGTCCCGATTTTTTAATTAGTAATTATTACCAACTAGCTTTTTTAACTCCCGGGATAAGACCGTTGTTGGCCATTTCTCTGAAAGTTACTCTAGAAATACCGAAGGTTCTCATGTAACCTCTTGGTCTACCTGTAAGTTTACATCTGTTGTGTAATCTTACCGGAGAAGCGTTTTTAGGTAATTTCTGAAGTCCTTCATAGTCACCTGCTTCTTTAAGAGCTTTTCTTTTCTCAGCGTATTTAGCTACAGTAGCTTCTCTTTTGCGCTCACGCGCTTTCATTGATTCTTTAGCCATTTCTTAGTTCTTTTTGAATGGTAAACCGAAGTGAGTTAATAATGCTTTAGCTTCTTTATCTGTTTTCGCAGTAGTAACGAAAGTGATATCCATACCTTGGATTTTCTTTACTTTGTCGATTACGATCTCAGGGAAGATAATCTGCTCAGTAATACCTAAGTTATAGTTACCTCTACCGTCGAAACCGTCAGCCTTGATACCAGAAAAATCTCTGATACGTGGCAAAGCAGAAGAAGTTAATCTATCTAAGAATTCGTACATTTTCTGAGCTCTAAGAGTTACCTTAGCACCTACAGGCATACCTTTTCTTAGTTTGAAAGCAGCTTCATCTTTCTTAGAGATAGTACCAACAGCCTTTTGACCAGTGATATTTGTAAGTTCTTCTACAGCATAATCGATGATCTTTTTATCAGCAGTAGCATCACCTAAACCTTGAGATAAAATAATTTTCTCTAGTCTTGGTACCTGCATTACTGATTTGTATCCGAATTCTTCCATCATTGCAGGAACAATCGTTTCTTTATATGCTTTTTTGGGTCTTGCTATATATTCCATGTGTTATTTAAAATTATAAAGTTTCACCCGTTTTTTTGTTGATTCTTACTTTCTTATCTCCTTCGATTTTATAACCTACTCTGATAGCTTTTCCGTCTTTACCAACTAAAGCTACGTTTGAGATATGAATAGAAGCTTCCTTCTCAGTGATTCCTCCTTGAGGGTTAGAAGCTGAAGGCTTAACGTGTTTTTTAACGATGTTTAGTCCTGCAACAATAACTCTAGGGTCTCTTCCTTCTTTTTTGATCACTTCAATAACTTCACCAGTTTTACCTTTGATATCTTTTTTACCAGTAGTAATGATTACGTTATCTCCTCTTTTTATTTTTAACTTTGACATTTTCTTTTAAAAATTTTAAAAATTAAAGTACTTCAGGAGCTAATGAAATGATTTTCATATATTCTTTGTCTCTCAACTCACGAGCAACCGGTCCGAAAACACGTGTTCCTCTCATTTCTCCTCCAGCGTTTAGTAAAACACAAGCGTTGTCTTCGAATTTGATGTACGAGCCATCTTTTCTTCTTACTGCTTTTTTTGTTCTTACTACAACTGCTTTAGATACCTGACCTTTTTTTGCGTTTCCTGATGGTGTAGAATCTTTAATAGTAACTACGATTTTATCACCAACTGAAGCATATCTTCTTCTGGTTCCTCCCAGAACTCTAATAACTAGTACTTCTTTTGCACCTGTGTTATCAGCAACTTTTAATCTTGATTCTGTTTGTAACATTATTACTTAGCTTTTTCAATGATTCTTACTAATCTCCATCTCTTACTCTTGCTCAAAGGTCTAGTTTCAGAAATTAAAACTGTATCTCCTTCGTTGCATTCGTTGTTCTCGTCGTGTGCAGTATATTTTTTCGTTTTCAAAACGAATTTACCGTACATCGGGTGTTTTACTCTAGTCGTTTCACTAACAACAATAGTTTTTTCCATTTTATTGCTGGAAACCACTCCGATTCTTTCTTTTCTTAAATTTCTATCCATTGTAAAAAGGAATATTATTGTTTGTTAGTTAACTCAGTGTTTAATCTTGCGATTGTTTTTCTCAAATCTCTGATTTGGATCGGATTTTCAAGTGGACTGATTTTGTGAGCCAATTTCATTTTTGAAAATTGAGCTTTAGCTTCAGTCAATTTAGCTTGAACATCTTCAAGGCTTAGATTTTTAATTTCAGCTTGTTTCATTGTATTCAGAGATTAAAGAGGTTTAACAAAATCGTTAGCAACTATAAATCTAGTCGTAACTGGTAATTTCTGTGCAGCAAGTCTTAAAGCTTCTTTAGCGATATCGTAAGATACACCTCCAACTTCGAACATAATTTTACCTGGTTTTACTACAGCTACCCAATATTCTACAGCACCTTTACCTTTACCCATCCTTACTTCGGCTGGCTTCTTTGTAATAGGCTTATCCGGGAATATTTTGATCCATAGTTGACCTTCTCTTTTCATATATCTTGTCGCAGCGATACGAGCAGCTTCGATTTGTCTTGCAGTGATCCAAGCACCTTCGTTAGCTTTAATTCCGAAAGTTCCATAAGCAAGTTGATTACCTCTCTGAGCAATCCCCTTCATTTTCATCTTATGAACTCTACGGAATTTGGTTCTTTTTGGTTGTAACATAATTTCTTAAATTTTAGATTTTAGAATTTAGATTTTAAAAAAGTAACGGTCATTTAAAAACTATCCTCTAAAATTTTATTAATTATTTTTTTTATCTCTTGAAGGTCTTCTGTTATCTCTATCTCCTCTGTTTCCACCTCCTGAAGGACCACCTTTTTTCTGTTGTCCTACTAGCGGCATAAGATCTCTCTTACCATAAACTTCTCCTTTCATGATCCAAACTTTAACTCCTAACTTACCGTACTGAGTTAATGCCTCACCGATATGATAGTCGATATCTGCTCTGAAAGTAGACAATGGGATTCTTCCGTCTTTGAAAGACTCAGATCTTGCCATTTCAGCACCGTTCAATCTACCAGAGATTTGAACTTTGATACCTTCAGCACCCATTCTCATTGTAGAAGCGATAGCCATTTTCACAGCTCTTCTGTAAGAGATTCTGTTTTCGATTTGCTTAGCGATACTGTCTGCAACTAATACTGCATCAAGCTCAGGTCTTTTGATTTCGAAAATGTTGATTTGAATATCCTTTTTAGTAAGTTTCTTCAATTCTTCTTTTAACTTGTCAACTTCCTGACCTCCTTTCCCGATGATTAATCCAGGTCTAGCAGTAGTGATTGTTACGGTTACTAATTTAAGTGTTCTTTCAATATAAATTTTTGAAATACCACCTTTAGATAATCTTGCTTCAAGGTATCTTCTGATTTTGTAGTCTTCCGCGATTCTGTCTCCATAATCGTTTCCGCCAAACCAGTTAGAATCCCATCCTCTGATGATACCTAATCTGTTACCAATTGGATTTGTCTTCTGTCCCATACCTTGAATTAATTTTCTTTTGTTCCTAAGATTAGTGTAATGTGGTTTGATCTTTTTCTGATTCTGTACCCTCTACCTTGTGGCGCTGGTCTCAGTCTCTTCAATTGTCTTGCACTGTCTACAAAAATTTCTTTAACGATAAGGTTAGCTTCTTCGATATCTGCACCTTCGTTCTTAGATTGCCAGTTAGCCATCGCAGAAAGAAGTACTTTCTCTAATTTGTTTGAAGCGTCTTTTTTCGAATATTTTAGGATGCTTAAAGCTTTTTCAACTTCTACCCCTCTGATGATATCAGCTACTAATCTCATCTTTCTTGGAGATGAAGGGCAATCGTTGTGTAATGCTTTTACTACATCTTGATTTGTTAATTTACGTGCTAATGCACTTTCTCTTTTTCTTGATCCCATGATTATCTGCTTCCTTTGTTTTTGTTACCACCATGACCTCTGAAAGATCTTGTTGGAGAAAATTCGCCTAGCTTGTGACCTACCATGTTTTCTGTAACGTAAACCGGGATAAAAGATTTCCCGTTGTGCACAGCAATAGTTTGTCCTACAAAGTCTGGAGAGATCATTGATGCTCTAGACCAAGTTTTGATAACAGTCTTCTTACCAGACTCTACATTTGCCTGAACCTTCTTATCTAAAGTATAGTGAATGAATGGTCCTTTTTTAAGTGATCTTGCCATAATTATTTTCTTTTAGATACGATGTAACGGTTAGACACTTTGTTTTTCTTTCTAGTTTTGTAACCTTTAGCCGGCATACCGTTTCTAGATCTTGGGTGACCTCCAGAAGAACGTCCTTCACCACCTCCCATTGGGTGATCTACAGGGTTCATTACTACTGGTCTTGTTCTAGGTCTTCTACCTAACCATCTGCTTCTACCAGCCTTACCTGATACAGTCAACTGGTGATCAGAGTTAGAAACAGATCCAATCATTGCATAGCACTCAGTAAGGATCATTCTAGATTCTCCTGAAGGCAATTTGATGATTGCATATTTTCCGTCTCTTGAAGTCAACTGAGCTGAAGAACCAGCACTTCTTGCTAAAATAGCACCTTGACCAGGCTTCATTTCAACACAAGAAATTACAGTACCCAATGGAATATTTTTCAATTTCATTGCGTTACCGATGTTCGGTTCTACGCTTTCGCCAGAAATAATTTTTTGGTCAACTTTGATTCCGTTTGGAGCGATGATATATCTCTTCTCTCCGTCTGCGTACTCCACTAAAGCGATGAAAGCAGTTCTGTTTGGATCATATTCTACAGTTTTTACCGTTGCTTCAACATCATGCTTGTTTCTTTTGAAGTCGATAATTCTGTATTTCTTTTTGTGTCCACCTCCGGTGTAACGCATGGTCATTTTACCAGTTTGGTTACGTCCACCTGACTTACTAATACCAACAGTTAGAGATTTCTCTGGTTTGTTGGTAGTAATTTCCTCAAAATTGTTTACAATTCTGAATCTCTGTCCTGGGGTGATAGGTTTTAATTTTCTAACAGACATTACTATTATTTATAATTAATAATTAATTTACAGCAAAAATGTCGATTACTTCCCCTTCAGCAAGAGTGATAACCGCCTTTTTTAATTTGTTTGTCTTCCCTACTTGAAGACCTTTTTTCGTGTATTTCGAAGAAACTTTAGGAGCATAAATCATGGTTCTAACGTCTGCTACTTTCACACCGTAAGCTTGCTCTATTGCATTTTTAATCTGGATTTTATTCGCCTTAGGTTGTACTAAGAAAGAATAAGCACCTCTTAAATCTGTAAGATAGTTTGCTTTTTCTGAAATAACTGGTTTAATAATTAGTGACATGATTTATTTCTTTAAATTTTCCTGGAATTTTTCAACTGCACCTTCTAAGAAAACGATCTCACCTGCGTTGATTAAGTCATAAGAAGAAATTTCGTTGAATTTCATAACTTTAGTCTTAGGTAAGTTTCTTGAAGATAAATATACATTCTTGTTAGTATCAGGAAGAATGAATAAAGACTTCTTATCGTTCAATGCCAATGCATTCAAGATAGTAACGAAATCTTTAGTTTTAGGAGCAGCAATGCTCAAACCTTCCACGATTCTAATGCTGTTGTCTTTCATTTTTTGAGAAAGAACAGATTTTTTTGCTAATCTCTTAAGAGCTTTGTTCAATTTGAATCTGTAGTCTCTTGGCTTAGGACCGAATACTCTACCTCCACCTCTAAAAGTAGGAGATTTAATATCACCGTATCTAGCAGAACCAGATCCTTTTTGCTTCTTAAGTTTTTTAGTAGAAGCAGTAATTTCGCTTCTTTCTTTTGACTTATGAGTACCTTGACGCTGAGCAGCAAGATATTGTTTTACTTCTAAGTAAACCGCGTGCTTATTTGGCTCAATTCCGAATACTGTTTCGTCTAGAGTTACTTTTTTTCCGGTTTCTTTTCCTGATGTATTTAATACTACTAGTTCCATTTTCTGATAATTACATAAGAATTTTTAGCTCCCGGAACAGCACCTTTTACTACTAAAAGATTTTGTTCTTGATCCACTTTTAATACTTGAAGGTTTTGTACAGTTACCTGCTTACCTCCCATTCTACCTGCCATTCTCATTCCTTTGAATACTCTCGAAGGATCCGATCCAGCACCGATAGAACCTGGAGCTCTAAGTCTGTTGTGCTGACCGTGAGTAGCTTGCATTACACCTCCAAAACCGTGTCTTTTAACAACACCCTGGAAGCCTTTACCTTTTGAAGTTCCTGTTACGTCAACAAATTCACCTTCAGCGAATAGATTAACTTTTACTTCCTCTCCTACTTTTACTTCGTCTACGAATTCTCTGTAGAATTCTACCAACTTAGCTTTAGGAGCAGAACCAGCCTTTTTAAAATGGCCAGCTAACGCTTTACCAACGTTCTTTTCACTCTTGTCATCGAAACCTAACTGAACAGATTTGTATCCGTCCTTTTCAATGGTTCTGACCTGTAAAACTGAGCAAGGACCTGCCTGAATAACGGTACACGGCATATTTTTGCCGTTTTCGTCAAACAGAGAAGTCATCCCAATTTTTTTTCCAATAATACCTGACATTATTTATATAATATGTTATAAAATTTTCTTGTATTCACTCTCATTTTTCGGGCGCTCAAATAATTACCAAGTTTGAATTGGGCATATTCCTCCCCTAAAATGAGTGTGCAAATGTATGAATAAAATTTAATTTGACAAATATATATTGCAAAATATTTTGATTTTTAATGATTTAGAGATTTGCACAGATTTTGAAAACAATTTCTTCTGAATAATTTTTTAATTTTGAGAAAAAAGTAATATGAAAAACATTTTCACCACACTCGTTTTATTCTTCGGAATCATTTCTTTTGCCCAGACTGCTATTCCGTTTACAGGAAAAAGAGATTTTAATATCGAACAGGGAGCAAGTGGCTCAGGAACTCCTTCTTACTATCTGGATGTAAAGAAAAACGGAAACGTGCATTTTGGCTTTCTGCAAATCAATCAGGCCGACGGAAAAGAAACCAAGGAAGAGATCAATGCCGGAAAATACAATTCCAAAGTAATGAAAGTACATTTCAAAACGTATAATGAAACTTTCTATGTGAAATTTGATAAAGAAAAAATCTACCTTACCGATGAAACCGGCAATATTAAAAGGTCTGACGACTGCTGCCCAGTTTCTGAAATGGCAGAACTCAACTGTAACTGCGAAAGTATTCTTTATAAATAATGAAAGTCCTATCACTTCTTTTTGCCATTCTTTTGGTTACCTCCTGCAACAAAACAAAAGAACATCCTTATTCATTTTACTACTGGAAAACCAATCTAAAATTAGATGACACAGAAAAAAAAGCACTGAATCAATCTACAGATCCGTTTTTGTACACCCGTTTTTTTGATGTAGATAAAGTTGGTGGAAAATTTCAGCCTGTTGCAGTGATTACAAAAGATAAAAGTTTCGAAACAGACAAACAGATCGTACCGACTGTGTTTATAACCAATCAGACTTTTTTGCATATTCAAAAAGAAGAAATACATTTTCTGGCTGAAAGCATTCATGAGCTTATTCAAAAGAAAGCTAAAGATTATCAATTAAAAATAAATAACGAAATTCAAATTGATTGCGATTGGACGGCAGGAACAAAAGATGATTATTTTGAATTTTTAAAAGAATTAAAAAAGATTTCCGGAAAAGACATCACGTGTACCCTTCGACTTCATCAGGTGAAAGATAAAATTCTTACAGGAATTCCACCGGTTGAAAAAGTATACCTGATGTGCTACTCTACTTCTTCACCATTAGAAAACTCAGATAAAAATTCGATTTTAGACTTAAATATCATGAAAAGCTACTTAGCAAAGCTTGAAGATTATCCGATAAAGAAAATTGAAGTTGCGCTTCCGATATATTCCTGGGGAATTGTGACCAATCATTTAGGAAAGCACAAACTTATTAACGCTCTTTCGGCAAAAGATCTTGATAATCCAGATTTCAAAAAGATTTCCGATAACGAAATTGAAATTCTGAAAGACGGTTTTTATTTTGGGAACTTTTTAAATAAAGGCTTCAAAATAAAAGTGGAAGAAATTTCGCAAGAGCAACTTAATAGTGCCACAGAGTTTTTAGACAAAAAAATAAGTCATTACAACATTATATATTATCAATTAGATAGTAAATTTGTAGAAGGACGGAGTTTTAAATAGATGGAAGCACGAAGTTTGATGATGGAAGCTTTCCAAACAGCAATAAAATTCGTGTCAATCCGTGAAATTCGTGGCGGTCAATCCTCCTACAGACTTATAAAGATGAAATTTTAAACTATTAGAGAGTCTTGTCGAGATTTAAAATATTGAGATTCCAAAAAAATAAATAAAACACCAAAAATAAATATGAAAAAGTATATTCTATCCATAGCCGTAGCATCACTTTTCTATACAAAAACTGAAGCATGTGCGTGGTCTGATCCTGATTATGATTATTTTAATCTTTTTACGCAGAGCATCATCAAAGACAAATCGTATCTGCCTTTTTTACATAACTATTCTGACCGATTTTACACCAATTACAAACCGTCTCAGATTCCTAATGAAAACATAGAATCTTGGAAGAAATTTTTCGGCAATCAGCTTAGTTATACAGAGACCGATTATCTGGTCAATAAAATCCCAATGGCAGATTTGAATGATCTTAAAAAAGGCAGTCCCAATAATCAGTTATTAAAAAAATTAGGCTCGGGATTTTATGCAAAATACCGTGAAGCGATAGATTATTTAATTGAAGCAAAATATTTGGAACCCTACATGAAAATAAATTATGTAGAAAGTCCGGATTCTTTTTATTACCGAGAAAATGAAAGTGAGAAAAATGCTACCCAATTAGATTACAACAAAACCATTTCGGCACTTACCTCATTATATAGCGCCGCCAGAAATCCAGAAATCAAACAGCGTTACGGATATCAGTTGGTGAGATTTAATCATTACACAAGAAATTATGATGCGGCTTTAGAGGCATTCAAAAAATATGTACAACCTATTTCGCTAAAAGGCGCAGCTTATTACATGGCGCTCGATCAATTGGCAGGAGCACAGAGAGGTTTGGAAATGGGAACTGAAGCCAACTGGAATTTCTTTCAGGTTTTTATGAATTCTAAAAGCCGTAAAGAATCTTCTTTTGTTTCGATGAAACTTTCAGATACTGCTTCTTTCAACAATATTATGAAACGAGCCGGAACAAATGAGGAAAAAAACATGGCGTATTTTCTTTTAGGCTATGAAGATTTTACCAATCCTATTCCGATGATGGAAAAGATGTACGACATTGATCCCGATTCTGAAATTTTGAAAGTGATGGCCGCAAGAAGCATCAACGAGTTAGAAAGAAATTATCTTCCGACTTATTATTATGCTTCAAAAGATTCCAACTCCACGGCATCTAAAAAAGATACCACCGCAGAAAAACTGGAAGTAAAGAAAAAGGAATTGAGTTTCTGGCAGAAAATAGTTCTCTTCTTTAAAAATCTTTTTGGCGGTAAGAAGTCTGATAAGACCAATGATAAATCTGAGCAAAGCAATGATGATTTGTTTGCAAATCCTGACAGGATTCCAACGTATGTAAAGAACAATTCTTATTACTATTCTCAGAATGAAAACCAGAAAGACTTCCTGGATGATCTGGAAAAATTCACTGCAAAAACCAAAGCAAAATCTAAAGACGAATATTGGCAGATTGCCGATGCTTATTTGAAATTCCTTAAAAAAGATTACGAAAAAAGCAGCGAAATTTTAGCAGATATAAAAACCAGCAATCCGGAATATCTTGAAGAAATCAAGAGAATGAAAGTGCTGAATGATATTGTTTCTCAACCTAAAATTGATGCGGATTATGAAGATCATTTAATGAAAGATTATGCTGACTATTTTGTTGAAAAACCACCCGTTAAAAAAGACAGCACAGAAACCAATGAATACGATTATTATGGTGAAGTTCCTTCCACAAAAGATTTCCTGAAAGACGTTTTAGCTAACCGCTATTTCCTTCAGGGCGAAGATGGAAAATCTTTCCTGATGAATAATAAACTTTCTGATCTTCAGTACAACCCAAATTCAAACTTGGTAAAAAGTGTTGAAGAGTTTTACAGAAAACCCAATAAGACCCAGTTTGAGCAGCAAATTATCGCCAAAAACCTTGATGCTGTAGGAAACATCGATGCTTTCTTTGCCAATATTTATGGTGACAGAGCGATGAGATCGGCAGATTTTGACAAAGCTAAATCTTACTATCAAAAAGCTGTAAGCTTTGCAGGAATTCCACGAGAAAATTACGAAAAATACAATCCTGAAACCGGAAAATACGAGAAACTGGTTTATGATGGTGAAAACTACGACGGTTACAACGGTATTTCGAGCTTAGTTTTTGGTCATAATGTTTGGGAAAGCTACCAAAGTCCTGAAGCAGAAAGTATGAAGGCTGAAGATTTTACCGCATTTCCATTTATTAAACCCAAAATGAATAAACTTGAATTGGCAGATGCATTAATTCAGCTTAAAAAAATAGGAAACGGAAAAGATACTAAAGCGGCTAATGCCAATCAGCTGATCGGAAACCTGCTATACAACACATCAATTCTTGGGTATTACCGAGAGCTTTTTGTGATGGATATTGACAACAGCAACGGCGGAAAATATGATTTCTGGAATACCAAAAGAGAAAACCCATATCAGTATTATTACAAGAATTTTACGTACACTACTTTTATAGAACCTGATAATTTTGATCTTGCTATCAATTATTACAAAAAAGCATATGACCTTTCGAGCGATAGAGAACAAAAAGCGAGAGTTCTTTTCCAGATGGCGAGTGCAGAACAGGGAAAATATTATCAGTACGAAGCTAAAAACCAAGCGAACATTGATTATGCTGACCCGAAATGGTCTGAGAAAAATGATGCTCACGAAAAACAAATGGGTGATCTGAAAAACCAAAAATACAGAACCTATTTTGCTCAGCTCAAATCTCAATATTCAAATACAGAAACCGCCCGCGAACTTTTGGGAAGTTGTACGTATTTTGATTATTTTATGAAGAGATAAATTATATAATTAAAGCCTTACAGATTTTGTAAGGCTTTAATTTTTATTCTAATTCAAACGGATCATACAGAAGAGGTTTTGATTTAACAACCATCGGCGAGCCATCCTCATTTAAAGCTTTACCATGAAAAGCACCCGGATTATCATGATATGTTTTTTCAACTTCTCTAAACTTTGCTCTGCTTATTTTTAGGATTCCTTTGTCGTTTCGTAGATAAATATCCATTGGTTTTTTATCAATTCCAACTGCTGTAAAATGATATTTATTTTGTGAATCTTCAAGTTCTAAAATCAAACCCGGTAAACCTTCAAAAATATAAGGACCGTTATTTATGGGAATATCTGCTGCATACCAAGCGATAAATTCTCTTCCTCTGTATTTTACAGTTGCCTTTTTACAGCTGTAATCAAGAATTTTCTTCGATTCGTTATGAAGTTGCCACTTAAATTCCGGCTGCGGTTCTTCATATTCGTATTTTGTTTTGTATCGTTTTTGATAAGTAACTTTTTTATCGGCTACCGATTTTAAACTTTCCATATTCCATAAAGGATTGTACATGAAAAGTTGATTCATTTCTCTGGAACCGACATTTTCAAGATGAGAAAATTTTTCAAACAAAGAATCTTTCTGTAATGTCTTTGTATCGCTGAACTTTGAATAGTTTTCGCCGATTTGTAAAACACACAACCCTTCTCTCGGATTTTGAGAAACCTTTGTGTCTTTTAAAAATTTAAACTGATAATAAATATTAAGATTGCTCTTCTCAAAAACCTTTGCATCGTAAGATGATGCTTTCATCGAAAAATTGTCTAGAATTTTAGTTTGCTGAGCAGAAATTAAAGCCGAGCAAAAAATCAACATTGAAATAAAAACCTTCATCCTATAAAAACTTTAGACACAAAAGTAAGAGGAAAAATTAATTTGTTCTAATTTATTGATAAAAAAAACACTTCGGTGTGATAAATAATCTAAGTTCAAAATAAGAATGGAGCAAAATATTTTACCACGCAAAGATTTTAATTTTACGCTTATTATTTTAAGGAGCAAAGAATGGCGGCAAAGTCGCTGATGAAGCTTGAATAAAATGAGACCTTCATAGAAATAAATTTATTGACTAAATAACTAATTTACATTTTAATTGTTAATCAGAGTTCACGTTAAATAAGATTATTTATTTTGCTTAGCTAGCCATTCATCATGCTTCTTTTTGAAAAAGTCATGTTTGTAATCCTGATTTCTTTTCGCTGCATCTATAGAATGTGAGGCGTGAATATCATTGTCTTCTTCAGCAAAGTCAGCAAGTTTTTCGTAATAGCAATGTAGCTGGTCGAGTTCTTTCTCGGTAAGATCTTCGATATCAACAATTCTGTTGCTTGCTTTTTCGTTGGCAGCAATCAGCTCATTTAATTTAATTTGAATAGCCTTAGAATCTTTATTTTGAGATTTTTGTATCAGGAAAACCATCAGAAAAGTAATAATTGTGGTTCCGGTATTGATAACCAACTGCCAGGTTTCGGAATAATTAAAAACAGGTCCGGAAACAGCCCAAATTACCACAATCGCAACCGCTCCCAAAAACGCATACGAACTGCCCGTAAATTTGGTTGCCCAATTTGAAAATTTCTCAAAAATACTTCTATCTGATGTTGCCATTATTTTTTTATTAAAAATAATAAAAAATCGCTCATCTGTAAAGACGGACTCAACAACTTTTTATCATTCAATTAAAAAAAGGAAAGCCTCTGAAAAAATTCAGAGACTCTCCCGATATAGATAAAACTATTACTTGAAAATTATCTATTAAAATTTATAATTAATTTGTGCTGAGAAATTTCGTGGCTGAATCTGGTCAATATACCCACCTCTGAAATACGAATTGTATCCTACAGAATCAAAGATATTATTTAAGAAAACTCTTAGACCTAATCCATTTTTAAACTTGTAACCCACTTGTGCATCAACTGTTGTATATTCCGGCATATTGAATGGTTTTTCTTCAGGCTGTGTACCATTCACATGTCCTTCTGCAATAATAAATTTTTGCTTGTAATCATCAACTGGTCTTGTACCTACATAATAAATACCTGCACCAACATCAAGACCCTCTAAAATACCTTGATTGAATTTATAGTTTAGCCATCCATTAGCAGAATGTTTCGGAGTATTAATCGGCGCAGAACCATTAACGAATGAAGGACTATCCTGATATTGAGCATCTACATAAGCCCAACCTGTCATAATCTGTAAGTTCGGAAGAATTTTTCCTATTAATTCTACTTCCATCCCTCTTCTTTGAAGTTCTCCTGCTAAAGCGTATGTTCCTGTACCATTGTTTCCATTCAAAATTTCATAAGATAAATTATCTGTTTTTATATCAAAAAAGGTAAGGTTGAAACGTAATTTTTCATTTAACCAATCAGATTTAATTCCGGCTTCCCATTGTTTTGTTGTTGAGGCACCGACAGTTCCTCCCGTTGCCAATACATTATTTGCACTCCGCAAACCTGTAGTGGTAGTATATGATCCAAAAACATTCATATTTTCGATTGGCGAGATCATCAATCCAAAAGATGGATTCCAAGCATAATTCTTGTCTTTGTCAGATCCATTCAATCTGCTATAACGAACTCCCAGATGTGCCTTTAAATATTTATTAAAAGTAACAACATCCTGAGCCATTAAACCCATTGTAGGAGCTAATGTATTTACGATAGGATTTTTATTAATCAAAGCAAAGTTTCCGGCGTCAATATTTGAAGGAAGAATATTATTAATATCATTTAAAACGTTGATTTGGTCAACATCTTTTGCATTATAAGAAGTTGTAGTCACATCAGATTCTTTCCAGTCAAAACCAACCTGAAAAGTGTGCTTCATAAAACCTGTCATTACATCTTTCCCAATGAAATCAACCTGAAAAACTTTATTTAAATCTTCACGCTCAGATTTCGCTAAACTTCTATCTCGAAATTCATTCGGGTTATTACGATCAATTGGAGCTAAAGACGCACCTACTATATTGGTATTATAAGAAGAACTCATAAACGCAGCTCTTACTTTCAACTTATCAGTAAGTCTTCTTGTGGCTGTGGTAGAGAAGTTAAAAGTCTCAGTCGCTGCATTATCGGTAGCAAAACCTAAAAATTTTCTTCCCGGCATCTGGTAAATAGCTTCCGTGTCACCTTTTGCTAAATTTACCGTTCCTCTATCGGGAGTTGTATTGTTTTTCATGTAATCCATTTCGGCAACAATCTCCGTTTTGTCATCTGGACGGAAAGCTACTGATGGATTCACATAAATACGATCTGTATTTACAAATCTTCTGAAACTATTATTGTCTTGATAAGCTGCATTTAAGCGAACTGCAATCTTACCTTTATTATCTAAGACTCTCTGAAAATCTACAGTCGGTCTGTAAAAGTCCCAACTTCCGTATCTGAAACCAACATTCGTTTCATTAATAAATTTTGGAATTTTAGTCACCACATTGATCACTCCTCCTGCAGAACCAAGACCATCACCAATCCCCTGTGTAACTGCAGCTGAACCTTTAATCACCTGAATACTTTCGACACCCTGCATATCTGTAAGCATTCCTCCGGTACGGAAATCAGAATCCATCATGACTCCGTTTTTCAAAACAGGAACCCCACGATATCCTCTTATAGACATGCTTTCTCTGGTTCCGCCATAGCTTCCAAATTGGGTTACACCAGGAATATTTTTTGCAACATCAGTTACGGTAAGTCCACCCAAATCTTCAATTACTTTGTGAGAAACTACAGAGATGCTTTGAATTTGGTCTCTCGGTTTAAGAGGTAATCTTGTAATTACTTCCAAACCTTCCGGCTGTTTGTTTTTCTCCCCAAAAAGTTCTACTTCTTCAATTGTGGTTTCTTTTCTTATTGTATCGTTTACTTTTTGTTGTGCTTTAGAAAAAGCTACTCCCAAAATCAGCAATGAGACAGATACCGTTTTTTTCATTTCATAAATTTGAAACAAAAATATTATTTTTATTAATTCTAAATAAATTATATCAAGTGACAATTATCACTTCTGTTAAATTTATGCCAAAAAACACTTAGTTTTTAATGAATTTCCAAAAACACAGGATAGTATTTTAATTAACAGGGTATTTTATCGCCTTATCAATCTCGATTGGATTGTTTTCTCTAAGCATTGCTTTTCTTCGTTCATCTGACATTCCTTTTAGCTGGTCTAAACTTTTTATCTGAACACTGGAAACGTAAAATGTAGTTTCAGGATTGGTATTAGATTTGAAAGCTTTAGCGATATCCTGCAAAGGATCGTTGTAAAGTTCTAACTGCTTTTTTGTAATGATTTTCGCCGTAACGGGAAGTGGTTTTTTCCCGGCAAAACTTTCAAGGAACTTAGCTTCATACGTTTTAGGTAGTTTCATACTTTTTGAAAGTTTAAATATAAAATTATTCTTATCGTCTTCAATCTCGAAAATCAATCCGGGAAGCCCCCGAAATTTGTACGGACCTTCGCTCAGATTAACGTCTTTTGAAAACCATGCGATCCAATTTCTTCCGCCAAAAGTTGTCGTTGCTTTTTGTAAAGTATATTGCCCGTCAACTTTGGTATCATTCAAAAGCTTCCAATTCATTTTGTCGGTTGATTTTAAAGAGAAAAAATCATTCATTAAAATTAATGAAGTATTTTCAAAAGAGTTCTTTTTTCTGATAAGAGCAGGAAGATGATCGTCCCATCTCGATACATTTTGATCCCTAATAATATTTAAAGAATCTGTTTCGGCATAAGAATAAGGATAAAATTTAATATCATCAGTATTGACATCTAAAATCATATTTTCGGCAGCCAATTCTGTTGCTGTTGAATCTAGTTTGTAGTGAAACTGATAAACGAAACGATGTGTTTGTGCCGATAAGATGAGTGGAAATAAAAGTAATATCAGTTTTTTCATATATTTATTTTAATCAAAAATATCAATACTATTTGAATTAATTTAAATTTAACTCTAAATATTTAGTTAAAATATTTCTCAAAAATTAAAACAAAAAAAATCCCTCTTCTTTCGAAAAGGGATTCATATTTAAGGTGTTGCTAAAAAACTTCCGACTTCCATCATCTATCTTCCAGCTTATTTATCACACTTTAATTTCTACGTCAACTCCTGAAGGAAGTTCTAATTTCATTAGAGCATCAACAGTTTTAGAAGAAGAAGAGTAGATATCCATCAATCTCTTGTGAGCTGATAATTGGAACTGCTCTCTTGCTTTTTTGTTAACGTGAGGAGATCTTAACACTGTGAAGATTCTCTTATTCGTTGGCAATGGAATTGGTCCGTTTACAACAGCACCAGTAGCCTTTACCGTTTTTACGATTTTCTCAGCAGACTTGTCTACCAAGTTGTAATCGTAAGATTTTAGTTTTATTCTGATTCTTTGTGACATTTCTTTACTTTAAAAAATTAACCTTTTGCTTTAGCAATAATATCTTCAGCAACGTTTTGAGGAGTAGCCTGGTACTTCTCTAATTCCATAGAAGAAGTAGCTCTTCCTGATGAAAGTGTTCTTAGAGTCGTAACATATCCGAACATTTCAGATAATGGAACTGAACCTTTGATAACAACGGCACCGTTCTTTTCTTCTTGTCCACTGATTGTACCTCTTCTCTTGTTAAGGTCACCAATGATGTTACCCATATATTCTTCCGGAGTTACAACCTCCAATTTCATAATAGGCTCCATAATTACTGGCTTAGCAGCACGTCCCGCTTCTTTAAATCCTAATTTAGCAGCTAATTCGAAAGAAAGTGCATCAGAATCCACCGCGTGGAAAGATCCGTCTTTAAGAGTAACTTTAATACCTTCAACTTCGAAACCAGCCAAAGGACCGTTCTTCATTGCAGCTTTAAAGCCTTTTTCAATAGCAGGAACAAATTCTCTAGGAACGTTACCACCTTTGATCTCATTGATGAATTCTAAACCAACTTTACCTTCCTCAGCAGGTCCAAGTTCAAATACGATATCCGCAAATTTACCTTTACCACCAGATTGTTTTTTGTAAACTTCTCTGTGCTGAGCAACTTTTGTTAAGTTTTCTTTGTATTCTACCTGAGGTTGACCTTGGTTAACTTCAACTTTGAATTCTCTTCTCATACGGTCAACAATGATATCTAAGTGAAGCTCACCCATACCAGAGATAATCGTTTGTCCTGAAGCCTCATCTGTTCTAACCGTAAATGTTGGATCTTCTTCAGCTAATTTAGCTAGAGCGTTACCCATTTTATCTTGGTCAGCCTTAGTTTTAGGCTCAACAGCGATACCAATTACCGGATCAGGGAAAACCATCGATTCTAGAACGATTGGGTTTTTCTCGTCACACATAGTATCACCAGTTTTGATAGATTTGAAACCTACAGCAGCACCAATATCACCAGCTTCAATATATTCTACCGGGTTTTGCTTGTTAGCGTGCATTTGATAGATTCTAGAGATTCTTTCTTTGTCTCCTGAACGAGTGTTCAAGATATAAGAACCTGCATCTAGTCTTCCAGAGTATGCTCTGAAGAATGCCAATCTTCCTACGAAAGGATCGGTAGCAATCTTAAATGCTAAAGCCGCGAAAGGCTCGTTTACGTCTGGTTTTCTGAAAATCTCAGCGTCTGTTCTTGGGTCTGTACCTTTGATATCATCTTTATCTAATGGAGAAGGCAAGTATTTACATACTGCATCCAACATAAACTGTACTCCTTTGTTCTTGAATGAAGAACCACAAGTCATTGGGATAATAGATAAATCGATAGTAGCTTTTCTAAGAGCTTCGTTGATTTCGTCTTCAGAAATTGAATCTGGATCTTCGAAGAATTTCTCCATCAAAGTATCATCATAATCTGCTACTGCTTCAACTAATTTCTCTCTATATTCCAGAACTTCATCTTTCATATCTTCCGGAATTGGAACTACCTCGAAAGTAGCACCTTGTCCGGCTTCATCCCAGATGATCGCTCTGTTTTTAATTAAGTCTACAACACCTTTGAAATCTTCTTCAGCACCGATTGGTAAAACGATAGGAACTGCGTTTGATCCCAACATTGTCTTAACCTGGTTTACCACGTTAAGGAAGTCAGCACCTTGTCTGTCCATTTTGTTTACGAATCCCATTCTTGCAACTTTGTAGTTGTCAGCAAGTCTCCAGTTTGTTTCAGACTGAGGCTCTACTCCATCTACTGCAGAGAATAAGAATACCAATCCATCCAATACTCTCAAAGATCTGTTTACTTCTACTGTGAAGTCAACGTGTCCCGGTGTATCGATGATGTTGAAGTGGTAAGGTTTAGTATCAGCTAAAGGTTTTCCTTGGTCTGTTGGAAAGTTCCAAGAACAAGTAGTTGCAGCAGAAGTAATTGTAATACCTCTTTCTGCTTCCTGCTCCATCCAGTCCATTGTAGAAGCACCATCGTGAACTTCACCAATTTTGTGGTTTACACCTGTATAGAATAAAATTCTTTCTGTAGTGGTAGTCTTACCCGCATCAATGTGCGCAGCAATACCGATATTTCTTGTAAATTTAAGATCTCTTCCCATTTCAGATTAGAATTTAAAGTGTGAAAACGCTTTGTTAGCTTCCGCCATTTTGTGAGTATCACTCTTTTTCTTGTAAGCAGCACCTTCTTCTCTTGAAGCCGCTACAACTTCATTAGCCAATTTCAAAGCCATAGACTTGTCATTTCTCTTTTTAGAGTAGCTAATTAACCATTTCATTGCCATAGAAATTTTTCTATCCGCTCTGATTGGCATAGGAATCTGGAAGTTTGCTCCACCTACTCTTCTAGAACGTACTTCTACGTGAGGCATAACGTTAGTCAATGCATCTTTCCAGATTTCAAGGGCAGTCTTTTCAGTTTCTCCTTTTTTAGTTTCTACGATATCCAATGCATCATAGAATATTTTGAATGCGATTGACTTCTTACCGTCAAGCATCAAGTTGTTTACGAATCTAGTTACCAATTGATCATTAAATTTTGGATCTGGTAACAACGGTCTTTTTTTCGCTTTTGTCTTTCTCATTGTTTCTGTACCTTATTTAATGATTATTTTTTCTTACCTTTAGCTGGAGCAGCTGCTGCCTGACCTGGCTTAGGTCTCTTAGCTCCATACTTAGATCTTCTTTGAGTTCTTCCGTTAACTCCAGCAGTATCCAACGCACCTCTTACGATGTGGTATCTTACTCCTGGTAAATCTTTTACTCTCCCCCCGCGTACCAATACTATCGAGTGCTCTTGAAGATTATGTCCTTCACCTGGGATATAGGCGTTAACTTCTTTACCGTTTGAAAGTCTTACCCTTGCAACTTTTCTAAGTGCAGAGTTAGGTTTCTTAGGAGTGGTAGTATATACTCTCGTACATACACCTCGTCTTTGTGGACAAGAATCAAGTGCAGCCGATTTACTCTTCTTGGTAAGTGCGACTCTTCCTTTTCTAACTAATTGTTGAATAGTAGGCATTTAATTGCTTTTATTTTAGGGTGCAAAAATAATAATAATTTTTTAATTGACAACCAGTTATGTAGAAATAATAATCTTTATTTAATTTAAACTAAACTTATGATTATATATAATTTACATCAAGCAGGGAGATACAGCTCACTATAAAAACTTTTATGTCTTCAAAAATATTATATATTTTTTGCTATGAAACATTTAATTCCTGATTAATTGCAACCCCAAATTTGATTTTAAATGATTTATTACAACTTATCATACTTTAATATATAGCTAAACAAATGTCATTTTTTCTAAAAGGTAATATAGTTATCATCTATAAGTACACTGCAATTTCGGCACAATATTTCCTTAACTTAGAGATATCAAAAATAAACTTATGAAATCGCTATCATTTGCTATTATAAACAATACTGGAGATATGAGCGATTCCATATGACCTTAAAAAATAAATTATATACATATGAAAAACGCTAATATTATTGGTTTAAAAGAAGCCGACTGCCAAAACATTTCAGAAAAACTGAATATATTACTGGCCAACTACTCCGTATTTTATCAAAATACAAGAGGATCTCACTGGAATATCAAAGGTGAGCAATTTTTCACATTACACCCCAAGTTCGAAGAATTATACAACAGTTTAGTTTTAAAAATCGATGAAATTGCAGAACGTATATTGACTTTAGGAGCAACTCCGACACATAATTATTCAGATTACCTGCAGGTTTCTACCATTAAAGAAAGCAAAGAAGTAAGCGATGGCAACAAAAGCGTAGAGATCATTCTAAATTCTTTTAAAGTTGTCATTGATTTACAAAGAGAACTTCTAGACATTACAGACAAAGCTGGCGACGAAGGTACCAACTCACAAATGAGCGATTATATTACCGAGCAGGAAAAAGAAGTTTGGATGTATAACTCTTATTTAGGGAAGTAAAAACAAGACAAAATCATTACAATATTAAAAAATCGTCTTACATTTAGACGATTTTTATTTTAAATAAACTAAATTTGTGTTAAAATTACACAATATGCACAATATGACTTTTAATTCCATTCTCGACAACGATTTCTATAAAATTACCATGCAAAACGCTGTGGTAAAACTTTTCCCGAGTCAAACTGTAAAGTATGAATTCATCAATCGTGGGAAACATCATTTTCCTGAAGGCTTCGATCATGCTTTAAGAGAAATCGTCAATAAAATGGCCGAACTGAAACTCACTAAAGACGAGAAAAAATTTCTGGCAAAAACCTGTCCTTATCTAGATCTTCCTTATTTAGATTTTCTTGAAGGTTATCATTATGATCCGTCTGAAGTAAAAATCCTGCAAACTGGCAACGATTTGTCTGTAACCGTTGAAGGACTTTGGTATCGCACGATTCTGTGGGAAGTCCCATTATTGGCTCTAATCAGCGAGTTGCATTACGAAATGAATCATATGGAAAGAGATTCTAACGAAATTGTAATGGCCAAAACATTAGAGAAAGCAGATTCATTAAATAAATTAGGCGTCACATTTGCAGAATTTGGCACGAGAAGAAGACATTCTTATAAAGTACAAAACCTGGTGATGGAAGCTTTAACGCAGAAAAAAGAATCTACATTTATAGGAAGCTCCAACGTACATTTCGCAATGAAATACGGCGTAAAACCAATTGGAACCCACGCCCACGAATGGTTTATGTTCCACGGAGCTGAATTTGGTTTTAAAATGGCCAACGAATTAGCGCTTGAACATTGGGTTGATGTTTATCGTGGTGATTTGGGAGTGGCGCTTTCAGACACCTACACTACCGATGTTTTCTTTCAACAGTTCGATAAAAAATTCGCCAAACTTTTTGATGGCGTTCGTCATGACAGCGGCGATCCGTTAGAATTTGCCGATAAGACGATTGCTCATTATCAACGTCATTCAATTAACCCATTATTTAAGTACATTATTTTTTCTGACGGACTAAATCTCGAAAAAGTAGAAGAAATCACCAATTACTGCAAAGGAAAAATTGGGGTTTCTTTCGGTATCGGAACCAATCTCACCAATGATGTCGGTTTAAAACCAATGAATATCGTAATGAAACTTATTGGCGTTCAGTCTTTAAATAAAGAATGGATTCCGACTGTAAAACTATCTGATGAACATGGAAAATACACCGGTGATCCGAAAATGATCGAGCTGGCGAAGGAGTTTTTAAGAATAAAAGATTAATAATAATAAAAGCTGTATTTTGTATTTAAATTAGAATTGAGTATTAAATATTAATTCATTAAATTAGCTTATTATCAAATCATTAAAACTTATTCTATGAAAAACATGAATTCAACAAAGCTTTCAAGAAGAGCACTAAAAGAGATCAAAGGAGGGAACGACCTTCAACCAGCTTTAATCTGTAATTGTAGTGGGGAAGCCCTAATTATGTGCCCTGATGGAACTATTTCCATGACAGATTATATTTGCGCAGAGAATGGAAAGTGTATCGCAAATATCGGTTTTTGTAATAACGAACCAGTTTTAGAACCAGTTTAAAAATTAAAATTTCAGAAAATCTACAAAATAATAAAGCCTCGTAATAATTATGAGGTTTTTTTTGTACTTATAAATTCTTAATGTTCTAAAAAATTAAATTAAAGTCCTCAAACCGCAAAATAATTTTTTGTTTCGTAATTTTGAGAAATGGAAATCACTTACCTGATCATTGGATGTTTTGCCGGAGCTATTATTGGCGCGGTTCTTATTTATTTTATTTTGAAGTCGTCCAGGGTTCTAAGAAGTTCTTATGATGAACTCAATTATTTAAATATTAAAACGAAAGCAGATTTAGAAAACTTAAATCTGAAAATTCAGGATTTAGATCAAGTCATTAAGAATGAAAAAGATTTTAATCTTCAGCAGTCTGATCTTTTAAATGATCTTAAGAATGAATTTTCCAAAATTTCAGCAGAAAACACTTTTCTTCAGACTCAGTTTGATGAGCAAAAACTTTTAAATCAAAAGCAAAATGCTCAAATTGAATCGATTCTGAATGAAAAACAGCATTTATATGCTAAAAACTCAGAATTAACTGCTCAAAATGAAGGTTTACATCAATCACTAGAAACTCAGAAAGAAGAAATTAAAAAAATTCAGGAAGAAGGAAAACTTCAGTTTGAAAATTTGGCCAACAAAATTTTAGAAGAAAAAACAGAAAAGTTCACAACCGTTAATCAAAATAATCTTAAAAATATTCTTGAACCATTTCAGGAGAAAATCAATGATCTAAAAAACAAAGTCAATGAAGCTTACGAAAAGGAAAATAAAGAACGTTTTTCTCTCGCTGAAAAAGTAAAAGAACTTGCTCTGCTCAATCAACAGATTTCCGAAGATGCTAAAAAACTCACCAAAGCCCTGAAAGGAGAAAGCAAAACTCAGGGAAATTGGGGCGAAATGATCCTGGAAAGTATTCTGGAAAAATCGGGATTGGTAAAAGGAAGAGAATATTTTCTGGAGCACGAGCTCAGAGACGAAGATAACAAAGCTTTATTTTCAGAATTTTCGGGCAAAAAAATGCGTCCGGATGCAGTTGTAAAATATCCTGACGAAAGAAATGTAATCATTGACTCTAAAGTTTCTTTGACCGCTTTTACTGAATTGGTGGACGAAACAGATTCTGATATTTATCAAATAAAAGTCAACCAGCATTTATCATCCATAAAAACCCACATCAGCCAATTGAGCCAAAAAGCTTACGATGATTATGGGAAATCGCTCGACTTTGTGATGATGTTTATCCCAAGTGAACCGGCTTATATTGCTGCAATGCAGGCCGATCAAAACCTTTGGAATTTTGCTTACGAAAAGAGAATTTTACTTTTAAACCCGAGCAACCTGATCACTTCTTTAAAACTGATCGCCGATCTTTGGAAAAGAGAATATCAAAACCGAAATTCTATGGAAATTGCCGATCGCGGTGCTAAATTATATGATAAATTTGCCGGCTTTGTAGAAAATCTTGAAAAAGTTGGGAAGAATTTAGACCAGGCAAAAAATGTTTATACAGATGCTTTCAAGCAGCTTTCTACCGGAAATGACAATCTGATTGCTCAGACCCAGAAATTAAAATCTCTAGGAATTAAAAATAAGAAAGAGCTTCCACAAAGCTTGATCAATGGTATAAATAATGATTTATAATTGATAAATGATTTTTAAAAATTATTTTTGCATCAATTATCAATCATTTACCACTTATGATCATCGAAAGTTTCCAGAACGAAAAGATAAAACACATTACCAAACTCCTTACAGACAACCGCTTTCGTAAAAAGTCGGGAGTTTTTGTGGTAGAAGGGCAACAGGAAAACGAAAGAGCTCAGCAGTATCATTTTGAAGCCGTAGAATTTTTTATCTGCGAAAATATTTTCAAAGGAAAGACTCCTAAAGAAAAAATTCACTTTGTCAATGATAAGGTTTATGAGAAAATTGCGTATCGTGGGAGTTCAGAAGGGATCATCGGAATCTATAAAACCAAAGAAGCTCCTCTTAATAGCTTTAAACCAAAAGAAAACTCAACCATAATTATTGTTGAAGGCGTTGAAAAACCCGGAAACCTGGGTGCGATTTTAAGAAGCTGTGAAGCTTTCGGAATTGATGCCTTGATTGTTGCTGACGGAAAAACAGATTTTTACAATCCAAATGTAATCCGGTCAAGTGTGGGTTGTCTTTTTGGAATGGATGTTTTTCAGGCTGACAATAATGAGGTGTACGAATTTTTACAGAAAAACAGCTTCAACATCTATACAACCATAATGGATGAGACTTCAAAAGATATGTTTGAGCGAGATTTCAAAAAGCGTTCAGCAGTTTTATTCGGCACCGAACATTCGGGATTGAGTAACTTCTGGTTTGGGAAAGGTGAGAATACATTAATACCAATGACAGGAAGTATTGACTCCTTAAATTTGAGTAATGCAGTAGCCATTACCTGCTATGAAGCTTTAAGACAAAAGAAATCTTAAACGATAAGACATAAAAAAACCGTCTCGCTAAGCGAAACGGTTCTTTTATTGTAGCAGTAGCTAGAATTATTTCTTAACTTTAGCTGAATCAGACTTAGCTTCAACGCTATCTTTCTTCATATCAGCAACAGCTTTAGTAGAATCAACAGCAACGTTAGCTGTAGAATCGATAGCGTTCTGAGTTGAATCAGCGTTAGCTTCGATAGAATCGTTAGTACCAGTTGTAGCTTCACCTTTCTTACAAGCAACTAAAGAGATAGCAGCGATAGCAGCTACGAATAATGACTTTTTCATAATAAATTAAATTTAATTTTGTTAATATTGTTTTTTAAATCTTTTTCTCTGTTCGGTTATTTGAACAAGACAAAGGTATAGCAGATATAAAATTTGTTTATGAAAAATAATTGTAATAACTTTGTAAAATCGTTTTACAAATAAACAAAACTGATAATCAACAATTTAACTACTTTTTTATAAAGTGACAGATTTAGACCTCTTACATTTTGAGCAGCTCAAAAAGGACGTTCAAGCTAAATATTTGAAAGAATACACCCCTTCTTATGATGAAATATCTAAGTGGAAGGGTATTGATATCATCTATTTTCAGGAAGACCTTAGGAAAAAAGCCAAAGGGAACATCAGTGAAAAATCTTTTTACACTTATTTTAAATCATCTCCTGTATCAAAATTACCTCGTATCGACATGCTCAATTTATTGAGCATCTATGCAGGTTACGACTCTTGGTACGATTTTAAAAAGAAGCATCTTTTTGCCGGAGAATTACTAAGTGATGAAAAGGATTTGAGTGATGAAGAACTGAAAGAATTAGAAAAAACAGTTTCGAGCGCATTAAACTTACCTAAAACCGAATCCGAACCTAAAAAGACGGAGTTTAACAGTGAAGAAAACACTGTTTTACAAAAAAACAATATTGAAAATCAGCCAATTGAAAAAAAACAACCTATTTCGGAAATTGCTGAAAGATCCGAAATTAAGCCTTTAAAAAAGAACCATCAAAGGACTGCATGGATTGCTGCAACATTGGTTTTTGTAACTTTATTAGGCCTTTTGGGTTTTAAAGATGAAATTTTTCAAAAAACTTATGTGTATTGCTTTACAGATGCCGACAGAAATCTAAACGTTCAGCGTGATATTGAGATTAAAGTAATCAAAGAAAATGAATCTCCGATTTTATACAGAATAAAACCTGGTGAATGTTTCAGATATCCTACAAAAGACAAAACACTGAAAATGCTGATCAGCTCTACGGTTTATGAAGATCTTGAGGTCAACAGAAATCTAGAGAATGCTCCTGAAAATGAAACAATAGAGCTCAAGCCTGATGATTATAAAATGGCACTTTATTATTTCTCTATAAAAGATATTAACGGAGAAAACTCTGAACAGCTCATCAAGCAGAAAAGAAAGCAGCTGGAAAACCTGATCAGCAATATGGCTACAATAACGCAGGTTTATGACAGTGACATCTACGGCCTTGAAACTTTAGATAAGCAGGATTATATTACTTTGGTAACGACACCTACCACTTCACTAAAGAACCTGAACGTAATCGAAATGAAAAAAGATAAAGGAAAAATAGTATCTATCAAATTTAAAATCTCAAACCATGAAAACAATAAATAACTTTTTGTTTTTAACGATACTTCTTGGCGTGATCATGACCGCCTGCACAAAAAAAGAAGAACACAACAATATAAGCGATCTTGAAAAATTAAGAAACACAAACAATATCAATGTCCCGATGGACAGCACGCAAGCAATTAATTCTATTACTCTGCAAAAAGTACAGGACGTGCTTGATCTGTCTACGCTTTACCTTTCCGGAAATAAAAAGACAGAAATAGACACTGCTATTTACTCAAAAATTGAAAAATATTTTCAAAAATCTGATTCTACGACTTTTCACGGGCTGTTTAAAGAACTTGAAAGCCTTAAAGTAAAAAAGGTGAAAGTGAGTAATATTAATGTTTTTAAGAAAATTAATGATAAAGACACCTTAGATTTTGCAAAGTTTAATGTGGAATATATTGGTGATAAAAATAAATCGATCGGAAATTTCAAAAGAAGTGCACAATATACGCTTGTCTCAAAAGCAACAGAAAAAAATAAAGAATTTAAGTTTTACTTTATTAAATTCTATTCTGATTTAACAGAAAAAGACAGCACATCAGTAGCTGTCACAAGATAGTCTAAGGGGATATCATTTTCCCAGACATCATCAATTATATCATCGGGGTTAAAATAATTAACTCCGATTTTTTTTGAATTTTTTGAAATATTTTCAAAGAACTGATCATAAAAACCTTTTCCATATCCTACTCTATTCCCTTTAAAATCACAATAAAGCAAAGGAGTAATCACAAAATCAAAATCTAGCACTTCCGAATCTTCATTTGAAAAAGGCTCTGAAATCCCCCAATTATTGGTTTCAAATTGAGTGTCGGATAAAATTTCAACAGAAATTAATTTTGTATCGACAATTTTAGGAACAAACACTTTTATATTTCTGCTTAGAAAATAATCAATAAAAATCTGGGTATTTATTTCTTTAAATTTTTCAATCGGAATGAAAATATGGACTTTCTGGTTGGAAACCGGTTTAAAAAAATTGATGAAATTTTCAAAAATTCTTTCAGACAAAAGGAAAACCTCACCTTGTGACAGATTTTTTCTTTTTTCGAGAAATATTTTTCTGATTTCTGATTTTTTCATTCTCAAATTTATAAAAAATAGCTTTATACAAAGCCATTTTAGAAATAGCGCTCCTAGGCCAAATTTTGTTGCAGTATTTATCTACACAAATAAAAATCCTACGGAGTTTTCCAACAACATTTAATTCAACAAAAAAGTTTGCACTCATACGGAGCGCAAACTTTATATTATTATAAACCTTAGGAATTACTATCCTAAAATTTTATATATTTTATCAGACAAACGAACCCTGAACGGAAGCTCAAAAGTAATTTGATCTCCTGCTTTTGCTGTTTCACAAGAGCTGCCATCAACCAGCATTTCAGTAATTGTAATTTCCTGTTCACCGGTTGTAGGACCAGAAATTAAAATCTTATCCCCAACTGAAACTTCATTATTTTCAATTAAAAACTGGGCAATCTTTGATTTTGTGTAGTAATGTTCAGCTTTTCCGAGCAGCGTTTTTTTAACAGCAATCTTCTGACGAATATTTTTTGAATCAACTTTCGCTAAAGGTTTATTGGGTAAATCACCTGATTTTTTAAAGGTCAGAGCATCAGATTTTCCTTTTCTGAAAACTTTATTTCCTACCTGCAATCCCTTTCGTAGTGCGACTTGTTCTTTTACTGGTAAATGCGTTATTTCTAAACATTCTGTTGAACAACAGTTTTCCATTGCCGTCTTACAGTCATCACATTGTATAAATAACAAATGGCAGGCATCATTGGCACAATTGGTATGATTATCACAAGGTTTTCCGCATTGATGACACTGTGAAATAATATCGTCCGTAATTCTTTCACCTAACCGATGATCAAATACAAAGTTTTTACCTAAAAATTTACTTTCAACACCATCTTCCTTTACCTGACGTGCATACTCAATAATTCCACCTTCCAATTGGAAAACATTTTTAAAGCCCTGATGTTTAAAATAAGCGCTGGCTTTTTCACAACGGATTCCGCCGGTACAATACATCAGCAAATTTTTATCTTCTTTAAAATCCTGAAGCTGTTCGTTGATAATCGGTAAACTTTCTCTGAAGTTTTCTACATCCGGAGTAATGGCACCTTCAAAATGACCGACTTCACTTTCGTAGTGATTTCTAAAATCAACGACAATCGTATTGGGATCTTCAAGCAAATTATTGAATTCTTGTGCCTTAAGGTGAATTCCTTTATTGGTCACATCAAAAGTATCATCATTCAGGCCATCGGCAACAATCTTATGCCTAACTTTAATTGTTAATTTTAAGAAAGAATGGTTGTCTTGCTCAATAGCCACGTTGAGACGAATGCCTTTCATAAAATCATAGGCTTCCAGCGTATTTTTAAAATCATCCAATTGATCTGCAGGAATACTCATTTGAGCATTAATTCCTTCATGAGCAACGTAAATACGACCCAATGCATCAAGTGCATTCCAGGCTATAAATAATTCGTCGCGAAATTTTTTGGGATCTTCAATTTTGGCATACGCATAGAAAGACAAAGTAAGGCGTTGCTTACCGGCTTCATCAATAAGCTGAGCTCTTTCTTCTGCGCTTAAGGTGTTATACAGTTGCATGCTATAAACGTTTTAAGTGAGAAAAATATTTTTGCAAAGATAATACTTTTAAACTGAGTTCATCAAAGTGATAATTATCACTAGGACATTCCTGAAGTGGTAAAAATGTCAGTATTTTTTTTAATTAATTCTTAAGCTTTGTTAATAATACTTCGTAAATTATGACTTAAGATATAAAATGACACAATACTCGTTAAATTTTAGTTAAAACGGTAACACAGCATAGTAATTGCATACTTATTTAACAGTAAATTTGTGTTCAACAATACTATAATTAAAACAGAAAACATACAATGAAGAGTACTTTTAAAAAACTTTTACCATTTGCCGTTGTGGGGATCCTATCAGGAGCTACTACCGTTGGCGTACAACAATATTTAGTTCACGATTCTAATAACGGGGATCAATCTTATTTTACCAAATCAAACAACGCCTCTTTTGTAGGGATGAATACTGCAACCGTGGGTGATGATTTTGTGAAAGCGTCTAAAATGACCGTACCAGCTGTTGTTACGATTAAAAATTATCAAAACAGGGCATCAAGCAGAGCTTCTGAGCAGGATTTGTTTGACTTCTTTTTTGGTGATCCTCTTGGAGGAAAAGGTCAACAAAGACAAAAGCAACAGCAAGCGCCAGACAATATGCCTTCAGGATTAGGATCAGGAGTAATTATTTCTCCGGACGGGTATATTATTTCAAACAATCACGTTGTGGCGGGAGCCAATAAGCTTGAAGTTGTTTTAAGCAATAAAAAATCCTATATCGCAACATTGGTAGGTACAGATCCCAACACCGATATTTCATTATTGAAAATCGAAGAAAAAGGTTTGCCTTATTTAAACTTTGCCAATTCTGACAATATTGAAGTTGGACAATGGGTTTTAGCAGTAGGAAATCCGCTTGGACTGAATTCTACAGTTACAGCGGGAATTATTTCTGCGAAAGGAAGAGGAATAGGAATTCTGAGCGGACAGGGAAAAGCAACAAACCCAATCGAAAGCTTTATACAAACTGATGCCGCTATTAATCCCGGGAACTCAGGAGGAGCATTGGTGAATGTGAATGGTGATTTAATTGGAATTAATTCAGCGATCTCATCAACAAACGGATATTATCAAGGATACGGATTTGCTGTTCCGGCGAATTTAGCAAGAAAAATTATTGAGGATATCAAGAAATTCGGTATTGTACAAAGAGGTTTCTTAGGTGTAAATTCTTTAGACTTATCAAATGATCAGCAAGTTGCTTTTTACAACCAAGAAAAGAAAACCAATATAAAGACTGGTTCAGGAGTTTATATTATTGGACTTCCAGACAATAGTGGTGCACAGGATGCAGGAATGAAAATTGGTGATATCATTACTAAAATTGACGGAGTCAACATTACAGATTTTGCTGATCTCTCTGTTGCCATCGGAAGTAAAAGACCAGGTGACAAAGTACAGGTAACCTATACAAGAAACGGAAAAGAAACAACATCAACCGTTACCCTGAGAGATCAAAAAGGAGGAACTTCTGCCAGAACCAAAGCTGATCTAAGCGTTACCGAAAAAATAGGTGCCGAGTTCCAAAGTCTGGATGACAGAACGAAAGCTTACTATGGATTAAGCAGCGGAGTTGTTGCTAAAAATGTAGTGGAAGGAAGCGAAATCGCTAAGGCGGGTATCGTTGACGGTTATATCATTACAGAAATTAACGGGAAGCCAGTAAATTCTCAGAAAGATGTAGAAAACTTATTAAATAAATTCACCGGAACAGGTCAGATAAAATATATGGATGATTACGGAAGAGGTTATCAAAGAGGATTCAAAATGCCTTAGTAGAAACAAATACTAAACAAAAAACGCTGCAGACTTCAAAATCTGCAGCGTTTTTTTTATGTTTTTTAAAATTACTTTCTATTCATTTTTTCAGCAATTATTTTCTTTTTATTCCTTTCATAAATCACCTCAACGATCTTACCGCCCATCCATGCGAATGGAAAAAAGACAAGGAAGATAGAAATTTTATAGAACGTAGGATGATAAGGAAGAATAATTACATCAAGCATTGCAATAAAAAGCATGATGAAACCAATAAGAATCGCATAAGCTACTTTTGCATATTTTACAATCATCGCAGTAACAACGCCACCTACAGTAGTACCAAGCCCAGAAATAAAAAGCAGAAAGCCAAAAAAGGCATCATTATTTTTCATGCTTTCTAAAAATCTCTGCCAATGCTCAAACGGAGCAAATGCATCAAAGGTAACCCACTTAGGAAAAGCCCTTATACCAAGAGTGATTATAAGTCCTGCAATCACAAGACCTACCAAAACCGCAAATGTATTTCTTATAAAACTCATTAATCCTGATGTGCAATCATAGAAATTTCGATATCAACATTCTTTGGCAAACAAGAAACCTGTACAGTCTCACGAGCCGGGAAGCTTTCAGCATCAAGATAAGATGCATAAATATCATTCATTACCGCAAAATCATCCATACTTTTAAGGAAAATACTCGCTTTAACAACATTTTTAAACGTCATGCCTGCTTCTGTAAGAATCGCTTCAAGGTTTTTCATTACCTGATGTGTTTCTTTCTCAATTCCTTCTACCAATTTACCCGTTGCAGGATCTACAGGAATCTGACCAGAGATATACAAAACTCCGTTGGCAAGATTTGCCTGAGAATAAGGACCAATAGCTGCAGGAGCATTAACTGTGTTGATGATTGTTTTCATATATAGATTTATTTACTTTAAAAATCATACCAAATCATTTACGATTTGAATATACTTTATTTTGGGTGCAAAGATAAAATTTATATTGTAAAATCAGTATGACTTTAGAAAGGTGCATTAGGCTGAGTAAAACTTCTGTCTTTATACTTCAATGCATCGCTTAATATATTTGCTTTAATTCCGATAAAGAAATCATACACTTTGTATTGCCCAAAAGGAACCCAGTTAAAGTTAATGGTAAAACTACGTTGATCTCTTGAGAAACCAATTCTTGTGTAAGCTAGCTCTTTCGTCACCATATCGTAATGCGTACTTCCGTTGATATTCCAGTAGGGAGTAAGCTTTAAGCTTCCATCCAGACCGATGGATGCTATTTTATTCGCGGTTCTCGTCAAGTTTCTCGAATATTGATAATTGGCATTCACATTCAGGGTCCAGGCCTGATCAAAATGAGCATAGTTATCATCATCAAAGAAGTAATTCTCGTTTCTGATTTCACCTTTTTGCGAATAGGTTTTGGCGTAATCTTTTTTCTCTCCAAACAATTCGCTGCTTAAAGGATAAGAAAGCTGCACATTGAAGCCTTGCACGCTAAACGAACCGAAATCTTCTGTTCTAATACCGGTATCTGATCCCGGAGCAAATAAAATCTTGTATGGCTCAATCGACAAACTTGTATTTACGCTTAGTTTATTATCGAAGAAAGAAGACTGCCCGCTCACCGAAATAATCGACCACGGATGGCTTTTTGCAGCAAAGTTGTAATTCCCGCTGATATTTAAAGATTCGAAAATCTTCATTTTTTTCACACCGGTAGAATCACTTTTAGACTTTACCTTCATTTCGATATTGTTACCGATGTTATAGCTTAAGGCTCCCACCATTCCCGTCGTCGGCGTTCCTACAATTCCTTTATCAAAAATAGAATATGGCGTTAAAGCTCCATTGGCATTATAGAAATTTTTGAAATATCCAAATTGCTCACCACCAAAATCAGGAGAATATGTGAAGCCAATACTTGGTGTCACCATATGTCGTATCGCTTCTATTGTAGATCCTTTTTTGAAGTTGAGCATTCCGTACAACTGAGTCTGCACACTTGCAGATGTAGAAAATATACTATATCCGGCAATTTGCTTATTGATCTGGTCAACCTCTATATTTTGTACAGGATCATAATATTTCGTAAGCGTTTTTGTTGTTAAAGCATTATCAATTGTCGCTGACAAACTGAATGTGAAATACTTGGCAAAAGTCGTATTAGTTCCTAATGCAATATTATTTTTTAATCCAGTTTGTAATTTATCCCACATGGCGTCGGTAAATAATTCTCCTTCTTCTGTACTTACAAAGTTAGAAAGGTTCAATCCTGTATTTACCGTTATGTTTTCTAATAATCCGGATCTTACACCGGTTTTAGACTTAAATAAATAAAACTGATTGATCGCAACATTCATCTGTGGTAAACGCAAATCTGCCAATCCGGTCGCAAAATTCTGAGAATAAGAAGCTGTACCGGTAATGGTTGCCGGAAGTTTCAGAAATCTTTTGGTAAGCGTCAATGTAGAGTTTTGCTGAGTTCTCAAAACACTCTGATCCAAAATATAGTTGTTGTTCACTGTATTGTTGTAGAATGTCTGACTCGTCACATCTACGGATGCAGAAAATGTAAGGAAAGGGTTTGCTTTTGTATCTTGAGTATGCCTCCAAGCAATTCTGTATGTTCCTGTTTTACTATAATTATCAAGACCTTTAATTCCTCTTACGGTACTTCCGATATCTGCTGAGAAATTACCTGAATATCGGTATTTTTTAAGATAATTCATTTCAGGTCTTATCGTCCAGCTTCCTTTTGTATAAATATCTGCCAGAACTTTCAGATCAAAATGTTCACCGATTGGCTGATAATATCCTATTCCGTTTAGAAAAAAACCGACATCTTCTCTTTCCCCAAAACTCGGAATCAAAATCCCTGCAGATCTTTTACTTGAAAACGGCAAAATCGCAAACGGTAAGATCAAAGGTGTCGGAACATCTTCGATATACATTTGTGACGGACCTACAATTAAAGACGAACTGTTTTTTCCTTTCTGCATTTTGATATAAGATGCCAAAAGGTGATAATCGGGTCTTGTGTCTTTTTTTTCTATATAATAAGTATCGGTCGTGAACTCTGCATGTCGCATTACGAAGACAGAATCGTTGTATTTTTTGGTTTTATCTGCTACAATTAATCCTTCACTTTCCTCAGTTCTTGCGTTATAAGCAATTGCTTCTCTGGTTTTCGTATTATAATTAAAGCTTTCCACTTCATACTTTTTCCCTGCCTGATTCACCTGAGCAAGCTCAAATACTTTGCCTAAAGAATCTAGCTTTCCACGGGCAAAAACCAGGCTTCTCTCTTCATCGATTGAGATATAATCTGCATCTATCTGCATATCCTGATATTTTACCTGAGCATTTTTATTCAGGTAAATCATCCTTTTCGGAACATCTCTACGAATGTCATCAGCTTTATAATCTACTACAGCGTCTAGAGATTCTTTGGGTGCAGCTATGGTATCCTTTTTGGAAATAGTATCATTAATTATCGTAGCTTTAACTACTTTTTTAGGACCTTCCTGTGCTAAAAAACTGTTAAAAATTAGGATAATTAAAAATTGTAATATATTTTTGAAGACGGTTTTGTCCAATTTTGTTCTGTATAATTTGGCTCAAAATTAATATAATTTTTATAACTGTATGATGTACAAACTAAATTTTAAAACAATTTTAGCATTTCTACTGATATTCTTCACCTCTTTTACTTTTGCACAAAAAAAATTCACTGTAGTTTTAGATGCAGGGCATGGGGGAAGCGATAACGGAGCCAACAGAAATTATCCCGATCTGGGTCTTGTTCAAGAGAAACATGTAACGTTGGGAATTGTGCTGAAATTGGGAGCAATGCTTGAGAAAAACAAAGAATTCAAAGTTATTTATACCCGAAAAATAGACGAATACCCTTCTTTGACAGACAGAACCAATACCGCGAACCGAAGTAGAGCAGATTTATTTATCTCTGTACACGTAAACTCTTCGCCTAGCCGTTCTGCTACTGCAAGAGGTACCGAAACTTTTGTACAAGGTCCTGCTCAGAACAGAGAAAACCTTGAAGTGGCAAAACAGGAAAACAGTGTAATTTATCTTGATGAAAAAGATAAAGAAACGTTTGCCTCTTACGACCCGTCTTCACCAGAATCTTTAATTGCCTTAAAACTACAGCAAAGTAAATATCTTGAAAACAGCTTAATCGTAGGAAGTTTTGTAGAAGGAAACTTTGAAAAAAGCGGTCGTTTTTCGCGTGGTGTAAAACAAGAAAACTTACACATCTTAAGAAGAAGTGCCATGCCTTCTATCCTTATTGAAACAGGATTTGTTAATAATTATGACGACGCTGCATTCTTAAATTCCGAAAGAGGACAAGTAGAAACAGCAGAAAACATCTATAAAGCAATTATTGATTACAAAAAAGCGGTTGACAGAAAAACAGGTGCACAAGTCATTACCAGAAAACCGGAACCTGAAAAACCGGCAGAAGTAGCATTGAAGAACGACTTCAGAATTTTATTGATGACCATGCCTGTAAAATATAATGATGGAGATCCTGAATTGAAAGGGTTAAATTATATTCTTCCTATCAAAGAAAACGGATTGTACAAATACTATTACGGCGTTACCAATATGGCTTCTGTAAAAGATATCAACCTTAAAACAGCAAAAGATGCAGGTTTCAGAAACTCTTATGCGGTAGGATTTATGCCAAATCAGAAACTGAGCATTGGTTATTATAACATTGAAGTGTATGTAGGAAAAGAAAAACTAAGCGCAAATTCTTATATTCTTCAAACCCTGAAAGACGTAGACCGAAATAAATCTAACGGAATGTTCTACTACACCTACGGAAAAGTTTATACCTTGGAAGATGCTGTAAAACTTCAAAAAGAATTGGAAAGCAAGGGAATAAAAAACACCGTAATTCAGAAGAATTTTAAATAACCCCTATAATTTTGAAGTTTAAAAATTTATTAATATTTTTGCAACCTCAAAATTTGGTCTATTCGTCTAGTGGTCAGGACTCAAGGTTTTCATCCTTGCAACAGGAGTTCGATTCTCCTATAGACTACCAAAAAGCTTTCTATTTCAGAGAGCTTTTTTTATGCGTTTTTATCAAATTATATCTATCCAAACCCAAAAAACGCAACAAATATTCTTGATTTTTTGTACATTTAGGCTACAACTTACTTTTATGAAAAAATCAATACTCTTAATTTCATTCTTATCACTACTTTTTAGCTGCGACAACAAAAACAAAGCAAACGATTTAGCGCTGAGAGAACAGGAATTACTGAATAAAGAAAAATTATTTGCACAAAAAGAAGCCGAATACCAATCTTTACTAAAAATGAGAGACAGTATTTTTAATCATAAAAGCTCAGATTCAATAAAAATTACGAAATGGTCTGATGAAATTTCCGGAGCGTGGACGGGCAAAGTAATCTGTACCGAATCGAACTGCAGCGATTATGTAGTGGGAGATCAGCGTACCGACACCTGGGAATTCGACAGCGATTCTATACAGCTATTTACAAAAATCATCAGTAACAACAATCTGGTAAGATTATATTCAGGTAAATTTGAGAATAATGAAATCAAACTTAATTTCAAAACCGATTCCACAGCAAAAAAACAGGTAGACATGAATGTCCTGCTTAATGAAATATCGCCAAGCAAAATCAGAGGAACAAGAACCGTCTCAGTTGACAATTGCAGGGCAAGATTTTCTGTAGAATTAATACGTTCCACCAAATAAGCAGAGATGATTCTATTAAGCATACACAACCTCAGTCTCCCTATTGAAGATCCTGTATTGAAGTTTCTTTTGGTACTTATCATCATTCTTGCCGCACCACTTTTACTCAACAAAATAAAAGTTCCTCATCTTTTAGGATTAATCATTGCGGGTGCAGTAATTGGCCCAAACGGATTTAATGTACTGGCGAGAGACAGCAGCATTGTAGTTACCGGTACCACCGGGCTGCTTTATATTATGTTTCTCGCCGGCCTGGAAATCGACATGGGAGATTTCAAGAAAAATAAATGGAAAAGCCTTACTTTCGGGTTATTCACCTTCATCGTTCCCTTTGTTTTGGGATATTTGGGAGGATATTATATTCTAAATTTTTCGGTATTAACTTCCGTACTTTTTGCCAGTTTATTTTCATCTCATACTTTGATTGCCTATCCGCTGATCAGCAAATTGGGCATCGCAAAAAACCCGGCAGTCAATATAACCGTTGGAGGAACGATGATTACAGATGTTTTGGCATTATTGGCTCTTGCCATCATTGTAGGTATGTCTCAAGGTGATGTAGGAACAGAATTCTGGGTAAAACTGTCGGTTTCTTTTATTGTTTTCGGGCTCATCGTTTTGGTGATTTTCCCGATGATAGGAAGGTGGTTTTTCAAGAAAGTAGATGATAAAATCTCACAATATATTTTTGTATTGGTTATGATTTATCTGGCTGCTTTATTGGCCGAATTAGCCGGAGTTGAAGCCATAATCGGAGCATTCTTTGCAGGACTTGCCTTAAACAGACTAATTCCGCATACTTCTTCGCTGATGAACCGTGTAGAATTTGTCGGAAACGCCATATTTATACCTTTTTTCCTGATAAGCGTAGGAATGCTGATCGATTTTAAAGTTTTTTTTGAAAGCTGGGAAACTTTGGAAGTTGCAGCCATTATGCTTGTTGCGTCCATTGGCGGGAAATATCTTTCGGCTATTGCCACACAAAAAACATTCAGACTTTCCAAAGAAGAAGGAAAACTTATTTTCGGTCTCAGTTCCGCTTCCGCAGCAGCAACATTAGCTTCAGTAATGGTCGGTTACAATATCATCATTTCAGAAACAGAAACCGGTGAACCGGTAAGGTTATTAAACGAACATATTCTTAACGGAAGTATTTTACTCATTCTCGTTTCATGTACCGTTTCATCATTTATTTCCATGTCGAGTGCTCAAAAGATCGCAGAACAGGATAATGAAGAGACAGTTTCCGGGAACAGTCACGAACAGGAAAATATTCTTTTAGCTTTAAATCATGAATCTACTGTAGAAAGAATGGTAAATCTTGGGATTTTAATTAAAGCTCATTCGAACACCGAAAATTTATTTGCTTTAAATGTTATTAATGAAGAAAAAAATGAATCTTCAGAAAAAAATGCAGACAAGCTACTCCATCAAGCTACCGATACAGCCGCAGCCGCAGATGTGAAAATACAGCCTTTAAAAAGATATGACAACGATGTCATCATTGGTGTAAACAATGTAATTAAAGAACAAAACATCACCGATCTTATTATCGCACTAGAAGACAGCAAGGGTTTTTCGCCGTCTTTTACAGACAATCTTTACAATGGTTATCTGCAGCGTGATGATGTAAACGTTCTGGTTTATCATGCCATTCAGCCATTAGCAACTATAAAAAACCATGCAGTAATGATTCCTGAAAACGCACATAAAGAAGCCGGATTTTTTCATGCTTTGCTGAGAGTTTGGAATATTGCAAGAAATTCGGGAGCAACAATCACCTTTTATGCTTCAGAAGAGATCGTGAACATTTTACAGAGGATCATTAAAAAAGCCAATATAGAAGCCGAATTTATCATTATGAGCAGATGGAAAGATGGCGAAGAGACCGCGGCTCAGCTCAAAGATAATGAAGCCCTTATTATTTTTATGGCAAAAAGAGGAATGAAATCATATATTCCACAAATGAGATTGATTCCTGAGCTTCTAAACAAAAATTTGAGTGATAAAAATTATTTACTGATTTTCCCTTTTTCAGAATTCGACAGTACAAATTCTGAGAAAAGATCGGTAGGAAATCATAATGATTTTATGGAAATAGGAAATATTGTAAATAATGTCTTCAGATAAACATGCTGAAAAACAAGCACGTAAAACTAAACATCAGTAAATTTTCATTCAAAATTAAATTTGATTTTGTTTAAAATATGAAAAACATTACTTTTGCAGAAGTTTAAAGACTGAGCAATCAGTCGACAGGATAAAAACCGGTAAACTTTACTCTAAAAAAGTAAATAAACACAGGCCTCACAAGACTACCAAATTTTACATCATGCCGAATTTAAAAATTCAAGAAGCACAACTTCTTTTTAATAAAATTCGCTCGAACCCGAAAGGGTATGATTTAAAAACTAGTACGGAAGGGATTACAGGCAAGGATGATAAAATTAGTTTCAAACTCTACAAGAGCGGAGAAAAAAGTATTTTTGAAGTAACCATCGACGGACTTACTTTTTCCAACTCTACCGGAGAATGGAATAATGCAATGATTATGTTGGAAAACATCATCACAAAATTAGGGAAAGAAACTGAAAATATTAAAGTACAACAGGCCTTAGACAAGCTTAAAAAGTACCTTTCAGAAGAAAACTAAAAAAAGTTAAAAATAATCAAAAATAAATTTGGTGGGTAACGAAAAAGTCTATAAATTTGCACTCACATTTAAACGATATGGCTAATCATAAATCAGCACTTAAAAGAATAAGACAAAACGAAGTTAGAAAAGTTCGTAACAGATATTACCACAAGACTGCTAGAACAGCAATCAAAGTGTTAAGAAATGAAGAAAATAAAACTTCAGCAACAGAACAGTTGCCTAAAGTTATCGCATTATTGGATAAATTAGCTAAGAAAAATATTATCCACAAAAATAAAGCGGCTAACTTGAAAAGTAAATTGACTAAGCACGTTAATAAATTAGCGTAACTATATAGTTGGCCCGTTCGTCTATCGGTTAGGACCTCAGATTTTCATTCTGGTAAGAGGGGTTCGACTCCCCTACGGGCTACTAAACTTAATTACTACTAACCGGGTAATTAAAATAAGAGTTGAAACTTATAAAAACAAAAAAGCTAACCCTGTGAATTTATTTACAGATTGGTAGATGGCCCGTTCGTCTATCGGTTAGGACCTCAGATTTTCATTCTGGTAAGAGGGGTTCGACTCCCCTACGGGCTACAAAAGAGATTTCATATTTTGAGATCTCTTTTTTTTATTATAATATGGTCAAAAGTCATCAATAAAAATCTTTTGATATAAAATTAAAAGTTATACTTTTGCAATTCATCAGATGATATGATGTTTTAAGTATGCAGATTCAAAGAAAAACTTTAGCGCAAGAAGTTGCAGACAGATTAATTGAAGGAATATCCAACGATGAATATGCTATTGGCGAAAAACTTCCGATTGAATCTGAGCTGATGAAAATCTATGGAGTCGGCCGATCAAGTATTCGGGAGGCGATAAAGATTTTGTCTATTCAGGGAATTCTCAATGTACAACAAGGCGTGGGGACTTTTGTAGTTTCTAAAAATGCTCACGAAACATTAGATTCTCAAATGAATAAAGCACAGATTGAAGAAGTACAGGAAGTACGCTCACTGCTTGATTCAAAAATTGCAGCAAAGGCAGCGATCAACCGAACTGAGGAAGATTTAAAAACAATTAAAAAATATCTTGATCTCAGAAATCAATTTGCAGAAGAAAATCTGGCAACAGAATGTTATCAGGCAGATATCAATTTTCATTTGGCTATCGCAGAATCTTGTGGTAACAATCTTTTAAAAGAAATCTATAAAGTAGCAACCAAACATATCATGAGCTCTTTCGAAACAAGACATCATAATAATACAGAATCATTTAAAATTTCTCAAAAAATACATACAGATCTTTTCAACGCAATTGAAAATGGAGATGTAGAGAAAGCTTCTGTCATTGCACAGAAAATTGTTGATCAGATTTATTAAAAAAATTTAATAAAATTCATCAGATGATATGATGAATAAAAATAGTACTATGGAAAATATAACGACGAAAACAATTGACACTACAAAAATTGTTTATCCAATTCTCTTTATGATCAGTTTTTCTCATTTTTTGAATGATCTGATTCAATCTACCATTCCTTCTTTGTATCCGATTCTGAAAGGAGAATTCAGTTTATCATTTGCTCAAATCGGAATTATCACATTGGTATTTCAACTTACTGCTTCAATTTTACAACCTTTTGTTGGAATTTATACCGATAAAAAACCAAATCCAAGATCTTTGGCGATTGGGATGGGATTATCAATGGCAGGATTACTTTTGTTAGCGGCTGCTCATCAATATTATGTTATTCTAATTTCTGTTGCATTAATCGGAATGGGATCTTCTATTTTTCATCCTGAAGCTTCAAGAGTTGCACAATTAGCATCAGGTGGGCAAAAAGGGCTGGCACAATCGATATTTCAGGTAGGTGGAAATTCAGGAAGTGCAATCGGCCCGTTGTTAGTTGCCTTAATAATTCTTCCTTTAGGACAGGGATATGTAAGTTTGTTTGCTATTGCAGCTTTCATCGGAATCATCGTATTGTGGAAAATCGGAAATTGGTATGCTGAAAGATTATCTCTGAAGAAATCAGCGAAACATCCAAGCGATATCATTGAGATACAATTATCCCGTAAAAAAGTTTTATTTTCTATTAGTATTTTATTGGCTTTGGTGTTTTCAAAATACATTTATCTGGCTTCAATGACCAACTATTTCACCTTCTTTTTGATTGATAAATTCCATGTTTCGGTACAAGATTCTCAACTTTATTTGTTCATATTTTTAGCTGCAGTTGCTGTAGGTACAATTTTAGGGGGAAGATTGGGAGATAAATATGGCAGAAAAAAGATTATTTGGATTTCTATTTTGGGAGCTGCACCCTTTACACTTTGTCTTCCTTACCTTTCACTATTCTGGACGATCATCTTTGCTGTTTTTATAGGATTGATCATTGCTTCAGCATTTTCTGCAATATTAGTTTACGCCACAGATCTTATGCCTAACAAAATAGGATTGGTTGCCGGTTTATTTTTCGGATTTATGTTTGGAATGGGCGGAATAGGTTCTGCGATATTAGGGGCAGTTGCTGACGACACCAGTATAGAATATGTTTTTAAAATCTGTGCATTCTTGCCGTTAATGGGAATTATCACCGCTTTTTTACCCAATATAAAAGGACATAAAAAATAGTCCTCACCAAAACTGATGAGGACTTAATAGAAATTTTAGGCTTGAAAAATTACTATAAAAAGTAACTTTCTGCCTAAAATTCTATTTTAATTGAGATCTTGTTTAAATTTCATCAAAAAGCTCCCTTTAGGGTTGGAGAAATAATTTTGATGAAATTTCCAAGACATTTTTCTTTTCCCCAACCCTAAAGGGAGTAAAAAACACCTTGAAAATTCTATTTTTGAATAATTTTTAAGCTAGCTTTAAATTCCAAAATTAATAAAAACACTTAATCTGGATTTTGCTTCAATATCTCCTCCTGCCAAATTGGTATATGTTGGAAGCATTAATTCTGTTCCCAAACTCGCCTTTTTGTAAGAAGCTTCAAAACCTAATTTTCCATACAAAGCACTTCCTGCAGTTTTCGGAAGATCTTCTTTATACTGACGGTTTCGGTCGTAAACCTCTCCTTGCAAGCCAGCTTTTGCAGACAAAATCATTTTCTCAGTTCCTACAATTTGGTAAAATCCGGTAGCGGAATAATTCCATTGGTTCCCAAACTGATAATGTTTTTTGTTCTCTGTTTTAATCGTATAATCGGTATTGAAAAGTACAGCCAATTTATTTCTTTGGAATCTGTAATTCAAAACAGCCTGATAATCCCAACTTCCGGTTCCCAATTGAAAACTTGGATTCACTCCTGAAACTCCTTTTTCATCAAATTTTCCCAGCGGAACCTTCACACCTACTCCACCATTCAATTCATGCCTATTATCTTTTGAATTGATCAGTTTATAAATTCCCATCAGATTAAAATCTCCGATTCCGTTGATATTAATGTCGCCCTGCAAAGTTTTCTTCTCGTGAAAATGAAACGGCAGACTTGCATAAACACTTAATTTTTGACTTATAGGTATTTTCGCCCAAAGCTGAATCGTATTGAAATACTGATCCTGTGTCAAGTCATTGACAAATAAATTTTCTTTCGCTTTATAATGCTGAGCAAAATATTTAACACCAATAAACTGTGGATTCAATAAAGATTCAAAACCTGAAGATCCATTTCCCGCAGCACATCCGCAAGCATCACATTCATTGAATAAAATTTCACTCAAATCATTTGAAATATATAAACTGTCATTGATTGTTTTAGCCTGATTTAAAGTAAATAAAATCAGACTTAAGATTAAAAATATCTTCTTCATGATAAAATAATTATTCCGCAAACTTTGGATTAGTAATAAAATTCTTATCAGATAAAGTCTTTAGAAAAGTAATAATAAATTGTTTTTCCTGAGTATTTATCGCGATTCCGATATGATTATTTTGTTTCAGTTGTGAATCTAGATTTGGATTGTCTTCTACACTATCTGAATAAAAATTGAGCACTGCTTCCAATGTGTAAAATCTTCCGTCATGCATATAAGGTGCGGTATATTCTACATTTCTTAAACTTGGAACTCTGAATTTCATCCAGTCATTTTGATCAAGCGTCACACGATGTCGTCCCGCATCTTTGAACTGAGTATTGTAATACATTCCGGTATTTCTGAAACTTTCATCGGTAAATAATTCTCCGCTGTGACACGATTTACATTTTTGCTGAAACAAAGCCATTCCTTGAGATTCTTCAGAACTAAAACTCTCTTTTCCTTGTTTAAAACGATCATATTTTGAATCACCTGAAATCAAAGTAGCCATAAACTGTGACAAAGCTTTCAGAACTCTTTCACCGGTAATATTCTCGTCTCCATAAGCCTGTTTAAACAATTTTTTGTAAACCTCATCTTTACTGAGTTTTGAAATAGCTTCAGGCATCGAACTATCCATTTCGTTCACATCTGTAATGGGAATAATCGGTTGTTCATTTAAATTGTGAATCACGCCATCCCACATATACCGTTTCAGAAAAACCATATTCTGAATCGCCGGTGCATTTCTGATTCCTATTCTGTCGTCAATTCCGTGACTTACCGTATGACCGTGATGGGTAAAAGCATTTTCCTGAATATGACAGAACCCGCATGAAATAGTATTATTTCTGGAAAGTCTGCCTTCATAAAATAATTTTCGTCCCAATTCCACTCCGTTTTTTGTGATAGGATTTTCTGATGGGTCGAAAGTCATTTCCGGAAAATAAGACGGAAACTGAAGACTTATCACTTCATCTTTTTCTAAAGGCTGAATCACCTCATCTGAACACGAAATAAAATTTAGAATAGATATTAAAAGCAGCCCTGTTTTAAAAATCTTCTTAATCATTGTGAACATGGTCAACTTTAAACATTTTGGTTAAATTATTCGTCACATTCACCAAATGTTGGTTAGAACCCATCGCCATATTATTAGTTGATGAAAGGCTTAGAGCAGTTTCTCCACTTAGATATTGATTAAAATCTGCCAAAATATGGATGGAAGGTTTTACACTTGCAGAAACTCTTGCTGTTGTCGGAAGATCCAAAGTCACTTCACGGTAAAGATCCGGAGTGTTGTTGGCGGTAACATTTCCCATGTTTCCGGTGTGATTCATAAATTCGGTGTTGGCAGAAGCTGTTCCATATTTCCCTTCTAGTTTTACGAAAATATAACCTGCAGCCCAAGACCAGGTCAAACTTTCCTTTTTAGCTTTTTCCCAAAATTCTGCCTGTCCGTTTTGTCCCAATAAATAAGCATTCTGACTGATTCCCAATCCGAATTTTATTTTTTTATAATTGTTTTTCGGAATTTCATCTAAATCTACATACACAATTCCGGCAACTGCTTTTTCCTGATTGATAATGAAAGCGCCATTGTCGGGATTATTTTCATTGTATTTAAATTCATTTCCATTTTCGTCAATCAAACTGATATTGCTGATGACGTATTTTAAAGTTGAAAACTGATGTTTTTGTCCGCCTGAAGAAGTTTGAGAGGTCTGATTGAGAACAATATCCCCGAGATTATTAAACCCGTTTTCGAATTTGAGCTGAAGTTTTCCATTTGTTTCAGGTGATGAATCGTCTTCATCGCTGTTTCTACATGATATAATTGTGAAAAAAGTAAAGGCAATAGATAATAATGATAAAAATTTATAAATTTTCATTGTTGATTTTTTAAGTTGATATTTTAAATAGAAATAGTGACTGAATAGTAAAATATTCAATTTTTTAAACTGTAAAAGTTTGCACAGCATCAAGCGCTCACTTTGTCATTCCGTAGGAATCTAAGTGGAGTTTTAAAAATGATTACGTGAAATGTATGCCGAGATTCCTATGGAATGACAACTACACGTTAATTTTAAAACAAATGCAAAAATTTTACAATTAAAACAAGATGAAAAAAATAACTTAAAAAACCGGTGGTCTGAAAATGTGTTTTAAAAACAGAAAAGAATAGCCTGTTTTGTAAAGAAAATTTGAATAAGAAAAGACTGGCTTTTCTGTGGTATTGACTGCGATAATTTCAGGAAGAATATAAATATCAAGTAATTTCTGCCCAGAATTTTTTGTTTTGTGTAAAGGTGAAGAATCTGTATCGTTTGTTTTTGCCAACTCTTTGGCAAGATAACATCTACCGTTACAGTTAAGTGCAACATTTTTTCTGTTGACACAAAGCTCTTCGCTGATGTATTGATAATTTACAGCATACTCCACCAACGGAATCAGAGGTCTGAGTACCGTAAAAAAGGTAAGAAATATGCTGCAAATTAAATTCAATGATTATTTTTTGCTTAGAGCTTCATCATATCTTCTGCTGATTTCTTTCCAGTTGGTTACATTCCAAATGGCAGTTAAATAATCAGCTCTTTTGTTCTGATATTTTAGGTAATAAGCGTGTTCCCAAACATCGATTCCGAAAATTGGAGTTCCTTTTTCTTCCACAACATCCATCAAAGGATTATCCTGATTTGGCGTTGAAGAAACGAATAATTTTCCGCTTTTATCCACAGAAAGCCAAGCCCAACCAGAACCGAAACGCTCTGCTCCTGCTTTAGCCATTTTTTCTTTAAAAGCATCCATACTTCCGAAAGCATCGGTAATCGCTTTTGTTAATTTTGCAGAAGGCTTTGTATCTTTTTGTGGAGTAAGAACTGTCCAGAATAACTCGTGATTGTAATGTCCGCCCGCATTATTTCTTACCGCCATTGGTAAAGTTCCTGCTTTTGAAAGAATTTCAAATAAAGTCTGCTTCTCCTGCGGAGTTCCTGCAATTGCTTTATTTAAATTGGCAACATACGCAGCTGCATGTTTTGAATAATGAATTTCCATTGTTTGTGCATCAATATTACCTTCCAGTGCATTGTATGCATACGGTAATGGAGTCTGCTTGAATTGTGCAAACGCAAATTGCGCCGCAAAAACTGCCGTAAATGCAGCTACTTTAAAAATCTTCATAACGTTTTGTTTATATGGTTGAACATTTAATTTTTTTTGAGTTGGAAGCGGGGTGGTTGGAAGATGGATGATTATTCAGTCTGTTATTCAACTTCCAGCATCAAACTTCAAACTTCCTGCCTTATTTCAATAATTTCTTGATATCTTCAATTAAAATTTCTCTATCCGGATGATATTTCCCGTTAAGTTTAGGGATTTTTCCTTCTGCGTCTCCATAATTCAATCCTGAATAATATAGAATCGGCATATTTTCTTTATTATATCTGCATCTGATATTTCCTTCTTGGTCGACTAAGGCAATCATTCCGCTGTGGTTAAGATTTTCACTTTCATCTTCTTTATCTCCGACGTAGATATCAAATTGATCCGCAAGATTTCCAATATAAGTTCGATCTCCCGTCAGAAAATGCCAATTTGGAGATTTTGCACCTATCTTTTTCGCATGTTGCTTTAATAATTCAGGTGTGTCGTTTTCAGGATCAATACTGATTGAGATAATTCCAAAATCGGGATTGTTGATTTCATCTTCAATCGCTCTCATATTGGTATTCATCACCGGACAAATTGTAGGACATTTACTAAAGAAAAATTCAACTAAATATACTTTTCCAAGCATATCTTTGTTGGTGATCTTTTTATTATTCTGATCAGTCAGTTCAAAATCCGGAACTTTCATCACGGTATAAAGACTGCTTTTAAAATAACTCATCCCGACACCAATTCCTAAAAACAGCAATGCAATAATCGCAATCGGAATAATAATCTTCTTTTTTGCGGAGCTTTCAGTCTTTTTATTTTTGGACATACTTTTCAGGATTTTTCTTAAACTCATCCTTACAGTAGCTACTGCAAAAACCGTACGTTTTTCCTTTATAAACTAACGTGTCTTTCATATCGTCTTCTGTTTTCATCTCACAGATCGGATCGAGGGCATTGGCAAATTTTACTTTTTGAGCAGTTGTTTTTGTAGGAATATTTTTCTTTTTATGCTTTACTTTAGGTGTTTCCTGCGCACAGGCGAATAATGAAACAGACAATAATGCTGTTAAGATAACTTTAGATTTCATTAAATAGAATTTAAAATTAAGTTTAATTAATATGAATATAAGCCTTGATAAAAATCAAAACTAAAAGTTCAGGTATAAAAAATTAAACTAAAGGAGGATGGAATATTCGGGAAAAATATTCTGAAGAATGTAATTGAATATAATTCGAATTGGGCTTTTCTGCTTTTAAATCAGCTGTACTGATATTCGAAAAAGATAGAATGTCATGGGATAGAAAAACATCTAAACCTGCAATCTTAATATTTTGTGCATTATTAGATTCCTTTTCGGTTTTTGCCAACTCCTTTTTTACGAAACACTTTCCTTTACAGTCTGATTCTACAATTTTTCTATTTTCACAAAGGTTTTTCACAATGTAATCGTAGTTGATCGCATAATTTAACATTGGCAAAACAGGGCGAATTGCAATGGTAAATACGATGAAAAAGGATAAGAAAAACTTCAAGCATCAAATCTTTACCACAAATATAGTGTAGAAAATTGAGTTGATGGATGATTTATGATGAAAGTCAGTTTTTGTGCTTGGAAGCGGGATGTTAGAAGATGGAAGTTTTTAATGAGGATAAATATCTAAATTAAAATTCCCGCAGATTGCACGGATTGCGCAGATGTTTGAAATATAATGCGAAAATATTTAAGTTTTGGCTAAAGCCATTGAATTTTCAATCTGTAAGGCGGGCTAAAGCCCACCTCTATTGATAATTATTAGAACCTTTTGTAGTTTATTTGTAAAACTTCCAACATCCAGCTTCCGTCTTCCAGCATTATTAAAATTTCATTCTCTGAATTCTCACTGCATTCAAAATGGCGATTAGCGCGACTCCGACATCAGCAAAAACAGCTTCCCACATCGTTGCCAAACCTCCTGCTCCGAGAACCAGAACAATTGCTTTTACTGTAAATGCAAGGATAATATTTTGCCAAACTATCTTTTTAGTTTGCTTTCCTATATTGATTGCCATTGGGATTTTGCTCGGTTTATCATCCTGAATCACCACATCGGCGGTTTCAATTGTAGCATCGCTTCCTAATCCGCCCATTGCAATTCCGACATCGCTTAAAGCGACCACCGGTGCGTCATTTACTCCGTCTCCGACAAAAGCAACGGTTTCATTTTTTGCTTTCAATTCCTTGACTTTATTCACTTTATCTTCGGGAAGTAAGTCTCCGAAAGCATTTTCAATTCCCAATTCATTTGCTACAAATTGTACAACAGACGTTTTGTCACCACTCAACATCGTGGTTTTTACATTTAATGCTTTCAATTTATTAATCGTTAACTGAGCATCTTCTTTAATGGAATCAGCAATAGTCAAATATCCTACAAACTTTTTATTATATGCCACCGCAATTAAAGTATAGACAATATTTTCGGTTTTTAAATCGTAACTGATGTTGAATTTATCTATTAATTTAAAATTCCCAACCAGTAATTCTTTTCCGTTAATAGTTGCTTTCAGCCCGTGACCTGCGATCTCTTCTACATTTTCCAGTTGAATAGAATGGTCTATTTCTCCTGCATAATTGTGAATTGCCGTTGCGACAGGATGTGTACTTTGACTTTCGAGCGCATTGACGAGTTTTAAAATTTCATCTTTATTAAATTCGCTCCCGAAGTTTACTTCCTGAACTTTGAAAACACCTTCCGTCATGGTTCCTGTTTTATCCATCACCACATTCTGAACATTCGCCAAAACATCTAAAAAATTACTTCCTTTAAATAAAATTCCATTTCTGCTTCCTGCACCAATTCCACCAAAATAACCCAACGGAATAGAAATCACTAATGCACACGGACAAGAAATCACCAGAAAAACCAAAGCTTTATATAACCACGCTTTAAACTGATAATCATCAACAAAAAAATAGGGTAAGAAAGTGATTCCAATCGCAAGGAAAACTACAATCGGTGTGTAAATTTTAGCAAATTTTCTGATGAATAATTCTGTTGGAGCTTTTTGCGATGTCGCATTCTGAACCAATTCTAAAATTTTGCTCAGCTTACTGTCTTTATAAGCGGTCGTTACTTTTACCTGACTTACGGTGTTCAGATTAATCATTCCGGCCAAAACTGTTTCGCCTTTTGTTTTTGTATCGGGTTTGCTTTCTCCCGTGAGTGCAGCCGTGTTGAATGAAGCTTTTTCTGAAAGTAGTTCTCCGTCTAATCCTAATTTTTCTCCGGATTTTAGTTGAATGATTTCTCCAATATTTACTTTTTCGGCTTTTACGGTTTGTGGCTGTCCATCTTTTAAAATAGTTACCTCATCGGGACGCTGATCGAGAAGAGATTTAATATTGGTTTTAGCTCTATTAACCGCCATTGCCTGAAAAACTTCACCTACCGAATAAAACAGCATTACGGCAACACCTTCAGGATATTCCCCAATCGCAAACGCACCGATGGTAGCAATTCCCATTAAGAAAAATTCTGAGAAAACATCGCCCTTAATAATACTTTCATACGCTTCTTTTAAAACAGGAAGTCCTACAGGAATGTAGGCAACCAAATACCAAACGAGGCGAAGCCAACCATTAAACCAATTGTTTTCAATGAAATTATCTAACGTAATTCCGATCAATAGCAAAGCAAATGACACAATTGCGGGCAAAAAAAGCTGAAGCGTTGATTTATCTTGAACCTCATGAGAATGATCATGGTCGTGACCTTCGTGGTTGTGCTCTTTTTTAGGTTTTGTACTGCAACATTCTTCCATAACAAATAATTTTTAACAAATGTAGTGCTCATACGAATGCAATACTATTGCAAACTTTCGAGACAGTGTTCGCAAATCCCTTTCGCAAAAAGTCTTATTTCATCAATCCTGAAATCAGTCTTCATACTTTCAGGGAAAGAAATATCTTCTTTGCAAGTGGTCTGTTTGCAGATTTTACAATAGAAATGGAGATGCCAATCTTTGTGCGTTTTTTCGTCGCAGTCATCGTGACAGAGTTTGTATTTTGTTGTTGTATTTTCCTGAATGCTGTGAACGATTCCTTTTTCTTCAAATGTTTTTAAAGTTCGGTAAATCGTTGTGCGGTCAGCATTTTCAAAATAATTTTCAATTTCAGACAAAGATAAAGCGGTCTCTTGTGAGCTTAAAAAATCGTACACCAAAATCCTCATGCTTGTAGGTTTGGTATTTTTGTCGATGAGCTTATTTTCGATTTCTTGCTTCATAAAATTAAGCTTTCTTTGGTGAAAGCCTTTCAAAGTTAGCTTTTTTTAGAATGTATTTTTTATATTTTAAATTAAAAAAAGAGCCTTTGCATTGCTACAAAGACTCCAAAATAAAATCAAAACTATAAATTTGGATTGTTCTCAATTTCTTTCTGCGGAATTGAAAACAAATAATATCTGCTGTTGGGTGCAAAAGCCGACTGATCCGGAAAAGCGAATATAGAATGTCCTCTTCCATTAACGGTCTTCACTGTACCATCCGGAGTTGTAATCTGTACCTGAATCGGCTGTCCGCTTGAGTTTACAAAAGCTTTTCTTTCTACTTTACCTTGTGTTCTGATGATGTCTAAAAGAGAAAAACCTTCTCCGAAAAGCTCTTTTCTTCTTTCAATCAACACTTCTTTGATGACATCATTCTGTGCAAGAGAACCAGTATAAACATTAGCTTTTCTTGCTATTTTTAATTGGTTTAAAACTGTAACAGCATTGGCAACATTTCCACTTCTTGCTTCAGCTTCCGCCTCAATTAAATACATTTCAGCAGCTCTCATGAAAACGATATCGGCAATTAAATTAGCTTTAAATTTAAATTTAGCATATCTCAAAAGCCCTTCTCTTCCTGGTAATCCGTCCCATGAAAATAATGAAGAACGGATATCATTGGTATCAAACAAATCTTTAAAATAAGGATCCGCCATAAAACTGTAATAATAACTTCCCGAAGATGAAACATCCAAAAAGTGGAATGCATAGCTTTCACCAGACTGTTCCTGAGTTTGAGCATGTCCCCAAATCCATTCTCCGTTGGAGATGTCATTGAAACCTTCTTTATATTTTTCGGTATTCATTAAAGGAAATCCCGTTCTTGCAATTTTGGCAGAAGCGATTGCGTTTGTCCATTCGCCAGTGTTTAAATAAACTCTTGCTAAAAGTCCGTTGACTACAGAACGGTCGATTTTATCTTTATTATTTCTTGTATAATTTTGAAGCAACTGATCAGCATCTGTCAAATCACTTTTAATTAAAGTATAAATTTCTTCAAGAGTCGCTTTTTTCTTCCCTACAGAATTGGTGGTTGCAGGTTCTGTATAAATTGGAGCCGTTGGTGCATTCTTATCTTTCAAATAACTGAACTGATAGAAACTGACAAGATTCCAATAACAGAAAGCGCGTAAAGCCTTTGCCTGTCCTTTCACCTGATTTTTCTTTTCCTGCGTTCCTTCTGCTGCATCAATTCTAGCAATCACATTATTCATATTATTGATAACAGAATATAAAGAAGTCCAGATATAAAGTGATCTACCTCCCGTATTATTCACCAAATCAGTGAAAGCATAAGCCGATGGAAAACCATATTTGTTAGTCAAAACAGCAACATCACTTCCCATTGCATCACTGGTTCTTAAAACCGTTGAATATCCGATGTTGGCGTACGTAGTTCCGTCATCATTAAATTTTGCCCAGGTTCCATTGATCACTGTTTCGGCACTTTCGGCAGTCTTGAAAATTTCTGCCTCATCTGCCTGGTTCGTCGGAGCTGTTTCCAAGTCATTTTCACAACTGATCAGGGAAATGGCAGCAATTAAAGCAAAAGATATATATTTTAATTTTTTCATATGTAGAATTTTATTGTTTTTTAAAGAGTAGCCTGCACACCAAAAGTTACCGTTCTCATTGCAGGATATCTGTAGTAAGTTGTTCCATCGAGGGTCTGTTCAGGATCCATTCCTTTATGTTTGTAGAATGTGAAAAGATTTTCTGCCTGAACGTAAACTCTAAGCTTTTTCAATCCGATTTTTTCAAAATAATCTGAAGGAAGTGTATATCCTAAGCTTACGTTTTTAATTCTTGCATACGTTCCGAAATACAAAAATCTTGACGAAGCAGAAGTCCAGTTATTGGTTGTTGTGCTTAAAGCGGGAACGTCTGTATTGGTATTTTCAGGAGTCCATCGGTTTAACATTTCAGAGCTCCATGCTCTTCCTGCTGCACTTCCGTTATGCATCAACATTGTATAATCGTTATCCAGAATTTTACCACCCAAACTGAAAGTCAATAATCCTGAAAAATCAAAATCTTTATATCTGATACTGGTTGTAAGACCACCCATTACTTTAGGCAGCGAAGACCCCTGCAAAGTTTTTGTCGCTTTTGCATACTCTGAAGTTGTTCCTTCTACTGTATTTCCGTTTGCATCAGTGGTAATTGTTTTCCAAAGTGGATTTCCGTTGCTCGAGTCAACTCCCATCCATTCGGGAATGAAGAAATCATAAATAGAACCTCCAACCTGTAATAGTTTTGTCCCGCTCACGATAGAACCTTTCGGAAGTTTGGTGATTTTATTGTTTAATGTACTTAGATTCACATCAACATCCCATTGGAAATCATCTGTTTTAACAGGCGTTGTAAATAGAGAAAATTCAAAACCTGTGTTTTTCAACTCTCCGATATTCGCCTGATAACCGCTAAAACCAACGGAAGGAGCCAAAGGCATATCAAACAAAAGATCTTTACTCTGACGTTGGAAATATTCTACATTTCCTTTAATTCTGTTTTTCAAAATGGCAAATTCTAATCCTACATTCAGGTTAAGATTCGTTTCCCATTTCAGATCCGGAGTCGGAAGTCTGCTTGCCACCGTACCGCCTTCACCAAGATTGTTATAAAATGTATATAAACTTTGATATGCATAATATGTGCTCAATTTATCATTTCCCTGACCTCCGTAACTTGCACGAAGCGTCAACTGATCGAAAATATTTAAATCTCTAATGAAATTTTCACTCGAAGCTTTCCATGATCCACCCACTGACCAGAAAGTTCCCCATCTGTTTTCAGGTGAAAATCTCGAAGAACCATCTGCTCTTACCGATCCGGAAACAAAGTATTTATTTTTAAAATCATATTCAACTTTTCCTAAGTAACTTAAAAGTCCCAATTTATCACTGTTTCCACTAAATCCACCTAACAAAGCTGCCGCATCTGGTTCGTAATAATATGGAAGTGAAAATTGGCTTCTGCTTCCTGAGATGGTTTGAAATTCGTAATGATAAAATTCCTGTCCGGCTAAAATATTAAAGTGATGCTGGTTGATTTTTTTATCAAAAGTCAAAATATTACTTGTCGTATAAGAAAGTGTTCTGGAATTTGTTTTTGTTACCGAACCGCCAATTTCACTTCCCTCTCCCAATAAAGGATTTGTATAAAAGTGACCGTTGTAATTAACCAAATCAACAGAAAAACTTGATTTAAACTTTAATTCCGGTAAGAAAGTAAAGTCTAAAAATCCTTTTCCTGAAAAGTTATCTTCACGGTTTTCATTTTTATCTAAAGGCAACGTTGCTGCAGCATTTTGATTCTGCAAAGCACTTGTAGGACGATATTTTCCAAAATCATAAATGTAATTTCCATTCGCATCTAATCGGTGACTTCCGTCTGCATTTCTTTCGTAATAAGGATAAAATGACGGAATTACTCTTGCTGCATTAATGATATTATCCGTTCTGGAATCTGAAGAAGGCGGCGCTTCCTGTAGACTGTTGGTATAACTTAAATTAGCCCCAACATTTAACCATTTTTTGACTTCAGAATTTATTTTAAGTCTTGTATTGTATTTCGTAAAGCCTGATCCAATCGCAATTCCTTTATCATCAAGATATCCTAATGAGAAGTAATAATTGCTTTTCTCGCTCCCGCCACTGAAATCTAAATCTACCTGACTTCTTGCTGCCACCCTCTGAAGAATATCTCTCCAATCATCGTTCCATAAAGCAGTAGCTCCAGGTAAAAGCTTACCGTCAGTTCCTACAGGTTTTGCATAATTTGATCCGTATGGATTTATTCCTAAACCATTGCTTCCGGAAACCAAAGCATCACTCGCCATTTGTGCCGCCTGTTGAGAAGTAACTTGGCTCGATTTGTAGCCATTTCTCAAAGCTTCCCAATACAACTGGAAATACTGGTCTGTATTTACCTGCTCGTAATCTTTAACCGCTCTTGTAGAAAAACCCTGACTGATATTGAAATTCACTTTTGCTTCCCCCTTTTTTCCGGATTTTGTCGTAATAATTATTACTCCGTTTGCTGCTCTTGAACCATATAGTGAACTTGCAGTCGCATCTTTCAAAACACTGATCGATTCAATATCATTGGGACTTATCGAGTTGATGTTTCCGTCAAAAGGAATTCCGTCTACTACAAACAAAGGATTACTGGAAGCACTCACCGAACCAATTCCTCGGATACGGATAGATGCCGTTGCACCCGGCTGTCCTGAAGCACTTACTGCCTGAAGACCAGGAACCTGCCCCTCCAAAGCTTTTGTAATATTGGTAACCGGTCTGTTATTTATTTTCTCACTAGAAATTGTTGCTACAGAACCTGTGTAACTTGTTTTTTTCGCTTTCCCGTAAGCTACAACTACTACTTCATCTATATCTTGTTCCCGAAGTGTATCTTTTTTTGCTTCCTGACCATTAATGTTGATTATTCCTAAGAAAAATACTGCAACAGGTGGAATCCAAACCTTAGAATTAATTAAATTTTTATTAATCATAACTCATTTCATTTATCAAATTTTAAAAATTAACCCTTTGCAGAAAAGACAGCAAAGGGCATCGATAAATACGATTAACCAATTGCTTATTTTTCCTTTAAAGGCTGAATGTAACACCTTGCAAAGAGCAGGTTGTTAAGACTTCACAGGGTCAGTTCCCTCCATCTTTCTTTATAAGCCGATCGAAATATGTTTGCAAATCTAAAAACAATTAGTCTACAAAACAAGTAGACTTTATGATTTAGGGTTAATCATTAGCAAAAATTAACTTAATTAATTCTTAAAAAACACTAAAATAGAGAGTTATACAAATTATCAAATTCATAAATATGATAAATATCATTAAAAATAATGTAATTCGGAAATCATTTAAAATAGAAATATTCAGACTTATTGAAAAAACTTTCTAAATTTATACTATGAAAGTTTTAATTATAAATGGCCCTAATCTGAATCTGTTAGGCACGAGAGAACCCGAAATTTACGGAAGTGTTTCAATGGAAGATTATTTAGAAAAATTAAAGTCTGAATTTACTTCTCACGAGCTGAAATATTATCAGTCGAATATTGAAGGCGAATTGATTAACAGACTTCAGGAAGATGATTTTGATGCGGTTGTAATTAATCCAGGAGCTTTCACGCATTATTCTTATGCAATTGCGGATTGTTTAAAGAATATTCAAAAACCTAAAGTAGAAGTTCACATCAGCAATATTTACAAAAGAGAAGAATTTCGGCAGAAATCTGTAACGGCAGCTTGCACAGATGCAGTTTTGTCCGGTTTTGGAATGGAGGGATATCGATTGGCGATATTGAGCTTGAAGTAAACTCCGAAGATTTTTACAGATGATTGTGTAAAATAGTTCTGTTACTTTTGCTCTCGCAGATAAAACGGATTACGCAGATTTTTAAAAGAATATTAAAATAAAAAAGCCTCATCAAATTGATGAGGCTCTTCACTATTTCTAAATGGTCTGTTCCTGAAATTGAGGACCAGAGGCAATCAGCTTTTTGGCTTCGTCATTACCGCAGTATTGCTCGAAGTTTTTGATATATTTTGCAGCAAGATCTTTTGCTTTTTCTTCCCATTCTGCAACATCGCTGTATGTATCTCTAGGATCTAAAATTCCTTCAGAAACATTCGGCAATGAAGTCGGAATTTCTAAATTCATTACAGGGATTGTTGTTTTTTCAGCTTTTTCAATTGATCCGTCAATGATAGAATCGATGATCGCTCTTGTATCTTTTAATGAAATTCTTTTTCCGGTACCGTTCCATCCAGTGTTTACCAAATAAGCTTTTGCACCGTGTTCTTTCATTTTACCGATCAATGTTTTAGAATACATTGTAGGGTGTAACGTTAAGAAGGCTTCCCCAAATGCAGGCGAAAAAGATGGTTCCGGCTCTGTAATTCCTCTTTCAGTTCCAGCTAATTTTGAAGTATATCCACAAAGGAAGTGATATTGAGCCTGGTTTTCATCTAAAATAGAAACCGGAGGCAATACTCCGAAAGCATCAGCAGAAAGATAAACGATCTTACTTGCGTGACCCGCTTTAGAAGGTAAAACGATTTTGTTGATATGGTAAATTGGATAAGAAACTCTTGTATTTTCAGTGATAGATCCGTCAGTATAATCAGCAACACCGTCATGTACTACAACGTTTTCAAGAAGTGCATCTCTTTTAATTGCTCTGAAAATGTCTGGTTCTTTTTCTGCTGACAAATCGATTACTTTGGCATAACAGCCACCTTCGTAATTGAAAACTCCGTTGTTATCCCAACCGTGCTCATCATCACCAATTAAATATCTTTTAGGATCTGCAGACAAAGTCGTTTTTCCTGTTCCTGAAAGTCCGAAGAATAACGCTACATCTCCTTCTTCTCCTACGTTTGCAGAACAGTGCATTGATGCCATTCCTTTTAGTGGAAGGTAATAATTCATCATTGCAAACATTCCCTTTTTCATTTCACCACCATACCAGGTTCCTCCAATAATCTGAAGTTTTTCAGTAAGGTTAAACATTACAAAGTTTTCAGAATTCAGTTCCTGAGCTTCCCAGTTAGGATTTGTAGTTTTTGACCCGTTGATTACTGTGAAATCAGGCTCCCCGAAATTTTCTAACTCAAAGTGAGAAGGACGGATGAACATATTCGTAACGAAATGCGCCTGCCAAGCAACTTCAACAATAAATCTTACTTTTAGTCTTGTGTCGGTATTCGTTCCACAAAAAGTATCTACTACGTAAATCTTTTTTGCGTCAGAAAGCTGAGTCAATACCAAATCTTTACATGATTCGAAAATTTCAGGTGTTGTAGGTAAATTTACTTTACCATCCCAGAAAATAGTATCTTTCGTAACATCATCCTGAACAATATACCTGTCTTTAGGCGAACGGCCAGTGAAAACTCCTGTTTTTACAGAAACTGCGCCAGATTCTGTAAGTTCAGCTTTTTCAAAACCCTGATTTTCAGTTGAAACTTCCGCTTGATATAACTCTTCGTATGAAGGATTATAAATTAATTCGTAATCTCCTTTAATCCCTAATTTTTGTAAATCCTGGACGATTTTAGCGTTTTTCATTTTACTTATATTTTCTTTTTCTTTTTGTCTGTTTAACATCATGAATATTAACAAATTGTTAAACGTGGATAAATATAAACATATAAGCGAAAATGACAAATAAAAAATGGAATATATAAAAAACTGATTAACAATCAATTAAATCATTCCACTCAAAAACAGTAGTAAAACCTTTTCCCCAAAAATAGTCCTTAAACCCTGCAAATTTTGAGCTCATTACAAAATCTCCACCCCAAGCTCCTAAACTTTTGACAAAACTCGGACAATCTGAGAAAAACCTTGACTTAACTGTCGGAATTTCAATAAAATCTGAAATTTTTTGCTCATGTATCATCATTAGTTCAGAAAAATTTTCCAATTCATTACATAACAAAATATTTCTTGTGAGATTAGAAAATTCATCTACTATAATTTGAGACTTTACTTTTGACCTGTAAAGTTGAATCGCTTCGCGGCTGTCTTGCTTCTGATTGAGGTGAATAAAAATCAGTTCACTTTTAAATTTCGGATTAAAATTTATCTTCTCAAAATGTATTTCAGGCTTGTTCTGAAACAACACCGCAGATTTTGCATTGGCAACTGCAATATCGTATCCGCTTCCACCCAAACTGACTGAATTTAAATGGAAAGGATCAATCTCCGACCATTCTGCAAGATTGTTCATTAAAGTAGAACTGCTTCCCAAGCCATAATCTGAAGGAAACTGAAGATTTGTTTTTAAATGGTAAGTATCGGTATTTTTAAACTTAGTTTCAGAAAGACTCTGAACATTTTTAAGAGTTTTAAGAATAAACTCTGCGCTTTGATTGATGTTGGTTTCTAAGATCTGCCATGTTTTATAATCAATGACAGCCTTTAGCCATAATTTGTTCTGATGATAGGCTTCCCAAAAAATAATAGACTTTCCGTCTTGCTTTTCTTCAAAAAAAAACTCTTGTCCTAGCTTTGTGGGTACCGCTAAGACAAGAGCTCCGTCTACAGCGAAATATTCTGAAGTAAGCATAAGCTTTCCCGGTGAATAGATTTCGCCCATTTTTATGTTTTTAGATGGCAGAAGTAGATGCTACTGCGCTATCAATTTTCTTGATTAATCCCTGAAGTGTTTTTCCAGGACCCACTTCTACAAAATTTGTAGCTCCGTCTTTAATCATATTCTGAACAGACTGCGTCCATTTTACAGGTCCTGTTAGTTGAGAAATAAGATTAGCTTTAATCTGATCCGGATCTGTAACGGCAGTTGTCGTAATATTCTGATAAACAGGAATAGTCGCCTTTCTGAATTTGGTATTCTCAATTGCAGCAGCCAATCTTTCTTGTGCAGGTTGCATTAATGGTGAATGGAAAGCTCCGTTTACAGGAAGCAATAGCGCTCTTTTTGCACCAGCTTCTTTTAATTTAACACAAGCTTCTTCTACAGCAACCGTTTCACCAGAAATTACCAATTGCCCGGGACAGTTGTAATTTGCAGGAACAACAACTCCGCTGATTGATGCGCAGATTTCTTCTACTTTGGCATCATCCAACCCTAAAATTGCAGCCATAGAACTTGGGTTTGCATCACAAGCAGCCTGCATTGCCTTTGCTCTTTCAGATACCAGTTTCAAACCGTCATCAAAAGATAAAACGCCGTTGGCAACCAATGCTGAAAATTCTCCTAAAGAGTGCCCAGCAACCATTTCGGCACCAAGGCCATTCACTGCCTTTAAAGCAGCAACTGAATGTATGAATATTGAAGGTTGAGTAACCTCCGTTTTCTTAAGATCTTCATCTGTCCCGTTAAACATCAGGGAAAGAATATCAAAACCTAAAATTTCGTTAGCAGATTCCATCAGATCTTTAATGTCTTTACGGGAATCGTATAATTCTTTTCCCATACCTACAAACTGTGATCCCTGACCAGGAAATACAAGTGCTTTCATTTATTTATTTAAAATATATAGTTTAATAGTAAAGCCCTTAAAGAATTTAAGGAACCAATCTGATCACCCTGAAGCCTGTATTTACATAAGCTCCGTTTGATTTAGATTTTACAAATTCAAATTTAGTAGCCAACTGAGTCTGTACTTTATTGATTTGTTTAAAGATTTCTCCTTTTTTGTTTTCTCTTGTCAACATATCATTTACCACATCAAAACCAATCACAGCATATTTGCCAGGAGTTTTGCAGTATTTTGATTTGTAAGCAGCCAAGATTTCTTTTTCAAAATTTCCGTCAGCATTAATTTTTCTATCCATAAGATAAACCAAATTTGCCTGGCTCAATTCGTCAACTTTTTTGTCGAAACTAGGAACAGCATACATACTGAACGCTTTTATACCCTGAACTTCTTTAGACAAAGCAATCACTTTATTTGAAAAAGCTTCACCTACCGCATCATTATCACTCGCCAAAATTGCAATAACCGGAGCAGATTGCCCTGTCATCATATTTTGATCTAACTGAATTTCTGAAGCAGCATTTACAACAGTAATCTGCGCATTTTTAAGATTTTTCTCAAGACTTGACTTCAGATAATTGGCATTTTCTTTTTTAGTATCTGCTACAATATAAATTTTCTGATTAGAATATACAGATTTCACTTCCTCTGAAATTTTATCTGCATACGTTTGATCGTTGGTTTCAACAATAATCAGGTTGCTGTAATTATATAATTCCGGTGAGTTTGCAAATGGCGCCACTACAGGAATTTTTTGAGTCTTCGTAAAATCTAAAAGATCAATTACGTTTGACTTGAAGAAAGGTCCGATAATTAAATCGGTATTATTTGGATTGATTTGAGACAAAGAGCTTTTGAATGAAGCCTCGTTACCCGAATCAACAATTTTTATATCTAATTTTTGTCCGCTTGAAGCATTTCTTTCGATCGCCAATTTTGCACCGGTAAGAAAATCAGTTGCTATTGCTCGATATTGCGTTTCGCCAGTATTGTAACCGAAAGGAAGCATCAAAACAACACTTAATGCATCACCATTCTTTTTGATGTAAGCTGCATCAAGCTTTCTGATTTTGATTACCATTCCGGCTTTTAGACCTTTTGATAATTCAGGATTTAATGCCACTAACTCATCAATTGAAATCCCAAATTTGTTTACAATAGAAAAAACGGTATCGCCCTGTTCAACGGTATACGTGGCGTATTCATCCTGATTAGAGTGAGAATTTCCGGCTGAAGATCTTTCGTTTCCGGAATCCATTTTAGTTTTGCTATTATTTACCGGAGCAGTTTCAGTAACAGTCTCCACAGGTTTTGTCACTGTAGTAGCTACTGCCTGATTTCCACCATATTTTTTGATACTATCAAGAGGCAAAGTGATTTCGTCTCCGATTTTCATGTGAGAATCAAGCTCTGGATTGAGTTTTCTCAACTCTGTTTCAGAAATTCTGTACTGTTTTGTAATTCCGTAAACAGTCTGTTTAGGCTGAAGAATTATTTTTCCCGTCTGCGAAGAAGTGCTTGCAGCAGGCGTTTTTGTAGCAACCGCATTTGTAGTTCCCGTTTTTACGGTAATCACATCTCCAATCGCCAGTTTTCCGTCTTTAACTTTAGGATTCCACTTCAACAGCTCGTCTACAGTAATTCCGTATTTTTTGGAAATATTGTAGGGAGTATCCCCTTTTATAACCGTGTGTGTTTTCTGAGCAGTTAAACCAAGAAACATACATAAACCAGATAGTACAAAAAACCTCTTAATCATTTTCGATATTATAATTTACAAAAATACTTTTTTAAAATTAAATGGCAACAATTATTAATTTTGAATCTTCTACCACCATTTCTTCCAGACAAAATTCTATCCAGGAATATCCGAAATCCGCAAAAAGAACAGAAAAATTATATATTCTTTCCTGCCATGTCTTCGACGGATGAACATCTAAAAACAGATTTTCTAAACGTTCCAACAATTCATTTTGTTTTATCTTTTCAGCACGAAGAAGTCTTTTTTTCATTCTTTCGAATGATTTCAGCTGCCTTGTTTCTTCAGCTTCTACCAAGTTACCAAAAGATTTTTCTGTTGATTCTGCTGCATTTTTCAATTCTGAAAACTGTTTAGTCAGAAGATTTTCTTTTTCATTAAGCAAATTAAGAATTTCATTATTATCTAAAATTTTATCATTGGTAATTTTTGTAAAATTTTGAAAAAAATCATCTATTTTCAAATCCAGTTTTTCAATTTTACCTAATGTTTTTTCTTTTAAAAACAACATTGAGTTTCTTGGAATTAAAACAGGGAAAGGCAAATTGAGTTCAGTAAAATAATCTTTCAGTTCCAACCAATACATGATTTCAGCATTCCCGCCGATGTAAGCGAGATTTGGTAAAACCGTTTCCTGATAAACAGGTCGCATCAATGCATTTGGGCTAAATTTTTCTGGAAAACTATCAAGTTCATTTAGAATTTCTTCTTTTGTAAACTGAATATTTTTATCTACAACAATATAGTTTTTGCCGTCAAAATCTATTCTGTCGCGGGTTTCAGAAAGATAAAATAAATTAATTTCACGAGGATTTACCTGAACTTTTCCGTATTTAGCTGTCAGAAAATCAACTTTATCTTTTGAGTTTTTATGTAGGCTGAAATTCTCGAGCTCATCTTTAAAAAAATCTTTAATCTGATTCTTTAACTCTTTTGAATCACCATCTACAATCAATAAACCTAAATCTGAAAACAATCTGTTGACTAAAGTCTGAATCGCCTTCGTTAAAGTATTTCCGTTTTTATAAGCTTCCTTAAGCATTAAAATCAACTCAGTTCCGAAAACAGAATCTTTAAATTCTTTCTCAAACTCAGAAATGAAAAAAGTATCATTTACAGAAATCTTTCCAACTGCACCGCCCGACTTTTCGTTGATTTCGTAATAATTATTCTCTGTTTTAAAATGATTGATTTCTGCAAAATCGTGATCTTCAGAAGCCATCCAATACACCGGAACAAAATTAAAATCAGGGAAATTTTGCTTTAAATAGGTACAGGTTTTTATCGTCTGAAGAATTTTGTATATAAAAAAAACAGGCCCGGAAAACAGATTAAGCTGATGCCCGGTTGTAATCGTAAATGTATTTTTATTTTTAAAATTTTCTAAGTTTTCTATCTGTTTAGAAGACAACTTAAAATCTGAAAGTTGAGATTTTATCGTTTCAAATAGAATTTCTCTTTTTTCTAATGTGAAAGAGTTTTGTTTTAAATGAATTTGCTGAGCAAAATTTTCAAGAGAAAAAGTATGTGCTTCAAATCCTTGTATATCATGATTCAGGAAATCTTTTATAAGTTTTGGAATACTTTCAATTTCGCTGAATGCTATTTTATTTATTGTTTTCAACCTGATTTAATTTTAGTTGAACAGATACCATAAAATTCCGATATTCAGTCTAAAATCATAGACCGGATAATGTGGAAATGCATATGATTTGTTTGGTGAAACGACTGTTCCTATTTGCTGACCTTCGATAAAGAAAAACATTCTTTTTACCTTCATATTGACGTACAAATCGGCAATTGGCTGTCCTCCGATTGAGAAAGAATCTGCGCTTGGCAAAATATATTCGTTAAGAATCGGGAAGTATTCTCGTGTCGCAAATTTTGAGAAATAATATACTTTTAAACCAGCCTGAATTTCTGCTGCATTTTTGAATGCTTTAGACTGAAAGAAAAAGTTGACTCTTCCGATAAAAGATGGCATTGGCAACAACTCTTTATTGGTTAAAGCATTTTGAAACTGTACTCTTGTATTTAAGTGGAACTTACCATAACTGAATGTGGCATCACCTCCAATCTGAGAAATATTTACAGAATTTGCGCTTTGTCTTGGCATCGCAGCTGCATCAAAATACGTATAATTATCTATTCTGAAATAATTGGCAAAAAGTTGAGTTTGAAACCATTTTAAATTAACATTTCCACCAATTTCTGTTACCGACTGATTTTTTGCATCACTAAGGAAATAATTAAAATTGTTGTATACCGAGGCATTCGCAAGATAATTAAATGAAGGATACGAGCTTTGGAAATTTACTTTTGCATTCACAAAGTAATCTTTAATCGGCTCAAACTTGATATTGTTTGTCGTCTTTAAATAATTTCCGAACTGATTCCCTTTCGAAATTTCCAAAAATGAATTGACCTGGAATTTATCGAAAAGTTTAATCTGTAGATTTCCGACAGCGCCTAATCTGTTTTCTTTCATTTCAGAAGGAATTTCAAGCGTCGGCAATGTAATTTGATCTACTCCGAATTTCAGCATTTGATACCTTAATCCCGCATCTAATTTGAAACGCTCATTATCAAAAACCAAACTCAATGTATTGCTAAAATTATTTGAGTATTTTTTAGTTGCAAGAGGAAAACCATTCACAATTTCTGCTTCAGAAGTATACCAATATGGTTCTAAACTACTTTGGTTATAGTAATATTTATTTCCCTGATTAAAAATAGTATGTCGAATTCTAAAAGGAAATTTTTCAGCATTAAAAGGAGTAAACTGATGACTCAGATAATATCTTCGGTAAGAATACTGCGAACTGGATGAGGCCAAATTCACCAAAGCTCTATCACGATTTCTAAACTCACTATCTCCTGACTGGAACAGATCATCATTGACAATCCCACCATTTTCCTGGTTGTTTACATTCTGATGAAGGTAATGAGCAAATAACTCATAATCCCCACTTTTGGAAGTATAATGTCCCGAAAACAAAGTATTATTATTTGCTGCCAATGAATTTCTGTAAAATCCTTGAGAACGAAGTCCCATATAATCTAAAGCAAAATTGAATCTCTTACCAATGTTCTGGGTATACGTTGACTGCAAAGCCGCACCGTTCTTCATCGCAGTATGATAAATAAAGGTTGCCGTAGGAGTTTTGACATCGTAATATTTGATATCATTAATTCCTAAAATTCCGTACGACTTATTTGTTGGTAAAAGCGACAGGTTTTGCTCAGCATTTACTTCATAAGATAAAGGATTGAATCCTGATCCGATATTTGCAAACTGTACTCTTCCAAAGTTATCTCTATTATTATACTGAGAAAAAATATACGTTTTATTAAAGCTCATCGCCGTATCAAAGATTTTCTTTTCAGAAAACTGTGTCTGATACTGATAATCGTTAATCGTCGGCTTAAATATTTTTAGAGAATCTTTTGTCCCTGAATCTATCACTAAGGTATCTTTTAGTTTTTTCTCAAGCATGTTAGAGTCTGTTTTATTGACAATAACCTGAGCTTTGTAAAAAGAGCCGAAGAACAGTATTATAAAAAGAAGATATTTCATTGTAATGATTAATCTGCAAAAATATAAAATATGTTATAATGTATTCATATAACTTATCAGTTTAATCAAATCGCTTTCTTTTTTAAGATTAATTTTATTTGTCTTTAAGTAAAGGTCTACTTCATTTGATTCCGAACCAAATGCTTTCAACAGATTTTTCTTGCTATTATCAATTTTTTTAAAATCACCATTATAACTTAATAGATATAAATCTTTTTCCTTTGAATAATAATCATTCCTGTCTTTATTGATTCCATTGATACTTTTTTCCCCTTTCAAAAGTTCAAATTTCTCTCTTTTATATAGCGAATATTTTTGAGGATTTGATACAAGTAATACGAGATATCCGTATCGATCACCAAATCCAAAATTATAATTGATACAAATATATTTTTTGTTTAGATCCTCAAAATTTACCATCATACCGGATTCTTTATCAGCAACATATACTTCATTATCCCTAGTAAATTCCATTTCATCGGAATAGGCATTGTATCGAAGCTCTTGCAAATTCTTCGAGTAACCAGGAATATTAGCTTTCAAAAAACTAGTGCCATTATAATAAGGATCGCCATCCCTTACTTCGGAAGTTTTTATAAGCTTGGTCTGCGAAAGAAAAACTCGATTTCCTACAGTATTGATATTTCCCCCAGTGCTAGTATTTTGAGCTAACACTCCAACAGAAAATAATGATAAAAATGTGATTAATACTTTATACATGATTATTAATTTTATGATGAGTAAAAATAGAAAAAAGCCTGTAAAATACAGGCTTTTTTCTATAATAAATTATCTTGTTAATTAGTTGTCATAACCAGGATTAGCAACAACAGGAGTACCAGCAAGATCAGTTTCAGCTCTCGGAATAGGGAAAGCAGTCAATCTAATATCAGTACTAGCTCCAGCAGGTCTAGGAACAGCAATTCCCCATCTAAGAAGATCCCATTGTCTAAGCCCCTCACCTACAAGTTCTTTAGCTCGTTCTTGTATTAGCTTCGGCATATCAACACTTGTGTCAGCTGCTAAACCTCTGTTTGTAAGAATCTGATTATAGTAACTTAAAGCTTTACCAGCACTACCACCATTTAATTCTGCTTCTACGCCATTAAGAATCACTTCTTCGAATCTTACGACTTTAATATTATCAGCACCTTCGAGATCAGCGTACTTGTAAATATAGTATTCGCCATCTGCAAGACTGATTAATTCTCTTCTAATATCATTTACAGAAAATTGGTTGAACAATGCTGTTCTCATCACAATATTACCATACCCATTATAGTTGTAAATATAACCCAGTGAGTTTGTTCCATTTGAACCTGCAACTCCTACAACCAATTCGAAAATACTGTTATTCTGTTTGGAAGCTTCCCAAGAACCTACATAAGAAGCCTCTGGTATTACTTGATACATACCACTTGCAACAATTTCATCTGTAAGTGTTCTTACTCTTGCATAATCCTTCTTGTACAAGAAGAATCTACTCATTAGTGCCTTAGCTCCGTTAACAGTAAGTGTTCCACGATCTCCACCTTGATCATTTGCAACCATAAGCGCTAATCCTGCATTAAAATCTGCTTCGATCTGCGCTTCATTTTGAGCAATAGTGCCCCTAGCCTGCATTGCTTTAGGATCATACTTCAAAGGAGTTACAATACCTAAATTTCCACCTGTATATTTCTGTCCATACAATTTCAAAAGATCGAAGAAAAACATTGCTCTCAAAACCTGCGCCTGACCAATATGATATCTTACAGCCTCACGATCTGAATCAGTACCTGTTATCCCTTTAACATCAGTGTTGATAAGGATATTCGCTTTAGCAACTGCTGCATATATTTGAGACCAAGTATCTCTTGCGTACGCATCAGCTGAAGTCATTGAGTAATTGTACACTGTATTATAGTAACCAGCATAGCCGTTACTGTACATTTCATCAGATCTAGCTTCACCATAAACTGTGTAATCTCTTCCCAAATAAGTACTTGATCTCATAGAAACATACATACCTCTTTGAAAAGCAGCAACTTCATTTAAGCTTGTAAGAGGTCCTTGTTCAACATCCTGATAAAATTTTGTTTCTACAAAATCTTCACTACACGAAACAATAGCTGTAGATACACTAACAGCTAATAAAACTGTTTTTATAATATTTAATTTCATTTTTTTCATTTTTTTTAGAACCCAATATTAACTCCAACACTATAAGTTCTCAGAATAGGTAAATTCAAATTTGAGGTACCATCCAAGTTAATTTCAGGATCCAATTTTAATCTATCATCAAAAGTATGTGTCCAAAGGTTAGTACCCATTACATATACCTGTACTGAATTTAGACCTGAACCTCTTAAAATATCTCCTGTAAAATTGTAAGATAATCTTGCGTTTCCTAATCTGATATAATCACTATCATACAAAAATCTTGTAGAAGCTCTATTACTTAATTTATTTCCACCTTGGATAGGTTTAGGATTTGCTGCACCTGTGTTTTCAGGAGTCCAATAGTCCATCTGATCTGCATACCCTGAATAATTTAAGGTGTATTGACCATCACTGAACATATAGTTTGACCAATCATCATAGATTTTCCCGCCAAATCCATAGGTAAACTGAGCATCTAACCCAATACCTTTGTATGCCATGCTAATATTAGCCCCTCCAAAAAGAGTACTTAGGAAACTCCCTTGAACAGCTTGCTGAGCTGCGTTATAATTATTGGTAGTTTCACCATCAACACCATTAAGATACCATAAAGGGTCTCCATTGGTAGGATCAACACCTGCCCACTTTCTCATGTACCATGTTCTAACACCTTCACCCACTCTTAATGTAGTTGTTCCAGTATTTACATTACCTCCGTACAATGAAGTAATTTCGTTGTCTAATGTACTAAGGTTTGCTCCGATACTCAAGTTAAACTGGTCTCTTGAACCTTTAAAAATATCTGCATTTATAGTGAATTCGAAACCTTTATTCACTAAATCACCTATATTATCAGCATAACTTCCCAAACCTTGTGATAAGGATAATGGAATATTATAAATTAAATCTTCAGTTTTCTTGTTGTAATATTCAGCAGAAACTGTTAATCTATTCTGAAAGAAACCAAAATCAAAACCTACGTTAAAAGGCTTAATTGTTTCCCATTTTAAGTTTGGATTATACAAAAGTCTGTAGTTTGCAGCAGCTAAATCATCGTAATTTGCTGTATAATTAAACAACGCATATGGAATGGCACTTACCTGATTACCTACCTTACCATAAGATGCTCTAAACTTTAAAGTAGAGATTGCTTCAACTTCCTTGATAAAGTTTAATCTTGCTAAATCAACACCAACACCAGCAGACCAGAAATCACCACCTTTTTGGCCTGTGGTAAAATTCGACAAGACATCTCTTCTATATGATGCATCTACCAATACCAATTTATCAAAATCATAATGTCCAGTCACCGCGTATCCATGTCTGCTGTTTTCTGCTCTTGTACCTGCAATAGACTGCATTTTTACAAAGTTTGAAATTGTAGATAAAGATAGCGTACCAACTGCAGAAGCACTTGCTGTTAAATCTCTAAAATCTGATTTGTACGCTTCCTGAATCGCTGAGAAATCGAAATTATGTTTATCTGCCAATCTGAAATTATAGCTTAAAATATTCTGCACGTTGAAGTTGAAATATCTCCTTGTGCCGGAAGTTGCATAACCGCCATATCCGAAACCATCACCATGTACAGGGCTTTGATACTGATCTTCTTCAATATTGATATATTCTGGAGAAAATACAAATCTATATTTCAAATTTTTAAAAATATTGTATTCTGCATACATATTACCAAAAATTCTTGCTGTCTTTCCTACCTGAGAGTTCAACTCTAATAATGCTGCATTATTGAAAAGACCGTTAGACATACGGTTATTTGCTCCCCAATAATAACTTCCATCTTCATTGTAAAGCGGATCAGTTGGTCTCAGGAAATATTCTCCCAGAATCGGGTTTGCGAAACCACCACCATTTCCTAAAGTATTAATTTTACTATAAGACAATTGAAGGTTTGTACCAAACTTTAATTTATCAGTAGCTTTTACATCTAACTTGTTGGTAAATGTCAATCTATTGAAAGAAGAGTTCTTAATAATACTGTTTTGGTCAAAATAATTAATTGAGTTGTAGTAAGAAATATTTTCGTTACCTCCTGACATACTGAAATCAACATTCTGAACATAGGCGCCTTTACTAGAAACTGCATCTCTCCAGTTTGTATCAGCCCCAGAGTTATAAATCGTCGCTGCTGACGCTCCTAATGCACCATTAGCAATTAGATCTTTTATTGCACCAATACTACCTACAGATGGATTTGCATTCAAAACCTGAGCCGCTACTAAATCCTGATATTGAGCAGCATTTAAACCTCTATATCCTTCAATAGCTCTGTCACTAACCCCATGGTTGAAACCTATATTAAATCTAGGCTTACCTTTCTTTCCTGACTTTGTAGTAATAATAATTACACCAGCACCAGCATCTGCTCCGTAAACCGCTGTAGAAACAGCATCTTTAAGAACTGTTAATGATTCGATATCATCTGGGTTAAGATTTGCCAAGATGTTTGCAGAAGTACTGTTACCTGTCAAGTCTCCTGAAGACACTCTAACTCCGTCTATTATATAAATCGGCGATACACCTCCATTAATAGAAGCTACCCCCCTAACCCTTACAGAGGCAAAACCTCCGGGCTGTCCTGAGGAAGAACCGGTTTGAACACCACTTACTCTACCTTGTAACAATTTATCAACTGAAGCTACTGGTACATCATCAATAGCTTTAGCTTTCATGGTTGAGGTAGATCCTGTAATCTCCTGAACCGCTCTTTTCTGACCAAAACCTACCATCACAACCTCTTCAATTTGAGTTTCTTTAGTTATGGTATCATTTGATTTGTTTTGAGCGAATAATGCCTGACCTGTAAAAAACAGAACTCCCGCACTTAATACACTTAATTTAACATTCATATTAATTAAATTTTAATATTTATTTTCACAAAGATGTTAATTAATATTAATACAAACAAATTTTAAAAATCAGAAACCACCAAACACAATTACAAAAAAATAGTTAATTAATATTCTCTATATACAAAATCATCAGGAAGGGTTGATAAAAAATATACGATATACAAAAAAAAAATATTTTATAAGAGAAATTAATAATTTCAAATTATTATAAATTTAAGTTAATTACCTTAGAAATCTTAACACACTTTAGTTTAAAAGCATTATTTTTTAAGAATAAAACAATATACTTCTATGCATAACAACACATAAAATAATCCGGAAAATAAATTTTCCGGATTATTATTTAATAAAGTTTCAGCAGTAAACTGCTTTAAATCTTAGATAGATTTTAAAGTAATACAATAATTACTATTGCCCTGTAAATTCCTCAGTATCATTTGCTAAAAAGTAAGTGGTACCTTTTAGGTAATAGTAAATTCTTAAAGTCAATCTTCTTGTACATGGGTTATAAGAAGAAACTGTACCATCAGTTGCAGGTCTAGCCCAAACCGGAGCATTTATTCCTCCAGAGTTATAAGTGTATCCAGTAAATTGATCTGGAACTGTTACTACAAAAGTAGTAGGATTATAATACACTACTAAGTCATCTCCATTATCCCAAAAACCTTTAACTCTCAATTGTTCATTTCCACTAACTGGAGTAGATTTAATAACATCATAAACAGCAGTTGCATCTCCAGTCCACCAAGCTACATTATTTTTGAATTTACCCGTTCCGATGAAAACTGCGTCTGAACAAGTTAAAGACATTCTCAAAGAATAGCTTTGATAATCTAAATTATTTGCAAATGCTGTAGATTTTATCTTAAAATTTGCAACTTTCCCAGCCTGAGTTGCAGGAGCCTTTAAAATTCTAATAGTGAATTTACCAATCGCTTGACCATCAAGCACCACACCCGATCCTCCATTTAGGATTTGAAAGTCAACCCCTTCAACCGCTGTTGAATTTACAGGATCGTAAACAATCTTAACATCGGGATTTCCAGAAACTGTCTGTACAGTTCCGAATTCAACTTCAACATCTCTATAATCCTGATCAGCAAATACAAAAGCTTCACCTTCTTCTTTCAGGAAATGTACATAAGAATCTCCTTCGTAGAATGCTTCTTCCTCATTACAAGATGAAACAAAGAGAAAAACCATCAAAAGTCCAAATAAACAAAATATTTTTTTCATAACTAAAGTAAATTAAATGTTAATAACCAGGATTTTGCTGATTAGCGATTGCAGGATTACCATTAATTTCGACAGAAGGAATAGGTAAAGTAAATCTGTGATCTGTAATACTTATAGTAGTAGGCGTCGCAGAATTATAAGTATCGTCGGCAGCATTTCTATCAATACTTACACCAGCTACTTGTCCTAATCTTCTTAAATCAATATAACGATGTCCTTCAAAACAAAGCTCAACTCTCCTTTCTTTCAAAATATCTTTTAAAGCTGTTGCTCTATCTGTATACACCGGTAAAGGAGCAGCAGTAGCAACATATCTTCTTGCAGAACGTACAGCTCTTATATTTGTTGCTGCAGTTGCAAAATCATTATTTATCATAATAGCACATTCTGCTAAAATCAAATACATTTCACTCAATCTTGCTACCTTAATGTCATTTTTTAGATTTGTAGTCCCTTTTCCTGGATATTTATCAATAATAAAATTAGATGTTGTAGCTGTTGAACTAGGATCAAGGAATGACCAGCTTCTAATATCACTCGCATAAGAAGTTAAGGATGAATAAAGATTTAATCCCATTGTCCAAAGAGGAGATCCATTACTTGCTGTACTATTAGTAGTATATAACGAAGCAATGTTCCCGCCTGTTCCATTTGTTGGACGACTCAATTTGAAAATTATTTCTCCATTGGCTCCATCAGACCACAACTTTCTATAAGGGGTAGGAGTTAACGTCTCACTATAGAATGTGTTAGCCCAAGAACCTACTGTTGTTGAATTTGTCCAAGAAGGAGTTCCTGTAGGAATTGGAGTGCCAAGTGTTAGAGTAACTCCGGAAGCAGTAATGGCATCTTGTGCATATTGTCTTGCTAATGGATAATTACCTCTGTAAAGATACATTCTAGCTCTTAAAGCACTAACTAAAGCTGCACTAGCAAAAGATGGGAAACGATGCCCCACAGATGTTTGATAAGCAGTACCTTGTAGATTTGCAGTACCAAATGTAAGATCATCCTCAATTAACTTCCAAATATCAGCATTCTTCACTCTTGGTAATTGAACAGTATAATCATCTGTATAAGTATCAGACAAAATAACACCAAGAGCATTATCATCTTTCATGTCTGTTGTAAAAAAAGACATTAAATTCAAATATGCAAAAGCTCTTAATACTCTTGCTTCCGCTAAGGTATTTTTGTAAGTTGTAGTTTCAGCAGGTGTAGCTGGAGTAATTTTTTCAGCTTGCTTCAACAACCTATTAACTCTATTTATAGTAAGATAATTTCCTGTCCATATTCCACTAACAAACCCATCATCAGGCTGCAGATTATATCTAAACAAACCCTGATTTTGTCCGGCATTTGAAGGTCCAATTTTAACTTCATCGGTAAAAAATGATGTAAAACCTACTTGACTGGTAATATCTAATGAGCCATATACATCACCTTCCAAATATTTTTCTAAATCTTTAGAATTTTGAAATATTGTTTCATCCGGAACTTGCCCCGGTTGTACAATGTCTAATGAATTTTCACAAGACTGCATTACTACAGCAATACTTAATATTGATAATAAAACTTTTATTTTTTTCATTGTAACTTATTTAATTTAAATTCCCCTTTCTAAAAATCAACATTTACCCCAAGAGTTACTGTTCTTAAATTTGGATATACTGACGTTGACACAGCAAATGTAGGTTCTGGATCATAACCCTTCCACTTAGAGAACAAGAATAAATTCTCACCTGAAACAAAGATCTTCATACTCTTTATAGAATCACCAATCATAGATTTAGGTAAACTATAGCCTAATGTTAACACTTTTAATTTAATAAAGGATGCATCTTTCAAATATCTATCAGAAGATCCTGCCTGATCGAAATTAGTAGCTTGTAGAGAAGGAACGTTAGTATTTTGATTTGTAGGAGTCCATGCATTTAATAAATCTGCAGACACATTGTAATTATTTACAGTTGTTGGATCTAATACATAATTTAATTGGTTGTCATATCTCCATACATCAGCTTGGTAAGAGAAATGTGCATCAAGGAAAAAGTTTTTATAAGATGTATTAATACCAAATCCACCATTCCATTTTGGCAAATAACTCTTATCTGATTTTACTTGATCTGTAAGAGTATTAGGATTCTCTGTAACATTACCATCTTTATCTAAAAACAACATATTTCCATTGTCTTTATTGACACCGGCATATCTAATTAAATACCATTCACCAAGCATACCACCTGTAACGTTTCTAACGTTTCCAGCATTATCATCTTTAACTAAGCTAAGTATCTTACTTTTATTATATGCTGTATTACCATATATTGATACAGTAGCATTTTCATTTTTAATGATATTATACCTTAACATTACTTCGATACCTCTATTCTGTAAAGCTCCATTATTAGCTTCTAAAGATGTTTCACCTGTAACTGCTGATACATTTAAACTACTAAACAATTTGTCAGTTTTTTTGTTATATACGTCAATGGAACCCTCAATCTTACTATTCCATAATCTGTAATCAATACCGATATTCGCTTGTCCAACTTCTTCCCATTGTAAATATGGATTTTGACGCCCGCTAAAATAATATGCACCTTGAGTATTTGCATAACCCAAAGACTGAGAATCAAATTCTCTGATTAAGTTTGGTGATTGCAGCAAAGGATTTGTTCCATATGCAGCTGCCACTACGTTTTGGTTACCCTGAATACCATATGAAGCTCTTAACTTTAACATGTCAAAAGTAGAACCCTCCATAAAGTCTTCTTGATCAATATTCCATCTACCAGCTGCAGACCAGAATGTAGCCCATCTATTATCCCCAGTAAATCTATAAGTACCATCTCTTCTGATAACCCCAGACAAACCATACTTACTTTTATAGTCATAATCAAGAGTTAAGAAATAAGCAAGTGTAGAACCTGTAATCTGTCCAGCAGATGCATTTGGAACATAATACACAATTGGATCTTGCCCAGCATTTGGATTATCATAATAAACTGGTGAAACATATCCTGTACCTGCACCAAATACCCAAGTTTTAGGATACAAACCATTTTGTTGTTGAGATGTAGAGTTATAATGAACTTTCATCCAGTCCATATATGCACCTACATCAAAAGTATGATCATCATTGATTACTTTGTGATAATTAACACTTGTAACAGAGTTGAAATTAAATTCCCTTGTTTTTTGAATTGACTCTATTCCACCAAAAGGGTTGGGGTTGAGTGTTGCATTTCTAGAATTGAATGCGGTTACTATTCCTAAGAAAGAATAGGGAGATCTCGCAAAGATTCGTTCATTGTATTTATAATCTAATCCTGATCTGTTTGTAACTGTCAAATCATCAGTTAATTTATATGATGCAGAGAAGTTGGTAACAATGCTTGTTTCTGTTAATAAATTTGGAAGAGTTCCTCTAAGAACATCCTGCAGAACCCAAACGTTCTTACCACCTCCAAAATCACTCCCAATTGCGGCAAAAAGATCTGGACCTGTTTTATATTTATTTGACTCAATTGTCGGCAAACCAACGATAGCTGCTAAAAGTGGATTTTGAATAACATTCGACGCAATATTACCATTGGTTTCTTGATCTAATTGATGTCTTTTAGAATATCCCAAAGCAATATTAGAATTGTAAGTAAACCTACCATTTGTAGATTTTCCATTCAAGTTGTTTCTCAAAGTAAATCTTTTGAAATCAGTTTGAGGAACAGTTCCAGTTTGATCCAAATAACCAATTGAGAAATAATCATTTACATTTTCACCACCAAACATCATTGACAAATCATGTGATTGTGTGAATCCAGTGTCAAACAATTCTTCATTCCACTTTGTATCAGGTCCATCATAAGCTGCTATTTGCGCATCAGTCATTTCAGATCCAGCACCTACTCCAACTCTCTTCTGCAAAGTTAAAATTTGCTTAGAATTAGCCATGTTATAATCGGTTTTAGGAATTAAACTCATACCGACTGTTCCAGAATAAGAAACATCAAAACGCTTCCCATACTTACCTTGCTTTGTTCTAATAACAATAACACCATTCGCTCCTCTACTTCCGTAAATCGACGTAGCAGCAGCATCTTTTAACACAGAAACAGACTCTAAATCATTAGGATTTAAATTTCTAAATTGAACTGAGTTTGAAATCATACCATCCACCACGTACAAAGGCTCTGTACTAGCATTGATAGAACCAACCCCTCTAATAATAACATCAATTTTAGAAGATCCGGGAGAACCGGAAGTTGAATTAATACTTAATCCTGCAGCTTCTCCTTGTAGTGAACTTAAAAAAGAAACATTTGGTCTGTTTTCTAATTTCTCAGCAGATACAGTTACTGATGATGTAACATCTTTTGGCTTTGTTTGTGTTTTGTTATATCCCAAAACAACTACTTCTTCAATTTTAGATTCTTTTTCTTTCGTTGATCTCGTAGTATCTTGAGCAAACATTGCTTGTCCCGTAAAGAATAGCACACCAGCCGTTAAAACACGTAATTTAACATTCATATTAACAAAATTTTAATATTTTAATTGGACAAATATGTTAATAAATATTAATATATACAAGTTTTTAGCTAAAATTATATGTTTTTTTTTATTAAATCTCTTAGTATCACTGTAAAATCATTTAAATTTGGTAATTGTATGAAAGTAATTAGAATAAAAATTTAAAGAAAACTCATTGGAGCTAGCTTTTTGAAAAATACTTAATAAATGTTAATTTGTAAAAATACTAGATTTGTCTGTTTAAATATACTACGTTCGAGAAAGAGAATAAAGAAATGTAAAAAGTAATAATTCGTATGTTACATTTTATAAATTTCAATATCTCAACGAACTATTAGTATCTAAGTTCGTTTAACGAAGCTTAGAAATAATTGCTTGTCATTTACTATTTTCAAGTTAAGTGATGGCCTCTTATGAAAGAAAGAATGTGCAGTGAGACTCCCAAAATATTTATCATAAATTAACATAGCTAGGGATAAGATTACAAAAATAATTTGCAATAAAAAGCAAAATCCGAACATACAAGCCTCTAATATTCAAGTATTTAAATGAGATATTACTTATGATCCTGAAAGACCAAATTACAAATATTTTTGTATAAGTTACCGATTTTTGTAAAGAATTTGACTCCCGAATTAAATGAAGATTCCAGGCGCTAGGAGATAAAAAAGATAAGAAACAGAAAATCTATGATGTCCGATTCAGAAATCATAACGATCATTATCAATTCTCATATGGCTGCACATAAAACCTTTAGGTATTACTACCGAGAAATAGATTGTGATTACTGGAAAGATTTGTGTCCCAAAGCTCTTTTTACAATAGATTTATAGAACTTCAGCAAAGAAGTTTTTTGGTTATTGCATTTTTTATAGCGGAAAAATGTCTGGGTAAATGCACAGGAATCAGTTTTATGGACAGTACTACTTTAAGGTGTGCTGGAAACCAAAGGATACAATCACAAAGTTTTTCAAAGGTTTGGTGGCACGTGGAAAGTCTTCAATGGGCTGGTTTTTATCCATTTAATTGTATTTGTCTGTAATGAAAAAGGAGAACTTTTATCTTTTTATTTAACCTCAGTTCGGGATAAGAGATTCTGATAATACTTTTTAAATCATTAAACGCAAAGATTTGTAAATAAACTTTCTATTTTAGAAAGCAAAGGCAAAAATTTCTTCGCAAAGTTTGAGCAAAAGCTTTATAAAATCAACTTATTGATTCATCTTTGCTTACTTTATTATAAAAGAATAAAATTCGCCTTTGCGTTAAACGTATAATAACCTTAAAGTTAATATTTACAATTGTTGCTTAACCCGAACTCAGGTTAATAGAATGTTTTAGGTTATAATACGCTTTCGTACTATTTCTAACTTCTTTTGATTTTCAATAATAAGTCTGTTTTGTGTAAACTTACATTCACAAAAGAAGTCATTAAATATGATCAACACTTATACAAAATTAAAATTATTGCTTTAACCAATCTTTGGTTATTTAAAGAAGAAGGCTTAGATCATATAATCTAAGCCTTTAATTTTCAATTTATCTATCGTTTGATATCTCAAATTACTTCAATTTCTTCTTCACAGCAACCTCTTCATACACTTCAAGAATATCATTTTGCTCGATATCATTGTAACCTTTAAGGTTTAATCCGCATTCGTAGCCTTTCGTAACTTCTCTTACGTCGTCTTTGAAACGTTTTAAACTTTCAAGTTCACCGTCGAATTTCACGATACCATCTCTAAGTAATCTTACTTTCGATTGTCTTGTTACTTTTCCAGTAAGAACCATACAACCTGCGATAGTTCCGACTTTTGAAATTTTGAATACCTCACGGATTTCAACATTACCAATAACTTGTTCCTGAATCTCCGGAGAAAGCATTCCCTCCATCGCTTCTTTCACTTCATCGATAGCTTTATAGATTACAGAATATGTTCTGATTTCGATTTCTTCACGGTCTGCAAGATCTTTGGCATTTGCTCCGGCTCTTACATTAAATCCGATAATAATCGCATCTGATGCTGCCGCTAAGTTGATATCAGATTCAGTAATCTGTCCTACACCTGAGTGAAGAATGTTGATACTGATCTCTTCTGTTGATAATCTTTGTAACTGATCAGAAAGTGCTTCCACAGAACCATCCACGTCACCTTTAAGGATAATGTTTAATTCTTTGAAATCACCTAAAGCAATACGTCTACCCAATTCTTCAAGGGTTGTATGTTTCTTAGTTCTGATAGAAAGTTCTCTCTGTAACTGCTCTCTCTTGTTAGCGATTGTTTTACCTTCACTTTCGTCAGCATAAACTCTGAATTTATCACCTGCTGTTGGCGCTCCGTCAAGACCTAGAATCGTTGCCGGAATTGAAGGACCTGCTTCTTCAAGGTTTTTCCCTCTTTCATCAAGCAAAGCTTTTACTTTACCGTGATTCTTACCTGCTACTACATAGTCTCCTACTTTTAAAGTTCCGGTCTGTACCAACATCGTTGCAACATAACCTCTACCTTTATCTAATGAAGCTTCAATAACAACACCTTGTGCAGAACGTGCCGGATTAGCTTTCAGCTCAAGCATTTCTGCCTGAAGCAATACTTTCTCTAATAGGACATCCATATTGTTACCCATCTTAGCTGAAATTTCTTGCGCCTGAACATTTCCACCCCATTCTTCAACCAAAATATTCATTGCTGAAAGCTGTTGACGGATATTGTCTGGGTTTGCATTTGGCTTATCTACCTTGTTGATTGCAATAATCATTGGTACACCTGCAGCTTGTGCGTGAGAAATCGCTTCCTTCGTCTGAGGCATTACATCATCATCCGCAGCAATAACAATAATTGCAATATCGGTAACCTGTGCACCTCTTGCTCTCATCGCCGTAAAGGCTTCGTGACCTGGTGTATCTAAGAATGTAATTCTCTGACCATTTTCCAGTTTCACGTTGTAAGCTCCAATGTGCTGGGTAATTCCACCAGATTCACCTGCAATAACGTTGGTTTTTCTGATGTAATCCAATAATGAAGTTTTACCGTGGTCAACGTGCCCCATTACCGTTACGATCGGTGCTCTTGAAACAAGGCTTTCTTCTGTATCGATATCATCTTCAGAATCTGTATCTTCAAGATCAGCATCTGAAAATTCAATTTTAAATCCAAATTCGTCAGCTACCAATAACAAGGTATCAGCTTCTAATCTTTGGTTCATAGTAACCATTACTCCTAAAGAGAAACACGCAGAGATTACTTCTGTAGGAGAAACGTTCATTAAGCTCGCCAACTCACCAACAGTGATGAATTCGGTTACTTTTAATGTTCTGTCTGCAGCATCAATTTCTTGCTGACGCTCGTCTTGCTCTCTACGGTAACTTCTTTTGTCTTTTCTGTGTTTAGAAGATTTAGACTTACCTCCTTTATTTGTAAGTTTTTCAAGGGTTTCCTTGATTTGGTTTTTAACCTGCTCATCGGTTAACTCAACAGGCATGGTTCTCTGACCCGGTCTGTTGTTTCCGAAACGGTTTCCACCACCTTGTCCACCCGGACGGTTCTGCCCGCCTTGTCCCGGAGGTCTGTTTCCACCTTGTCCACCCGGACGGTTTTGACCACCTTGTCCCGGAGGTCTGTTTCCTTGAGGGCCACCTTGTCCTGGAGGACGATTTCCACCCGGCCCATTTTGACCTTGAGGACGGTTTTGACCACCTTGATTATTTCCGCCTTGTTGGTTATTTCCAGTATTCTGGTTTGGACCACCCGGCTTTTCAATTCTTTTTCTCTTCTTTTTAGCTCCTGAGTTTGGTTTTGGCGCAAATTGAGTTAAGTCAATTTTTTCACCAACGATCTTAGGACCATCAAGCTTTTGATAAACAGTTTCTATTTTCTGAGGTTCCTGAGATTCCTCATTAGTAGATTCAGGCTTTTTTTCTTCCACTTTAGCGACAGGCTTTTCAGCCGGTTTTGGTGTTTCTTTAACAGGCTCGGCAGGTTTTGCTTCTGCTTTTGCCACTTCTGTTTTAGGTTTATCTTTTTTTGCAGGTCTGTTTCTGTTTCCTTCTATTTGAGAAAGATCAATTTTATCCAAAACCTTGAATTCTTGTTTTTCAGGAGTTGCTTTTACTTCAGAAACCGGTGCAACTTCTTCTTTAGCAGCTTTTACCTCTTCTTTTACCTCCTTCACTTCTACTTTCTCTTCTTTCTTTTCCTCTACAGGCACAGCTGGTGCAGGAGTTGGTTCTTCTGCAACAGGTTCAGCTTTTTTAGGTTCAAGATCAATTTTACCTAAAATTCTGGTTTCTGGTTTTGTATTAGCTTTAGCTCTTATTACTTCAGGTGCTTTCTTTTCTTCCATTTCCAGTTTTTCTTCCGGAACTTTAGAAATAACCACCTCATGGGAAGCTTTACGTTGCTCGCCGTCTTTGGCAAACTCAGCTTCCAATGCAGAATATGCCGCTTCTTCTAATTGAGCGTTAGGATTGTTTTCAACCACAATATCCTTAGACTGTAAAAACTCTACCAGCCTAGACATCGATATGTTAAATTCCTTAACCGCTTTATTTAATCTTATTTTTGGCATCTATATTATTTACTGTTTTTTTTAATTCTTAAAATTAAAGTATTCTTTTTTACTGTTTATTAAAATTTATTTCTAAATATTAATCTTCAAATTCTTCTTTCAAAATACGCTTCACATCATCAATGGTTTCCTCTTCTAAGTCTACCATATTCAAAAGACTTGCCGTATCTTTATCCAAGACAGATTTTGCAGTTGTAAGACCTACTTTCTTAAACTCATCCAAAATCCACTGTTCAATATCGTCATTGAATTCTCTCAAGTCTACATCATCATCTTCGCTAGCCTCTCTGAACACGTCGATCTCGTACCCGGAAAGCCAAGAAGCCAATCTGATGTTTTGCCCTTGCTTACCTATTACTTTAGAAATCTCTTCAACAGGAGTATAAACCAATGCATAGTTTGTCTCTTCGTTGATGTCAATTTTATTGATGGTAACATTTCCTAAAGCTCTCTTCACCATAATCTCAGGGTTTTTTGACCACTGGATTACATCTATATTTTCGTTTCTTAATTCTCTAACAACACCGTGAATTCTAGAACCTTTCACCCCGACACAAGCTCCTACAGGATCTATTCTGTCGTCGTAAGCGTCAACTGCTATTTTCGCTTTTTCACCAGGAATTCTCACCGCTTTTTTAAGGATGATTGTTCCGTCCTGAATTTCAGGGATTTCTAATTCTAATAACTTCTCTAAAAATTTCGGAGCAGTTCTTGAAATGATAATTTGAGGTTTTGAACCTTTAAAATCAACCGTTTCAACGATTGCTCTGATATTTTCTCCTTTTTTGAAGAAGTCTGATGGAATTTGGTTTTCTTTAGGCAAGATAAACTCGTTTCCTTCATCGTCCAACAAGATCACGTGTTTGTGACGGATGTGGTGAATTTCTCCAATTACAATTTCCCCGATTCTGTCTCTGAACTGATCATACAACATCGCATTGTTATGCTCCTGCAATTTTGTTGCTAAAATCTGCTTCAGCGTCAAAATATTTCTTCTTCCTAACTGTGCTACCGGAATTTCCATGGTAAAATCTTCACCAACTTCAAAAGTTGGATCTATTTTTTTAGCTTCAGTGATTTCAATTTCCAGATCATCATCTTCAGACATTTCGTCTTCAACGATGGTTTTATTTAAGAAAATCTGAAAGTCACCTTTATCAGGGTTTACAATTACATCAAAATGATCATCAGAATCAAATCTTTTTCTCAACAAAGTTTTTAGAGAATCTTCAATGATCGCCATAAGATCGATTTTACTGATCCCCTTTTCGTCTTTAAAATCACCAAAGGATTCAATCAACGCTATATTATCCATTTATCTTTTTTTTCTTTTAAAATTTAAGTACTACCAAAGCTTTTTTTATGTCAGAGTAAGGAATTTCTTTTTCCTCCTCTACGTCTACTTTACCTTTACCTACTTCTTTCGGTTTGCGGTAACGCAGTACAAGAGTGATTTTCTCTTCGTCTACTTTTGCAAGCTCACCCTCGATTTCTGAAGAATCATTTAATAAAACTTCGATCTCTCTTCCGATATTTTTATGAAACTGTCTTGGGATTGAAAGCGGCTCGCTTAATCCTGCAGACATTACCTGCAGACTGAAATCGTGCTCTTCACGATCCATATTAAATTCTATTGCGCGGCTTGCATCTAAACAATCCTGCACAGAAACACCATTATCACCGTCTAAGATCACTGTAATATCGTCTCCTGCGGAAAACTTCAAATCAATAAGAAACAGATCTTCTCTCGTCTGAAGGAAATCATTTAATAATGTTTCAATATTTTTTCTAAACTCCATATAATATATAATCCTGATTTAACAGTACGAAAAAAGGCTTTCTCTTAGAAGCCTTTCCATTTTTTCCGTTAATCTCCTGCAAAGATATGACAATTTTATAAAATACACAAATACACTTCATAATCAATAGAATAAGAATTCATAAAAAATACAACGTTAATACACATCCATAAATCGCTATTACAAACTTCTACTGATCCGTAGCCTTTAATAAGTTATCGTTATTAAAAAAAGACCGTGAAACAATTTTTAGTATTTTTGTCAGGAATTTATATAAAACATACATTTTGAATATAACGATAGTAGGAACAGGCTATGTAGGTTTGGTTACAGGAACTACCCTTGCAGAACTTGGCAATTCGGTTTATTGTGTTGACATTGATGAAAAAAAAGTAGAAGGGATGAAAAATGGCATCGTGCCTATTTACGAGCCCAATCTTGAAGAAATGTTTCTTAGAAATATTCAATCCGAAAGATTATTTTTCACAACAAATCTTAAAGAAGCTTTAGACAAAAGTGAAGTTGTTTATCTTGCTCTTCCCACTCCACCCGGAGAAGACGGTTCGGCAGATTTATCTTACGTTTTGAAAGTTGCCAACGATATTGGCGAACTCATGACTGAATATAAAGTTGTCGTTAATAAAAGCACCGTTCCTGTAGGAACAGCCAATAAAGTAAGAGAAACCATTGCTGCGAAGACAACCATTGATTTTGATGTGGTTTCAAATCCTGAGTTTTTACGTGAGGGCTTTGCAGTGGAAGACTCTATGAACCCAGCGAGAGTAGTTGTAGGATCGAGCTCCGAAAAGGCTAAAGAAATCATGGCAAAAATTTATCAGCCATTTACTAATACCGGGATTCCTATTATTTTTATGGATGAGAAGTCTTCAGAGCTTACAAAATATGCATCCAACTCATTCTTAGCTGTAAAAATTACGTTTATGAATGAAATTGCCAATTACTGTGAAAAAGTAGGCGCAGATGTAGATAAAGTAAGATTGGGAATGGGAAGCGACGACAGAATTGGTCACCGTTTCTTGTTTCCTGGAATAGGCTACGGCGGAAGTTGTTTTCCTAAAGACGTTAAGGCTTTAATAAAATCTGGTAAAGACGATGATTTTAACTTCCAGATATTGGAAGCGACAGAAAATGTCAATATTTCACAAAAAGTAATTTTGGTTTCTGAAATTGAAAAATATTTCGAAGGAAATCTCGAAGGCAAAACGATTGCAATGTGGGGATTGGCTTTTAAAGCCAACACAGATGATATTAGAGAAGCCTCTTCATTAGATAACATCAATCTGCTTCTTCAAAAAGGAGCTAAAATTGTTGCTTACGATCTTATTGCTGAAGAAAATGTAAGAAAATTATTAGGCGACAAAATATCTTATGCAAAAACAATGTATGACGCTTTAGAAAAAGCAGATGCATTATTTATTGCTACTGAATGGCCAGAATTCAAAAATCCTAACTTTGAAATGATGGCTAAAAAAATGAATAATAAAGCTATTTTCGACGGAAGAAATATGTATCCGCTGGAAGTTCCTGAACAAAATGGCTTCTATTATAAGAGTATCGGAAGAAAAACGATTCAATAAAAACCAAGGAAAAAGTAAAAAGACTCAAATATAAAAGAATACCAAAAGCCAAAAATTTTGGTTAAACGCATATTATTAATATGAAAAACATCATCATCACCGGCGGAGCAGGATTTATTGGTTCACACGTCGTAAGAGAATTTGTAAAAAATAATCCGGATTCTACGATCATCAATTTGGATGCTTTAACGTATGCCGGAAATCTTGAGAACTTAAAAGATATCGAAAATGAGCCTAATTATGTTTTCGAGAAAGCAGATATCACAAAACCGGAAGAACTAAGAAAGGTTTTTGAAAAATATAATCCGGATGCAGTGATACATTTAGCTGCAGAAAGTCATGTCGACAGAAGCATTACAGATCCGATGGCATTTATTAATACCAACGTAAACGGAACTGCCAATCTTTTGAATCTTTGCAAAGAATTCTGGACTTTAAACCCAGATCACACTCACGGAAGATTCCCAAATGAAAAAAGAACAAATCTTTTCTATCATGTTTCTACTGATGAAGTTTACGGAAGTTTAGGTGAAACAGGATTCTTTTTAGAAACCACTTCTTACGATCCGCAATCTCCTTATTCAGCATCAAAAGCTGCTTCAGATCATTTAGTGAGAGCTTATGGAAACACCTATGGAATGCCATTTATTGTTTCGAACTGTTCAAACAATTACGGCCCGAATCATTTTCCAGAGAAATTAATTCCGCTTTGTATTTCGAATATTATTAATGAAAAACCTTTACCAATTTACGGTGACGGAAAATATACAAGAGACTGGTTATTCGTGATCGATCACGCAAAAGCAATTTATCAGATTTTTAATGAAGCTAAAACAGGAGAAACTTACAATATCGGAGGTTTCAACGAATGGCAGAATATCGATTTGGTTAAAGAATTAATCAAACAGATGGATGAAAAATTAGGAAATCCTGCAGGTCATTCTGAAAAACTGATCACTTACGTAAAAGACAGACCCGGTCACGACAAACGCTATGCAATTGATGCTACAAAACTGAGCAATGAGCTGGGCTGGAAACCTTCTGTAACTTTCGAACAAGGATTAGGAAAAACAATCGACTGGTTTTTGGAAAACAAAGAATGGCTGGAAAACGTAACCAGCGGAGATTACCAGAAATATTACGAAAAGCAGTATAATTAAAACACACAAGATGAAAGGTATTATTTTAGCCGGAGGTTCCGGAACACGACTTTACCCTCTTACCATTGCCGTAAGCAAGCAACTGATGCCAGTTTACGATAAACCGATGATTTATTATCCTCTTTCTACATTGCTTTTAGCTGGAATTAAGGATATTCTAATTATCACCACACCTCATGATCAAGCAGGATTTATCAAGCTTTTGGGTGATGGTTCACAAATTGGCTGTAATATCGAGTATGTAGTACAACCAAGTCCGGATGGCCTTGCGCAGGCTTTTATTCTTGGAGATCAATTTGTCGGTGATGAATCTGTAGCTTTGGTTTTAGGAGATAATATTTTTTACGGTTCAGAAATGGGAACTTTGCTGAAAAACAAAACAAATCCGGATGGAGGCGTCGTTTTCGCGTATCATGTTTCAGATCCCGAAAGATATGGTGTAGTAGAATTTGACAATGACTTTAAAGCCGTTTCTATCGAAGAAAAACCCTTAAAACCAAAATCAAATTATGCAGTTCCTGGATTATATTTTTATGATAATGAAGTTGTAGAAATTGCCAAAAACATTCAGCCTTCCCCAAGAGGCGAGTTGGAAATTACCGATGTAAACAATGTTTATCTAAGTAAAGGTAAACTGGAAGTGGGTGTTTTAGACAGAGGCACAGCATGGCTTGATACCGGTACTTTTGATTCTCTAAATGATGCTTCAGAATTTGTAAGTGTTATCGAAAAAAGACAAGGTTTCAAAATTGGATGTATTGAAGAAATTGCTTTCAGAAATGGATTCATCAACGAAGAAAAACTTCTGGAAACAGCCACCAAATATGGTAAAAGCGGATATGGTGAATACCTGAAAAAGCTTGTGACTAAATAAAAAACAACATAAAATATAGAAAGCTATTGGTTTGAGATCAGTAGCTTTTTTGTTTAAAGAAATAATTATTAATATATTAGCTCTGCTTTTGCCTGAACAAGACGAACAATTCAACATTCAGCAAACTGAAAATCAATTAATTATTTTAAATTTGTAAAAATTCCCACAAATGAGTGAACCACAACAAAAGTGGACCGACGTAATTGAGTCTAAACATTCTTTATTCCAACTTAATTTAAAAGAAGTATGGCAATATCGTGACTTGGTTTTTATGTTTGTAAAGAGAGATTTTATTTCCTCTTTTAAACAGACTATTTTAGGTCCGCTCTGGTTTTTCATCAACCCTATTTTAACTACTATAGTTTTTACTCTTGTTTTCGGAGGCATTGCTAATTTACCAACAGATGGCATTCCTCCAATATTGTTTTATTTAGCAGGAAATACTCTTTGGGGTTATTTCAGCACTACTATGCTTAGCGTTTCTAATGTTTTCACAGGAAATGCAGGTATTTTTGGAAAAGTATACTTTCCAAGATTAGCAACTCCTATCTCAACCATAATATCGAGTTTTATGCGATTAAGTATACAATTGATATTATTTTTTATTGTACTGGGATACTACATTTATTTAGGACAGGTACATCCGAATTATTGGGCATTTTTCTTTCCTGTTTTGGTTATCTTTCTTGCATTATTTTCATTAGGATTAGGAATGATATTTTCTTCACTAACCACAAAATATCGAGATCTATCACTACTACTAGGCTTTGGTGTTAGTTTATTTATGTGGTTTACACCTGTTATTTTACCTACATCTCTTGTAAAACAAAAATTAGGAAACTATGGTTTTCTTGCGGACTTAAATCCTTTAACACCAATCTTTGAATGCTTCAAATTTGGATTTATAGGATCTGGAGATTTCAATATGGCTAGATTGCTAACAAGTTTTGTTTTTATCATTTTAGTTTTGCTGTTAGGAATTATCATCTTCAACAAATCTGAAAAATCTTTCATAGATACTGTATAAAACTTTACAAATCAAGTAATAAATTAATTAACAAAAATCAAAATATGCTTGCTTTAAAAGCTGAAAACATATCAAAACAATATCGCCTGGGGCAAGTAGGAACAGGGACGTTAACTCATGACTTAAACCGATTTTGGCATACAGTGCGAGGAAAAGAAGACCCCTATCTAAAAATTGGAGAAGCAAATGACAGAAGTTCTAAAGGCTTTTCAGATTACGTCTGGTCTTTACGTGATATTAATTTTGAAATTGAAGAAGGTAATGCAGTAGGAATTATCGGGAGAAATGGTGCAGGAAAATCTACTCTGCTTAAGTTATTGAGTAAGGTAACAAAACCTACCACCGGAAAAATATATACAAATGGGAGGATTGCATCACTCTTAGAAGTGGGAACAGGCTTTCACCCCGAAATGACAGGCCGAGAAAATGTATTTCTGAACGGTGCCATCTTGGGCATGACTCGTAAAGAAATCACAAGAAAATTCGATGAAATTGTAGATTTCTCAGGAGTTGAAAGATATATTGATACTCCCGTAAAAAGATATTCTTCGGGAATGTATGTCCGTTTGGCATTTGCTGTTGCAGCGCACTTAGAGTCCGAAATCCTTATTGTAGATGAGGTTTTAGCCGTTGGAGATGCTGAATTTCAGAAAAAATGTCTTGGTAAAATGGGCGATGTAACCAAGGGAGAAGGAAGAACGGTGCTTTTTGTAAGCCATGATCTTAATGCTATATCTCAAATTTGTAATACTGGGATTCTGCTTAATAAGGGATTAGTTGAGTACATAGGATCAGCACGTGAAACAATTTCTACATATCTGAATTTTGACAATGATGACGTTGTTTATTTTAATCCTGATCACGGTAATAAAGATATGTTCATCAAAGAAATCCAGGTTACTAAATCCGATGGTACCGTAAGTAAAGAATATCTGTATAATGAACCAATTACTTTTAAATTTGTTATCGGAATAGAAGAATACATTAAGAATACAAGTTTTTTCGTAACAATTTTAGATTCTAAAAAAAGGAGTGTGTTTTCATGTGAATCTACTATTGTTAACGAAACGATGACTTTAACCATCGAACCCAATATTTTAGTGAGAGGGAAATACTCTATAAATGCATTTATTAATCTGCCAAAAATACGACAGCTGGATCTCGCAGAAGATGTTTGTAAATTTACCGTAATAGATCCAGATTCATACCTTTCTAAACATGGTGAATACGATTACGGAAATGTATTTGGTAACTACAAATGGAAATAAATATATGTTAAAAAAAATAAAACGAGTTTTCGACTTACTTAGACTAGAATTACACCAGTTTAAAATGAAGCATGTTGAAAATCTCAAAACAGGTATAAGTCCTTTTGAGAGACAAAGAATAAATAATCTTCCTAAGCTGAAAGCTGGTATTGCTACTATATTTGAGAAGCCTTTTCATTATTCAGACAAAGATGGATTTCTCCATTCTTTGGATGAAATATTTGAACAAGAAACTTATAAATTTTTTTCAAATAAAGAAAACCCACTAATTATTGATTGTGGTGCCAATATTGGATTAAGCACTTACTATTTTATTCGACAATTTCCAAACTCAAAAATTATTGCCTTTGAACCAGACAAAGAGATATTTAAGCTTTTGGAAAACAATGTTAAATCATTTCCCAATCATCAAAACATAGAAATTCATAATACTGCAGTTTGGACAGAAGATACACAACTTAAATTTTATTCTGAAGGATCACTTGCTGGCTCACTTTCGCTTGACGTGGCAAAGAAAAATAATTATGATACTGTAGAGGCTGTAGATCTGAAAAAATATTTACAAAACGAAGTAGATTTTCTTAAAATTGATATTGAAGGTGCAGAGAACACATTAATATTTGATATTAAAAATAATTTAAAAAATGTAAAATTGCTTTTCTTAGAATATCACGGCATTGTAAACCAACCACAAAATCTTGGAGATATTCTCAATCTATTACATAACGCTGGATTCGAATATTACATAAGACTAGCTGCTGACACTTTAAATTTTCCATTTTGTAATGAAAAGAACACCACGTTTAATCAACAGCTAAATATTTTTTGCTATCGGAATATTTAATATTTACTCATGCTATCAATAATAATATCTTCATATAAACCTGCTAATTTTAAAGCTTTAAAAGAGAATATAGATAAAACCTGTGGGATTGTTTATGAAATTATTAAAATTGATAATCCCGGGCTTATGGGAATAACAGAAGCGTATAATTTAGGAGCAAAAAAAGCAAAATATAATTTTTTTTTATTTTTACATGAAGATATAATCTTTCACACAGATAATTGGGGAGAAAAACTAATTTCCCATCATCATATTAATAATCTCGGAGTAATAGGAATTGCAGGTGGAACTTACATTCCTAGTGTACCTAGTGGCTGGTTTACCAATATGAATTATGCTTTAATTAATATTCTACAAAGAGAATACGATACAACCTTACGTAACGTTAAGACTTTTACACAAAAAGCTCATAAAGCAATTGCTATTGATGGTGTTTTTATAAGTATTAGTAAAGACAATTTTTATAATTATAGCTTTGACGAGAAACTTAAAGGCTATCACGGATATGATACAGAATTGAGCTTAAGGGTTGCTAAAAAACATCAAAACTATGTAGTTTCAGACATTTTGATTGAACATTTTTCTCCAGGCAATCCAGACAAATTATGGTTTATAAACAATATGTATATCCGGAAAAAACATCGTTATAATTTTAATGTAAAAAATGATGAGAAAACTGAAATGCTTCTTTACAAGGCTTTTACAAAAACATTTTTTACACATTACAAAAAATCGTTTATAAACTATTTCAAAGTTCTCCAATTTTTACCTATATCAAGAGTAAAGCTAGTTAATTGCTTAAAACTAATAAAATTCACACTTTATTCGAATGATTAAACTTGCAATTATTATTCCCTACTATAAAATAGATTTTTTTGAAAAGACTATAAAATCTGTTGCTGAACAAACCAACAAAAATTTTGTTTTGTATATAGGAAATGACGCAAGTCCCGAAGCTCCTCTGCCAATCATTGAAAAATATTTTACACCTAATGAATATCATTATTTTGGCTATACAGAAAATATTGGCGGAAAAAACCTGGCACTTCAGTGGGAAAGAATACTTGAAAATGTGCATGAGGAATGGTTTGAGGTCTTGGGTGACGATGATGTCATGGCTCCGAACTTTGTAGAAGAATTTTACAAATCGATCCAATACTGTAATGATCAAAATATCCATTGCATAAAAACAGTACACCATCATATTGATGAATATGGTGATCTTATAAGAATTAACGATTATAATGTAGATTCAATAGAAGCTTATCAATTGTTTATAAATAAATATTGTGGTGTGGCTAGTAGCAGTTTATCAGAAAATATTTTTAAGACCAAGATGTATCGGAAATATGGTTTTGAAAAGATTCCTTTAGCGTGGGGAAGTGATGATTTAGCCATTCTTACTTTTTCTGATTACGGCACAATATACTACAATCGTGCAACTTATATAAAAGTAAGACTATCAAATCTCAGTATTTCGGGATCTGAGAATCTTAATAAAAATAAGGATGACGCTTACAATATATTGAGAGAAAAATTTATTTTACATCATTCAAAAATGTTTCCTTCAGAATTTGTAGGAAAAGTCATTAAGCAATATTTAGAGTATTGCTATATGACCAGACAAGACGCCAAATATTCTGTCGCAACTTATTTCCTCAAAAATTTTAGTATCCTGAATTTTTTTAAAACCTTAAAAAAAATATATTATATCAATTCTCTTTGAAACCATAATAGATTCATGAAATAATAAGTTAACTTTTGGCTGTTAGAATCACTTATTTACCATAACAGCAATAGCAGCCAAAAGCTATATATTGTCCTGTGTTGCTACATCAAAAACATTGTATAAGATAACAGTTATCACATCATCTACAAGATTTTTAATATCTTTGTTTTCTAAAAGCACATTTTATTCCCTGATAAATAAACAGCAAAGCAGATAAATCTGAAAAATAAATAGTGATGATTCAAAGGCTAAAAAATTATTGTAAATATTTATTCTATAAATATTCGGTTCTTACTAATTCATTATTAAAAAATCAGAGAAAAAACCCTTTATCAATTCCTGTTATTATAATTAATTTTAACCAATTACATTATTTAGAAGAGCTTATTTCTTTTTTATTAAGAAGAAAATTTGAAAACATTATTATTATTGATAACCAATCATCTTACCCTCCTCTTTTAGAATATTATAATAGCATTAAAAATCAAGTAACAATACACTATCTATCTGAAAATCTGGGCCATAAAGTATTTTACCTAAAACCTGAGCTATTTAACAAATATGCTAAAGGATATTATTTTCTTACTGATGCTGATATAGTCCCAAGCGAAAACCTTCCAGAAAACTTTCCATCGAAAATGTTGACTATTTTAGATAAATATTTCAGAGCCATCACAAAAGTGGGAATAGCCTTGAGAATTGACGATATTCATGATTCTTTTCCATTAAAAAATGAAGTTCTTTCTTGGGAAAAACAATTTTGGATGAAAGAATTGGAGCCACAAGTTTTCAAAGCAGAGATTGATACTACTTTTGCACTTTATAAACCTAGCTATTTCTTGAGAGAATATAAAGATTTCATTAAGGGAATACGTATGGGAGGGCTGTATACATCGAGACACGGTGGGTGGTACAAAGACGCGAATAATCTCACTGAAGAAGAATTGTATTATCAGAGTACAGCGAATTCATCAAGCTCTTGGAATTTTAATAATAGTGGCAAAATGAATGAAGCTTATATTAAATCATACAAAAAATAGTAGCATGAAGATCTTTGCCGTAGTAGTTATTTACAATGGAATGAAAAATAATTGGATACATAAATGTTTTTCTAGCTTGTTACAATCATCCATACCTGTAGAAATTGTAGCTGTTGATAATCTTTCTACTGATAAAAGTGTAGAATATATCAGAAATAATTTTCCAAGCGTTACTCTTATTGAAAACATACAAAATCTGGGATTCGGCGGGGCTAATAATCTTGGTTTAAAGAGTGCTTTAAAGCAGGGAGGCGAATTTTTCTTTCTACTTAATCAAGATGCCTATGTAGAAACGAATACTATCGAAAAATTAATAAATACATCATTGCAGCACCCAGAATATGCAGTAATAAGCCCTATTCATTTAAATAGCAACGGAACAAAGTTAGATAAAAGTTTTGCAAAATCTGTATCACCCTATTATTGCGAAGGTTTTTATGATGATTATGTTTTAAGTAATACAAAAAAAACTATTTATGAATCTCCATTTATATGTGCTGCTGCATGGCTTTTAACAGCAAAGGCACTCGAAGTTATCGGAGGTTTCAGTCCTGCATTTTTTCATTACGGTGAAGATGATAATTACTGCCACCGAATTCAATATTTTAAAATGAAAATAGGTGTTGTTCCTGATACATACATATATCATGATCGTGAAGATAGAGCTCCGGGAATATATGATGATAGGCTAGCTACAATTCAACGCCAGCAAATTCTTTGGTGTAGTAACCCAAACAATCCTATTTCAATAGAAAAGACGATCAAGCAATATCGAAATAAAACAATTAAATACTTATTAAAAGTAGATTTTAAAGAAGCAAATATTAATAAAAAAATTGCTTCTTTTTTGAAAAACAAAAGACCTTTAATAGAGGGTTCATTTTCAGAGTCAGTTTCAGATAAAACTTATAAATTTATTTATTAAACTGTATGATAACTATTTTCACCCCAACCTATAACCGAGCATATACATTATCAAAGTTATTTGAAAGTTTACAAAGACAGACTTCGAGAGATTTTGAGTGGCTAATTGTAGATGATGGGTCTAGTGACAATACTGAAGAGTTAGTTGATTACTTCAGTAAAAATGCAGATTTTAAAATTATATACATTTATCAGGAAAATCAAGGCAAACATGTTGCAATTAATACTGCATTGAAAAACATACAAACACCTTATTTTCTCACCGTCGATAGCGATGATTACCTTAAAAATAACGCTGTAGACATAGTTTATGAAAAACTAACTGTCATTAAGGATTCAAAAACAATTATTGGTTTAGCCAGTCTTATTGAAATGACTAACAATCAAGGCGAAGCATTTCCTAATAAAAGTTTACAATCCGAAATTATAGCATCCCAGAATGAGATGGCTTATGAACATAATGTAATTGCTGAGTTTTCATTAATTTTGAAAACATCAGTTGCAAAAAAATATCCATATCCGATTTTCCAAGGTGAGAAATTTATTGTTGAATCTGTGATCTCTAATCGTATGGATAATAATTTTAAATTATTACACATCACATCATCAATTGTAATTGGTGAATACCGAAGTGATGGTTTAACGGCACAGATAAAAAAAATCTTATCAAACAATTCAAAAGGTGCTTCTTTAGCATATAATGAAAAAATGAATAACTCTAATATTCCTTTTGCCAACAGAAAATCTTTTGTTAAAAATTATTGGGATTATGAAAGTTTACATAATAAAAATTTTCTTCTTAAATTAAAAAAAATTAGTAGTATTCGGCTAAAAATATATATATTATTCTATTTTATAAATCGAATTATGAAAAAGACTTTTAGTTGATCTCTTCTTTTTAAACAAAATTCATAATCTAGAAAATCAAGCTAGTGGTTGTAAAATCAGAAGTAAATAGTTTATTATCCGAAAATACTTAGTAAATATTATGACTAATAATTTGGTTGCAGTTTTTATGATTTCTTATAATCAAGAGGAATTTATTATTGAAGCATTACAAAATGTTCTCAATCAAAAAACTGATTTTGATTTTCATGTGATACTTTCAGATGACTGCTCTACAGATCACACCCAAAATAAAGTAGATGCTTTTCTTGAAAATCATCCAAGAAAAAATTTGGTAACAGTTATTAAGCAAAGAGAGAATCTGGGATGGATGCCCAATTTTATCTTTACATTACAAAAATGTCAGGAATCTGGTGCGAAATATATAGCAATGTGTGAGGGAGATGACTTTTGGACAAATGACTATAAACTTCAAAAACAGATCGATATTTTAGAGAACAATCAAGATGTTGTTTTAGCTTGCCATCAATATAAAGAGTTATATAATGATGCATCTACAAAAGATTTTCCTTATTTTAGAGAAGATTTTTTTCAAGGAAAAGAAAGTTTTAAATTTTCACAGAAAGACTTTGAAAAATTTATGCGAATTCAGACAATGACAATAGTTTTCCGAAATTCTGCTTTAGATCTAAACCTTAGAAATAAATATAATTATTACTGTGATACTCACATAAAACATCATCTTTTGGATCACGGTTTAGGACTTTACACAAAAGATTTTGATGCAGTTTACAGAATACATGGAAAAAATGTTTTCATGTCTCTTGATATGAGAAAAAAAACAAAATTTTCTTATGATGTTTACAAAGATCTGATTATTAATAATAATTCGGTAGGATACAAAAATCTATTAAATTCAGCAATGAGAGATCGTATAAATAACGAACTCAAGACCCAAAATAGAAATATATTAAAAAAATATTATCGAAAATTAATATGGGAACAATACAATAACACAAAATCTTTTCTTCAATTATTGAAATACATAATTAAAGGAATGTTTAAAAATCAACAGCAATGATTCCAAAAAAAATACATTACTGCTGGTTTGGCGGAAAACCAAAACCGGATTCTTTTTTTATATGTTTAGATTCTTGGAAGAAAAACCTTCCAGATTACGAAATCATTGAATGGAATGAAACCAATTTTGACATCAATTGCTGTGAGTATGTTCGTTTAGCTGCTGAACAAAAAAAATGGGCTTTTGTATCAGATTATTCAAGAGCTTTAGCCTTGTTTGAGCAGGGCGGAATCTACATGGATATTGATGTAGAAGTAAAATTTTCTTTGGATGAATTCCTCATTCACCGCGCGTTTTCAGGATTTGAAATCAAAGGATCTCCATTCACCGCACTTTGGGGTACAGAAGCAGGACATCCATGGCCAAAGAAAGTTTTAGATTTTTACAATAAAAAAACAGATTTTGATCTTACTACCAATACTGTTTTCGTATCAGATCTTTTGGTGAAAGAGTACAAAATTGATGCAGCAAGAGATGAATATCAGGAGTTGGAAGATGGAATTGTGATCTATCCTTCCACTCATTTTTGTCTGGATCTTCCAAAAAATTATGCAAGTCACCACTTTGTTGGGACCTGGCATGAAAGAGACACCCCAAACCCCTTTAAAGATTTTGTACATGCTTATTTTCATGTAAAGAATGTAGCTGAAATCAAAGAAGGAAAAAAAGAAATTCATAACGTCATCAACAACATGAAAATGATTTCTGCAGATGAGATTCTTGATCAGTTTCCACTAAGAATGTTGGTGAAATATATTATTAAAAGGTTATGTCGTAAGTTTTAATGATTGAACTAAAAATAATTCTTAAATTGTGAAAATAGTACTCAAGTTGTTTATCTAAAGTATATTGAAATTTAATTTCAACCACGAATTTACAAAAACATATGCCTCTCAATTCTTATCTTTTTATATGCTGTCAATAATTGTATCATCATATCAACCGCACTTTTTTTCAGACTTGAAATCTAACATTGCTGAAACCTGCGGAATTCCTTATGAAATTATTAAAATACATAATCCTGGAACTATGGGAATTTGCCAAGCTTATAATTTGGGAGCAAAACAGGCAAAATTCAGAAATTTATTATTTATTCATGAAGATATTCTTTTTGTAAATAAAGGTTGGGGAGAAAAATTAGTGGAAACTCTCCAAATACCAGACTGTGGAATTGTAGGAGTTGCAGGAGGAAATTATTATTCACACATCCCCGCAACCTGGTCTAATAAAGGATATAATTCTGTAAATTTCATACAGGTTGTTTCTCAGATTGAGCAATACCATAGCAACTTTGGAAAGAAAAGTGAGCGTAAAAAAGTAAAAGGGATTGATGGCGTCTTATTAGCATGTAAAAAGAATATTTTTGATGAGTTTAAATTTAATGAGGACATACGAGGTTACCATGGATATGATTTAATTTTTTCATTAAGTGTAGCAAAAAAATACACAAATTATATCACCAATGAAATATTAATAAAACACTTTTCGTCCGGTAATTTCTCAAAAGAGTGGTTTGAGAACATATTAAAAGTTCGTGAGATTATTGGTACATTTCAAGATCAAAAGACAGATCAAAAAGTAGAAAGGGAAAATTTTTATAAGTTTATTTTTTATCTCAAAAATTTTAACTACAGTCAAAAAGATTCTTTTAAAATTGCAATTAAGTATATTAACCTCAAAAAATTTGGCGTTATTAATAGTTTAAAGATGATTTATCAATTAAAGCATTTAGTTTATTGATTTTTAAATAATAAACAGTCAATTTTATTATAAACTACTTCACTTAATGAATCATTTCGCTATAGCCTAAGTTATTACTATTTTAAAACATATATGATGAACGAGAAAATTGCAATTATATACGGAACGAGACCAGAATTCTTGAAGACATTCCCCATCATCAATGAATTCAGAAAACGCAATGAAGACATCTGCATTGTAAATACAGGTCAACACGATACGCTGCTTACAGAAATGGAAAACAGCTTCGGCATTATTCCACATCATAGACTTTCTGTACAGTCGTTGTCATTTACCAGCTCTAATCTGATTGCTAAACTGATCGACGAAATATCTAACCTCATCCATAAAGAAAATATTCAGAAAATAATTGCACAGGGTGATACATTCACGGTTTTAGCCTCATCCATGGTTGCTTTTCTAGAGCAGAGAAAATTTTATCACGTTGAGGCCGGATTGAGAACATCAGATATCAAACTTCCTTTTCCTGAAGAATTCAACAGACGTGTTGTTTCATTAACAGCGAATGTAAATTTCGCTCCCACAGAATTGGCGAAGCAAAACCTTTTGAAAGAAAACATTTCAGAGACAAACATCTCTTTGGTTGGCAATACCATTGTTGATATGATCGAGTATGTGATCGAAAAAGAAAATATTTTGGTAGAATATCAGGATTTTGTTTTTATTACGGCTCACAGGCGAGAAAACATTGGTCAACCTTTGAAAAATATTGCTCAGGCAATCAAAGAGCTCGCTGAAGAAAATTCGGAGACTCAATTTGACTGGGCATTGCACCCAAACCCGAATACCCGAAGAATTATTTTGGATATATTTGATAAGCAAATACCCAAAAACATCAACTTTACTGAGCCTCTTTCTTATCTTGATGCACTTAGAAAAATGGCTAAAGCCAAAATTATAATTTCAGATTCCGGCGGAATACAAGAAGAAGCGCCAAGTTTACAGAAAAGAATATTAATTTTAAGAGAAGAAACCGAAAGGCCGGAAGTAGTTACGTGTAATTGCGGTATTTTGGTAGGGTCTGATATTGAAAAAATTAAAACTCATTTTAATTTAATATATCATAACCAGCAGGAATATATATTTGAAAGTGATAATAATCCTTTTGGAGACGGCAAAGCTTCAGAAAAAATCGTAAAAGAAATATTGGTATGATTGTAGGCAATGGTCTGATCGCTTCACTATTTGTGGATAATGACGATGAAAATGTAATCTTCTTTGCGTCGGGAGTCTCCAATTCTTTAGAAACAAGAGTTGAAGAATTTTTACGTGAGGAAAACCTGATCAAGAATACCATTTCAGAAAACACAGACAAGGTATTTGTATATTTTTCTACCTGCAGTATTTATGATTCTTCAAAGACTGGCAGCGATTACGTTCTTCACAAGCTAAAAATGGAACAGCTGATCAAAAAATCTTGCCCGCAATTTCTTATTTTGAGAGTAAGCAATGCTGTCGGCAAAGGCGGAAACCCCAATCTTCTGATGAATTATATAGTGAAAGCTGTGAAAAATGATGAAGCTATTAATGTTCACACTCAAGCAACGCGCAACCTCATCGACGTTGATGATATAAGAAATGTTACCTTTGATCTTCTTAAGCAACAATCTTTAAATAAAATTATCAATGTTGCTTATAGTAAAAACTATTCGATTCTTGAGATTGTAGAGGTTGTAGAAAAGTTTTATCATAAAAAGATAAATATTAATCTTTTAAAAAGCGGATCTGGGTATGACATTAATATTCCCGAAATAGAGCAATACTTTATTGAGACTAATCAAGTAGGTAAAGAGATTTATCTTTATAATATTCTTCAAAAATATTTTTAATTAGTTTTTATCTTCAGCTGTATTTAGAATTAAGATCAAACACAAAATCATACAAAAAATGAACAAACTGGCCTTCGTAATTCCGTATTATAAAATAGATTTTTTTGAAGAAACTTTACAATCGCTAGAGAATCAGACCAATAAAAATTTTAACATTTATATAGGTAATGACAAAAGTCCGAATGATCCTGCTGGTATTATTTCCCGATATGCACATCTGAATATTACCTATCAAGCTTTTGATTCTAATCTGGGTACAAAAGATCTGGAAGGGCAATGGATCAGGTGCATTGATTTATCAAAAAATGAAGAATGGATATGTATTTTGGGAGACGATGACTGTCCGAAGGAAAATTTTGTTGAAGAATTTTATAATGTGCTGCCAACAGTCGATGAAAAAGGCATTAATGTCATCAAAGCAGCAATAACTTCAATAGATTCTCACTCGAATCTGAGAGGTGCAGATCTCCTCCATCCGGAATATGACACCTCTATCAATACATTTTGGAGAGACCGAAATAACCAGACGCATACAAGTATAAGTGAAAATATATTTAGAAGAAGCTGTTATGAAAAAATTGGTTTCAGAGGCTTCCCTTTGGCTTGGGGAACCCCTTTGTTAGCCTGGATGGATTATACAGAGGGAGGTCTTATTTATGGTATGAATAATACACAAATGTGTGTAAGATCTTCGGAAATCAACCTCACCAGAGTTAATTCTTTTAGAGATCAGAAAGATGTTGGTGAAGCCATGGTATATGAAATTGTTTTTTCAGATTATTATGATAAATTCAATGATGCACAACGTTTATTTTTGTTAAAAAAATACCATGCAGTTCTTCATTATTACAAACTAAAAAACAAACTTCCATCGTCAATCTTTTATCTATACGCTAAATACGGAGGTGTAAAGGCAAAACTCTTTTATATTCTTCGAGAAATCAAATGGAAATTCGAGAAATAATTTAGTGATGCTCCTCCATCCAAATTCCCAATACCAAAAGAGACCAATGCTTATAATTATAATTTAGATTTTTCTGAACCTGCTGGAAATCTAGTTTGAGAAAAATTTTTGAGGACGGATTTTTTAAAATTTTTGATGAAAGTTCTTCCATTGCCGGAATTTTCAACCATTTTTCTACTGGAGCACCAAATCCTTGCTTTCGCTTATTTAGAATATTATCTGTTAATAATTCACCAAAAGCTTTCCTTAGGATAATTTTGGTCTGTTCAGTATTTACTTTATATTTTGCAGGTAGAGCAGCACAAAATTCGACCAAATCTTTATCTAAAAAAGGAGTTCGCAATTCGATCGAATGCATCATCGCAATCCGGTCATCTTTCACCATATAATCTCCGGGAATAATATTGGTGAGATCCATCTTCATGGGCGTATTCAGATTGGTTTTATCTAATGGGAAATTATATAAATGTTCATGTTCTGCATTTGATTTTAAAAGTAAAGCTGTTTCTTTTTTGGTAAAATTACTATGTACTTTTTCTTTTTGATAAGAAACAATATCCGGAAATTTTGCCCTGAAAATTTTATCCAGAAAATAATCCTGTCCTTTTCTAAAACCAATTTTTTCACTAACAGTAGACCCTATTTTATAAAAAGTCAGAAAATCTGGATCCGCGCTTCCTTTATCAAGAATTTCTTTTTCTTTCTGGTACCATTTGTATCCGCCAAAAAGCTCGTCACCTGCATTTCCTGTGATTACAACAGTCATATTTTTTGCAGCTTCTTTACAGATGGTATATGTTGCCAAAATTGCAGTATCTGCAAGCGGCTCATCTAGTTTTTTTAAAACCTGTACCAATAAGTTTGGGATTTCTTCATCTTTAAGAGAAACTTCTTTGTGATTGGTATTGTACTTTTGGGATATGCTTCTCGCTTCCGGCATTTCATTCCATTCACCTTGATACTCAAATCCCAATGTGGTAAGATTTGAATTATACCTGGATGACAGTGCAACCAAAGTTCCGGAATCTAATCCACCACTTAAAAAAGCGCCTACTTTTACATCAGCAATCAATTGCTTTTCAACCGATTTTTGTACCAGACTTTTAAATTTTTGTATAGCATCATTTTCTGAAATAGTTAATTCTTCTTCGGGCAAATTCCAATATTGAGAAATTTCAATTTCCCCATTTTTATAGACTAATTGTGAAGCCGGTAGTAAGACTTTAATGTTTTTATAAATACTTTGATGACCGTTTATGTATGAATGGCGTAAAAAATGAGAAACAGCTTCATCATTCAGCTCTTTATCTACTAAACCTGTTGCGAGAATAGCCTTAATTTCAGAGGCGAAAATAAATTCACCATTTTTTCCTGTTGCATAATAAAATGGTTTTTCTCCAAAGAGATCTCTTACACAAAAAAGCTGTTGTTTTTCTTCATCCCAAATTGCAACAGAAAACATTCCGTTTAAATGTTTTGGAAGTTCATTACCATATTTTTGATACAATGCAAGAATAACTTCGGTGTCTGTATTGCTTATAAAAGAATATTCAGAAATCTCTTTTTTTAAGTCACGATAACCGTAAATTTCTCCATTGAAAACGATGCATTCATTCTTCGTGTCTGAATACATTGGCTGATGGCCGTCTTTCGAAAGATCAACAATCGCTAAACGTCTGAAACCTAAAATACAGTTTTGAAAATACTCATGTCCTTCATCATCCGGACCGCGATGAATAATAGAATCGGTCATATTTTTCAGACTTCTTTTATAAAAATCATCGTTTAAAATATTTTTTTTTACAATACCTGCAATTCCGCACATAGCTCATTAATATATGACAAATTTAAAACTTATTTATTGAACATTTGTGAGCGTCAAAGTTTTACACAAGTTAGATCTTAAAGTTTCAATCATTTTAATAAAAATTAAATTCAGATATTTGCAACGATATGCAAACACAACCTCTGATTTCTATTATTACAACGTATTATAACTCTGTACAGTTAGGAGATTTTGTAAAGTCATCTATGAAATGTCTGCAAAACCAGACGTATCAAAATCTAGAATTAATATGTGTGAATGATGGTTCTACCGATTCTACATTAAATGAATTAGAAAGTTTCGCAAAACAAGATTCGAGAATTAAAGTTTACACAAAAGAAAATCAGAAGTATGCGCAATATTCTAAGGCTTACGGACAGGAAAAGGCTTCGGGAGAATTTATTTTTCTTTTTGATCATGATGATCTTATTGATTTTGATACCATAGAAAAATGTTACCAGACATTTTTAAGCCATCCTGAGCTTGATATTGTAACCCCGATTGTTATTACAAAATTCCCTGACGGAAATATTAAAAATATACACAATATTTATGTTTCTGATTCAGCAACTTTTGAATTTAAAAAATTTACGGGATCACAAATTATTAAAGATACTGTAGGCAAATATGATAACCACATCCGAGGATTGTACAGAAAAGAAGTCTTCAAATCTCATTCCTTCCGTTTTACAGAACCTCTTTTGAATGCTGATGAAATTGTAGAGAGACTCATATATGAAGAAGCGAGATTTATAGGAAACTGTGACGCAGTGTACACCCACTATATTCATCCGGATTCATCAGCAAAGTTGCTTTCTCCCAAAAGAATAGATTTTGCGAGAACAGATTACGTACTGAGAAAGATATTTAAAGAAAAAGGAATTTACGAGAACCGTCGGGCAATCTTCGAATTTATAGCCTACAAAAATTTGGTCAATGCCATTAAAATTTTTCATCATTTTTCTAAAGATATGACTGCGGAAGAATATTCTAAACAAAGCAAAAGACTTCGGGAATCTTATAATGATTTAGATAAAAAAGTTGTCATTTCTCAGTTTGCAGGATTTGCAAAATTTTATAATGCTTTTTTATTGTCTGATTTTTCTTTAATGTCTATTTTTTATAAATACAAGAAATAATTATCTCTCAAAACGCCAGATAAAAAGTTTCACAGCCAAACCGGCTGGAATATTGTGAAAGAAATTTTTCTTTTTGACATCTAAAGAATATTTTGAACTGAAATAGTCTGAAAAATTTAATCGGACTAATTTCTGCATTCTTAAAATATTGGTTTTTAGATATTCTTTATCTTTCAATGCTTTCCATTGCATCACCAAAACCATCTCTTTGAAGAGAATAATTTTATTTTTGATAAGCATTTTCAATTCAGAGTTTTTTTCCTCTTTATAAGATTTGGTCAGATACTCAAGAATTGTTAGATAGTTCTCAAAATTTTTCTTTTTCCTGTTAAAAATAACCGATTCACCATGAAGATAATACAGATATGTAATGTCATCAATAATTGCTAAAGTGTCTGTTTTTAACAACAAATGGAAAAACCACAACTCATCCTGAGCAAATAATCCCGGTACAAAATAAATTTGATTATCAACAATGAAGTCTCTGTTAAATAATTTATTCCATGATGATGAAGGAAATCCGCCTTTGCTGTACACGGAAAATATTTCAAGATTATTATCGTAATATTTTTTTTCTGTGATGGTGGGAAATCCGAAATCTTTCGTCGTATTATCAAAAGTATTGATCCATCGATTTTGCGCTATAATGATTTGAGCATCTGTTTTTTCTGCTTTTTTAACCAGTAATTCTATGCAATCTGTTGTAATTTCATCGTCACTATCCAAAAAAAACAGATATTTTCCGGTAGATGCTTTTATGCCGTTGTTTCTTACAACAGAAAGTCCCGAATTCTCCTGATGTTCTATGATTTTGATAGTAAGATCCGGATTGACATCCATAAAATTTTTGACAAGCAACATACTATCGTCAGGAGTACAATCATTAACAAGAACAATCTCTAAATTTTTATATGTTTGATTTTTGACAGATTCCAGACATCTGATGATAAACTTCTCACATTTAAAAATAGGAATAGAAATAGTTACTAATGGATTCATCGACGGGAAATTAAATAAATTATTTTATACAAAAATATAGAAATAAATATTGTAAGATAGATATAAACATTAAAACTTCTGAATTCCAAAATTGACCTGCAGATATTTGTAGTACATTCACTGTGACTTGTTAATTTAATAAATTATTGTAGTTTTATAGTCAGGGATTAAAATTCATTTGTTATAGAATAATGCAATTTTTTCAAAGTTTAATAATTATAATGGATTAAATTTCTGAAACAATATTATCTTATGGAGATGTGATTAGTATATAAAAAAAATCCTAATTGCATAAATTTATTCAACATTTGCGCTCTTAATAGCTATGCTTAAATTTTCCATTCTTATCGCCCACTACAATAATTACCATTACTTTACAGAATGCTACGAAAGTATTCTGAAACAGACTTATCAAAACTACGAAATTGTGCTTGTAGATGACTGCTCTTCGGATGATTCTTATCAAAAGATCATAGAACTTACGAAAGATAATCCAAAAGTTAAAGTTTATAGAAATGAAGAAAACAGTGGTGTAGGCCTTACAAAAAAAAGATGTGTTGACTTGGCTTCGGGAGAAATCTGCGGATTTGTTGATCCCGATGATACTTTAGCAGAGAATGCATTACAGATTATTATCGAAAATTACACTAAAAATATTATTGTAGTGTATTCTCAATTCTACGAGTGTGATGCCAATCTCAAACCTATTAAAATATTTCCACATTCTCGCACCATTAAAAACGGTGATAAAATGTTTTTTAATGTTTTTTTTGAAGCCACTCACTTTTTCACATTTAAAAAAGAGGCTTATAACAAAACTTCCGGAATCAATGATAAACTTACTTCAGCAGTCGATCAGGATTTGTATTTAAAGCTTTATGAAATAGGTGATTTTAAATTTGTAAAAGCCCCGCTTTATTATTACCGCATCCATGAAAAAGGGGTGTCGCAGGAATCTTCCAAGAAAGAAAAACTGCACAAAAACTGGCATCAGACTATTTTAGATAGCATTAACAGAAGAAATATTGATTATCTCTACGGTAAAAAAATAACCGATATTGAGAATCTTCCGGGATTTTTGAAAGTAAAACAAAATAATATTTTCAAAAAAATCCAACGGAAGTTTTTATAAATCAGAAAACCACAGAATAGTCTGTGGTTTTCTTTATTCTTTAATAATAACTCCGGCATACTTGCCATCAAACTCAATAATATATGGTTTGTGATTATTCTGTTCACAATAATCTTTAAATGCGGCATTGTCTCCTACATCATCACTCATAAAAACGCCACCCTTTCGCAGGCTCTCCCACAGAATTTTATAAGCCCACATTCTTCCGTCATACGTTTTGTCGCTGTCGTAATGTGCTACGTCAAAAGTTTTTGTTTTTTCAAAAATTTTCGGAAGAGATTCTTTATCAGCAAATCTATAAAGATCCCAATTGCTTTCGTATTTTTCAGGAATTACACATCCTACAAAATCTTCACTTTGATTTTGAAGAATATAAGGCATATCTGAACTGTAAAGTGTGCCATTTCTGGAAACCAAAGATGCTAAAGCCGCAAATGAAGACCAGCCATAAGCAACTCCGGTCTCAATAGAATTTTGAGCCTTTGCAAATTCATTAATGTAATAAATAACACTTAAAGAGCCTGCGCCACCCATTTTTACAGGTGCTTTTTCCTGAACCTGCAATGCATTTTTGTATTCTTGAGGAAAAATTTCTTCGAAAGGAACAAAATTCATTTTCAAAATATTCTCTATGAAATCTTTTTCAGAGACTGCGATGCTTTTACACCATTTTTCCGCTTCTTCTTTACCTCGTAGACCAGATGAACGGTTAAATATGTTTTTCCATATCTTACGCCGTAGTTCAGGATAGAGATCCGGACGCTTTAGATAAGCGACAAATGTAGTTGCGATTTCTGAAACTTTACTCATACAGTTATGTTTTGAGGGGTAAAAATACAAAAGAATTGCCCAAACAGTCTTATATTTGTTTCACTAAGGATTAATTTTTTTTAAAAAAATACAAATGTCTCAAAAAATAAAAGTTCTGTTTCGTCATCGTTCCATGGAAATGGGAGGAGTTGAAAGGGTTCTTCTCGATTTGTTGGAAAATCTGCCAAGGGAACTGTTTGACATTACTTTTTTTCTGACAATGAATCAGGGAGAGCTTAGAAAAAATATTCCTAAAGATATTGAGCTTATTACTCTGCAAAAGGGAAGAGAAGATATGAGCAGCAATAAGCTTCTCAGAACTTTACAGCTTATTAAAAGAAACATAACTCTTGCTTTTTACAGAAATAATCCGAAAATATTATACCGTAAAATCCTGAAAAAAGATTTTGATCTCGAGATTGCTCCAACGTATTCAGAGTTTGACAACATCCTATCAAGCCCTTTAAATTCAAGAAAAATAGCCTGGTTTCATACCGATGTAAGTTATGATCCAAATGAAAAAAGAGTTTTAAGCAGAGTAAATGCCCTCAAAAAATTTGATTGGGTGATTTTTGGTTCTAAGCAAACAAGAGATATCATTAAAGATTTATATCAAATTGAATATCCTAAAAGTTCTGTCATTTATAATTCTATAAAAATAGATGAAGTCAGGGTAAAAGCATTAGAATTTCCTGTTCATTACGATATCACCCCTGTATTTTCGTCTATGGGAAGATTACACAGCCGTAAAAACTATCACACTTTGATGAAAGTTCACAAAAGACTTTTAGATGACGGACTTCTCCACTCGATTGCGGTGATCGGTGGTGGTTCAGAAATGGAAAATCTACAAAGACAAGCTAAAGAATTAAATATAGAAAACACATTTCTACTTCTTGACAGCCAGATAAACCCATATCCTTATATAAAAAACTCAGATTATTTTGTACTACCTTCAGAATCTGAATCTTATCCTTTAACAATCGGAGAAGTAATGGGGTTAAATATACCAGTTATAAGTACAAACGTGGGCGGAATTCCGGAAATGATTGAGCATGATTTCGACGGTTATCTTGTAGAACCAAATGAAAATTCTATTTATGAAGGGATGAAATTATTCCTCACAAACACTGAAATTACAGAGAAATTTAAGAAAAACATGGTGCAATCTGTAGGGAAATTTGATAATGAAAAAATTTACAGTCAGGTAACCTCTGTTTTTCAAAAACAATATCAACTGAATGAATGAAAAACCCATTAGTTACCATTCTTACGCCCACTTACAATCGAGCACATACTTTGCCTCGGGTTTTTGAGTCGCTACAAAATCAGACGTTTAAAGATTTTGAATGGCTGGTTATAGACGACGGCTCTACTGACAAAACTAAAGAACTCGTTGAAGCCTTTCAGAAAATATCTGATTTTAAAATTAGATACTATCATCAGGAAAACCAACATAAGTTTTTAACTTTTTTTCGTGGAATTGACCTTGCAGAAGGTAAATATTTTTCGCCTTTAGATTCTGATGATGCATTGCCAAAGGATTCTATGGAAATCCTTGTCAATACATGGGAACAGATTAATGATAATCAAAATATTGTATTTGTATCAACACTTTGTGAAGATCAGTTTGGAAAGATTGTGGGAGACCGATTTCCTAAAGATCCGTTCATTTGCAGTATTTTTAATATGCGTTACAAATACAAAATTAAAGGTGACAAATGGGGAATGGGCAAAACTGAAATTTATAAAAAAATGAAGCTGAATTTCGGTGATCTTGCCGGAAAAGGTTTTATTCCGGAAGGTGTTTTCCAGTTTCAGTTTGATAAGCTTGGTCTTCATTACTGCATCAATAAGGTAACGAGAATCTATTTTCGGGACAAAGATGATGAGCAATCTCTTGCCAATCAGTTTTACGATAAGAAAAATGCATTCGGACTTGCCGAAAACTACAAAGCATTTCTGAATATATACAGTTCAAAAATTTGGAGCAATCCGATGCCGGTTCTTAGAAATTTGGGCGGTTATCTGAAATTTTCAAAAATTGACGGCAGATCTTTAGGGAAAATCACTTCAGAATTAAAATCAACTGAAATGAAAGTATTGGCAAATCTACTTTATCCATTTTCAAAATTAATTTAGAAATGCCAAAAAAAATCCTTTTTATCTATTATCAAAATCTTAAACCGGGTGGTGTTGCAAGGGTGATGATCAATCTTGCAAACGAACTGTGTGAAAACGGATATGATATAAGTATCTTATTTTTGATGGAAGGAGAGCATACTTTTTATAAAATCAACTCAAAGATAAAAATCCATACCGTTGATTCTTTTGGACACTGGGGTTTTAACAAAGTCAATCCCGTACTCGATAAATATTTAAAAAAATTCCGGTACAGATACAGCCTTAAAAAATATATTTATGATTTTGGGCAATGGGATGTGATGAACGAATGGCTGAAAAAAAATCACTCTCAATTTGATGTTATCATTTCATGCTGGTACAAATTATCTGCACAAATCTCTGTAAATAAAACAATCGCATTTAAAACATTTGCTTGGGAGCACTCTAATTTTGAAGTGGGTGGTAAAATTTGGGGAGATTTATTAAGACCCAAATATAAAAACTTAGCTGGAATTGTTTGCATTAATAAAGCATCTTGTAATTATTACAAAACACTCAATCCCAATTCCTATTTAATTCCGAATATTATAGGTGAACCATTTGAAAGCATCAAAAATGTTGATTTTGAAAGTAAAATAAACCAGTTGATTTATGTGGGAAGATTGGATCAAGAAAAAAATGTGAATGCAATCATTACTATAATTTCACAAATAAATTTAAATGACTTTCATCTTAAAATTATTGGTGAAGGCCCTGAAATGGAAAATTTGAAAAAACAAGTTGAAGAAAAAAGGTTAGCATCAAAAGTTACTTTTACAGGTCGTTTGCCAATTAACGAAATCAAAAACGAACTCTTAAAAAGTAAAATCTTCCTATTTACAAGTGTAAATGAAGCATTTGGAATGGTATTACTAGAGGCCATGTTCTGTGGTAATGCACTTATTTCTTACGATTGTAACTATGGCCCATCAGATATTATTAATCAAAACAACGGCTTTTTAGTTCCGCTGAATAATCAATCGCTTTTTATTGAAAAATTATCCTCTGTAATTGAAAACAAAATAAGACTCAACGATTTAATAAAAACAAGCTTTAAAGATTCGGAAAAATGGAAAAAAGAAACAGCTTTGAAGGAATGGAAAACAATTTTAAATTTTTAATATGCTCATTTCAATAATTGTTCCTGTTTATAATAGTGCTTTATATTTAGAGAAATGTATCGATTCTATATTATCTCAAACCTACAGCAATCTTGAATTAATCTTAATTAATGATGGATCAACCGACAGTTCTAGAGAAATAATGGAAACCTATAAAAAATCAGACGCCAGGATTGTTTTAATCAATAAAATCAATACCGGAGTAAGCGATTCTAGAAATAAAGGTATTGAAGCTTCTTCCGGTCAGATGATTTGCTTTATAGATTCTGACGATTGGGTAGATTCTGATTACGTAGAGATTTTTACATCCAATTTTGAAAACAATAATACTTTGCTTATTCAAAGTCTGAATAGAAACGGCACTTTAAAAAACATTTATAATTACAAAAGCTATAGCATAAAAGCAGATATAGATCCTCTTTTTACTGATAATGATTTATTATATTGTGGCGGGCCAATGGCCAAGTTCTATGATCAATCTGTTATTCAGAAAAACAATATTCTTTTTGATAAAAATGTAACCTATGGTGAAGATCTTATCTTTTTTCTTGAATACATAAAACATTCAGATTTTATTCGATTTTTACCCGATGCGAAGTACCATTACAGACTTACAGAAGGATCTTTAAGTACTAAAAGAAATTATCCTGTAAAAAATTATATTGAAGTACATCATGCAATATCTCAATTCATAAATTGGGCAAAAATTACAAAAGACTCTACGTTAAAATACTTCTACGCTATCGACTGGGATATTTTAGAAGCCGGAATAGATCAAAACATCCACAAAAATCTTAAAAACCAGAAAGAAGACTTTTTCAATTTAGAAAAATCGATTACCTCACTTCACTATAAGTATGGCAATAAACAACAAAAAATTCTGTATTTTTTCATCAAAACCAACAATTTACTTATCTTAAAAATGTACAAGTCTTTTTTACTCAAATTAAGTAAACTAAGAAAAGCCATCTGAAAACATACTATCGATGAATAACAAAAAACTACTCAATATTCAATACCTAAGAGGAATTGCCGCATTTATGGTTTGCGGTTTCCATACAAAAGGCTGGCTAGACAATACGATTACAAGCAATTGTGGGGAGATGCTTTTTCCATCTGGCGAATATGGAGTGCAATTTTTTTTTGTTATCAGTGGATTTATTATGGTCTATACAACCCAAAATTTAAATATTGAAAACCCATTTAAAAACGTCGTTTCTTTCCTGAAAAAAAGAATTATAAGGATCTCACCGCTTTATACTGCTCTTACATTAGCCTGGTTTTTTCTTTTTATTTACCCTCTCTACTCTATTAATTATGTAAGTTGTATAAAAATTATTAAATCTCTACTTTTTATTCCTTTTGGCAATTTTCCTATTCTCTACCTGGGATGGACATTAAATTTTGAAATGTTTTTTTATCTCGTTTTTGCCTTATGCTTTTTCTTTAAGAAATATAGATATTGGGCATTATGCTTATTTTTTGTTATTCAAATCACCCTCCATCATTTAAGTTTTGATCATTCTTATATAAAACTTATTGCAAGTCCTGTTATTTCTTATTTTTTTGTTGGGGTACTCATTGGTCTTCTTTTAAATTCTTTCAAAGTTTTCGCGGTACATCCATATTTAAGAATATTAGGTTTTATTATACTTTTACTCATTCAGCTAGAGATTTTTAAGATTCCAAATTTTTATCTCCAGATGATAATTATAGGAATTTGCTGTTTTATAATATTTGCTTACGACCTTCAGGCAGAAGATAAGGTTATTAAACCTCTTTATTTTTTAGGAAACATTTCGTTTTCTTTATACTTATTCCATCCGTTTGTACACAAATTTTTGATGGCATATCTTAATCTAAAACCAGGTTTTTTAGAGAATCCGGTTTATAATTTATTGTTTTATATCTTTATGCTTTCTATAATCTTTGGGTTTAGTTATTTACTTCATCAGTTCTTCGAGAAAAAAATCATTCAATATTTAAGATTTTAATGAAAAAGAAAATCCTCATTCGTATTGGTTCACTTCGTCATGGTGGCGCAGAAAAAGTATTGGTTACTTTTCTGAAAAATCTTCCTCAGGATCAATATGAGATCGATTTGCTTTTAAATTTGTATTCCGGGAAATATCTGAGCGAAGTTCCAAATTGGATCAATATCATTTATCTGAACAAAGGTGAGATGATTACCACCAATAGAATTAAGGATATTCCGAAAAAAGCGGCGAGAGTTATTTATCAAAATCTATTGAAAAAACGCCCTTTTCTTCTTTATAAAGGGAAACTGAAAGGCAAAAAATACGATATTGAGTTTGCAGCCATTCATGGAATGCGTGATGAAATCCTTAATTCTCCGCTCCAGTCTTCAAAAAAAATAGTCTGGATTCATAATGATCTCTCTCAATTGAAAGAGTATACAGAAATTGAAATTAAAAAATTCTTCGGTTTTGATAAAATTATGGTGATTTCAGAGAAAATAGAAAAGCTTTTTCTTCATCTAGCTGAAAACGAAACCCAGAAACAAAAAATTGTCAAAATCTACAATCCTTTAGATACCGAAGAAATTTTGTCTAAAGCAGACAAGCCATTCAATAATTATGAATTTGACGAAAAAGTTCCGACTTTTATTTCTGTAGGAACCGTTTTTCCTCAAAAAGGTTTTGACAGACTTTTGAAAGTCCATAAAAAACTTTTGAATGAAGGTTTTAAACACAAAATCTTGATCGTTGGTGACGGATATGATTTTGAAAACATTAAAAAGCTAAAAACTGAGCTCCATCTTGACCACACCGCAACAATGCTGGGCTTTTCAGATAATCCTTATCCCTATTTCAAAAATGCAGATTTTTATATTTTAAGTTCAAGATATGAAGGTTTTCCAACCGTTTTGTTTGAGGGCATAACTTTAAAAAAGAAAATTATTGCGACAGAAGTTTCTGGCGTGAGAGAAATGCTAAACGATGGTGAATTAGGCTTAATTGTTGAAAATTCTGAAGAAGGAATTTATTCAGGAATGAAAAAAGCTTTGGTGAATTCTCAGGATTTTGAAAAGTATAAGGATAACCTTAAAGATTACGAAATGCCTTTTAACCTTAAAAATTCTGTACAGAAAATCATTTCAATTCTTGACAGCATGTAGATTAATTTTTATTCTTTTTTATTGAAGACCATTTAGATTTTTTAAATTTGTTACATGGCAGGCTATTCTACTATACAGAAAGATTTTTATCGGGAAAGCGGAAAATGGCTTTCAACCTTCAAGATTTTGGCAAAGTGTGTCAATCCGAATTTACATTTTGTTTATATTTTAAGAAAAAGTCAGAAGTTTAGCAAGACGCCTGTTTTAGGACTTTTTTGGAAAGTTGTTTTACGCCATTTCCAAATAAAATATGGCTTTCAGATTTATCCTGAAACTCAGATTGGAGAAGGTTTTTACCTCGGACATTGGGGAAGCTTGGTAATCAATCCGAAAAGTAAAATAGGTAAAAACTGCAATATTGCTCAAGGCGTGACGATCGGACAGCAAAACAGAGGTAAAAATGAGGGATATCCAGTGATTGGCGATGAGGTTTGGATTGGCCCGAACGCTGTGATTGTAGGAAATATAAATATCGGTAACAATGTTCTGATCGCTCCGAATGCGTATGTGAATTTTGATGTTCCGGACAATTCGGTCGTTACAGGCAATCCTGCAAAGATTTATTCTAATGATAATGCAACGGATGGATACATCAATAATAAGGTATAAAACCTGAATTTTATCATATTTTTATCTATATTAAACTTTGTTAAAAATGATTGATAATACTATAAAATTAATATTTTTGCATAATTGATTCAGTCTATTGAATTCGGAAATAATTTAAACGAAATAAATAATTATAATCTTTAAAATTTAATTAATGAAGAATTCGTACGAAGTTATTTTTGAAAACAACAGAAAATGGGTAGAATCTAAAGTAGCAGACAACCCCCACTTCTTTGAGGATCTTGCAAAAACTCAGAATCCTGAATACCTTTACATAGGATGTTCAGACAGCAGAGCAACAGCAGAAGAACTCATGGGAGCAAAACCGGGAGAAGTTTTTGTCCACAGAAATATTGCCAATGTTGTGAATACCCTAGACATGAGCTCCACAGCTGTTATACAATATGCGGTAGAGCATTTGAAGGTAAAACACATTATAGTTTGCGGACATTACAATTGTGGCGGTGTAAAGGCAGCGATGACGCCTGAGGATTTAGGACTTTTGAATCCTTGGCTGAGAAATATTCGTGATGTTTACAGATTGCACCAGGCAGAACTAGATTCTATCGAAGATGAGAGTAAACGTTATGACAGGCTCGTAGAACTCAATGTTCAGGAGCAATGTATCAACGTAATCAAAATGGCTTGTGTACAGGAAAGGTATATTTTAGAAGAATATCCTATTGTTCACGGCTGGGTTTTTGACCTTAGAACTGGTAAAATTATTGATCTTGAAATTGATTTTGAGGAAATCTTGAAAGACATTCAGAAGATCTACAATCTTACAAGCTCAGATTGGGTTATGAGCAGAAAGACGAAATAATCTTTCTTTAAAAAATTGAGTAAATGAAATTCTGGAGTATTATTACATTACTGTTTATCCTAAACTTCACAGCCTTGCCGAGCATAGCTGCGGTTTTTGGTTGGGAGATACAGAGAACGAATGTGATTTTAAACGAAGAAGAAACACACTCTCATTATTCATCATTTACGGTTTACGAAAAGACTTTACCTAAGACTTTAAACGTACATGATTTTCTGAAGTTTTTCGAGCCTGATCTCGAGCGCAGATCTTTTGTGCTGATTGACGATTCTTATCATCTATCACCACTTCTCACCATATTCTCCCCTCCCCCGGAAGCATAATTGAAATCGTTTTTTACATATATTCATATCAGATTTGATGTTGAATAGATGTCTTTTTAAATTAATTTCAATTTTTCATTACTGATGTTCTTAATTATATTTTTATAGTTAAAGATCAATCGGTTACATTTATCATTTTTCAATATCATGAAAAAATCTAAGTCATTATTTGGAGGAATAAAAGAGAATTTTCCTTCCGGCCTTGTTGTATTTTTAGTAGCGCTTCCGCTATGTTTAGGAATTGCTTTGGCATCTGGCGCACCACCATTATCCGGTATTATTGCCGGTATTGTAGGAGGCCTTGTCGTTGGAGCACTCAGTAATTCTAATATTTCGGTTTCTGGGCCAGCAGCTGGTCTTACTGCAATTGTTTTAACTGCAATTACTGATCTTGGAGCTTTCGAGCTATTTCTTTGCGCCGGTATCATCGCCGGTCTTATACAGCTGGTTTTAGGTTTCGCAAGAGCAGGGAGCATATCAAATTATTTTCCAAATAATGTTATTGAGGGAATGCTTGCTGCGATAGGAATTATTATCATTATCAAACAGATTCCGCATGCATTAGGTTTTGATAATGACTATGAAGGAAATGAAACATTATTTACCAACGGAATCAATTTCAATTATTTCAGCGAATTAGCGGGTGCTGTACATCCGGGAGCCATTATCGTTACTTTGGTTTCGGTAGGCGTTCTTTTAGCCTGGGATCAAATTCCGGCTCTTAAAAGAATGAAAATACTACCCGGCGCATTAGTTGCGGTTGTTGTCGGAATTTTATTGAACGAAGCATTTAAAATGTCAGGAAGTTCGTTGGCAATTGGTACAGAACATCTGGTTTCTTTACCCGTTCCTCAAAGTCTTGATGATTTTAAAAATTTGATAATACTTCCTGATTTTAATGGTTTTCTTAATCCTAAAGTGTGGATTGTAGGGGCAACCATTGCCATTGTAGCGTCTATTGAAACCTTACTTTGTATTGAAGCTTCAGACCGATTAGATGTTCAGAGAAGAATTACCGACACCAATCTTGAGCTTAAAGCACAGGGAATCGGGAATCTTATCAGTTCATTTATCGGTGGATTACCAATGACATCGGTTGTGGTAAGAAGTTCGGCAAACGCCAATGCAGGAGCTACTTCGAAGGTTTCAGCGATGATTCACGGAGTTTTGTTGTTGGTTTGTGTATTGAGCATTCCTTTTATCTTAAACTTAATTCCATTATCAACGCTTGCAGCGGTTTTACTTTTAGTAGGATATAAATTGGCAAAACCGGCTACATTCAAACATTTCTGGCATTTAGGGAAATTCCAGTTTATACCGTTTGTGGCGACTGTAGTTGCGATTGTAGCGACAGATTTACTGAAAGGAGTTGGTATTGGTCTAGCCATTTCGGTTTTCTATATTCTACAAGGAAATATGAAACGTGCTTATTATCTAAGCCGCGAAAAACTGATCGATGCAGATGGCATTACGATGAAACTTGCAGAAGAGGTTTCTTTCCTTAATAAAGCTGCCATTAAAAAGACATTGAAAAACATTAAATCAAATTCTACGGTAACGATTGATGCGAGAGGAACATCATATATCGCAACAGATGTACTGGAAATGATTCAGGATTTTGCCAACATCAGAGCGAAAGAAGAAGATATTAATGTGGAACTATTAGGCTTCAAAACTTCGTACAGAGATTACGAAACCGATGAAGACTCTCACATCGTCATTACCCATAAAAGAGCAATGTAAGCTCATCAAAAATATTTTTTTAACTTTAATTTTTAATAATAATTCAATAAATAATAAATCATATGAAAGCACATACATCTGAAACTCAATCTACAATTACTCCTGAAAAAGCATTAAACTTTTTAAAAGAAGGAAACCAAAGATTTGTAGGTAACCTAAAGGCAAACAGAGATCTTTTGGAGCAGGTAAATGCTACCAGAGAAGGACAATGGCCTTTTGCAGTTGTGCTAAGCTGTATAGACAGCCGTACTTCCGCAGAATTAATCTTTGATCAGGGATTGGGTGATGTTTTCAGTATCAGAATAGCAGGAAATTTTGTGAATCAGGATATTTTAGGATCTATGGAATTTGGCTGTAACGTAGCAGGTTCTAAGCTTGTGGTTGTTTTAGGTCACACAAAATGTGGCGCTTTAAAAGGCGGACTAGACGCAGCTAAAATCGAAGGAATGGGAATGGATAATCTGAACCATCTGATCGACCATTTTGACCCAATTATCAAAACAATCATCAAAGATGGCGAAGAACGCTCTTCAGCAAATGCAGATCTTCTTGAAAGACTGAATCAGCATAACGTAAAAAATGCGATTGATGATATCCGCAAGCAAAGTTCTACTTTAAAGAGACTTGAGGAAGAAGGTAAAATTAAAATAGTCGGTGCTAATTATGACGTTGAAACCGGCGTTGTAACTTGGTTATAATAAACATTCATCTTTCATTAATAATTCGGTCGGAAGCTTTGCTTCCGACCGAATTTGTTTTTATTTACCGTTAAAAGCAGACATTGTATTGTTAATTCCTGCAAAAACAAACGACAGACATGCCTTTGAAAACTTCTCTATTCTTTCCTGAAGTTTTTCATTTTCCTCCTGATTCCAGGTTCCTAATACATAATCTACCTGTCTACCTTCAGAAAACTCGGCCGAAATTCCAAAACGAAGTCTTGCATAATTCTGAGTCTGCAATACTTCCTGAATATTTTTAAGTCCGTTGTGACCGGCATCAGAACCTTTCATTTTCATTCTTAATGTTCCGAAAGGCAAAGCCAGATCATCGGTGATAATCATCACGTTTTCTAAAGGAATATTTTCTTTCTGCATCCAGTATTTTACGGCATTTCCTGAAAGATTCATATAAGTATCGGGTTTTAAGACAAATACTTTTCTTCCTTTATACTTCCCTTCTGCCATCCAGCCAAAATTGGTACTGTTGAATGGTGATTCTAACGTTTCAGCAATTTTTTCTGCAACCTTAAAACCTATATTGTGACGTGTATTTTCGTATTCCGGGCCTTTATTTCCAAGACCGACAATTAAATATTTCATGAGAAATTTTTTGCAAAATTAAGGGTTCTAAAATAAAAAACTCAACCCTAAAAAGGATTGAGTTTAAATATTTTTTTAAATTACTTATTACAATGGTTTGTAGAAATAATTAATTCCAAATCCTTGCGTCATATAAGTCTGTGGATCATACTTATAATTGGTAGAAACTACAATTGGTGTAGGAACAGGCTCCATCATATCTGTAACAGAAACTCTTCTGGGACTGTTTGGTGACAGCATTAAACTTCTGTCATCGTTAATATCTGTAGAAATAAGTACAGAAACTGCATATCCAAATGGCAGCAAAGTATAACCGCTAATTTGAGAATCGTAACTGCTAAAATCGAATGCATACTTCTGATCAGCCGGTTCAAAAACAGATCCCGTCAATTTACCTACCTCTTTAGTTACCGAAGAAACATTATCTCCCAAATAAGTGTAAGTAGCTTTGGTATAATCTGTATAATCAAAAGGAGTAATATCGTTACCTCTCTGCATTACAATAGATGTAAGTTTAGCAGTTGTTGAGCTGTAGGTTAACTTATAAAGTGCTTTTGTTTTGGCAAAAACAGCATAAGGACCAGGCACCGTAGAAGGAGGTACAGGAGCCGCTTTTCTGTATACCGTTCTGTTCTCAGAAATCATTGTTAATTTACCCAAATTACCATAAGTATATTGTTGAGTATAAGAAACACTGTCTGTATCTATTGTACCGTCACTATCCAAATCCAGAAAGCCTTTGAAGGTTATTTTGCTGATATTGTTACCACTCCATTCTATATTTTTTATAGAAGCTTTTTCTGTAATAACTTTTGAAAGAAGCAAACCATTATACTCATACTGCGCAATCAGACCAAAATCTGTCACCTCTCTTGATAAAGCTCTCGGCCCAATTAAACCTGTATTGTCATTCAAATCCAAAAGTGGATTTCCTTCTTCATCAGTCAAATCTTTACAAGAATGTATTGAAGAAAAACCTGCTATTAGCAAAATAAAATAGAAAAGTCTTTTCATTATGTAATGGGATTATTTATTTTTTCACAAATATAATTTTTTTTTGTATAAAAATCACATTTTTGTTTATATTATCACAAAACTAATAATGAAATCAGCATTATAAAGCCTTATAAATATACTTCTGAGCCTGAGTCTGATCTGATGTTGGATAATTCATAGAATCATAAAGATACGTATAATCACCAGGTATCACAGGACCAGCCGTACCGGGAACAGGAGAAGGAAATACAATATTGAAGCTCTTCAGGTTATTAGCAGATAATGCAGGGAAATTAATAGGATGCACCAGGCTCCACATTACAAAAAATGTTCTTGGCAATGTGTTGTAAGGATTAATTTTATTATCGTAGGCACTATAAGTATATGTCGTCGTTAAAACTGTTGCAGACAAATCAGGAACACCTGCTGCATTGGTAATCCCAGCTTCTGTTACCATTTTTGTTATATTATCTCCGGTATTGGTAAAATTATAGTTGGTAAAATGAGTGTATGTTGAGCCAGACTTCTTCTTTTCGACGATCTTCGTCATCTTCCCAGCACTATCGTACGTGTAGATGTATTCACTGTTGAAGTTTGGTATACTGCCAATCATCGTAGCACCGGTTGTATAATTGATCTTTCCACCCGAATCGTACGTGATATTGAAGTCGTAGCTTAAAGTATTGGCCGGAGCTCCGTTTACTTCCTGAGCAAATTTCACTCTTGTAATTTTCCCTGAAGTATATGTTGCTGTCCCAACAAAGAAAGAAGTAGGACCGCTTGCTTCTTTAAAAATAGCTTTTTCCAAAACATTTCCGGTCGTTACAAATTCCTGATTTGTTACATTATTTATTACAATCTTGTGCAAAATTCGAGGTCCGGTTATTGTAGGCGCGCTTCCACCACTACTTCCGGGATTATTGGGACCATTGAGTGTATTATTAATAGGATCAGCCGTTGTATTGTCGCAAGAAAACAGAAAGCCAAGAAGCAGAGTCGCTACTCCTGTAAGAAAGTTGTTTTTGGTCATAAAGTTTTTAGTTTTTTAGTTTCGCAAATATAATTTATTTTCATTAATACAGGATTTATTTTAAAATTTTAATAAAAAAAGTCTAAAATTTCTTCTAGACTTTCACAATTGATATTTTATGGTATTAAATTCCTAAAATTGACTTCAGTAAAACATTCACCTCATCTACATTCTTTACTTTATCTTTTCGCATCATCAGATTATTTCCGTCTTTGCCTGCTTTCTCTTTCAGTTGAGCTTGTGCGGGATTTTGAGTTAAATAAGAAATAATATGCCTGAACTTATCGGTCTGATAAAACTTATCTTGCGGGTTACTTGGGAAATACCCTAAGAAAATTCCGTTTTTCATTACAATTTTCTCGAAACCAATTTCGGCGGCCAACCATTTTAGTGCAACACTTTTCAGTAAGTTAACAGCTTCACTTGGCAAATTTCCAAAGCGGTCTTTCAGTTCAGATTCAAATTTCTGAAGATCTTTTTCATTATCTATATCAGCTAATTTCTGATACAGCAAAAGCCTTTCTTCGGTACTCGAAACATAAGAATCCGGAAGCATCAGCTCCAGATCTGTATCGATATTGACCTCTTTTACCGATTTGAAAAGTTTATTTCGGTCTTCTTCATTTTCAAAAAGATTTTCAAAATCTTCATCATCTTTCAGTTCTTCAAGCGCTTCCTGCATCATCTTCTGATAGGTTTCGAATCCCATTTCATTGATAAATCCGCTTTGTTCACCACCCAATAAATCTCCGGCACCACGAATTTCCAAATCTTTCATCGCAATCTGGAAACCACTTCCCAGATCTGAAAACTGTTCAATTGCTTCCAGTCTTTTTCTGGCATCGGAAGTCATCATATCGAAAGGCGGCGTAATCAGGTAACAAAATGCTTTTCTGTTGCTCCGCCCCACTCTTCCTCTCATTTGATGAAGGTCTGCCATTCCGAAACGTTGCGCATCATTAATGAAAATTGTATTCGCATTGGGAACATCTACTCCACTTTCAATAATCGTGGTTGCAACCAGAACATCATATTTTCCATCCATAAAATCGAGGACATTCTGTTCCATTTGTTTCCCTTCCATTTGTCCGTGTGCGGTAATAACTCTAGCGTCGGGAACCAATCTTTGGATCAAGCCTGCAATATCTTTCAGGTTTTCAATTCTATTATTGATGAAATAAACCTGCCCGTCACGCTGCAATTCATAAGAAACCGCATCACGAATAATTTCTTCGCTAAACCCAATAATATTTGTATCAACCGGCTGTCTGTTTGGCGGTGGGGTTTTTATCACCGAAAGATCTCGTGCAGCCATCAGAGAAAATTGCAATGTTCTCGGAATTGGCGTTGCAGTCAATGTCAAGGTATCAACATTGGTTTTCATCGTTTTGAGTTTATCTTTTACCGAAACTCCAAATTTATGCTCTTCATCAATAATCAGTAAACCTAAATTTTTAAATTTAACTTTATCTGCAGCCAACTGATGTGTCCCGATAACGATGTCAATTTTCCCATCGTCTAATCCTTGTAAAGTTTCATTTTTTTGTTTCGCCGTTCTGAAACGGTTTAAGTACGAAATATTCACTGGGAAATCTCTCAATCTTTCTTTGAAACTTCTGTAATGTTGAAAAGCCAGGATGGTCGTTGGAACCAAAATTGCAACCTGCTTACCATCTGTAGCCGCTTTAAACGCAGCACGAATGGCAACTTCTGTTTTTCCAAAACCCACATCACCACAAATCAAGCGATCCATCACTCCTTCATCTTCCATATCTTTTTTGACATCCAACGTTGCTTTTTCCTGATCCGGAGTGTCTTCATAAGCAAAACTTGCTTCCAACTCATTTTGAAGATAAGAATCTGGTGAATATTGGAATCCTTTTGCGGTTTTTCTTTCCGCATATAATTTGATTAAGTCAAAGGCAATTTGCTTAACTCTCGCTTTGGTTTTTTGTTTTAATGATTTCCATGCAGGAGAACCGAGTTTGCTTAAGACGATCTCTTTTCCATCGGGGCCATTGTATTTCGAAATTTTATGAAGCGAATGAATACTTACATATAGCAAATCTCCATTTTTATATGTCAGTTTAAAACATTCCTGAATCTTTCCATCATTGTTTACTTTTACTAATCCCATAAATTTTCCGATACCATGATCGATGTGGGCAATATAATCTCCGACTTTCAGCGACATCAGATCTTTCAGCGTGAGCTGCTCAGATTTAGCAAATGTATTTTTAGATTTATATCTTTGGTAACGGTCAAAAATCTGATGATCGGTATACACCAAAATTTTATGATCAGGATCTACGAAACCTTCATGAAGTTCAGATTTAAAACTTTTAAAAGCCAGCTGATGTCCCAATTCATCAAAAATAGACACCAATCTGTCTTTTTGTTTTTCTGTGGAAAAAGAGATCCAAATATCAAAACCTTCTTCTTTTTTCTCCTGCAAATCTTCAATCAATAACTGAAAATTCTTGTGAAACGAGGGTTGAGCAGTTTGATTGAGCTTTATTTCAAGAGATTTTATTTCTTCGATTCCGACACTGCTAAAATCTATGGTTTTAAATTTTTTATAATCAAATAAAAACTCCTGATCCGAAATAAATAATTCTTGCGGACTTCTGTGCGAAATATCCTTATTTAGATTGTCAAATTTCTCTATAGATTTTTCGTAAAATGTTCTCAGCTTCTGAAGACCAACAATTCCGTTTCTTGAAATAACCAAACTGTCTTTAGGCAAAATTTCAAGGAAAGAAACTCTCGTTCCCGAAACTGAAAAATTCATATTAGACACCAATTGAAAACCTTCTACTTTATCAACCGAAAGCTGAGTTTCTATATCAAAAGTTTTAATATTCTCCACTTCGTTTCCGAAGAAAGTGATCCGGTAAGGCTTTTCGTTGGAGTAAGAAAAGACGTCGACAATTCCACCACGTACAGAAAATTCTCCCGGTTCGGAAACAAAATCAGTTTGGTTGAACTGATAATGATTCAGCAATTCATCTACAAAATCAAAGTCGAGCTGATCGCCGGTTTTAATATGATGAGAAATGGCTTTAAAATCTTCCTTCTTCAATACTTTTTCAGACAAAGCACCAATATAAGCCACGATAACTTTTGCAGATTTTTCTGAGTTTATTTTATTTAAAACTTCTGTTCGCAATACCAAATTGGCATTCTGAGTTTTTTCAACCTGATAAGGCTCCATGTGAGTGGCAGGAAAATAAAGTACACTTTCTTTTCCTAGCAAATCTTCCATTTCGCTGTTGATGTACAACGCTTCTTCTTTGTCATCAACAAGAAAAAGAACCGTTTTTTTGTGAGTAAGAAATAGCTCGGCAGCAAAAACCGAAGCTGAAGAACCGGCACTTCCTCTTACAGAAAGATGCGGCTGCGTATCAATTTGTGTGAAAATTTCCTTTCCGAATTCATTCTTTAGTAAATCGGGAAGAAATTTTTCGCTGATATTTTTTAACTGCATAAATAATGTAGGTATAAAACGACAAAATCGATTTCGGGAGAGCTCCGAAACCGTTTTGTTTCCTCAAAGGTACGTTATTTTTTATTTTTAAGATTTACAGAACTTAGTCAAATTTCAATCCAAAAGAATCGATTTCTTAATATCAACACAAAATATTCTAAAAAAAGTTAAAATTTTTAATCACTTCATTTTGGGCACAATCTTTGAAAATTGTTATTCAAGTAAACCAAAAAAATAAAATATTATGAAAAATGTATTCAAGATTTTAGGAGTTTTCGTACTTCTATTTACCGCCTTTTCACTATCGTCGTGCCGAGATGACGACGACCCGGCTGACAACGATTTCTTCGCAGGAACTTACAAAGGAAGTGTAGGATACACTGATGGCAGTAATAACATTTCTACTGACAATGGTGAAGTGTTCGTAACAAAGATTGCAAGCGGAACTAAATATAACTTTAGATTCTCTAGCGGAATTCCTGATCTTAACGGGTTGGAATTTGAGAAACAAGGTGACAACACTTTGGTAATGGTGAATTCTAATGCGCTTGTTTATGTAAGAATTGATAACAACGAGCTTAAGATGCTTTATACCGTAGACGGTAAAACTTGGAGAGCCAATTGTACAAGATAAATCTAACAACTATTCATTCATATGTTTGCCCGTTTCCAAATTTGGAAGCGGGCTTTATTTTATAAATATCAAATTAATTATTAAAAACCGCTTTTCATTTTAATATTTTACTTAACTTTATGTAAACGAAAAACAATCAAATAGATATGAAAAAATTTCTTACCGCAATGTCTGTTATTTTAGGACTAGGATTTGCGGTCGCTCAGCAAACTGTTCCCGCAACAAAAACAGCAGTAAAATCTACAACGACAAAAGCTGTAAAACCCATAAAAGCTGCTGAAACCAACACTGCAAAATCAGCGACAAAACTCAAAAAAGACGGAACCCCGGATAAACGATACAAAGAAAATCAAAAGTTGAAAAAAGACGGAACTCCAGACAAGAGGTACAAAGTAAACAAGTAAAAAACAACGTATAGTTGTAATTTCATAATCAAATTTTCAATTAACCGATGCCTAGATCATCGGTTTTTTTTGTTTTAAATCTTAAAAAAATTCAGCGAATTATATACTTATTTATAAATTTGAACCATGTTAAACTTTCTAAAGAAAAATGCAGCGCTGATTTGGGCAAAAAAACATGTTCAAAAAACTGAAGAATTTAAAAAAAATGCTGAAGAAAATCAGGCGAAACTCTTATTATCACTTATTGACACGGCCAAGAAAACTCTTTTTGGAAGAACATACGATTTTGAAAACATCAAATCTGTAGAAGATTTTCAGGCAAAAGTTCCTGTTGCGGATTATGAAGACCTGAAACCTTATATAGAAAAAGTAAAACGTGGGCAACGTGATATTTTGTGGACCGAAACTCCCGAATATTTTGCTAAAACTTCGGGTACAACTTCGGGTTCCAAATACATCCCAATTTCTAAAGAAGGCATGCCGTTTCAGGTAAAAGGTGCTCAAAGTGCACTTTTCCATTATATTGCTAAAAAAAATAATGCCGATTTTGTAGGCGGAAAAATGATTTTTCTACAGGGAAGTCCTGAGCTTGAAGAAGTTTTCGGGATAAAAACCGGAAGGTTATCAGGAATTGTAGCGCATCATATCCCCAATTACCTGCAAAAAAACCGATTACCAAGCTGGAAAACCAATCTGATTGATGATTGGGAAACGAAGGTTGATAAAATCGTAGAAGAAACTGAGAAAGAGAACATGACCTTAATTTCGGGGATACCGCCTTGGCTGATCATGTATTTTGAAAAACTAATTGAGAAAAACGGTAAAAAAATAAAGCAGATATTTCCCAATCTACAACTGATCGTCACAGGCGGTGTCAATTATGAGCCATACCGCGAAAAAATGGAGGAACTTTTAGGTGACAAAGTAGATATTGTACAAACTTTTCCAGCTTCGGAAGGATTTTTTGCTTTTCAGGATGATTACACCAAAGAAGGCTTATTGCTTTTAACCAATCATGGAATTTTCTACGAATTTATTCCGTTGGAGCAGTATGGAAAACCTGACGCCCAAAGATTAACGTTAAAAGATATTGAACTCAACAAGGATTACGCACTGATTTTGACAACGAACTCCGGTTTGTGGGCATATTCTATTGGTGATGTGGTCCGCTTTATCGATAAAAATCCACACAGAATTTTGGTAAGCGGAAGAACTAAACATTTCACCTCAGCATTTGGCGAACACGTGATTGCTTTTGAAGTGGAAGAGGCTGTAAAAGCTACTGTAGAAAAATTATCAGCACAGATTACCGAATTCCATTTGGCTCCGCAAGTAAATCCGGAAGAGGGTTTACCGTATCACGAATGGTTTATTGAATTTGAAAAAGAACCTGAAAATTTAGACCTTTTTAAGAATGAACTTGATGATCAGTTGAGAAAACGCAATACATATTACGATGATTTGATCTCGGGAAATATTCTGCAAAAACTTCACATTTCTACACTTAAAAAAAATGCCTTTCAGGAATATGCAAAATCTGAAGGAAAATTGGGGGGTCAAAATAAAATACCAAGATTGGCCAACGATAGAAAAATAGCAGCAATACTTGAAGTTTATAAAAAATAGTGCCTCAAAAATCCTATTCTATGAAAATATTTTTTTCTCTTGTAGTACTTATCTCAATAGTTTCCTGTTCTTCGGTAAAATACAGCGCAAAAGAAAATCCGGATAATTACAAAAATATAAAAGCAGGGAATAAATATACTTTTTATCAGTCAGACGGCAGTAAAATCCCGATGACGATAAGTTCGATTGCAAAAGACAGCATTATTGGAACCAGAAAAAAAGAAAGAATTTCTATTGCAAAGACAGATATTAAAGAAATAAAAAAGGATAAAACAGCAATTGCGGTCCTCGCAACGAGTGGAGGCATAGCCGCTGCGACAGTACTAATTGTGGGAATCTCAAAAGCTACAGATGATTTAGCAGATACCGCAGCAGCGTTTGGAAGCGGTTTAAATTAATCGACGCTAAATAATTTTTAAACACAAATTTTCTCCGTTATTCAGTTTAATATTACAAAAAAAGTGAGATTTTATTTTTTAATGAAAACGTATATTCAAAAAAAATTATAAATTTGGAAAACTAAAAAATTATAATGAAAGCATCTGTACTTTTAAAATCATCATTATTAACGTCTTTATTTGTAATCTCATCTTGTGCAACAACAAAGTACAGCGAAGATATTGCACAAAACAATTACTCGAACCTTGAGGCTGGTAAAATATACATCGTTACTCACAAAGACGGTACCAAGAAGCAGAAATTTTTATTCCGTAACGTTGATGGAGATAACATCATCGGTACAGCCGGAAAAAAAGACAGTACTGAAGTGATCATTCCTAAATCTAATGTTGCTGCTGTAAAAGACAGATCAAGAGCGAGAGTTGCCGGAGGTGCTGTTGTCATTGGTGCCGCTGCCGCCGCAGCCATTGTTGTAAGTTCTCTAAGAGCCGACTAAAATAGACACTATCTTTCAAAAGGTATTTTATTTATCATTTGAAAATCTAAAATACAGATAGCCCTAAATAAATATTTAGGGCTATTTTTGTAGCATGATTTCACTATTACCGCTCAAAACATTGCAAAATGTAGAATTCAGAAATCTTCTTACCGGGAGATTTTTTGTTGTTTTAGCCTTCAGAATGCTCGCAACTTTACTTGGATGGTGGGTGTATCAGTTAACAAAAGATCCTTTTTCGATCGGGCTTATCGGGCTATCGGAGGTAATTCCCGCAGTAAGTTGCGCATTGTATGCCGGACATGTCATCGATATGAATGAAAAGAAAAGACTGCTATTGATTTGTAATTATGTATACGTTTTTCTGATCAGCTTACTGATGATTCCTGCATTTTTTGACGTGGAACTTCATTTTACAGGGCACGAAATCACCTATTTCATTTATGGTGTCATATTCTTCACCGGAATTGCACGAGCTTTTATCGGACCCATTGTGCCGTCTATGATTCCTAAAATCGTAAAGAAAGTGAATCTTCCGAGTGCGATTACTTTAAACCAGGCGACATTCTTGATTTCTTCTGTCTGCGGTCATGCCGCCGGAGGATTTCTTATCGGTTTTTTTGGTGTAAAATGGACTTTACTGGTTATTGTCTCACTGCTTTTAATCGCTTCACTTTTTTTCTGGCAGCTGAACAAACAATTTTCTGAGCATAAAAAAGAGGAAATAAAAGTTATGGAAAGCATGCGTGAGGGCATTTCGTATATTTTTAAAACTAAAGAAATTTTAGGAGCCCTTTGTTTAGATATGTTTGCCGTACTATTTGGGGGTGCCGTTGCTATGATTCCTGTATTTGCAACGGATATTTTAAAAACTGGAGCAGAAGGTTTTGGATTGCTCAATGCAGCGTCAGACATCGGTTCAATGATTATCATTACTACATTATCACTGGTTCCTTTAAGAAAAAACCAGGGGAAAATTCTGTTGGTGGTCGTTGCAGGGTTTGGGTTATGTATTATCGGTTTCGGATTATCACATTACTATTGGCTTTCATTTATGTTTCTGGTACTGAGCGGCATGCTTGATGGCATTTCTGTCGTTATACGAGGAACTATTGTACAGCTCAAAACACCGGATCATATTCGTGGAAGAGTACTAAGCGTGAACTCAATTTTCATCATGTCGAGCAATGAAATGGGGCAGTTTGAAAGTGGCTTAATGGCGAAGCTTTTGGGTGTTGTAAGATCAGTAATTTTTGGAGGAAGCATGACCGTATTGATAGCAATAATTGTTGGTTTAACGAACTCTAAATTGAGAAAAATGCAATATTAAATGAATTATGTCGTTTTACTTCGATACATAATAAAACTTAAATGTAAGATTAATAATTTCTCTATATTTGTATTTACAAATTTTTCTAAAAATGAAAAAAACTCTACTCTTTTTTTTACTGATTACATCCCAGATAATTTTTGCACAATCCAGCTCTGACTGTGGCGGAACTGTGCAAGTCTGCGGAAATACGCCTATTTCTTTTACTCCTACCGGACCCGGAGATATTAAAGAAGATCTGGGTGGATGCATGACTTCTGATGAGCACTTTTCTATCTGGTATACGTTTACCATTGCTACATCAGGAACGTTAACCTTTACTATTGCACCCAACACCTTGTCTAATGACTATGATTGGGCATTATACGGACCCAATGTATCGTGCGGTAGCTTAGGAACACCGATACGATGCAACTATTCTGGTACCTCTGGTAATACAGGATTAAATTTCACGAATACTAATACTACATCTGATGCTACACAATCACCATTTTGCTCATTTTTGAATGTTGTGGCAGGAGAAACTTACTACATTGTTGTTGATAATTTCTCACAATCTGCTAGTGGATTTGTATTAAACTGGGGTGGAACAGCAACTTTAGTATCACCATTTAATTCAGCTTTCCAGCCAAATCCATTTATTCCACCTGGAGATCCGGGAGCAGCACCGACAGATCCTAACGAAGTGATTGTTTGTACTGAGCCTCCTGTGTTTGATTTCAGCACATTATCTGCTGGAATTATAAACGGTAACCCAAACTTTATAGTTTCATATTATAAGAATTCTAATGATGCAATTAGTGGAAACAATCCTATTTTGGGTCCTATCCCGGTAAATACGACAGATGTTTACTATTATGTCATTACATATTCTGATCCAAGCGCACCTGGAGGAGCCATCAGCAGATGTAGGCTACCCGGCACATTTAAATTTGTACAACGCGCCATTAATGTTGTTGATGCTACTTTAACGAGCTGTAACAATAACAACGCAGGAACCGCAATGTATGATCTAACTACAGCAAATGTTATAAATGACCCTACGGTTACAAAAAAGTTTTACCCTTCACTTTCTGACCTAAATAACGGAACCGGACAAATCAGCAATCCTTATCAATATGTATCTGCGGTAGGATCTGTTTTTGTTTTGGTTACTTCACAATACGGATGTACAGATATAGCAGAAATCAAGTTGAATTTCTATCCTGAGATCATCGTTACTGAAGCTACGTTGAGATCATGTTTTATAGAAACTACTCCAACATTAGGACAATTTGATCTAACAGACGCAACGGTTAACGGGCAGACGGGGATGACTAAGAAGTATTATCCTTCAATGGCTGATGCCGTAAACGAAACTAATGAAATAGTGACTGCAAATACTTACATTGCTCCGACGGGATACGCTTATGTGAGAGTTTCTAATGGTGAAGGATGTTACAATGTAGCCAAAGTAAATCTGGTTGTTATTCCGCCTGTTTATTCTACAGTTCTAGTAGATAAAATTATTTGTGCAGAAGACAAAACCACTTTAGATGCAGGTGCAGGATTTGACGGTTATCTATGGAGCACCGGTGAAACTACTCAAACTATTTCAGATGTAGGAGTAGGTACGTATTGGGTAAAATTGAAAACGGGTGACTGTATCGCTAAACAAGATGTAAAAGTGTACGCTTCAGAGCAACCTGTTATATCAAATATTGAAATCTCAAACAGCACCATTACTGTACACGTAATTGGTGGAACGCCTCCTTACCAATACTCAATTGATAATATAAACTGGCAGGATTCTAATGTCTTCACTAATATTTCTAGAGGTGATCACACTGTTTTTGTTAAAGACAACTACGATTGTGTGCCTATTCAGGTAAATGTCGTGGTTCCAAATATTACAAACGTGATCACTCCAAATGGAGATGGTGTAAATGATGTAATAGACTACTCTGCATTATCCGGAAAACAAAACTTAGTTCTAAGTATTTTTGATAGATATGGATCTAAAATCTATCAGGCCGATAAAACTAATGGTTATAAATGGGATGGCACAGCAAATGGAAGCAAGAAAGCCCCTACAGGAAACTATTGGTATTCAGTAACCTGGAACGAAAACAATAAACAAAGTACACCAATCAAATTCTCTGGATGGGTATTATTGAAAAACAGGGAATAATAATAAAAAAACAACAAAAAAGCCGTCATATAAACGGCTTTTTTTATTTAAGGTAACATAACGCTTAATTAATTAAATTTTTGTTAAATTTGTAATTAAAATCATTTGGAAATGAGAAAACTACTACTTTTTTTTATTTTAATCACTTCACAGCTATATTATTCCCAGTCAGATTGTATCACTGCGATACCTGTATGTGGTAATTCTGATATATCTTATAACTCTGATACTAATGGCAGTATTATTGAACAAACTTCAGGAAGCTGCCTGGGCCTGGAAAACCATTCTGTTTGGTACGTTTTTACCGCTGCAACAACAGGAACAATCGAATTTACAATAAATCCTGATACTATTCCTGGTGTTACTCACTATGATTACGATTTTGCGGTTTATGGACCCAATATAGATTGCGCAACCTGGGATTTCGGAAATGCTGTCAGCTGTAATTATTCTGGGACAAGTGGTCCTACAGGATTAAGTTCTACTCAAACAGGAAGCCAGTGGAACGCTCCGCTTCAAGTAATTGCTGGAGAAGTCTATTATGTTCTTATAGACAATTATATTCCGGCAAGCAATTTAGGATTTTCTCTAACATGGGGTGGTACAGCAGCGCTAACGTCTGCTTTTAACGACCCAGCATTAACGCCTAACCCATTTATTACTCCTGGAGTACCGAATGCAACAAACCCTGCTCTTCCTAATGAAATTTTGAAATGTGCGCTTCCAATGCAGTTTGATTTCACAACTTTAACATCCGGTATATTAAATGGTAATCCAAACTTCACTATAACATATCATGATGCTAATAATGATGCAATTACGGGATCGAACCCATTAACTACAACTACCATAAATGGCACAACACTTTATTATTATAGAATAAAATACACCGATCCAGCTAATCCAACTAATCCAGCCAATGGGTGTTTTCAAACAGGAAAGTTTAAATTCAAGCAAGGAAACATTGTTGCGAAGAATGCAACACTACAGGCATGTAATAACAATGGCGCAGGAACAGGGACATTCAACCTTACAACAGCAAATGTTTTTGATGACCCAACTGCAACAAAAAAATACTATCCGACATTAGCAGATCTTAATGCAGGAACCAACGAAATTACAAATCCTACAGCCTATGTATCTGCTCCTAAAACAATTTATGTAAAAGTAACTTCAGTAGAAGGCTGTACTGCTAATTCTACGATTACTTTAAGCTTTTTCCCTGTTGTGGTGGTAACACCTGCAACTTTGGAGTCATGTTTTATTGAAGCTGCAATTACAACTGCTTCTTTCGATCTTACACAAGCAAACGTAACGTCTCAAACAGGTATTACAAAAAGATTTTTCACTTCTCAAGCAAATGCCTTAGCAGGAACTAACGAAATTATTCCGGCTACAAATTATATCACGACAAGTACTGATGTCTATGTGAGAGTAACAAATACTGATGGATGTTATGCTATCACAAAAATCACATTAAAAGTTTTACCTCCTGTAAAATCATCAGTTCTTAAAGACAAAACTATTTGTTTAGAAGATAAAACGACTCTTGATGCGGGATCAGGATTTGACGGATATGAATGGAGCACTGGTGCTACAACTCAATCAATCTCAAACGTTGGAGTGGGTGCTTATTGGGTAAAATTAAAAACTGGTAAGTGTTTTACTCTTCAGCAAGTACATGTTTATCCTTCGCAGCAACCTGTGATTGCGAGTATCGACATTACTAACAATACAATTACAGTAAACGCATCGGGAGGATCTGCACCATATCAATATTCATTAGACGGTATCAATTGGCAAGATTCTAACGTATTTACTGGTTTGCCGAGAGGAGAAAACAAAATTTTCGTAAAAGACTCATTCGATTGTAACCCTATCCAAATACAAGTTACTGTTCCGAATCTTGTGAACGCAATTACTCCAAACGGAGACAACGTTAACGACGAAATAGACTACTCTGCTTTAGCTTACAAAAAGAATTTGGTATTCGTTGTTTACAATAGATACGGAAATAAAATGTATGAAGCTGACAAAGTAAGAAACTACAAGTGGAACGGTACCTCTGGAAACAAAAAAATTCCTACAGGAACATATTGGTACACAATCACCTGGAACGAAAACGACAAAAACAGTACACCAACCAAATATGACGGATGGGTATTGGTAAAAAACAGAGAATAATAATTTTTCTTTAATCATAATAAAATCACCTCAGCAATGGGGTGATTTTTTTATTAACACTAAAGCTCACCTGTTTACCATAGTTGGGTTATGTTTTCATCAGAATTGTTAGTTACTATTTTAAAAATATTTTCTAAAAAAACTATCTTTGCACCATGGCGCAGAAAGAAACACTCTCTTCTCTTACACAGGGGAACTTTGCTAGGGAACTGTCGATTGCAGATGGAAAAATGCCTCCTAATGCAATAGATTTTGAAAGATTGGTAATAGGTACTTTTTTAATTGACAAAAAGGGGCTAGATCATTCTATTGACCTACTTACTCCGGAAGTTTTTTATGATCCGAGACATCAGGTTATATTTTCTGTTATTCTGAAACTGTACGAAGGAAATCACCCCGTAGACATCATGACTGTTATTCAGGAAATGAAAAAGACAGACAAACTCAGTTCTGCAGGCGGCGACCATTATATTATAGAGCTTACCATGGGAGTAAGTTCATCTGCACATATCGAATATCACGTACGTGTCATTCTTGAAAAATATATTTTAAGAAGTCTAATCAATGTTTCAGCTAATGTTATAGACACTTCGTATAAAGAGTCTACCGACGTATTCGAACTTCTGGATAAAGCTGAACAATCATTTTTTGAAATCACAAACGGTACCATCAAAAAAGGGTTTGACACCGCCAACACTTTGGTAAAGCAAGCCATTGACACTATTAAATCTTTAAAAGATAAAGAAGGAATTTCTGGTGTACCTTCGGGATTCAGAGATGTAGATAAAGAAACCGGGGGCTGGCAAAATTCTGACCTTATTATTATTGCTGCTCGTCCGGCGATGGGAAAAACAGCATTTATCCTATCAATGGCGAGAAATATTGCCGTGGAATACAAAATCCCGATGGCATTGTTTTCATTAGAGATGGCATCGGTACAGCTCATCACAAGGATGATTGCTTCCGAAACAAAAATCTCATCAGAAAAATTAAGAAAAGGAACGTTGGATGATGAAGAATGGCAAAGACTATTTTCAAATGTCTCAGAATTAGAAAACGCTCCATTATATATTGACGAAACTCCTTCCCTGTCCATATTTGACTTCAGAGCAAAATGCCGAAGACTGGTAATGCAGCACGGAGTAAGACTAATAATGGTCGACTACCTTCAGCTGATGACTGCAGGAGGTGGCGGAAAAGGAGGTGGAAACCGTGAGCAGGAAATTTCGATGATTTCGCGTTCATTAAAAGCGATAGCAAAAGAATTAAATGTGCCTGTAATTGCACTTTCTCAGCTTTCGAGAAGTGTGGAAACCCGTCCCGGAAAACGACCTCAGCTTTCTGACCTTAGAGAATCCGGAGCAATTGAGCAGGATGCCGATATTGTATCTTTTATTTTCAGACCTGAATATTACAAAATTACCGTTTGGGATAATGACGAGGATGGAGCAGAAACACCTACCGAAAACCAGGCAGAATTGATTATTGCAAAACACAGAAACGGTGCCACTGCCGATGTAAGATTATCTTTCCTGAAACATTTTGCGAAATTCGGGAATATCGAAGAGGCTACCAACGGAATGGGCTATTCCAATAATCATGGCGAGCCAAGTGGTTTTGAAAAAATTAAGACCACAATTCAACCAGGAGCAGCATTTGACCTTCCGGATAGTTCTAAACTTTCAGGGTCATCAATGAACGATCTTGATGATGAAGAAGATTTTCCATTTTAAAAACTAATTCAATAAATTAATGCCGCGAACGCACGAATGTTAAAAAGAAATTCGTGTATTCGTGGCAACTTATCTTAAATGAGAATTGAAATATATACTGACGGAGCCTGCAGCGGAAACCCCGGAAAGGGAGGTTACGGCATTTTGATGCGTGTTCCTGAAAAAAATTATCAAAAAACATTTTCTAAAGGCTTCAGAAAAACGACCAATAACCGAATGGAACTTTTGGCCGTAATAACTGCGCTGGAAAAACTGAAATCTACAGAAAACGACATTCATGTTTTTACCGATAGCAAATATGTTTCTGATGCCATTAACCAAAACTGGATTTCCGGCTGGATCAAAAGAGGTTGGAAAAACGTAAAAAACCCCGATCTGTGGAAGAGATTTGTTGTACTTTATAATCAGTACACTCCAAAAATGCATTGGGTAAAAGGCCACGCAGGACATTTTGAGAATGAACTTTGCGATAAACTTGCCGTAGCTGCAGCAAACTCACCAAAACTTGAAGTAGACACCTATTTTGAAGGTTTAGAAAGCAATTCTCTATTTTGAATTAAACTAAGATAACACTTATCATATTCAACTTTTCGTTATCATTAATATTTTTTATTACAAAATAATCAATTTTTTTTACAAATTTAACAGCATATATACATTTATTAGCAAAGATTCAATATCTTTACACGTCTAATAAAAGTATCCTAATAAATGAATAAAAAATTACTGTTTTATTTTACCCTTCTTTTACTTTGTATCTCCGGAAATTTTTCTTCCCAAACTTATCAGCTTACAGGAGTTCCTATTAACACAACAGGGTGGACGATGGTTTCGCCAACAGCCTTAGGAACAGGTGGTGATTTTATTCAACTGACACCGGATACAAATAATCAATCGGGGTCGATCAGGCTAAATGATCCTATAAACCTTAAATATTGTGATAAATGGCGGGTAGAATTCGATTTCAGAATGGATTCTAACCAAACCGCAAATGGTGACGGTCTTGCATTTTGGTATCTGGCAAATCCGCCGGTAGCAAGCGTGCTGGGATCAGGCCTGGGGGTTTCACAAAATGCCGTAGGTCTTATTGTAGGGTTTGATACTTATAACAATACTACTACTGCTGTAATGAGTAAAGTGCATGTTGCCTACGGACAAGTTGCAAACACTACAGACAACAACAATGTAGAATTTTTTAACACTGCAGGAAGCTCTTTTCACTCGCCCGACATGAATACGACTCTTCCTTTTCAGGGAACGACTTACAAACATGTTGAGGTAACTGCTGAAGTAAATACATCTATTCCAAATACCTGGAATATAAAAATAATGATTGACGGAACTCAGATCTGCAATCAACCATTTACAGCATCTGGAGCAGCCGCTACAATGACTCAGGGATATTTCGGGTTTTCTGCCTCTACAGGAGGAAACAGATCGAGGCATTCTATAAAAAATGTAAAAATATATACCGACAAAGTAAGTTTACTGCAACCGACTGCAACACAAACTTTTTGCCCAAACCCTTCAACAGGTTTCGGAACAGTGAATTTAACATCATTTAATTCTCAGTTTGTTGCCAACCCAGCCAACTACACTTTTACTTATTCTGTTGGCGGTACACCTATTACGACGCCTACGAATTATCAATTTAATGCCAATACGACAGTAAATGTTATCGTAAGAGACAATGCAGCTGTTCTTTGTGATAACCCGGATGGGAAAATTATCCTTACCCTTTCACCATTTACGGCAAACAACAGAACTCTTTCTGCATGTAACAATAATGGTGCAACTACGGCAACCTTTGATCTCTCTTCAGCAAATGTCACGGCTGTTCCCGGGGTGACTAAAAAATATTATAAAACATTAGCAGATCTGAATGCGGGAACAAACGAAATTACAAATCCTAATGCTTACGTTTCAGCTCCGGGAAAAGTGTATGTAAAAGTGACAACGCCACAAGGTTGTACAGGAAACGCAGAGATTACACTTGTTTTCTATCCTCTGCCTGTATCCACCGATGCTACGATAGAATCTTGCTTTATTGAAACGGTTCCGACAACAGCATTATTTAATCTTACCACAGCGAACGTATCTACCGAAGCAGGTATTACAAAGAAGTTCTATACAACTTTGGCAAACGCTTTAGCCGCAACCAACGAAATCGTAAATCCAACAGCATACATTTCTTCATCTACAGATATCTATGTAAAAATAACAGGCACAAACAGCTGTTATATCATTAAAAAAATAACGCTTAAAGTAATTCCTCCTGTGAGATCATCTGTTTTAAAAGACAAAACGATATGTATTGACGACAGAACGACACTAGATGCAGGTCCGGGATTTGATGGCTATGAATGGAGTACAGGAGCTACCACTTCATCTATTACCGATGTAGCTGTGGGAGCCTATTGGGTAAGATTAAAGACAGGAAACTGTTATACACTGCAAGCTGTAAATGTTAAATTTGCAACCAGCCCTGTTATTTCTAGCATAGACATTACCAACAATACCATTACCGTGAATGTCTCTGGTGGAGTTGCTCCCTACAAATATTCTTTAGACGGCATCAGCTGGCAAGATTCTAACATATTCACCGGCCTTCCGAGAGGTGAAAATAAAATTTTTGTAAAAGATTTTTATAATTGTGAGCCAACACACATTCAGGTAACGGTTCCCAATCTTATTAACGCAATAACGCCTAATGGTGATAATGTAAACGACTTTATCGATTATACAGCTCTTGCTTATAAGAAAAATCTAGTCTTCACCGTGTACGACAGATATGGAAACATGAAGTATCAGGCAGACAAAATAAGAAATTACACCTGGGACGGAACTTCCGGAGGTAAAAAATTGTCAACAGGTACTTATTGGTACTCCATAAGCTGGACTGAAAATGACAAAAACAATACACAGACAAAATACAACGGATGGGTATTGGTAAAAAATAGGGAATAACCCCTCAAAAAGCACCACTACCATTAAGTGGTGCTTTTTTAAATCTAAAATCTAAAAAATTTGCCAACTAAAGCATGACTTATATTACAACTATACTAAGTACTTCATTGCTATTACCAACCCGGAAAATATATATTAAAATAAAAAAAACGATAATCTTACCAAACAACATCTTAAAGTTAAACAATGAAAAAAATTTTACTCCTCAGTTTTTTGTTCGTTTTATCAACCATTAACTCAAATTTAAGAGCTCAGACTTATCAACTTACAGGCTCACCTGTAATTAATACTACAGGATGGGACATCGTTCCCTCGGCATCTGCTACCGGCGATTTCGTACAGCTTACCTCAGATCAAACCAGTCAGTTTGGCGCCATAAAGCTTTCTAATCCTATCAACCTGAAATATTGTGATAAATGGAAAGTAGAATTTGATTTTAGAATAGACGGAAACGGAACAACCTCGTATGGTAGAGGCGATGGTCTTACATTCTGGTATCTGTCTAATCCCCCAACAGCATTTACAACCGGAGGCGGACTGGGAATTCCTGCAAATGCAAACGGATTGATGGTTGCATTTGATATATTCAACAATTCTACAGAAGGACAGATGAGTAAAGTACATCTTCTTTATGGTACCAATAATGTACCTGCCGGAAACCCGAATATCGAATATAATACAACAGCAAATAGTACTTTTCATTCTCCGGATCTTAACCCAACTCAGCCTTTCGTTGGCTCTAGCTACAAACATGTCGAAGTAAATGGTGAAGTAGATCCTGCAAATATTAATAACTGGAGAATCCAAATAAGAATAGATGGTGTACTGATTACAGACGATTCTTATGCTCCCGCTGGCGGTGCAATCGGTATGACGCAGGGATATTTCGGATTTTCTGCAGGAACAGGAGCAGCGAGTGCAAGACATTCTATAAAAAATGCTAAAATTTTCATTGATAAAGTTCCAATTTTACAAAACAGCATCACTCCATTTGTGTGTACCAACCCTGCAACAGGAAACGGGTTTGTAGATTTAACGTCTTATGCAAATCAGTTTGTAAACAATCCTGGAAATTACATTATTACTTATTATGTTTTAGGAAGCTCTACGCCAATTGCTGTGCCTACAAACTTTCAATATTCCGGAAGCACAACGATCTCGGTAGTCATAAAAGACCCTTCCTCTACATTATGTGATAATGGTGATGCAAGAATTATTTTAAATCCAAGTCCTTTTGCGGCAGATGATGTAACGATAACAGCCTGTAACAATAACAATGCAGGAGTTGCCTATTTCGATTTGAGTACTGCTGCAGTAACTACTTTACCCGGCGTTACAAAAAGATATTATCCTACCCTTGCCAATCTTACAGCAGGAACTAATGAGATCTTAAACTGGTCAAATTACCCTTCAGCAAACGGAGGAACAGTTCATGTAAAAGTTACCACTCCACAAGGATGTACTGATAATGCGGTTATTACTCTTAATCATTTCCCGGTAGTTGTAGTAAATGATACTTCTTTAAGATCATGTTTCTTAGAAACCAATGTTTCCATGGGATCATTTAATCTAACCAATGCTACCGTAACCACACAGACAGGAATAACAAAAAAATATTACCCATCATTGCAGGATGCCATTAATGGAAGTAACGAGATTGTAACGACCAATCCTTATATTGCTCCCAATGGATTTGTGTACATTAAAGTAACCAATGCAAACGGTTGCTATGCAATTGCAAAAGTGACTCTAACTGTGATTCCGCCGGTATATTCTGCGGTTTTAAAAGACAAGACCATCTGTATAGAAGATAATACAACTTTAGATGCAGGTACAGGCTTCGATTCGTACTTATGGAGCACAGGAGCAACAACTCAAACTATTACTGATGTTGGCGTAGGAACTTATTGGGTAAAACTAAAAACAGGAGATTGCACGGCGACTCAAAACGTAAAGGTATTTGCATCAGAACAGCCTGTGATTACGTCAATTGACGTATCGGCAACGACAGTTACCGTGTATGCCAATGGGGGAACTCCTGCTTACCAATATTCTTTGGATAATATAAACTGGCAGGCTTCTAATATATTCAAAGGGCTTTCTAGAGGAATCCATAAAGTTTTCTTGAAAGACTCTTATGATTGCGAACCTATGGAAGTAGAAGTTACCGTTCCTAATATCATTAACGTCATCACACCAAACGGAGACGGCCGCAATGATGTTATAGATTACTCTGCATTAGGAAGCAAAATAGATTTAACATTTAATATCTATAACCGATACGGAGCTAAACTTCACCAAGGTGACAAAACCAATAATTACACATGGGACGGAACTGCAGGCGGAAGAAAAGTTCCTACAGGAAGCTATTGGTATTCTGTAACATGGACTGAAAACAACAAAACCAAAACTCCGGTAAAATTATCCGGTTGGATTATGGTAAAAAACAGAGAATAATTTTTTTCAAACTATACTTAATTTTAAGAATCTGTCTCATTCGTGAGATGGATTCTTTTTTTATAGGTGAACTAAATCATTTTATTCATTTAATCAGAAATTTAGTCGTAAACAATTATAATACTGAATGGAATAAACTATTAAAAACAAACATATAATGAGATAAAATAACTTAATCTATTAGTAGAGATAATCTTCCTGTAAAAGCTTCCATTTAGTTTGTTATGAAATAATTCTATTAAAACAAAAAACCACTGCAAATGCGATGGTTTAATAATTCAATTAAAGATTTCTTTTAAAAAGAAACTTCATTTACTTCTTTTCCGCGCTGAAAATTCATCGTTTTCTGATTTCCTTTGTACGCAATATTCACCAGGTTTATTTGCTTAGGAAATGCACTTAAAAGTATCGTGTTTTTTATCTTTAGACTGTTGATGTCAGAAACACCTCCTGTTTCAAAATATACCCAAACCGTTTCTCCGCTTACCTGACTTCCTGTGAAAGTTAAAGTTTTGGGTGAACCATTTACAAATACATCAAAGTTATTGTTTACATATTTTTTTACTTCAGCTTCGAACCCTGCGGTATTTCTGTTGATTTTAATAGCGTCAGAAATGTGGCTTGTATTCATTTTCGTAGTAAACTTCAGAGTTTTACTTCCGTCGATATAATCTGCTTTAGTCATCGAAGAGAAGAAGTCTGCCACCGAAAAACTCATCAGCATCATCAATGTAAAAACACTCGATATATATAAAAATTTTTTCATCTCAATTTATAGATTTACAGCATATTGCCAAATAAGTTTGCTCAAATTTAATGCCAATTAAAAGTTAACGTTCACAGAGTACTTATCATAAAAAGCCTTTATATGAGCCACAGCTTCGTCTGCGCTGTCTACCACACGGTAAAGATCAAGATCGCCTTCAGAAATCATTCCTTCCTTTAGCAGAGTTTCTTTAAACCAATCGAGTAAGCCACTCCAAAATTCAGATCCCACCAATACGATCGGAAAACGACCTATTTTATTGGTCTGAATTAAAGTAATTGCTTCTGTAAGCTCATCTAATGTTCCAAATCCTCCAGGCATTACGATAAATCCTTGCGAATATTTTACAAACATAACCTTTCTTACGAAGAAATAGTCAAAATTCAGAGAATATAATTTATTGATGTAAGGATTAAAGTGTTGCTCAAATGGTAAATCGATATTCAAACCGATTGATTTTCCTTCTGCAATAAAAGCACCTTTGTTCCCGGCTTCCATGATTCCGGGGCCTCCTCCAGTGATTACTCCGAAACCTATTTTGGTAATTTTTTCGGCAATTTCAACAGCCATTTCATAGTATTTGCTTTCTGGTTTTAGTCTTGCAGACCCAAAAATAGATACACAAGGTCCTATTTTAGCCATCTTTTCGTAGCCATCTACAAATTCTGCCATTACTTTAAAAACCATCCAGCTGTCTTTGGTTATGGTTTCGTCCCAGGTTTTTTCGCGTAAACTATTATGTAATATAGATTCGTTAATATCTAATTCTGTATTCTGTAAACTCTCGTCTCTCGTTCCTTCAGTTCCCATTCAAATTATTTAAAATATTTTTCTGCTTCAATTACAGATTCTGGTCTCCCGACGTCAATTAAAATGCTGTCGTGTACAAAACCGTGTATTTTTTCGGTCTGCATCAGATCCAGGTATTCTTCCATCACAGAAAATTTTCCTTTTCTTTTTATTTTATCAAAAATCACCGGATTAATGCAATGCACCCCGCTAAAAGCCAAAGGTCTGAATCCCTTGTTAAATTCTGCAAGACGCTGCTCGCCGGTCTGTACATTGAGCCAGCCTCGTAAAACCAGATCATCATTGAACAACAGTTTTCTCGAACTTTCTCTGTCTGAAACCGCTAATGTAGCAAAATCTTTAATTTCTTTATGATAGCCTACAAAATCATCAATATTAATCTTTGTCAGAATATCGGCATTCATAATCAGGAAATCTTCACCGTGATTGAGGAATTCTTTAGCAAAAATCAAACCACCGCCGGTTTCTAAAAGTTCATTAGATTCGTCGGAGACCTCAATTTTACAGCCGAAATTATCGTTTTCTTTTAAAAATGCAACAATTTGATCCCCAAAATGATGAATATTGATCACAAAATCAGTAATTCCAAAATCTTTGAGATATTTTATATTTCTTTCTAAAAGCGGAACGCCGTTTACTTTGGCCAAAGCTTTAGGATGATGATCTGTAAAAGGTTTCAGCCGTGTTCCTTTTCCTGCTGCAAAAATTAATGCCTTCATAAATTATGGGTAATGAATAATTGGTAATGAGTAATGCATTAAGTATAAATAATAACGAAGTTAAAATATTACTTATTTCTCATGACTTATTACTTATGATTAAGTTGATGTTGCTCGTCGTGGTGAAGGCTGATTTCTACTTTTTCGCCGTATTTTTCTTCAATAAAATGAGCAATTTTAATGGCCGAATAAACCGACCTGTGCTGTCCACCGGTACATCCGAAGTTGATTTGCAGGTTTTCAAAACCTCTTCCCAAATAGTTATCTATATTGATTGAAACTAAGCTTTTAATCAGTTCTAAAAACTGCGGCATATCGGTTTTTGTTTCTAAATATTCCTGAACTCCGATGTCATTTCCGGTCTGAATTTTATACTCTTCAACTCTTCCCGGGTTTAAAATTCCTCGGCAGTCGAACGTAAAACCGCCTCCGTTACCAGAGTCATCTTTAGGAATTCCTCCTTTTTTATACGAAAAACTGTGAATGTCTATGTGTAGCATAATTATTTGTTATAATTGATTGTTGATAAATGATAATTGATTATTAGGGTAATATTTTTTTAAAGTTTTAAATTCTCTTTGTCATTCCGTAGGAATCTAAGCGAAGTTAATTCTATTCAAGAGTCAAGATTCCTGCGGAATGACAAACCTTGAGTTAAATCAACCCTAATCTTTAATGGTTTAATTTACCTTTAATATTTCTAATATTTTAAATTTAACTTTCTCAGAACTCAACTGTTCTATTATTTTTCTCAGCTCAGGATAATTTTTCATCTCATGCCAGTTTTGAGAAAATTCAGTGATATTGTTTATGCCTTTTTCAATACTTGCAATGAAATGTGGCTTTCTTTGAATCAGTCCCCGGAAACCATAAGCTCCCAAAACCTGCAAAAACCTCATCATCTGAATTGGCTTTACCGAGTTTCTTAGTTGAGACTGAATTTCTTTATCCTCAAATTGTTGAATGTAAAAATCAAGCATTTCGTTTTTGAAATCTACAGGAAAATTGGCTTTAGCCTGAAACAAAAAAGAAATCACATCATACATTAAAGGTCCTTTCATTGCCGACTGGTAATCGATAAAAGCAACTTTATTTTTATCATTCACCATAATATTTCTTGCCTGAAAATCTCTGATCATGATGCCTTTCGGCTCAAGATTTTCGATGAGATTGATAATCTCTTTAAACTCTTTCAGTATAGAAGATTTGTGATATTCAACCTCTAAAACATCCGCAACAAAATTTTTGAAGTAATACAAATCATGCATTACAGGAAATTCATTATAACTTTCATATTCAAAAGTATTTTGAAAGTCTATTTTCCCATTGGTTTGCTGCTGAAGCTGATAAAGCTCCTTCAGCGTTTGCTTTACCAGGGTCTTTACATTTTCTGATAAACCTTCTTCAGTAATAATTTCTGAAAATGTTTTTTCTCCCAAAAATTCCTGAATATACATTTTCCGGTCATCTGAAACAGAAAATATTATCGGAGTATTGAGATTCAATTCAGAAAAAAGTTCGGAAAAGTATAAGAAACTTTCATTTTCGGAGATATTCTCATTGTATGTAATGATGTATTTCCCGATTTTATTTTGAGCCACAAAATTGACTCTTGCAGAACCGCTTTGAGCTAACGTAACAAAGTGAGTTGATTTTTCACCAAAATGGTTTTCAAAAAATCTTTTTGCGTTGTGAGAAGTCATAATATGGTAACAAATATACTAATTTACGTGCTAATTGCTATCTTTGCAGCATGTTAAAAGACTTTAAGCCTGTTTTGGGTATTCTGCTGCGCTTTATCATCATTTATTTGGTGCTGCTTTTTGCGTACCAGTTTTATCTCACCACTTTTAAGGAGCAGGGTTTAGATCCTTTTTCTCGTATGATAACGAAACAGGTTGTGTTTTTACAGACTTTAATGGGATTTCCTTCTGCTCTTTATGATGACGTACCAAAACAGCAGGTTTGGTTTCATGTGAGAACTAGGTTTGTTACCCGAATGGTCGAAGGATGCAATGCAATTTCTGTGATGATTCTGTTTGTGTCTTTTATTTTTGCTTTTTACAAAGGTGCCAAAACTTTCGTTTTTGTAGCGATAAGCCTGATTCTACTTCATATAATGAATGTCTTAAGAATCACAGGTCTTAATATTGTTTGTAGTGATTATCCTCAATACAGCAAAATGTCGCACGATTACGTTTTTCCTGCAATTATTTACGGGAGTGTTGTTGTGCTTTGGCTTGTCTGGATTAAATTTTTTGCTTTAAAAAATGAAAATTCTTAGTTGGTTTTTAGTCATTATAGGAGTTTGCGGACTCATAAGTGTTAGAATGCTGGAAAACCAGATTTTCTATGATCCTTTTCTTAAATATTTCCATGAAGCAGATGTGCAAATTGCCATTCCTCAGTTTGAATGGGGTAAATTGATTCTCAGCCATGTATTCAGATTTCTTTTAAACCTGTTTTTCTCGTGTGTAATCATTCATTTTTTATTTAAAAATAAAATCTGGACGATACAGGGAGCTATTTTAATTTCTATCTTTTTTGTCATTACTTTTCCGATATATCTTTACTGTATTTCAGACCGGTTTGAGATTGGCCATCTTTTCTCTTTTTATATGAGAAGGTTTGTTATTCAGCCTTTGATTATTCTTTTGATTGTTCCTTTGTTTTACTACAGAAAGCAGATGATGTTGAGGAATTCAAATTATTAATTTGTATCAATCTTAAATAGCGCTCATACGGAGCGCCTCGCTGTTTTGTTGTAATTGCTACACAGATGTCACTCCTACGGAGTATTTTGTAGAATTAATACGGATGATTATGTATAAATTTAATAAGTAAATGAAATTATTTTCGTGAAAACAGCAACTATTTTTGACCACATTACCGTAAACGTAATTTTTTATATATAGTTAAAACCTCACAGGTTTTAAAAAAATCTGAGGTTTGGGTTTTTATAGCCCGATTGCAGCGGTTACCCCGCAACAAGAACGAAGGAATAAGCCAGGCAAAAGTGGCTGTGTGAGGAGTATGAGCGAAGAGCGGGAATCAGCTCTTAAAATAATTACTCAATAGTATGTTTTTCGACTCTTGTTACATTTTCTGCCGTCCACTCTACTCTTTTTACGAATGGCTGTTTTCGCACAGGGCAATCCATAATCTGGCAAACCGGGCAAGAAATGGTTTTGCAATCATCCATGTGGAAGTTGAATTCAACTGTACGTTTGGTATTGTTTGCTAAAAGAAGTATGGCCTGCTCCATTTCTTTGTGAGCTTCACGAAGGCTGTAATAATAAGGCAAAGTGATGTGCGCATCGATATGAAGCGACGAGCCAAACTGCTGGATTTTCATATTGTGAATGTCGATCCATTCCGTATGTCTGTTTTTCTCGAGAAGATCAATAATGTTGTTTAAAAGTTCGGGATCTTGCTCATCCATAATCCCACGAAGCGACTTTCGTACAATCTTATACCCAATATAGATGATGTAAAAGCCGAATAATAACGCTACAACAGAGTCTATCCAATAAATTTTGGTGAAGTAAACGATGATTAAACTGATCACCACACCCAATGTGGTAACGGTATCTGACTGCAAATGTTTTCCTGACGATATAAGAACCAAAGAGTTTTCTCTCTCCCCTTTTTTAATTGAAATATACCCTAAAATATAATTGATAATAGCCGTTGCAGCAATGATCGCAATTCCCCAATCTAATTCACTAAGCGTCTTCCCTGTAACCAAACTGTTGATACCTTCGTAGATAATCATAATTCCAGCGATGGCAATCAATGCACCTTCAATTCCGGAAGTGACAAATTCTACCTTACCGTGACCGTATGGATGGTCTTCATCTTTTGGTTTTGAGGCTAAATGTAAAGAATACAATCCCATGAAAGCACTGATAACATTGACAATACTTTCCATAGCATCAGAAAAAACGGCATCGGAATCGGTGAGTTTCCAGGCGATAATTTTTCCGATGAACAGAATAACTCCAAAAGCGGCGATCCATTTTTGAAATCCTATTTTGTCTTTGTTGATATTCTTTGTTATCATTTTTTTATCTTGAATTACTTTGTTCAATATTTTTACCATTAAAAATTCTCAAAAAGTATTCCCCAACCCTAAAGGGTGTAATTTTTGAGGTTTTTTCGAAGAAATTTTGCTCCCTTTAGGGTTGGGGGGACAAAATTTCGTGGTAATGAGTAATAAGTTAAAATCTATTTTTATTTGATAAAAAAAAGAATCTCTTTTGGAGACTCTTTTCTTTTTTGTTAGTTTATACTAAGTTGTTTGCTACCAAGTATTCCGCAATCTGTACTGCGTTGGTTGCAGCTCCTTTTCGGAGATTGTCTGCTACAATCCAGAGATTGAGCGTTTTGGGTTGCGAGAGATCTCTTCGGATTCTTCCTACAAAAACTTCATCTTTTCCTTCGGAATAAAGCGGCATAGGATATTCGTTGTTTTTCACGTTATCCATTACTACTACTCCCGGAGTTTCTGATAAGATCTTTCTTACCTCATCCAATTCAAATTCGTTTTCAAATTCGATGTTTACACTTTCAGAATGTCCTCCCTGTACCGGAACTCTTACTGCAGTTGCTGTTAAATTGAATGTATCGTCACCTAAAATTTTCTTAGGCTCTTTCATTAATTTAATTTCTTCTTTGGTGTAATCATCATCAGAAAATACGTCGCAGTGTGGCAATGCATTTTTGAAAATCTGATAAGGATACACTTTAGCAACAGAATCGTCACCGCTAATCTCTCCGTTCAATTGATCCACAGCAGCTTTTCCTGTACCTGTTACAGACTGATACGTAGAAACAATTACTCTTTTTAAATCGTATTTTTTATTCAACGGACCTAAAACCATTACTAACTGAATGGTAGAACAGTTTGGATTCGCAATAATCTTGTCTTCTTTTGTCAGAACATCAGCATTTATTTCAGGAACTACTAATTTTTTAGTAGGATCCATTCTCCAGGCTGAAGAATTATCGATAACGGTAATTCCTGCTTCTGCAAATTTTGGAGCATATTCTAAAGATGTATCACCTCCTGCTGAGAAAATTGCGATATCAGGTTTGGCAGCTATAGCGTCATCGATGCTTACGATAGTATAATCTACCTGTTTATACTTCACCTGTTTACCAATAGATCTTTCCGAAGCTACCGGAATTAACTCTGTTACAGGGAAATTTCTCTCTTCGAGAACTTTAAGCATCACTTGGCCAACCATTCCCGTTGAACCTACTACAGCTACTTTCATTGATTTAATTAAAATTTAAAGATTAAAATATTTAAAAATTATAAACTCATCGTTTATAATTCATAACTTAAAATTACTTTACGCTCCAAAGACTCTCGTCCATGGAAATGCAAATGCGAATAAACCTACCGCGATCAATCCCATGATTACAATTCCTAAAGAAATGGTGTCATTAGATTTTACTTTTTTGTTGATGATGGTCATCAAAACTGCAGCAATTAACATAGAAAACGGATGCTCTACATATTGGAATCTTAAATCAGCATTTTTCATTACCGCTCCCATATCTAATCCTTTTGTAAAATTCATAATCAGCATTACAATACCAATTAAGAATTGTACGTGGAAGAAGATCATTGTAAACAGGGTGATTTTTTTCAAAAACTTGTTTACTTTTCCGCTATATCCGAACATTACTGTTAAGAGAGCGATGATAAATAAAGCGGTTAATGCAAGCTCCAGATAAGCAAATCCTTTGTGTGCATTGAGTAAAATTTTGTAAAGATCCATACTTCTATTTTTTTCTATTTTTAAAGTATACAAATATAAAAAAATCCCAGCGATAAAGCTGGGATTTGATATGTAATAAACTTGAATTTATTAGAAGTTGAAAGATAAATTGGCTGCCCAAGTTCTTCCGAATCCGAAGAATACTCTGTTTGAAGTATCAATTCCTTTGTAGAAATTCGCTGGATTGTTGATGTAAGTATTATACAATGCCTGTGCTTGCGCATCTGTATTTGTTTGAGTTTTGAAGTCTCCCACATTTTTAACAAAATTATTTGTTGCTCCATCAGCGATGTAAGTAGTGTCAAATAAGTTGTAAACGTTTGCTCCTACAGTAAAGTACTGAGCTGTGTTTTTTAATCTGATTTTGAATGACGCTCCTATATCGAAAAGATTGAAATCTGGCAATTGAAGAGATCCTCTTTCTTGATTAGCTACAGTTGTAAATGTTGCAGCATCGATTGAAGAATACAATTTACCAACATATCTCCAAGTACCATAGATATTAAGGTCTTTCACTGGTCTTACTGTAGTACCTAAAGATGCAGTAACTTGTGGAATACTGTTACTACTACTTCCACCAACTTTTACACCATCAAGATATAGAGTGTTAGTTGTACTATTTCCAGCTACAATAACTGGGTTATTGTTGTCATCAAAATTAGATCCTGTAGCGTTCCCTTTATATTGATAATCACCATAAGACAACATACCTTGGAATTCTAAGAAATGGAATGGTTTGTAAACCGCATCTACTTCTACCCCCATGTGAAGTTGAGTAATTCCACTGATTTCAGAGTATCCGTTAACCTGCGCAATTCCTCCAGGAGCTGCTGGATCTGCCACGTTAAACACTTGGTTACCTCTTCTTAGCCATCTGTCTTTCCATTCAGTTCTATACAAATTAACATTTGCTGTTAATTTAGGTGATCTGAAACCGTAACCAATTTCTGCTGAGAAGATTTTCTCGTTAGTCAAAGTAGGATTCAATACCTGATAGTTACTTGGATATACAGAATTCATAAACGGTTGTTTACTGTAATATCCAATGTTTGCAAATACGTTGTGATAGTCATTAATGTTATAGTTAGCACCTCCTTTGATGTTGTAACCAAATAGATCTTTAAATCCTGTTTTAGTATTCACAATCTGTCCTGTAGTTGGATTAGGTTGTCTAGTTACACCGTCTTTAACGAAGTTATCAATTCTTTGATAAGATTGATTTGATACCGATCCTTGTATAAATGCTGATAAATTATCTTTTGAATACTCAGCCTGCGCAAAAGCACTGTACCACAGTACTTCTCCATCATTGCTATAACCTACTTGATCAGTTAAAGGAGCTGTGCTTCCTCCAAAAGGATTCCAAGAAAGTTTTTTATAGTCGTAAAGATTACTTACTACATAAGGAGCCACATTAGCATTCTTAGTTTCTCTATAACCTGTTGCACCATAAAGATCTGATGCTACCTGATAATGATAACCGTAATAATATCTATCATCGGTTCCAACTGAGAAGCTCCAGTTGTCATTTACTTTATGCTGGAAATTAGCTAAAATACCATACCAGTTGTGAGAATTAATACTGGCTCTACGGATAAGTGTACTGTTGCCAGTAGAGCTATTTGGATTAACAGCTTGGTTAGCTGCAAAAATAGCATCATAATCAAAATGTCCTGTAGTGTCATAGAAACCTGTAATTCCTTTGTTGGCAACTCTTCCTAGTTCACCAGTTCCACCACCTCTACCATTAGACATATATAAAACAGTACTTAGTTTAGACTTTTCATTCATTGTCCAGTCCCAGTTAACCATCATTACAGGTTTCGCATAATAGTTTGATCTGTTTGCAATCGCATATCTATCACCATTAGCTCCTGTTTTATATCCAAAATCAGAGTTGTATTGTCTGTATGGAGAACCGTCTTTATCTGGATTAAAATTTATATAGTTTGCGATAGTAGGAGCAAATGTTCTTTGATCGTGCCATTGTGGAGACGATGTCAAAGTAAACTGGAAGTTATGCTTTTTGCTTGCCTCCCATCCTAATGCAAAATAATAAGCATAAGATTCAAAGTCAGTGTTTTCAATATAAGTACCTCCAGCTGTTCTACTCATTAAGAATGATGAAGCCCAGCCATTATCACTTTTTCCGGTATTATATGCAAATGAAGTTTTTAAATAATCATTATTACCTACTCCTAATCGCACTACACCACCTTTTTTCATGTCTGCTGTACGAGTAATGAAGTTCATGGTACCTCCAACAGAAGCAATTCCTAATTTAGAAGAACCTAAACCTCTCTGAACCTGCATGATGCTTGTTACGTCAGCAAGACCAGTCCAGTTAGAAAAATAAACCGAACCACCTTCCATATCATTTACCGGCATACCGTTTACCATTACAGCAATGTTTCTTGATTCGAAACCTCTCATGGTAATACCTCCGTCTCCAAAACCACCTCCTGATTTTGTAGCATATACTGATGGCGTTGTGTTTAAAATCTCAGTAAGTTCCTGATTTCCTAATCTTTCGACAATTTGTGCCGCTTTGATAGTAGAAGCAGCAACTGGTGTTTTTCTATCTTTAGCGATATCAGTTACACCTTGTAAAATAACTTCCTCAATGTCTTTAGACTTGGTTTTTACCGTGTCTTGAGTTTCTTGTGCGTAATATACACTTGCCGTAGAAAGCGTAATTAACACAGTTAGCATCGATTTGTTGATTAATTTCATAATCGTAAGTAATAGTTAGAATTAAATTTTATGCAAAATTCGACAAATTAAATTTAACTATTATTAACTTAATGTTAATTTTTAACTATTCTTAACAAATGATAAAGCATTGATTATCAGAATAAAATACAAATATCGAATTATGAGGTGAAAAAAATCATATTATTTAATTTTTAACAAAATACCATTGTTTTTATTAAAAATACAATGTTTTACATAACAGCTTTTAAACTTAAATCAATATTTTCTGCCGAATGAGTAAGGGCTCCGACAGAGATATAAGTAACTCCTGTGGTAGCAATTTCTTTTAGCTGATTTCTAGTAATTCCTCCGGACGCTTCACTTTCACATGAACCATTGATGAGCTTCACTGCTTTTTTCATTGTAGCTACATCCATATTATCCAGCATGATTCTGTCTACTTTTGCATTAATCGCTTCCTGCACTTCTTCAAGATTTCTGGTTTCGACTTCGATCTTCAGTTTTTTCTTTGATCTTTTAACGTAATCTTTGGCCATTTTCACAGCATTGGTAATACTTCCGTTATAATCAATATGGTTGTCTTTCAACATAATCATATCGTATAAGCCGTATCTATGATTGGTTCCGCCACCGATAGCAACTGCCCATTTTTCACAAACTCTAAAGTTCGGGGTCGTTTTTCTGGTGTCTAAAAGTTTTGTTTTTGTACCGATTAATCTAGAATCCCAATCGTGAGTCAAAGTAGCGATACCGCTCATTCTCTGCATACAATTGAGAACCAGTCTTTCAGTGGAAAGAATCGACCTTGCGCTTCCGGTGACAATAAATGCAATGTCACCCTTTTTTGCTACTTCGCCGTCTTTGATGAATGTTTCAACTTTTAAATCTTTATCGAACGTTTTAAATATAATTTCAGCCAGTTCAACACCTGCCAAAATACAGTTTTCTTTTACCAGAAGTTTTGCACTTTGCTCAAGATTTTTAGGAATTGTTGATAAAGTAGAGTGATCTCCATCCTGAATATCTTCTTCTAAAGCATTTTTTATGAACTGCTTTAAAACTTTATCGGTAGCGTAGCTTGGTCTTTTCATGATTTTTATGTACTAATCGATTATGCTTGAACTAAATCTTTATTGTAAAATGCTCCTTTATTTTGTGTCATTTCCATCGATTCGCTGATAATCAGATGTGCAACTGTTGTCAGGTTTCTTAATTCCGAAAGTTGAGGCGAAAGGATAGAATAATGATAAATTTCGTCAACGGCAGCAGCAATTTCGGCATGTTTCTGTAGTGCCATTTTTAGCCTGCTGTTGCTTCTTACAATCCCAACCAGATTGCTCATCATTTCCTGAAGCTGTTTTCTGAGATAAGAAACGATAACCATTTCATCAATAATTTTCATTCCCTCTTCATTCCATTCGGGAACAGCTTTTAGATCATCAAAATTAAAATTGTTTTCTTTTAATAATTCTACCGTTTTCATAGCCGCATTATGACCGAAAACCAAGCCTTCCAATAATGAGTTGGAAGCCAATCTGTTTGCCCCATGAAGTCCGGAATTGGTACATTCTCCGACTGCGAATAAATTATTTATTGAAGATTGCCCGTCTTTATCAACGTCGATTCCGCCCATCAGATAATGACAAGCCGGGACTACCGGAATAAGCTGTACGAAAGGATCTATTCCTTCACTTTTACATTTTTTATAGATATTCGGGAAATGTTCCAGAAACTTTTCCTGACTCATCTCACGACAATCTAGGCCAACAAATTCGTCACCTGTAATTTTCATTTCGGCGTCGATAGCTCTCGCAACGATGTCTCTGGAAGCCAATTCTTCCCTTGCATCATATTTATGCATGAATTTTTCACCTCTTTTGGTTCTCAGTTTTGCGCCATCCCCACGAACTGCCTCAGAGATTAAAAATAGCATCCCATCAATCTTGCTGTACAAAGCAGTCGGATGGAACTGATAATATTGCATATTGGTCACTTTTCCTTTTGCACGGGCTACGAAAGCTATTCCGTCTCCGGTTGCAATCGTTGGGTTTGTCGTATTTTTATAAACGTGACCTGCGCCGCCTGTGGCAACTAAAGTGATTTTGGAAGTGATTTTTTTAATTGATTTTGATTTCTCATCCAAAATATAAGCACCATAACAATTGATTTCGCCCTCATTTAATTCTTTTCCGGGAACATGATGCTGTGTAATGATATCGATTACGTAATGATGATCGAGAATTTCTATTGTCGGACTGTTTTTAACTGTTTGAAGCAATGCTCTTTCAATTTCAAAACCTGTAATGTCTTTATGATGAACAATTCTGTTTTCGGTATGCCCTCCTTCTCGTCCTAAAGCAAATTCACCATTTTTCTTATCAAAATTGGCGCCCCATTCAACAATTTCATTAAATCTTGCGGGAGCTTCTCTCACCACCATTTCTACAACATTACGCTTATTTTCACCGTCTCCGGCCCGCATGGTATCTTCGATATGCTTTTCGAAATTATCATTTTTAGAATCGGTAACCACCGCCAAACCACCCTGAGCGTATTTGGTATTGCTCTCGTCTTCGTCTGATTTTGTTACAATGATTATTTTGGCATCGGGAAGCTGTTCTGAAACTTTTATGGCATAAGAAAGTCCGGAAATTCCGGAACCAATTACTAATACATCCGCTTTTATCATATTCTTGCTTTAAGACAATCGTCTAAATATTAAATAAATTTAAACAATTTTTCGTTTGGTTTCCTTACTTTTTTCATGTTTTGAAACTGATCTTCTTCCGATCTGTAGCCCAAAGCCAAAGTAACCGTTACTTTTTCTTTTTCAGAATCTATATCTAAAATTTGTTCAATCTCGTCTTGCCTGAACCCTTCCATCGGGCAGGTGTCTATATTTTCTATTGCTGCAGCATACATTAAATTGGCCAAGACAATATAGGATTGTTTTTCTGCCCAGTTCAAAATATCGTCATGTTCCTGTCTGCTAAAATGACCTGTAATGCTTTTTCTGAATAAATCTAAATGTTCCACAGGTTGATCACGCACTTCAGAAATATGTTTAAAATAACCATCAAGATACGTATCCTCTATATTTTTTTTTGAAACTAAAACAATGAGGTGCGAACACGTAGAAATTTGTGAAGGATTGTAGAAAGCTGGTATCAACTTTTCTTTTATTTCCCGGCTCTGTACTACGAATATTTTATAAGGCTGAAGCCCCAAAGAGCTCGCCGCCAGTTTACCGGACTCAAGAATATTGAGAAGAGTGTCTTGCGGAATGATCATTTCGGGATTAAATTTTTTCACAGAATATCTTCTTCTTAAAGCTTCCAAATAATTCATAACAACAAATTTAAGAATTGATGCTGAATAAAGCCTCTTTTAAATAAGATTCTATTTGGAAATTTTCTAAATAAAAAAGATCTGCCTCAATGGTGAGACAGATCTTTTATAAATCTAAATGAATCAGCTAATTACTGACCTTTAATTTTGAAGTCATCAATTTCCCACGTTGCCGCTGCGGAAGTTGTTGAAGTATATTTGAATGCAATTCTTACATTTTTCCCTAAGAATGCTGAAAGATCTACATTTCCTGAGCTTACCCAGTCACCAAATCCGCTATTATTCGTATCTAACAATGCTGGTAAAGCTACCCAACTAGTTGTTGAGGGATCTCCTGTATAATTTTCTGTAGCGTAAACCTGAAGAGCAGGTCCAGAATAATTTACGTCAGATGTAAAACTTACTGCTGCTTTGGTTTTTCCTACTAAGCTTACTGCTTTAGAAATCAGCCAGTCTTCGTTAACATTATTTCCAGAAGCAAAACCATTCATTATCGCATAATAATTGGTTCCGTTGCCTTGGTTTGAAGTTTTCCAAAACTGATTTGGTCCGGTCACATTTGCAGTTGCCCAATCTGAGCTGAAACCTCCTGCTGCAAAGTCTTCTTTATATAATACAGGAAGTGGTACATAAACAGAGCCGTCACATCTGGGGTTATCAAGATCCGTCCCTAGAATATCGGTAATCCACAACTGGTAAGCACCATTAAATACGCTTAAAACACCGTATACATCACCTTTTCCAGCTTCAATAACCTGACCTGCAAAATCAGCAAAATTACTTGTTCTCAATAAAACTTTATTTCCTGAACAGTCTTCTAAAGTTCTGTTAGTTACCGCTCCAGAAGCATATACTTTTTCTAAATCCCCAGCAATAAATTGAAGATCTTTGATCTTAACCCATCTCCCAACATCAGCCATCGTAAACTGAGTAATTGTTCTTTCTGTAGCAGTAACTGCAGTAATTGCTTTTTTAGAATCGAAGAAATATTTGTAAACATCTGCCTCAGCGATTCTACCAACAGCTCCACTGAATGGAATTCCCAACTGAATCTCTCCATTAACAGCTCCTACATATAAGTTTTTAAGTTTTACATAAACTTCTTTACCTAAAATAAATCTAGGATCATTGTACATATCAGCTTTGTCGATATTAATTCTGATACCTCCTGTAGCATCTTCAACATAAATATATTTGAAAAGGTTTCCAGATTTATCATTAGCGATTACTTTTGCTTTTAATACAAAATCACCTGTAATTAAAGTAAGAGGACTCACTGCCAATTGTTTAACCTCAGCAACAGTTTTTTGAGTTAAACCATTATCACTGTATTCACAAGGGTTTGATGCAATACCATCGATTCTTGGGAATTTAGTCATGTCTAAATCTGTAACCTTGTTGATGTACATTTGGTAAGTACTGTTGAATTTGCTATAAATACCTACAAATTTACCATTTCCTGAAGGCAATATCTGATTAGCAAATGATGCATAACCACTGTTTCTTACTACTCTTGTCGTAGTTGTACTATTATCTCTGATAAGCCTATCAACCGTAACTGCATTTGGAGCAAAGTTGGTACATAAGATTCTGCTGTCAAATTCAGCATTATTCATCTGAATTAAACATCCGATATACTGATCGTTTGCAGAAACCATCTGCACTGAAGTCATAATCTTAGGAATAATATTTTCTCTAATAGAGCAAGACCTAAAAACCCTAGACGGAACAAGTTTTTCAGGAATTCTTGATACTGAAGTTGCCTGTGTTTCAGTTCCGGTTTTTACACCTAATTGCACAACACCACCATAAGTTCCCAAAGCCAATCCTGCAAGTTTCACATAGATTTTAGAACCCTGAGGATATTGTGTATAAGTACTTACAGCATCTACACTGATGACAAACCCTTGTGTAGGATTTTCAGGTTTATCCTGAATATAAATTGTTTTGTAAATATTTCCTGTTTCATCCGTAGACGAAACATATCCTTCTATTACATCTTTTGAATCATCTGGAAAAACAAAAGCTGTAGTTGCCGTAGAAACGTATTTTGCTCTCAGTTGAGTAAGCGTCATTGTTGCAGTAAGATCTGCACATTGATACCCATCAAGATTGGGCTCATTATATTTATCATCGTGTACACAACCGGTAATTACCAACGCTGCAATCATCACGAAAATATATTTTAGAATAGAATTATATTTTTTCATAGTTGTTTTGTTTTAGAATCTTAAATAAACATTTGTAAAGAATGTTGTTCCTCTATCATACCAAAGTTTTGGTCCGAAATAAGGCGTTTGTCTCTGAGACTCTTCAAGAACTTGCGTAAAATTCGCAGCTCTACCTTGCTCAAAACCTCCAGTCACATAATTTCTGTTATTCAAAATATTATTTACCGATACACTGATTCCCATTCTGTACTTACCAATAAGGAAAGATTTCCCTGCATTGGCATTCAACATAAACTGGTCATCAAACTTTGTTTGCTTTGTCAACTGTTGAATAAGTTCAGGAGTAACACCAGCATAAGGGTCGTTTGTTTCTGGATCAGTGTACATAGTAGCTGTTTTATTTAATGCTGAGAAATCAAGATACTGATCCATCAAATAATTTGCCGATGCACCAACCCACCAATATTTAGGAGAATTATATTTTAAACCTAATGAAAATGCTTTTTGTGGAGTTCCGGCAACTTTGTAATCTTTGATATTTGCTTTACCATAACTTCTATATATATTTTCAGTATTTAAATCATCAAAAGAATATACATCGGGACGATTTGTATACTTATATTCTCCAATACTTGCAACTCCAGTCGCATTCAATGTAGGCGTAATTTTAACATCAAAACCTAGTTCTGCTCCCATGTATCTTTTATCAACACCCGTCATTGCCTCGTTAATCAAAGTATTTACAGATCCTGTTTCACTACTTACCGCAGCATAATATCTTGAAATTTCTGTAGAATTGCTTATTGTTGTATAATAAGCTGACAATCTTAGTTTCAGAACTTGCCCTCTCATTATGTAACTCAAGTCATTCGAATTTATAACCTGATTTTTAACTCCGGGAGTCAAATAATCTACCGCTCTCGGGTTGATATACAATTCATTAAGTGTCGGAGCTAAGCTGAAGAATGCACCGTTGTAAACGATGAAGTTTTTACCATTGATTTTATAGGTAATTTTACCTTTAATCCCTGCATCTAAAGCATCATAAACTTTACTTTTTCCTTTAGAATTATCTTTAAAAGCTATAATCCCGCTTCTGTAATCACCTTCTCTCTGAGATTGTGAGTAAGAACTGAAGATAGACGCTACAACATTAAATTTATTGAAATCTACTTCTGACGAAACATTTAATGAATAATGATCTTTCAAAAGTTCATAAGAATACTGTGTTCTGTCGCCTACTCTTACTTCTGTATTTGCATCATCCGTATTGTACTGCACATCGTTGTTGAATGCATTAAGATTGTATGCAAAATTTGCTCCCAATAAATCTTTAACTCTTCTGAAATTGTCTGATCTTAAATTCTGATAATTAAAATTGATATTTAATTTCCAGTTTTCCTTCAATCTTGTATCGAAGTGAGAGGCAAAATTGAATGTTTTATCTCTATTTACATCTTCCACAATGGTATAAACAGCACCTCTTTGAGAGCCATCCATATTTTGATTGTTAAGGTAGTTTGCATTATAAAGGCTGTTCCAGTCGATTTGTGACTGCGCTCTGAATTCATCTGCAGTATAATTACCAAAACTCGGTAATTTTCTGTAATAAGTAGGGTTAGGATCTGCTGCGTGAAACCAGTCTAGTCTGCTTCTTGCATCGCTTCCGATTTGGTAAGAAACAGCATTGATCCAGTTTGAGTTTTTACTTATTTTTAAATAATCAGTAAGCATAAACATCGGCTCAAATACTTTTCTGATTCTCGAGTTTCTTTTCTCACCATCTTGCCATCCCCAATATGAGTTGTAATCTTTACCCATAATATCATAAACCTCCTGAGTATTTGGAGAGTTTGATGCTCTGTAAGTAGGAGAACCAAAGCCTGTAAAGTTAATAGAGTGTCTTTCGCTAAATTTTTTCTCAACTGATGCAAAATAAGCATAAGCATCCTGATAAACGCCATCAATAATTGCATTATCTCCCCATCTTCTGCTTCCAGAGAATGTAAATGCCCACCCGCTTTTGCTCATTCCTGAAGAATAAGTAGCCATCGCTCTGTGCAAATAACTTCTGTTAGTAAATGAATATGCGAGGGAAGTTTGTTTTCTGTAAGAAGAAGCTCTTGTATTATAATAAGCAACACCTCCAAGATTACCAAAAGCATATTCTGAAGGGGTAATATTATCTACATTTTCGTAAGGGTATCTTGTTACATCATTCAAGCCGCCCCAGTTATTGAAGTCGATTCTTCCGTCATCATTTTTTGACATCGAAACACCATTAAACATCACATCTTCAAAACGATTATCTACCCCTCTTGGTCTAAACCAGTAAGCACCCAGCTCGAAAGCAGAAACATTCTGAAATGCATCTCTACCTGAACTTAAAAGTCCTACTGTAGGCTGCATAGCAGAACCTCCGTCTTCAGTATCAGTTGCAGAATCATCAATCACAACAACTCCGGCATCTGTTCCCAAACTATTGTCTAGTACAATAACACCTAAGTCTTTTCTCTTCTCATCAGCCGTCACATCAAACTCTAAAACTTTAGATTCAAAATTTGGTTTTGTAACGGTAATAAGATAATGTCCTGGTTTTAAATCTACAAACTGAAAGTAACCGATTTTGTCTGCAGTTACATCATCAACAGATTGTTCAAGATCAACCTCTGCTCTCTCTACCGGTTTACCATCCTGACCTTTAATATACGCAAAAACAGTGGTTTGCGCATAGTAATAGGATGCAGGCAATAATGTAAACAAAGAGATTAGGGATAGTTTTTTAATCATAATAAACTTATTTTTTCACCTTCTTTATTTAAGGGGCAACAAATTTAGCATTATTTTCACCAATTAAAACATTTACAGTACTTTATTCTATTAATTATTCTTAACAAATAGTAATGATCCTAAAAAAACTGAGATTTAGATCAGAAATCCTAAAAATAGTGTTACGATAATTTAATGTCTGTATAATCTAAAAAATTGTAATTTTAGCGCCTCTATTTTTTGAATATTTTAATAACATAAACATGAAAAAATATATTATTCTTCTGGCTGTATTATTTTTTAATTTTGGGTTTTCTCAGCAGAAACAAGTTAAAAGAGCAGCCGTAGCTTTCCTGAATGTAGAAAATCTTTGGGACACCATACCATCTGCAGACTATATTGACGGAACCCTCCCTTTTTCTAATCCCAAATTTCACAGAAGCGTACCCATCGATTCTTTAAAATTTTTAGAAACTACCGAAGATTACAAAGGAGAATGGAGTAATGAGCTTTTGGTAGGAAAAAAAGTAATTCGTCATCAAATCTTAGCGACCGACTTTACAGCAAACAGCCCTAAAAGATGGGGAACAAAGTATTATAATCAAAAATTAGCCAATGAAGCAAAAGTTATTTCTGAACTTGGCAGACAATATACCAATGACAACCCTGCTATCTGTGGCCTGATTGAGGTAGAAAACAGACAGGTAATCGAAGATCTTATTAAACAGCCGGTTTTAGCGAAAAGCAATTATGGTATTGTACACTACAATTCGTACGATGCCAGAGGAATTGACATTGCAATCATTTACCAGAAAAACAGATTTTTAGTTCAAAATTCTTACACCAAAGAAATAAAAGTTTACAACGAAGATGGAAGAAGACAATACACAAGAGATGTTTTGGTAGCGATCGGACTTTTGGATGGTGAAAAAATTGCAGTTTTCATGAATCACTGGCCATCAAGAAGCGGTGGCGAAGCAGCATCTCAACCAAGAAGAAATGCAGCCGCAGTTGTTTTGAAGGCAGAAATGGATAAATTATCTGCAGAATATCCGGGAATAAAGTTAATCTCAATGGGAGATTACAATGACGATCCGGTAAGCCCTAGTTTGAAAAAACATTTAGGTGCTGTAGAAAATCCTGACGAATTATCTGATAAAACTCCTTACTATAATTTAATGTACAAATTATATAAAGCAGGAGTTGCGTCTTTAGCATACAGAGATGCTCCCAACTTATTTGATCAGATTATTGTTTCTCAGAATTTATATTCAAAAGAAAAACTTACTCCTACTTACAGCATTTTTAAAGCAGAAATCTATGCACCTTCTTATTTAGTGAATAAAGAAGGACAATGGAAAGGATACCCTCTCCGTTCATGGGATGGTGACCGATTCACCGGTGGCTATAGTGACCACTTTCCAGCTGTTTCGATCCTTCAGAAAGAATACATCAAAAAATAAAATTAAGGCACTCTATTTGGAGTGCTTTTTTTGTGTAAATTACTCATTATGAAAAATTTAATCATTATAATATTTGCTGTTCTTATTCCCGTACATTCATTGGCACAGAACAGCCCGAAAAACGAAAAAGAAGAATCTGCAATGAAACCTTCAAAAAATGATGATGGAGAATGGGATTTGATTGTAATAGACACGCAATTTGATTATTTTATGAATGCCATCGCAAAACCAATTAATCAATACTCTGAAGCTAATTTAAAAAGTAGAAATACAATTCTGGTAAACGAATGGAATTCTTATTACAGGTCTGGAAGATATCGAAACATCATCGAATCTTCGATAGATTATGATCCAAGAGAAAAATACGGAATCAAATTTGAGTATAAACTATATCAGGTTTTTGCTTATGTAAATTGGAAGTACAAACTGAGAATGAGTGGATTGAGTGCGAGTGATCTCATAAATTAAAATTAACAAACTAAAAACACATTGTTATATAAATTTTGTTATATTTGTTACTCACGCAAAATTGATTTACTAATTTCGCCAAACACAAACACATATTATGAAGAAAAAATTTACTCCTGTCAAGTCTTTTAATCTAAAGATTCATCAACTTATTTCTAAAGCAGAAGCATCTCTTACCTTTCAACTGGAAGATTATAATTTTATGAGCTTTTGTAATTTTTAAAATACTTTATAAACATTATTTCATAATCACTATATATCAGCGCAAAATTCTGCGATGCTAAAACATATATTCTAGATAACAAATATTTAAACTTTATAAAAAACTAAAATTTTTAAACTATGAAAAAAATCTTACTAACATCATTATTTATTCTTTCAGCAATTGCCATAAAAGCGCAAACTGAGATTTTTGATAATATCTATTTTAAAAACCTATATGATAAAGATGTGTATGGTATACCATCAGAACATGAACATTATCATATATTAAGTAAAACATTTAATAATGGATTCAGAGGCCTAGATATTAAGTGGTATGGAGGAATTAATTTAGGAACAGCAGGCGATATTACATTTGCATCAGCAGGCGGGGCTATGAAGTTTGCTTCTAATGGCAATTTGGGCATAGGAATTGACAATCCTACCAGCAGACTTGCTGTACGTGGAGATATTTACGCTTTAGGACCAGCATCATTAAGCTTTCAAGATGATACAAGATTCACTGTTACACCATCTAATGTGCCAACTCTTAGTTCACCCGTAACTATGCCACATTATGGGTTAATGTCACCTTCTGTTTCTGGAGGAGGAGAACTTTGGCTAGCTGCTTTTAGTGGTTTAAGAATATTTACTGGCGGAGAATCAACTCCCAAATTTTATATTGCAAACAACGGAAACGCTTCTTTACTAGGAAAATTTGAAGCCAAAGAAATAAAAGTAACCCTTACTCCGACTGCTGATTTTGTATTTGCAGAAGATTATGATCTTCCAAAATTAGAAGACGTAGAAAAACACATTAAAGATAAAAAACATTTACCTGAAATTGCATCTGCAAAGCAAATGGAAAAAGAAGGAGTAAATGTGGGTGAATTTCAAATTAAGCTTTTGCAAAAAATAGAAGAATTGACTCTTTATACAATAGAACAAAACAAAAGAATCAAAGAACTAGAATCTAAAATCAATAAAAAATAAATTTAAAACTATGAAAAAAATATTACTAACATCAATTTTTGTATTATCAGTAATCACTGTAAAAGCACAAAGCAATATTTCTTATGATGATATTTACTTTACAAATTTATATGGAAAAGAATTTTTCGGAAATGATGCAGAAAAGCCTAATTATAGAATATCTAATAAATTAATTCCAAATAAAGGATGGGTATTAGATGCATATTGGTGGGGAGGAATACAATTTGAAACACGAAATAGTGTAAAATTAAAATCTCGATATGGAACAGTATATGTATCAGAAACGGGAAATACGGGAGTTAATACAGAGGATCCACAGCATACTTTAGACGTGCACGGAGATTTTAGAGTAACAAGTAATAATAACTATTTTTTTTACAATGGAGCTGGAGATTTAAAACTAAGCTACCAAACCAGAGGAACAGGTGGTAGAGCCATTGTTCATGACACAGGCAATACATTATCTTTAAATTATGACAATGATTTCACAGGAGGAACAAGAATAGGAAATACTTTTTTAGTAAAAGGAGACAACGCTTCTCTACAAGGTAAACTAGAAGCTAAAGAAATAAAAGTAACCCTTACGCCAACTGCTGATTTTGTATTCGCAGAAGATTATGACCTTCCAAAACTTGAAGACGTAGAAAAACACATTAAAGAGAAAAAACATTTACCTGAAATTGCATCTGCCAAACAAATGAAAAAAGAAGGAGTAAACGTGGGTGAATTTCAAATTAAGCTTTTACAGAAGATTGAAGAGCTTACGCTTTATACGATTGAGCAAAATAAGCAAATCAAAATTCAAAAAGAAGAAATTGAATTGCTTAAAAAGCAGATGAATCTTAACAATCAAAAAAATAGATAATTGATGAAATCAAAAAATATTTTTCTAACTTTTGTGTTAAATTTAGTTTTTATCACAACTTTTGCTCAAGGAGAAAATAATAATTGGTATTTTGGAAGCAATGCAGCTCTAAATTTCACAAACCCAACGCCTACAGTTTTAAATAACAGCACTATGTCTGCTGATAACGCTTGTGGTACAATAAGTGATTCGAATGGTGACTTGCTTTTTTATTGTAATGCTAACTCAATATGGAATAGACAAAACCAAATAATGCCAAATGGAACAGGGCTTGAGGGCTTTCAAGCAAGTATACAACTTGCAATAGTTAAAAACCCAGCTAACCCTAAACAATATTTTGTTTTCACCACCTCTGATTTCAATAATCCCGTGAGTTCAACCAATAAAATTACATATTCGGTTGTTGATATGACACTAGGTCCATTAGGATCCAACGGCCACCATCTTGGTGATATTGTACCGGGTTTAAAAAACATACCTGTTATAGATGACCAAGGTAATAATTTAAGCACTGGGGCTATAACTGTTGTTGCCGGAGCTTCAAATAATACATATTGGGTTCTAATACCTAGTAAAGGCAATCTTTTTAGCTATAAAGTAACGACTTCTGGTTTTGCAAATGGCAATCCTGTAGTAAGTAGTCTGAATTCTCCTTCTTCACCAAACGTTGGAGAATTTTACACCATTAAAGCATCTCCTAAACTGGATAATTCAAATTTCTCAAATTACATATGTGTAACACATTTAATTAATATAAGCCATACAGGAGGTGGTGCAACTGATGTCAATGTTAATAAAGTATTATCTTTTGATGCAACAACTGGGGCTATAACGAGTCAATACTCTCTAACAGTTAATGGAGTTAAAAGTAGTGTTCCTGAGTTTAACAAAAATGCATCTGCTTTATTTTTAGGATATAATAATAAGATATATGCCGTTGATTTGTTAAACTCAACAACAGCAAATGTTAATTATATGCAAATTTATACAGATTCAGTAACTAATCGTTATATGGGAATTCAGAGAAGCAAGTATGGAGAAGTTTACATTACCAGAAATGCAAGCAACTTTTTAGGAAAAATCAATAATCCTGACATTTATGGCTCAAGTATGTCTGCAAATATGAATGCCATCAGTTTATATGGGAGTACAAGGTTTGGATTACCTCAATTAGTACCGTTCTTTGAAAATATAGATGGGTATTACCCATGTATTGCTAATTTAGATCTATTCACAGAATCAAATTACACATTTAATTATACTGTTGGAAACAGGATTATAACATCAAACAATTATATTATAGGAGCTCGACATTCAATTACAATGCAGGCAGGAGAAAGCGTAAAACTTTTACCTGGAACAGAAATTAAGCTTGGAGCAAATTATCGTGCTTTCATTGCCCCGTGTGGAAATGATACCTATAAAGAAACGAAAATTCTTAAACAAAGACAAGACCAAAAAGAAATGGTTTTAAATCTCGACATGGAAGAAAGAAAACCTTTAAATAAACAAATTAGCATTCATCCCAACCCTACCTCTACATTCATCAATATTGATTCAGGAAATGAAAAAATAAATTCTTGGGAATTATTTGATATTTCAGGTAGAAGTGTTCTAGAAGGAAGCTCTACTCAGATAAATGTCCAGAGTTTACCTAAAGCAACTTATTTAATTAAAATAAAAACAGATAAAAAACAAGTCACCAAAAAAGTAATAGTGAAATAGCAAATAAAAAGGTTCAGAAAATTTCTGAACCTTTTATATTTAAAATAACCAAAGATTATTTGTTGAATAATTCTTCTACTTTATCCCAGTTTACAACATCGAAGAACGCAGATACATAATCAGGTCTTCTGTTTTGATAGTTTAAATAATAAGCGTGCTCCCAAACATCCAATCCTAATACCGGAGTTCCTTTTACATCAGCAATCGGCATCAACGGATTATCTTGGTTTGGAGTAGAAGTTACAGAAACAGATCCGTCTTCATTTTTTACCAACCAAGCCCATCCTGAACCAAATCTTGTTTTAGCAGCTTCAGAAAAATCATTTTTGAATTTTTCAAGACCACCATAATTTTCAATAGCAGCTTTTACGCTACCTACAGGCTCTTTGCTTCCTCCTGGAGTTAAGATTTCCCAGAAAAGAGAGTGATTGAAGTGACCACCACCGTTATTTCTAACCGCTGGTTTTTCAACACCTGTTCTGCAGATTTCTTCAATAGTTAATCCGTCTAGATCAGTTCCTTCAATCGCTTTATTTAAGTTGTCAACATACGCTTGGTGATGCTTTGAATGGTGGATTTCCATTGTTTTTGCATCTATTGTTGGCTCTAAAGCTTCGTACGCATATCCTAATTTTGGTAATTCAAATGACATAAATTTATTTTTAATGTTATGACTCAAAGTTAGCCAATATTTAAGCCAATATCAAAAATTGAAGATTATTTTAATAAATCTTTAACATTGATAATAACAAAAAGAGAGGAAAATATTGCGAAAATATTATTTTAAATTACTATTATTAAGTAAAGCTTGTTAGTTTTTGAAAAATTCAATATCATCTTAAAGAAGTTTACACAAAAAAATCAGTCAAAATTTGACTGATTTTATATTTTTAAAGTAAAACACTTTATTATCTGTTCATCGACATCAAGAACTCTTCATTGTTTAAAGTTCCTCTGATGTTTTTGTTGACAAATTCCATTGCTTCGATAGGATTCATTTCTGAAAGATACTTTCTGAAAATCCACATTCTCTGAGAAGTTACTTCATCAAGCAATAAATCGTCTCTTCTTGTACTTGAAGAAACCAAATCGATAGCAGGATAAATTCTTCTGTTGGCAATTTTTCTGTCTAATTGAAGTTCCATGTTTCCGGTACCTTTGAATTCCTCAAAAATAACTTCATCCATTTTAGAACCTGTATCAATTAAAGCGGTTGCAATAATCGTCAACGACCCTCCATTTTCAATTTTTCTTGCAGCTCCGAAGAATCTTTTAGGTTTGTGAAGAGCATTTGCATCAACACCACCGGAAAGTACTTTCCCAGATGCCGGAGTCACCGTATTATAAGCTCTTGCCAATCTTGTAATTGAATCCAAAAGAATCACCACATCATGGCCACATTCTACCATTCTTTGCGCTTTTGCTAAAACTAAATTAGCAACTTTTACGTGCTTATCTGCAGCTTCATCAAATGTAGAAGCAATTACCTCTGCATTCACACTTCTTTCCATATCGGTAACTTCTTCAGGACGTTCGTCGATCAAAAGAACCATCATATAAACTTCAGGGTGATTGGCTGCGATAGAATTGGCAATATCTTTAAGCAACATTGTTTTACCGGTTTTCGGCTGAGCAACGATCATTGCTCTTTGTCCTTTCCCGATAGGTGCAAAAAGATCTACAATTCTTGTTGACATCGTAGAATTATCTCCCGAAAGATTAAATTTCTCTTCAGGGAATAATGGCGTAAGGTATTCAAAAGCTACACGATCTTTAATATATGCTAAATCACGTCCGTTAACTTCAATAGGCTTTAATAATGAAAAATATTTTTCGCCCTCTTTCGGAAGTCTTACAATTCCTCTTACCGTATCTCCGGTTTTCAAACCAAAATTTCTGATCTGTGCTGTCGAAACATACACGTCATCCGGTGACGAAATATAAGAGAAGTCTGATGAGCGTAAAAATCCGTAATTATCCGGTAAAATTTCCAAAACCCCTTCAATACTAACCATTCCGTCGAAGCTGAACTCTTTTTTCTGTTCGTGTTGCTCCTCTTGTCTTTCAGGTCTTTCAGCATGTTGCTGTCTGTTCTGATTTTGATTAGGATTCTGGTTGTTATTTTGATTCCGGTTTTGGTTTTGATTCTGATTTTGAGAATTTCCACTGTTTTGTTGTGGATTATTTTGACCTTTTTGATTTTGAGGCTGACCTTGCTGTGCTTGTTGCGGTCTTTTAGGTCTTTCTTCTTTAGCTTGTGCAGGTGCACTTGGCTGAGAATCTATATTTAAAGGAAGTTCTAATGTTCCTTTTACTTCAATTTCACTATTTTGTGCTGGAGGCGAAACTCTTTTTCTTTTTTGCCTGTTATTAGAAGAAGCTGGTTTCTCATCAGAAGCACTTTCTTTAGTTTCAGTTTCAGCTTTTACTTCTTCAGCAGGGGCTTCTTCTGTTTTTATCTCTTCCGGTACAGTTGCAGGCGGTGTTTCTTTTGGCTCCGTTACCGCTTTAGGCTTTGCCGTTCTTTTTGGAGCAGCTTTTTTGGGAGCAGGTTTTACTACCTTCTCTGCCGGTTGTTCTTCTGTAACAGCAGCAGGGGTTTCTGTGGTATTGAAATAATCTTTTGTAACTTTAGGGTTGGAAGCCTGAAAATCTAGAATAGCAAAAATTTTATCATTTTCATTGCTGGTTCTTGCAACCTTAACGCCCAAATCTTTTAAGATTTTAGTCAATTCCGTTACAGATTTTGACCTTAACGTTTCTATGTTAAACATATTTATGTAAAAATGTAATTAGTTGTGAGTAAGAAAAGTAAGTCGGGTGACTTTTGTTTTCAAGTACATTGTATGTTGCAAATCTACACTTATTTTTGAATTGTGCAAAATTTATGTTATTTTTGCTTCTGAATTTGAAATTCTATGTTACAGAGAATACAGACCATTTGGATTTTGCTGTCGGTTTTAGCAGCAGCTTTCTTATATATAACAGGACAAGATGTGGATGTTTTCGGGAATCTTCCGATCATCAGTATCGCATGCATTATCTTGGTTTTGGTTGGCGCATTGAGTTTGTTTAGTTTTAAAAATAGAAAAAGACAAATCTTGCTGAATAATATCAGCATCATTATAAACGCTTTGTTGATTGGTGTATTGGTGTACTGGATGCAAAACTTATCCGGAGGAATAGATTTTCCTGAGAAGGGTATTGAGCCGGTTTTCCCATCGATTGCGGTAATTTGTTTGTTTTTGGCAAATATTTTTATCAAAAGAGATGAGAGGCTCGTAAAATCTGTAGACAGACTACGATAACCTTACAACGATTTTTTGAGTGAGAACAGCTTCCTTTTTGGGAGCTGTTTTTTTATTTCCCATTGATTTCACAGATTTATGCAGATGGCTGGAATAAAATAATAGCATTAAAAATCAGGAATATAGTATATTTAAATTTTTGTTGTTCAAACCTTATAGGTTTTAAAAACCTATAAGGTTTAGGAGTATTGATATAATTTAATCATAATAAAACCTGTGAGAGTCTGTGAAATCTGTGGGATGTAAATAAATTAAGATTACTTGCAACATTTCGGGTAAAGCTGCGACATATTTGATCATAATTAAACCCGTAAAATCTACCTATGAAAAAATTAACCTTCCTTTTCCTATCCCTTTTTTCTGCTTCGGCTTTCGCACAAGATGTTTCTGAAGAGAGCGTAAGAACCGTCATTTCAACTCTGGCTTCTGACGAAATGAAAGGTCGTGAAATCGGAACTCCTGAAAACGATAAAGCTGCAGAATACATTGCACAGCTTTTCAAAGAAAACAATTTAGAATATTGCACAGGAAATTCTTATCTCGTTCCTTTTAATTATAAAGGAAAAACGGCTTACAATGTGTGCGGAATCAAGAAAGGAAAATCAGAAAAGTTTTTAGGATTCTCGGGTCACTTTGATCATATCGGGGTTAGCAATAAATCGGGAGACAATATCTACAACGGCGCAGATGACGATGCCAGCGGAATTACCACTTTAGTAGGAATTGCCGATTATTTTAAAAATAAAAAACCTGAATTTTCAATGGTTTTCATGGCATTTAATGGAGAAGAAAAAGGAATGTTAGGTTCAACCGCAATTTCTGAGGATAAAAATTTAGACCCAATTTATAATAATCTTTCAGCATTATTTAATTTTGAAATGGTGGCAACCGAAGCAGAATTCGGAAAAAACACTGTTTTCATTACCGGTGACGAGTTTTCTGATCTTGATGAATTGTTTAATCAAAATGCCGTTAATGGTTTAAAAATCCATCCTGATCCGTATGCGAAGCAACAGCTATTTTACAGATCAGATAATGTAAGTTTTGTAAAAAAGAAGATTATTGCCCATTCTATTTCTACCGCAGACATGAGCAAAATAAAACATTATCATGAGGCAAATGACGACATGAGTATTGTAAATTCTGAAAATATGACACAGATTATCAATAATTTTGCTAAAACTTTAGAAAAATTAAGTCCCAAAAACTTTAATCCTAAATATAATGATAAAGTAAAATTCAATTAAAAACGTCTTATCATTATATTTTAATTAATTTTGCTATCCAATTTTATTGAATGAACGAATATAAAAAAATACTCAGATTCGCACGACCGCATCAGAAATACATCTACGGAAGTTTATTCTTCAATCTTTTATATTCCGTATTTCAGATTGCATCTTTAGGGACTATATTACCCGTTTTGGGAATGCTTTTTGGCACCATCAAACGTGAAAACTTCAAAGCTGCTCCTGTATATTCCGGAGATCTTGTAGATTTATTTTCTTACTTAAAGAAGTATTCTAATTATTACATCCAGACTTTGGTTGATGATTATGGCACTTTGAATGTTTTAGCCTGGCTTTGCGTAATTACTGCATTTATGTTTTTACTGAGAAACATTTTCAGATATTTGGGATCTTTCCTTCTTATTAATTATCGTGTTGGTGTTACCAAAGATCTTCGAGGTGAGATGTATCGTAAGGTTTTATCTTTACCTGTTTCATTTTTTACAGATAGTAGAAAAGGAGATATGATGTCTCGTATGTCAAACGACGTTGGCGAAGTAGAAGGAAACATTTTGGGAAGCTTGGTAGATTTGATCAATGCTCCGTTTATGTTAATCAGTACATTGATAAGTCTTTTCTGGTTAAGTTCTGAGCTTACCTTATTCTCTCTTTTGGTTTTACCGGTAATGGGAACAATGATTGCTTTAATAGGGAAAAGCCTGAAAAAAGATTCTCATGAAGCACAAAACGAAATGGGAACCATCTTCTCTATCGTTGATGAAACTCTGAAATCTTCTAAAGTGATCAAAATCTTCAGCGCAGAGAAAATAATGGACAACCGTTTCATGGGTTCTATGCAGAAATGGATCAACAGTTCGATCAGATTAGGCAGAAAAAAGGAACTGGCATCACCAATAAGCGAATTCCTGGGATCCGTAACCTTTTTAATTATTGCTTGGTACGGTGGGAAGCAAATCATTGTAGACCAGAGTATTGCTCCGGAAGACTTTTTAGTATTTTTAGGAATGTTCTTCCAGATTTTGCCTCCGGTGAAAAGTTTATCAGCTTCTATTTCTAATGTTCAGAAAGGTGAGGCTTCTTTACACAGAGTTTTGGAAATTCTTGACGCTGATGTAAAAATTGAGGAAATTGCAGAACCTGTTTCTATTTCAAACCTGAATACACACATCCACTTTAAGGATATTGGTTTTTATTACGATAAATCAAATTTGATTTTAAAGAATTTTAATCTGATTATTCCAAAGGGAAAAACGGTTGCATTGGTAGGCCAAAGCGGAAGCGGAAAAACGACGATTGCCAATCTTTTGGCGCGTTTCTATGATGTTTCGGAAGGACAGATTTTAATTGACGAAACCGATATTAAGCATTTAAAACTAACCGAATACAGAAAACTTTTAGGAATGGTTACCCAAGAATCTGTATTGTTTAATGATACGGTTTACAACAATATTTTGATGGGTAAACCTGAAGCAACAAGGGATGAAGTAATTGCAGCAGCAAAAATCGCCAACGCAGATCACTTTATTTCTCAGCTTCCAAACGGTTACGACACCAATATCGGTGATGACGGAGGAAAACTGTCTGGCGGACAAAAACAGAGAGTTTCTATCGCAAGAGCTGTTCTGAAAAACCCACCGATTATGATTTTGGATGAAGCAACTTCTGCTTTGGATACAGAATCAGAAAAATTTGTGCAGGATGCCCTAGAAAAAATGATGGAAAACAGAACTTCACTGGTTATCGCTCACCGACTTTCAACGATTCAGAAAGCAGACTGGATTGTGGTCATGGAAAAAGGCGACATCGTAGAACAGGGAAGCCACCAAGAATTAATGGCAAGAAGAGGAACTTATCACAAGTTGGTAGAACTTCAGAATTTTGACTAAACAATTTTAAATTCAATTTAAAATGAATCCTATACAAGAGTACTTCTACAGAATCGATGAGCCTGAAAGAAGTACTCTTTTGTTTTTAAGAAAAAAGATTTTAGAATCTGATCCCGAAAACATTACAGAAACTCTGAGTTTTGGGTTGCCGTTTTTTAAGTTTAAAAAGAAAATGCTCTGCTATCTTTATTACAGCAAAAAACATAAAAAACATTACATCAGCTTTTATCATGGTGACCGCTTAGATTACTCAGAACTCATCAGCGAAGGCAGAAAGAAGTTTAAAATCCTTTTAATAGATGAAAACGAGGATTTGCCTGTGGATTTTATTTTAAGCCTGATTATGGAAGTAAAAAAGCATATAAAATAGTTGAAATAAAAACCGCTATTCAAGAGTTTTTTAATAAAAGAATTTTACAGAATTAATAAGCCAAAAAAAGACCGTTTCTTTCGAAACGGTCTTTATATATTTTCATTTAATATTAATCTCTCATTTTAGCAATCACATCGACTCCGCCTTTGGTTTTGTCTCCGATTTTACAGATAATTTCTGTATCGAGTGGTAAAAAAATATCCATTCTTGAACCGAATTTAATGAAACCGAATTCATGGCCTGCTTTTGCTTTATCACCTTCTTTGCAATAGAAAACAATTCTTCTTGCAACATATCCTGCAATTTGCCTGAAAACCACTTTATGTTTCGTTAAACTCTCTACCGCAATAGTTGTTCTTTCGTTTTCTGTAGACGATTTTTCGTGCCATGCAACGAGATATTTTCCCGGATGATATTTCTTATAAATTACGTCCCCGGAAACAGGATATCTACAAATATGAACATTCAGCGGAGACATAAAAATAGAAACCTGAATTGCTTTTCCTTTGATAAACTCATCTTCTTCTACTTCTTTAATCATTACTACTTTGCCATCAACAGGAGCAATTACATTTTCCACATGATCTAAAATATCACGGTTCGGAACTCTAAAGAACCAAAACACCAAACTGTAAATAACCAATAATGGTACGATGATCAAAAGCGACCACATTTCAAGAAAATAAATAGATGCCGCCGCAATAATTGCGAAAAGTATAGACGCTACCGCGATGGTGCCTTTCGACTCTTTATGTAATTTCATAATGATACTAATTGTTGTTTGTTATAAGCAACGCAGTGTGTGAAGTATAACAGTAATATAAGTTTAAATAAATTTTTCTAAAATAAAGTACAAATATACGACAGGAACGCAGATTAAAAAACTGTCTAGCCTATCTAATACGCCACCATGCCCGGGAATGATATTTCCGCTGTCTTTTACACCAAAATTTCTTTTTAGCTGGCTTTCTACCAAATCTCCCAAAGGTGCAAAGGCGGCAATCAGAAAGCCGACAACCATCCAGTTTCCACGAAGCTGTGGCTGATATTGTTCTACAAAATAAGACAGTATTAACGTTAAAACAACTCCTCCAATATAACCTTCCCAAGTTTTTTTAGGCGAAATCTTTGGTGCCATTTTATGTTTTCCGAAGAATTTCCCTACCAGATATGCAAAGGTATCACTACTCCAAATCAAAATAAATAAGAAAATCACTTCTAATGAAAAGGTATTTTCCATTGAAGAATATTTGGGCAAGCCTAAGGCAAAAGAAAACGGAAGAGCAACGTAGATTACTGTAAAAATAAGCTTTCCGCTGTCTATATAAAGTTCACTTGAAAATTTAAATAAGGTAATTACCGCAATTACGGTTAATGAAATAGCTAAAATCTCCGACAATCTAAAATCAAAATAAAAACCGTGCTGGAAATATCTTTTAGAGAAAACATAGAAAATAAAAAGGACGAGAGGAAAAACAATCCATTTCTCGTAGCCGTCTCCGAATTTCATAATCTTTATGCATTCCCAAGTTCCTACCAACAAAAGAAGGCTTATCAAGCCATAGTACAAATACTGCTGTTGAACGAGACCTGGAGAAACCGAGTCTAGAAGCTGCGCACCAAAAGGTGTGGCACAAAAAAATATTACGGCTACATAAACCAGCCCAGAAATTGTTCTTTGAATAAGATTTTTGTCCAAAATTTAAAATTTAGAAAGCTATGCTAATCTTCCAACAAGAGTAAGAATAGCTTCGTATTATTGTTTGCAGCAGCATCCAACTTAGAATGATTTCCGCTGATTGAAGTAAGATTTTTGATGTTTCCGGTGCGTTTTATCTTGCCCATTGCGTCATTAAGATTATTGACGATCTGAGAGACATTTGCCATAATAATAATTTTACTAGGCAGTCTTGAAGAATGATAATGCAGAATATTATTGTGCGAAAGCATGATTCTGCCATCGTATGCAATAAGATATTCGCATGAAATAAAAGCGGCATCGTTACGCGATTCCAGTTCGGGAGTGTTATTGATTTTAATTACATTCAAAAAACCCTGAAGATCCTTATCACAGCAAAAAACAGAGTTGATTCCCTCGATTTTCAAAATCTGATTTAAGGTCTGCAATGCTTCCGCCTCATCTGCGCAATAGTTGAAAAAGCCACCAGAATGCGTAAATAATTGCGCAAACTTGTAATCGAGATCTGCATTTTTCAGCGAATCTCCAAGCTTTTCCAGGCTCTGCTTCTCATCTTCTTCGGGCTGGTTGGTTAGTTTGCTTACAATTCTTTTAAATAAACTCAACTTAGTATATTTTTAGTCAACTTAATACAAAAATAGAAAATATAATTATAATTCGTCTAAGAATATAGTTTAAATAACAAAAAACCCGACAAATAGATTATTCGCCGGGAATTTATATTAAATCCTATCAGGATATTTTAGATTTGAGTGGAACTTTCAGGAGCCTGAATTTCACTATCCTCTTCTTTTTCTTTAATCACAATTGGCTCTCCGATTTCTTCAACTGCCGGAATTGTATTCGTTACAGGTCTCTCTGTCAATTCAGGGTCCCATGCTCTTTTACCGAATATATCCTCAAGATCTTCACGGAATATCACTTCTTTTTCTAAAAGCTTATTCGCCAAAGCATCCAGTTTATCTTTATTATCTGTAAGAATCTGAACTGCTCTCTGATATTGGTTTTCGATGATTGATTTAATTTCAACATCAATTTTCTTAGCCGTTTCTTCAGAGTAAGGTTTTCCAAAACTGTATTCAGACTGTCCTGAACTGTCATAGTAAGAAATATTACCAATATTTGGGCTTAATCCGTAAATTGTAACCATAGCCTGAGCTCTTTTCGTAACACTTTCCAAATCAGAAAGCGCACCTGTAGAAATATTGTTAAATATAACCTGTTCTGCAGCTCTACCTCCCAATGTTGCACATAACTCGTCCAGCATCTGCTCAGTAGTTGTCAACTGTCTTTCTTCGGGAAGATACCAGGCCGCTCCTAAAGAACGTCCTCTTGGCACAATCGTCACTTTTAAAAGCGGTGCAGCATGCTCTACCAACCAAGATATGGTAGCGTGCCCAGCTTCGTGATAAGCAACTCTCTTCTTCTCTGAAGGTTTGATGGCCATATTTTTCTTTTCGAGACCGCCGATGATTCTGTCTACAGCATCAAGGAAATCTTGTTTTGTAACTGAAGTATGGCTATTTCTAGCTGCAATTAATGCTGCTTCGTTACAAACATTAGCAATATCTGCCCCACTGAATCCCGGAGTTTGCTTTGCTAAGAAATCTCTGTCAACATTCTCATCCAACTTGATTTTCAATAAATGAACATCAAAAATATCTCTTCTTTCATGTAATTCCGGAAGATCTACATAGATCGAACGGTCAAAACGACCCGCTCTCATTAAAGCTTTATCTAAAATATCGGCTCTGTTGGTAGCAGCCATCACGATAACGTTAACGTCTGTTCCGAAACCATCCATTTCAGTCAAAAGCTGGTTTAATGTATTTTCTCTTTCGTCGTTTCCACCTGAGAAATTATTTTTACCTCTTGCTCTACCAATGGCATCAATCTCATCGATGAAGATAATTGCAGGAGATTTAGCTTTAGCCTGAGCAAACAAATCTCTTACTCTTGAAGCACCTACCCCAACAAACATTTCAACAAAATCTGAACCAGACAATGAGAAGAAAGGAACTTTAGCTTCACCAGCAACAGCTTTCGCCAACAAGGTTTTACCTGTTCCCGGAGGCCCTACTAAAAGTACACCTTTAGGAATTTTACCTCCCAATTTGGTATATTTTTCTGAGTTTTTTAAGAAATCTACAACTTCCTGTACTTCTTCTTTAGCACCTTCCAATCCTGCAACATCTTTAAATGTTACTTGAATTCTTTCTTTTTCGTCAAAAAGCTTGGCTTTAGATTTTCCGATCGAGAAAATCTGTCCGCCAGGACCGCCACCGCCGCCCATTTTTCTGAAAAGTATGAAATAGAAAAGTCCTAAAATGGTAATCCAGATCAATGCCTGAATAAGGATACTCATTAATGGGCTTTCTCCTTCTGCGTAATCTTTGGTTGTTTTTAAAGCGGGATTTTCAGCTTTCAAAGTTTCAAACTTTGATAAAAACAACTGTAAATCACCATATTTAAGTGTATAATCTGCTTTTGGAGTCATTCCCAGTGATGAGAATGGGTTCGAACTTTTATCCTGAGTTTTTACGGTCTCCGTTTTAGCAGCTTTTGTTAAATAAACTTCAGCATTTTGTTTTTGCTTGTCTATCAACACTTTTTGAATCTTCCCAGCCTGCATCTCTTTGAAGAACGAATCTTCATCAATAGATTTTGCACTGTCGCCGCCCATAGAATTTGCAACAAAAAATAACACAAGTGCTATAATCATGACAGGGAAAAACCAGTTAAATCCTTTATTATTCATTTATTACTTTTAAAATTTATATTTCACTTTCTATCCTTGTGATTTTTGCATCTCCCCAAAGCTCTTCTATATCGTAATATTCACGAGTCTCTTTCTGGAAAATATGCACCACCACTGAAACGTAATCTACCAAAACCCACATTGAGTTTTCTGTACCCTCTACATGCCAAGGTCTGTCTTGAAGATCGTTTCTTACTTTTTTTTCTACACTTCCTGCTAATGCCGAAACTTGTGTATTTGAGTTTCCGCTACATATTATAAACGTTTCTGCAACTGAGTTTTCGATTTTGGTAAGGTCAAAGATCATAATGTCTTCACCTTTTACATCTTGAATTGCCTCTACAATTTTATCTATTAGCGCTTGCTTTTCTGCTGTTTTATTCATTAAAATATACTATAATCTGCAAATTTATTGTTTTTCTTTTACTTTAGCCTTACTTTTAGGGTTTTAAAGTCTTAAAGTTTTCTTAAATGAGTGAGCTATTTTACCGCAATGCATGTTCTTCTACTAATGACGAAATATCTGACGTTTTACTTTATCCGCAATCAAATTTTATTGGTCTTTATACATTCAATCAAATAAAAGGGCGGGGACAATACGGAAACTCCTGGACATCAGCAGCCGAACAAAATCTTGCTTATACATTGGCGGTAAAAACCTCATGCATTCATCACTCTGATTTTTTGTTCAATTATTATACCGCAATCGCTGTACAAAGGTATCTTGCCAATCTGACTGAAAAGATAGTTAAAATAAAATGGCCGAATGATATTATCATTAAAAATAAAAAGGTAGCGGGGATACTGATCGAAAAGAAAAAAATCAATCAGGAAAGTTACTTTATTATCGGAGTAGGAATCAATATTTTACAGGAAAAATTTGATGAAATTTCTAATGCAGGATCGCTTTTGACGCAAACGGGAGAGATATTTAACCTTAAGCCGTTCGCAGAAAAACTACATTTATTTTTGATCGAAAAATTAAATAGTATTCCCAACGACCATGAAGTATTAAACCAGTTTAACTTAAATCTGTTCAAAAAAGACGAAGTATCCGTTTTTGAGATTGAGAATGTAAGACAAAATGGCATCATCAAAAATGCAGACAAAAATGGTGAAATCTGGATTGAACTGGAATCCGGATTGCGATCTTTTTACCACAAAGAAATCAAACTGCTTTATTGATTTGCTCGTTTTAAATATAAGAACAAAGTAATCGGGAAGAATATAATATTCGGGAACCACATTGCCAATGCAGGTGACATACTTTTGTTCTCTGAAACCACTTTTAAAGCTTCAAAAGAGAATACAAATACGAATGCCAAAGAAATTCCTATCGCAAGATTAATCCCCAAACCTCCCCTTTTCTTCTGTGACGAAAGAGATAGCGCCAAAAACGTAAGAATAATAATCGAAACCGGCATTGAAGTACGCTGATGAAACTCATTCAGGTGAGAATTCAGGTTACTGTTTCCTTTATCTTTTTCACGCTGGATGAATTTTATAAGATCAGGAGTCGGTTTATTTTGTCCCAAAAGTTCGTTTGGAAATAACTCTTCAGGATCTTGTCCGTAATTTTTCTTTAACTCAAAACCCTGCCCTAATTTCTCGGAATCATCTTTATTGATGGTTTTTTCCAAATAACTATTTAGCACAAAGCTTTTTTTATCTTGTTGCCAGACAACATCAGTTGCTTTAAGCTCGTAGATGAGCTTTCGGTTTTTATCAAACTTCTGGTACAAAAATCCGTAGCCTCTTTTTTCTCTTTTGTTCCAGGAATTAACGAAAATATATTCTGTCTTGCTTAATTGTGCAGAAACGGGAGCCGTTCCGAGAATTTTCTCTTTAGCAGCTGCGTTGTAAGTATAGGCTTCCAGCTGGTTTTTCTTGACATTTGCCCAAGGCAAAACGAAATGATTCACCGTCAAAGAAATCAAAGCAATAAATAAAGAAGTCAGCAAATACGGTCTTGCAAATCTGTGAAAACTCGCACCACTGCTTATAATAGCAACAATCTCGGTATTATTTGCCATTCTTGAGGTAAAATAAATCACCGATATAAAAACGAGAATCGCCAAGAATGTTATCACCAAATTGATAATCCAGTAAGGATAAAAGTGAATAAGGAAGTACGTTAAATCTAGCTTAGGATCAATTTCAGTAGCTTTTTCTATTCTAGGAATTTTCTGCTGAACATCAATAACCAAAACTACAATAGACAGCAATATCAACATGAAACTAAAAGTTCCAAGGTACTTTTTTACGATATATCCGTCTACTATTTTAAGCATTTCTATTTATTTTTAATAGGATTTTGCCCTATCTTTATTAAGCCGTCTTTCGGGACTTCTCATTTTTATTTCTAAAGCCTTTGTCTCAATACAGGAACTACAGAATCTTTCCATTGATAGAAATCTCCAGCTAATATATGTTCTCTTGCAACTTTCACCAAATCTAAATAAAACGCAAGATTATGGATTGACGCGATTTGTTTTGCCAAATATTCTTTAGACACAAATAAATGACGCACATACGCTTTGGAGTATTCGTGATCTACAAAACTTGTCCCAAACTCGTCTAATGGAGAAAAATCTTTCTTCCATTTTTCGTTTTTCATATTCATCACCCCTTGCCAAGTGAAAAGCATTGCATTTCTTGCATTTCTTGTTGGCATTACACAATCCATCATATCGATTCCCAGACCGATTGATTCTAAAATATTCCACGGAGTTCCTACTCCCATCAAATATCTCGGTTTATCTTTTGGTAAAATATCGGTTACCTCATCAGTAATTCTATATAGCTCTTCTTCAGGTTCTCCTACAGAAAGACCGCCAATTGCATTTCCTTCTGCACCCGCTTCTGAGATTACTTCTGCTGATATTTTTCTTAAATCTGAATAAGTGGAGCCTTGAACAATCGGGAAAAACCTTTGTTTGTGACCATATAATTCAGGATTTTCTGCGTTCCAGTCGATGCATCTTTTTAGCCAGCGATGGGTCATTTCCATTGATAGCTTCACCTGATTATAATCACTTGGATAAGCAACACATTCATCAAAAGCCATGAAAATATCAGCTCCGATCTGTCTCTGGATTTCCATAGATTTTTCTGGAGTGAACAAATGATAACTGCCGTCAATGTGAGATTTGAATTTCACCCCTTCTTCAGACATTTTTCGGCTTCCTGAAAGTGAAAACACCTGAAAACCTCCTGAATCGGTAAGAATAGGAAGATCCCAATTCATAAATTTATGTAAACCTCCAGCTTCCTGCATCACTTCCATTCCCGGACGAAGATATAAATGATAGGTATTTCCCAAAATAATCTGAGCTTTAATATCATCTTTTATTTCTCTCTGGTGAACGGTTTTCACACTTGCAACAGTTCCTACAGGCATGAAAATCGGTGTTTGGATCGTCCCGTGATCGGTTGATAAAACTCCGGCTCTTGCTTTGCTTTCTGAGGTTTTTTCTATATTAAAAAAATTCATTCTTATACATTTTAGCTGCTTTACAGGAAAGCATTACTTCATTATCGTCTTTCTAATTTTGGCAATTCTATGTCTTTTAATCGAGTATCGCCTTTTATTATCTTTTCAGACTTTGGATCTTTTTCTAAAATAATCTTCTGGGCATCTTCTACAATCCCCGTCATTTTCTGTTTAACAATATAATATCGGTAGCTTGCTACAAAATCTTCGGTTTTCACCTGATGATTTTTTAAAATAAATCTTGTACCGCTTTCCAGATTAGTTCCCGGATACAAATAGGTAACCTGATCGTTAATCGCTAAATCAGCAATAATTTCTGACATCTTATCTTTATCAATAAGATTTTTTGGTTTATCTATATATTCACTGCATGAAAACAGACATATTAAAACGAAAATGAAGATCAGTTTTTTCATAACCTGTTGATTATTGATTTCCACTTTAAATTTAAAACCCCAAATACGGCTTCATGGATGATTCCGCCATTCATTTTACTTTCACCCAAAATTCTATTGGTAAAAATAATAGGAACTTCTACAATTTTAAACCCTTTTTTGAAAGCTCTGAATTTCATTTCAATCTGAAAACCATATCCTTTCAACCTTACATTATCTAAACCAATTTCGTCTAAAACTTTTCTTGAAAAACATACGAAACCTGCTGTAGTATCATGAATTGGGAGACCCAAAATAAATCTCACATATTTTGATGCGAAATAAGAAAGTAAAACTCTTCCCATTGGCCAGTTGACTACATTTACGCCTTTAGAATACCGGGAACCAACCGCCATATCTGCATTTTTGCAGGCTTCAAAAAGTTTTGGTAAATCTTTCGGGTCATGAGAAAAATCGGCATCCATCTCAAAAATGTAATCATAATTGTTTTGAAGCGCCCATTTAAAACCATGAATATATGCCTTCCCTAAGCCATCTTTTATATGTCTTATAGAAAGATGAAGATTGTGAGGAAACTTTTTTTGAAGTTCTTTTACAAGGTCGGCCGTTTTATCTGGCGAAGAATCGTCTACCACCAGGATGTGAAACTCTTCTTCCAATGCAAAAACAGCGGAAATTATATTTTCTATATTCTCCTTTTCGTTATAGGTCGGAATTATGACGAGTTTTTTCATTTCAATTTGCAAAGATAGTTTATTTAAGCTTTTTATTTTAAACAAAATAATCGATAATTTTGCAAAAAATATTGCGTTGCCTATATTACTAAATTTTAAAAACGAAGTAAGAATACCCGAAAATAATGATTGGGTGGTTTTTATCCTTATCGGTTGTCTTTTTTTATACATCTTTATGATGAATATAGTAGAGCGTGAGGCCAATCTTAAGGATTTCCTTTTGCAGAAATACTATGATTCTAGTAACAATCTTCCGAGCTGGATCATTACTTCAATTGTTACAGCGTTAAGTTTAAGTGTTCTGATTTCTCAATATGTCCCGATTATCCCGAAATACGTTGCCGATTTTCAGCCTTTTGGATATCAGCTTAATAAAATAGGATATACTATTGTAATTATTTCGCTTTTTTATTTAATAAGAACTGCATTGGGTTTTTTATTTTACCAAGCGATAGGTGATGGCAAAAAATGGACTATTTTTTATTTTACCTCCACCAAATTTCACTTTATATTATCAGTTTTACTGATTATTTTATGTGTAACCCACTATTATTTCCCGATAGACAGAAATAGCGCATTTATTTATTATATCAGTTTTTTTTCTTTTGTATTCATTTTCAAGGTGTTTTTCTATTTGTTTCACAGAAACAACATCTTACCCCAAAAATGGTATTATAAATTTTTGTATATTTGCACCCTCCAAATTGCACCACTGTTGATGCTTTGGAAGTTATTATTTATTTAATAAAAGTACATGATGAGAATAAAGTCAATATTGGTTTCTCAACCAGCACCTAGTGAGTCTTCTCCATATCTGGAAATTGCGAAGAAGGAAAAAATAAAGATTGACTTCCGCCCTTTTATCCACGTCGAAGGAGTAGACAACAAAGAACTTAGAACACAAAAAATTGATCTTACGCAGCATACCGGTATTATTTTTACCAGTAAAAATGCGATAGACCATTATTTCAGACTTGCTGAAGAATTAAGGTTTACCGTGCCAGACACAATGAGATACATTTGTCAGTCTGAGGCGATTGCCAATTACCTTCAGAAGCACATTGTGTACAGAAAAAGAAAGATCAGTTTTGGTGAAAAAAACTTTGCCGATCTTTTGCCACTTTTCAAAAAATTCCCTTCCGAGAAGTACCTGCTGCCTTCTTCAGATGTGTTAAGCCCGGATATTCCAAAAACTTTGGATGCGGCTAACATCCAATGGACAAGAGCAATCATGTACAGAACGGTATGCAGTGATTTGACGGATATCAACATTCAAGATTACGACATGTTGATTTTCTTTAGTCCGCAAGGGATAAAATCTCTGCAACAAAATTTCCCGGATTTTAAACAGGAAGATACAAAAATAGGCGTTTTCGGACCTACTACTTCAGCTGCGGCAGAAGATGCGGGTTTAAAAATAGATCTTATGGCTCCCACAAAAGAAACACCATCTATGACTATGGCGCTTGAAAAATATATCAAAAGCCTGCACAAATAGTTTTAAAGTATTTGATACAAAACAGCCGTCTTTTCGATATAAGGAAAAGATGGTTTTTTTTTAATTAAATTTGAACAAGAATTAATATTAATGAAAGCTCCCACGGCAAAAAAAATAGAAAAGGTACTCGAAATACACGGCGACAGAAGAATTGACAATTATTTCTGGATGAATGAAAAAGAAAATCCCGAGGTTATACAATATCTTGAAGAAGAAAACGCCTACGCCAATTTTGTAATGGAAGATTCTGAAGAGTTTCAAGAGGAACTTTATCAGGAAATGAAAGCCAGATATAAAAAAGATGACGAATCTTTGCCTTATTTCTTTAATGAATATTGGTATATGGTACGTTATGAAGCAGGAAAAGAATACCCGATTTTCTGCAGAAAATATAAAACTCTAGACAATGAAGAAGAGATCATTCTCGATGTTAATATTCTTGCAGAAGGAGAAGAGTTTTTTGAAGTAGCCAATGTTGCGGTAAGCCCCAATAACGAGTTAGCCTCATTCTCATCAGACAATGTCGGAAGAAGAATCTATACTTTAAATTTTAAAGATTTAAAAACCGGCGAGATTATTTCTGATACCATTGAAAACACCACAGGAAAGGCAGTCTGGGCAAATGATAACCAACACGTTTTCTACATTATAAAAGATGAAAGCTTACGTGCATATAAAGTGTACAGACATAAGTTGGGAACCGACACTTCTGAAGATGTTTTAATCTTCCATGAAGAAGATGAGACTTTTGACGTAAATGTTTTTAAGACAAAGTCTATGGAATATATTTTCATGGCAAGCTCGAGCACCATTTCAGATGAGCATCATTTTATCCCTGCAGATAATGTTTTTGCAGAATGGAAAGTTATTCAGCCAAGAATCGATGATCTGGAATATTCTGTAGAACATTACGGAGATGAATTCTATATCATTACCAATATTGACGATGCTACCAATTTTAAGATTGTAAAAACAAAAATAGAAAATTGCAGCATGGAATTTTGGGTAGATGTCATTCCGCATCGTGACGAGGTTTTATTAGAAGGTTTTGAAATTTTTAAAGATTATCTTGTTCTCGAGGAAAGAGAAAAGGGCCTTTTGCAGATCAAAATCATTGAAGAAAAAACACAGGAATCTTATTATTTGATATTTTCAGATCCCACATACACAACGTACATAAGCATCAATTTAGAATTTGATACCGAAATATTACGCTTTGGATATACTTCTTTGACGCAGCCAAACTCGACATATGAATATAATATGAAAGAAAAAACCACCAAACTACTGAAACAACAGGAAGTTTTGGGCGGAAAATTCTTTCCGGAAAATTATATTTCTGAAAGAATCTGGGCAGATTCTAGAGATGGAGAAGAAAAAATACCTATTTCTTTAGTTTATCACAAAGACACGAAAAAATCTGCAGATACTCCGCTTCTTTTATATGGGTACGGAAGTTACGGTCACACCGTCGATGCAAGTTTTTCTAATGTAAGATTATCAATTTTAGACCGCGGATTTATTTATGCAATTGCTCACATCCGAGGCGGCGAATATCTGGGAAGAGAATGGTATGAAGACGGAAAAATGTTGTTTAAGAAAAATACGTTCTTTGATTTTATTGATGCCGGAAAATATTTAATTCAGGAAAACTATACCTCATCAAAGCATTTGTACGCAATGGGCGGAAGCGCAGGCGGATTATTGGTGGGAGCCGTGATGAATTACGAACCTACTCTATTCAACGGAATTGTAGCACAAGTTCCTTTTGTAGACGTAGTTTCAACTATGCTTGACGAAACCATTCCTTTAACAACCGGAGAATATGATGAATGGGGGAATCCTAATGACGAAGAGTATTATCATTACATGAAAGAATATTCGCCATATGATAATGTTGAAGCAAAAGATTATCCACATACATTAATTACAACCGGCTTTCACGATTCTCAGGTACAATATTGGGAGCCCGCAAAATGGACCGCAAAATTGAGAGAATTAAAAACGGATAATAATATTCTGATTTTCAAGACCGATATGAGTTCAGGACACGGCGGCGCAAGCGGAAGATTTGAATCATTAAAGGAAGACGCATTGGAATACGCATTTTTGTTGAAAATTGACAAAATGTAACGTGTTGAAATTCAAAATGATTAAAACTTGACTTAAAAAAGAAAAACAAACAATCTCTAAAAAGAAATGTATCATTCTAAATACTGAATGAGTACAGCAAATATATTATGACAGAAAGTGAAATTTGGCAAAAAATAGAACAATTTTTCATTGAAAATTTTGATACCGAAAAAAATGCTCCTATTGAAACTTATTTATTCTTAATAGGCATTCAGGAATTGGGAAGCGGGCAACAGAAATACACCAAAGACGACAAACTTAATATACTTCACATCGCAGTTTGCCGTTTATTGGAACCTTTCGGATATTTTAAATTTTCTCATTACGACGACGATGGTTATCCTCATTTTGAGGAAACGGAAAAACTTCCGGAGCTTAAACCAAACGAGCAACAAATCCTGATGAAAAAAGCAATCATTCAGTATTTTCAGGATGAAGAATTAATTTAAAAATGAGATAATTTGAAAATTGATTAATTATATAAAAAATGAAAGTAAGTTTTACTTTCCATTTTGTTTTTACACACGTCACTTCGAGTAGATTTTGAAAAAATCGTATCGAGAAGTTTTAATTCGAATTAAAATAATTTTCAAATCAACACATTATCAACTTTCTAAATTATTAAAAATTTCTTCCAACTGGTTTAAACCCATTTTAAAACCTTCTTCAAAACCCATTTCCAATTGTTTTTTCATATCATCTTCTGATTGAAAATGTATATTGACCGAAACTTTTGTACCTTCTTCAGTTCCCGTAAAACCAATCAGCCATTGAGTCTGTGGGAATTTCGTATCTACATTTCCATCCGCATCACAAAAAGCATCAACCCCATCGAAACTTCTATGCTCGTTGATTTCTCCATATTTTACAAGCGAAAATATCTTCTCGCCTTCCGGTCCGTTCATAGAGTAAAGCCATACGCCACCTTCTTCAAAATTTAAAGTATCAGTTTCACACACCCATGGTTTTGGTGCCCACCACAGGTCGAGGAGTTCGGGTTTCGTAAAATAATCCCACACTTCTGCGGATTTTGCATGATAGATTTTCATCACATAAATACTTTTTGCACGAAAATCCTGATTAAAAACAATTGTTGAGCTCATAGTTATTTTGGTTTGGTTAAAAAATTATCACAAGTTTCTTTAAGAAATCTGGCTTAAGTTTATAATAAAATGTTAAAATACTGTTTTTTAAGAAAAAATAAACAATATTTTGGCGCATTTTTTGTTTACTAAATCTTAAAATGATTAATTTTAACATTCACAATTTTAATTATCCAATGTAATGAATAACAAATTCATCCCGATAATCTCGGTTTTTATGACAATTTCTCTGATTGTATTTGTCACGCTGCAGTTTTATTGGCTCAAAAATTATTATGTTGCATTGGAACAAGAATTTTCTAACAAAGTTTATTCCGCTTTGGAAAATACTTCAAAAAACATAGCAGAAATTGAAGTAGAAAAGCTTTTTAATGAGAATTATGCAAATTTACGAGATAATGTAAAAGCAAATAAAGACAAGCCCTCCCTGACTACGATTCAACAGACGCAGGATTCAGGAACTCAAAAATCGATTGTATATTACAGAAACCTTACTGAAACTATAAAGCTCCCTATTTCTCTCAAGGGAGATTCTCTGCGCCTCACAACCATGTATACTGACGATGCAGCATATAAAGTAAAAAAAGATACGACTAAACGAGAAATACTCACTTCAGAACTGAATCAGGATATTAGAAGCGGTGATTATAGCCTAAAAGAATTTGTTGAAGTATATGGAAACAATCTTCCTCTTGATAAAAGAGTAGACCGTGCAGTTTTAGATTCTGTGATTACTAAAGAACTTAGAATGAAAGGAATCAGTGCAGAATTCGGTTACGGAGTGACAGATAAAAACAATAAACTAACCAACATTGTAAATAAAGTTTTTAAAGAAAAAAAAGATACAAATTCTTATTCATATCCTTTATTTACCGATACAAAAGACCGTACTTTATATACATTAGCTTTGGTTTTCCCTAAAAAAGAATACTCTTTGGCGATGAATAACTGGCCAATGCTTTTGGGAACTTTCCTTTCATTATTGACTATTTTAGGAATTTACATTATTTCTATTAATTATATGATGAGACAGAAAAAACTGGCGGAAGTGAAGACTGATTTCATTAATAATATGTCACACGAGTTTAAAACGCCGCTTGCAACAATTTCCGTCGCGACAGATTCTTTGGCCAATGATAAAATTGCAACGAATCCTGACAAGGTAAAATATTATTCAAACCTTATCAAGCAGGAAAATCTCAGGATGAAAAAACAGGTAGAAAACGTTCTGAATATGTCTAAACTGGAACGAAATGAAGTGAAATTATTCTTAAGAGAAACCAACGTAAGAGAATTGATTAAGAAAACCACAGAGTCATTTAATCTGATTATTCAGCAGAGAAACGGAAAGCTTATTCAGGAGTTTAATGCTACTCATTATACTTTTAGAATTGATGAATTTCATATCTCAAATATGCTGGTCAATCTTTTGGATAATGCCAATAAATATTCACCGGAACCACCTGAAATCAGTATTAAAACGCATAATGAAGGCATTTGGTATGTTTTAGAAATTTCAGATAAAGGAATGGGCATGGAAACCCAAAACAAGACTAAAATTTTTGAAAAATTCTTCAGAGAAGAAACCGGAAATATTCATAATGTAAAAGGACAAGGGTTAGGACTTTCGTACGTTAAAAAAATAGTAGAACTTCATAAAGGAGTAATCATTGTAGAATCAGAAAAAGAGCTGGGAAGTAAATTTATCATCAAACTTCCGATGGCATAAAATAATTTTAAACAAATAAGAAAATATAAAACATATGAGCAACAGGATATTATTAGTAGAAGACGATCAGAGTTTCGGGGCGGTACTGAAAGATTATCTTACAATAAACAATTTCGAAGTTACCCTTGCCGTAGATGGAGAACAGGGATTGAAAGAGTTTACAGAGAGCGAATTTGACATCTGTATTTTTGACGTAATGATGCCGAAAAAAGACGGTTTTTCATTAGCTGAAGATGTAAAAAAAATCGATAAAAATACACCAATCATTTTCTTGACAGCAAGAAATATGAGAGAAGATATTTTGAAAGGATATCAATTGGGAGCTGATGATTACATCACAAAACCATTTGATACAGAATTGCTTTTATATAAAATCAAAGCGATTCTTCAGAGAAGTTCTACGTTGGAAAACGAAGAACAGGAACAATTTAAAATCAGCAATATTTTCTTTGATTCTATGCTGAGACAGTTGAGAGTAGGTGATAACGAATACAAGCTTTCACCTAAAGAAAATGAACTTTTAAAATTGCTTTGTCTTCACAGAAACGACTTTATGCCTAGAGATTTAGCATTAAGAAAAATCTGGAAAAAAGAAAACTATTTTACAGCAAGAAGTATGGATGTTTATATTGCTAAACTTAGAAAACTCCTTAAAGATGATGAAGGTTTAGAAATCATCAACGTACATGGTGAAGGTTTCAGACTTTTGGTTAAGAACTAAACGAACGTTAAAATAGCGACATAAAATTAAAATTAGCAAAACAATTCAAAATGTTTTGCTAATTTTGTTTCTCAGGGCAATTTTTTATGTAAAATTCTACACTTTTAATAAAAGTAAAGGTAAAACAAATCATTATTGCCAAGAAATAAAATCTATTTATGAAAAATCTACTTTTTGGACTTTTAGCAACTTCGCTTGTTGCAGTTTCATGTAAAAAAGACGAAAAACCAACATATTTAAAAGACGACAGCGGAAATCAGCAACCTAATACTGCTATGAACACCGCTCCGAAACCTTCTTTAATCGATCAGGCAGGAATAAAAACGTCAACGGGTGCGACAATGGTTACCGCATCAGGAATGAATCCCCCGCACGGACAGCCAGGTCACAGATGTGATATTCCGGTTGGACAGCCTTTGAATGGCGCTCCAGCAGCACAAAATTCTGCATCTCAAAATATTCAGGTGAACGGTAACAATACGGTTCAAATTGATCCAAATGCTGTAAATCCAACGAAAATAACACCAAATCAAAATGGTCAACCCGTGAAAACTGCTCCGGGAATGAATCCTCCACACGGAGAACCTGGTCACAGATGCGAAATTCCGGTTGGACAACCTTTAAACAGTAAACCAGCATCACCTGCTGTTCAGACGAATAGTACTCCTATGCAAGCTCCACAACCAGTTCAAGCTCCACAAGCTGCAGTTGCCAATACAGGCCCAAAGCCAAAGAATAATCCTGCGCATGGTCAACCTTGGCATGACTGTGCAAAACAAGTTGGTGCGCCACTTTAAATATTTTTCTTAAATTTGCACTGTGAAACCGATTCAGCTATTATTAATTATCTTTTGTTTGGGAATTTTTTTAATTCCTAAAGATAATTTTTATGCTCAGGCTTCAAAGGAAAATTGTTGCAAATCTGAATCTAAAATGTCGTGTTGTGAAAAAAGCCATGACAACCATAATTCTAAAGACAGCAAAAGCGACCATAAATCATGTAATGATGAGTGTTGCTCGTCTTGTATGACCTGCAATACTTTCGTAGAAAATAATTTTGCGAAAAACAATACTTGGGGAATTCCTTCGTTCAAAACAATCTCAAAAATTCAGGTTCAGTATGCTGATCCTTATATTTCAAACGGTTTAAAAGAAATCTGGCAACCGCCTAAACTAGGTTAATTAAAATTAATTTAACGATGTATCAATTTACCAATCTACCAATGATTGTTACACTATTACATTGTTAAAACATTACATTAATTCAGTTAATCTAAATTTTAAACAAAATGAAATTATATTTTACCAAGGTAATTCTTGGCGCATTCTTACTATTTACAACCTTCATTTCAGCTCAAAATTTTTCTAAAAGCCAGTTTAAGGTAAAAGGAAACTGTGAGATGTGTAAAGAAAGAATAGAAACAACAGCAAAAAAAGCAGGCGCACAATCTGCTCGATATTCTATAGACCTACAAACTCTTACACTAGAAACGTCAGAAAAAGTTTCACCTGAAGACATTCTAAAAAAAGTTGCAGAAGCCGGTCACGACAACGAAAAATTCAAAGCTTCTGATGAAACTTATGAAAAGCTTCCGGGATGTTGCCATTATGACAGAGATTTAAAAACAGAAAATTCAAACATAGAAAATCACAATCACTCTAAAGGTGAAAATGAATTTTTCGTGAAAGGAAATTGCGAATCTTGTAAAGCCCGAATAGAAAAAGCAGCAAAATCTGCCGGAGCAAACTCTGCAGAATGGAGTGCCGAAAAACAAACGGTAACATTAGATTTTGACTCTTCTAAAACATCTGCCGATCAAATTCTTAAAAAAATCGCAGAAGTAGGTCATGATAATGAAAAGTATAAAACAACGGATGATGTGTACAAGCAGCTTCCGGGATGTTGTCTTTACGACCGTGATATCGAGTTTGGAGAAAAAAATGAAAAAGTTCATTCTAATGCAACAGAAAAGGAATTTGCAGAAAGACAAGCCGATACAGAAGCTTCTAACCACAATTCTCATTCAACTGGTGAAAAAAGCATTGAAGGGGTAACGATTACAGCATCAAAAGCAGCAACTTCTATCAGTAAAAAAGAAGCTGGTTTGGTTTTTAATATCGATTCTAAAGAACTTTTAAAAGCAGCATGTTGTAATTTATCTGAAAGTTTTGAAACCAATGCAACTGTCGATGTTTCTTTCAGCAATGCTGTTACGGGAACGAAACAGCTTAAAATGCTAGGTTTAGACCAAAAATACACAAGCTTAACGAAAGAATTATTACCGGAAATCAGAGGTTTGGCTTCCGCTTATGGATTAAATTTTATTCCAGGAAGATGGATCGAAAGCATTCAGCTGACAAAAGGAGGAAGTACTGTAACCAACGGTTATGAAAGTATTACAGGACAAATCAACACAGAGCTTATTAAGAATTCTAAAACACCTGAAACTTCATTAAACCTTTTTGCCGATTTCAACGGAAGAGCCGAAGCAAACGTTACGCACGTAGCGGCGATTAATGATAAATGGTCGCAAACTTTTTTACTTCACGGAAACGGAACTTTCGGAGACACCGATATGAATGACGACAATTTTCTTGACCGTCCGAAAGGAACACAGATCAATGCGGCTTATCTATTGAATTATAATGATTTGGAGCGTTCAGGTTTTGGATCACATTTCGGAATTAATTTTATAAAAGATGAACGAACTGCAGGACAAATAGGATTTGATAAAAAACTTCCTCAAAGTGAGCAGTCACTTTACGGTGTTGGAATTGACATTTCAAGATTTCAGGTTTGGAACAAAACGGGTTATGTTTTTAAAGGAAAACCTTATCAAAGCTTAGGCTGGATGAATCAATATGTGTATCATCAACAAGACAGCTTTTTCGGTTTGAGAAATTATTCCGGGCAACAACATACTTATTATTCTAATTTAATTTTTGAAAGTATTTTAGGAAATACCAATCATAAATATAAAGCTGGAGCGAGTTTCTTATACGACGGTTATGAAGAAAATTATTTAGTTGATAACTTTAAAAGAAACGAAATTGTTCCTGGAATTTTTGCTGAATATACTTTAACAGGCTTAAAATACACTTTGGTAGCTGGAGCAAGAGCAGACTTTCACAACTTGGCGGGAACACAATTCACTCCGAGAATGAATTTTAAATATGACTTTACTCCGCAAACTATTTTTAGATTTTCTGCGGGAAGAGGTTTCAGAACAGCTAATGTTTTTGCAGAAAGTCAGCAATATTTTGCATCCAACAGAAACATTCAGATTTTACAAAATGGTGGAGACATTTATGGTTTAAGACCAGAAATTGCTTGGAATTACGGCGTGAGCTTACAGCAGGAATTTAAAATTTTTGGTAAAAAATCAACCATTGTTGCAGACTTTTTCAGAACAGATTTCCAGGATCAGGTTTTGGTAGATCTTGACCGCTCACCTCAGCAACTTACGTTTTATAATCTTGATGGAAAATCTTTTGCCAACTCATTTCAAACACAGTGGGATTTTACTCCTTTCAAAAATTTTGATGTAAGATTGGCTTATAAATACTATGACGTACAGGCAGATTATTTGGATGGAAGACGCGAGGTTCCTTTCATGGCAAAACACAGAGGTTTTGTGAACCTTGCTTATGCTACCAACAAAAATAAAAACGAAGGATTCTGGAGTTTTGACACTACATTGAATTGGGTAGGAAAACAAAGACTTCCAAATACTTCAACCAATCCTACGGAGTTTCAATTACCTCTGTATTCTGAATCTTATGCAGTTTTGAATGCACAGGTTTCTAGAAATTTCAATAAAAAATTAAGAGCTTATTTGGGTGGAGAAAACCTAACTTCTTATCATCAGAAAAATGCGATTATGGATTTCAGAAATCCTTTCGGAAACTATTTTGATGGCGGAATGGTTTACGCTCCAATTATGAAAGCTAATTTTTATGTTGGTTTTGACGTAACATTTTAAGGTTGAGATTGAGAGGTTTGAATAATTTTCAAATTAACTCATTTTCAAATTCACAAATAAAAAAGGCATGGTTTCGATAATTTAATGATTATCAAATCATGCTTTTTTGTATCTTTAATTTTAAATTTAAAAATCAAATATTCAATATGAAACGCAATGCAACAGCCGTTTGGAACGGTACCGTAAAAGAAGGAAAAGGTCATATCACAACTCAAAGCACCACTTTAAACCAAACTCAATATTCTTTCGGAAGCCGTTTCGAAGAAGGAGTAGGAACCAACCCTGAAGAGTTATTGGCTGCAGCTCACGCAGGATGTTTCACCATGAAACTAAGCGCAGAATTAACTCAAGCAGGCTTCACTCCTGAAGAGCTTACAACAAAATCAGTAATCACACTAGATCCAGCAGCAGGAAAAATCACTAAATCTGAATTGACATTAACAGCTAAAATCCCTGGAATTTCTGAAGAAGATTTTCAGAAATATGCGAAGATTGCTGAAGAAGGTTGTCCTGTAAGCCAGGCTTTCAGTTTTGAGATTAGCTTGAATGCTACTTTAGCAAACTAAGCAGAAGATAAAACTTAATTATAGCATCAATAGAAACGGGTTAAAGCCCGTTTTTTTATTTTTAAATTTAATTCAAATTATTTTAGCTTAAAATCAAGAATAATCAACAATATATTTAATTTAAAAATATACCAATCGGTATATTTATGTATATTTGTATGTTGATTATTGAAGATGTCAAAAGCAGAAAAGACAAAACAATTCATTATTGAGAAAACGGCCACTTTGTTTAATACCAAAGGTTATACCGCTACGTCTTTGTCTGATATTACAGAAGCAACCGGCCTCACAAAAGGCAGTATCTACGGAAATTTTGAAAACAAAGACGAAGTATCTCTTGAGGTTTACAAATACAATTCGGGAATTCTGAAAAAAAGTTTAATGAGATCATTCAGCGAAGAATTTCCTACAATGTCTGATAAACTGTATGCTTTCGTGTCTTTCTACAGAAAAAACTGGCAATTGGTGTTTCTACATGGCGGTTGCCCATTGATGAATGCTGCAACAGAATCTGACGATACTTTTCCTGCATTAAACAATCAGGTAAAATTATCTTTTGAAGACTGGACAAAAACTATTTCGAAAATCATCAAGACCGGACAGGTTAATAATGAATTCATTCAGGAAATAGATCCCGAGCAATATGCTTCGCTTTTTATCATCCTTATTGAAGGTGGAATTTTGCTTTCTAAAACAACAAAAGATGAAAAACACTTAAACCTTGCTTTAGATAGAATTCTACTACTCATCGACAAAGAAATTAAAAAAAATCCTTTATAATATAAATGGTATGGACAAACTGCAGGCATTAAAATCATTCATCGGAAAAGAATTTACCGCATCACCCTCTCCTTTTATGAGATGGCTTAATCCGGTGGTCGTATCGGCTGAAGAAGGTCAAATTGAATTTCAGTATACCGTAAGAGAAGAATGGCTAAACCCGATGGGAAATATGCACGGCGGCGTAACGGCAGCAATTATAGATGACATTATTGGGGCAACGATGTTCTCGTTAAACGAAAAAAACTTTATTGTAACCGTAAATAACAGCATTGATTATTTTTCAACGGCAAAAGAAAATGATAAAATTGTCGCGGAAACGAAGATCATCAAAAGAGGAAAGCAGTTTGTGAATGCACAATGTGAGATTTGGAATGCAGACAAAACAAGGCTCATCGCAAGAGGAACCTCCAATTTATTCAAAATTAATAACTAAATATAAAAATCCCTTTTACTGAATATCTATACATAAAACAGTAAAAATTGTGATTTTAATGACTTAAAAAATATATACAGCCACCTATGAAAAGAGTTGTCATTACAGGATTGGGCGCAGTAACGCCTTTAGGAAACAATGTTGAAGAATTCTGGCAAAACAGTATCAATGGGGTGAGTGGAGCAAATAAAATCACTCATTTCGATACCGAAAAATTTAAAGTACACTTTGCGTGTGAAGTAAAAAACTTTGACCCAAAGGTATATTTAAATCACAACGAAATAAAAAGAAGCGACCTGTTTTCACAATATGCAATGTATTCATCTGCAGAAGCGATAAACGATTCAGGGCTTGAACTTGAAAAAATGGATCCGTTTGACACCGGAGTAATCTGGGGAACCGGACAAGGCGGAATGTGGACCTTTGAAAGTGAAGTCATGAATTTTGCAGCAACAGATCAAAATCCTAGATTCAACCCTTTTTTCGTCCCCAAATTTATCGCCAATATGGCTTCAGGAATGATTTCTATGAAGTTTGGTCTTCAGGGAATTAATTATACAACGATTTCTGCCTGCGCAACAGGAAATACCGCCTTGATGGATGCGTTCAACTATATCCGTTTAGGAAAAGCCAAAGTAATTATCAGCGGTGGCTCGGAAGCAGCAATTACGCCCGCTTCAGTTGGTGGGTTTTCTGTAATGAAAGCAATGTCTACAAGAAATGATGATTTTGCTACAGCAAGCCGCCCTTACGATGAAAGCCGAGACGGTTTTGTAATGGGTGAAGGAGCCGGAGCTTTGGTTTTGGAAGAATACGAACACGCAAAAGCAAGAGGCGCAAAAATATATGCAGAATTGGTAGGAGCCGCGATGACTGCCGATGCATATCATATGACGGCACCGCATCCTGATGGAGTTGGAGCCATAAAAGCAATGGAATTGGCATTAAAAGAAGCCGGAGCAAACGTTGAAGATATTGATTACCTAAATCCTCATGCAACCTCTACTCCACTTGGAGATTTGGTTGAGCTAAAAGGAATCAGCAAATTATTTAAAGGAAGTAAAAATCTTGATGTAAGCGCAACCAAATCGATGACAGGTCACTTGTTGGGAGCTGCAGGTGCTGCAGAAGCTATTCTTTCAATTAAAGCTATCGAAAAAGGAATCATCCCTCCAACGATCAATCTTCATAAGATCGATGAAAATATTCCAAAAGATGTAAATATTATTTTTGGTGAAGCAAAAGAAAAGAATATTCAATTTGCACTGAGCAATGCCTTCGGTTTTGGAGGTCACAATGCCACTGTGGTATTCAAGAAGTTTTCTTAGACCTAATCTAAACTATTAAGATTTAGTTGAGTTTAAGATCTTACTTTGTTATAAATGTTTAAATTTGGTTTAGCTAATTATTTGAAATTATTAAATTGAAACAAAAAAACCGCCTCAGTTGTGAGGCGGTTTTTTGTTTTAAGCTTCTTTCAACCATTCCGATGAAGAAAGATAGTTCTGATCGGGATAATAAATAAAAAGACAATTTTTTCCCTTTATTGTATTAATAATCGGTTTTGTTAAATCTCTCGGAATTGCAGGACAACCCCAGCTTCTTCCTATTCTTTTGTGCGTTGCAGCAAACTCTTCACTTACATAATCTGCTCCATGCATCACAACCGCTCTTTGCAAAGCGGCATCATTATATCCTTTATCCATGCCCAGAAGCTTCAGGGAATATCCATTTCCGCCTTCATAAGTAGCATCTGTAACATAAAAACCAAGACTGCTTTGGTAAGAACTTTCGGTGTTAGAAAAATTCATTGCAAATTCTTCGCCTGTATTTTTACCGTGAGCTACCAAAGAATTGAAAAGAACTTTTTTCTCGTCCATATCGATTACCCAAAGTCTTTTGGTATTTGATGACATAGAAAAATCGCAGATAGTCAATAAATGTGCATTTTCATCAAGCTTTCCGGCTTTTTTAAGATTATTAAAACCCAAGATTGCCTTAGAGAAAACATCAAAGTTTAGTTTATGATCAGTGTCAAATAAGATAGAATTGTAAAGTTCTTCGGAAGAACTCATTTCATTTTTGCTTTTTTTAGATTTAATTTCAACAGCAGTTTCTATTTTTTTTGTGTTGGTATTTTCATTCTTTACATTCTCGTTTTTTGGAGAAAGATAAAAAGAAGTGGTTACCATGTACACAATGCCTAATACGCTATAAAATCCTTTCATTCAATATTATGTTAAATTAAAATTCCGGGTACAAATTTATAAAATCATAATTATCAATGAGTTAAAATAAAAAAAGTTTAACGCAATTTAAGAAACTTTAACTCTCAATAATTATTTTTCAGAATCTGGAACAAACTCCAAACTTACAGAATTCATACAATATCTTGTACCTGTTGGTGGCGGTCCGTCATTAAAAACGTGCCCCAAATGAGAATCGCATCTTTTACAAACTACTTCAATTCGTTCCATCCCATGGGAAGAATCGCGGTTATAGCTTACTCCACTTTTATCGGCTTCAAAAAAACTTGGCCAGCCACAACTGCTAGAAAATTTAGAATTAGATCTGAATAAATGATTTCCACATACCGCACAATAGTATTCTCCCAATTCATCAAACTCATTATATTTTCCGGTGAAAGGTCTTTCTGTTGCTGCTTCTCTTGCAATTGCATAAAGATCCGGCGAAAGAATTTTACGCCATTCATCATTAGAAACATTGAGTTTCTCTTTATCTGTTCTTGAGTAATATGGATTGTTTTCTGTTTCGTTTTGCATAAAATTTTTATTTTAAATTAATAATACGTCACAAAAGTTATGATAATTACCTGATTTTAAAGTGATAATAATTTTTTAGTTGATAGATAAGAATCAAAATTAAAAACTATTAAAATCAAAAGACTTTAATTCAATTTAGGAATTTTTTACGTGAATTCATTCCTATTTTAGAAAAAATCTATTAAAACCTATATTCTGATGTGAAAAACAACTTGATTTTATAAGGCTTTTTAGGCAATATACTATATTTTAGTACCCTGATTAAATCAATAATTAAAAACACATCTAATGTCTCAAAAAAAACTCGGCGAATGGTACGCTACCGCAATTTGCGGAAATGATATTACTTCATCTGTTTTATATGTATCTGCTCTTACGATCGGCGTTGCCGGACAATACGCCTGGATCTCACTGCTAATGGTGGCAGGAACTCTTTTTCTGTTCCGGAAAATATACAGTGAAGTTGTAGGCGCACTTCCCTTAAATGGAGGAGCTTACAATGTATTACTCAATTCATCATCAAAAAATAACGCCGCTATTGCCGCAACACTCACCATATTATCTTATATGGCGACCGCCGTGATATCAGCATCCGAAGGAATGCATTATCTGCATCATATTTTCCCAAGCTTTAATGTGGTAATTGCGACATTCGGACTTTTGCTTCTTTTCTTATTTCTTACCATTCAGGGAATTTCAGAAAGTGCAATTGTAGCCTTAATTATCTTTATACTACACATAGCCTGCATGTTGATCTTGGTAATATTCTGCAGCATTTTTATATTTCAGCACGGTATAAGTTTTTTTATTGAAAACTGGCATTCCCCTTTAGAAGGTGGAGGAATTTTTAAAGCTTTAATTTTAGGATTCAGTGCTGCAATGCTAGGAATTTCAGGTTTTGAAAGTTCTGCCAACTTTGTGGAAGAGCAAAAAGCCGGCGTTTTCCCGAAAACTTTAAAAAATATGTGGATTGCCGTTTCGGTGCTCAATCCTTTGATGGCTATTTTAGCAATAGGAATAATGCCGCTTTCTGAAGTAAATGAATATAAAAACTCATTTCTTTCGCACATGGCCGAGCTTACCGGCGGAAAAACACTTGCAACTATTATATCCGTAAATGCCGTTCTGGTTTTAAGCGGAGCTGTTCTCACCTCTTTTGTCGGCGTAAACGGTTTGATCAAAAGAATGACACTTGACAGAATTTTACCCAACTATTTTTTAAAAGAAAACAAAAAAGGAAGTACGTACAGAATTTTAATATTATTCTTTTTACTTTGTGTATCGGTACTTTTCGTTACAAAAGGCGAAATTGGTCCTTTGGCAGGTGTCTATGCCTTATCATTTCTTACCGTAATGGCATTTTTTGCGATTGGAAACATTTTGCTGAAAATTCGCCGCGCCAGACTTCCAAGACCAGAATATGCATCGCCAATTTCGGTGTTAATCGCCTTAATTGCTGTCGTGGTCGCCATCTACGGAAATATAAAAACCAAACCCGAATATTTACTTACTTTTCTTACCTATTTTCTTCCTTCTGTATTGATCGTTTCGGCAATGCTGGCAAGGAAAGATATTATGTTTTTTATAGTAAAGACTTTTAAATCTACCAATAGAAACTACAGAAAACATATTATTAAAAGCGAAAGATCCCTAAACAGTTCCATTAAAAGACTTACCGAGCAGCAGTTTGTATTTTTCTCTAAAGGCGATGATATTTCTACATTAAATAAAGTAATGATGTATCTTAATGAGAACGAAGTTACCAACCGGATAAAAATAGTATCTGTATTGGAAGAATATCAAAAACCAACGGATCAGTTTCTTTCAGATTTTGATGCGCTAGACAGAGCTTATCCGGAAGTAGACATGGAATATATTATCGAACAAGGACAGTTTACACCGGAGAAAGTAGACGAGCTCAGCAACCGATGGTGCATTCCGAAAAACTTTATGTTTATTTCTTCACCAGGCGAACGATTCAGCCACAGAGTTGAAGATTTGGGTGGCGTAAGACTTATTCTGTAAATTATATATTGACTATTTTAGCCTATATAATTTTACATAATATTTTGCAGCAAGTGTGGATTGTTTTTTGATGTTATACAAACTACACCAGTTTTACCCATAATTTTTGAGAATATGAACGATGAAGCCAAACGAAAACAGCTCAGAAAATATAAAGCTTTTGCTACAGGACTTTTTGTTTTGATGGCAGTTATTTTCATTATTACCACAATTTTACAAAAGACTCACGATTCTCACTGGATTGGCTATGTGCGTGCATTCTCCGAAGCTGCAATGGTGGGTGCTTTAGCAGACTGGTTCGCTGTGACGGCGCTTTTCCGTCATCCGTTGGGCTTGCCGATTCCGCATACCAATCTGATTGAAAACAGCAAGGAAAAGTTGGGTGACAATCTGGGAAGTTTTGTGGTTTCTAATTTTCTTTCTCCAAAAACAATTCGTCCTTATATTCAGAAAATTAAAATTTCGAATTTTGTTGGTGAATGGCTCACAAAAGAAAGAAATCAAGAAGCATTAATTAAAAACCTTTCAGACATCATTCTGGATATTCTAAACAAGCTGGATGATTCTGAAGTAAGCAGTTTTATCAGCAAAAAAGTTAGCGAGATGACTGATGATATTCAGCTTAATAAAATTTTGGGAAATGGGATTATCTACCTTTTAGACAAAAATGATCATCAGAAAATAGTTACTAATCTGTCAAAACAGATCAAAGAATATCTTATTGAAAATGACAGCATGATTCAGGAAAGGGTAAAAAAAGGGAGTTACTCTTTTATTCCTTCGTTTGTTGATAATAAAATTGCCGAGAAAATTGCAAGCGGACTTTCAGATTTTTTCAGAGAGGTGGAAGAAGATACTAATCATGAAATCAGAGGTTTAATAACAAAAAAAATCTACGAATTTTCTAATGATTTAAAAGAAGACCCAAAATGGAATGACGAATTTAAAACCATCAAGAATGATTTTCTTAAAAATGATAAGCTTGAAGAATATTCTAATGACATTTGGCTTTCCATCAAAAAAACTTTGAGCACTGAATTGCAGGAAGAAGAATCTTCATTAAAAAAATACATCACCAAAAACCTGAATGAGTTTTCTCAAAATTTAAAAACCGACGAAAAACTTCAGAATAAAATCGATCATTGGGTGAGAGTAACCGCTTACAAATATATTCTGAAAAATACCCATCAAGCCGGAAACCTCATCAGCTCAACCGTTGGAAACTGGCAAGGAAAAGAGTTGAGCGAAAAAATGGAACTTGAAGTTGGAAAAGATCTTCAATTTATACGTGTCAACGGAACTTTAGTTGGTGGATTGGTTGGTTTGATTATTTACACGATTTCGCATTTTTTTATATAATTAATCAAACCACAAATACAATTTTTTGTTTTCTCTCAAATAATTCTCAAAATCATTCACAGAATAATTATATTTATCTGCAATATCAGGACATAATTCAAAGAATTGTTTGATGACACTGCTCATGTTGTCAGGTTCCTGAGTAATTTCAAATTCGCACCAATCATTTCCAGCACCTAAAATCTTCAGTCTTAACTCTTCATCTAATATTCTTAATTCATTGATAAGTTTTTGATTTGTAACTCCATAATTTATTCCATTTGTCTGCATATAAATTAGTGGTTCAAACTCATTGCTACATGACAAAACCGACAAATCAATAATCTCGTTAATATCATCACTACAATAAATGTCAAGAAATATTCTGTAATTCTTATCTTCTAATTCATTCCTCAGCTTAGAAATAATTCCATATCCGTTTTCCCTTGAAGGGAGCGTAAAACTTATTCCAGGAAGTTCAACAATCTTTCCCTGCGGAATCATATTAAAATCAAAATTTTCATGGCTTGAAATAGTAGGAATGAATTCTCGTTTTAGTCTTTTAGGATCAGAATGAGTTTCAGATTGAAGTTTTTTAATAATTTCAATCTCGATTCCTGTTTTTAAGGAAATTGAATAAATATGATTGTATTTGTCAGAATTTTCCATTCAGAAAAGAGTAAAAATGAATCAATAACTTATCTCGAAATTCTCCCCGCTCTCATTAAAAGTTCCTGATTAATATCATTGATCAACTGTGGACCTTCATAAATAAACCCTGTATACAATTGCACCAAACTTGCTCCGGCATCCAGTTTTTCCATAGCATCTTTTGCCGAGTGAATTCCGCCAACTCCGATGATTGGAAACGCTCTGTTGCTTTTATCTGAAAGATATTTAATCATTTTTGTACTACGCTCACGAATCGGTTTTCCGCTTAAACCACCGTTTCCGATTTCGGCTAAAACTTCAGGTGAAGTTTTTAAACCTTCTCTGTTGACTGATGTATTTGAAACCACAATTCCGTCGATTTTTGTTTCTGCAATCAATTCGATAATCTCATCCAATTGCTGATTGTTCAAATCAGGAGCAATTTTTAGAAGGATCGGTTTTGGATTTACTTTAGTTTGATTGATTTCCTTCACGGCTGTAATCAATTCTCTCAGATATTCTACATCTTCCAGCTTCGCATGACTTCCAACGTTGGGACAACTTACATTCAGTACAAAATAATCTACATAAGGATGAAGTCCTTCGAAACAGTCTAGATAATCTTGGGTATAATTTTCAGGCGTTGTGTTGGTGTTTTTTCCGATGTTTCCGCCGATAATGATTTTTCCTTTATTGCCTTTCAGTTTTTGGATGGCAGCCTCCAGTCCGTCATTATTGAAACCCATTCTATTGATAATTCCGCCGTCTTCAATTAAACGAAACAATCTTTTCTTGGGATTTCCAGCTTGTGCTTTTGGCGTTACCGTTCCGATTTCTACAAATCCGAAACCTAAATCTCCCAACTCATTAAACAAAACCGCATTTTTATCGAAACCTGCTGCTAAGCCTACCGGATTTTTGAATTTCAGTCCGAAAACTTCTCTTTCAAGACGTTTGTCTACAATTGGTTTTGGTAAAAATAGTTTGGTAAGAAAACCAAAATTTTTCAGCATTGAAAAAGTAAAATGATGAACTTCTTCAGGATCGAATTTAAAAAGAATCGGACGAATGAGCGATTTGTACATTGAAAAAAAAGTTTTACAAAAATAATCATTTTAAATTGAATGAATTCTTGATGTGTGATATTTTATTTAAATGAGGACGATTGTTGCAATTAATTTTTAAACCAATAATTTCACGAATGAACACAAGGAATTTAAAATCTGCTTAATTATCAAAATCTGCAGAGTTTTTTTGACGCAAAGATTTATATTCTTAATGTAGAATTTTAAGGAGCAAAGAGTAATCGACAAGTCGATTTGATGAAGCTTACTTCTCAATTTCGTCACTTCGAGTAACGTAGCAAAGCGGAGTGTATCGAGAAGTTGTATAAAGTTCTCGATACATTTTTCTTCATTTCATTACAAAAAACACTAGAACTGACGGAATTTTGTATCACTACTACAAATACGAGCTCAAATCAAAATTCAAAATATCCCCTACTCTTTTGAACTCATCATCTATGGTAGCATTTACCGTAATTCTTTCATGAGAAACAGGATGATTAAAAATCAATTGATGGGCGTGAAGCGTCATTTTGGTTATACCAAATGTTTGAAGCCACAATTTATTTTGCTTGTTGCAACCATGTTTACGACAGCCTAAAATAGGATGTAAAATATGCTTAAAATGTTTTCTCAGCTGATGAAATCTTCCTGTTTCAGGAATTGCTTCTACCAAACAATATCTCGAAGTTTGATGCTTTAAAAATGGCAGATCTATTTCCGAAGTCTGCAAACGTTGATAGTAAGTAACTGCATTTTGTTTGACTTCATTTTCGTTAATTAAATCATAGTCAATAGTTTCTTCATCTTTCGTCCAGCCTCGTAGAATTGCGATGTACTTTTTTTCGACCTGTCTTGTCGCAAACTGTTCACTCATGCTTCTTAAAGTTTCCTTATCTAAAGTAAACAACAAAACACCCGAAGTTTTTCGATCTAAACGATGCACAGGATACACTTTTTGCCCAATCTGTTTTCTCAATTCCTGAATCGCATACGTATCTGCTTCTCCGGAGTAGAAAGATTTGTGAACCAATAATCCGCTTGGTTTATTGATGGCAATAAGATTTTCGTCGCGATAAAGAATTTCTAACATGGGACAAAAGTAGAGAATTCTGACTGAGTTTTAATGTATTTTGATGACGCGGAAATGTAAACCTAACGGGTTTTGTCATAGTGCAGATAAAAAAATTTTGTGGCTGCCTTTTGTGATTATTGCTAAACCTCATAGGTTTTTGAAACCTATGAGGTTTGTATATTTATAAAAGTACTTTTGTTCATAGCCCTGATTGGAGCGGCATCCTTTTTCTTGTGAGGGATTAAAGCGTAGGCAAAAAAGATATATCGGAAAGCAGGTTCCCGGCTCCTGAAAATTTTAACATATTTGATGTTGTTCAAAAAGCTTTATTTCTTATTTTAGTGAAAATTTACAAATATGAAAAAACTATTATTTTCGCTAATTTTAAGTATTATTCCATTAATTTCTTTTGCTCAGAATTCTGATTCTCTGACGTTGGGGAAATCTAACCGGGAATTTTTTATTAAAGGCGACCAAAAATTTAAATTTTCAGAGTATAAGAAGGTTTTCACCAATACTGAAGCTTTGAATTACATGAAAAAAGCAAACACCAATAGTACGGTTTCTCAGATTTTCGCAGCCATCGGTGGTGGATTAATCGGTTATGGATTAGTAAAAGAAGTTACACGGAATAAAACCGTGTATTACAATGGCGTCACTATTAAGAAGAAAGAAGCTGGCGGTTGGGGATTTATAGGACTCGGCTTGGGAGCAGTCGGAATCGGAATTCCATTTGCAGTAAGCAGTGGAAAAAACCTTAAGAAAGCAATTAAAACTCAAAATCAAGCAGATTCTAATGAAGCATCAAAAACCACTTTATATAGATTAGATATCCGCGGAAACGGAGTCGGATTAAGTTATAATTTCTAAAAAATATTGAAAAGCAGTTTTTTAACTGCTTTTTTTATTGAATTCCCTGATTTTGGATTCCATTTTCATATTTTTGCAGTTCAGACGTAAAAAAATTATGGCAAAGCAAGAAGATGTTTTCAAGAAAGTGATTTCTCACGCTAAAGAATATGGTTTTATTTTCCCTTCAAGTGAGATCTATGACGGTTTATCCGCTGTTTATGATTATGGACAGAATGGTGCAGAATTAAAAAACAATATCAAACAATACTGGTGGAAAGCGATGGTACAGCTTAACGAAAATATTGTGGGTATTGATTCGGCGATTCTGATGCACCCGACTACTTGGAAAGCTTCGGGCCACGTTGACGCTTTTAATGATCCTTTGATTGACAATAAAGATTCTAAAAAACGTTTCAGAGCAGATGTTTTGGTGGAAGATTATTGTTTGAAAATTGAAGATAAAGAAAATAAGGAAATCGAAAAAGCTGCGAAAAGATTCGGTGAGTCTTTCGATAAAGCACAGTTTGAAGCGACCAATCCTAAAATTTTAGAATACAGAGCAAAGAGAGAGCAAATTCTTTCAAGATTAGCTAAATCTTTAGAAAATGAAGATCTTGCTGATGTAAAAGCTTTAATTGAAGAATTGGAAATTGCCGATCCCGATACTGGTTCTAAAAACTGGACGGAAGTAAGGCAATTCAACCTAATGTTCGGAACTAAATTGGGAGCTTCTGCAGATTCTGCGATGGATCTTTATTTGAGACCAGAAACCGCGCAAGGTATTTTCGTTAATTTCCTGAATGTACAGAAAACTTCACGTCACAGGCTTCCTTTTGGTATTGCTCAAATTGGAAAAGCATTTAGAAATGAGATTGTTGCAAGACAATTCATCTTCAGAATGCGTGAATTTGAACAAATGGAAATGCAATTCTTCGTTGCTCCGGGAACTGAACTTGAATTCTACGAACAATGGAAGCAAAAACGTCTTAATTGGCATTTGGCTTTAGGTTTAGGAAATGACAATTATAGATTCCACGATCATGAGAAATTAGCGCATTATGCTAATGCTGCAGCTGATATTGAGTTTAATTTCCCATTTGGATTTAAAGAATTGGAAGGTATTCACTCAAGAACAGATTTCGACTTGAAAGCGCATGAAAAGCATTCAGGAAGAAAGCTTCAGTTTTTTGATCCTGAAAGAAATGAAAACTATGTTCCTTATGTAGTAGAAACTTCGGTTGGTCTTGACAGATTATTCCTTTCTATTTTCTCAACTTGCTTAAAAGATGAAGTTTTGGAAGACGGTTCAGAAAGAACAGTTTTATCATTACCTCCCGCTTTAGCACCAGTAAAAGCAGCGATTCTTCCGTTAATGAAGAAAGATGGTTTAGCCGAATATGCTGAAAATATCTTTAATGATTTAAAATATGATTTCAATTTATTCTACGAAGAAAAAGATGCGATCGGAAAACGCTACAGAAGACAGGATGCAATTGGAACACCTTACTGTATCACCATCGATCATGATTCTCTAACAGATCATACCGTGACGATAAGAGACAGAGACACGATGCAGCAGGAAAGAGTTCCTGTTTCTGAGTTGAGACGAATTATCGACGAGAAAACGAACTTCAGAAATTTACTTTCTAAGATATAATTAATAAGCCCTGATTTTTTCAGGGCTTTTTTGATGCTTGGTTTTAAAATTATTCTAAATTTGTTTAAGACCAAATTCTTATGATTATTCTTTTTTACATTTCCCTGTTTCTAATTACGGTAGCGATTTTATTCTATATTTTCGGATATGCGTATCTCTTCAGCGGAATTTCTAAAACCTATCTTCGTGGAAAATCGAGCGCCAATATCGATGACGGCAAATTTTTCACCAGCAATATCATTCATACAACGAATCCTGTTCTTTGGGATGAACATCCTGATTACAATAAAAAAGATTTACCTAAAAATATAGTCGATGATTTAACTCAATCAAACACAGCATCATTTCTGGTGATAAAAGATGGAAAATTACTTCATCAGCAATATTGGAACGGTTATAACGAGCTTTCAAAAACCAATTCTTTTTCTATGGCAAAAGCAGTAACGGTTATGCTTTTTGGAAAAGCTTTGGAAGAAGCGAAAATTAAAAGCATTGACACCAATTTCTCTGAATTTTATAATGAATTTAAAAATAAACCTTTCGGCAAAGATTTAACTTTAAAACATCTGGCTCAGATGGAATCTGGTTTAAATTGGGATGAAAATTACAAAAACCCCTTTCTTCCAAACGCTCGAGCGTATTACGGAAGAAGCTTGATAAAAGCAACTTTTTCGAGAAGATTTAAGGGAAAACCGGGTGAAAGATTTGAATACCAAAGCGGCTCTACCCAACTTTTAGGATTTGCCGTAAAAAAAGCCGTTAACCAATCTTTATCAAGTTATTTATCTGAAAAATTCTGGATTCCGTTGGGAATGGAACAAAACGCAGATTGGAGCGTTGATGAAAGCGGAATGGAAAAAACATATTGCTGTATTCACTCCAATTCACGGGATTTTGCAAAACTTGGACAATTATTTTTAGATGATGGAAAAGTTGGTGATCAGCAAATCCTGAATTTAGATTTTATCGAACAGATGAGAACGCCCACCGAAAAGTCTGATGAGATCTACGGAATGGGCTTTTGGATTAATAATGACAATCCTATTAAACATTATTATTTCCTCGGTCTTCAGGGTCAATATATCATTATGATTCCGGAACATAAAATGGTGATTGTAAGAACCGGAAGCTACAACAATTTACCAAAAACCGACCGAGGAAGACCAGATCAGGTAAAATTTTTGGTGAATGAAACGGTTAAGCATTTTGCTTAAAGGTTGAGACTAAGATTGAGGTTGAAAATATTTTTTTTAACCGATCAATTAAGTGATAAAATTAAAGAAATGTCAAAGATTTTTATTTAGCTTGATACTAACTCAGATTTCTTAAAACTAAATCTTTAAAATTTCATTTTTAAATTGAATTATGGAAAAATACAATCCTTTGGTTGATGAATATATTGAGAAATCAGCTGATTTTGCCAAGCCAATTTTAAATTACATTCGAGATATTGTTCACGAGTTTTGCCCCGCTGCAGAAGAAACGATCAAATGGAAATTTCCGACATTTATGTATAAAGATAAAATTCTTTGCTCAATGGTTTCATTTAAACAATATTGCAGCATGAGATTTTGGCTGCACGGTGAAATGCAGACGATAAAAAATCTTGAAACGGACGTAGAGAAAACCAACATGTTCAGTTTAGGAAAAATCACCAAACTCGAAGATCTTCCTACAAAACCTCAGCTTAAGAAAATTATTCTTGAGGCAATGGAATTAACCGACATGGGCGTTACATTGAAAAAAGCAGCTCCTTCTAAAACTGAAATTGCAATTCCTGATTATTTTCAAAAAGCATTAAAAGAAAACAAAAAAGCTTTAGATATTTTTGAAAAAGCATCACCTTCGTTCAGAAAAGAATATATCAATTGGATTATTGACGCAAAAACTGAAACAACCCGAAATAAAAGAATAGAACAAGCCATAGAATGGATCTCAGAAGGAAAAGGCAGAAACTGGAAGTACGAGAAAAAGAAGTAATTAACTAAATTTCTGTCTTGGCAAACCAATCTCATGTGCTTGTGGATACGGCTTTCTTGAAGTCATGCTTACATCTTCGCGAACCAGACGATGTGCATCATACCTTTTTTGCTCGTCATAAGCGTAACGCGGGTCAGGAATCATCGGCATTTTTGCCATTTTATGAATTGTAAGCGTCGGAAAATGATAATCTACCTCCACAGTTCCCAACAGAAGATAACATCCGCCACCCTGAAAATCATACTCTTTCAGACTATCCGGAAAATGAGCGGTATCGAAATAATCTCCGTTGACGTCGATCCACGTTCCGAAAAACATCGCTCCTTTTTTGGTGGGAACATGTTTTCTTGAAATAAGATAGGCCAACATTTTCACCTGTCTTTTGTGAAATTTCAACAAATCTTTTACAAATACAGAACCTCTGTATTTTGTTTCTAACAAATCAAACGGACTGCAGGAAACGGGAAATCCAATAATCTCCAATTCATCAAAGGCGTCTTCAAAGTATTCTCTTTTGAGCTCAGGAAGCTTGTAATCCTGCACGGGCTCTTCAATAAGCATTAAGTTTCGGTTTTCAGGTTTAAAATTAATCAACATCAATCTCGCTTCTACCAGCAATTCATTTTTCTGTTTTCCTGTAAATCTAAAAGCGCCAATGAAAATAAGAATCTGAATGGTTTCAATACCGATCGGAATACGCCTGATAAAGTCTTCCAAAGATTTGTAGTCTCCATTATTTTCCCGTTCTTCAGAAATAATCTGGGCAATTTTGGTCTCGAGTGACTGCAAAACCATGAATCCCAGATAAATTTCTTTTCCTTTTAAAATTGTTTGAAATTCACTTGTATTCACACAGGGATTCTGCACAATTGCTCCCGACATTCTCGCTTCATGAATATAAACCTCTGTACGGTAAAAACCACCCTGATTATTGATTACCGAAACCATGAATTCTAAAGGATAATACACTTTTAAATATAAGCTTTGATAACTTTCTACTGCATAAGAAGCCGAGTGCGCTTTACAGAAAGAATATCCCGCAAAAGATTCTATTTGCCTGAAAGCTTCTGCAGTAAGCTCATGAGAATGCCCTTTTTCTTTACATTTTTCAAAAAAATTGGCTTTTACTTCATTCAGCTTTTGAATGGATCTCTCTTTTCCGCTCATGGCACGTCTCAGAATATCACCATCGGCATGGCTAAGACCTCCAAAATACTGTGCTATTTTAATTACATCCTCCTGATACACCATGATTCCGTAAGTTTCTTTCAGATTTTCTTCAAATACCGGATGAAAATATTCAAACTGATTGGGATGATTGTGCCTGAAAATATATTCCCGCATCATACCGCTTTGGGCAACTCCCGGTCTGATGATGGAGGAAGCGGCGACCAGAATTCTATAATTATCACATTTAAGTCTTCTCAACAAGCCTCGCATGGCAGGAGATTCTATGTAAAAACAACCGATTGTTTTTCCAACAGACAAATATTCATTGCAAACTTTTTCATCTTTTGAGATCGAGGTATCACGAATATCAACGTCAATTCCTTTTGTTTTTTTGATGAGCTTTACTGTATCATTAATAGTTCCGAGCCCTCTTTGGGAAAGGATATCAAATTTTTCAAGCCCTATATCTTCTGCTACATTCATATCAAACTGAACGATAGGAAATCCTTTTGGCGGCATCTCGAGTGCTGAATAATTATAAATAGGTTCTTCAGAAATCAAAATTCCACAAGCGTGCATACTTCTCTGGTTCGGAAATTTTTCCATCAATTTTCCGTATTCATGAACCAGTTTTACAACAGAATTTCTGTCGTGATTTTCTATCGGACTTCCGGAAAGGTCGTCTAGCTCTTCTTTAGGCAAACCAAACACCTTTCCTACTTCACGGAAAATCGATTTGTACTTAAATTCAACATTGGTTCCACAGAAAGCGACATGATCTTTTCCGTAAAGTTCAAAAACATACTCAAGAATGGCATCGCGATTTTGCCAGCTCCAGTCGAGATCAAAATCGGGTGGAGAAGTCCGGTTAAGATTTAAAAACCGTTCAAAATAGAGATCAAGTTCCAACGGACAAATATCTGTGATCCCCAAACAGTAGCTTACAATACTATTGGCCCCGCTTCCCCTTCCTACATGCATAAATCCCATTTTGTTGCTGTACTGAACGATGTCCCAAGTAATAAGGAAATAGGCGGAAAATTTGAGTTCCTCAATAACGTTTAACTCTTTTTCTACCCTCATCCGGGCGGTTTCGTTTTCACCATATCTTTTTTTAAAGCCTTCATAAGCCAATTTGGTCAAAAGCTTTATATCTTCTTCCTGAGATTCTTTATAATATTTTTTGTTTTTGTTTTCGGTGCTTCCACGTTCTTTATAATCAAATTCAAAAGTACACTCATCAAGAATATTCTTTGTATTTTTAATAATTTCGGGATATTGCTGAAATGATTTTATAATGTCTTTTTCAGGTTTAAAATATTCCGATTTTCGGCAAATATCTTCTTCGGTAAGTTTTGACAGAATTGTATTGTTATCAATTGCCCTTAAAATTCTGTGCAGGTTATATTCTTTTTTTGTACTGAATGTGATCGGATGAAGAATTACTATTTTCGGAATCAGCTCATGAAATTCAGGACGCACCAAAAGGCTCAAATCTTCCTCCCGGATTCCTATAAATTCGTTTTCTTTAAGTGTCGACGGAATATTATCGATCGGATAAATAATGAATACCTTTTTAAATTCCGGGGCCGTTTCAGAAAGCTCTTCCCCATCGCAGTTGTGGGCAGTAATCATTTTGTTAACCTCACCAATCCCCGAAAATTCTTTGGCAATTGCAATGTATAAAAGCCTATTTTCTTTTCTGATTTCCATACCGGCAAGAGGCTTTATTCCTTCATTTTCGCATTCTTTTTTGAAGTCATAAATAGCTGTAACGGTATTGATATCGGTTAAAACCAAATTTTTAGCTCCCGAGCATTTAGCTTGTGCTACCAATTCTTTAATTTTTAAAGTTCCATAACGGAGGCTGTGAAAAGAATGACAATTTAAAAACATGCTGTAAAGTTTAATTTTATTTACCAAAATCAAAACCGACAGCTCTTCCGACCGCATCGGCTCCAAATCGATTTTTCAGATAATCCATCGTTTGATACAGACTCATTTGCTCTTCTGTATCTTCAAACAAGTTCATTTGATGATTGCCATGAACGAGATCCGTAAATCGCAACCCAATGAGCCTGATTCTCATTCTACGGGTATATAATTTATTGAAAAGCTCCAGCGCAACCCTTGATAACGTATGATCTGCCGAATTATAGGCAATTCTCATTTGTTTTGTTTCCGTATCGAAATTGGCGTAGCGAATCTTCACGACAACAGTTGAAGTAAGCCATTGTTCCTGTCTGAGTTGATAAGCTAACTTTTCTGCCATCCCGCTCAGAATTCTTTTGAGCTCATGAACATCAATTGTATCAACAGCAAACGTTTTTTCTGTAGAGATTGACTTCTTTTCGGAATAAGGAATTACTGGATTTTCATCAATGCCATTTGCTTTTTTCCAGAGCTCTTTACCATTTGCTCCAATCATCTGCTGAAGAACCAAAACCGGCATTTCGGATAAAGTATGAATAGTGCGGATGCCTATTCTTGAAAGTAGCTGAAAGGTTTTATCACCCACCATCGGAATTTTTTTTACCGATAATGGATTCAGAAATGGTCTTACTTCCGACTCTATAATGTGGCGGTTTCCTTCGGGTTTTGATTCTCCCGTTCCTATTTTTGAAACTGTTTTATTACCTGATAATGCAAAACTTATAGGAAGCCCTGTTTCTTTGGTAACCGCCGAAACTATTTCCTGCGTCCACTGAAAACATCCAAAAAACTTATCCATCCCGGAAAGATCCAGATAAAACTCATCAATGCTTGCTTTTTCCATTACCGGAACCTTTTCCTGAATTATTTCTGTAACGGTATGCGATAATTGAGAGTACAATTCGTAATCTCCTTTAATGACTTTCGCATCGGGGCAAAGCCTTAATGCCATCCGAATAGGCATTGCAGAACGCACGCCGAACTTTCTTGCTTCATAAGAACATGATGCAACAACTCCACGGTCGCCGCCGCCTATGATAAGCGGAATACCTTTGAGCTCTCTATTCTGACGCCTTTCGCACGATACGAAAAACGCATCCAAATCCATATGTACAATTGATCGGTTCACGTTACAAAATTAGATACAATTTGAAACAAAATCTATATATTTGTTGTTACAAATTGAAACAATGTCATTTTTTGCAGATAACATCAGGCTTTTAAGAGGGAAGAAAAAAATTAGTCAAGCAGAGTTGGCCGCCAAATTAATTATTACTCGTTCGGCATATGCTGCATACGAAAGCGGAAGAATTCAACCTGGACCGGATATTTTAATTAAAATGTCAAAATATTTTAACATCAGCATAGATCTTTTGCTCACTGTCGACATTGGAAAGTACCCGTTAGAAGAAATGATTAATCTTCCAAATAACAGAATTATCTTGCCGATCATTGTCGATCAACAAGGAAATAATTATATCGAAATTGTAACTCAAACAGCTTCAATGGGCTATTTAAAAGGCTTTAGTGATCCAGAATATATTGAAGGTCTTTCTCGGATGTCGCTGCCTTTCTTAGGGCATGGTAAATATAGAGCGTTTGTGGCTGACGGAGATTCGATGCCGCCTTTTGTTGATAAAACTAAAGTTATAGGTGAATATGTGGAAAAACTTGAGGATCTAAAAAAAGGAAATAAATATATATTTGTTACACTAGAAGGCATTACGTTTAAAACCTTTGTTGAGAAAAAAGGAAATACAATTACCGTTTCTGCCGACAATTCTTTTTATGAACCTTATGATATTGCTTCCGAAAATATCTTAGAAATATGGAAGTATATTAACGGAATTTTGCCCAAAGATTATAATCTTGGTTACTCAAATGAAGTCGATCTTCACCAAATAATACAGGAATTAAGAAAAGACATTAAAGTATTGAACAGTAAGCTGTAAATTCTTAATTTTAAAAACTATTCAGCAACAATAAATGAAATACTTTGATTTAAAAAGTCAGAAAGGTCTCTTCTCTTGTTACATTACTTCTTGTGTAAAATCGTATTACTGATTACGAATAAATAAAGAAATATTCTTTCATTTTCACATCTGCTTCATTTGGATTAATAATAGTTAATCCTTTTTTATTTGTGCTCTTTTTTTATCATCATTTACATGAAAAATATTCATTCTTGAAGATCAAACAATCATTTTTCAAGACAGATTAATTATTTAATTAAATTTCCAATAATCTACACAATCAACTAAAAATCAATATTTTAAATATTTAAACAAACGTCAAGTTTTGTCGTATCTCGGTTTTATATTTGTTTTTCCTAAGAAATTAAAATTAAAAAAACCATGGATAAAATTACTTTACAGAGAATAGAAAAACTACATCCATCTGTGAGAGAGGAAGTAAAACAAATCATTAAAGAATGTGATGAAGCATTAACCGGAAAAGCAAAAATCAGAATTACTCAAGGGTTAAGAAGTTTTGAAGAACAGGAAAAATTGTATGCGATCGGAAGAATCACAAACGGCAAAAAAGTAACGAACGCCAAAGCCGGACAAAGTATTCACAATTACGGATTAGCCGTTGATATCTGTTTGATTATTGACAGAAAAACAGCAAGTTGGGATACTGTAAAAGACTGGGATAATGATCGAGTTGCCGACTGGTACGAATGTGTGAAAATTTTCGCAAAGCACGGCTGGGATTGGGGTGGAAACTGGAAAACCTTTAAAGACCTTCCCCACTTTGAAAAGAAGAATTTCCCAACTAAGAAAGGTTTGGTAAAAACGACCTGGAGAGTGCTTGCAAAGCTGAAAAGAGATGAAGAAAATTATGTTATTTTTTAAAGTTTTATTTTTGAAATCAATTATAACACGTCAAGTTCTGTCGCCTCCCGCTCTTATCTTTATTCTACCAAAATAACAGTAGAAAAATGAAAAAGACAACCCTACTTTCTTTAGATGGAGGCGGAATAAGAGGCATCATTACCTGTATTATTTTACGCTACATAGAAGAGCAGCTGCAGATTCATGATAAACCGAGTGCTAAGCTTGGGGATTATTTTGATCTGGTTGCGGGAAGCAGCACGGGAGCATTGATTGCAGCGATTATTTTGTGTCCCGATGAACACAGAAAAGCAAAATATTCTATTCAGAAAGGTCTGGAATTGTATTCCGAAAAAGGTGGCGATATATTTCAGGTTTCTTTTTGGGAAAAACTGATCAACCCATTTGGATTATTGAATGAAAAAATTTCTCAGGAAGCCCTTGAAAAAAATCTCAACGAATTTTTTGGGAATTTAGAATTAAAAGAACTGATAAAACCCTGCTTAATAACAAGCTATGACATAGAAAACAGAAGAGCAAAATTATTTAATTCTTGGAAAGCAAATTTAATTACGGATAATTTTTACGTGAAAGATGTTTGCAGAGCGACTTCCGCGGCGCCAACTTATTTTACTCCGGTTCAGATAAAATCAATGTACGGACAGGTCTTTAGTTTGATTGACGGTGGAATGTTTGCCAATAATCCGGCACTTTGTGCTTATGCAGAAGCAAGAAAAACTCCCTTTGCAGCAGTATTAAAAAATCATCAAAAAGCCAATTATCCGACTGTAAATGATATGATTATTATTTCCATCGGAACCGGAATTGAATCAAAACGCTATTCTTTCAAAAAAATGGAAAAAGCAGGAAAGCTGGGTTGGGTAACTCCGATTATTGATATTCTCATGTCTGCTAATGCAGAAACGGTAGATTATCAGCTTTGCCAGATGTTCAATACTTTAGGATCCAGAAATCAGAAAAATTATTACCGCCTAAATCCTTCGTTGAAGAATGCTTCTCCTGCGATGGATAATGTAAGAAGATCAAATATTGAAAATTTAATTCAGGCAGGATTGGGTTATATTGATGACAACAGAGACGTTTTAAATCAAATTGTACAAAAACTCATTAAGAACAAAATATAAGCTTTTAAGATTATAATCAATCATTATAAGCTTATTCTATTATAATTTAATAACAAAAATTAAATTTTAAATTTAAAAACACGTCAAGTTTTGTCGTTCTTCCCAATTAGATTTGTAATAAACAAAGGCACAAGAAAATCTTAAAAAACTTTTAGAAAACCTTTTAAATTCAATATTTAAACAATGTTGAACAGCCTAAAATACGTTCAAAAAGCACTAACATTTAAAAACACAAAGTATGGAAACACCAAATCACAATTCAGACATCTCTTTTAATCAGGATCTTTACACCGTTAGCTGGACTGATATCGAAAACACAGAAATCGACTACGAGAATTACCTCGATGATATGGAAAATTTCTTCAGAGAAGATTTTGAAAATGACATTCTGGAAGAGGAATTTGAAGCTAAAAAAGATGAAATAAATTCTTAAATACGTCAAGTTCTGGCGTTGTGACATCTTAAATTTAATTTAGTAACCAAACACAAATCCTTATATAAATTTTACGAAAACATCTTTTGTATTCAGCATCTCAAAATGCCGAACAGCTAGAACTCTGTTTAAAATAACAATTAAAAACACAATAAAATGATTCAAAATTAAAATAAAAGTGTAAATCCGTTGCCGGAAACCACCTTAAAAAATAAGGCTGAAACCAGAAGCCATCTAATAAAAAGAGACTTCAAAAATTTTAATAACAAAACAATTACAAAAAATGAAATCAAAAGAAGAATTAAAAAAATTATTCGAGAACGGTGATAAACCTACGCAGGAAGAATTCTGGGAATGGCAAGACTCGTATTGGCACAAAGGTGAAAAACTGCCTATAGAAACTGGTCTTTATAAAATCAAAGGTTCAGTCCCTGATAAAACAGCTTTAGATACTATGACAAGTATGGAAGAAGGTGATGTTTATAATCTTTTAGATACAGGAGAAAATTATGTTTATGTTCTTGATTTAGACAGTACAGGTTCAGCAGGATGGGATAAGCTTTCTGGAATTGTTGACTTATCAACTGTTAATTTACAAACTGTCTTAGATAATGGCGGTACAGCAAGTATTAATGAAGATGGGTGGTATGCATTTTACTCTTTAGCTCAAGGTGGCTTTCAGGTACTGTTTAATGCAAATGGTAACACAAGTTTTTTAGGAATGTCAGCGGGTACTGGTAAAACTACCCTAAATAGAAATGAGAAAGAAGTTACAATGGATGATAGCGCTCTTACTTATAAAGATGACTATTCTGCTGATTTTACAGATAGAAGTTTGGTTGACAAAGCTTATGTAGATAGTAAAGTTTCGCCTGCTAATTTACAATCTGTTTTAGAGAATGGTTCTCAAGCTATTGATTATGATACAGGAAATTTCATATCAATGAATTTAGTTGGAGGAGGTTCAGAACAAAATTATAATAATCCTTCAACCGGAGCTATTGGTATTTTTTCTAATAGTTGGGGAAGTAATAATATAAATCTAAAATCACCTACAAAGGAATTGTCATTTTTAATGAATACCGAGAATTCCAAAGGAATTTTTAGAATGTCTACTTTAGATAGATCTGATAACAAGAAAACCCAAGTTGAATTAAAAGCAGATCAAGGTTTAGTTTATGATAATGATTATTCTGCTGATTTTGTTGACAGGAGTTTAGTAGATAAAGCTTATGTTGATAATGCTACATTAACCTTAAACTATTTACCATTATCAGGAACAGTCGCAGGTAATCCTTTAACTGGTAATATAGCTTTAAGTTATACTAATTTTATATCTGGTAGTGGAGATTATCAAAGTAAATTAGAATTTGTTGCAGATTCTTCTGAATTGTATTCTATTACACCTATGTTTAGAAACTCTGTAAGAGTTAGTAGTGATGCTGTTGTATTAAGAAGTAGTAATATTGCAAGTACTGGTAATTATTCAGAAATATATGTAAGAGAGGGTTTAATAAGAATAGCGACTGTTGAAGGGGGAGTAGCAGCGCGTGGTTTAACAGGGGATTATGATTATACTGCTAATATTACAGCTTTAGATTATGTTCAAAAAAAGTATGTTGATGATGCCATTGCTAATTTTACCACACCAATAGAAGAAATAGTTTTAGCTGGAAGTAACGGTTTAACAGGTAAGATAAGATATGAAAAACGTGGTGAGTTTATGAATATTCATGTCGATATTACTGTAGGTGAACTTCAAGTAGATGAATCGTTTTCAACTATTTTACCTTTTGATTTGAAAACTTCTTTTATCGTACATCCAATGATTACTGACATTGTGAATTATTTCTATACCGATATAATCATCAAGACTGACGGTAATGATTTGCTTTTTATTAACAAAACTGATGCAGTTATAACAGGAGGTTTAATCAAGCAATCTTTTGTTTTTGCTTTAGGAGCAGATTAATTAAAAACTTTAGTCACAGCTAAAATATACCAAGGCTTTTAAACAAATAAAAAGGAAAAACAAATTTCTAGTCTTACTTGTCTTGGAAAGAACACTTTGACAGTCAACATTAAAGTATTTAGGTAGCTAAAGTTTTACCAATACCAATCGTATTACTATACTCATTAGATTTTTAGTTCTAATCATAACGATATAGACGTGCAAGCAGGTAAATTAAAATACAATGCATACCTGACACAAACTATACAAAAAAATTTAAACCCAGACTCTTATGTCAACAAATAATACCTCAGCAAAACCAACACCTTTTACTGTTGGAGAAGCCTCCATTGGAGAAGGAATTATTAATTATAAATCAACAAATAATATGAACACAAATAACAACGCATCACAAACGCTTTTTAGATTTGTAAGTTTAAGAAACCCTCAGCTTACAGAAACTAAAACAGACAACTTAGGATTTATTCATCGTCCTACAGATATATCCAGTTTTTTCAGCAATCAGGTTTCAGAAACAGATTCTGCTCTAGCTAAATTTCAGTCAATGGAACGTGCCGCAAAATCTTTTACAACAGCGCTTGCAAAAGAAAGCCAGGTAGAAAGTGCTTTTCCTAAAGCATTAAAACTCGGAAGAAAAATTGCGAAAAGAGAACAGCTCTCAGATCAGGACAAAAATGATTCTGTAACCATATACGACAGTATTACAAAAGAACAGTATGAATCTTTATGGGATAATCTCATGTTCCAAACTGTAATGCAAAGCGATTTTTATGTGAAAGAAGCGATAATTCATGTACTAAAAGCGATACATTTAGGGTATGTTCGTCAATTATCACCAACTGAAGAGCTTAAAAAAATTAATGGTGAAGATTTAATGGCAAAAGCATTAGATGCAAAAATAGTTCTTCCATTAAGGTTTTTTGGTGACGGAACCGATAATTCAGGTTCAACTTTAATAACCAACAAACCTTTTACAGTGGGAAGATCTACAGTGGCTTCTGACGATGCCATTAATGCACAACAACTTCCTGTAGCAATTCAGGAACAGCTGAAAACAGAAGGAGAAAAAATCTCAGAATTATCTGGTATCAGCTTAGAAAAACAAGCATTAGAAAAACTTAAAGCAGAATTAGAAAAAACGCAAAAAGCTTATTATAAGATTAAAAACAAAGCTTACGATGCTGCTTATAAAGAGTATTTAGGTAAATATCAATCTGAAATTGACGAATATAACAGAAAGCTAGACGAAATCGAAGCTAAAATCACCGAAGAAACCTCTGAAGAAGAAATTCGTGCCTGGTATGCAGAATTGGGTGAATTAAACGTTCCGCCATTTACTTTCGAATACAAGAATGAATTGAATTTTGAGGATTTTAAAGCTAAACTTTCATTAGAATCTTTAAAACTATTCGTTTCTATTTTTACAGATGCAAACGATAAAGAGTTAGATTTCTCATCAATCAATGTAATTTCAGACAGGGAATTGCAGCTAGGTGAAGTAATCGTTTCAATGAACGACGAAATTGATACTTATGCAGAAGCTTTTGAAGAATTAAACGAAAGACTAAGTATTCAAACCCAGTTTTTATTTGAAAGAACTTCTCTTAATGAAAGAGTTTATGCCAATCTAGGCGGCGTATTGATTCCTGTAAATAATTCTGCAAATACATTATCTAATATAATTCCAAGAACGTATTATTTAAAAGCAAATCAGCAGTCAGGTAGCAATTCTTATGTTACATTCTATTATCAGGCAGAAAGCAATACGTGGGGAACTGCTTCAGCAAAAATTTATGCTGTTACAGACTTTCATACTTATGAAGAAACTTATTCCAACATCAGTGTTTCAGGTAATAAAGTAACTTTCCCATCTATGTTGATTAATAAGTTCGGTAAAGTCATCAGAACATTAAGAATTAAAATATTTTTCAACAACGGTGAAGAAGCTAATTTGGAGTTTTCTGGTTTTGCGATGGATGAGCCTTATACAGGAGTTTTATATACCGAAAGAGTAAAACAAGATATTGAAAACCCTTCCGAACCGGGAACAACTCCTAAACCGGGAACTTTTTTACCTAAAAATTTTGGTATTAAAAGATTAGGTATTGCCGATTATTTAAAAGTTGTACAAAGTACTCATGCCTATGTTCCTGGTGAGGTAACTCATATTGAGAATGTCATGGCAAAAGAGTTTAAGCAAAAATCTACAAGAAGATTAAGAAGAAGTGAAATACAGACTACAACTTCTAAATCTACAGAAAGAGAAAGCTTAAGTGATACAACAACTACGTCTAGAAATGATTTACAATCTGAAGTTGCCAATGTTATTCAACAGGAAACCAACGCACAAGCCTATTTTAGATATGGAGGCGGTGCAAAATCATTTGAAGTAGGAGGAAACTTTGCCACTCATAATTCTAAAGAAAACAGTACAAGACAAGCAATTGCAAAATCTCAGGAAATTACCGAAAAAGCAACAGAAAGAATTCTTACCAAAGTAGCTGAAGAAAGAATTGAAAAAATCATCGAAGAATTTGAAGAAAATAATGCACATGGTTTTGATAACAGAAATGGAGATAAACACGTAGTTGGAGTTTACAGATGGGTAGACAAGAAAATGAAAAACCAGATCTACAACTATGGGAAACGTACCATGTTTGAATTCATGATTCCCGAGCCAGCAAAACTTCACAGATTAGCTACCGTTTTTACAAAAACAACAACTACCTTGACTGAACCTGTTGATCCGAGAAAAGCTCCTGAACCTAAAACAATGGCTAATTCAAAATCAGCGACGAAAGATTTATTGTCTTACTGGGCAGATATATATGGGGTAAAACTAACAGAAATTAAAGAGAAAGATCAGCATATCGAAAACATTCATGATGAATTTCATGATGATGGAAACCTAAGTGTACAACAGAAAAATTTCACCGTACCTGCTAATTATGTCTGTAAATCTGTAGAGGTTTCTTATTCTGCAACAAAATCAAAAAGCAGCAGAAGACTAGAAGTTACAGGAGATTTCACAAATGGCATTGGTTTCTTTAAGACTCAGCCAACCGAAACATTCTTCTTAGGAGGATTTAATCTTTCAGGAAACTGGGTATTTAAAAACTCCGGATACAATATTGGTATTATAGATATTTCCTTAAAACTAAACTTAGAAATTAAACCTGAGTTATTCGAAGCTTGGAAACAGGAAAATTTCGACGCGATTATTCAAGCTTACGAAGCTGCATATGCCGATTTTTTAGAAAAACAAAAAGAAGCAGAAGAAAAAGCCAAAGCAGAAGAGGAAGAGCAAAAGAGCAAAGTTCAGGTTTCTAATTTTTATCGTGAAATGGAAAGAGTCATTATCAAGCACAACTGTATTGCCTTTTTACTTCAAGATTATCTTAACAACAATACACTTGGCAGCCGAGACCTTACCAACAAAGCTCAGTCAATGAAAGAATTCAGTATTATTCTTGACGAAAATCTTGATCAGTATGCTGCTTTAGCAAAATTCTTGGAACAGGCATTTGAATGGACGATTATGGACTACACTTTCTATCCATATTACTGGGCAAGTCGCGATGAATGGCAAACGATGTATCTATCTGAAAGTACAGATCCTTTATTCCGAAATTTCTTACAATCAGGTATGGCAAGAGTAATTGTAACAGTAAATCCAGGATTTGAAGATGCTGTACAATTCTTTATGACAACAGGAAGAATCTGGAATGGCGGTGAAGTTCCTGTCATCGGAGACCCAATGTATATGAGTATTGTTGATGAAATGCGTGAGCCTTTAGGTTTAAAACAAGGAAAAGCATGGATTACAACGCTTCCAACTTCTCTGAACATTTTGCAGGAAGATTCTGTAGGATTAAAAACCCTTACAGCATTGCCATTTACTCAGGAAAACCCTGATGAGTTTGAAGTTCCTTCTGATGTTGTTACGGAAACTGAGTTCTCAATTGTAAATTCTCAACTGAACTCCGGAAGTGACAAATTTGTCGACAATATGGAATTAAATAACGGGTTCCTTCAATTGACCACAGACGATAGTCCTAAAGAAATTATTGCTCAGATTCCTTTATCTGACTTAAAACAAGCACTTCAATAATTCTGTTGAATCATGCCTAATGAGGCAGAGTTTAGTACTCTGCCTTTTTTATTAATCTTTAAAATTATTAAAAATGAATTTTCAAGAATATTTAAATGAAATTGATGATTTTGACAAAATAAGCAGAGGGATTTGGGCAGAAATGAAAGGTGAGGAAATTATTTCTAATTCTATAGAGCCATTCTTCACAAATTTATGGGTTGATGAAGAAAAGCTTTTCAGATTATTAACATCATCTCAGGATTTCAACACCTACATCTTTGATGCACAAAAAGATTTCATCGATTCTTCATCGGGAAAAGAAGAAATAAATCTAAAAGAAATCCCTCCCCCAAAAATTGACAATGTTAGGGTGAAAGAAAAAATGATTGAAACATTGATCATCCGAGAACCTGAATTAAAGGATTTAAAACTTCAAAATATATTTTTCGATCGTATTGAAGGAAAAGTATGGGTAAATACAAGTAAAGGTTACATTAACCCTCAAAAATTCACTCATAATACATACTTGGGAATTAGAGAGAAGAAAATTGAGTTGACTATTAATATTCCATATCGTAATTACAACAGAGAACCAACTAAAACAATAATAAATGAAGTTGAAGCAACTATTAATTCTTCCAACATCGCTGATGCAATAAAAATAAAACTAAGTGATGCCGATGATTACGTTGAGGCTATTTCATATCTTTTTCCACATCATAAAGATATTGCGCAAGTAGCTCTGGTTTCTCATTTTGAAGAGGCCGGTAAAAATCTTACTTCTATAGAAGACTTATTATTTTTTTACAATCAGCTTCCTGCATTTGCCTTATATGGGGCAACCTATAAAGAAATATCAAAAAAACTTTCAGATGATTTACTATGGGATCATTTTATAAAGTTTTTAAATTTCGATTCTCAATTACTTCGTGATGTAAATACAATCGGTAAAATTGCCGCATTAGCAGCAGAACCTTTTAGAGATAAAAGCCGATACGCCATTCGTATTCTTACAGCAATTTCAGGAGAATTTGTCTATAATAAAATTAAAAATGACCCCAAATTAATCCTTCACATTTACCATTCATTAGATGGGCAAAGTGTTTATATGGGGAAAGGTGTTATTTCTGAAACCAATCAGATTGCTCATGGGCAAATGATTGACAATAGAGAACTTTTTGTGGTTTTTGTAACCGCCTTTATGCAGGCTCAGCATGCAATGGATGATGCTCATCAACCAGAACAAAAAGGATGTCTCTTTGCATTCGGAATCAGTAAAGATTCTGACACCATAGAAAGACATTGTGAGCTCACAGGAGAGTTTATGGATGGAAATCCCAAAAATATGGTTAAACTGATTAATACAGTTAAAACCTGGAATTTAAAAAACAAAGAATTTGAACACGAAAGCGAAATAGAGAACGGAGAATTCAGACCATTAGATATGCTTCATCTGAAAGTGTATGCAAGAGTAAAAAATAAAAATGAATTTGAGAATTTGGAAATCGACACTGAGGTTCCTGCTTTGTTTTTATATCATGTCGCACAACAGAAAGCATTGGAAGATTATTTACGCATGTTGCGTATAACAGCAGATATAATTATAATTTGTGCTAGTCTTTACACCATCGTATCTGGAGTATCAGGATTACCATTATATGCTGCTTTTGCCGACCTAACATTTGCGATTTCAGATGCTTATATAGAGAAAAACCTGAGAGACAAATTAAAAATGACCCCCGAAGGCACAAAAATTATTGATGCATGGGATAATATTTATATAGTATCGGGCGCAACAAGTTTTACAATAACAGCAATGGCGGGTATGCTTCCTAAAGCACAAAAAGCACTTGATGTAACTGTAGAAGTATTGTACAAATCCAGATTTCCTACACAACAGAAAAGTATTACGAAATTAATTGAAAATACATTATATTCGTTTCCTTTAAGGGATTATTCCAAAGTAGGTATAAAAGTTCTTTTAAAAGATGGCATCAAAAATGTTACAAAACATTCTTCTGATTTTGAGAAACTGAATGTACTTTTTGTAGAGAATGCAGATAAAGAAATAGCTGTACTTTATAAGGGTAAAAAATTCTTTCATGCAAATTCAGCTAGTAGGACGGGTAAATTTTTAGATTATCTTTACAAAAAAGCTGGAGGTAATATTGCAAAGCTGGAAGATGAGATGAGCCGTCTTGTTGGGATGGCTGAAAACATAATAATCTCTGACAAAATTGTATCGGTAGAAAAGTTTGAAGCAGGATGGAAAGCTCTTCAAGAAGCCATAAAAGAAGGTAAAATTACGGCTGAAAATGCGATAGATTTCTTTGATGAAGCAAGAATTTATTTTAATCATAAAATAATAGTTGATTCTCAGGGTAATAAAATAGTGGTGCAAATAGCAAGTCATAACTGTGTTGAAGTTGTAAAGGTTGTAGACGAATTTTTCAAAACTGGAAAAATTAGTAATGCTGCATTTTCTACATCTCAAGATTGGACAGATATTAGTATTTGGTTTCAAAATAAATATAATCTTCCAGATGGTCTCAAGTATATAGATAATGTTGGAGTTCTACATACAAGAATGGCTGATAATGAAACCGGCATTCTTGTAGGCTTTAGAGGAGGACTGGAGGACGGCCATATAATCAATGTAATAAAAAGGAAAGGTAGTAGATTTGCAGACTTTGAAGATTGTCAGACAATAATTAATTTTATGAATTTAAAAAAACATCCCAAAGGCCCTTATATTGAATTTAAATATATGAAAACTAATTAAATATCAGAATATGTTAACAGAACAAGAAGTAATAGCAATTGCCAAAAACTATGTATCAGAAAGAAGTCAACAAAGTGGATATGATCTTGTTATCTTGGATAATGCAGAAATTAAAAAGCCTTACGGAATTATATTTCGTTATAATACTGAAAAATTTAATCAAACAAGGAATTTTAATGATAAGAAAATGCTTGGTAATAACCCATTTTTGGTAGAAAATAAAACAGGCAAAATTGTAGTATTTGGTTCTTCAAGAGAATTAGAATATTATATCCAAGAATATGAAGCAGGAAGATTTACAAACAATTCAGGATTTAATAGTAGTCTTCAATAGCCCCAGTTATATAAAACCAAGAAACTTTGTACATGAACTTACAGAATCCGTCTCATTTGTGAGACGGATTTCTTATAAAAATCTTTATTTAAAAATTAAAAAAAAACATAAAATTCTTCTACTTTTGAGAAATTAAATGTGCTTTTTGTCGAGAATGCCCCCGCTGCCCCACGATTCCATCGTGTGGCTTTTTATTTTAAATTCTAACTACTCAGATTGTATTATTTTTACCTTTATAAAAACATAAAGATGATCAGAAATTACAAATTTCATAATCCTGAAGGTTTATACTTCATAAGTTTTGCTGTCGTTGGTTGACTTCATATATTTATCCGAAATGAATACAAAGAAATTCTTTCAGAAAGTTTAAGGTTTGCAAACAATAAAGGAATAAAAATTATATAATCAACACAAAAATTTATAATTTATAGAAATATAATTACAAAAAAACACCTGTCATTTTGACAAAAGAAAAAACACAAGAAATTTTTTATCAAAGATAAAGAGTACAGCGAGTGTACAGGAAGTGTACAGCGATAACATCATGACAAAATGACAAATTATGAAATTTTAGCTTTAAAATTTTCAAGAAAAAATAAAACACGACACCGTTTGTCGCATTTACCGCATATATTTGTTTTAGAAAACAATCCGAAATGAAAAAAGATTTTTACCTTACCAGATATGCCTTGATCATTAAGAAATTAGAGAGCGCTCCGTCCACATATTCGCAGATAGAAGATTATCTCCTTAATTCTTTTGAGTTTCAGGATGCGGGAATTAAAAGCTACTCTATTCGTACTTTACAAAGGGATATTCGTGAGATTTCAGATCTTTTCAATCTTTCTATTCACAACAAAAAGAAAGGAGACAATCGATATTATATTGAAAGTCGCCCAATGATGGAAGTCGATGAGTACAACCAAAAATTACTAGAATCTTTTCAGGTAAGCAATGCCTTAAACAATCATCCAGACTTTGCCAATTTCATCTTTTTTGAAAGCCGAAAACCAACCGGAGTTGAGCATTTTTATGATCTTTTCTTTGCGATCAGAAACAAAAGAATTGTATTGTTTGAACACTACAATTACAAAAATAAACTGATGACTTCCCGAAAAGTTCATCCTTTAGCATTGAAAGAATCTAAAGACCGATGGTATCTCATTGCGATTGACACCAAAGACAAAGCGTTGAAATCTTTCGGTTTAGACAGGATTAATTATCTGGATGTCTCGCCACAAAAATTCAGAGAAAAATATAAGTACAACTTTAGAGAACATTTCAAAAATGCTTTTGGAGTGATGAATTTAACTGAACAAAATCCTCAAAAAATTGTAATGAAATGCAGCCGGCATCAGGGCGAATACATCAGAAGTTTTCCTTTGCATCTGTCTCAGAAAGAGACCAAAGAAACTCAGCACGATATTTATTTTGAGTTTTTCCTCCACCCTACTTACGATTTTATGCAGGAAATTTTATCGTTCGGAAAGGAAGTAAGAGTTTTAGAACCTATAAATCTAGTTGAAGACATCAAAAAACATTTGCAGGAATCATTAAACAGTTATTTGAAAGAATAGAATTTTGCATCTTTTTGATTATATTTACATAAATAATCATGTATTGAAGGCTTTATATCTATTTTTCATACTCATCTCAACATTTTGTTTTTCTCAGCAAACAGAAGAATTCAAGATGGTGAAAAATTATTATAACCAGCACAGAACAATGCTGAATACTGAGTTCAAAAAAAAGTTTGATACCGAAAAAAATCCTTTATATAAAGCTGCCGTTAAAAATGACTTCCTTTTTTTTATGAAAAAGATGGACAGCATTGAAAACGTTGCCCTGATTGCAGCCTTACTTAAAGTAAAAAATCTTGAAGATTTAAAAAAAATCAATTCTAAAACAGTTCTGTCTCCACAACAGGATTTTCCAAAATCAATTGAAAAAACAGCAGATTATCCCGGCGGAATGAATGCCTTGCGAAAAGAAGTAGCACAGCTTTTTTATGGAGACGGTGTATTTTCTGAAAAAGGAAACATCAAAACCAACGTCGCATTTATTGTTGAAAAAGACGGAACCATTAGCGATGTAAAAGCTGAAGGTGATAACTTTACGTTCAATCGACAGGCAGAAATTGCCGTATACTCTGTTTCTGAAAAGTTTTCTCCTGCTTACACTAACGGAAACCCTGTAAGATACCGTTTCAGACTGCCTTTGGTGCTGAATTTTGACTAACTAAAGACAATCATACAATTAGCTAAATTGGCTTTTACTCGATGGTAACTGTTATATTAATTATAGATTGTAGATTCTAAATTTCCCAGGAAATATTATATTGAAAAGCTTAGTTTTGCACTAAGCTTTTATTTTTATGTTTACAGACGAATATTTTATGAGAATGGCTTTTCAGGAGGCTGAGCTTGCATTAGAAAAAGATGAGGTTCCTATCGGATGCGTGATCGTTGCTAACAATCGTGTGATTGCAAGAGCTCATAACCTTACTGAAACGTTAAACGATGTTACAGCACATGCCGAAATGCAGGCAATCACTTCAGCAGCCAATTTTTTAGGCGGAAAATATTTGATCAACTGTACACTGTATGTAACTTTAGAACCTTGCGTAATGTGCGCCGGAGCGCTTTCCTGGTCGCAAATTTCAAAAGTAGTTATTGGCGCAAGAGATGAGCAACGCGGTTTTATCAATAAAAGCCTAAGCCTTCATCCCAAAACAGAGATCGTTTCAGGAATTATGGAAAACGAATGTTCTACAATTGTGAAAGAGTTTTTTAAGGCTAAAAGATAAGGTTGAGGCTAAGGATAAGGTTTACAAGAATCTCATCAACCTTAGCCTCAACCTCACTTATAAATCTTTGCCAAGGAAATAAAGTCCTTTCAAGGTATGAAGCCGATCTGCAATATGAATTTTCTCTGTTAAAGGTTTATAAACATGGGAAACTCCACCAGTTGCGATTACAAAACACTCATCATTCACTTCATTGTTTATTCTGTCAATAAAACCTTCTACCATTCCAAGAAAACCGTAAACCATTCCGCTTTGCATACAGGTAACGGTGTCTAAACCTAAAACAGATTTTGGCTTTACCAATTCAATTTCCGGAAGCTGAGCAGTCTGGCTGATGAGAGAATTCAAAGAAGTAATAATTCCGGGAGCGATAATTACGCCTAAAGTTTCTCCATCTTCAGCAACGCAACTTGCGGTAAGTGCAGTCCCAAAATCTAAAACAATCTTCTTTCTTCCGGGATACATATTGTGTGCTGCAACAAGATTTGCATAGATATCTGTTCCCATTTGTTTAGATTTCGCAACCACTTCTGAAGGAGTCGTTCTATCAACCATTACAGGAGCAATCCCGTGAATTTTTCTGATCGCAGAAGTTATTTCTCTCGTTAATTGTGGCACTACAGAACCTATAATTACTTTCTTAATATCTTTAGGATCAATTTTATAGGTTTGATATAAGATCAACATTTGACCATGCAGTTCGTCTGCGGTGCGGTAAGGTTTCGTATTGATTATCCATGAAATATCACAGTTGTCGTCATCAAAAAGACCAAATCTGATATTGCTGTTTCCAACATTGATTACGATAGAATTCATTGACATATTTTTGAGCCGGAAACTCATCAGACTTTTTTAGCGAAAGATGAACAACCCTATTAATTTTTCAGAGGTAAAAATAGCACTTTTCTTTAAAAATATGCTTTCAAAATCAATGAAAATGGTCTATACTTGTAATGGCTTTATTTTAAATCAAACACTTATGCGAAATATTTTTGTATTCATTCTTATGATTCAGGCTTTAGCTGTAATGGCTCAGAAAAACATAAAAATGTACCCTGAAAGAAACGGTGACTCTATTATTTACTATGCAGACAATCATGAGATCTATCCCGTCTCTCTGGTTTTTAAAGGTCAGCCTGAAGTAAATAATATGAAAAAGCCTGAACTTTTTAAAACAACACAGGTGATTCCGGCAAAAACTACAAAAATGAGAGTAACTTATTTTGTAGTGAATGATAAACAAAAAGGCTGGGGTGTAAAGAAGATGCCCGGTTATCTTTCTTATATCGGAGATATTACTATAAAAAACTATGACATCAATTATGCTTACAACTTACCATTTGGAAAAGGAAAAGCAATCTGGATTCATCAGGGTTACAACGGAACATTTTCGCATCAAAACGAAAATTCTTTAGATTTTATAATGCCGGAAGGAACAGAAATTTTTGCAGCAAGAGATGGTTTAATTATCGATGTCGTACAAAATAATAATCAGGGTTGCCCAACCAGAAATTGCGCTCCTTACGGAAATTACATTTCAATTTTGCATCCGGACGGTACAATTGCACAGTATTATCACTTACAGCAAAATGGAGCGCAGGTGAAAATTGGTGATACTGTAACGAAAGGGCAACTCATCGCACTAAGCGGAAATACAGGATGGAGCAGCGGTCCGCATTTACATTTCGTCACATATTTACCAAGTGCAACAGGTGACAAAAACAGAATTACCGTAAAAACACTTTTCAAAACCGGATACGGGGATAAAGTTGAATATTTGGAAGAACGTAAATCGTATGCGAGAGCGTATTAGATGTTGTTTTTACGTAAACAGGCTTGTTTAGATCTAAATACATTTTACTTTTGGTTAAAACAATACTGTTTGTAATCAAATCTGTTTTACATTATTTCAAAACAACCTTGTTTGTTCTAAAATGCAATTGCATTTGGATTAAAACAATCCTGTTTGTAACCAAATAACTTTTACTTTGATTACAAACAATGGTAATTGTACTTAAATACATTTTTTTAAATCGTAATAATGTTGATAGGATTTTATCCTATCCTTTAATAGATCTCCCCTTCGGGACTTTTAAGGAATTGTTAAACAAAAAAGCTTCCAATTACTCAGAAGCTTTGTACTTATTTAAAAGAAAAATTTAGTAATTATCTTCTTCTCCTTTCATTTTTTCAGCGTTTTCAGCCATGATTACAGCATCGATCATTTCAGATATATCACCATTCATATAGGCATCAAGATTGTACATAGATTTACCGATTCTGTGATCTGTAACTCTTCCTTGAGGATAGTTGTAGGTTTTGATTTTTGCAGAACGGTCACCGGTAGAAACCATAGATTTACGCTGTGCAGCAATATCTCCCACAGATTTCTGAACTTCTATATCGTATAATTTGGTACGAAGCATTTCCATCGCCAGCTCACGGTTTGCCAACTGAGAACGAGCTTGCTGACAAACAACAACCATTCCTGATGGTTTGTGCGTCAACTGCACCTTTGTTTCAACCTTGTTTACGTTTTGTCCACCCGCTCCACCAGAACGTGATGTCTGCATCTCGATATCTGCAGGATTCAATTCAAAATCTATTTCTTCCGCTTCCGGTAAAACGGCAACGGTAATAGCAGAAGTATGTACTCTACCCTGAGATTCTGTTTCAGGAACTCTTTGTACACGGTGTACGCCAGATTCAAATTTCATGATTCCATAAACACCGTCTCCTTCAATTTTCAGAATTAATTCTTTGTATCCTTTTGCAGCCTCGCTAGAATCTGTGATTTCATGCTTCCAGCCTTTGGTCTTAAAATACATGCTATAAGCCCTGTAGACATCTTCTACGAAAATCGCAGCTTCATCGCCACCGGTTCCGGCACGAAGTTCTACAATAACGTTTTTATCGTCTGCGGGATCTTTAGGAATCAAAAGAACTTTAAGCTCATCTTCCAAACCAGGGATTTTTTCTAAAGCTTCATTCTTTTCAACTTTTGCCAATTCTACAAAATCTTTATCTGAACCATCTGCAATGATTTCGTCAGACTCCGCAATAGTATCTAAAGCTCCTTTATATTGATCGTAAACTCTTACAATTTTCCCCAAATCACTATATTCTTTGTTTAAAGAAGAATATCTTTTCTGGTCTGAAATGACATCAGGTTGAATAATAAGATCAGCAACCTCATTATATCTCTGCTTTATCGCTTCTAATTTTGGAATTAATGATTTAGACATATTAAAAATTTAGTTTGCAAAGATACGGAATTGACAACGAAGAACAAAAGCCCATTTTCATGAGCTTTGATTTTTAATTTTATATTCCTAATGGAGAGCTAGTTTTCGCTTTCAAATTAGTTTTTCCCTCTGTTATCCTTGATTTCCTGAATCTTATTCTCGAAATATTCTTTTTTATTTGGATGTTTCTTTGCCAATACCAGAAATGCATTGATCGCTTTAGTATACAATTTCTGCTCAATGTAAAGATTGGCTAAAGTCTCGGTCATCAAATGAGAAATATCGTCTGTTTTTTCTTTCACAACGAAATTCACCTCATCTTTTAACTGACTTATTTTAGGATTTTTTTCTATAAAAGATTCGATTACTTTATTCTTGATCTCAACTTTTGCCTTGTCAACTTCTTCGGTTCTTTCGATCTTTAACCAGCTCTGCCAGGTATTGATAAAACCAGGAACATTACTGTCTAAAAGAGTTTGATTTTCCTGTTTTAAAGGCATTTCTTGCGCCTCTTCTTTTGGCTGATTTTCTTTCTCTTCTTTTTTTATGGGTAAACTTGAAATGTTTGTTCCAAAGAATGAAAAATTCATCACAGGAGCTTCTACTTTTTCAGTAGAATTCGTAATTTCAGGTTCTTTATTTTCAACTTCGTCAATTGTTTCCTCCTGAATATTTTCTGCAACAGTTTCCTGATTTTGTTCTTCTGAAATCGGTTCTTCAGAGATTTCTTTTACTTTTTCAGGTTTTTCATCCTTTTCAGAGCTAAGTTCTATTTTTTTGCTGAATGAATCTGGAACGTGAGATTCAATACTCATTGGTTTCCAGCCAGAATTCTCTTCTTTTACTTCTTCCAAAACAGGAGTTTCATTTTTCTCCTTTGAATCTTCTTCCTGAATTTCCTGATCGGTTTCTATTTTTTCCTCAGCTTGCGGTTCTTTTTCATTTGAAACAACAAAATCCTGAGTTTCAGCAAAACTGATTTCTCCTCCGGTTTCTTCTTCCGGCTCTTTGGCTTTTGTTTCAGCGTCTTTTTTATGAGCTTTCATCCTTTTTTCAACCTCTTCAATTAGACGACGCATTTCGTCTTCATGTTTATTGATGCTGGACTTTTGCGTTTTTGCCGGATTTATTTGTTCAGAAACATTGGCTTCTATTTTAACTTCTGGTAAGAAAGAATCGGTTCCGTGAAAGCTTAATGTAGATTCATCATTTACTTTTTCAGCAACATCTTTAGTCGTAATCTTATCTTCATTGATGATTACTTCAGGATGTAAATTTTCTGTAGCAGATTCTTCTTCGACAATTTCTTTTAAATCTTTGTATTCAGCAGATTCTTCTGTCGGAACTTCTGTTTCAGGTTTAAAAGACTCTATTTCAAGAAAGCTAACCTCAGATTCATCATTAATTTTTTCTTCAGTTTTTTCAGAATCAATTTCATCTTCGTGAATGATTACTTCTGATTTTTCGACTTCAGTAACAGTTTCTTTTTCAGGATTTTCAGTAGGATTTTCATCTCCAACAAATTCTTCTTTTACAATAGCTGTTTCAAGCTCAAAAGCTGCAACTTCAAGAAAACTAACCTCAGATTCGTTATTAATTTTTTCAGAACTTTTTTCAGAATCAAGCTTTTCTTCATGAATGATTTCCTCTGATTTTTTGACTTCTACAACAACTTCTTTTTCAGTATTTTCAGCAGGAAGTTCATCTCTAACAGATTCATCTTTCACAACATCTGCCTGAGGCGTAAATGAGTCAGTTTTCAGAAGATTAGTTTCAGATTTGTCATTGATGCTTTCCGGAGTTTTTTCAGAATCAGTTTTATCTTCATGAATAATCTCATTAGAAACTTCTAAAGAAGGCTTTTCGTCTGATATTTTTTCTTCTTCAGCAACACGTTTAATTGGGAAAGAAGATTTTTGAGTAACAATCACTCCAGATTCCAAAGTAGATTCGAGGTCGATGGTTTCGGAATCTTTTTCTTCAAGATAATTTTCTTCACCTTCAAATAAAATCCTGTTACGTTCACCGTTAACGACTACATGTTTAATTTCCGCTTTTGGGCTGATCAAATTTTCAGAAATTGCTTTGTAATCGTGTTTCGGGAAAGTTCTTTTTTCTTTCACCCACCAAAAAGGCTCTTTGGTATTCTGAGCTTTATTTTTTTCAGCGGCATCCTCAAAAACTTGAGGCTTTTTTTCTACCGTTTCAATTTTTGTCTGCTGAATTTTTCCGTTAATCAGATGATAAAGAATTTTTTTATCGGTGGTATAAGCTGCAGTAGTCGACAACTCTTTCTGGTAATTTTCTTTATCAAAAAGATGAATGCCGTACAAATGCAAAGCCCGGATGTTTTGAATATAAGGGAAAGAATTAATTTCTTCTTTCAAAAGATGCAGATCTTCTGACTGTATATTTTTTGGATTTTTTAATAATTCTAAAACTCTAGCATTCATCATATTACCAGTTCGCTACAATGTCGTTAAATATTTTATTGATAATTCTATCCGTAACAAGCTTTACCTGAGAGGCTTCGATATCACTTTGAGAAAGATTGCTGTTAAATACCGCTTCATCAGAAAAAGTTTTCTCAAAACTCACATCAGGATGCAGTTTGTTTTCGTAACGAACCTTCACTGTGATCGTCAGCTTATTCTGAGATTCCTGAATCGTTCCACCAGCGGTTGTCTGCTGCGTTGTAGAACTGATCGTAGTTGGAGAAATTGAATAATCTGTAATTTCACCTTCAATCAAAATATCAGGATTCTGTTTCGTTCCTTTCAAAGTGGTACGCTGCAAAAATCTGTTTTGTATATCCGTAGAAAACTGTTGCGATAAAGTAGGATTTACTAACGCCGCATTATTTGGAAACTCGTTGATCTGCACAGTTTTTTCGTCTGTAAGAGACGAACCCGTAAAGGAATAACATGAGTTTAAAAATCCTACAGATATGATTAAAAGGAAAAGATTTTTCAGCTGATTCATTTTAAATAATTTTAATCTTAATATTTTTCTGTGATACCGATTTCGGTAATTTCATCGTATTCAATTTGTTGAATAGCATCTTCAAATGCAAAGTAGTTTGCAGTATACATAAATGGTAGTGTAAGGAAAAGCCCAATTCCACAAGCTAAAATCCCAATCTGTGATAAAATTCCAATTACAAATGAAAATAGGAAAATATTGACAAGGTTTCCTTTCGTCATCACTTTAGAAATATTCCATGCTGCTTTGATATCTGTCATTCCTTTGAAACTGATTAATGCACAAATATAAAATCCTTTTAACGAAAAGTATAGAAGCGCTACCAACATACAAATTCCAAAAATTATCAAAAATAAAATTGAAATAACGGAAGGTTCTCCACCATTTTCAGAAGAAATACCAATCATAAAAAGAATAACAGTAATCGGAATGTAAAGAATCATTACACCACCAATAATAATTAATTGGAGAATAAAATAAGGCATAAAATCTTTGAAATCAAAAATCTCACCTGCACTTGCCTGCTGATTTTTAGTTAATTTCCTAAGATATTTATAGTAATTACCTACTGCCAAAAGTCCGCAAAACGGGATAATAGACATTAAGAAAGTGACCAAAAAGCCTACGAAAACTCCTCCAAAGTCTTTCTTTAAAAGTTCAAAGCCTTTGTTGATGTACTCGCCAAATTTAAAATTGATCGGTTTAGGTGTTAAATTTACATTCATAATTAAGTGTTTTTTATTCTTCTAAGTTATATTGTTTTATTTTCCTGTATAAAGTTCTCTGCGAAATCCCCAATTCATCTGCCGCTCTGTTTCTTCTTCCGTTGTGCTTTTCTAAAGCTTTCACAATTAAATCTTTCTCATTATTCTGAAGAGACAACGATTCCGGTCTGTTTTCTTCTACCTCAATATCTTCAAAATCTTCATAAGTATCGTCAGAATTTGAGATAATTGTCGGATTCTGAACATTCTGATTACTGCTATTATTGTTTTCAAAATACAGCAACGAGTTGGCATTTGCAGACTGCTGAGGTTCAGGAGTATAAATCCTGCTTATCAAATTTTTCTCCTGATTACTGAGATCTGCAGTTCCCCTATTTTTAATGAGTTCCGAAGTTAAGGATTTTAAATCATTAATATCATTTCGCATATCGAAGAGAATTTTGTACATAATTTCTCTTTCATTGCCAAAATCGGTCTGCTTTTGTCCGCTCGGCTGATTGACAACCATTGGCAAATGAGCATCCATCGGAATATATTCTGTAAGTTTTGCAACGGAAACATTTCGCTCACGCTCTACAACCGTCATTTGCTCAACTAAATTTCTCAGCTGACGCACATTTCCAGGGAAAGTATAATTTTCGATGTAATGAATGGCACTTGGTTCCAGCTCCACTTCAGGCATTCTGTATTTTTCGGCAAAATCGATTGCAAATTTTCTAAAAAGAAGATGAATATCGCCTTTTCTTTCTCTTAAAGCAGGCATATCAATTTGCACCGTATTCAAACGATAAAACAAATCTTCACGGAATCTTCCATCATGAATTGCTTTCATCATATTGACATTGGTTGCGGCAACGATTCTTACATTGGTTTTCTGAACCTGCGAAGAACCTACTTTCATAAATTCACCACTTTCCAGAACTCTCAACAAACGAACCTGTGTTTGTAAAGGCAATTCACCTACCTCATCCAGAAAAATAGTTCCGCCATCGGCAACCTCAAAATAACCTTTTCTGGTGGCAGTTGCTCCTGTAAAAGCTCCTTTTTCGTGCCCAAAAAGTTCGGAATCAATCGTTCCTTCAGGGATTGCGCCACAGTTGACAACGATATATGGTTGATGTTTTCTTTTAGATTCTGAATGAATGATTTTTGGGATAAATTCTTTTCCTACACCACTTTCCCCGACTACCAAAACGGAAATATCGGTGGGTGCTACTTGAATAGATTTTTCTAAAGCTCGGTTTAAAGCCGGAAAATTTCCGATGATACCGAAGCGGTTTTTTATATTTTGAAGTTCGTTACTCATGAGTAAAATTTAGATTTGTTGATTAGATTTTGTCCACTTTATCACAGTAGATTCTTAATTAGCTGAAATGATTTGTTTAAATTTTAAACAGCTGTATCTAAATAATCTTTATTTCTAATCTTTGAAACTTTACTTTTAAAATATAAGACTTCAGCAAAGACATTTTCTTTACTTTCTTTTAAAAAATTGATTAAAATCTGACAATGTTTTTCCTTTTCAGAAAAAGCTGTGTCCGTTTTATGATGAGAATACTTTTGATTTTTTTTAGAGAAAAGATTTCCTAAAAGATCTGCTGCGTTTTGTTTGTCGCTTATTGCGAACTTGCGTCTAGATTTTTCGTTTAAAAATATCTTTTCTAATGCATGGCTGTCTTTAGAATTTAAAAACTGATTGTAAATTTCATACAGCTGTTTGCAGTCTTCACTTCTGAGATTCCCACTGCTGATTTGTGCCGAAATATTACTGCAGATAATTACCAACAATACACTGAGGCAATACTTATGAAATTTTTCCATTGTCTGAGTTTAAAATGTTAATAAAATCTTCTTTACTTGGCAAAATGGTAAGATATTTACTCGCAAAAACGTGCTCATTATCTTCTGGTAACGTATATTTTACTAGTGCTTCGCTCTTATCCTGACAGAGAATAATTCCAATAGTTTTATTTTCGTCGTTCAATTTAACTTCTCGATCATAAAAGTTAACATACATCTGCATTTGCCCAAGATCCTGATGTTTTAATTCGCCTATTTTTAAATCAATTAAAACAAAACATTTTAAAATCCTGTTGTAAAAAACCAAATCGATCTTAAAATGTTTTTCATCAAAAGTTATTCTTTTTTGTCTTGCTACAAAAGTAAAACCAGTTCCTAGTTCTAATAGAAAATGTTCTAATTTATCTATTAATTCGGTTTCCAACTCGTTTTCAGAATAATTTGGCTTTTCAGATAATCCAAGAAATTCCAAAACATAGGGATCTTTTATAAGATCTTTTGGTTTTTCTACAGTTTGTCCCTTTTCAGAAAGCTGAATAATTTCTTCTTTATTTTTACTTAAAGACAATCTTGCATATAATGCTGAGTCATATTGTCTTTGTAATTCTCTTAAGCTCCAGTTGTTTTTAAAGCTTTCGATTTCGTAAAATTTTCTTTCGTTGATATCTTTAATACGCATTAGTTTCAAATAATGCGACCATGAAAGATTGAACTTAGTGGCAGGAAACTGTTCTTTTGATATGTTTTCTTTGTTAACATTTTGAAATTCGTCAGACAGTGTCTGACCAATTGAAGACTTGACTTCCGCAGAAAGTGTTTGTGGAATTGAATATGACAAATAAAATTGCCTCATTTGTTTTAAATTCGTTACCGAAAATCCTTTCCCGAATTTCTCCATCAAATGTGTCGATAGGTCTTCAAGCAAAGCCTTACCATATTCTGCGCGATTTTCACCGTTTTGTTCGTCTTCTACAATCATTCTGCCAATCTCAAAATAGGTAATTACCATTGTCTGATTAACAGCCATAACCATTTTCTTTCTTGCATTATCAAGTAATGCAGAAATATTCTGAAAAAGATCATTTGGTTGCAGATTGCTCATTCTTTACTTTAATAAAGTTAAAAAATCTAAAGATTACAAACTTTAAACTATTTCACTGTTTCCCCTAAAAGTGTGCCTTGCGTATTGTTGAATACAAAAACATTCACAATGTCACCCATTTTTTGACCTTCCTGCATATCAAAAACACAAACGGCATTTTGGGAATTCCTGCCTTTCCATTGGTTTTTGTTCTTTTTAGAAATTCCTTCAATTAAAACTTCGTGAACTCTACCAACATAACCTTCCATTCTTTTTCTTGAAAGCTCGCCCTGCAAAGCAATTACTTCTGCGAGACGTCTTTGCTTTACATCTGCCGGGATATCATCTTCCATTTTCTTGTGAGCGGGAGTTCCCGGTCTTTCGGAATAAGAGAACATATAGCCGTAATCGTATTCTACTTCACGCATCAAGCTCATCGTTAATTGATGATCCTCTTCGGTTTCAGAACAAAAACCGATAATCATATCTTGTGAAAATGAAATATCCGGAACGATTTCTTTTCCTTTTTTAATTAAATCTAAATATTCCTGACGCGTATGTTGACGGTTCATCAATTGCAAAATCCTGTCACTTCCACTTTGTACCGGTAAATGAACGTATTTGCAGATATTATCGTGCTTGGCAATCATTTTAAAAACCTCTTCCGTCATTTCGTGAGGATTGGAAGTTGAGAATCTTATTCTCATTTTCGGAACTGCAACCGCAACCATATCTAAAAGCTGAGCAAAATTAACTGCTGTTAATTTTTGCATTTCTGATGCTTTTCCAAAATCTTTTTTAGGACCGCCTCCGTACCAAAGGTAAGAATCAACGTTTTGACCTAATAAAGTAATTTCTTTATAACCGTTTTCCCATAAATTTTTACATTCTTCGATAATTGAATGAGGGTCACGGCTTCTTTCGCGACCTCTGGTAAACGGAACTACACAAAAAGTACACATATTATCACAACCTCTAGTAATGGTCACGAAAGCTGTAACTCCATTTCCGCCTAAACGGACAGGATTAATGTCTGCGTAGGTTTCTTCTTTTGAAAGAATAACATTGATGGCATCTCTACCGTCTTCGGTTTCTTTTAAAAGATTGGGTAAATCTCTGTATGCATCTGGGCCAACCACCAAGTCTACAAGCTGTTCTTCTTCTAAAAATTTGGTCTTAAGCCTTTCAGCCATACAGCCCAAAACACCAACCGTCATGTTTGGTCGTTCTTTTTTTAAGTTTTTGAACTGAGCAAGACGCATTCTCACAGTTTGCTCTGCTTTTTCACGAATCGAACAGGTATTAAGAAGAATTAAATCAGCCTCTTCCACTTTAAGAGTGGTATTGTAACCCTGCTCATTAAGAATTGATGCAACAATTTCAGAATCAGAAAAATTCATCTGACAGCCATAGCTTTCTAAGAATAATTTCTTAGAATTTCCATCTTTTTCTGCAATTGCAAAAGCTTCTCCCTGTTTGGTTTCGTCTATATATTTTTCCTGCACTTTTTCAAAATTTGAGATTTGACATTTAAAATTTAAGGCTCAAAAGCTACAAAAGTTTTAAGTTTAATTTTAATTTCAAATTAAATTAGTTTGCAAAGATACAAAATCTAGTGACAGAATGGCAGAGCTTGATTTTAATAAAAGTTAATTTTTTAAGGCTATCTTTTTAAGCTTAGTGAAGAAAATATTTAATGTAAATCTCTATTTCACAGGCTCAAATGACAAGTTCATTTCTTTTACATTAAAAATCTACTAATTTTCGTCTCCCGTACGATGTTCAGTAAATGACGTTGTAAATTGCACAGGAAAAGCGATACGCTGTTTTATAGGAATATTATAATAAATTGCCGGCATCCAGGTCTTATCTAGCCTTCTCATGGTTCTCATAACATCTACATTGAAAGCTTTACTATCTACAGGCGGATAGATTCTGATATTTGAAATCTTACCTTTTTGATTGATATAAAACTCTAAATTGATAACACCCTGTATTTGATAATCTCTGAAAAGAGTTCTAAAATTAGCATTAAACTCTCTTTGAAATTCTTTAAAACCAGTAGGATATTTTGCATATTTTATAAAACTTCGCCCATCATATCCGGGTTTATAATCAGCCATAAGATCCGGCGGATAGATAATAAATTCTGTGATAGCGCCAAACTGCATTCCTTTTACTTCTGCAGGTTTCCACTTTTCAAGATTTTTTATGATTTCCATAGACAAATCGTAAGCACACTTATTTTTTGAAATATTTTCGGGATCGCTATCCTGAATAAGTTTAATTACTTTCTCTTTGGTAACGATAATCCTCGGTTGATAAATTTGATTTTTATCACATTCTTTCGCATTAGCTTTCACAAGATAATCGTGTGCTTCTTTGTAAAAACCGGCCAGTCCGCCTTCATAAAAATCTTGTTTTTTCGGATACTCGTCCAGAATTTGAGCTTTAAAAAACAGTGTGCTTAAAAGAAATAGAAAAACATAAAATTTATATTTCATCATGAAAAATTTAATAAGAAAACCATTGCAAAAATACAATGGCGAAAATAATGATTTAATTCATTTAGTGGTGTATTTTAATGATAATTAATCACTAAAATGGTCTCATTAAAAATTAGAAAAAAATATTTTTATCAAATTACATATCGGCAGATAATGATGAGAAGCTCATCTTCAGTTTCATTTCAGATTTTACGGGTTGATCATTACACATTGCGGGTTTCCAGTCTTTTTTTATCCTTCTTACCACATATTGCATGTCATCAAAGAAAACTTCACTGTTCAACACTTTCGGCTCCCCTGTTACATCTACCACTTTACCCATTGCATCAATAGTCAAGGTAAATGTAAAATCACCGGTCAAAGTATAAAAATCTGAATTGAGATACGTGTACATATATTTTCTGAGAATTTCTTTATAAGCCGCAGCTCCACCTTCGAAACTCGCTGCCTGAAAATCGTTGCAACCCTTCACTGCAACTTGCAAAAAAGGTTCTTTAATGTCTATTTTTAAAAGATTTTTATTGTTTTCGACAATAAATGACTCGTCTCTGTCTTCTAGATCCTGTGCCATTGCAAAATTTGCAGCAATGAGTCCGATAAATAATACAAGTGTTTTCATTGGATTTTTTAAAATTAAGCTAAATGAAACCTAGAGTTTGTTTAAATTTCATCAAATTATTTCCCCCTGCCCTAAAGGGAGTAATTTGATGAATTTTCACGACATTTTTCCGCCCTTTAGGATTGGAGTAAAGAAAATGCCTTTAAAATTATTTCCCCGGCCCTAAAAGGGAGTAACTTTAATGAAATCCAAACAGATTCTTATCCTATTTCATTATTAATCTGAACCTTACTTCCTGTTTCCTTAAGCATTAACGAAACAATAATCGCCAAAACAATTCCGCCAATCCAGAATAATATGGAATGCTGAAAATGCAGATCGCCAGAAGTAACTTTCCCCAAACTTTCCCCAAACCAGCTGCTAAATACAGGGCTTAACAATGTGGTGACTCCAAAAGTTATAAAATTAATCGCTCCCGTTGCACTTCCTTTTACATAATCCGGATTGGCTTCTTTAATCACAGAATATGGAATCATCGCCGCTCCGGAACCTAATCCAAAAATAAACATGCTTATTTTTGCAGGATATAAATCGGGCAGGTAAATCAACTGTAATAAGCTAATGATCATCAGAACGGCACCGCCAATCAAAACAGGCTTTCTTCGGCCTATTTTATCGGTAATAAAACCAAGTAAAGGACATCCGAAAACCCAACCAAAAGCAACCATCGCACTCGTAATTGCCGCATCATGAAAAACAAACTGTTTATCTTTCTCGAAAAAAGCAACCGCCCAAGTCATGGCAAATATCGTTGTCGGAGCAAAAAGTAAACCTGAAGTAATTCCGCAAAGCCAGGATTGAGGATTTTTAAAAACGATTTTATATGGTTCTAAATACCCGATATGCTGACTTTGAGTTGCCTCTACATCCTTCGCTTTTTTTTCACTGGGAATAATAAAGAAAAGACCGAAAGCTGTAATAATCGTTGCAATTCCTGACCAAAGCCAAAACGTATCAATATTAACACCCTCTTCTATCCATGGTCCTACTACAAATTGTCCGGCTGTTCCACCCAACATTCCTATACATTGCGTAAAACCAATCGCCGTCGCTAAAGATTTTGACGAAAAACCTTTACTCGCAAGATAAACACATCCAGGAAAAGCAAATGCACATCCCGCGCCCTGCAAAAGTCTTCCCGAAACTCCGGCAACCTGAGTTGAAAGTAAAAACAACAGGCAACCAATTCCCAGAATTAAGGTTCCAACGAAAAGAGATTTTTTTGCACCGAATTTATCTAAAGCAATCCCGGCAATTAAGCTGCATGTAGAATATGTGTAATAATATGTTCCTATCATGCTAATAAGTTTCAGCTCGGTTGTATTAAAATTATCAACCAATTGAGGAATCATTACCGCAGGAGCAGACCGTATTACATAATCTAAAAAGTAAAAAATCAAACCAATTGCCCACGCAATAATGTAGAATTTCTTTAAAGAACCACTCATTACAATAATCCTTTAATATGTTTATAATTGGTTTTAACGGTTTCTAAAGCTTCTTCCATTTTTCCGCCAAGCATCAACTGGGCCATAGACTTTGTCATCCCGATCACCTGATCAAATTCAATTTTTGGAGGAAGCGCCAATGCATTAGGATTTGTGAAAATATTTAATAAATAAGGTCCGTCATGCTGAAGGCAATCATTAATAGCTGTCTCAACTTCTTCTGGTTTATGAACATTTTTCCCGGGGTAACCCATCGCCTGTGCGATCATTCCAAAATCAGGGTTAATCATATCGGTTTCATTATCGGGCATTCCACCAACTTCCATTTCCAGCTTTACCATTCCAAGCGCTCTGTTGTTAAAAACAATCAGTTTTACCGGAAGTTTATATTGAAAAATAGTCGCCATATCTCCTAATAACATCGATAAACCGCCGTCTCCACACATCGCAATCACCTGTCGATCCGGATGAGCCAAAGAAGCACCAATCGACATTGGCATTGCATTCGCCATAGAGCCATGATTGAATGAGCCCAACATTTTACGCTCGCCTGTTCCCGTTATAAATCTCGCACCCCAAACACAACACATTCCTGTATCTACTGTAAAAATCGCATCTTTTTTTGCTAATTTATCTAAAGTATGGGCTACATATTCCGGTTGAATCGCATCTTCTTTTCCGAAATCTTTCACATACGTCAACTGTTGTTCTTTTACTTTTTCATAAAACTCCAACTGTTGATTAAGGAAATGAACATCTGTCTTTTCTTTTAGTAAAGGCAATAATGCTTTTATTGTTTCTTTAACGTCTCCTGTTAATCCCAAATCCAGCTTGGCTCTTCTGCCTAAGCGTTCCGGACTTTCATCAATTTGAATGATCTTATTTTTAACGGGCATAAATTTTTGATATGGAAAATCTGTTCCTAAAAGCAGTAACAAATCTGCTTCATGCATCGCGTGATAAGCAGAAGGGAAACCTAAAAGTCCCGTCAATCCTACTTCGTTAGGATTATTAGGTTGAATTGCCATTTTTCCTCGGAAAGAATATCCTACAGGAGATTTTAAATATTTTGAAAGTTCTATAACTTCATCACTTGCCTTTTCTGCTCCGATTCCGCAGTAGATCGTTACTTTTTCGCTTTCGTTAATTAGATTCGCCAATTGATTCAATTCTTCATCTGACGGTCGAATAACCGGATTTGTTTTAAATATCTGATTGGAAGTGGTTGCTTCTTCAGCATCCAATTCTGAAACATCGCCCGGAAGACCAATTACTGCAACTCCTTTTTTAGAAATAGCATGTTGAATCGCCGTTTGAAGAGTTCGTTGTACCTGCTCAGGTCTCGTAATCATTTGATTGTAATAACTGCAATCATCAAATAATTTTATCGTATTGGTTTCCTGGAAATAATCCATCCCCATTTCTTCACTAGGAATTGTAGAAGCAATCACCAACATCGGAACATGAGATCGGTGCGCCTCATACACTCCATTTATTAAATGAACGTGTCCCGGACCGCAACTTCCTGCACAAACTGCAAAACCATCAAGTTCCGCTTCTGCCGCAGCTGCGTAAGCCCCAACTTCCTCATGTCTCACATGAATCCATTCTATACTGCTTTTTTTAACGGCAATATTCAGATGATTAAGACTGTCGCCCGTTACAGCATAAATTCTTTTCACATTCGCATTTTCGAGCATTTCAACAATTTGCTCAGCTATATTTTTAGCCATAATTATATTTTTTGTGATTATTCGTCAAATGGAAATACGGAAATTGTCGTGATCAGTTAAATTTAATATTCTTTTAAAAATTGATCCCTATCAAAATTAATTAATAATTTAGGATTTTCCCTCGAACTCAATGTTAAAGTTTTATTAGAATACCTTCTTACAACCATAAAAAAATACTCCGTAATTTCTTACGGAGTTGATATATTTAAATTACTTCAATCTGATTTCTCAAAAGATCTTCAAATTCATCTCTTTTTCTGATCAAATGAGCTTTTCCGTCTAAGTACAGAACTTCTGCAGGCTTCAATCTTGAGTTGAAATTGGAACTCATCTCAAAACCGTAAGCTCCAGCATTATGAAATGCCAAAATATCACCTTCTCTTACTTCATTCAGTTTTCTGTCCCAAGCAAAAGTATCAGTTTCACAAATATTTCCTACAACTGTATAAATTCTTTCTGCCCCTTTCGGATTAGATAAATTTTCAATCTGGTGATAAGAATCGTAAAACATCGGACGGATCAAATGATTGAATCCTGAATTTACTCCTACAAAAACCGTTGCTGTAGTTTGTTTGATGACATTTGCTTTCACCAAAAGGTATCCGCTTTTTCCAACCAAGAATTTTCCAGGCTCAAACCACAGTTCAAATTTCTTTCCGGTAGATTTTGAGAATTCTGCAATTACTTTTTCTACTTTTTTGCCTAAAGTTTTCACATCGGTTTCTTCCTCGCTGTCCTGATAAGGAATTTTGAAACCGCTTCCCATATCCAGATATTTCAGATTAGGGAAATGCTCAGACAATTCCAACATAATTTCTAAAGCCTGAAGGAAAACATCAGGATCTTTAATTTCGCTTCCGGTATGCATGTGAAGACCTTCCACATTCAGATTGGTAGACTTCATCACTCTTTCAATATGACGAACCTGGTGAATAGAAATTCCGAATTTAGAGTCGATGTGTCCTGTCGAAATTTTGTAATTACCTCCGGCAAAAATATGCGGATTGATTCTTACCAAAATCGGATAAGTGTTACCATATTTGTTACCGAACTGCTCTAGAATAGATATATTATCGATATTGATGTGAACTCCGTGCGTCATTGCTTCCTCGATCTCAGCCAAATCGACACAATTGGGAGTGAATAAGATTTTCTCTTTGGTAAAACCTGCCTTTAGACCTAATTTAACTTCATTAATAGATACACAATCCAAAGAAGCACCCAAGTTCTTGACATATTTCAAGATATTGATGTTTGTCAACGCCTTCGCAGCATAGAAGAACTTTGTGTGTTTTAAAAAAGAAGATGTAAGTTTTTCGTATTGAACTTTAATCGATTCTGCGTCGTAAACGTACACCGGTGTGCCAAATTCATTGGCGATCTTTAATAATTCTTTTGAATTCATATTTTAAATTTTACATAAAAAAAGGCAGATTCTTCGAAAAGAGTCTGCCGCAATAATTATTTTTTATGCAAGGCAACTCCTTAAATATTCCAAACCTTAGAGAACTTTACAGTTCCCTTTTTTCCAGTTTTCTTTTGTTTAAAATTTTGCATTGCTTTTTTTATTCTCTTGCAAAAATACTATTTATTTTGCAAACATTAATTTGAAAGTATTTTCTCTTTGATAAAAAGACATTTTATCAAAAAATATTTTCTTATTTCGGTAACGGTAAAGTTTCGAAATCACCCTTTAGCAGAGCCAATTGTAAGTCATTGATGAGGTCGGTCGCCGACAAAGGCAAATCAAGTTTTAACTTTGAAAGTTTGCTCATCGTCTGAATCTGCGTAAACAACTCATAAAAACCATAAGAAGTAACTTTTCCGTTTTCAATGATAAGAAATAATTTTTCACCCAATTTTCTACCCGTTCCCAGCCAAAGTTCGTTTCGTTTTCTGAAATCGATCTTCTTTTTGAAAACATTTACATCTTTAAATTCTTCAATTTTACTGATAAACTGAACCGCTTTTGAGCCTTGTGTAAAGGCTTTGAATTTAAGAATCGGTTTTTCGGTTTTATTTAATGTATTTTTTTCGACTATATATTTATCATTTCTGAAATACAGTCCGAAAGGCAATACTTCTCTCTTTTTTATTCCTTTTGAGTTTAAAATCAGCTTGGCAATAATATCGGTTCCTGTCAATTCAAAATTGATTTGCTCAACTCCAGTCTGAATATGTTCCCATTTTTTTGATTTGGAGTTAAAAAGCTTTTTAGAAAACTTATTAATATCCTGCACATAATCGGAAAAAATAATCTTTCCTGCTTCATTCTGGAAATAAACAAACCCTTTTTCGCTCGGCAAATCCTGAGTTAACAGTTTTATTTTGTTGATATAAGTCTTTGCATTGGTTTCGTCGTGCTGTTTCTGAATAATCTCGTTTTCGGTATCTTTTGAGATTAATAGCTTAAACAATTCTAAAGTCGCTCTTGCATCACCTTCTGCACGATGTGCATTTACCAAAGGAATACCCAAAGATTTCACCAGTTTACTTAATGAATAACTTACCTCATCGGGAATCAGTTTTTTCGCTAATGGAATTGTATCTAAAGTATTGATTTTGAAATCATAACCAAGCCTCTGAAACGATTGACGCAGCATTCTGTAATCGAAATCAATATTGTGACCTACTAAAGTGGTATTTTCGGTAATTTCTACTACTCTTTTGGCCAATTCGTGAAATTTCGGAGCCGTTTTCACCATTTTCGGACTTATATTAGTCAGCTTCTGAACAAACGGTGTAATATCGCTTTCCGGATTTACGAGTGAAATAAACTGGTCTACAATTTTGTGACCGTCATACCTGAAAATAGCGATATCGATAATGCATTCTTTTCTAAAACCTGCACCATTGCTTTCTATATCTATGATTGAATACATTATAATCTAACTTAAACTTCTATAATCAAAAATCAAACCTTTTGAAATTCTGATTTTACAAAAAGGCAATTCTGCTAAAATAATGAAATTACTTTGAGAAATCCAAAAACCGGCAACTCAAAATTATCTTTTTCTTCCACCCAAGCCAAACATTCCCAAAATCGCTTTTGCACCTTCTCTCATTAATGTATTGGCAAAAGTTCTTCCTGCACTGCTTTTTAAGACCTGCTCAAACATTCCCGGCTGTTCTTTTACCGGTTTTGTTTTTTGTGTAGGCGCAGAATTCTGCACTGCATGTTCCATTCTTTTAACTAAAATTTCGTAAGCAGACTCTCTGTCGATCGGCTTTTCATATTTTGAAACCAGAGCAGACTTTGATGTCAATTCAGAAACTTCAGCATCATTCAACACATCCATTCTTGATTCGGGTGAAATCAAATAAGTATGAACCAATGGCGTCGGAATTCCTTTTTCATCCAAGGCAGTGATAAAAGCTTCACCAATTCCTAAATTCTGAATGAGCTCGGAAGCATTGTAAAATTCTGTGGTCGGATAATTTTCTACAGCTTTAGAAATCTCTTTTTTATCTTTTGCAGTAAAACCTCTCAGCGCATGCTGAATTTTTAAACCTAATTGCGAAAGCACATTTTCTGGAACATCACCCGGAATTTGAGTGATAAAATAAATACCAACCCCTTTCGAACGAATCAGTTTTACCATCGTTTCGATCTGAGAAGCCAAAGCTTTCGAAGCTTCGTCAAAAATCAAATGAGCTTCGTCGATAAATAAAACCAATTTTGGCTTTCCACTGTCGCCTTCTTCAGGGAAAGTCATATAAATTTCAGCAAAAAGCGAAAGCATAAATGTTGAAAACAGTTGTGGTTTATTTTGAATGTCCGCAACTCTTAAAATATTAACAACCCCTTTTCCATCACGTGTTTCAAGCAAATCATGAACATCAAAACTCAATTCACCAAAGAAATCGGCACCTTGCTGTTCCAGCGCAACGATAGATCTTAAAATAGCTCCTAAAGATGCAGGCGATATAGATCCGTAATTAGCCGACAATTCTGCTTTACCTTCTTGGTTATCGGTTACATATTGCAGAACTTTTTTTAGGTCATTTAAATCAATTAAAGGCAAACCTTTGTCATCACAATATTTAAAAACAATCGACATGATGCTTTGCTGCGTATCATTTAGTTCTAAAATCTTGCTTAACAAAACAGGACCAAATTCGGTAACCGTTGCACGCAATTTCACTCCTTTTCCACCGGAAATACTCATCAACTCAACAGGAAAAGCCTGCGGATTGTACGGAAGCTCAGTTTTTGCATAACGTTCTTCAATAATAGAATTCATTTGTCCGGATTCAGCAATTCCAGAAAAATCGCCCTTAATATCTAAAACCAAAGACGGAATCCCGGCGTGAGAAAGCTGCTCGGCGAAAACCTGAAGTGTTTTTGTTTTTCCGGTTCCTGTAGCTCCGGCAATCAGCCCATGACGGTTGATGGTTTTTAAAGGAATCGTAACGTTGACTTCGGTGACTACTTCACCATCTAACATTGCTTTTCCTAAAATTATATGCTCTCCTTTTGGAGTATATCTTGTCGAAAGTTCTTCAATAAATTTTGTTTTGTCAGCCATTTGATTTTTTTAATACCTAAAGATAAATATTTTTGTAAAGATCTGAACCTCCCGAATTAATTTCTTAATAAATTAAACTTAAAATGATTTCTGTTTAATATGATTTAAAACAGTTTGTTTTCTTTCACAATAAATATATAATCTTTTCAATTGATAGTGAATGTCTTGGCTAAAATATTAACATAAGCAAATTTTTGAGATTGAGAAAAACTATCATTCAGAATTGTCATTTCTTTCTAATTAATCCATTACTTTGTATCTTTATAATCATTTTAAATAAGAATCAATGAAAATTGAGCAAATATATACAGGCTGTCTTGCACAAGGTGCATATTATATCGTATCGGAAAATGAAGCCGCAATCATAGATCCGCTAAGAGAAGTAAAACCATATCTAGACCGCTTGGAAAAAGACAATGTCACTTTAAAATATATTTTTGAAACTCATTTTCATGCAGATTTTGTTTCCGGACATTTAGATTTAAGCAAAAAAACAGATGCTCCGATTGTTTACGGACCCACCGCACAACCAGAATTTGAAGCTATTATCGCTGAAGACAATCAGATTTTTGAGATCGGAAACATTAAGATAAAAGTACTTCACACCCCAGGTCACACGATGGAAAGTACAACTTATCTTCTGATTGACGAAAACGGTGTAGAAACTGCTATTTTCACGGGTGACACCTTATTTTTAGGCGATGTCGGCCGTCCTGATCTTGCTCAAAAGGCAGGAAGTGTAACCCAGGAGGATCTTGCGGGAATTTTATACGAAAGTTTACACAGTAAAATCCTCCCTTTAGACGACAGCATTACGGTTTATCCGGCTCATGGAGCGGGTTCTGCCTGCGGAAAAAACATGCAGAAAGAAACGGTAGATATTTTAGGAAACCAAAAAAGAACAAATTATGCTCTGAATCAACCCGATAAAGAATCTTTTATAAAAGAAGTATTAGACGGATTGACAGCGCCTCCAAAATATTTCGGGATGAATGTTGCCATGAATAAAGGCGGCTACGACAGTTTAGACACTGTGATGAACAGAGGTTTAAACCCCGTTTCAGTAGAAGATTTTGAAAGTTTTGCCGAAGAAACCGGAGCTTTGATTTTAGATACAAGAAGCCCTGCAGATTTTCATAAAGGCTTTATTCCAAATTCGGTCAATATCGGTTTAAAAGGTGATTTTGCACCTTGGGTAGGAAGTCTGATTGTAGATGTAAAACATCCTTTATTGCTGGTTGCTGATGAAGGAACTGAAGAAGAAGTAATCACAAGATTGAGCAGAGTTGGTTTTGATCATGTTTTAGGATATTTAAAAGGAGGTTTTGAAGCATGGAAGAACTCAACCAAAGAAATAGACGAAATAAAAAGAATTTCTCCTAGCGAATTTGCAGAAGTATTTAATGAAAATTCAAAAGTGATTGATGTAAGAAAGATCGGCGAATATTCGGCTGAACATATTGATAATGCATACAGCAGGCCTTTGGATACGATTAGCGACTGGATTTCTACCATTGATGATTCTGAACATTTCTTTTTACATTGCGCAGGAGGCTACAGAAGCATGATCGCAGCAAGCATCCTCAACTCACACGGAATCAGAAACTTCACCGAAATCGAAGGTGGCTTTAACGGCATAAAAAAAACAGAAAAATTTCCTGTTTCAGATTTTGTATGCCAATCTAAAACTTTATAAATGAGAGTAAAAGTAAGTGCGTTAATTCTGATTTCAGTATTTGCGCTAAGCAGCTGCAAAACACAAGCTTTACCAGAAAATACTGTTCAGACAAACATTAAACAGGTTGTAAATAGCGCTGATGTAATTTTGGTTGATGTGAGAATTCCTGAGCAATATAACGAAGCTACAGCAAAAAATGCCGTGAATATTCCGTTGGCTGATTTAGACAAAGATACAGATGCATTGAAAGGTAAAAAAGTAGTCGTTTTTTGCAACAAAGGTATACAGGCAGATCAAGCTGTAGAAATTTTAAAGAAAAAAGGAGTTAACGTTTATGATGGTACGACCTGGAAAAATGTAAAAGCCATTCAGGAAGAAAAATAATAAAACGAAATACAATGTCTCAAAAATTCCAAGAAATAATAGATTCTGAAAGACCGGTACTTATCGATTTTTTTGCTACTTGGTGTCAACCATGCAAAGTGCAGTCGTCGGTTCTGAATACAGTAAAAGAAAACGTTGGCGAAAAGGCCAGAATTATAAAAATTGATGTTGATCAATATCCCGCAATCGCTTCACAATACAATGTACGAGGTGTTCCTACTTTGGCAGTTTTCAAAAAAGGAGAATTGTTGTATAAAGAAAGTGGTGTGCATGACGTCAATCGATTGACCCAACTGTTGGAACAGTTTATGTAATAATATTTAGCCTAAATACTGGCTTATTAAAAAAGGCTTAGATTTTAGAATCTAAGCCTTTCATTTTTTATGAAACACTTTCAAATTCGAAAAAACGAATTAGTTTTTGATCACTTTTTTAGAAATTTTTGGCCCGTTTTTTAATTGCAGTTCAACAATATAAACTCCTTTCTGAAGCTGCTCCATATTGATTTGGTTATTTGAAAACTGAACATTCATTTTTTGTCCTACTACATTGGTAACGTTTACTTTATCAACATCAGAATCTGTTTTAATATTTAAAATTCCGTTGGTTGGGTTCGGATAAATTCCGATAATATTTCTTTTGATATCTGAAGTTCCTAAGCCTGTAGTAACATCTTTTATACATCTTACAGATTGGCCTTGAGCTCTTGGTCCGCCAGAATTTGGATTCGCTAACGCTGTAGAATTATATAAATATTTTCCTCCAGAATTGGCAACATCTCCACTCCAATAATATCCTCTTTCGCCCACATACGTAAATCCGCCCGTACTTTGACTTCTATAACCTGCCGCCGGTAATTTTAATTTGCTTGTAAATGCATTGGCCGCACTAGACATTCCTTCTGCGCCTACAGCAGCCACCCAATCAGCCTGAGAAGGTAATTTCCAACCTGCACCGATTGCTTTACAAGGATCAACACTTACTTCTGAAGTTATTGCTGAAGTATTTGCCCCGTTCCAAAGATCACTTGATGCATTTGTTGACCACCACGCAGGGTTATTCCCTAAAATAAATGACGTGATACCGGAAAGACCTGTAGGATTATTGGTTGTAGGAACTGTTGTTGTAGCAGAATTTCTGTTTTGATGACCATCATCCCATCTTCCCCACTGGAAAAGATCTCCGTAAGACTCAGTATCGGCCATTGCAGTCGCAACTTGTCTACTTCCTAAGTTCTGCTGAAGCCAAACTTTTCCATCTGCACCTCTTACTGTTGTATAAGTTACTTGCTGACCTTTGTAAGTGAAAGTTACACAACTTGTATCTCCCGGATTGATTCCTGGATCAGCATTATTACACCCCGGAGTGTTATTTGATAATTGAACTCTTTTTACCCTTACTCCATTTTGAGAATAAGTAAGAACCAATGTATTGCTTAGAGCGTCGTATTGTAAATCATTGTATAAAGCAGTATCATCCGATACAAAATCACCTCCGAATGTTTCCCAAATATTAGATACTGAATTATATTGATATACGGTGTTTTTTCCACCGTTTGCAGCCCACCCGCTTGCTACAGTGTAGAGCTTCCCGGAAGGAGTAACAGCAATAGAAACATTATATAAGTCATTTGAAATACCAAAGTCGGCGTTACCAATCTGTACCCAATTTGTTCCATCGAATTTCTTTACATTCAGTTTTCTGTTATTTGCTGCTGTAGATGAATATACGACATATAAAGTATTGTCTAAGCCAATCGTAATATCTGAAGTTGCGTTTGCCCCTTCTGTAAAAGCACTCCCTATTGAAGTTCCACCCACTAAAGTCCATGCATCAGTTGAAGAAGCCGTCAAGCTATTTTCAAAAACTCTTACTCCGGAAGCTATATGACAAACATACACTTTTCCATTTGTTCCGATAACCATTTCTGCGTGCGTTGGATTTGCACCGGCAATATTTGTAGAACCTACTTGTTCCCAAGCTCCGTTCACCAGTCTTTTTACCGTTCCTGAACCCACAGATGCATACACATACGGAATACCATTCGGAGCTACTGCTGATGCCTGATAATTAGTTGTATCTGTAAATGGAAGCGGAAGTAAACTCCATGATGTTCCATTAAATTTTCTTACTTCCATACCCGAATTAGGATAACCCCATTGATTGGTATAATATACATTTCCAGAAGTATCTAAAGAAAGAGAGTTGTATGTTGCTGTAGCAGTAGTAATTCCTGCATTTCCTCCAACATATAACCAAGAGATCCCGTTAAATTTCTGTACAGAACCTTTTTGAACAAAAACATCATAGTACGAAACATAATAATTTCCCTGAGCATCAATCGCCAGGTTATTATAACTACTTCCACCAGTAGAAATACTCCCCGTAGAACCCACATCTTCCCATTGCTGAGCATGAGTTGAGCTCATCGCCAATATTAAAAAACCGATGGCGGCTCCAAGTTTTTTTGCTTTTAATTGTAAATTTTTAAACATAAATAATTTATTTTTATTTATTCTAAATTATATTTTAATTTTCGGCAAAATTACTCTTGATTACAGCAAATCAATTATCATATCCAACCTTTTAGTTATCCCGATGATTATTGCAATATTCAAACACTTAAGTATAAAACAAAATTGATCACGTTTAAAATTATATTAAAATCGTTGGTTTTCGCTTTAGATTATTCTAGCTGATGAGATCTGGTTCGCAAATAAAATTTCAAAAAGATAATTTTATTTTTATTTATTCTAAATTTAATTTAATTTTGTTCCAAATTTAGTTTTTATCCCATGATTGAATGAGATTAATTATTGAATGGAATCTTTTACTTACATATGAGAACGAAAACAGCGAAAGAAATAGATCGATCCAAAAGAGGTTTACTATTTAAATCTGAGAACATTAAGGTTGTTTTCAGTGAAGATGAAACAACTGGAAATTATTTAAAATCTCATTTTATTGAAGGAGAATCCAGTTTTAATCTTTTGTTTTTTCTGAGTCCGAATATCAATTTACTGACTTCAGATTGTGGAACTCATTTAAAATTCAAAAAAAATCAATACATTCTTCATTATTCTTCTGCCGAACACCGTGCAGAATTATGGACAGAAAATCAGGACGTCTTAAAATACCTTCAGATACAGATTAATTATCAATACGTTTTTAATTTAATCGATCCTAATTCTAACACCGAAAGTGCTGAAATACTGAAAAATATGAAGAGTAACAGTTTCATTTTTCTTCACAAAGAGACTCCTCCCAATATGACTGTGGAAATGCACATGATCTTAAAGGAAATTTCGGGATATTCTAAAAAAGGGGTAATGCAGAAACTTTTTATTGAAGCTAAAATCATAAAATTGCTTGTTCTCATTTTTGAACAGTTTAAAGAAAAAGACAACAGCGATGATCATTCAAAAACTCCTGAAGCCATCAAAAAATTTTTAGACGAGAATTATCATAAAAACTTGAAAATCGAAGAGATATCTAAAATCTTAGGTATTAATCAAAGTAAATTGAGAAAAGAATTTAAAGAACATTATCAAACGACTATTGTAAACTACATTTCAGAGCTCAGAATGCTGAAAGCAAAAAAGATGATCATCAATAATCAAATTATGATTAAAGAGATTGCAATAGAATGCGGCTATGAATATGTTCAGAATTTTACCCGTGCATTTAAGAAGAAATTTGGAGTATCGCCTGAAAAGCTGAGATTAGGGTAAAAAAAGAAAAACCACTAAAATAAATTAGTGGTTTAATATATGTTGTTTTGCTTTGATATTACTTTCTCGGAATTCATGTGAGAAAGCAATGACAATCAATTAATGATGTCCGTGATTGTGCCCGTGGCTATCGTGAACGAAAGGACCATGACCTTTAGGCTGGCTGAAGATTACCTCAACACCTTCTTGCTCGGTAAGCAATTTACTTCTGATCTGTTCTGGATCAAAAGGTTTTACTTTACCAAAATATTCTTTCAAACCCTCAGTTAACCACAAAGGAATAATAAAACCGAAAAACATTAAGATACACCAGAATCCTACAAGGAACATACATACAAAATAAATTGTCCAAAGGAATTGGTAAAACGGCCAAAATGCTGATAACATCATGTTTCTTAAATTTTAAGCAAAAGTAGGGCTTTTTTCTTTTTCATCAAAAGATATAGAACCTAAATTTTGCAATTTATTTTTATTTTAAACTAAATATAGAAGTTAGATATTAGATGTTAGATGTTAGACTTACAATTGTAACGCTAAAATCTTCCAATTATCCTTAATTATTAATGGGCAAGGTTGGCGAAGAAATCGTTTCCTTTATCATCGGTAATGATGAATGCCGGGAAATCTTTTACTTCAATTTTTCTTACTGCTTCCATGCCTAATTCAGGGAAATCAACGACCTCAACCGATAAAATATTATCTTTTGCCAAGATTGCAGCAGGTCCTCCAATCGAACCGATGTAGAAACCTCCGTATTTATGACAAGCATTGGTTACATCTGCTGTTCTGTTTCCTTTTGCCAACATTACCATACTTCCGCCGTGACTTTGGAATTCGTCTACATACACATCCATTCTTCCCGCCGTTGTAGGTCCGAAACTTCCTGAGGCCATTCCTTCCGGAGTTTTTGCCGGTCCTGCATAATAGATTGGGTGATTTTTGAAATATTCAGGCATCGGTTGTCCTGCATCCAACAATTCTTTGATTTTTGCGTGAGCAATATCTCTTGCAACGATCAATGTTCCGTTTAATTTTAATCTTGTTTTGATTGGATATTTTGAAAGCTCAGCCAAAATTTCAGACATCGGTTTATTCAAATTAATCTCAACTGCTTCTTCTAAATGCGGCGGCGTTGCAGGTAAAAATCTTTTTGGATCTTGCTCCAACTGTTCAAGGAAAATACCGTCTTTGGTAATTTTTCCTTTGATATTTCTGTCTGCAGAACAGGAAACTCCCATTCCAACAGGACAAGAAGCTGCGTGACGAGGAAGTCTGATTACTCTAACGTCGTGTGTTAAATATTTTCCGCCAAACTGCGCTCCGATTGCACTTTCCTGGCAAATTTTCTGAACTTTTGCTTCCCACTCCAAGTCTCTGAACGCTTGTCCTGCTTCATTTCCTTCTGTCGGAAGATTATCATAATATTTTGCAGATGCTTTTTTCACGGCAGCCAAATTTGCTTCTGCAGAAGTTCCACCAATAACCAAAGCTAAATGGTAAGGCGGACAAGCCGCTGTTCCCAAATCTGAAATTCTCTCTTTTACAAAAGCTTCCAAAGATTTTTCGTTCAGTAAAGATTTTGTTTTCTGATAAAGGAAAGTTTTGTTAGCAGAGCCTCCTCCTTTCGTTAAGAATAAAAACTCGTAATAATCCCCTTTTTTAGCATAAATATCAATTTGTGCCGGAAGATTTGAACCCGAATTCTTCTCGTCAAACATCGTTAAAGGAACGACTTGAGAGTACCTTAAGTTTCTTTTTTGGTAGGTATTGTAAATTCCTTTGCTTAAATATTCTCCGTCTTCAACACCGGTATAAACATTTTCACCTTTTTTACCCATTACAATTGCTGTTCCGGTATCTTGGCAAGAAGGAAGTGCTCCTTCTACAGCAACTGCAGCATTCTGCAATAAATTATAGGCAACGAATCTATCATTATCAGTCGCTTCAGGATCATCGATAATTCTTCTCAAACTTTCTAAATGCGAAGAACGAAGCATAAAAGAAACGTCTGCCATTGCCTCTTCAGCCAGCAATTCCAATCCTTTCGGATCGATCGTTAAAATTTCTCTTTCGCCATGCTTTTCAACCTTAACGTAGTCTGAAGTTAATTTTTTGTACACCGTATCATCTTTCAAAATTGGATACGGATCTTGATATTTAAAATCCATTTACTTTCTATTTCGGTGCAAAAATACGGCTTACGAGAAAAAACATGAGCAAAATCAGCGACTTAAACTGTATTTATAATGATTATAAATTGCGAGGTTTTTGAGCATTGCTTAACTTTATGAATTGAGGCTGAGGTTAAGATTTAGAGCAAAAATTTTTTAAACTTAAACTCAACCTCAGCCTAAACCTTAATTAAACAATTTCACAATGAATTACAGAATAGAAAAAGACACCATGGGTGAAGTGCAGGTTCCTGCAGATAAGTTTTGGGGCGCACAAACGGAACGTTCAAGAAATAATTTCAAAATCGGTCCGGAAGGCTCTATGCCGCAAGAAATCATCGAGGCATTTGCTTATTTAAAAAAGGCTGCTGCATTTACCAACACCGATTTGGGAGTTCTTCCTGCTGAAAAAAGAGACATGATTGCAAAAGTTTGCGATGAGATCTTAGAAGGTAAACTGAATGATCAATTTCCTTTGGTAATCTGGCAAACCGGTTCGGGAACACAATCGAATATGAATGTGAACGAAGTGGTCTCCAACAGAGCACATGTAAACAATGGCGGAACTTTAGGCGACAAATCTGAAGTTCATCCGAATGATGATGTGAATAAATCACAGTCTTCAAACGACACCTATCCAACCGCAATGCACATTGCGGCTTATAAAAAAGTAGTTGAGGTAACCATTCCTGCAGTTGAGAAACTAAAAAATACGTTGAACGAAAAAGCAATCGAATTTAAAGACATTGTAAAAATCGGAAGAACGCATTTGATGGATGCTACTCCACTTACTTTAGGTCAGGAATTTTCAGGATATGTTGCTCAATTGAATTATGGAATCAAAGCATTAAAAAACACATTACCTCATCTTTCCGAGCTTGCATTGGGAGGAACTGCAGTTGGAACAGGCTTAAATACACCTCAGGGTTACGACGTAAAAGTTGCAGAATATATTGCAAAATTCACTAATCTTCCTTTTGTAACGGCTGAAAATAAATTTGAAGCTTTGGCTGCTCACGATGCGATTGTAGAATCTCACGGAGCTTTAAAACAACTAGCGGTTTCTTTATACAAAATTGCTCAGGACATTAGATTATTGGCTTCAGGACCACGTTCGGGAATTGGAGAAATTCACATTCCGGAAAATGAACCGGGTTCATCAATTATGCCGGGAAAAGTAAATCCGACGCAGAACGAAGCGTTAACAATGGTTTGTGCCCAGGTTTTAGGAAACGATACAACGATTTCGTTTGCAGGAACGCAGGGAAATTATGAACTGAATGTTTTCAAACCTGTAATGGCTTACAATTTCTTACAATCAGCTCAGCTAATTGCTGATGCTTGTATTTCATTTAATGATCACTGTGCAGTTGGAATAGAACCGAATCACGCAAGAATCAAAGAGTTGGTAGATAAATCTTTGATGTTGGTTACCGCTTTGAATACGCATATCGGATATGAGAATGCTGCAAAAATTGCAAAAACCGCTCACAAAAACGGAACAACTCTGAAAGAAGAAGCCATCAATCTTGGCTTTGTGACTTCTGAGCAGTTTGACGAGTGGGTGAAACCTGAAGACATGGTGGGAAGCCTGAAATAGATTAAATATTGATAAAACAAAAACACTCCACAGAAGATCCGCGGAGTGTTTTTGTTTGTTAATGTGAATGTTATTTTTTTATATTCAATTCTTATACCAAATTGAAAAATTCGTCAATTTATCATAATTATTTTTTGTTGAAGAATAGTATTGCCTCCTGAATATTTTTATCCTGTAACAAATCATCAAAATTATCCTGCTTTGAAACAACAATATCTGGTATAATCTGCTTGTAATAATTCCCATTTCTATCACAATCATACCCGATGCTCAAAGGCATTCTTGCATCAAAAGGCAGACTTACCACCATATTGGAAGTTGTTTTTCCTAAAGTTTTTTCTCCTATAAAAATGGTATTGGCTCTTCCTTTAAAAGCCAAAGCCGTCACTTCTCCGGAGCTTGCCGTTAATCCGCCAATGATTACTGCAACTTTAGATTTATCGATCAATTCTCCGCTTGGCTTTATATAAGAAGGTTTCTTTTCTCCTTGATCGTAAACTCCTTTATTTAATTTTGTAGAATTAATCAGTTTTTTATCACCGTCAAGAGTTCCCCAAACTACATTATCTCCCAGCAAATCATATAAAGCCAACAGCATTGGCGCCAAATTTCCGCCTGTATTAAAGCGAAGATCGACGATCCACCCCTCAAATTTATTGTTAGCTTTTAATTCAGCTATTTTGTCATATAAAGGCTGAGCAATTTTATGAACATTTTCAGAACTAAAATCATCAAACGAAATATTTGGCATTAAGATGTAACCATACTTTTCATCTAAAACTTTTGCTTCGAATTCTGGTTTAGCTTTAAATTTTATCACCCACGCATCACTGAAATTCTCCCATTGAATATCTACTGCAGGACCATAATTTTTCCCTTGATACATTACTTTAGAATGATCTGCCCCAATTTTATCAAGCAAAATCTTCACTTCTTTCAAAGAACTTTTAAAGTCTTTTGCCGTTTCAAGATTTTTGAATGTTTCAGCCTTTAATTTCTTCCAGTCAAAATCTTTTTTGTGTAAATACGCTACTTCTAACGATTTAAACACTTTATCATAGAAAACTTTTGTACTGTCTTTTGACGTCTTTATTCTTTGTGCACTGATATTGATCGTGAGACAGAAAACGCAGATGAGTCCTAAAAGCTTATTCATTATTGTTGATTGATCCATTTATCTAAATTACCATCCCAAAGCTACTCCAAAAACCAAAGCTTTGTCATTTTGAAAATAAGAATCTTTAAAGAAGTTGCTGAAATCTTTTTTCACAAAAAGACTTATATTATCATAAGATACTGTAAACTGAGCACCGTAAACAAAAGGATTTACCTGATAATTTGATCGGTCTCTGATATTTTTATCGTCTCCTTTCACAATATTATTGGTTGACATTTTAATTCCGCCATACATATTCGCTCCCACCCTGAAACCATCTGAATAGGGTCTGTACTGAACATCCATTCCTGCATTTTTCAGTTTAGAGAAATTATATTGAAAACCAAGCGGAACCATAATATAACCTGTTCTTAGTTTAGCCTTATCAAGACTTCCTTCAAATTTAGATAGTGAAACTTCTCCGTTTTGTTTTGTAAAAACCATATTATTATCTGGACGAACGGTTCTCCAGGAAAAGCCTAATCCGGAAATCAACCCCCATGGACTGGTTCTGCCAAACTGATAATTGAATTTAAAACCAAATTCAAGATTATTGGCGTAACCTAGGTTTTTATCTAAATCATTATCTGCTTTATCATTCGTCAACGTCATGATCCCATAAGAAACATAGCCGTCAAAGCTTTTTTTAGGTCGAAACTTTTTCAGTAATTTTTCTTTTAACTCTTCGTTTGAAGTCACGTCAGAATTCAAAAGTGAGTATCTTACCTGTTTCTGAATGACCTGATCCAAATCAAATCCCAACGTTTCAATTCTCGCATCAATCTTTTGTGAATAGTTATCTGCAATCTGAGCTTTTTGCTTATCAAAATCGGCTTTATCTAAATTTTTAGCCTGAAGAACCAACAATTCAGATTCCATCAGTTTCTTTTCTTCCTGAATAATGGCATTGATCCGCGTAGCATATTCTTCTACTTTCTCCTTTACAATCGGACTTACCGTAGTATCTTCTTTTGATTGAAGGTTTAAACTTAACGATTTTCTTTGTGCATTTATTGAGGTCGCAACAAGGCATAACATTCCTGTAATGATAAATTTCTTAATCATGATATTATATTTTTTTAGTTTAAATTGAATTATTTTGTATTGAGGTCGATGGTCGCAACATTGCTTCCGTCCTTAGATTTTTCGATAACATCTTTATGCTCTACTGAGAAAAGCAGCGTTGAAGGATCTACATATCTTTTCTTTTTCTGAGTCTTTACAGAATCAGCTTTCGCCATAATTTTTGTTGGCGAATTCAGCGTAATGTGTGAAGCGATACCTGAAGGATTTTCTTTAAGCAAAGGCAGATTATTGTTGACAGGAACTGCTTTTTCGACTTTTTCTTCCGAAGGAATATTTTTTATCTGAGACAATTTTCCGTGATCCTCTTTTGTGATCATTTCCTGCGAATTTATTTTTTCAGGCTGTGCTGTTACATTTTCTTCTTTCAAAGAAGGTGTTTTCACCGTTTCGGCAACCTGTTTTTTGGGTTCGGATTCGTTATTAAAAAACAAAACCGCTCCTAAGCCAAATACCAAAACAAAACATGCGGCAAGCAACACCCAGTTCAGGCTAGATTTTTTTGAACTAGTATTTTCGGTTTGCGCTTGAATTTCTGACCACAAATCTCTTGAAGGAGTTACTTCTCGCTCGTCGATCTGCTTTTTGATCTGATATTCTAAGTTATTTTTAAACGTGTTCATTTTTCAGTTTTTTTTGTTGTTGAAAGTAAACCTTTCTCAATTTTTCTTTTGCTCTGAAGAGTTGTGTTTTGCTTACTGCCAAAGAAATATTTAGCGTATCTGCAATTTCCTGATGCGAATATTCTTCAATCACATAAAGGTTAAAAACCATTCTGTATGCATCCGGAAGCTGATCTAAAAGTTCCTGAGCATTAAAATCAAAATCGATTGCCTCTTCATGTAAATCTTCCAAAACAGAAGCATGAACGTCGTCGAGATAAAAAACCGTCTTGCGGCTTTTGATAAAATTAAGACATTCGTTGACTACAATTTTTCTCGCCCAACCTTCAAAGTTTCCTTCACCACGAAAGCTTTCTATATGTTTAAAAATCTTGCAAAATGCTTTGATCACGCAATCTTCTGCCTGATACAAATCGCTGACGTAGCTTTTGGCTACACTCAGAAATTTTTTTACACTTTGATCGTAAAAGATTTTCTGCGCAGCCGGTTCCTGCCTTTTAAGGCGGCTTAGCAAATCCTCTTTTTTATTATTAAACAAAAGCTTCATGGTTTATTCTGTTTCTATAGTAAAGACAGCAAAAGTTTAAAATGGTTACAGAAAATTTTATTTTTTCAATTAAAACAACATAACCAACTGAAAATGAATAATATATTTTTTTAAGAATTTATATCTAAAGAGATGTTTTTTCTGTAGATATTTCCTGTTTGCCTAAACTTACCTGATCTGCAAAATATTTTTCAAGATCCTGTAAGGTTTCAGGAGTCGTCTGAATATCACGTACAACTTCTCCTTTATTGACCACCACAATTCTATTACAAACTTCTGTGGTATGCGAAAGATCGTGACTGGAAATTAAAAAAGTAACTCCATTTTCATTTGCAAAATCACGGATCATATTTTTCAGCTTGATTTGTGTAGAAGGATCCAGGTTTGCAAAAGGCTCATCAAGAATAATAATTTCCGGCTTACCAATTAAAGCCCCTACAATCCCTACTTTTTTCTGATTTCCTTTTGAAAGATCGCGAACGTATTTTCCTGAGTTTACAATTTCACCATTAAAAAGATCATGAAACTGCTTTAAAAATTCATCTACCGAAGCTTTATTCTGCCCTCTCAATTCGCCGATGAAATAGAAATATTCTTCAGGAGTAAGATAACCGATCAAAAAGGTTTCATCAATAAATGCTGAAACTTTATTTTTCCAGGCTTCAGATTCGTTTACTTTAATATCATCAACACTTACAAAGCCTGTTGTAGGCTGAATAAGGTCAAGAACAAGACTGAAAAGTGTAGTTTTTCCCGCTCCGTTGTTCCCGACCAAGCCGAATGTTTCCCCTTTTTGAATTTCAAGATTTTCTATATTAAGAACGGTTGCATTTCCGTATGTTTTTTTTAAATTCTGTATTGTAATCATGTTGTTGAATATTTGATGTTTGATTTTAGGTGATGGATGTTTATATTTTGACATACCAATTCACTTTTACTTTTAACTTTAACCTTGGCTCTTTTAGCTGTTAATCTTTTTTAAATGCTTCTAAAGTGCTGTACTTTTCAGATTTATATTTTTTAATAATAATATCGAATATTTTTTCGCGTAAAACGAATCCCAACAGCCCCAATACCGCTATACTTATTACTGCTGCCTGAATGCCAAAAAAGTAATTCATTGCGCCGTAAACTGCCATTGGTAAGATCATTTTAGGTATCATAAGAATCAGGGCTTTAAAGCTGAAACTGTTTTTTTGTCCTACTCTTTTCTCTTTTAAATTAAGATCAACCTGGGTTTTATTGTAAGCTCCCGACCAAAGAGTAAATTGTGAATTGACACCGATATTGTAAAGCCCCGCCGCAAAAAAGGCGAAGTACACATCCCATCCGAAATATGCGTAGAAAAGTGCCAGCACAATACAAAATACAGTGACAATATTCAGCAGCCACCATTTTGCCTTGATGTACTCTTTGTACGGAACATTGAGTGTCATCATCAACGGATAATATGCACTGTCGAAAGACGGAACACGCTGCCCAAAAGTAAACTGAAAGCCTCCGGTTACAAAAAGCCCCATAAACATTAATGCTGTAGGCGTTTGATAATATTTATTAGTAAACATTAATAATCCGTAAAACACAAACATAAAACTACCGAGCAAAATGCCTTTCGTCACCTTGTTTCTCTTCAGCATTCTAATATCATTGTTGATGAAAGTTCCTATTGCGCCGTATCTATTCAGAAAATCTATATTTTCGGTTTTCCCAACAACCTTTTTGGCTTCGAGACCTTCATCAAGATAAAAACCTTTGCGGATATAATTGAATGTTATTTTCCACAAACCTGCGAACAATGCAATCGGAATGAGCACAAAATAAGGCTTGTCAAAAATAGTATAGAAAAACGTTTCCGAATAAGCTAGTGTCGGTATAACATCATAATACGTCAATAACGACACTACTGCGATGACCACTCCGACGCCGATCGCAATTTTCTCTTTATCGTTAAAAAGGAAATTCAGAAAATTATTGAGATAAAACAGAAGCGAAACGCCGAAAAACCAGGAAATCGTGTTTAAAGTACCATATCCGTTGAAGAGCATAATTCCGCAAAAAGTAATAAAGAAAAAGGAATTCATCCAGCTGAAAGGACTTAAAAAAGTTTTGATCAAAGTATAATTAACCACTACTTTTTTAGGAATATTCAACGTTAAAAAAGGTTTAATGTTTTGGGTAGGAAGCTGCTGAACTATATATTTAAAAATAAGATCTACCACCCAGGCTATGATCAGGAATCGGGAAACCATCTTCAGCGGGTTTTCTCCCATTTCTTTTTCTACATAGAAATAAGCCAGGAAAGCCATTCCTGCAAAACAGAAAATAAAGTAGAAGATCCCGATCATTCGGAATATCTTCATAAGCAAATTTAAACCGACCGAAGATCCTCTAAAAAAACTTTTCCATTCCAGCTTCAAAAATCTTTTAAACATAGTTTACTTTTTAAACATTAGTAAAGAAAAGTTTAAAATTGTTACATAATTTGTCACTAAATATGGGGATAGTCGCAATTTCAAATAATTAAGATTCATAAAAGGTTTTCAATTTTATTCTAAACAACATTTGGGCACTTATAAATGTATTTTTCGCAGTACTACACCATAATTAATACAAATAACCCACACTATGTCATTATAAATAGTATATTTGATACCATTAACAATTAAAAACACAATGATATGCCAGTACAGTATTCACTAAGTGAGAAGGGAAATCCTTCTGATCAAACAGCTCCAAAGAAATTCTACGCCAATGCAAAATCTACAGGTGAAGTTACTTTCCGTAGCCTCAGTAAAGAAATTGCAGGCGGTTCTACTACAGTAAGCGACACCGATGTTTTAGCCGTATTGAACGATTTGACGAAAGCACTTGCTAAGCATCTTTCTGAAGGAAGAATTGTAAGATTCGGAGATTTCGGATCTTTCAGCTTAACGTTGAGCAGCGAAGGAGCCGAGACCGCCGACAAGTTTAATTCTTCTATGATTAAAAGCGCAAAAATCGCTTTCCGTCCCGGAATTGATCTTAAAGAAATGCTTGCTGTTGTCAAGTTTGAAAAAGCTAAGTAAGCACAAATAAAATGCAGGCGTGCATTTCTGAAAAGCAAGCCTGCTTTTTCTAAAAGCTCGCGTGGATTTGTGTAAATCGACGGGAGCTTTTTGTATAATCCTTTAGCGGGTTTGGATAAGCATTCAAACAAATAAAAAAACAACATAAAGCTTTACTGTTTTCTTAGCAGGTAGAGTAACATTTTTACATTATAGCTTTTAAATAGAAACTTATTTGAAAAATCATGATCATAGGCAGTACTTCTATTTCTTTTTTCTAACCTTACAAACTTCTGAAATACCAGTCCAATAACATATATTATAACCATTCTTTTTTAAATGTCTATTAAAAACATTTTTTAGTTTTAATTCATTATCAATTACTGTTGCTAAAATCTGAGCATTTCTCCGACAATCATTTTTCTCAATAATTTTTGTTTCAGATTCTGGATATATTTCATCGTATGTTTTTTCAAATTTAAAATCCCCTTCTGATATCTTAATAGTAAAATAATCTCCATCAAGATAATCATCTCCACAATTAATTTTATCATCGTTATCTTTGAATGAATAAATACCAATTTTATTTATTTGGTTGATTATTTCTTTTACAATTTCTTTATCTATTTCCTTTCTTCTAATAATCTTACGATTAGATTTTTTCTTATGAAATTCCGACTCGATAACTCCACTGTATTTTGTTTCACTTTTAGACAGTTTCACTTTTTGTTGTCTTCCACAAAAAGAAAACTCAAAAGTTCTAGTTTGAGAATTGATATGAATAAAAACTAATATCAATGATAAGGTAAATATTGACTTCATGATATTTATATAACCAAACCTCCTTTTCAGAGGTTTTATATTATTATTTTGTCAAAATAATTTCTTACGACAATTCCTCTTTGGATAAATTTAATCTAGTCCTTTAATTTCTACTCTTCCAGCATGAAAAATTAATTTAGCGGCATGGTAGAAATGTTTTCTATTAGTGTATTTATCCATTTTATAAAGGCAGTTGACAAGATATTTCTCCTTTTTATTATTTCTGAAAAATGTAATTGAAATATCGTCTCCATCCAAACAAGTTACCGTTACGGAATCCTTATCTGGATACAAAACTTTTGCATCAATATGGAAAACTGCATCTTTTATAGTTTTGTATTCTCTTCTTGAAAGTTTCCGATTGTAATATTTATTTTTACTTTCCACAACTATTCTCATTCTTGAACTTTTAGTTTTTTTTTACAGGTTGAATGCTGATTCTAATTGCACTGCCAATTTTTATTGCATTTGAGTGTACAAGTTCTATCTTTTCCAATTGATTTTGAGAAAAACAATATGTATAAGTAATAAAACAGATGATAAATAAAAAGTTCCTAATCATATTCTTATTGCTTTGTTAGCACAATTTCTTCCGGCAACGCTTGCGGAAACGGTGTGGTATTATAATAAGGACAATCAGTAGTGATTATATCACTATCTACATATAGATTCCAATTTAGCTTGGTTTTTGTTGCATCTGTAAAATTAATTCTTATATTTCCTGAGGTGTCACACAAATCAGAATCAATATAAATTAATGAATACTTATCATCCACTTTTCTAAATCCACTTCCAAAAATTTTTGCTTTATCATCTGGCAAGCTTGTATTATCAAACAAAATATTACCGTTATTATTTAATACTTTGAATTTCCGATTATATAATCTCTATAATATTTAAAATGGTTGTCATATTTATTTGTAATTTTTTTAAAGTGACAAAAATTGTTCTGTTATTCCACATTCCTTTCCATGTTCCTTCGTATGCTGGAAGTTCGTTATTGATATCTTTTTCATAAGCATTTTCAGGAATATCAGTAAATGTTCTTAAAGGATAAATCTGCGCATTACATAGAATTGCAAAAATCGAAATTACTATTAATACTATATTTTTCCCAGTTTATTGTTTTGTTAATACAATATCTTTAGGGAAATTTATTGGGAAATCACCATATTGATCTACATAAGCATTATGTTGGCAATTGGGATCTACAAAACTTGGTTCGTATTCAAAATGTAATGTCATTTGATTACCTATAAAACTTGTAATATCAAGTGTTGCTCTTTTTCTACACATATTTCTAGGAGAAAAATATAATCTTTTTATATTTCCATTTTTTAAATTGAATCCAATCCCCCATAACTCTGTACCATCACTACCAAAATTCGAAATTCGGTCTATTTCAATAGTTCCATTTGATGCTACAACTTTTCGTTCTCCTAAAATTCTATCCTTATAATAAGGATGATCTCCATTACTATATTCTTTAATTTTTTTTAATTCTAAAAAAAGTGTTTTTCCATTCCAAGTCCCTTTCCATAAACCAACATATTTATCAAGTTCATTATCTAAATCTTTATAATAAGCTCCATCTGGAACATCCTCTTTATAGTTTAAAGGATAAATCTGTGCATTACATGAAATTGTAATGATTGAAAGAAGTATTAAAAATATATGTTTCATAATTTCATTTTTTATTTTAAGGACAATTTTTTTCTTTTAAGGTTCCATTGGTATTTAAACTAAGTTCCGTATTCCCACTATCTGTAGTTCTGAATAATTTAAGACCAGACATATTCATTTTGTCACTCATGAATTTGAGAAATTCTTTTTCTAATTTTGGCATATCATAGCTTACATTACCACTTACATTCCCAATTGTTGCAGCTTTAGATAAATTTTTGATATAATCTTTATCTAATTGCTCTAACTCTTGCATCGTATAATTAGGAAGTGGTGTTGTAGACGTTCCATCAAAGTTGAAAGAATAATTTCCGTTACTTGTAACTAAAGTAAATGTAAGATTATTTAAAGGAATCTTAGGTAGATTTGTTGGTACCGCATTCCAATTTTGAGCCCAAACAATCCATTGGTTGAAGAAAATAATATCACCTGGAGAAAACATAGGGTACAATCCATCAAAATGTGAGTGCATCAGAGTCACTGTATTTGAAAACACTGTCATATTTACTTGCTGTGTTCCAGGCTTGTTTTGCAAAATTTGGTTTTGTGATGTATTACTTATTCTGAAACCACTTTCATAGCTATCTCCTGTTTTTCCTTCCAAGCTTGTAATATTACTTTTAAAAGTTGTACCCTTAGTTTGTGCCTTTAATTTCGCACAAGGATCCTTAGGATTAGGCAATTGTATAGGTTCTTCTACTTCTCCTGGGTAATCATACCCAGGATCCTCATTATCATCGCCGCCACCACCGTCACATTCACCAAATTCATTAATGATGCTTACGCATGATTCTAAATATTCTTTACAAACGATAATCGACCTCTGACTCCAGACTCCGTTTCCCGATTCAGGATCAGGATCGCTTTCGTCATTAGGAAGCCAGACAGCCATTATCTGCGTTGTACAAATAATAGCTTTATTGGCATAATCACTCTCAGAAAATACAATTTTTTTATGTTTGGCGAAGATAAGACCTTGAAAGAAATTAATTTGTTTACTGATCCTGCTATAGTAGAAATATACCTTACTCCCTTTTCTTGGTACCTGCAGCACAGATACTACTCTTTTGTTCTCTACAACGGGTACCATCAGGAAGCTTTCATCAAAAGTATTCACGGTCGTGGCATAGTCCCAAAACGGCACTCCATTGCTTTTCCGGATGTCTTTTTCATTTTCCAGATAGACGGTCATTATATTTTTAATATACTTTTCGTCCTGCTTCCATAAAGTTTTATTGATGTATTCCATAGAAACTGTGTCAGCCGAAGAATAAACTTCATCGTGAACACAGGAAGAAAGTGCCAGTATGGCACTTATCATCAGGCACAGCCTGAGTAATAGATTTTTTTTCATACTGATTTTGTATTTGATTGGGTGTTAAATATATTGTTTTTTTATCAACACTACAAATATGTAAATAATAATCTAAACAGCAATACCCTGTTTTTGATGCACGATTCTTTTAGAAAAAAAATTATATTTGCTCTACTCAAAAAAGTTTATCCATGAATACAAGCATAGGCAAAAGAATAAGATCATACAGAGAAGAGAGAGGTTTTTCTCAGGAAGAGCTGGCAGAAAAGCTAAATATCTCCCGCTCTACTTATCAACGCATCGAAAACGGCGAAACTAATTCATGGATCAATCATATTGAAAATATCTGCACTTCGCTTGATGTAGAATTGGATGATATTCTAAAACCTGAAGAGGGTTACACGCAAATTAATCGAAACAATGAACAAACAAACGACAATAATGCGAGTGGAATGATTCAAAATCAGACCAATAATTACAACAGTTCTGATAAGCTTACAGAAAGTCTTTTAGATCAAATCATATTCCTTAAAGAAGAAAACCAACGGCTGAAAAAAGAAGTAGAGCAGCTAAATAAAATATAAACAAAATGCCCGAAGAATTTCTTCGGGCATTTATATTATAACTTCTCGATATGATTTTTTCCAAAAATCTACTCGAAGTGACGGTGGCTACAATACCATTATTAATTACTTCACTTCAACAAAATTATCTTCAGGATTTACATCTGCTAATCTGTGACTGAAATCTATTCCTAAAACTCTTAACTGAGATTTGTTGTATGGAACAGTGAAAGTATATTCTTTCTGTGTCCAAGGCCAGTACTTTAAAGTGGTAAATTCTCCGAATGCATCTTTGGTTTTCCAGGTATGCGTCATGTTTAACGGAATCTGATAATTTACTATTTTATTATCGGAAGTAATGACGCTAAAATCAATCGGCATCGGAATCTGACTGTTGTTAACTAAAGTTACCGTTGTAGATTGAGCACCATATTGTACGTCCTTAATTCCGTAATCAATGGTTTTTGTGGTGTTGATCCAATAATGATGAAACCATTTCAGATCCATCCCAGAAACTTTTTGTGCAATATGCAGAAAATCTCTGTCGGTAGGATGTTTCATGCTCCACTCTTTGAAATATTCAGTCATTATTTTGGATAAATTTTCTTCTCCAACAATATATCCTAATTGTACCAGATACAATTCACCTTTCACATAACTTGCATAGGAATATGCTGTTCCATTATCGTGGTGATCACCCAACCAAACTGCAGGCTCTTCAATTCCTTTTTTTAGAAACTTTCTATAGGCATCAATCTTTTCAACGAAAGCATTCGGTCGGTTATCTTTTGGTGGGAACAACTGATGCATCACGTAACTTTCGGCATAACTTGTAAACCCTTCATCCATCCAAGGTCTCACAGGTTCGTTGGTTGCCAGCATTTGCTGATACCACGAGTGAGAACCTTCGTGAGCCATCAATCCCATCAAATCTTCAATATTTTTGGCTTCACCCAAAATCATGGTACACATTCCGTATTCCATTCCGCCATCACCCCCTTGAATGAAAGCATAAGACGGATAAGCATATTTCCCAAATTTAGAATTCATAATCTGGAAATATCTGGTGACATAAGGTTTTGCTTCACCCCACGCCTTGGTTTTATCGTTTTTCTGATACACAAAATATACTTTCGGACCCTGCGGAACATCGAAACTTTCTACCGAATAATCTCTGTCTGCAGCCCAGGCAAAATCGAGCATATTTTTGGCAGTCCATTTCCAGGTTGCTTTATTTTGATCAGCTTTAATCTGTGCTGAAGCATCATAGCCTTTTACTTCTTTTGGATTTAAAAGCGTTCCTCCAGCTCCCACAACATAATCTTTATTGATTTTAATCGTCACATCAAAATCTGCGAACGGTGCGTGAAATTCTCTTCCTATATAATCAAAAGTTGCCCAACCATCATAATCGTATTCTGCAATTTTAGGATACCATTGCGTCATCGTCATATCGACACCTTCACGGTTGTTTCTTCCGCTTCTTCGGATTTGTTGCGGAATTACAGCATCCCACTCCATTGTAAAGGTTGTTTTTGAATGTGCCTTAATCGGTTTGTCAAGATATACTTTCATTACCGTTTCCTGGATTTCAAACTTCAGCTCTTTGCCGTTTTGTCTGATCCAATGGATATTTTGGGCACCTTCTTCGTTTTTTGGTATTGAAGCCAATCTTGAAATTCCTTCTTTCTGTAATCTTGAATCCCCATTTTTTCCCTGATTTGCCACTCTTTGATCCATCATTGAATTAGGCTTAAAAGCGTTCCAATACAAATGGAAATACACCACATTGAGTTCGTCCGGCGAGTTGTTGCGGTATTTTAAGGTTTGAGTTCCTATATAAGTAAATTCTTCTGCATTGACGTCGATATCCATTTTATATTTTGCAGCCTGCTGATAATAGGCGTTTTGCTGTGCCTGAAACTGCGAAATAACAAATGCAAAAAGGATTATAAACGATTTTCTCATTGATATAATTTTATTTTTTTAAAGGTAAGTAATTTTTAAAAGAAGCTCAAATGTGATTATTTAAGGTCTATTGTGTGCTTTGATTATTTAATAATGATAATGTTAAAATTTTCTGTTGTAGAATTGGTGAATTTTTATTTCCCGCAGATCACACGGATTAACACAGATGAATACGTAAAAAAACCTGTTAACATCTGCGAAATCTGTGGGAATTTATTGATGTTTTTAGAGAAATTTTCTTTCCCCAGCCCTAAAGGGTGGAAAATTTCTTAACATTCATCAAGACTACACTCTTTTGGGATGTAAATTTAATTTTGATGAATTCGGAGAGTATTAAACATGTTAGAGATTCTTTAATACGTTTAAAAAGAAATTTCCTTTCCCCGGCCCTAAAGGGTGGAAAATTTCTTAACATCCATCAAGACTGCACTCTTTAGGGATGGAAAATTAATTTTGATAAATTTTGACGAGATATTAAACATGTTAGAGATTCTTTAATACGTTTAAAAAGAAATTTTCTTTCCCCAACCCTAAAGGGTGGAAAATTTCTTTTGACATTCGTCAAGACTGCACTCATTAGGGGTGTAAAATTAATTTTGATAAATTTTGGCAGATATTACACACAAGTAATTGGCATTTTACGTATTGAAAAAACAAAACCTCAAATGCAAAAACACTTGAGGTTGATCTATAATTTAAAATAAATTATTTTTTAGCTGAAATTTCTTTCTTTCCGCTTTGTAAAATCTTTTCCAAGATTCTTAAGGTAATCAGATACGTTGGCTTTACACCTGTCAAGCCCAAACCTCCTGAAGAAAGTGTAGCACCTGTTTCCAAAGGATTATCTGAAGCATAATAAGCGTAACTCACAAAAAGATCCGGTGCAATGTGATGTCTGATTTTTGACGCCACCTGAATTGCTTTCTGGTAATGTGCACCTTCCATTTCAAGACCAATCGCCTTCCAAGAAGTATTCATAAAATACTGAAGAATATCTCTATTTTGAAGAGATGTTCCCAAAACGGTAATCATCGGTCCTTCAAAAGCATTTAATTCATCATCTTCAAAATCTTCCAATTTCAAAGCGTTTTCGAAAGGATAATTATCTGCCGTTCCTTCAAAAATATGAGAAGTAGGGATCATAATATCTCCTTTTCCACCTTCAAGAATTCCGGCTTTCCCCATGATAGAAACTGATTTCACTTTCATCATATAGACTTCGCCTTTTTGTTCGAAAGGTCTCAGCAATTCATCCATCACCTCAAAAGCCTGTTCTCCAAATGCATAATCGAAAACCATGATGACATCGTCTCCGTCATATTTCAAATGTCCGAAAGGTGTATTTTTAAGATTGGTTTTGCTTAAATCGATAATCTGAACGTCGATGTTACTTCCGCTCTTATCGTTGATATAGATTAAGCCTTCATCCAAAGCATATTTTGAAACTTTATCACGAAGATCTTTTTTATCTGAAATATCTCCGTACAGCTTGTAATCTACTTCTTTGGAATCTTTTTTCTTTAAAGCATCATTTCCGTACAGCATATTTTTTACGGAGTGCATGTTTGCCGAAATTATGTGTAACGGACGCATGTGAAGATCGTTTTCAAACAAAACTTCTTTCACTTTGTGAGCCCATTTCTCTCCAAAATAGTGGTGCCCTACTCTTTCTTTAAGGATTGCACTAAAGTAAATTTCTCTTTCACGGCTCTGTTTAGCATCTTCCAAACTTACTTTTCCTAAGTGGTAAATGATTTTGAATAATCTATCCGGATTATCATCGTCGCCGAAAGTATTGTAAGCGTTTAAAGTTTCATCGAAAGTTCTTCCTATTAAAGAAGAAAGATGAATCAAAGCCACTTCTTTTTCTCTTCTGCTGAATTTTTTCTCCCCTTTTACCACTTCTTCGATGATCTTGAAAGCTCTTGTCGGCTTCCAGTTTTCATCCTGAATAAATGCGAGGTTACGAATTTTATCTGCTTCTATAAATAAGAACGTTAAATGCGTAAGAATATCATAGATCTCTGAACGTCCCAAAAGAACTTCGATGTTCATCTGATGTTCGTCGATTCGGTAACAGTTTCTTCTTCTCTTTTTAGGAACGATCGGCTCGAAACTTCCTTTATCAAAACCTTCGTCTGATGTAAGATGAATGAAAGCGCATTCTTCAATACCTTCTGGAAGTCTGTCTAAAACATACATCAAACCATCCAATTCCAATTTGCTTGGAATGCTCATGGTACCGTAAATTTCCGGATTGATCGTCTTCAACAAACTTCTAATGCTTTCTCCAGAAACCCCGCTCGGCTTAAAAAACCCTCTATAAAACAGGTGTCTCATAGATATGTATAGTCTTTCAATTGCCTCGGTAGTTTCTCTTGCTCTAGAATTTGTCATATATTAAAATTTTTATAAAAAGTCTGCTAAGTTACGTAAAATATATTTAATAATTTAAACCACTTTAAATCAAACGATTATCATTTAAACTAAATTTTTAAACGATTTAAAATTAATATTTATGACTCTGTTGTGAAAGAAAACTAGAATAAGTTTTCTTCATATTAGAAATAATACTTAATATATTCTTTCCAGCTTCCTTGCTTCTTCTTTTACCTTATTATAACTAACATTTTCTACGGTTTTTATCAGCTTTCTATTCATATACAATTGCAAAGTATATGTATTGTTTTGTGTAGGAGTAATTAAAATTCCGTCTTTTGGTTTTCCTTCAGCATCTAATTGAATTCCAGTAATGATGTTGTTTTCGTCTGTTTCTTCGATAAATTTGTTACCTGATATTTTTTCTGCCAAACTATTGAAATTCTCCTGAAGACTTGCGCTTTCTTTCACCATCATATAAACTTTATAAAACAATTCCGTTCCTTCGGTAGGCTCCATCGATTCGTCCATTGGGTTTATAGCCGTCGAAATAATTTTCCCTTCTTTTTCATGATAAGCAATAATGCCTTCTTTATATTTTGATTCTAAATAATCTTTTCTTGTGTCATCAATGACTTTTCCGTCGATTGAAAGTTGTTTATTAAAAGTGTTTTGGGATTGTCCTATTTTAATCTCCGCCTTTCTGTTTGCCTGCATATCGCTGACTTCAATAGCATTACTTTTCAGTTCAAAATGAAGCCTGTTAAAGTAATGCATAGCAAAAAGATCCCAATCAAACGCTTGCAACACTCCGTTTTTCCAGTATTTGATTGTAAACTGCTTTTCATTCAGGATATATTCTGCACCGTCAACTATTTTTCCATTTTTGTAGGTTGATTTGATATCATAATATTGATGTGTGTAATTATCCATATTTTTCAGATAATCATTCGAATATTGAAATTTGGGAATTCCATTTTCAAAATAATCAACCTGCTTAAACTCCCGACTATAATCGGTTTCAAAATACCCTGAAAAAGGTTTACCATTTTTAAAAATACCTTCGTAAAACTCCTGTGGCTTCTCTGTAATACTAAAAGAATAATCTTTAACCTTCACCAAAATTCCGTTTTCGTAGAATTTTTGCTTTTTAATATTGTCCTTATTATAATGATCTTCAAAAAATATCTCTTCGATAAGTTTTCCGTTTTTGTAAACTGAATTTTTGTCATTATCAACTAAAGTTCCATTGTAAGGCTCGTCATTTTTATATTCTAAGGTTCCTGCAATTTTGCCATCATTATAAAAAGTAGTTACTCCATTTAGCTTTTCATTTTGAACAATGTAGGTTTTTTGTAAATTTTCTAGTCTGTAACTGAAAACTTTCTGCAATCCTTTTTTCTTAAAATTTTCTACAGAAATTAATTCCGCCATGTCATCGCCGGTTTCAACAACAAAAGTTCCGTTATAAGGTTTTCCGTTTTTATAAATTCCTTTCGCAACAACATCGCCCTCTTCGTCTCTTGCAACCGCTTCTCCTTCTTTAGTACCATTTGTGTAATTTAAATTGACATAAATATGTCCGACACGCTCATCAAAATTTCCATTAAAAGGCTTACCTTCTTTATATACTCTTTTGTTTTTCACCGTTCCCTTTTCAGAATACTCTATTTCTTCACCATCCTTTAGACCGTTCAGATAATTGGTTTCATAATAAGTTTCACCTTTCGGAAAATATAGAGTTTCCTTACCTGTTTTTTCTCCATCAATGATTTTTGAAGCAGATTTTACACCTGCTGCAAAATTGTTTTGAAGATAATAAGCATATTCAGTCCCATTTGCAACCCCATTTCCATATTTTTCAAAATGATCTTCTTGTAAGGATTGAATTAACTTCCCCGATCTGTCGTAATTTTTCTGTACAATCGGCTTAAAGCTGTATGAACTGATTTCATATACTATTTCCCGAGCAATTTGTTTTGAATCTTTCCAAAATATTTTTTCAGAAACGGTTTTTCGATTTTTCGACTTACTGGTAGAAACGTTTTCAATAGGAATCTCTGTCGGCGCCACAACTTCTACTATTTGCGGAGAAGCTTCATCCGTCTGTGCTAAAGCCGGAGGCGGCTGAAGAACTACAGCTTCTGTGAGAACCTTCGGCTTATCATTATCATCATCAGATTTTGAATTATAATCGTAATCGTCACTATTTTTTACTTTTTCAAAACTTCCGCTTGTCGGTTTTCCTTTTGTATAAGTTCCCTTTATTAAAATTGCTCCATCGGTACCGTAAATTAAAGCTTCGCCCTCTTTCACACCATTTTTATACTGAACTTTTTTTCTAATCTTACCATTTGGATGATAATATAATAAGTTAAGGTTCTTTGTATCGTTCCGATATTGGCGAAAATTATCATCATTTCCGTTTTCGTCATACCAAACAATATCGCCTACGTATGCATCTTCATCTTTTTTAAAAGCATACCCTTCAAACTGCGGAGTTCCATTGATATAAAAATCCTGAATCAAGACCAATTCGCCAATTTCTTTCATTGGCATCAATCTGTAATAAGATGCTTTCGCCTTTGAAGTCACCTTCCAGTCCTGATCATAATAAACAGGATCTGTATTTTGGCAGAAAAACATTTTTAAGAATAGTAAAGAAATAATAAGTGATGTCTTTTTTATCATTTGAGTTGATTTACTCAAAATTAAGAAATTCTATGCTTCATTTATATTTCTTTTCAATAACAATTAATTTAATCAAAATATAAAACACACCATGAAACTTGAAGGGTAATCTAATTTAAAACATTAAATAAAATAAAAATTCATAAAAAAAATAGGGGTATTTTATTTTTAAACTATATTTTTTGTAAATTTGCGCTGTAAAATCAAACCCAATATGTCAACTTTAAGATTCAAAGCGTTAGAAACTTTACCATTTAAGGACTTTAGAAAAGATAACTCTATCGAAGTTCCTGTAAAATTGTCAGAATTATTCTGCCAGAATGTTTTCTCAGAAGAAACGATGAGAGAATATTTGACAAAAGAGGCATTCCAATCTATTTTGGATGCGATGAAAAAAGGAACTAAAATCCAGAGACACATCGCAGACCAGGTAGCTGTAGCGATGAAAGACTGGGCAATGAGCAAAGGTGTTACTCACTACACACACTGGTTTCAGCCATTAACAGGAACTACTGCAGAAAAACACGATTCTTTCTTCACTCCAATCGAAGGTGGAAGAGCTATTGAAAGATTCAGCGGAAACTTATTGATTCAGCAAGAACCGGATGCATCTTCTTTCCCGAATGGTGGTATCAGAAACACTTTCGAAGCTAGAGGTTATACAGCTTGGGATCCTACATCTCCGGCATTTATTATGGGAACTACTTTATGTATTCCTTCTATCTTTATTTCTTACACTGGAGAAACTTTAGATTACAAAGCACCATTATTGAGAGCTTTGAACGCTGTAGACGAGGCTGCAACAAACGTAATGCAGTATTTTGACAAAAATGTAACAAAAGTAACTCCTACTTTAGGTTGGGAGCAAGAATATTTTCTGGTTGATTCAGCATTGTATCAATCTCGTCCGGATTTAGTTTTAACAGGTAAAACCTTGTTAGGACATTCTCCTGCAAAAGGACAACAATTAGATGACCATTATTTCGGTTCTATTCCTACAAGAGTAATGAACTTCATGAAAGAATTGGAAATCGAATGTATGAAATTGGGAATTCCGGTTACTACAAGACACAACGAAGTAGCTCCAAACCAATTTGAGCTTGCTCCGATGTTCGAAGAAGTAAACGTTGCGGTTGATCACAACTCTTTGTTGATGGACGTTATGGCAAGAATTGCTCACAGACATCATTTCCATATTTTATTCCACGAAAAACCATTCGCAGGAGTAAACGGAAGTGGAAAGCACAACAACTGGTCTTTGGCAACTGATACAGGTGAAAACCTTTTGAGCCCAGGAAAAAATCCTAAGAAAAACTTACAATTCTTAACATTCTTCGTAAACGCTATTAAAGCAGTACACGAATATGCTGATCTTTTAAGAGCAAGTATCGCTTCTGCAAGCAACGACCACAGATTAGGTGCAAATGAAGCTCCACCTGCAATTATTTCTGTATTTATCGGAAGCCAATTGTTCAGAGTTTTGGAAGAGCTTGAAAAAGTAACTGAAGGAAAGCTTTCTCCAGACGAAAAAACAGATTTAAAACTGAATGTTGTTGGGAAAATCCCTGAAATCTTGTTGGATAACACCGACAGAAACAGAACTTCTCCATTTGCATTTACAGGAAATAAATTTGAAATCAGAGCGGTAGGTTCTTCTGCAAACTGCGCAGAATCTATGACGGTAATGAACACAATTGCTGCAAAACAATTAAACGACTTCAAAAAAGAAGTTGATGCTTTAATTGAAACAGGATTGAAAAAAGACGAAGCCATCTTCAATGTTTTGAGAGAATACATCAAGCAGTGTAAAAACATCATGTTTGAAGGTGACGGATATTCTGATGACTGGGCTGTAGAAGCTGAAAAAAGGGGACTAAACAACTGGAAGACAACTCCTGAAGCATTGAAGCAGGAAATGAATCAGAAATTTGTTGATCTTTATGAAGAATTAGGGATCTTCAATCACAGAGAAGTAGAAGCAAGAAACGAAATCAAATTAGAAAAATATTCTACCGTAATTGATATTGAAGCAAGAGTTTTGAGTGATATCGCGAGAAACCACATTATCCCTTCTGCTTTAAATTATCAAAACAGATTGATTGAGAACGTGAAAGGTCTTAAAGAAATCTTTGAAGACAAAGAATTCAAAACTTTGGCGAAAGAGCAAATGAGCTTAATTACCAACATCTCACAAAACGTTTCTAAAATTAAACTAGGCGTTGAAGATTTGATCGCAGCGAGAGAAGCAGCAAAAGCTGTTACAGAAAGTCAGACGCAGGCAGAAGACTACTGCAACAAAGTAAAACCTTTATTTGACATTATCAGAGACGCTTCTGATGATCTTGAAATGATGGTAGATGATGAGCTTTGGCCAATGACGAAATATAGAGAAATGTTATTCACAAGATAACATCTGTAAAGTTCCATATTAGTGAGGTTCTCCGGTTTTCCGGGGAACTTTTTTTATGGTTTTTTTAATACTGTTTTTGAGAAACTAAGAAATAGCAAAATCCGATGAATAGAGGAAACTGCATATATTTTGTTAAAAAATCTTAATAAAAAAAACCGCTCAATCACCAAAATAGGCGCGTGGCGGTTTGTTTTTCTTTAACATACTTAATCAATATGTTAAATTGTGTTAAATCAAGAACCTGACAATAATCATATCGAGGCTGTCTTGGCTGGAATATCTACTTTTGTAATGCTTTAGAGAAATAAATATACCTTTTTAACACGGATAATTAAAAATATATGAAGAAAAGAGTTTTGTTTTATTTAGTTGCTTTCGTTTCTACAATATCACTACAATCATGCGTTACTAATTACGTAGTTTCAAAACCGGCAACTTATGCTAAAGAATACAAAACAGATGCCAAACTAGCTGCAATAGATACTAAGATGGAGAATGATAAAAAGTTGTTAATCAACTCTTTTATCTCTGAAAAAGCAGTGGCAATCTCAAACGCTAGAAATTCTTTAAAAAATTCTGAAATCGCAAAAGCGATCAAACATAATAAGACGATTGATAATATCTTAACAGAAGCTCAAACTTATCTTGGAACTCCTTACAGATACGGAGGAATGACAAGAAACGGAATCGACTGTTCAGCATTTGTATTATCAGTTTTCGGCGCTGCAGCAGGTCTTACTTTACCAAGAGTAGCAGCATCTCAGTCTCAGGAAGGAGAAGCTATTGATAAAGAAAACCTTCAAAAAGGAGATTTAATTTTCTTCTCTCACGGAAAAAGAATTTCTCATGTAGGAATTGTAGAAAGTGTAACTGAAGAAGGAGAAGTAAAATTTATTCATGCAGCAACTTCAAAAGGTGTAATGATCTCATCACTGAATGATTCTTATTGGGGCCCAAAATACAGGTTTGCAAAAAGAGTAATCAATGAGAACGGAGATAACTACAACAACTTAGCATCTACTAATTTTTAGTCTTAAATAATTGATTATATAAATGAAGCCATCAAATTTTGATGGCTTTAATTTTTTGTTTTAAAAATAAGGCTGAAATACTTCTATCAATAGAATCGGGTTTTAGCCCGATTAAGCATTTTGCCTAAAAATTTGGCTTTAGCCAGAATCTACAAAAAGTTTATAAGTTTCGGCTAAACCCATTTGTACACTGTCATTTTTTAAACGAGCTGAAGCACATTCTTATTGATTCGTATAGTAGATGAACTTCCGTTTAATAAAACTTAAATCAGCTGTTTTTATCGATTTCTATATCAAATCGACGAAGTAGTCCGTGAACCTCAGAAAGTGAGAATTTTGTCTTCTTAAGCTTATTAGATTCGGGATTGATGGTGTAATTGAATGAAGTTCTTAAATCTGCCTTTTCCAGATTGGTTCTTTCGAATGTTGCTCCGCTAAAATCACAGTTTAAAAATACTGAATTCGATAGATCACATTCAGCAAAATCGACTTCAATCAGTTTACAATTTTTAAACAATGTTCTTTTGATGGAAGTTTTATAGAAAACAGAATTATTTAAAGCACATCCTTCAAATCTGAAAGACATTCCAAACTCGTTACAGTCATCGAAATGCATTCCAAACATTTTACAGTCTTTGAAAACAACATCCCGAAAAGCGGCTCCGACTAATTTCGTCATGCTTACATTACAATCAACGAATTCACAGTTGGTAAATTTAAAGTTAGAAAAATCGGTATATTCAAAATTGCAGTTCCGGAACGTACAGTTTTCATATTCTCCAACTTCTAAAGGCCGCTGTGTAAAATTGATATTATCGAAGTTTTCATCAATAACGTAAGCTTCTCTCATAAATTTTTATGATTTTATTTAATGGAAAAATTAATAGATATTTTATTTCGCTGATTTTACAGATTGAACAGATTTAATATCATTTTTGAACAATGCTTGTAAACTTCCATTATCCCGCTTCAAACTTCCAGCTTTACACCAAGCTGTTTTTATCTGCGTAATTGAGTTTAAAGAAAATAAAGGTCATCATAGAAAAGGCAAGCAACGAACTTCCTCCGTAACTGAAGTAAGGTAAAGGAATACCAACGGTCGGAAACAGCCCCATAACCATGCCTAAATTAATAGAAAAGTGCATCAACAGGATGGAAGCGAAGCAATATCCAAAAACCCTGTTAAACACAGATTTCTGCTTTTCTGAGAGATAATAGATCCTTCCGATAAAGATCATGTACGCGAAAACTAAAACTGCACTTCCTACAAACCCCCATTCTTCTCCAACGGTACAGAAAATATAATCGGTTTCCTGCTCAGGAACGAATTTTCCCTGGGTTACGGAACCTTCACGAAATCCTTTACCAAACATTCCTCCGGAACCAATCGCTGTCTTTGAATACAGCAAATTATATCCTGAAGTATCACGAAATTCTCTTTCACCCTTATACAAAACTTCGACACGCTCCTGTTGGTGTTTTGGCAGTTTCTCGAAAATGACCGGCGAGATAAATGACAATGCAGCCAGCAAAAGAATTACGCCTACTCCTGGTAAAAGAGTATATATATTTTTGCGGAGAAAAGCTGCATTAAAGGCAAACCACAATCCGCCAATCACAATAATAAATACTGTGAAATACCACAAACTCCATTGCAGAGGATCATTAAGATAGTTGGCGATAAGAAATACCGCTCCAAAAAGCCCTCCGATTAAAAATAATTTTCCGGAAAGACCTTCACGATACAATGCAATAAAAAACGCAGTAAATACAAGCAACGACCCAACATCAGGAATTGATAATACAACAACGGCTGGAATACCAATTATTGCCAAAGCTGTTATTAATGATTTTGTATTTTTAAGATCGAAATCTGCTCCGGATACATAATTTGCAAGCATTAAAGCCGTTCCAATCTTAGAAAATTCTACAGGCTGCATGGTAAAACTCCCGAATTTATACCAGTTTTTCTGACCGAGAATTTCTGTTCCGAAAACATGAAGGCCGGCAAGCATTAAAACTCCACCAATGTAAATAATCCCCGACATATTTTCGAAAAACTTACTTCGGCTGAAGAAAATAATTAACCCTACAAAAATTGAAATTCCAAAAAAGATCAACTGTTTTTTACCTAAACCTTCATCTACACTGTAAATATTGGCTATTGCAAATAAGCAAAGCAGAAAATACAGCCCCAAACCTAATTTATCTATTCCTTCTGTCCATTTCATGGTTTACGGTTTTTTGGGTTTAACAGTTTGGGCTTTTTGCAGTTTTTCTTTCGCTTTCTTTACAAGATTCAGACTGTCTTGTATTCTTTTCAATTTTATAGAATCCGGTTTAGGTTCTTTATACAAGCCTTTTCTTTTCAGGTCGACAATCCATTGTCTTTTATATTCAGGCATGAAGCTCGACGTAATCATTTTTTTGTAAAGATGTTCACGTTTCAGATCTCCGGTAATATATTTTTCAGCAATTACTGTACAGGCTGGCCCGGCCCAAGTAGCACCAAATCCGGCATGTTCCATCACAGCAACTACTACAATTTTAGGTTTATCAGCAGGTGCAATCAATACAAAAATAGAGTTATCTTTCCCTTGCGGAACCTGTGCAGTTCCGGTTTTTGCTAATTGAGTAAAATCTTTAGACATCAAACCTCTTGCAGTACCTCTCAAAACAACAGCTTCCATTCCCTTTAAAACAGGTTCGAAATGTTTTGGATCGACTAAAGTATGATGTTTCTTTTTGAATCTCGGATCGGGATTTGGTCTACCATCAATTGATTTTACAATATGAGGTGTATAATACCAACCTCTGTTGGCAATTGCCGCAACATAATTGGCAAGTTGTAAAGGCGTTACCATTACATCACCCTGCCCCATTCCGTTGTAAATGGCACCCGTCGACATTTCATCCCAATTCTTGTAATCTTGTCTGGTAGAACCATTTGCTTTAATGATGGCTTTAAATCTTCTTTCATAAAAATCCCCTGAAGGAATTCTACCTTTTGCACCAACTGCAAAATCATTATTCAGAAATTCCCCAACACCAAAGCTGCTCATGATTTTCTTCCATTCGTCAACACCTTTTGATGGATTTCCCGGATATTTTTTAATGATTGCTATAAATGCATAGGTGAAAAAACAGTTACTCGAAACCTGAATAGAAGGAATCAACGGATCTGCTCCACCGTGACCTTTAATTCTTTTTCCTTTATAGAAAAATCCGCCACCGCATGGGAAAATTGTATTTTCATCCATTACGCCCATTTGCATTGCCGCCAAAGCCGTCAACAGTTTGAAAGTCGACCCGGGAGGATAACCTGCCTGTAAAGAACGGTCGAAAGTGGGTTTGTTTTCGTAAAGCGTATCTTTTGAAAGTGCGTAAAGATTTTTAGATTTATTTGGTCCGGTAAAAAGATTGGGATCAATATCCGGTCCGGTTGCAGCCACTAAAACTTCACCATTATTTGGGTCGATAGCCACTACCGCCCCATGTTTATTCACCAGCATTTCTTCTGCCATTCGCTGAAGATCATAGTCAATGGTTAATGTAATATCTTTTCCGGTGATAACATCTTTATCTAAAGAGCCGTTTTTATAAGGCCCAACATTCCTAAGTTTAATGTCTTTCTGAATATATTTAATCCCCTTTACGCCGCGAAGTTCTTTTTCGTAAGATTTTTCAATCCCTGTTTTCCCGATGAGGTCGCCCGGAAGATAATAAGTAGAATCTTTTTTGATTTCTCTATCGTTTACTTCACTTGTATAGCCCAAAAGGTTTCCGGAAGTAGAGACTTCGTACTGTCTTTGAGGACGCTGAACGATACTGAAAGCGGGATATTTGAATATAATTTCCTGAACTCTTGCTATTTCCTCTCTGCTTAGATCTTTAATGAAAGTCATCGGCGTGAGTTTGGAATAATATTTTTCAGCTTTAATTAAGTTAATTCTTTTAATGAAATCACTCTTCTCAATTTTCATTAAATTACAGAAAGCCAAAGTATCAAAATCTGGTTTCATTAAAGCCTGAGTAAAAGAAATTTCGTAGGCAGGCTGATTTCCCACCATTATTTTTCCATTTCTGTCGAAAATTACTCCACGCTGCGGAATGACATATTCGGTTTTGATGGAAGTATTGGCTGCATTCAATGCATAGCGATCTGTAAACAGCTGTAAATAAGAAAGCCTTGCTACAAAAATAAGAGCAATGACAATGAGAATCGTTAAGATTTTTATATGGCGTGTGTTCAAACTTTCTGTTTGATTTTAAAGATTAATGCGTAAACTATGATAAATATAAAGGAAATTCCACTAGTTACCAACACATTAAGTAAGATTTCGAAAATTCTGCTGAATTTAAAGAACTCGATATACTGCACCAGAAGCTGATGCAAGAAGATACTTGAGAACAGAAACAGTAAAAACTGCGTCCACTGCAAAGACTGAAATGAGAAGAAATCGGTAGAAGTATCTGTAGACGTACGGAAAATTATCGTACGGAAATAAGCAATTAAAGTAGTTGCCAAAGCATTGATTCCCCAAGAATATAAAAAGGCATCAATCGACAAACCGATTAAAAAACTTAAGGCTAAAAACTGAAATCTGTTTCTAAAAAAAGGATAAAACATCACAAAAACCGGATATAAAACCGGAGTGAATTTACCGAACAGCGTAATTCTGTTCAATACAAAAATCTGTAATGCAACCAGAAAAGCCATGATCAAAAGATCTGTAAATATGGTTCTGCTAATCATTTTCTTTTTTTATTACAGCTTGCATAGTATCCTGAATTTTCTGAACCTCCGCTTTTTTAAGATTTTTAACAACAAAAACTTTATTTAAAGCTCCCATTTTCTCGCTTAATTCCACTGAAATATCCCAAAATCCTGTTTTATTATCTACGGTGTATCCCGCAATTTTACCGATCATCACTCCTTTAGGGAAAATTGCTGATTTCCCATCGGTTTCAATGGTATCGCCAATTTTCAGGGAAACATATTTTGGTACATCTGCAAGATGCATCAATCGGGAGTTATCTCCTCTCCACGTCAAAGTTCCGAAATATCCCGAATTTTTCAGCGCAGCATTGATTCTGATTTTATTAACGCTTAAAACCGACTGTACTAAGGCGTAACTATCGGTAGAATTAATAACAATTCCGGCAATTCCTCTCGGAGACATTACGCCCATTTGAGGATAAACACCGTCTCTTGTTCCACGGTTGATTGTAAAATAATTATTTCTTCTGTTGATGCTATTGAAAACAATTTCGCCATCTACAAAAGTATAGATCTGGCCACCACCCAAAGTATCATGTACTTTTCTGAATTGTGGATTTGCAGCGCCTTTTTTCCCGTAAAGCTCAACCATTAAGGCCTTATTCTGAGCAACAAGATCTTCGTTTGTTTGTTTCAGCTTTAAATAAGAAACACCTTCATCAATATACCCGGAAACCCAGGAATTGAAAGCCGCAGTCTGACCCGCAAGCCAAGATTGCTGCATGGCGTTTTTAGAGAATATCAAAATGAGAGCAATAATTTGCAGAAACATAAAGAATACAAAAAGAGCATTCTTCGAAAATAATCTCAGCAAAAATCCCATTCAGATATAAAGTCGTAAAAAGTTAAAAAATTTATTTAATTAAGAAATTGAACTTATCCATATTCTTAAGTGCAATACCCGTTCCGCGAACAACAGCTCTCAAAGGATCTTCTGCCACGAAAACCGGAAGCCCTGTTTTCTTGTGTAATCTGTCTGCAAGACCTCTCAACAAAGCACCTCCACCAGCAAGATAGATACCTGTTTTGTAAATATCTGCTGCCAATTCCGGCGGCGTAAGCGAAAGAGTTTCCATTACAGAATCTTCAATTCTGATAATTGATTTATCCAAAGCACGAGCGATCTCTTTATACCCAACCATAATTTCTTTTGGTTTACCAGTAATAAGATCTCTACCCTGTACCGGAATATCGTCGATATCTACATCTAGATCTTCAACTGCAGAACCTACTTCAATTTTCACTCTTTCAGCAGTTCTTTCTCCGATGTATAAATTATGATGCGTTCTTAAGAAATAAGCAATATCGTTGGTAAATACATCCCCTGCAATTTTCACAGATTTATCACACACAATACCTCCCAAAGCGACAACGGCAATTTCGGTAGTACCACCACCTATATCGATAATCATGTTACCTTCAGGCTTTTGTACATCAATACCCACTCCTATTGCAGCAGCCATTGGCTCATAAATCAAACGTACTTCTTTTGCGTTTACTTTCTGAGCAGAATCTCTTACCGCTCTTTTTTCAACTTCTGTAATTCCGGAAGGAATACAGATCACAATTCTTAAAGCAGGCTGAATAAACCTCCCTTTGATCCCCGGAATTTTTTTGATAAATTCTTTGATCATGTGCTCGGAAGCATGGAAATCTGCGATAACTCCGTCTTTTAACGGACGGATGGTTTTTATATCTTCATGCGTTTTACCCTGCATATGTTTCGCCTGTTCTCCAACAGCAATCGGCTTTCCCGTAGAACGTTCTATTGCAACAATAGAAGGTTGATCTATAACAATTTTATTATTATGGATGATAAGCGTGTTGGCAGTTCCAAGGTCTATCGCAATTTCTTGCGTAAACATATCGAATAAACTCATAATTTTCTCCTTGATTTAAGTTTACAAAGATATAAATTTCACAGTACTAACGATTACAAAGTTTTATATAATTTGGTTAAATTTTTATTAAAATTACACTTTTTTCTTAATCTATTGTTTCTGTAAGTTTTAGCAAAAGGTACAAAATCTTACATAATTAATTTATAGCTTTTTACGATAATTATCATACAAACAATCACAAAATCTTTAAGTAAAATTTCCTTAAATTTGCGACTGCTTATGATACAGTATTCCAATATACATCAGACGTCAAATTTTGCCGTATTATCCATCAGTTACGAAAAGGCAGATGTTGAAACCAGAGGTAAGTTTGCATTTTTTGATGACAATATTAAAAACTTTGTTACCCGAATTCACGACGAAAATTTAGGGGACGCATTTGTGGTTTCCACATGCAACAGAACCGAAATTTATTCTACCTCACCCAATTATCTTTTGGTAGCCGAAGAATATTGCAAAACGATTGGTGTAAATCTTTCAGACTTTCTTCAATTTGCAAATATTGCAACAAAAGAAGAGGCCTTAAATCATTTATTCAGAGTGGCAGCCGGATTGGAAAGCCAAATCATCGGTGATTTTGAAATTATTGGGCAAATCAAAAAAGCGTACGCCCGTTTTAAAAAAGAAAGGCAAAACTCGAATCCTTTTTTAGAAAGATCGATTAATTCTGCAATTCAGATTTCTAAAAGAATCAAAAACGAAACCGGCATCTCCAACGGAGCGGCGTCTGTTTCTTATGCGGCGGTACATTATATTTTAAACAATCAGAAAAGAATTACTGAAAAAAACATTCTTCTTCTCGGAGTTGGTGAGATTGGTCAGAATACGGTTGAAAATTTAGTAAAACACGTTTATCAGCCTAAAATAAAAATTGCCAACCGAACTCAGGAGAAAGCAGCAAAAATTTCAGAGAAATACAATATTCCCAATATTGATTATAATGATTTTGAAAAGGAATTAGAAAATACCGACATTTTAATTGTTGCTACAGGAGCAAAAACCCCAATCATCAACAAGTCTCATTTAAAAAACGGAAAAGAAATTCTGATTATCGATCTTTCCATTCCTCATAATGTTGACAAAGATGTTTCCGAACTCGATAATGTAACTTTAATCGATGTTGATGACCTTTCAAAACAAATCCAGAAAACTATTCAGCAGCGTGAAAAAGAAATCCCGAAAGCAGAAGTTATCATTAAAGAAATGACCAAAGATTTTCTGGAATGGGAAAAAAAGAGAAAATTGGCGCCAAACATTCATCATTTCAAAGCAGTGCTGAAAAACATGGAGCGTAACGAAATGCACAACTTTTACAGAAAAAATAAGTACATCAATATCAACGATATGGAGCTTTCTGAGAAGATGATTCAGAAAATAACCAACCGTTTTGCAAAATATATTATCGACAACCCTCTAAAAGCCGAGGAAATTAGTAAATTAATGCACGAAATTTTAGTCGAACAACCCAACAACGAATTCAATGAAAAGCATTAGAATAGGAACCCGAAATTCTGCACTTGCACTTTGGCAGGCAAGAGAAGTTGCAAGACATTTGCAAAACCTCAATTATCTTACCGAGATTGTCCCAATCGTTTCTTCAGGCGACAAAAATCTTAATCAACCTCTTTATTCTTTAGGAATTACAGGGATTTTTACAAGAGATTTGGATACCGCATTGCTGAATGACGAAATTGATATTGCAGTACATTCCCTAAAAGATGTACCAACAAAATTACCCGAAAATATAGAAATTGTCGCTTATCTGGAAAGAGATCATCCGCAGGATGTTTTAATTAAAAGAAAATCGGCAATGGACAAAGAATTTCACGAGCTCAAATTAGCGACAAGCAGCTTGAGAAGAAGAGCTTTTTGGTCTAAAAATTATCCTGAAACAGAGTTTTTTGACATCAGAGGAAATATTCAGACCAGACTTCAGAAGCTGGAAGAGCAAGACTTTGATGCGACCATTTTATCTTTGGCCGGAATTAAAAGAATGAAAATGGATATCGATTACGAATTTCTACCATTCATGATTCCTGCGCCTTCGCAAGGTGTGGTTGCTGTAGCCGGACATTCGGATAAAAAAGAAATCAACGACATTTTGAAGCAAATCAGTCACAAACAGACTCAAATTTGTGTAGAAATTGAAAGAAATTTCCTGAGCACTCTTGAAGGCGGTTGTACTGCACCCATTGGAGCTTTTGCCGAAAAAATTGAAAACCAGATCAGATTCAAAGCTGCTCTTTGCTCGCTAGACGGAAAAAATTATATCGCAACCGACGAAAGTTTTGAATATAATGAAGAAGAAAATTTTGGTGAAAAATTTGCCAATATTGTTTTAGAAAACGGAGGTAAAGAATTGATGACTGAAATTAAAAGTCAGCTTTAAGGTTTTAGGTTTTAGGTTTTAGGTTTTAGGTAAATTAAGATTTTCTGAATCTTAACATTTCTTTATGCTTAAAGAATCTTCATGTTTAAAATTAATTTTTGAACTTTACAGGACTTGTTTTCATTTCAAAATTTTAAGTCAATGAAAAAATTCTTTTCAATATTCATCTTATTCCTTTTTGTCTTTTTTGGAAAAGCTCAAAATCAGTTTGCACAAAAATTGTCTGATGCAGCTTTAAGCTTAACGAAAGATAAAGTCACCTACGATCCTGCTTATTTTACGCTAAAATATCCCAATGGAGATGTTCCGGCGGATAAAGGCGTTTGTACTGACGTCGTAATCAGAGCGTACAGAAAACTGGGGATTGATCTTCAGAAGGAAGTGCATGAAGATATGAAACAGAATTTTTCAAAATATCCTAAAAACTGGGGTTTGAAAAGACCCGACACCAATATCGATCATCGAAGAGTTCCAAACCTGAGAGTTTTCTTTTCCAAATTTGGGAAATCTAAATCTATTGAAAACAAGCCTGAATTGTACGTTCCCGGAGATATTGTAACATGGCTTCTTCCCGGAAATTTAACACATATCGGAATTGTTGTCAACAAAAAATCGGCAGACGGAAAAAGATATTTAATTGTACATAACATCGGTGGCGGACAGGTTATTGAAGATTGTCTGTTTAAATTTACGATTACCGGACATTACCAATATTCAAAATAATTTATGATAAGGAAGGTCGTTTTCGCTCTGTTTTTATTTATTTTAAACTTGAGTTCGGCACAGAATTCAGGTTTAAAGATCATCAATAAGCCGATTAGTTATTCTGCGGAAAGAATTCAATTAAGCTTAGAATATTTAAAAGAACATCACGGTTTGAATCAAAAAACGCCGACGATTGTTCCGAAGATGATTGTTTTGCATTATACAGCGGGAGGAACGGTAGAAAGCAACTACAAATATTTTAATAAAACCCATCTTGAAAGCGCAAGAAATACTTTAAAAAAGCAAAGTACACTCAATGTTTCTTCGCAGTTTATCATAGACCGGGACGGAACTATTTATCAGTTGATGGAACCAACTCAATTTGCAAGACACACGATTGGTTTAAACTATTGCGCCATCGGAGTTGAAAATATTGGAAGCAAGAAACAACCGCTTACCGAAAAACAAGTGGAAGCCAACGCAGAGTTGGTAAGATATTTAACCAAAAAATATAAAATAGAATATCTTATTGGTCATTCAGAATACGGAATTTTCAGAAATTCTAAATTATGGAAAGAATCTGATCCCAAATATTTCACAGGAAAAGAAGACCCGGGAAAAGACTTCATGACCAAAGTACGAAAGCAAGTCGCCGATTTACACTTAAAAGATAAACCTTAATGAACATTTTATTTACCAAAAACATCGATCCAAAATATCTTTCAGAAAAACTGGGAAATAATATTTTGATCGACTGTGTTGAGGTAATAAAAACAAAACCTATTTTTGTAGAGCATTTTGACCTGAAAGACCGATCGCTTATTTTCACAAGTTTCAACGGCGTAAAATCTTTTTTTGAAAACAAATTTCAGCCTAATGAAGATTTCACCGCAAAAAACTACAATAAGATATATTGTGTAGGCGAAAAAACCAAAAGAGAGCTTCGCAAAAATGGTTTCGGAACCTTTAAGGTCTTAAAAAACGCAGAAACATTATCCCAATTCATTATAGAAAACTGCTCTCACGAAAAGTTCATTCATTTTTGTGGAAATTTGGCGCTTGATGTTTTAGACAAAAAGCTTCCGCTACAAAATATTTCATATAAAAAAGTGACTGTTTATGAGACCGAAGCGCTTAATCCTTTGATACATGAAAAATATCATGCAATAGTTTTTTTTAGCCCGAGTGGAGTTCGTAGTTTTGCGAAAAATAATTCTTTAGAAAATACCATCCTTTTTTCAATAGGAGAAACGACCTCTAAAGAAATGAGAAAGCATACAAAATCTGAGATTTTTACGAGTACAGAAAATACTTTATTAAACTTATTGTCGGTCATAAAAAATAGATTAATGAAAGATATTTCATAATCTATGAACTAAAAACCGTCAACTATCAATAATATTATGATTAAAAACGACCTATATTTAAAAGCACTTCGTGGCGAAACTGTAGAAAGACCACCAGTTTGGATGATGAGACAGGCAGGCCGATATTTACCCGAATTTATCGCACTTCGTGACAAGTACGATTTCTTCACGAGATGCCAGACTCCCGAATTAGCTTCTGAAATTACAGTTCAGCCCATCAGAAGATATCCTTTGGATGCGGCAATTTTGTTTTCGGATATTTTAGTTGTTCCTCAGGCAATGGGGATTGATTTTAAAATGAAGGAGAATGTAGGTCCGTGGTTGGATAATCCGATCAGAACGATGGAAGATGTGCAGAATGTGATCGTTCCTGATGTAAATGACACTTTAGGGTACGTTTTTGATGCGATTGAATTGACTTTAATCAAACTAGACAACGATATTCCTTTAATCGGTTTTGCAGGTTCTCCGTGGACGATTCTTTGCTATTGCGTGGAAGGAAAAGGAAGCAAGGCTTTTGATATTGCTAAATCTTTCTGCTTCCAACAACCGGAAGCTGCGCATTTGTTACTTCAGAAAATTACAGATACTACCATTGCTTATCTGAAAAGAAAAGTTGAAAAAGGAGTTTCTGCCGTACAGGTTTTCGATTCTTGGGGCGGAATGCTTTCTCCGGAAGATTATCAAGAGTTTTCTTGGAAATATATCAACCAAATCGTTGAAGCCTTAAGCCCGTTAACGCATGTTGTGGTTTTCGGAAAAGGATGTTGGTTTGCTTTAGAAGAAATGACAATGGCTCCGGTTTCAGCTTTAGGAGTTGACTGGACGATCAAGCCAGAATTTGCAAGAACTCTGACTAATCATACAATGACTCTTCAGGGAAATTTTGACCCTGCAAGATTACATTCTACACCTGAAACAATCAAGAAAATGGTGAATGAAATGATCAATCGTTTTGGTAAAGACCGATATATTGCCAATTTAGGTCACGGAATTCTACCAAATATTCCTTTGGAAAATGCGGAAGCGTTTATCAGAGCTGTTGTAGATTGGAAGCCTAGTAATTAATCTCCCGCAGATTTTACAGATTGACACAGATTTTTCAATACGCTTGTCATTTCGGAGGAATCTAAATTTAGCTTTAAAAATTACGCAAATACATTGTCAAGATTCCTACGGAATGACAAACTTTATGTAATATTTATTATAAATAAAATTCCTTTCAAAAATAACTTTGAAAGGGATTTTCTATGAAGAAAAAAATTAGCTCTTGGTATTTAAATGCATTCTAACTACAAAATTAACGTAAAGCATTTTAATAAAAGTAATAAAAAGAGAATTTGAGCAATCGCCAAAATCTATAATAAACAACTTATAGTTTAGTTAGTTTAAATACTGTAAAATATCTTTCTTTTCGAGTTTAAACTCTTTATTGGAATTAATTTTGATGACAATAACCTGAGTGTTATCAATGATCTTTTTGACTTCACAAAAAGTTTCAGCATTGATTTTTGAAACATCAATATTATTTACTTTAATAATCTTATCTCCTACATTTAATTCCGATAATTCAGAAATTTTAAGCTTGTTTACAATAACCAATGTGCCGTCAACAGGAGCAAAAGCGATTCCGAAGCTATTATATTCGGGACTTTTATCTGTTGTATTGAGAACGATTTTTTTGTTGATGAAGTCTAAATCGATGAGGTAATTTTCCATAAATCTTGTTCCGACCAAATTTCGAGAATCTGAACTTGTATCAACAATTTGATTACCTAAAATGTTATTATTAACCTCAGCTTCTATTACATCAAGCCATCTTTCACCTTTACTCACACTATTTAATGATTGTGATAAAAGCCCTTCAAAAGTCAGAAAATTATCGTCTTTTACTAATTGATAAGATTTTGAATCGAGTGTAAAACCTGAACCTGATCCCGTATCGAAAACCATATCTAAATTTTGCTTTCTTATATTGACATTAATTGTAGGGACATGAGTAAAGCTTTCTTCAGTAAAAGGAATTGATATTGACTGTGCCGAATTTTCAGTTATTTTATCTGAAATTGTAATGGTTTTAGTTCTAAAATCAATTCGCCAAACTTTATTATTCATCATATTGGCTCCAAAAACTCCACTGATTTTCATGCACGCCCGTGAAGCCATCCAACTAATATTCATAAATGAAAAGTTTACTTTCTTAAACTTTAAATCTGCAATTTTAAGTGCATCGGTTGAAAACATTTCATTTTTTGAACTCGAATTGTTAGCATCGATTCCTTCAAAAATCATGTTTTCTTTCTTTTCACTGAGTTGGCCCTTCAGCTCGTCAGACAAAATGGTGAATGCGCCTGTATCAAAGATGAAATTGTGTTTCTGATTCTTAATATCAACTTTAACGATTATTTTTCCATCAATATATTCAAAAGGGATAGCAGTTGCGCTAAAAAATAACGGAAACAGGAACAACGTACAAGCATAAAAAATTTTAAACTTCATCATAGTAAAAATAAAGACTGTCTCAAAGAAACAGTCTGTTAATTATTAAGAAAGCATCCTTTGTGCTTTTTTCACACCTTCTACCAATAGATCAATTTCCTGGAACGTATTGTAAACGGCAAAACTCGCTCTCACCGTTCCGGCGATGTTAAAGAAATCCATAATCGGTTGTGTACAATGATGGCCGGTTCTTACGGCAACTCCCATTTTATCGAGAATCATTCCGACATCAGAAGAAATACCAATCCCTTCCAAATTAAAAGAAACTACGCCCGTTCTGTGCGCTTTTTCACCATATACTTTTAAACCTTCGATTTCTAGAAGTTGTCTTTGCGCATAATCCAGCAAAGCATTTTCATGATTTTGAATATTCTCGTGACCTACTTTTTTAATGAAATCAATAGCAGCTCCCAAAGCAATATTTCCGCCTACATTTGGTGTTCCGGCTTCATATTTAAAAGGTAAACCCGCATACGTTGTTGCATCAAACGAGCATACCGCAATCATTTCACCTCCACCGTGAAAAGGCGGCAAATCTTCAAGAATTTCCTGTTTTCCGTAAAGAACTCCCGTTCCCATCGGAGCATACATTTTGTGTCCTGAAAAAACGAAGAAATCACAATCTAATTTCTGAACATCAATCGTAAAATGAGGAGCCGACTGGGCACCGTCTATGACAATATAAGCATCTGAATTGGCTCTTGTTTTAGCAATAATTTCTTCAACCGGATTTACAATTCCCAAAGCATTGGAAACCTGATTAACAGATACTACTTTTGTCTTTTCACTTAGAAATTCGTCTAAATAATCAAGCTGAAGAATTCCGTTTTCATCAATTGGGATCACGCGAAGTTTTGCGCCTGTTCTTTCACACAGCAATTGCCAAGGAACGATATTCGAATGATGCTCGAGATATGAAATAATAATCTCATCATCTTTCTTTAATTTTTGAGTTAAAATATAAGCGATAAGATTTATTCCTTCGGTTGTACCTTTTGTGAAGATCACTTCAAAATCATTTTTGGCATTGATGAATTTCTGGATTTTTCTTCTTGAAAGCTCCATTTCTTCGGTTGCCAATTGGCTCAATGTATGGATTCCACGGTGTACATTAGCATTGAGTTCTTTATAATAACGATCCCAAACTTCAAGTACCGAGTTGGGTTTTTGAGACGTAGCTGCATTATCTAAATAAACCAATGGTTTACCGTTCACTTCCTGATTTAATATAGAAAACTGACTTCTGATTTCCTGAATGTCAAACATTTATTACAATTTTTAAATTAAAAAGTTCTTTATTTAGAACACATCAAATTTACGATTTTTTATCTAAAAGTCTGCCAGATTAATAGAGTGATCGTTTTAATCTAAAACAAAAAAACCTGCCAAAAAAAATGACAGGTTAATTTATTTAGAGTAAGAAAATTCTTATTCTGCTGCTGCTTCTTCAGTTGCAGGAGCTTCTCCTCCTTCAGTTGCAACTTCTTCTTCATCGTCATCATCTGCCATAGCACCTCCTTTAGCTGCATTTCTAGACATTTTAACAGCTACAACAACTGCATTGTCAGGATGTACAAAAGAGTAACCTTCAGCTTTGATAGTACCAACATAAAGCTTGTTACCAATTTTAAGAGAAGTAATATCTACTACGATCTCATCTGGCAAGTTTGCAGGAATAGCTTTTACTTTCAATTTTCTGAAAGACTGACGTAAAACACCACCAGCTACAACACCTTTAGAACGACCAGTAATTCTTACAGGAACTTCCATAACAACTGGCTTATCGTCAGATAATCTGTAGAAGTCTGCGTGAATAATTCTGTCTGTAATTGGGTGGAACTGAATATCCTGAAGAACTGCAGGGATTACCTGTCCGTCAACTTCAATAGATACCGTGTGTGCTTCAGGAGTATATACCAAACCTTTGAATGCTTTCTCTGTAGCAGAGAAATTCAATGGCTCACCACCTCCGTAAACAACACAAGGAACTAATTCAGCATCACGTAAAGCTTTTGTCGACTTTTTGCCCACGCTTTCTCTTTTTGTACCTTGAATTGTAATTGATTTCATTTATAAAAAATTTAAAAATTTGTTTTAATTTAAACTGCAAAAAGCTAATTATCAACTAGATAACAAACTTACTGCTAATCGATTGATGCTCGTGCACCATCTTCATAACATCAGCAAATAATGGGGCGCAAGATAGCACTTTTATTTTAGATGACAAGCCATTTTTTACAGGAATTGAGTCAGTTACAATTACTTCCAGCAATTGCGAGTTCTCAATATTGTCATAAGCCTTCCCTGAAAGTACTCCGTGAGTAGCCATTGCTCTTACAGATTTTGCTCCTTTTTCCATTAAGATATCTGCAGCTTTGCAAAGTGTTCCTGCTGTATCGATCATGTCATCAATAAGGATCACATTCTTACCTTCTACATCCCCGATAAGGAACATTTCTTCTACTACGTTTGCTTTTTTTCTTTCTTTATAAGCGATTACTACATCTGCACCAAGGTGACCAGCGTAGTTTTTTGCTCTTTTTGCACCTCCCATATCCGGAGAAGCAATCGTAAGATTATCAAGCTTAAGATTTTTGATGTAATCTACAAAGATGGTAGAAGCATACAAATGATCTACAGGAATTTCGAAGAATCCCTGAATCTGGTCTGCATGCAAATCCATTGTCATTACTCTTGTTGCACCTGCAGCAGTTAAAAGATTCGCCACCAATTTGGCACCGATTGGCGCTCTTGGCTTGTCTTTTCTGTCTTGTCTTGCAAGCCCAAAGTACGGTAGCACCACGGTAATACTTTTTGCAGAAGCTCTTTTTGCTGCATCAATCATTAGAAGCAATTCTAAAAGATTGTCTGCCGGCGGAAACGTAGATCCGATTAGGAAAACTCTTCCTCCTCTTACAGATTCGTCTAAAACAGGTTCAAATTCTCCGTCGCTGAACTCCTGAAAGTTGATTTTCCCTAATTCTTTCCCATAATACTGGGCAATTTTTTCTGCAAGATCTTTACTCGTTCTTGTAGAAAATAGATAACTTAACTGATCGGCCATTTTTACTTTTTAAAAGATTTTGCAAATTTAAAAAAAAACCACAAGAATCAATCCTGTGGTTTCTATTATTTATTTTTATCTCCGATTAAGGAAATGTAACTCCTGAATATTTATTAGGATCTACCTGTGGTAAAGTCGATTTATACTTCATGTTGATTGCCTTTATAAATTCATTAGCAACCACTGCATACCCTCTTCCTGTAAGGTGAACTCCATCTAAAGAGAATGTACCGCCTGTAACAAAAGTAGCTGTATATCTTACGCCATTCCAAGAAATTCCTGATTTAGAATTTAATTCAGTCATTTTTGCATTCATATCCACAAAAGCTAAACCATAAGAATCTGCCATAGCTCTGATAGATGTATTGTAAGCTTTAACAGCAGTAGAAATATTCTTCACTTCATCTGTCGTTAATGAATACTGATCTCCTATTGGGAAACTTGCTCCGTAAATAAATACAGAAGATGGTGTAGCAGCTTGATTTGTTGTTGCATCCAAACCTAACAACGAACTTGAGGTAAGAAGCATTAATTCTCCAGGTTTTGCCTGACGTGCTCTCCCGAAAGCGTTTCCTATAAATGCTGCCTGAGTTGCAGGAACACCATTTGCAGCAAGCGCAGCCGTAAGCTGTGCTGAAAGATTAGTTAATTTGTTATCAATAATAAGCACCGGATTATTTCCTGCTACAACAGGATTAATTCTATCACCTTGTCCAAATGCAGTAAGCGCTGCTTTTAAAGGCCCATAAAGCTGGCTATTTAAAGATTGTGCCTTTGCTGCGTCTAAAGGTATAGCATTATAAGGAACTCTTGTAAAAAACGGGATATTGGTAACATCAGGAATATTTGCAATAATACCTTTTGTAGATCCTACACTTTTCAACCCATCAAGAACACCTTTTATAGAGCCTGCTACCACATTAGCATCCGAAATATCGTTTGATCTGTATGTAGCCGGATTGGTATTACCGTTCTGAACTGTTGCTGCAGTATATGTAGTAACTCCCCCTGTAGTTTGCGAGTTGGTTCCACCATTTGTTGCATACGACAACACGTCATTATTTCCAATCCAAAGAGAGAAAAAAGTTGGCTTTTGAACCATTGCATCTGCTAGAACACTTGTCGTTGCTGAAGAAGCAAATCTTACAAAGTAAGGATTTGCAGTTCCTGTAAGCAAGCCTGCAGCACTTCCGTAATTTGGAGCTACAAGATGGAAAGATTTTGCACCAGGAACTCCCATATTATTATACGGTCTACCGGCAGCCACATTATCTAAAGCAGCAGCGGCAGGAGAAGCAACAGGAGCTAAAGCTCCATTAACCATTTTTAAAACGAGTTTTCCCGGAAAACCAGGTAAGTTTGTAAACCCTCCAACATTATTAGGCATTAATGGCTGTTTAAATGCTCCACCACCTGCAAGTTTCATTTGCATTGCAAGCATACTTGGATAAGATTCATTCTGACCATCACTGTAAAGTGTCCCATCTCTATAACCAGACGTAAGGGAATTTCCCAAGGCAACATAATTAGAGAAATCTGCTTCGCCTTTCGTTACAACGATGTCTTCTACATCAGTATCAAAATCTGTATTACAACTTACTGTAAAAAGAAGTGCCGAAACAGCTATTGTAGATATTATTATTTTTTTCATAATTTAAAATTAAAAAGCATTATAAGATAAACCTAGACCAAAATAGAATGCTTTAGCCTTTGCCTGACCATAGAAACCTAAGTAATTATTTTTCACATCTCTGCTTTGCGGCATTGCATAACCACCGGCAACATCAACTCCGAATTTATTAAGCTTAAATCCTACACCTCCTGTTAGCACAAAAGAGTCAAAAGATGGAGTTTCCGGGATGAAATTGTCGTCAGAGTAAGGAGATTCATCATAATAAGCGCCTAAACGACCATAAATCATGTTCGTGAATGCATATTGAGTTCCCAATCTTACAGTTTTTGAATTTCTAAAATTCTTTGGTGCTACTAATATGGTAGGATCTGCCTGATTTCCAATTGGAGCATTAGCAAAATCTAAAGTCAACTTGCTGTATCTTTCCCAACCGTGATAGTTGAAATCCGCAGAAATTAACCATTTTGGTGTAACTCTATATGTAAGACCAATTGTATATTCTTCTACAAGTGGCAAAGTTGCTGTAAAGCCATCTTGTCCGGCCGCGTTCAGTCCTAAAAGTGTATTTACTGTAGTCTGTGCAGGAGCCACGAACGTAGCTGTTCCTTTTTTAGCTTTCATATCAACAGGCGAACGGTATGCGATACTTACATCCAATTTTGGATCAGGTCTGAAATAAAAACCGAAACCATAACCATGACCACTTGCTTTCTCATCATTAATATTAACTGTTCCTCCAAATTGAGTAACTGCCTTATCCCAGTTTACCGATCCTCTGGCGTAGATATAACTTGCCCCAAAAGAAAGCCAATCGGCCATTTTCACGGAAACCATAGGCTGGAAATAGTAACTTTTCAGCTCCAGCTTCTGTACCATTTCTCTTCCTTCCCAATCATAAGGATACTGAATGGTACTACCAAAAGGCGTAGAAAAACTGAAACCAATCGATAGTTTATCAATAGGCTTATACGCTATTGCAGCATAAATCGGTGTACCCAGCGGATTATCGGTCTCAGTACTTTGTAAAGTATTTAAATTTTGAAAAGTAACTTTATTACTCGCTCCAAAACCTCCCGCTACAATACTTAGTTTAGAAGGAATGAATGACATACCTGCCGGATTAAAGAATGCAACACTCGCATCGTCAGCATGAGCACTCGTGTGTGCCATTGCCAACTGTTTAACCCCTTGCAAAGAAACTCTAAAGCCTCCCGCATAAGATAAAACCCCAGCCAATAAAGCAGTTGATATTAATATTTTTTTCATAGACTATTATTATATAACCCAAATATAAAATTATTTTGTTTACGTCTGTTAATAAATCTTAAAATTTTAAACTTAACAGCAAAAGAAAACTATGTTTAAAATAACATACCTTACATAAAGCTAAATAACATACTCAATCACATACTCTTAAAATAAAAATAAATCCTTATTTCTTACCATGTTTAATATTAAACAATTTCAAAAATTAATATTTAGTACATTTGGAATTGTATAAAGATAAAAATCAATAAATTTGCAAGATTAAACAAATTATAATATGAGTTGTGGATGTAAAACATCCGGCGATTCTGCACATTCTTGCGGAACAAAATCTGCGAATGGCTGTGAAAGTGTAAATACCTGCGGTAATAGTTATAAATTAAGTGTTTTCGATTGGCTGTCTAACGTACAAAATCCTGCATCAAACAGGTGTGATTTTGTAGAAGTTAGATTTAAAAATGACAGAAAATTATTTTATAAAAATGTAAATAATATTCCTTTACATATAGGTAGCGTTGTAACAGTAGAATCTAGTCCGGGACATGATGTGGGCGTAGTAAGCCTCACAGGTGAACTAGTGAAAATTCAGATGAAGAAAAAAAGAGCTTCAGAAGAAAACCCGCTAAAAATATATAGGCTAGCCAACCAAAAAGACATTGAAGTTTGGCAGGAAGCGCGAAAAAAAGAAGAAAATGTAAAAATAGAAGCCAGAAAGATATCTCACAGATTAGGTCTTGAAATGAAGATCACTGATGTGGAATATCAAGGCGACTCTTCTAAAGTAACATTCTATTACACCGCCGACAACCGTGTGGATTTCAGAATGTTGATTAAAGAATTTGCAGGAGCTTTCCGTACAAAAATCGATATGAAACAAATCGGTTTCAGACAGGAAGCTGCAAAAGTAGGAGGAATAGGATCTTGCGGAAGAGAATTGTGCTGCTCAACCTGGTTAACAGATTTCAGATCGGTAAACACCAATGTGGCAAGATATCAGCAATTGAGCATCAACCCTCAAAAACTGGCAGGACAATGCGGTAAGCTTAAATGTTGTCTAAACTATGAATTAGACAGTTATCTTGATGCATTAAGCCACTTCCCTTCTTCTTCAACCATGATTGATACTGAAAAAGGAAGAGCTTTCTGTATAAAAATTGATGTTTTCAAAAAGAAAATGTGGTTTGCATACGTCGACAGTTCAATGGCGTGGTATGATTTCGATGTAGATTTGGTGAAAAAAATGATTTCACAAAACAAAAGAGGTGAAAAAACGTTACCTCTTGAAGATTTGAAACAGCCTGAAATTTCTGTAAAAACAGTAGATTTAATTCAGGAAAACAGTGTAGATCGTTTTGAAAAGAAAAACAGAGGTTTCAACAAAAACAGAAACCAGGGAAATCAGAATCAAAACAGGCCAAACAATAATCAAAATCAGGGACCTAGAAAACCCAGACCTGAAAACAATACTGAAAAACCACAGGACAGAGCAGATAAAGGCGAGAGAACAGAAAGACCTGAACGCCAGCAAAGACCTGAAAAAAGCCAGAAGCCTGCACAAAATAATAATCAAAGGCCTCAAAAACCGCAGCAGCAGAAACCACAAACGGAAAAACCTGTCGCAGTAAATAATGATGTTGAAAAAAAACCAGAAAATCAACAACCCAAAAAGAAGTTTAAAAAGAAATTTCCTCCAAAAAAAGATAATAATGCATAAAATTTCAGGACTTTTTCTCCTTATTTTCTTGGTAAGCTGCAATGCTCCCGAAGACGACGTTATTATGAATAACGTTGATAATAAATGGAATAAGAAGACCGAACAAAAATTTAATCTTGAAATTTCGGATCCGCAAAATCCTAAAAATCTTATATTTGTTGTAAGGAATAATAATGAATATCCTTACAGTAATATAAGATTCATTGTTAACCTTACCAATCCTAAAACCAAAGCCAAGCAGACGGATACTTTAAATTATATTTTGGCAAAACCGAACGGCGAGTGGCTAGGAACAGGATTTGGAGAGACGAAAGAAACTTTGTTTCAGTATAAATTGAATTATAAATTCCCGGAAAAAGGCAATTATGAAATTGCCGTTGCTCAGGCAATGAGAAACGATAATCTTCCTGGGATTGAAGACTTAGGTATAAAAGTAGAAACGGCTAAACCGTAATTATACATGGAAGAAAACAAACAAAATACAGGAAATAAGGGAAAGACTTTCCCGCTTCCTCCTAAAAAAGGCGCTAAAAATTCTGCCTGGAAAAGATGGGTAAAATTCATCTGGATTGGGCTTATTGCAGTAATTTTAGGTATTTCAGGACTTTTCTTTGCAGTTTCCCAAGGTTTTCTTGGTGAAATGCCCGATGTAAAAGAACTCGAAAATCCGGACATTTATGTTGCATCCCAAATTTATTCATCAGACGGAGTTCTTTTAGGTAAGTTTGAGAAAGAAAAAACGCAGCCAATTCAGTACAAAGATTTGCCTCCATATCTTATTTATGCACTTCAGGCTAAAGAAGATGAGCGTTTTAAAGAACACTCTGGGATTGATTTAAAATCAATTTTGAGAGCAGTACGATATGGTGGTGACCGAGGTGGAGGTTCTACAATTACACAACAGCTGGCCAAACTTTTATTTACAAAAGAGCCTTCAAAAAACCCTGTAAAAAGAGCAATTCAAAAGCTTAAAGAATGGGTCGTTGCCGTAAGTTTGGAAAAGAGATATACCAAAGAGGAAATTATCACTTTATATTTCAACAAGTTTGACTTCACATACAACGCAAACGGTGTTGAGATGGCATCTAAAATTTATTTTAATAAAACGACGTCACAACTTACACTTCCGGAAGCAGCAGTATTTGTATCAATGCTTGAAGCCCCGATTGCAAATAATCCGTTAAGAAATCCTGACCGTGCAAAAAGAAGAAGAGATGTTGTACTATCTCAAATGCTTGAAACCGGTTATGTAGATCAGGCAACGTACGACAAAGCTGTAGCAACGCCGATTATTACAGATTATCGTCCTATAAAAAATATCACAGATGATTATTCAGCCTATTATAAATTCTATTTAAAAAAGGAAATCGATAATTATTTAACTGATTACGAAAAAGAAACCGGTAAAAAATTAAATCTATTTAAAGACGGCTTAAAAATATATGTTACGCTTGATTCTAAGATGCAGAAGTATGCAGAAGAGTCTATCAAAGAGCATTTAACTGATCTTCAAAAAAGGTTTGATGCAGAGCAGAGAGGCAGAAAAAACAGACCGTTTTACTACCTCAATGATCAGCAAGCAAATAAAATAATGATGCAGGCGGTAAAAAGAACCGGTCGTTACAAGCAACTGAACAGAGCCGGAGTTCCTGAAGATTCAATACTAATGGAATTCCGCAAGCCTATAAAAATGTCAAGATTTACCTGGGCTGGTGAAGAAGAGGTTGAAATGAGCCCGTGGGATTCTATAAGATGGCACAAGCAAATTGCACAGGCAGGTTTAATGTCTATGGTTCCTGGAACTGGAGAGATTAAAGCTTGGGTTGGAGGAATCGACTGGCAGCATTTCCAGTACGATCACATCAAACAGGGAAAAAGACAGGTAGGATCTACGTTTAAACCTTTCGTTTACGCAACTGCGATTATGAAATTAGGTTTAACCCCATGTTCGACTATATCAAATGCCAGTTTCAACAAAGGAAGCTATCACGTACCGGGAAGAGGTGGAATGTTAACATTAAAAGATGCTTTAGCACACTCCCAAAACCCTGTCGCATTAAGATTAGCTGAAATGACAGGAACGCAAAGTGTAATTCAGACCGCCAGAGATTTAGGGGTAACTGAAGAAATTTCTACAAGTTTACCGATGGCTTTAGGGGCTTCTGACATTACAATCTATGAAATGCTTGGAGCTTACAGTACATTTGCCAATTACGGAAATTACAACAAACCGGAGATGATCTGGAGAATTGAAGACGTAAACGGAAGAGTGATAAAAGAAGTAATCTCAGAACCGAAAGAAGTGATGAATCCTAATTACGCCTACACCATGATCGAATTGATGAAAGGTGTTGCACAATATGGTACCGCTTCAGGAGAATTAGGAAGACGAGGAGTCTCTAAAAATATTGAAATTGCTGCAAAAACAGGAACAACTCAGAATAACTCAGATGGTTGGTTCATGGGAATTACTCCAAAACTGGCAACCGGAGCTTGGGTTGGCTGGGAAGACAGAGCTACCCACTTCTTTGGAACAGGAGAAGGTCAGGGAGCAAAAATGGCATTACCAATCTGGGCAATTTTTATGAAAAAAGTATGGGCAGATAAAAGTTTAAAAATATCGCCAGACGATAAATTTGTAAAACCTCTTGATTGGAAAGACGGATGCTCCAACCTTCAGGGGCTAAGTGGAGGATACGGTGACGATGGAGGATTACAAACCATTGACGACCTAAAAAACCCACGCCCTGCAGACACAGGACCAAAAAATAATTCTGGTAAAAAAGAAGAAAATGTAAATGAACATTTGAACACCAGTGAAGATATAGATTTTAATAAATAAATTTCTTTATAATTATCGTAAGACCTTTCAATTACTGAAAGGTCTTTTTTGTTTTTTTCTTTTAATATCTTTGAAGGATGAATATCGACAAGATTACCCAGCCTTTTACCGAGATTTTTCCAGGAGATTTTTCAGGAAACACTATTCAGCGAAATACCCCAAAAGTTCTGTTTTCAACCGTTGATCCGGTTGGCTTTGAAAATCCTGAATTGATTATTTTTAATGAAAAACTTTCAGAAGAAATAGGTTTGGGAAAATTCAATAAAGACGACCTTAATTTTTTAGCGGCAACCAATTTACCAGAAAATGTAAAAACTTATGCTACCGCTTACGCAGGACATCAATTTGGAAACTGGGCAGGCCAATTAGGAGACGGTCGTGCAATTCTAGCAGGTGAAATCACTAATGAAGCAGGAGAAAAAAACGAAATTCAATGGAAAGGAGCCGGAGCAACGCCTTATTCCCGTCACGCAGATGGAAGAGCCGTTCTAAGATCTTCCGTTCGTGAATATCTGATGAGTGAGGCAATGCATCACTTGGGAATCCCTACAACCAGAGCCTTAAGTTTATGCCTCACAGGGGAAGATGTTGTGCGAGACATGATGTACAGCGGAAACCCTCAGAACGAAAAAGGCGCAGTCGTTGTAAGAACAGCAGAAAGTTTTCTTCGTTTTGGGCATTTTGAACTAATGTCTGCTCAGAAAGAAATAAAAACACTTACCGAGCTAACAGATTTTACAATTAAAAATTATTTTAAAAATATAACTTCTCAAGGCGAACAAAAATATAAAGATTTTTTCGGTGAAGTCTGTACAAAAACAGCCGATTTAATGGTCGAATGGTTTAGAGTTGGCTTTGTACACGGAGTGATGAATACAGATAATATGTCGATTTTAGGTTTAACAATCGATTACGGACCTTATTCGATGATGGATGAATATGATCTTAATTTCACTCCAAACACAACTGATTTACCCGGAAGAAGATATGCTTTTGGAAAACAGGGACAAATCTCACAATGGAATCTTTGGCAACTTGCCAATGCACTTTTTCCTTTGATAAAAGATGAAAAGTTTTTAGAAGAAACATTAAATTCTTACGGAAATTATTTTTGGGAGGCTCACGATAAAATGTTGTGCAGAAAATTTGGTTTTGATGAATTGAAAAAAGAGGATGAAGAATTTTTCATCAACTGGCAAGGTTTGATGCAGGAACTTCAATTTGATTATACCTTATTTTTTAATCTTTTAGAAAAACTTGAAAGCATTTCAGACATCAAAACAGATTTTCAGAAAATATCTTACGGCTTTTTGGATGATGCAAAAATTGAAAAGCTCGAAGATTTTATACAAACTTATTCTCTTCGATTAAAAGCTAACACTATTTCAAAAGAAGAGTCATTAGATTTAATGAGAAAAACAAATCCAAAATTCCTACTCAGAAATTATCTTCTTTTTGAATGTATTGAAGAAATAAATAATGGTAGAACTGAATTATTACAAAAACTGACAAAAGCTCTTGAAAATCCATATGAAGAAATTTTCCCTGAATTTTCGGTAACAAGACCTCCAAATTATGATGATATTTCAGGATGTTCAATGTTATCTTGTAGTTCTTAGCATTATTCATTAAAATATTTGCATTCATATGTGATTATTTTTATTAATTTTGATAAAAATTAATATTTATGAAAAAAGTTCTACTTTCTGCTTTTGCACTAATGGTTAGTTCATCAGCATTTTCTCAGTATTGGTCTACCCAAAATACTGGTTTCTCAACACCATCACGAGGTATTTCCGGAATGGAAGTATATGACGCCAATACAGCCTGGGCTTTTGCTTATGACGGAGCTCCTTTAAATCCAAATAATCCACCAATTATTCAGGAATTTACTAAAACATCCAACGGAGGTACTACCTGGACTTCAGGTGCTATAAATGTTGGGAATCCTGCTTTAACAATCACCAACATTTCAGGTGTTAGCGGAACTACAGCTTGGGTGGGTGCTTTATTATCTACAGCATCTGACGGATTAGGTGCAGTTTACAAAACAGTAAATGGAGGTGCGACATGGACGGCTCAGCAAGCTTTTTCAACAGCTGGCGAATCATATTTAAACTTTGTTCATGGCTTTGATGCCAATAGTGCTATTGCTGGTGGTGACCCACAAGGTGGTGGTTATGAGCTTTACACAACTGCTAATGGAGGAACCTCTTGGACAAGAGTGCCTGCTGCCAATGTTCCAGCTCCACTCAATAATGAGTATGGATACAATGCCGGATACTATGCAGTTGGAAATAATATCTTCTTTTACACAAACAAAGGAAGAATTTACAAATCAACTGATAAAGGTCTAAATTGGACTATTGCATTTACCGGTTCTACATATTCTCTTAATGATTTTGGCGGAGCAACAATAAGTGGAGACATGGCTTGGAGTGATGCAAACCGAGGTATTGTCTTTAAGAAGACATATAATACTGCGACTCCTCCAGCTCAAACAGCCTTAGCAGTTTACAGAACTACTGACGGAGGAACAACCTGGTCTACTGTGACGTTTACAGGAATTACAGCAGCAAATAATATCAACGACATAACTTATGTTCCCGGTACTAACATTTTAGTGGCAACCAGCTCTAGCCCAACAACAGGCGGATCTTGGAAAAGCTTAGATAACGGTTCTACTTGGACAGCTCTTGATACTGGAGTACAGCATCTAAATGTTAGATGCTCTGATGCCAGTACTTGTTATTCTGGAGCGTTTAATACATCAGCAACTGTTGGCGGAATGTTTAAATCATCTCAAAATTTAGGTGTTGCGGATACTAGTAAAGCAATCAACGTTTTATCGATGTATCCTAACCCGACAAAAGGAGAAGTAAACATCAAAACTGATAAGAAAATAAAATCAACGACTGTACTTGATTTATCCGGAAAGGTAATTGCAACTGGCAGCTCAGAAAAAGTAAACTTAAGTGGATTCACAAAGGGAACTTACTTAATTACAGTAGAGTTTGCTGATGGCAGCACAAAAACAGAAAAAATCATTAAAGATTAATCAACAATCTTTTTAATATTGCAAAACTCACCTTTTCAGGTGGGTTTTTTATTTTACTTTTGCAAAAAAATAATACCGGGTGTCAATTAAATCAAAATTTTTCAACTTTTTTAAAATTGTATTTCCTTCTTCTTACATCGAATTGGGAATATTTATTTCTTTTATCACCATTTATGGTTTATTCGGAACCTATTTAGCACAACATTACCGAATTATTTTTGATGCAAGAATTCCTTGGGACGGCTATTTCAGCTTTGATAATAAAGCCATCGTAATGAGCGGCGGAAGTTTTGAAAGACACCCTTTGTCCTATTATTTTTTCAATTGGATTAGGGAGCTAGCTTTTTATATTTCGGATGGAAAAACAGGTAGTCATTTCAGATTGACATTGGCCTGGTTGAGTAACATCACCATCAGTTTAAGCTTAATTCAGATTTATAAATATTTCAAAAATATCATCCTTCTTCCGATAGGATTAAACCTCTTAATTGTTGCTTTTTTCAGTGTTTTTTCAACTAATATTTTATTGTCATTCACACCGGAAACCTATACCTACACTTTGTTTTCATTAATTTTATTTAATTATTATACCGCAATAAAATTTAAAAAAGATCAAAAAATTGCAGGCTCAGCTTTAGTACTGGCGGGAGTTACAATCGGAGGATTAACCGTGACAAATATTGTTAAAGTGTTTATACCAATTGCCTTTGAAAAAGACATTTTTAAAAGCTGGAAAAAATTTGGTAATGCAGCTTTCAGAGTTGCAATAACATGCGTAACTTTTATTTTGCTTTACCTTTACCGAATAGATTTTAAGTACAAAAATATCCTTTCAAAATCGGGAGAGCAATACGAGAAATTTTCTAACGTAAAATCTACTCCGACTTGGGATATGATTTACTCGTATTTCTTTGGCGGAAGCATCCTCTTTCCAAGCTTCTTTATCCGCGAAAAACATAATATGAAAGGGTTTTATTACAAAGCGCTTTTCATGGATGTTTATACTTCAATCATCCCATATTTATTCATTGGATTACTTTTAGGACTGATTTTATGGAGCTATTTTAAGAACTTCAAGAATAAACTGGTGCAGATTATTATGCTTTCTTTGATAGTTGATATTTTGATTCACTGTGTCTTTAGATTTGGTCTTCATACTTCTTACATTTACGGCGGGCACTTTGTTTTTGTATTTCCGATCATGATGGGATGGCTCTTTTTTTCATACAAAGAATCTCCAAAAATGATGTCATTTTTCACATCAGTCATTGGAATCATGTTTGTCTATTTACTCCTGAATAATTACATGAGAATGTGGGAATTTTACGATTTTGTCAATCAATTTTACAGATAAAAAAGGCTGAGAAAAATATTCTCAGCCTTTTAATTTTTATTTAATTAATCCTTATTTCGCCTCTACACAGAACACTCTGTATTGAATAGGTGTTGCAGATTTAAAGTATTCTTTTACTCTAGCCAAATCGGTTGCTGCACTTTGTCTTGAGAAATAACTTCCAGCCAAAATCTTGTAATTTGGTCTCAAAGAAGCATCCGTTTCCACTTTTAGGTTTGGAAATCTTTTTCTGAAATACGCTTTGATTTCATTAGCTTCTTCATTACTTTTTACTATTGCAACCTGAATTTTAAACCCTAATATTCTAGGATTTTTTCTACAGATTTCTGCATTGGTCAGTTCACGGCTAGGAACGTATATTTTCGTTGGCTTTGCAGGAGCATCATCATCAATACCCGAAGAAACTCTTGTTGCCGTTGTCTTCGCACATCGATCCTCAACTGCAGATAAAGCTTCACTTACACGAGAATCCATTGTTATAGTAAGTTCAGTTCCAGACAGTGTATCCTTCTTTACAACCTGCTGTGCTTCAAGAGTATAAAAACTCATTAAAGAAAGTAGCGAAAATATTTTGATGAAATTTTTCATTTAAACTTGTTTCCGCAAAGTTATAATAATTTAAAAATACAGCAAACAGAGTTATTTAGAATAGTTACAAATTAAACCTATATGACATTTTACCTTTTGTTAAAGCCGTTAAATTCTTCTTAAAAATATTATTTTTGCGGGATTGATTACACATTCAATATTTACTAACATAAGATAATTTAAATGATTAGTTGGAGAAAGCATTATAAAAAAGGGCTGATTGCGATAGGTTTATTGCTATCAACAAGTGCTTCAATTTACGGGCAAGACGGCGATCCTAAAAATGGCGAAAAACTTTTTAAGGCAAACTGTACAGCATGTCACGCGTTAGACAAACAAGTCGTAGGACCTGCACTGAAAGGTGTGGTAGACCGATTGAAAACTGAGCAAGGACTTGATACAGATTGGCTTCACAAGTGGATTAAAGACAACAAAGCACTTAGAGCTTCAGGCGATAAGTATGCAAATGAAGTCTTTGAAAAATTTAATAAGACTGAAATGCAGGTCTTTCCTAATCTTGCGGATAAGGATATTGACGACATTTTAGCGTACACAACTAATCCTCCTGTTGAGGAGCCAAAAGCTGATCCTGCTGCAACTACTGCAACAGATACCGCAAACGCTGCACCAGCTAACAATACAACATCAAGTATTGTAATTATTTCACTTATTGCAATTGCAGGTTTACTGGTTTGGATCTTAGTTAAGCTAAGACAATTGGTAAAACTGGGGCAATCTGAGGAACTTACAGGACTTAACGAAACAAGAGTAAAATCTTTCAGCGAAATTTACGAGAAGTACCACTATATCGGTAAAGGTCTATTGGCTGTATTAGCCATTTTAGCGACTTACGGTATCTGGAACTGGATCATGTGGATTGGTGTTTACAAAGGGTATAAGCCTGAACAGCCTATCTATTTCTCTCACAAAATTCACGCTGGAGAAAACAAAATCGACTGCCAATTGTGTCACTCAAGTGCTAAATATGGTAAAGTATCTGAGATCCCTTCTATGAACGTTTGTATGAACTGTCACAGAACAATTTCAGAATACAACGGTAAGTACATCGAGCCAGGAAAAGACAAAGCATTCTACGACGGAGAAATCCAGAAGATTTATGCTGCAACAGGTTGGGATGCTGAAAAACAGCAGTACACCGGTAAAACTACTCCTGTAGAATGGACAAGAATCCACAACATGCCAGATTTCGTTTACTTCAACCACTCTCAACACGTAGTAGCAGGTGAGCAGGCGATTATCAATTCATTCAACAAGAAAAATCCAGACAACAAGATAGACGTAGTTTGTAAAGCTTGTCACGGAAAAATCGATACAATGAACGTTGTACAAATGGCAAACGATTTCACCATGGGATGGTGTATCGAATGTCACAGAACAACCGAAATTGATATGAACAACGGTTATAATAAAGAATACTTCAAGAATCTACACGAGAAGCTTAAAAAGCAATACCCGAAAGATGGTGGTAAAATCACTGTAGATGCAATTGGAGGTCTTGAGTGTGGTAAATGTCATTATTAATAACTAAAAAATTAGAAGTATAAAAATGGCTTCAAACAAAATACAATTTAGAAGTATTCACGAACTTAAAGACCCTGCCCTAACCGGTAAGTTGGCTCTTAAAGAGTTCCAAGAAGAAATTCCGGTAGAAGATTTTCTGGAAAGTGCCGAAAAAACAGACGGTACATCCAGAAGAGATTTCCTGAAAATATTAGGATTCTCTACAGCAGCTGTAACATTGGCTGCCTGTGAAGCTCCGGTAATCAAAACGATTCCTTACGTAGTAAAACCACATGAGATTATTCCTGGGGTTCCCAATTACTACGCTTCAACATATTTTGACGGTTTCGACTTCGCAAGTGTTTTAGTAAAAACAAGAGAAGGTAGACCCATCAAAATCGAACCGAACCCGGCAGCTGGTGATTTAGGTAAAACTAACGCAAGAGCTCAGGCAAGTGTACTTTCTCTTTATGATAACGATAAAGTAAAGCAACCTAAACTTGACGGTAAAGACGAAACTTTCGATAAAGTAGATGATTTTGTTTTGAAAGGATTAAACGAAGCTCAGTCTGCAGGTAAAAAGATTGTTCTTTTATCTCAGTCTTTCGCTTCACCTACATTCAAAAAATTATTTGCTGAGTTTAAAGCAAAATATCCTACAGCTGAATTAGTAACATATGATGCTTTCCCTTACTCTGCAGCTTTAGATGCAGCTCAGGAAGTTTTCGGACAAAGAGCATTGCCGGTATATGATCTTAAAGGATCTGAATTGGTGGTTGCTTTCCAGGCTGATTTCTTAGGAGACTACAACGCAGCAAGCTTAGAAACTTCTTATGCAGCAGCAAGAGTTCCGGGGGCAAACATGTTGAGACACATTCAGGTTGAATCTAATATGTCTTTAACGGGTGCGAACTCAGACTCTAGATACAGAGTAAAACCAAGTGATGTAAACAAAGCTTTAGTTGAGGTTTACAACGCTATCGTTACAGGATCTGCGCCAACAAGTAAAGTTGCTACAGAAATCGTAAAAGAATTACAGGCTAAAGGAAGCAAAGCAGTTGTTTTAGCTGACGGTTCTAAAGCTGCACAGGTTTTAGCACACTTAATTAACCAAAAATTAGGTTCAGTTGCTTTCACAGGTAAAGCAAACTTCTTAAAAGAATTTGATAAAGCAAGATACCAGGAATTTTTAGGATGGGTAAATGCAGGACAGGTTGGTGTATTGATTACAAACAATGTTGACCCTATTTATTCTAATAACAAAGGTCAGGATTTCAAAAAATCTTTGGCTAAAGTTCCTTACGTAATTGCGGTTACAGATAAGAAAAACGAAATGTATAAAGCAGCGAAAGCTGTAATTCCGGTAGCTAACTGGCTAGAATCTTGGGGCGATATGGAACCTCAGACTGGAGTTTATACATTGATGCAGCCAACAATCCAGAAAATCTACAAATCAAGACAGATCGAAGAATCATTATTGGTTTGGAAAAATGGTAAAAACAATGCTGCAAACAATTACTACGATTACTTAAAAGCGAGTGCATCTTCTATTTTGGGAGCTACTTCTTTCAACAAAGCTTTATATAATGGTGTTGTTCCTTCTAATAATGCAACTACGTTGTCTTATGCTGGCGGAAACGGTGCTCAAGCTGTCGCTGAATTAGGTAATTTTAAAGCTTCAGATTTAGAATTAGTACTTTATACAAAGACATCTATCGGAGACGGAACCCAGGCAAACAACCCTTGGTTGCAGGAATTACCAGATCCTATTACAAGAATGTCTTGGGATAACTATTTGACTATTTCAACTAAAGATGCAGAAAGATTAGGAATTGAAAACAGTCTTAATGCAAGAATGCAGTTAGACGGTTCTCTTGTAAATCTTACAGTAAACGGAGTAAAAATAGAAAACGTACCAGTATTCATTCAGCCGGGTCAGGCAGACGGATCTGTTGGTCTTGCTTTAGGATATGGTAAAAAAGATTCTGGAACTACTGCAGATACAGGGATAAATGCTTATCCTCTATTTGACGGTTCAAACTTGGTTATTTCAAACGTTTCAATCAAGAAAACGGGTGAAGAACATGAGTTTGCAGGCGTACAGCTTCAGAATACATTAATGGGACGTTACGAAATTGCAAAAGAAGTTCCTTTAGCGCAGTTTATTAATGTACCTTTCGATGACGAACATAAAGGATGGAACAAGCCTTTGGAATATCACACCATCAGCGGAGCGCTTCCAGCAGGTAAAATTGACCTTTGGGATGCTTTTGATGATACCGATGGGCCTCACTTCAACTTATCAGTAGACTTAAACTCTTGTACGGGTTGTGGAGCATGTATTATTGCTTGTCAGGCAGAGAACAACGTTCCTGTAGTTGGTAAAGAAGAGATCAGAATGTCGAGAGATATGTTCTGGTTGAGAATTGACCGTTACTACTCATCTGAGAAAAAAGTTACTGTTTATGATGGTCTTAAAGAAGGAATGGCAGTGCCTGAACTTTACGGAAGCAGTGTATTAGGAATTGAAGGAGCATTAGAAAACCCAGCAGAAAATCCAGATGTGATCTTCCAGCCGGTAATGTGCCAGCACTGTAACCACGCTCCATGTGAAACTGTTTGTCCGGTAGCGGCAACTTCTCACAGTAAGCAAGGACAAAACCACATGGCTTACAACAGATGTATCGGTACAAGATATTGTGCTAACAACTGTCCTTACAAAGTAAGACGTTTCAACTGGTTTACATATAACCTGAATGACAAGTTCGACTTCAACATGAATAACGATCTTGGAAGAATGGTACTTAACCCGGATGTTGTTGTAAGAACAAGAGGGGTAATGGAGAAATGTTCAATGTGTATCCAAATGACTCAGACAACAATTCTTGAGGCTAAAAAGGAAAACAGAATTGTGAAAGACGGAGAGTTCCAGACAGCTTGTGCTAAAGCTTGTTCTACAGGATCACTTCAGTTTGGAGACATGAATGATAAAGAATCTCATGTTAGAAAACTATATTCTAACAACAGAAGATATCATTTACTTGAAGAGATAGGAACCAAACCAAATGTGTTCTATCACGCTAAAGTAAGAAATAGAGTATAAAATAAAGTTTAAATAATAAATAGGTAAAAAATGTCAGGACATTACGAAGCTCCGATAAGGGAACCTCTGATTATTGGTCACAAAACTTATCACGATATCACAGAAGATATTGCACGACCTATCGAAGAAAGAGCAGGTAAACTATGGTGGATCTCACTATACGCAGCCTTAGTTCTTTTCATCTACGGATTCGGCTGTATCGCTTATACTATCGGGACAGGTATTGGAGCATGGGGGCTTAACAGAACTATTAACTGGGGTTGGGATATTACCAACTTCGTATGGTGGGTAGGTATCGGTCACGCCGGAACCCTAATCTCAGCAGTATTATTATTATTTAGACAACGTTGGAGAATGTCTGTAAACCGTTCCGCGGAAGCAATGACAATCTTCGCAGTTGTACAAGCGGCAATCTTCCCGCTTATTCACATGGGTAGAGTTTGGGTAGGTTATTGGGTATTCCCACTTCCTAACCAGTTTGGTTCACTTTGGACTAACTTCAACTCGCCTCTACTTTGGGACGTATTTGCAATCTGTACGTATTTCTCTGTATCAACAGTATTCTGGTTTATCGGTTTGATTCCTGACTTTGCTATGATCAGAGACAGAGCTAAAACTCCTTGGACTAAGAAAATCTATACACTACTATCTTTCGGATGGGGTGGAAAAGCAAAACACTGGCAGAGATTTGAAGAAGTATCTTTGGTATTGGCAGGTTTGGCAACTCCACTTGTATTCTCAGTACACACTACGGTATCTTTTGACTTCGCAACTTCAGTTATTAAAGGATGGCACTCTACGATCTATCCTCCTTACTTCGTTGCTGGAGCGATCTTCTCAGGATTTGCGATGGTACAAACACTATTGTTAATTGCTAGAAAAGTTTGTCACCTTGAAGATTACATCACTATGTATCATATCGAAATTATGAACATCGTAATCGTTCTTACAGGTGGTATGGTAACTGTAGCTTATGCAACTGAATATTTCATCGGATGGTATTCTGGTTCTAGATATGAAGACTTTACTTACCTTTCACCAGGTGCTGCAGTAGGACCATATTGGTGGGCGTTCTGGGCGTTGATTATCTGTAACCTTGTTATTCCGGCGTTGTTCTGGTTTAAGAAAATCAGAACCAATATTATTGCAACGTTTATCATTGCATTAATTATCAACATCGGTATGTGGTTTGAGCGTTTCGACATCATCGTAATCAACCTTTCAAGAGATTACTTGCCTGGTTCTTGGACGATGTTTAAACCAACCATTATTGATGTAGGTGTATATTTAGGTACAATCGGATTCTTCTCTGTACTATTCTTATTATACGCAAGAACATTCCCTGTAATTGCACAGGCAGAATTAAAATCGATCTTGAAAATCTCAGGTGAAACTTATAAAGTAAAAGAAGGAGATGAGCACCACTAAAATTGTATACGGACTTTATGCTGACGACGACGATTTAATGAACGGCGTGAAAGCATTCAACGATAAAGGAATTGCAATAAACGAAGTTTATACACCATTTCCTGTTCACGGGCTAGACAAAGCTTTGGGTTTAAAGAAAACCAGAATTTCTGATGCTGCATTTATCTATGCTTTATATGGGGTGAGTATCGGTATTACAGTAACTTGGTACATTATGAACCATGACTGGGCTCAAAATATCGGTGGTAAACCATCTTATAGCTGGGTAGACAACTTCCCTGCTTTTATTGACCCGATGTTTGAATTGATGGTATTCTGTGCAGCACACATGATGTCTCTTACTTTCTTTGTAAGAAATAAGATGTATCCTGGAGCTCCGGCACAAAACCCAGATCCTAGAACTACAGATGATAAATTCCTTATGGAGTTTGTCACTCAGGATGTAGAATCTGTAAAGCAGTTGCTTATCGAAACGGGAGTAGAAGAAATAACTGTTAAAGATGCTTAAAATGAAAAAGAATGTATTAAAAATTACAGCAATTTTAGGTTTAACTACAGTTTTACTTAATTCTTGCGGACCGAATGAAAATGCACCTCTAGTATATTTCCCGGATATGTATTTCCCTGTGGCATACGATCCGTTGATGAAAGCTCAGGATGCTTATTCAGATCATGAAAACGAAATTCCTGCATTTGTAAGAAACAACGGTGCAACTGGTCTTTCTCCTGTAGAAGGTTCAGTAGCTCAAAATAAAGACGGAGTATTTGAAGAAGGTAAACTTCCTAAAAATCCGGACGAATATAACGCAGGTTATGATGCTTCAAAAGCAATAAGCGCTTCTCCTCTTAATCCTGCTAATGCAGCTAAAGATATAGAAAGAGGTAAAATACTTTTTGATCATACTTGTTCAGCTTGTCACGGAACTGGTGGTGACGGACAAGGGCCGATCGTACAAAGCGGAGCTTATTCTGGTGTACCAAATTATGCAGACAGAGAAATCACTGTAGGATCTGTACATTATGTATTAACAAATGGTAGAAATGCGATGGGTTCTTATGCAGGTCAGCTAAACCCTGGAGACAGATGGAGAGTGGCAATGTATGTAATGAGTGCTTTCAAAAAAAACGCAGCTCCGGCTCCCGCAGCAACAACAGCAGCGACAGCAACAACTGAGACTACCGAAACTAAAAAATAAGAAAAGAAATGTATAGTTTTTCACCAAAATTAAAATCAACTTCTATTATCCTTCTTGTTGTAGGTTTAGTTTTATTTGCTGTAGGTTTCTTTTTAAATAAAGGAATTACTACAGAGAGAATAGAACACATGATGGAAGCAGTGCATTCTGCAGGTCATGATTCTCCTACGCATTCAAGCGAAATGGTAGGGCCTCAGGATCATGCTGCTCATTTGGAGCACGCAGAATTGCAGGTTCACAATCAGCCACTAGCTTCACTTCATTTTGTAGCAGTATTTTTCTTCGGAGTAAGCTGTTGTGTACTGTTCTTTTACTGTATTCAGCATGCAGCTCACGCAGGTTGGCCAATTATTATCACAAGAGTGATGGAAGCTATTGCTTCTTATATTCCTTGGGGTGGTGCTATTTTAATTATCTTGATGATTCTTAATATCACACACAACGGTCACCTTTTCCACTGGATGGATCCTGAATTGACAGATCCTGAATCTGCACACTTTGATGTGATCTTATTTGAAAAGAAAATATTCTTAAATATTCCTTTCTACGCAGTAAGAACACTTATTTATACAATAGGGGCTTCATTCTTCGCATGGAAATTAAAAGCTCAGTCTAAAAAAGTAGATGATACAAAATCTTTAGTTGAGTATCAGTACCTTTACAGATGGGCAGTAGGATATATCGCATTCTTCGGGTTTGCTTCTGCGGCTTGGGCTTGGGACTGGTTGATGTCTATTGACCCACACTGGTATTCTACAATGTATATTTGGTATTCAATGGTTAGCTGTCTATCAAGTGGTATTGCGGTAATCATTTTATTGAGTGTATATCTTAAGAAAAACGGTTTCTTGCCACAGTTTAACGACAATCACTTGCACGATTTAGGAGTTTTCCTTTTTGCTACAAGTATGCTTTGGACGTACACTTGGTTCGCACAGTTCATGTTGTACTGGTATGCAAACATCCCGGAAGAGGTAAATTATTTCTTCGGAAGATTTGAGCACTACTCTCCTACTTTCTTGCCTATGCTTGTTGTTAACTTCTTATTACCATTATTGGTATTGGTAAGTAGCAGCATCAAGAGAAACTACAAAGTAGTAACAACAATGGCAGTTGTGGTAATCTTAGGTCACCTTTTAGATTATTTCAACATGGTAATGCCGGGAACAGTAGGACCTTACTGGAATACTCCCGAAGTTCTTTTACTGATATTGGGTGCTGTTTTATTCATTGCAGGATTGTTTATGTTTACAGTGCTTTCAGCATTAGCTAAATTGAAATTGATTCCTACAGGTAACCCTTACTTACACGAATCTGAAATTTATGAGTATCCTTTCTAAGGACTTGTAACAAAATAAATTTTAAAGAGACTGATTTAATGATCAGTCTCTTTTTTTTTGCAATAATGAATTGAAATTAAAAAAACAGGCAACCATTTTCAAAATACTTCGTCTTATCAATAGACTTTAGTACTTACCTTTTAAACTAAATTAAAAAACTATGAAAAAAACTTATCTTTTAAACTTACTGTTTATTATTCTGTTTAATGTATTCAATGCGCAAAGCATTACTTTCGTTTCCGAAAAAACAGATGCACCACTTCCTAAAGTTTCGGTATTTGGAAAAAACGGGAATATTCTCGCAACATCAGACATCGACGGGAAAATCGAAAAGTCTTCACTTTCACCGGAGCAAGAAAAATTTCAATTGGTGTACGATAACATTTCTATCGCAACTTTATCATTTGACGAAATCAATAAAGATGTCGTAAAACTAAATGACAGAGTAAAAGATATAGAAATGGTTGTTATTAAAAATAATAAGCCTGCAAAATATGTTTTTGTAAAAGGTAATTTTAATACCTACGTCACTTTAAATGGCAAACTAAATTGTTATGCAGACGGTGTGATCACTTATGTTTTTGATAATAAAACTAAAAAACTCAAAAGCAGCAACATAGAACAGTACAGAGTTTATAGATTAGAAGATGCCAAAAATGAAAAAAAAGAAACCGGATCTTGGGATTACAACACCTTTTTAGACTTACCAAAATTGAAGAATGTAGGAAATATTGAAGAATACAAATCAAGAAATGCTAAAATTAAAGAACTTAAAGGTGCCAAGAAAGACGAAATAGAAATCACAGGCGAAGCTTTACAGGAAAAAGAATTGGCACTGTTCGGTTACAGAATATATGACATCAAAGGCATCATCAATCATTCTTACGAAAAAGATTCAAAAAAGACATTAAGAGATTTTCTGGAGTCTAATGAAATTGCTTTCATCAAGCTAAAGCACAAAAGCGAACCAAACTATAACCAAATTATTACATACCGAAACTTCTACCCTACCGAGCTGGATTTCAGTGATGATAATAATGTAGAGGGAAAAGTAAAATTTAATAAAAACAACAGCAGTTACCAGTCAAATTACTGGCAAGACACTTCTTTTCCAAATATGCAGGCTGTATTCAGCTCTTTCTTTAAGGATGATTTAAAAGAAAAAGAAAACAAAAAATAAAAAATCAGTTTTAATAAAGGTTTTACTAAATTTGCCATAAACCATAATTAAAATGAAAAAGTTTTCTTTGCTACTCATCTTCAGCTTGTTGCTTTTCACAGCATGCAAAAAAGATCACGTAGATGCGACTACGACCCAGACTTTACAGTCGAGTATCAACGATATGGCGTCTGGTCTTACCACCATTAAGCAGATTAAATTTAATGAAGCGCTTTATATTCTTAAAACTTTCGGTGTAGAAGCAGAAGGCGATGTTAACGAATTGAAAGCACTTGGTCAGCTAATTAACGGCAAAAAAGTGCCCGAAATATTATCAATGGCCGATCAGGTTGCTCAGCAAAACGGGATTGAATGGGCAAGCACGGCACCACCGTCATTAGGCGAAATGAATATCTTCGGCGACGAAACTGCAAAAGAAAGTGATCCGAATGATGTAAGAGCAAGCTCATTAAGCATTCTTACTCAACTTTCGGGTGACACAGGAAGTGGCCCAACTGCAATGCAAATCGTTCCAAGATTAGTTGATAATGCAGGAAATCCTATTTCATTTACAGGTGCTGCTTTAGAAACAACTTTAGAAGTATTCAGCAACGGAGTAAAGCTTTCAACAGCTAAAAATCTAATGCAGGATAATAATTTCAGAGGTTTTCATCTTAAGTTTTCATCATTATTGGCATCAAAAATAGTTGATAACAAAATTGACATCACCGTTTCGGTAAAAACAACAGCTAAGACTTTTAAAATGTCAAAAATTGGTTTAGATGTAAACCCTTCTGCTTTAAAAGTTCCTGAAGTTCCAAAAACTGATTCTACAATGATTGATCAGGATCCGAATGCAGTAATTGATCCAAATAATCCAACAACACCGCCAGCAACAGGAACAGAACCGGGAACAACTCCTTCTCAGCCAAAACAGCCGACTGCAGATCCTAAAAATACGGTAAGCAAGTTTTTAAATAATGTAAGTTCTCAAAACTTAAAAGCTGCTTTCGATTCGTCAAGCAATCCAAGTTGGGGATCTTATGAATCGTTCTCAAACCCTACTTCAGGTTTTGGGGCTATTAAAAACGTAAGCGTAAAAAACATTACAACAAACGGAACGGGCACCAATGCATCAAGCGTTAATGCTACATACGATGTAACGGATAAGAACGGAAGAACAACTTCTTTGAAAGCTACTTTCGGACTTAAAAACGTAAACGGCGAGTGGAAAATATCAAGCTACAAAATCAATCCTTAACATATGGCATCGCAGGAACTCATCAGAAAACTCGACGAAACCATAGAAAATATTCCGGATTTTCCGATTCCGGGAATTCAGTTTAAAGATATTTCACCGATTTTTCTTGATCCTAAACTGTATGAAGAAGTAATCGATGATCTGGTAAAATTCAGCAAAGGAAAAGTAGATGCTGTTTGCGGAATTGAAAGCCGCGGTTACCTTTTCGGAATTGCGATTGCAGTAGCTTTGGAAGTTCCATTTATTTTAATCAGAAAAAAAGGAAAACTTCCGCCTCCAATTATTTCAGAAAAATATGATTTGGAATATGGGAGCGCAGAAATAGAAACCAGAGAAGGGCAGATCAAAAAAGGACAGCGTATTTTAATTCATGATGATCTTTTAGCAACCGGCGGAACAACCGAAGCCGCAGCAAAGCTCGTAGAAAAACAGGGTGCAGAAGTCGTTCAGTTCAGTTTTTTAATCGGTTTAAAAGATTTAAAAGGAGACGAAAAGCTGAAGAAATTCAACGCTGAAATCTATCACACTTTAGAATATTAAATGTAATAAAGAAGAGTTGAAATAAACAAAAAATAACAATTCTCTATTAACTATTCACACTATTTACTGGTCTTTCATTCTCTTTTAGTAATAATGCAGATAAAGATTTTGTAAATCACTCAGAAACAATTAAATTTGCAATTCAATTTTTTAAGAATTTATGGCAAAATTGGGAAAAAACGCTCCAAATGAGCAAGAAGGTAAAGAAACAGTGGAATTCTTTAAAGACCTTGACAGAGAGGCTTTAAATACAGAAAGATTCCTGGAAAAATATCAGAAACCATTAAGCATTGCTTTTGGGGTTGTTGTTTTGGGAGTTTTAGGCTTTTTCGGATACCAGCAATTTGTGGTAGCTCCAAAGAATGCTGAAGCTATAAAAACTTATTTAGCAGCACAAAAAAACCTTACAGAAGGTAAAGAGAAAGAAGCTTTAGGTGGAAAATCTGCAGCTAACCCAGGTTTTTTAGGAACTTATAAAGAATATTCTTCTACAAAAGTGGGTAAACTTTCTGCTTACAATGCAGGTTTATTAAAATTAAAAGAGGGAAAATTTCAGGAAGCTCATGACCTTTTAGACAAGTTTTCGTCTGATAACAAAACATTGATGGCAATGAAGTTTGGCGCAATGGCAGATGCTAAATCTGGTCTTAATAAAAATGATGAGGCTTTAGCATTATTAGATAAAGCTGCCTCAGCGTCTGATGATCCTTATACTTCTTATTATTTCACGAGAAAAGCAGGTATTGTTGCTTTAGGAATGAAGAAAAATGCAGAAGCTAAAAAGTACTTTGCAACGATCGACGAAAAATATCAGGACTACGACAACGGAATGTCTGATTCTTATATCGAAATGACTAAATATTTAAATTAAAACATGGCAACAGTTAATCTTTCAGATTACAAGCCACTTCATATTACCAATGCCGAGGATTTTTCTATCGGCATTGTTTTTTCTGAGTGGAATGACTTTGTAACCTACAATCTACGCGATGCAGCTTTAGAAATTCTGGAAAAAGAAGGCGTAAAAGCTGAAAATATAAAACAGTTTTCCGTTCCCGGAGCTTTTGAATTAAATTATGCAAGCATGCAGCTTTGTAAAGAACGAAAGTTTGATGCGGTGATAGCAATCGGGTGTGTCATCAGAGGAGAAACTCCACATTTTGATTTCGTTTGTGACGCCGTTGCACAGGGAATTAAAGACTGTAATATTTTAACAGACACTCCAACTATTTTCTGCGTGTTGACAGATGACACCAAAGAACAGTCAATCGCAAGAAGCGGTGGAGATTTAGGAAATAAAGGTGTTGAAGCAGCAGTTACGGCTTTAAGCATGATCAATTTTAAAAGAAATCTTTCCAATAAAACAGGAAATATCGGTTTCGGAAATTCTCAAAACAAATAATTTCTGTATTAAGAAAATTTTTAACTTTACTCTTAAAATTACTTTAATATGAAATGGACTGATGACCGAAGTACAAACGTAGACGACAGGCGCGGATCAAGTGGTGGCGGCGCTATTGTTGGTGGCGGATTGGGTACAATAATTATCGCTGCAATTGTATTTTTCCTTGGTGGTGATCCTTCTGCAATTCTCTCTTCAGGAGCTTCAAATACCGGAGCCCAAACTGAGCAAAGAGAGCTTACAGAAGCTGACAAGAAAATTGGTGAGATGATCGAAATGATTACCGCCGAAAATGAAGAAACCTGGACGAAAATTTTCGCCGAAAATGGCGCTAAATATCAACCGGCAAGAGTGGTTTTATTCAGAAGCAACACAGATTCCGGATGTGGAATGGCACAATCGGCAATGGGTCCGTTTTATTGTCCGACAGATCAGTCTGTTTATATGGATATGAGTTTTTTTAATGAGTTGCAGCAAAAATTTGGCGCCAAGGTAACAGAATTTACTGTTGCTTACGTAATGGCTCACGAAATGGGGCATCACGTGCAAAATCTTCTAGGTACTCTAAACGAAACCGATAATGCAAGACGAAGCGGAAAATATTCTGAGGCTCAGCTTAATCAGATTTCTGTAGCAACTGAACTTCAGGCTGATTTTTACGCCGGAGTTTGGTCTAGAGTTACGGGTGACAGAGAAAAATCATTTATTGAGCCCGGAGATTTAGAATCAGCAATAAATGCTGCTGAAGCAGTTGGTGATGACAATATTCAAAAAAAATCACAAGGATATGTAAATCAGGAAAGCTTTACCCATGGCTCTTCTGCACAGCGTAAAGAATGGTTTATGAAAGGATATAATTCCGGAGACATCAAACAAGGTGACACTTTTAATCAACTTTTAAGATAATAAAAAGGTCTGAAGAAATTTCTTCAGACCTTTTTTTATTTTATTTTAATTCGATAGGATTGCTACTTTTTTTAATCTCATCTTTCACTCCATCTTGAATTCTTTTTCTAACTTCAGGAGAAAACCCATTTCCACCTCCACCACCTTGGCTTCTTGGAGATGAATTTCCACCGCCACCACGTTGGCTACCAAGAAAAGACATTGGGTCGGCTTTGAATTTTTCCTGTTGCTTTACATAATCTGTTCTTTTTACTTTAATAACATTTCCAAATGTAGTCATTTCAGGAAAATCAGATATCTTATAGTTTTTCATTAAATCAAATGAATAATCTCCCGTAGAATCTTCTGCTTTTACAACTAAGCCGGGAAGACCATTGAATTTATACGGTCCGTCCTGATAAGGAAGATCGGTTGTGAACCATGCGGTCCATTTTCTTCCGCCAAAATCAGTTTCTGCTTTTTGTACTTTATAATCACCAATTTTTCTAGTTTCAGATAGAATTTTCCAGTTCAGAGGTCGGTCTTCTTCATAAGAATATTGATCTCTGCCAATACGCTCTTTGTAAAAAGTTTTCTGGTCTTTTTTATTTTTTTCAATCGTATAATTAATATTCGTTCTCAAACCATCCATTTGCTCCCTGTTAAAGCCTCTAGCTCCACCACTTTGTCTATTAGCCTGCATTACAGAATCTCTTTTAATCCTATTCTCAGAATAGAACATAGATTTCTCTGCTGAAATATCTAAATAAGCATTTTCAGTTTTAATATCATTTTTATTAGTAATGTCTGGTTTTGATGTCACCTGATAAACAAATCTGTTGGTTTGTGCGAAAGAAACCTGTGCCAGTAAGGCTATAGCTAGAATGCCTAATTTTTTCATTATTTTCCTGATTTATAGTTTTGATTTTAAATACTCACCAAAGTTAAAGCATCGATGATAAAAATTGATAAAATAAAAACGTTGATTTTTATATACTGATTATTGTTCGTATTTTTGCATGATTAAATCATTCTAAATAAATACAATGATAAAGGTTTCAGATCAGGCAAAGGTAAAAGCAATTCAGCTGATGACAGAGGATGGCTTCGACCCTGCTGAAGATTATATAAGAGTTGGGGTAAAGAGCGGTGGATGTTCAGGGCTAGAGTATATGTTAGGTTTCGACAATAAGCAAAACGAAACAGATCAGATTTTTGAAGATAACGGAATAAAAATCGTTGTTGAAAAAAAATCTATACTTTACTTGGCAGGCACTACTTTAGAGTATTCCGGAGGTTTGAATGGGAAAGGATTTATTTTTAATAATCCTAATGCATCCAGAACGTGTGGTTGTGGAGAGAGTTTTAGCTTATAATTAGACATTAGAACCCATTGATTTAGTATACTCTAAATCTTAAATCTAATTTCTAAAATCTATTAAAATGAGTAAATATACTGAAGACGACTTAAGAGTTGATCTTGAAAATAAAAAATATGAATTTGGTTGGGAAACCAAGATCGATTACGAAGATTTCCCAATTGGTTTAAATGAGGATATCGTCCGTGCAATTTCTGCAAAAAAAGAAGAGCCGGAATGGATGACAGAATGGCGTTTGGAATCATTCAAAATTTGGTTGAAAATGACCGAACCTACTTGGGCAAATATCAAGTATGAGAAACCAGATTTCCAGGCGATAAAATATTATGCTGCGCCAAAAGCAAAGCCAGAATTGGAAAGCTTGGATGAAGTAGATCCGGAATTATTGGCAACTTTTGCAAAATTAGGAATCAATATCGAAGAGCAGAAAAGACTTTCAGGGGTTGCTGTAGATATCGTAATAGATTCTGTTTCTGTAAAAACAACATTCCAGGATACATTAGCCGAGAAAGGAATTATCTTTTGCTCCATCTCCGAGGCGATTAAAAATCATCCTGATTTGGTGAGAAAATATCTTGGAAAAGTAGTTCCGAGAGGAGATAACTTTTACGCAGCATTGAATTCCGCAGTATTTTCTGACGGAAGTTTCTGCTATATTCCAAAAGGCGTAAGATGCCCGATGGAATTATCAACTTATTTCCGTATCAATCAAGCAGGTACAGGTCAGTTTGAAAGAACGCTTGTTATCGCTGATGAAGGAAGTTATGTATCTTATCTTGAAGGCTGTACAGCTCCATCAAGAGATGAAAACCAGCTTCACGCGGCAGTTGTAGAATTGATAGCTTTAGATAATGCAGAAATTAAATATTCAACGGTTCAAAACTGGTATCCGGGAAATGAAGAAGGAAAAGGTGGTGTTTTCAATTTTGTAACCAAAAGAGGACTTTGCGAAACCAAAGCAAAAATTTCTTGGACACAAGTGGAAACCGGTTCAGCCGTAACGTGGAAATATCCTTCTTGTATCTTAAAAGGAGACGGTTCTACCGGTGAGTTTTACTCTATCGCAGTAACCAACAATCATCAATACGCAGATACCGGTACAAAGATGATCCACATCGGAAAGAATACAAGATCAACGATTATTTCTAAAGGAATTTCTGCAGGAAAATCTCAAAACTCATATAGAGGACAGGTAAAGGTAATGCCTTCTGCAAAAGGAGCGAGAAACTTCTCACAATGTGACTCATTATTGATGGGTAACGAATGTGGAGCACATACTTTCCCTTATATAGAAATCAAAGATCCTACGGCACAGTTAGAGCACGAAGCAACAACTTCAAAAATCGGTGAAGACCAAATTTTCTACTGCAACCAAAGAGGTATTGATACCGAAAGAGCAATTGCTTTAATTGTAAATGGTTTCAGTAAAGAGGTTTTAAATAAACTTCCAATGGAATTTGCTATTGAAGCTCAAAAATTATTAGAGATTTCTTTAGAAGGTTCTGTAGGTTAATTTTGTTTATCGCAAAGTAAAACAAAGATCTTTAAAATCCAAACCCTTATTTTAAAGATAAACTAAGCCGCTAACGCTTAGGAAAGAAATACAATTGAATTACTTAACTTGTATCTTTGCGAAAACAAACAAATGACAGAAAATGAAATTTCAAAGATTGTATTTGAAAGTGGATTAAAAATTCATAGAAAACTAGGTGTAGGTTTATTTGAAACCATATATGAAGAATGCTTATTTTATGAATTGCAGAAAGAAGGATTAGTAGTTGAAAGACAAAAATTCTTGAATATCAAATACGAAGAATTGTTATTAGAAAGAGCTTTTAAAATGGATTTGCTGATTGAGAACAAAGTTGTTTTAGAAATTAAATCAGTCGAAAGCTTAAATAATTTTCATGCATCACAGTTAAAAAATTATTTAAGAATAGGAAATTTTAAGTTAGGCATGCTTTTGAATTTTAACTCTCAACTTTTTAAGAACGGAGTAAAAAGAATAGCAAACAATCTTGACGAATATAAATAATAAAATTAAAAATAGTATTTCCTCGCTAAGCGTTAGCGCCTTTGTTTATCTTAAATGATTACAAAGAAGATAAATAAATCTTTGTTTAACCTTGCGATAAAATTATAAAAACAACATGTTAAACATTAAAAACTTACACGCCAGAATTGAAGATGGCGCACAGATATTAAAAGGTATCAATCTTGAAATAAAACCAGGTGAAGTTCATGCGATCATGGGACCAAACGGAGCCGGAAAATCTACTCTTTCTTCTATAATTGCAGGAAAAGAAGATTACGAAGTGACAGAGGGTGAAATTCTTTTTCAGGGTGAAAATATTATTGAAGACGCTCCTGAAGAAAGAGCTCACAAAGGTATTTTCCTATCATTTCAATATCCTGTAGAAATTCCGGGAGTTTCTGTGACCAACTTTATCAAAGCTGCTTTGAATGAAAACAGAAAAGCAAACGGATTGGAAGATATGCCTGCAAAAGAAATGCTGGCAATGATTCGTGAGAAATCTGAGAAATTAGGGATTAAAAAAGATTTCCTTTCAAGATCACTGAATGAAGGTTTTTCGGGAGGTGAAAAGAAAAGAAACGAAATTTTCCAGATGATGATGCTGAATCCTAAATTGGCTATTCTGGATGAAACCGATTCAGGATTAGATATCGATGCATTAAGAATCGTTGCAGATGGTGTAAACACGTTCAAAAACGAAGGAAATGCAGTTCTTTTGATTACACACTATCAAAGATTGCTTAATTATATTCAGCCAGATTATGTACACGTTTTAGCGAATGGAAAAATCATTAAAACAGGTGACAAATCTTTAGCATTAGAATTAGAAGCAAAAGGCTACGACTGGCTATTAAATTAGTTTGAAATTTGTTAATTTGAGATTTGAAAATGTATGGCCACAATTACTAATTTTGAAAATCTTGAGATCTGGAAGAAATCAAGAGAATTGTGCCAAAAAATTTTTATTTTATTAATTCAAAACCCAAATTGCAGTCAAAATATTAAAAATCAGATCGACCGTTCATCCGCCTCAGTAATGGATAATATTGCAGAAGGTTTTGAAAGGGAAGGTAATAGAGAATTTATCAACTTTTTATCAATGTCAAAAGGGTCTTGCGGTGAAGTCCGCTCGCAACTGGTCAGGGCATTTGATAGAAATTTTATTAACGAAAACGAATTTAATGATTTGAAAAATGATCTTACGGATTTGTCTAAGATGATTTCAGGTTTTATGAAATATTTAAAAAGTATTGATCATAACGGAAACAAATTTCAGCGTCCTTAATTTCAAACTTCAAATCTAAAATTTCAAATTATATAATGAGTTTAAAAGAACAAATTTTAACGAATCATACTGAGTTTCTCGATACACTTCGCCATCGTTTTTTGGACGAAAACAGAATTGAAGCTTTAGCAAAATTTGCTGAATTGGGTTTTCCTACAAAGAAGGACGAAGAATATAAATATACCAATCTCAAAGAAATTACGGAAAAAGACTACAACTTTTTCCCGAAAGAAAGTCACAATATCACCAAAGAGCAGCTCGATGAGCTTCATTTGGGTGAAGAAAATTTTGACTGGATTGTTTTTGTAAATGGTAGACTTCACAAAGAGCTTTCAAACATTTCTATCGAAAATGCTGAGTTCCTTTCTTTCAACTACGCTTTGAATGATGAGAATCACAAAGATGTTTTCGATAAATATTTTAACACAATTGCCGCAAAAGATTTAGCTTTTACCAACTTAAATCAGGCATATTGCAAATACGGATTTTTCCTTAAAGTTCCGAAGAATGTGATCATCGAAAAACCGATTCATATTTTTTATCTTTCTCAAAATCAGGAAGAAAACACATTTTACAACACCAGAAACTTACTGATTGTAGAAGAAGGAGCAAAAGTGGAAATCATCGAAAGTCATCATAATTTTGACAGCAGTTTTGTCTTTACCAACTCGGTAACTGAAATATTTACGTATCAGAATGCAAAAGCAGACTGGCATAAAATTCAAAATGACAGCGATACTTCTTATTTGGTAGATCATACATTCGCAAAACAGGAAAGAGATAGCTTAACGACAGTAAATACATTTACTTTTGGAGGAAAAATCATTAGAAATAATCTTGATTTTATTCATAACGGAGAAAACATCAACTCTTTCATGAATGGAATTACGATTATCGGTAAAGATCAGTTGGTCGATCACCACACGGCGGTTCACCACAATACTCCAAACTGTCAGAGTTATCAGAATTACAAAGGTATTTTTAAAGATAAATCTCACGGGGTTTTCAACGGAAAAGTATTTGTAAATAAGATTGCACAGAAAACCAATGCTTATCAGCAAAACAACAACGTTCTTTTGAGCGAAGGAGCTACAATTGACACAAAACCTCAGTTGGAAATTTTCGCAGATGATGTGAAATGTTCTCACGGTTGTACAGTTGGTCAACTAAATGAAGACGCTTTATTTTACTTAAGAGCAAGAGGTATTTCTAAAAAAGAAGCACAGGCTTTATTGCTTTACGCTTTTGCTAATGACGCAATGCAGAATATCGACATTGAACCATTGAAAGTAAAAATAGAACAGCTTTTAGCAGAAAAACTTGAAGTAACAATGGAATTTTAATTTCATTTGAAATATACAAACAGAAAGCACTTCGATTGAAGTGCTTTTGTTATTATAATAATTCATCTATTTCTTCAGCCAAGATTGATTATCTTTTTTATCAGATCTTTTCACACCATTATCAATATTATACGCAAAACCGACTCCTAAAGTCTGCTTCAGCTGCGTTTTTTGAATTTGGTTGTGATCATACAAAACATCAAGCGTAATATTGGTAGAAAGAAATTTGTTGATTTTCATATTCAGAATTGCTCCGTAAGACAAAACAAGTCTTTCGGGATGATCTATATAATTTGAAAATACAGAAGCTGTATTCATCAGGTCTACATTTTCCATCAATTTCAATTTATAGATCGCTGTTCCCAAGAAACCGAACTGAAATAAGGAAGAGTCGCCATCATCTTTTAATCCGTAATTGCCTGCATATTGGAGTTCTTTATCAAGAACAAATGTAAATCTTGCGTTTGCAGGTCTTAAAGTCATTGTAAAATTATCGTTCGGACGATAGGTGACCCCTACGCCAGCATTTACATATCCCGGAGCCATAAAATTTGAAATTTTCGCAGCTTCAGGATTATTGCCATCTTCATAGCCAGCTGCAAACTGGGATTGTAAGCTCAGACCGCCTGACAGATACCAGCTTTCAGCAAATTTTCGTCCATAATTAGTTGAAAGATTAATGACGTCCTGAGTTTTTCGTGTTCCGATTCCTTTTGTATTGTTTTGTCCGTAGCCTAAAATAATGATGTTTTCCCAAAGGTCTTTGTCTTTTTCGTACGTAATATTATAGTTTGCTCCGGCAAGCCAGCCAACATTATTTGCACCACCGCCAATCCAGTTTGAGAAAGCTGCCTGATTGAGAATTACCGTATTTTTACCTTGAATGGACCATGCTTTAATGGTATCAGATTCTGTATTGCCAATTTTTTCCTGAGCAACGAGACCAATTCCTAAAGAAAGGAACACAGGTATAAATTTTTTTTTCATTATTCTAAGTGTTTTTATTTTTATAACATAAATGTATTAAAACAGAATGAATTAAAACAACAAAAGCACTTCGTGTGAAGTGCTTTTGTTGTTTTTATAGCTAAAACGTTTTATTTCTTAAGCCACCACTGACTGTCTTTACGATTAGAACGCTTTACGCCATTATCGATGTTATATGCAAAACCAATCCCTAAAGTCTGTTTAAGCTGCGTTTTCTGAATCTGATTATGATCGTACATCAAATCTAAAGTAACAATAGAAGAAACAAACCGGTTGATTTTCATATTTAACAGCATGTTATACGACAAAACCATGTGATCGGGTTTATCGAGGTAATTAGAGAATATAGAAGCCGTATTGGTCATTTCAATATTTTCCATAAGTTTTACTTTATAAATTGCAGATCCTAAAAAACCCATCTGCATTAAGAAGAAATCGCCATCGCTTTTTAAGCCGTAATTTCCTGCCAGTTGTAATTCCTTATCGAGAACAAAAGTAAATCTGCCGTTGACAGGTCTTAATGTAACCGTAAGATTCTCATTAGGTCTGTAGGTAATACCAAGACCGGCATTCACATATCCCGGAGCCATAAAATTTGAAATCTTTTTTGCCTGCGGATTATTTCCATCTTCAAAACCACCGGAGAATTGAGAAAGTAAACTGGCGCCACTCGAAATATACCAGCTTTTAGAAAACTGTCTCCCGTAATTTGTAGAAACATTCAGTACATCCTGCGTTTTTCTGGTTCCGATACCTTTGGTTGTATTCTGACCGTAATTGAGAATGATTATATTTTCCCAGAGATTTCGGTCTTTCTCATAAGTAAGATTATAATTTGCACTGGCAAGCCAGCCTACATTATTGGCACCACCGCCCACCCAGTTTGAAAAAGCAGCCTGATTAAACATCACACTATTTTTTGCAATCACAGACCAATGTCTGGGCTTTTTTATGGTGTCTACAGCTGCAGAATCACTGATAATAACTTGTGCGTAAGAATGTGCACTCAGGTAAATAAAAAGTAACATAATAATCTTTCTCATAAATGCAAAAAATTTTTAGTGATCACAAAAATAAGTAAAATAATTATCAGGGACTTTTTGAAAAAAAACTCCTTAAAACTGGAAACTTTTAAGGATTTAGTTTTAAAAACGATACTTTTTGTCTTAAATCATTTACCATATCCCAAATCATCGCCAAAATTTCCGAAATTTATAATTGGCTTTTGATTTGACACCTTACCAATATGATTAAAAATATAATTCACAAGAAAGCATTCACTGCTCCCCTACTTATGCTCGCTGCAATGTGGTTTGGGTATCTTTTACAGACAATGGGATTTTTCTCGAGCTGTTTTGGGGCAATTATTCCGCTTTTACCGGAAGGTCTATTGGGAATTATAACATCACCTCTTTTACATGGCAGCATAGATCATATTATAGGAAACTCAATACCCATCGCTATACTTATGTTTTTATTGTATCAGTTTTACTCTGAAGTAGCCACAAAAGTTTTCGTAATCGGCTGGATCAGTACCGGTCTTCTGCTTTGGATGTTGCCTCCGATTGATATTATGACAGGCGAGTATAATTATACATGCACCATCGGAGCGAGCGGTATTGTGTATGTTTTGGCATTTTTTCTTTTTTTCAGTGGAGTTTTTAAATGGAATATGAAACTTTTGACCATCTCACTTTTGGTTGTTTTATATTATGGAAGTTTAATCTGGGGAATGTTTCCCGAAGAACTTTTTTACAACCTTAATGAGCCTAGTAAAATTTCCTGGCAGGCGCATTTGTCAGGTGCATTAATGGGAAGCGCAATGGCATTTATATTTAAGAATTCTGGAGAAAAAAAGAAAAAATACATTTGGGAATTCCCCAATTATTATAGCGAAAAAGACGATAAACTTTGGCAGGAATATAAAGAAAACCATCCCGACGATTTCCTTGAATTGCCTTATAAGAAAAATGAAGATGTCTGGGATTATTTGGAAGAATTAAGGAGAAAATAAATCCTAATTTGCTACATTTGAATAAAATAACACAAATGTATTCTGAAGAACATCTTTATTCTATCGCTCTGCGGGAGTGTAATTTTATTGGTGATATTAATTTTTCTAAGCTTGTACGCCGTTTTGGAACAGCAGAAAATGTTTGGAAAACTTCTAAAAAAGAACTCAGCAAGACGGATGGAATCGGCACAAAAATCACTTCCGATATTGGAAATCCTGAACATCTCAAATTTGCTGAAGAAGAACTTTTGTTTTGCGAAAAAAATTCTATAAAAATTAATTTACGCCATCAAAATGATCTTCCTTTTTTATTGAATGAATGTGACGATGCTCCAGCAATACTCTATCAGAAAGGAAATTTTGAAACAAAACACAAAACTATAAGCTTAGTCGGAACAAGAAATATAACATCTTACGGGAAAAAATTTATTGAAGATTTCTTTGAAGCATCAAAACCACATCCGTATATTTCTGTAAGTGGTCTCGCTTTGGGCGTCGATAAAGAAATTCATGAGCAATCTTTAAAACATCAAATTCCCACCATTGGAATTCTGGCCCACGGTTTTCATACTTTCTATCCTTCTGCCAACAAGAAGCTTTCAGAAAAGATTCTTGAGGAAAACGGAGGATTGCTTACCGAATTTAATTCGTCAAGAAAACCAGACCGCGAAAATTTCATCCAAAGAAATAGAATTATTGCCGGCATTTCTCCTGCAACCATTGTTGTAGAAACAGCATTTGGCGGCGGTTCCGTCAGCACTGCAACATTCGCAAATACTTATAACAGAGATGTTTTTGCCCTTCCCGGAAAGATTACCGATAAATACAGCCAAGGATGTAATCAACTTATTTTTCAGAACAAAGCGACTGCCATTTCGACCATAAAAGACCTACTTGATCTCCTCGGACTGAATGATCCTAAAGAAAAAATTGAAGAACTTTTCCCTCATAGTAAAATAACAGTTCAATTATCTGAAAATCAAGAATTAATATATAAACAAATTATAGAAAATCCGCACATTACTTTAGACGATTTGGCGGAGAAAATATCGGTGTCTTCACACAAATTATTACCTGTAATTTTAGAATTAGAGCTTTTGGGAAAAGTAAAATCATTTTCCGGGAGACAATTTATAGCATTATAAGAATTAACGATTTCTTAATATTTCATTATTTCATATATAACATTTAATTTTTAATAAAATTTACTTTAAAATTATTAATTTAATAATATTTTGATTCATTATTATTGAATTTTCAGCAAATATTAAATATGCTATTGTGAATCTTGAAAAAAAAATTAAATTTGTTGACATAATATTCAACCTTACCTAATATGGAACAATATAATATTGACCAGAAAGTTCAGGAATTTATTGCTAAAATTGAGGCAAAAAATCCTAACGAACCGGAATTTTTACAGGCAGTAAAAGAAGTTGCTGTCACTGTAATTCCGTTTATCTTGACCAGAAAAGAATATACCGGAATGAAGCTTCTTGAGAGAATGGCTGAAGCGGAAAGAATTATTATTTTCAGAGTTCCATGGGTTGATGACAAAGGTGAGATTCAGGTAAACAGAGGTTTCAGAATTCAAATGAACTCTGCAATCGGACCTTACAAAGGAGGAATTCGTTTCCATCCTACTGTAAACCTTTCTGTACTTAAATTCTTAGCATTCGAGCAGGTATTCAAAAACTCTTTAACGACTCTTCCAATGGGAGGTGGTAAAGGAGGTTCAGACTTTGATCCGCAAGGAAAAACTGATATGGAAGTAATGCGTTTTTGCCAGGCTTTCATGACAGAATTGTGTAAACACATCGGTCCTGAAACAGACGTTCCTGCAGGAGATATCGGTGTTGGAGCAAGAGAAATCGGATATTTATTCGGTCAATACAAGAAAGTAAGAAACGAATTTACTGGTGTTCTTACCGGAAAAGGTCTTGCTTACGGAGGTTCATTAATCCGTCCTGAAGCGACAGGTTACGGTGTTGTGTATTTTGCTGAGCAAATGCTGAAAACTATCGGACAGACTTTTAAAGATAAAACAGTAACTGTTTCAGGTTTCGGAAACGTAGCTTGGGGAGTTATCAAAAAAGTAAACGAGCTAGGCGGTAAGGTGGTTACACTTTCAGGTCCGGACGGTTATATTTATGATAAAGACGGTATTGAAGGAGAAAAAATTGATTATTTATTAGAGCTTAGAGCTTCTGGTAACAACAGAGCCGAAGATTATGCAAAAAAATATCCTTCTGCAGTTTTCTATGCAGGAAAGCGTCCTTGGGAAGTGAAGTGCGATGTTGCCATCCCTTCTGCAACTCAAAACGAACTGGATCTTGAAGATGCTAAATTATTGGTAGAAAATGGTTGCCTTTGTGTAACTGAAGCTGCCAATATGCCTTCAACATTAGATGCCATCAACTATTTCCTTGAAAACAAAGTATTGTTCTCTCCGGGAAAAGCTTCTAATGCAGGTGGTGTTGCCACTTCAGGTTTGGAGATGACTCAAAACTCAATCAGACTAAACTGGACTTCAGAAGAAGTTGACGCAAGACTGAAAGAGATTATGATCGGAATCCATAAAGCTTGCAGAGACTACGGAAAAGAGGAAGACGGCTATGTAAACTACGTGAAAGGTGCTAACATCGCCGGATTCGTAAAAGTAGCTGAAGCAATGCTTGCTCAGGGAGTAGTATAAAAATATAAAGGTTGGGAAGTTTTCCCGACCTTTTTTCTTACAGCCTGTCCCGGGATTTATAAATGGGAAAAAGTAATAGTGAAAGTGAAAGCATTGAATGTCCAGTTCAATGCTTTTTTTTATTTTTATCTGATGAAAAACACATTTAAAAATTTCGAAGAATATTTTCTTCTTTTCCCTGAAGAAACTCAGCAAAAACTTGAAAACCTGCGAGAATTTATACATTCCCTGCACTATGATCTTGATGAATATATCGGCTATCAAATGCCTGCATTCAGCTATAAAGAGAAACCGTTAATCTATTTTGCCGCGTATAAAAATCATATCGGTTTTTATCCTCTTCCTGAAGCTATCAGACATTTTGAAAATGACTTCGAAGAAAGGAAATATAAGTTTTCGAAAGGAGCGGTTCAGTTTCCGATAAAAGAAGATTTGCCGTTAGATTTAATTAAAACAATGATTGAATTCAGAATGGTAGAAATTGATCAGAAAAAATCCTGAAACGTTACATCTCAGGATTCCATTTTTACTTATATAAAAAAACTACTTCTGCTGTAAAACCAATTGGGAGATTGGTTTAATTCTGAAACGGAGTGATTTAAATAAAATTATATTCGTTCTTAATTTTAACTCAATTTTATAAGACTTTAAAAGCTTTTAAGAGTTGAATTTATTTATTTACATTTTTCATCATACTTTCTACAAACTCAAATGCAGCCGGACAAATCACTGTATTTTTGATCATTAAATGATTAATCTGATAAATCTTTTTTCGGTCTGTATGGGGATATTCTCTACATGCTTTCGGCCGAACTTCATAGATAGAACAAGTATTGTCCTGATTAAGAAAAAAACACGGAAGATTCTGTAGAACTTTATCATTATCTTCATCCACACGAAGAAATTTTGCTTCAAAATCTGACTGCTTCATTTTCAGATGTTTTGAAATGCGTTCGATATCTTTTTCGGTATAAAGCGGTCCGGTGGTTTTACAACAATTGGCACATTGAAGGCAGTCTATCTTTTCAAAAACCTCGTCGTGAGTTTCCTGCACAATATAATCAAGGTTTTTAGGAGGTTTCTTTTTTAAACCTTCTAAGAATTTTTTATGCTCTTTCTGCTTTTGTAAAGCCTGTGTTTTGTATAATTCTAAATTCATTATGATCTTTGTACATCAGAAGTCTTAAGCTCAACTTTCTGATATTCATTAATTTTGTCAAGATCCAACACTGTTGAATCTTTCTCTTTATCAGGATAATACATTGAAATAAATTTTGCTCCGTAAATAATTTCACGAGAAACATACGACGACCTCTGAACAACAGTGTTTGAAAACACTTCATCAAACGCTCTTACATGAACTATTATTTCAATATTCGTATTTTTAAAATCATCTGCAGCAAACCCGAAAAATGGAGAATTCTCATCAATTTTATGAACTATTGTCCAGTTCAAAGCCAACGTGTTTATTTTACTTAATTGGGTTTCCAATCGGTAAAAATTACTTTTCACCTTTCCTTCTTCATTGATCTCAATCGCTGTCGAAAGTGTAACATCCGCATCTGTCAAAGCATTATTCTTATAAGGAGCCAGCCTGAACATCAACGCTGTAACATCCTGAAAAGGAGCAATTACAGCAATATCTGAAAATCTGAGATAAGCTCTGGGTCTCGAAAATCTACCGTAAAATAATCCTGTTGCAATGGCAAAGGTAAGCAATCCTAAAAATGCCTCAAAGGTGGCAACTAAACTCGCCATAAAACCAACAGGAGCAATTCTTCCATAGCCAACCGTCGTAAAGGTTTGCGAACTGAAGAAAAACACATCAATAAACTCGTCTAAAGGGTTACTTTTATCGATTCCTGTAAGATGTTCCACACCGATCAGGTAATAAATAAATGCAAAAACCAAATTAATAAGAATATACATCACTACCAGATACGTAATGAACCGAAATGACGACAAATTGAGCATCGTATGATACCAACTCAGCCTGTTGAAGACATTGATGCCTCTTCTTCTCACATTCGGAAGCCCGTCTTTATTGATGAATCTTCCTGAAGCAAGACTTCCGAAGCCACTGTTTTCAGTGTTTTCCTGACGAATTTTTTTCCTGAAACCTTTTGCCATATTTAGAAATTCATTTGTGCGGTCTTAAATTTAATTTAGCAAAGATAAAATATTGTTTTCATGAAACTTATCAATTAGATTGTCTTCTTTAGGATTTAGAATTAAACTAAATTTGATAAGGAAAATTCATTGCAATGAAAAAGTTAGAATCAAGAGAAGATATAGAATTACTGGTGAATTCATTTTACAACAAAGTGGTAAAGGATGAGACGATTGGTTTCTTCTTTAAAGACGTTATAAAAGTAGATTGGGATAAGCATTTGCCAAAAATGTATTCGTTCTGGGAAAGTATTCTTTTTGGACAGATGAGCTATAAAGGAAATCCCATGGCGGTGCATTTCCCTATCAACCAAATGGAAGCGATGGAAAAAAAGCATTTTGAAAAATGGCTAGAATTATGGAAACAAACAATTGAGGAAAATTTCACAGGTCAAAATGCTTCAATGGCAATCACAAAGTCTGAAAACATAGCCAACTTAATGGCTTATAAAATGGAAATGGCCAGAAAACTTTAGTTTGAGCTACAAATTTTCTTTTTCGAATTATAAATTAAGGCACAATTACCGTGAAAATGTAAGCTGCTAAATTCACTAATAAAACAGTTCCGTACAAAATGTTGGTTTTTCCTCTGCTTAAAGATAGCATGACGATAAACACCGACAAAGTAAGAAGAATAATATCCTTTTTATCAAGACCCAACACCAAAGGAATATCATACATAATACTTACGGCAGAAATCGCAGGAATACTCAACCCAATACTTGCTAATGCAGAACCTAAAGCCAAGTTTAAACTCGACTGAAACTGGTTATTTCTCGCCGCACGAATAGCCGCCAGCCCTTCCGGAAGAAGTACAACGCCTGCAATAATAACTCCGACCAAAGATTTCGGTGCTCCCATGCTTTGTACCACGTCTTCGATGGTTTTAGAAAGTCCCTTTGCCATTAAAACAACAATAATCAAACAAACAACCAATAAGAAAAAGCTGACGATTGTCTGTGTTTTATTCGGTATAAAATGTTCTTCTGCATTGCCATCGGCCGGCACAAAATAGCTTCTGTGTCTTACGGTTTGTACCATTAAAAAGACGCCGTAGATGACAAGACAAGCGATTGAAACAAAGATTAACTGTGCATTATTATAATAAGGTCCGTTTACACTTGAAGTAAAATTGGGAAGAATCAAAGTAATCACCAAAATAGAAACGATACTTACGAGATATGTTGTCGCAGAAGTTCTGGCAAAAAACTGTTCAAAATATTTGACACCGCCCACCAGGACACAAATACCGATAATTCCGTTAAGGATAATCATAACGGCCGCAAATACCGTATCTCTTGCTAACGTAATAGCCTCTGCACCACCTGCAACCATCAACGAAACAATAAGTGCGACCTCGATAATCGTAATACAGAGTGCCAAAATAATGGTTCCGTACGGTTCTCCGACTTTATGAGCGACTACTTCTGCGTGATGTACAGCAGATAAAACACTGCCGGTTAATAAAATTCCTGCAATAATATCAGAAATAATCCCTTGTCCCATAAATCCTGCGAAATAGTAAATCACAGCAAGAACAGGGAAAATGTAAGTATAATGTAAAAATTCTTTTGGCTTCATAAGTGATCCTAAAATACAAAAAATCTATCGAATTCGCAATCTTAAAAGAAAATATTAATAATATTTTAATGACACCACCACTCAAAATCCTGAAAGTCAGTCAACATATGAAACAGCAAACCGATGCCGATTATCCTTAAATTTCCTTTAAAAAAGAGCAGCAAAAAATACACCGCAATAGCATAATATGAATGTAAAATATGAAAACCCACGCTCATTCTGTTGGGATCAAAAATGGGATCAGCAAACAGATGATCAAGGTCAACCAGCATTGTTGCAAGCAGAATCAGATACACTTTTTTCCATTGATTACGATAAAAAACAAAGGCAATCACCGCAGGGAAAGCCAAATGCAGAAAGTAATGCACGAATGTTTTTAATAAAGCAATTTCTGGAGGACACATAGAGTTTTATCTTAAAATTAATGGAAGTTTTTCTTTTTTGAATTTAATTTTCACCGTGTAATCCTGATTTTTATTTCCGTAAAAAATATATTCTACATTTTTAAAAAACTGATTATTTAGAGTTTTAAATGAAGATAATAATAAAGGATTATTTTTGATGAAAATATAATTTTGATTTTTAGTCTCGTTTATTTTACTGATTTTCGGGTAGATTTTATAGAAATATGGTTTTTATTTACACTCATTAAATTGGGCTGAAAAGGAATTGCTGTAAACTGATTTTTTGCATTGATCCATTTTTTATTTTGAAAATACTTCCAGACTTTTTCAGGATTGGAAGTTTGAAGCACGATTTCAAAATCCGGCTGAACAATTTTCTGATAACTGATTTTCTCAATTTCATTAAAGTTATCATCGTATTCGTAACTGACAATCGTATCATTCACTTGTGTAAGATTGGCGCTCATTTTCAAATGATTAACCGATGTCGAATCTGTAAAATTTTCTTTAAAAACAGAACCTATTTTCTTAATGTTTTCTGAATCTAATTCAGCATCCAGAAATTGACTTTTCTTATATAAATCTGAAATCAATAATTCAAAATCGGCCGAATTCTGTTTATTTTCTATTTGAATCTCATCATCTTTTAAATCAATTGAAAAGTTTTGAGTCCATAATTCCGAAATAAAAGAAATGCTTCCTAAACCATCATCCATAAAAGAATCTGCATTCAAAACATTATTCCTGAATTTTTCAGAAAACGGTTTTCCGATGTTGTTGAAATTTAAATCGGAAGTTCCGACAATACATTTTTCACCATTAATTTTTACAAAAAACTGGTTGTTTTTAAATGTCCCTTTTCCGTCATTTATAAATTTTCGATCCTTTAAAAATAACGAAAGTTTTTCTTTATCATTGATTTCTAAAACAGTGTACCATTGAGAAATTTTAGTATTATTCAAATGGAAAATCTGCAGAAAATCCGGGATTTCTAATCCGGAATCTGTAACTGAAATTTTATTTTTCGCTCCATTTTTTTCTTCAAACCACTTTGAAGGATGCGCTATATAGCTGGAAATATATTGTCTCTTCACTTTTTTGACATCAACTAAAACAACAATATCTGCATTGTCAGGAATATATTTTAAGCTTTTATCTTTATAGAAAAACAGAAAATAAACTCCGATCGAAAGCAGAACTATGATAATAAGAAAAATATATTTTTTCTTCATAAATTCTTATAAAATTATGTATTTTGGCTACAGCCAATTTACATTAAAAATTAAGAAAACGGGCTAAAGCCCGTTTCTATTACTATCCGTTACAAAGTATTTGAAGGCTTTTCAGATTCTGAAATCTTATATATCTCATCAAACAAATCAAAGAAATACATCAGGCTGTTTTCTGAAGAATTTTTAATATCATAATTCATTTCAGTCTGAATACTTCCGCCTTTCACTTCGGTTTTAAAGTAAACTTCACCCACATTTTTTCTTAACACATCAAGCGTTTTTCTTTCAGATTTACTTTTAAATTCTTTATCTAAACCAACCAAAAGCTTCTGAATATTCAATCGTCCCGACAAAGGATATTTCGAAGAATCTTTCATCCACTGCTTAGAAACGTCAGTCTGGCTATTGGTGTTGATGTTATCTTTTGAAGTTGTCACATAAACGATCCCTTCTTTTACCGTGAAAAACAACTGATCAACATAACTGTTTTTATTTTTCTCGTCTTTAAAAGCATAAAACTCACCATTTTTAGAGAAGTTTTTAGAAAAAGCTTTATTGGAAGTCAATACATTGAAAACTCGTTTCCAATAGTTTTCATTTTCTGTAGCGAATGCAAAAGTGAAGTCGGGAACCATCACATCTTTGGTTTTCTTTACTTCTTTTTCGTTATAATTTTCGTCGTAATCGTAATCGGTATATTCTACGTTTTTAGATTTTAATTCATTCAGAACAAAAATTCCGTTTCCGGGAGCAATTTTAGCGATCGCTTCTTCATCCAAAACGATTTTCATCGTTTCCATCATCAGTTCCATTTCTTTCTGATATTCAGACTCACCTGTATTTTTCAGCAAGCCGTACATCATATCAAAATATTTAGAACCATTCACATTCATCACATAATAACCTACGCTTTTATCATTAATTAAGGCTACCAGTTTTTTGTTCTTCTTCCCTTTATAGACTTCCGAAATATTCTTTTGTGTTTCCGGATCTTTATGTTGATAATTATTAACAAGCCTTACTTTATCTTTATCAAAATACAGATTATAAGATGTATTTGAGTTATATAGTTTACCTAAAATCCCAGTAAAATTATAGCTTGCAGGCATATTTTTGTAAATTCCTTCATTGATAATTCTTCCGTAATCTGCATAGATGAAAACGTCAGAATTTGGGTCTCTGAAGCTCAACATATCTTTGGTCACCGAAAACTCTGCATTTGAACTGAAATACTGATCAAAACGATCTTCCGCAAATTTTTTAACGATTTTGAATTTCTCAATATTGAGCGAATCCATTTCTTTTTGATAGCTTGAATCTACTTCATACGGCGCCTCTTCATAATAATCATCCTGCGAAATCGGCGGTGGCAAAACTTCTGCATTTGGTTTGTAAGTAGAATCTTTTACTGCTTCAGTTATTTCCGGAACTTTCTTTTCTTCTGGATACTTGTGATGCTTTTCTAGATACTTGATGTCTTTCTGAAGTTTTAGAATTTCAGCATTATTATCTTTAATGCTTTCTTTTAAATATTTAATATCGTCTTTCAGATATCCTATTTCTTCTTTATAATCGAAAGGTTTCACTTCTTCCTCATCAATTGCGGAAGCTGCACTGTCAATAGCAATCACTGCACTATCTACAACTGCGACAGTGCTGTCTACAGCATCAATATCGTCCATCCAGTCTCCTTTGTAAGGCTTTTGGTAACTGATTATACTTAAAACGGCACGGTTTCCACTCCACGCTACAAAAATATCATCATCAATATCAACGTATGAATAATTGTTTTTTCTGGTTACCTCCTGTCCTTTTTTCTTTACCGAATTGATAAATTCCTGAAATTTTTCGGGACTTTCTAGAGTAAAATTCGTGTTGTAAGATTTCACAGAATCATTCATCGTTGCATAATGATATTGTGTAGCATCGTATTTTATCCCCGTTTTGGAATAATCGTTCCATGAAGCTTTTTTGTTCTTGCCTTTATCTTTGGTAATTTCCTGTAAAAATGGGTTGAATTTTTCCCAGTTAACTTTTTTGTTAAGCTGTTTTCCATTCACTTCCATGTAAAAAACCGCATTTTGTGGATCTTTCATTCTGTTTTGCGCAAAAGTCAGCACAAAACCAAAAAGAATAAAGAAAATGGTTTGTGTTTTTAAAAGTAGAGATTTCATTTTTTAATTTGGTTATTGTAGAATAATATTGTTTTGAATCTGTTTTTTCTGAAGGATAAAATCTAAAATATTCCCTTCGAGCTTCATTGCTTTTTTGTTTGGTGAAAGTTGATAAGCGCTATTAGATTGAGATTTCACTGTGTTTTCAAACTGCAGAACCGAAGTATATTTAGCATTATTAAAAACTTCTTTATCTGCCGTACTCAGTTTATCGTAATCACTTTTGAAAGTATTAATCTTATTTCTTGTAAAAACTTTCTTAGCAGAATTATGACTGTAAATTTGTGTAGGAACCATTTTACCTAAAATATTCTTGGCTTTCAATTGATCTAATCCAGCGTTGATGTTTTCAATTTTTTTGAAATTACAGCTTAGTTTGATGATGTAATTATCAAAATCCATGGACGTTTTAACGTTTGAAATTCCCGGAACGTTTTTAAAGATCCTTGCCGCTTCATTAATTTTAGCCTCGATTTCACCTCTTTTCGGAACTTTTTTACCGTTTATGGTTTCCATTTTTGAGATGGATGCCAATCGTGTTTTGCTTTTACTGGCATTCAGAATGAGGGAATATTCTCCGCTTCCGTCTGCCTTGACATTGACTTTATCTAAAATATCAAAACAGCTCACTAAGAATAGCAGTGGAAGTAATAGCAAAAAATGTTTTAAAAAATGTTTCATGATTTGAGTTAAATATATTTTAAATTCGGCCTTTCAGATAATCTTGTCTTAGCTGTTCATCTAACTTTTCAATGGCGTATCTAAGGCATGTTCTTGGCATCTGTTTGTAATATTGGTTGAGATAATCGATCAATTCTGCTTCATTTTTGTTTCCCATTTCTCTGAGCAGCCAACCATTTGCTTTATGCATCAAATCGTGAGGATGAAATAGATTTTGATTTACAAACTCTTTCGTTAATTCAAACGACCCTTTTTTAATGTAAAACATAGTCCCGACAACCGCAATTCTTTTGTGCCACATTTGGTCTGAATGAGAAAGCGTCCTTAAAAGACTTTCTTTTTGATTTTCGAAAGCATAGCGTCCCAAAATTTTATAACAACTTGTGTCAACCAGATCCCAATTGTTGATGTACTGAAGATGATTCAAATAAAATTCGATAATTTCTTCTTTTACATTTATTTCTTTTGTTTTTTCAAACCTATAAATCAACATCAATAAAGCCGTCAACCGATGTTCGTGATAAGGAGAAGCAATCAATTCACTTAATTCTTTCAGATTAATTTTTGAATAATATTCCTTCGCAACCAATCTTTGGTCAGGCACCTTCACTCCCAAAAACAAATCACCTTCACCATATTCCCCTTTCCCTGTTTTGAAAAACTTAGGAAAAAAAGCTGCTTTTTCCGGAATGGATAAAACGGCTAGTGATTCTTTGACTTCTTTAAGAATATTATTCATTGATTTACAAATAATTAATGACCTTCTTCTAAAGCAATACTTTCCTGCTCTTGTGCTTCTTTTTCAATCTGTTTAGGATTGGCAACTTTTGCAATCGTAAGTCCCTGAACTATAATCGAAAACACAACTACACAATAAGTAATGCTTAAAATAGCATTGCTATATTCATTTTTCGGAATAGACATGGCCAAAGCAATGGAAACACCGCCTCGAATTCCACCCCAAAATAAAACTTTTATCGTCTGCGGACTAAATCTTGTTCGGAAGGACATAAATTTTGTAGGTCCCCAAATCGAAATAAACCTTGCAATCAAAACCACAGCAATTGCCAATAATCCCGGAACTACATAATGATTTAGATCTTTAATCATCAATAATTCAAAACCGATAAAAAGGAATAAAACGGCATTCAGAATTTCATCGATCAGTTCCCAAAACTTGATCAGATAATCCTGTGTGATAGATTTCATTTTAAATTTGACATTAAAATTACCCATAAACAATCCTGCCGCAACCATCGTCAACGGACCGGAAACATGCATTTGTCTTGCTACAAGATAACCTCCCATCACGACCGCAAGCGTTACCAATACAGAGATAATATAATCATCAATTTCTCGCATCAATCTGGAAGTAACCCAACCTAAAAGAACACCCAGAAGCAATCCGCCACCGGCTTCTTTCATTAATAAAATTGTGATATTTTCAACACCTAAATCAACTTCTTTTCCTACAGCCAACTGTAAAACCACTGTAAAAACTACAACCGCCATACCGTCATTGAACAACGATTCTCCGGCAATTTTTGTTTCTAATGACTTTGAAACATTGGCTTGTTTTAAAACACTTAAAACCGCAACCGGATCGGTCGGCGAAATTAATGCTCCAAATACTAAACAGTAAATAAAAGGAATTTTCAGCCCCACCAACGGCAACAGATAAAACATTCCGAATCCTACAATAAAGGTTGAAATAATTACTCCTGCCGTTGAAAATATAAGAACCGGCCGGAACTGTTCTTTTAAATCATTAATATTAATATGAATTCCTCCTGCAAAGAGAAGAAAATTAAGCATTGCTCCCATCAGAACTTCTGTAAAGTCTATACTGTTCATCAAATCATTGAGATGACCGAACGTTTTAGGAAGAAAACTTTCACCAAATAAAACCAAAATGATAGATACCACGATGGCAATGACCATAATCCCGATGGTGCTCGGAAGTTTTAAAAATCTGTAGTTGATATATGCAAAAATGGATGCTAATACGATAAGCGCTGAAAATGAATAATATAATTCCAATAAAATTGTTTTAAAAAATTAAGTCTAAATAAAGTACTTTGATATAAATTTTGTTCTCGCCTTTTTCCCAAACGTCGACGATACCATCTTTCAAAGTTTTAGAAGCTCTTGTATAGTCTTGTCCCACATTCATTACATTGAGAAAGATATACTCATCTCCCACACTGTTTACTTTAAATGCTGTTTTTTCTGATTTTCCGTCCCCAGAATCTTTGATAGCATCAGTAAGAAGCCTCAATTGGGAAATGTGATGAGCGAAGTTTCCTATATCTTTTGTCTGATCATAGGAACGCAATAAAATAAGAATAACATCAAGGTTGGTAGGATCTTTTGAATAAAGTATTTTACCAAGCCTGATGCATTCTATAAAATTGTTGCTTTTGAAAGCCTCTGCTAATTCTTTGAAATCGTCACCTGTTTGGGAAACCAGATCTTTCCTGAAATTTCTTCCGTAGTACAAATGCTGCGCTTCTATACTGTCGACAGATTTTGGAAGTCCTCTGAATTTAAAGATAAGTCTGTCGTAATTGTACGCAGATTTGGGATTGCTGAGGTTTTTCTCGATATTTTTCAAATCGAGTTTTGTCTTTTGACCAAAGCCAAAAAACGGAAGAATAAGTAAAAAGAATAAAATTCTGCAATTCATTAATCTTCTTTTTCTGAAGCTTCGTCTTCGTCGTTATCGAAATATTCGAAGAGGAAATCATTGTATGGGAATCTTGAAATATGAATCTTCATCACCTCATCATAAATCAGTCTTTTCATCTCAGGGAAATTTTCTTTCGTAAGAGCAGAAATGAAAACTGCAGGATGCTTAGATTTTGCCATCCAAGTTCTCTTCCATTCTTCAAGAGAAACGTTTTTGCTTGAACTTGGCGTAAGATCGTCCTCGTCTTTTTTCTCGTAACTGAAATCATCAATTTTATTGAAAACCATAATCATCGGTTTCTGATGTGCATTGATTTCCATTAAAATCTGATTCACCGATTCTATATGATCTTCGAAGCTTTCGTGAGAAATATCAACAACATGAATCAATAAATCGGCTTCACGCACCTCATCCAAAGTAGACTTAAATGACTCTACCAATTGAGTCGGCAATTTTCTTATGAAACCTACGGTATCCGTCAAAAGAAAAGGTAAATTTCCGATTACTACTTTTCTTACGGTTGTATCTAAAGTTGCAAAAAGTTTATTTTCGGCAAAAACATCAGACTTAGAAATAGCATTCATCAACGTTGATTTTCCTACGTTGGTATACCCTACCAAAGCAGCACGAACGACTTTCCCGCGGTTATTACGTTGGGTTGCCATTTGTTTGTCGATAATTTTCAGCTTGTCTTTCAATAGAGATATTCTGTCGCGGATGATCCTTCTATCGGTTTCAATCTCGGTTTCACCGGGACCACGCATTCCGATTCCCCCTTTTTGCTTATCTAAGTGAGACCACATTTTGCTCAATCTCGGCAGCAAATATTGGTATTGCGCCAATTCAACCTGAGTTCTTGCATAAGAAGTTTGTGCTCTTTGTGCGAAAATATCAAGAATAAGATTGGTTCTGTCAAGAATTTTTACTTCAATTTCTTTTTCAAGATTTTTAAGTTGGGAAGGAGACAATTCATCATCAAAAATAATGGTTCCTATCTCATTTTCCTTTACATATTCTTTTATCTCCTGTGCTTTTCCACTTCCTACAAAGGTTTTGGGATCTGGCTGAGTTAAATTCTGAGTAAAGCGTCTGTCTATTGTAGCGCCCGCCGTATGAGCTAAAAACTCCAGCTCGTCCATATATTCCTGCAACTTATCAGCATCTTGATTTTGGGTAACAACGCCCACCAAAACTGCCTTTTCGTAACTATGTTGTTTCTTTTCTAGCATTAAATTCTGTATAATTTATAAGATTTACAAGATAATATTTTTAATCAATAAATGCAACTACACTGTCTAAAAACAGGTGATTTTTCTCAAATAGTTACAGTATCTGTTTATATAATAGTTATTTATTCTCTTTTCTATGATAAATATTATTCTGAATCTTGAAAAATAAGATTATTCAGGTTTATATTTAGTTATTATTAATTTGTAGCAGAGAAAATTAATCCCAATCTGCAGCGATAAATTTCATCTGAGTCCCTTTGTCATCATAAAGCGTAAGAAAATGGCCATTGATTTCATAACGAGTCATTTTTTCAAAAACTTTTGTGAATTCTGTTTCCAGATTCATTTCCTGACAAGCCATTAAGGTGCTTCCCAACCCGGAAAACTCCACTTTGTTTTTAGATTTAAATTTTGAAGTAAAAAACATTCTGTTGCAGCCCATCATCGCTGTTCCTCGGATTTTACCGTCTGTTGCAGGCGCAGTAAGGTTGATCTCTGCTTTATTCTTTACAAGCTCTTCTTTTGTGAAGCCATCAAACGAAACCAACATCCATTCTCTTTGGTAGTGCTGATTATTCAACTTTGCCGTAGAGCAGCTTACAGCTAAATTTAAAATAAAAAAGGCGGAAAGAAATGATAAAATGTTTTTCATATCACTCAGCCACCCATTTTCGTACCAATTGCTGACAAATTATCGTAAAAATTAGTAAATTAGCCCCACAAAAATTATTTTATAAAATGAAAAGAATATTTTTACTATTCACTTTCTTGTTAGGCTTTGCTCAAATGAGGGCAGACGAAGGAATGTGGCTATTGATGCTCATCAAAAGACTTAATGGGGTAGACATGCAAAAACAGGGTCTAAAGTTGACTCCGGAAGAGATTTATTCTGTAAACAACTCAAGCTTAAAAGATGCAATCGTAAGCTTTGGAGGGTTTTGTACAGGAGAAATCGTTTCAGACAAAGGGTTGATTTTTACTAATCACCACTGTGGGTACGGCGCTATTGCAGCGGCTTCAACACCTGAAAAAGATTACCTGAAAAATGGTTTCTGGGCAATGAATCAGAAAGATGAGTTTAACTCTAAAGATCTTTATGTAAGATTTTTGGTAAGAATGGATGATGCTACGCAGAGAATCAATTCTAAACTAAACGAAAATATGTCTCCGGCTGACAGAAAAGCTGTAATTGATGCTGAGACTAAAGCAATTCAGGCAGAAAATTCTGAAAACGGAAAATATACTGTTGTAGTAAAAGATTTCTTCAACGGGAATGAATTTTACTATTTTGTTTATCAGGATTATAAAGATATCAGATTAGTAGGTGCACCGCCTTCAGCATTAGGTAAATTCGGAGGTGACACAGATAACTGGGAATGGCCAAGACATACTGCTGACTTTACAGTTTTCAGAGTATATGCAGATGCAGCAGGAAACCCTGCAGAATTTAAGCCAACCAATGTTCCTTTGAAGCCTAAGCATTTTTTACCTGTTTCTCTTAAAGGATACAAACCAGGTGATTTCTCAATGATTTTAGGATATCCGGGAAGAACAAACCGTTACCTTACCTCTTATGGTATTGATCAAATGGTAAACAAAGATTATCCGGCTTGGGTAGAAGCTTCAAGACTTGCAATGGATGTGATGAAGAAGTATATGGATAAAGATAAGACAACTCAGCTTGCCTACGCTTCACAATATGCTTCTGTTGCCAACTATTGGAAAAACAGACAAGGAACAATTGATGCCGTGAAAAATAACGGAACAATTGCCGATAAAGAAGCTATTGAAAAAACCTACAGAGATTGGTCTGTACAGCCAAACAATGAAAGTTATGATGGCGTTTTAGAAGGTATTAAAGCTTATTACAAGCAGGTATCTGACAGAAATATTGAAAGAAATTACGCTTCTATTCTTACAAGAAATACAAAATACATCAGCCTATCTTACCAATTGGGAAGTCTTTTAGATGCTTATGCTTTACAGGATATGAAAGGTAGACTGGCAATGAAACCGAAAGTAGAAGAAGCTATTAAAACTGCTTACGAAAGCATTAATACCGATTTAGAATCAGAAATGATTACATCTATGGTTAAGCTTTACCAAAGCAAAGTAAATCCTGATGTTGCTTCTAAAACAATTATGGATCTAGACGCCAACAATCTTGCAAAAATGGCGGCTTCATCAATTTTTGCCAACAAAACTTCGGCTACAAATTTTATGATGAACCCAGACCGTTTGAAATTGGATGCAGATCCGCTTTCAAAGATCGCAAAAGGAATTATAGCTGATCAAAAATATTCGGCAGAAAGATTTGTGAAGGTTGACGATAATTTTGCTAAAAACAACCGTCTTTTCTTAGGTGGTTTAATGAAAGCAATGCCTGAGAAAAAATTCTATCCGGATGCAAACTCTACAATGAGACTTACTTACGGATCTATTGATACCTTACCAATGAGAGACGACAGAAATTACTTTGGTGTTACTGACAACTACTACACAACAATGGAAGGTTTAGTAGGAAAATATAAAGCTGGTGACGAAGAATTTGATCTTCCACAAAGAGTAATTGCACTTCACAACATGAAAGATTATGGCCAATATGCTGATAAAGCAGGTTACATGCCGGTAAACTTCCTTTCTAATAATGATATTACAGGCGGTAACTCTGGTTCACCGGTAATTGATGGAGAAGGAAACCTTATCGGTATCGCTTTCGACGGAAACAGTGAAGCATTGAGCGGAGATATTGTATTTGAAGACAAATGGCAAAAAACAATCAATGTTGACATCCGTTTTGTTCTTTGGACAATTGACAAATATGCAGGTGCAAGAAGAATTGTAGACGAACTAAAATTAGTTAGAGACGAAAATACTCCGGCTGATACAGGGAAGTCTAAACTAAAAAATGTTGCTCCGGCAAAAAAGAAAAAGTAATTTTCTAAACAATATTTTTTTAAAACCGTGGAATTTATTTCACGGTTTTTTTGTTGTCTTTTTTTAATTAAATGATTCCACACAAATATTTAGATGATCTATTTAAAACTTTTATTGATGAATTTCTTTTACCCAGCAGTGTTGAAGAATAACATTTTTTTGTACTTAATCTTTTCAAATTTTATAGGTTAAAACTAACTCCATAAAAAAAACAATCATTTTTATACACTAAAAATCAATTACTTAGAATTTATTTTCAATAAAAACATATTTTTCTTGTCAGGATTCTTACATAAACACGACTATACTTATAAATCAGTTAAAACTATAAAAATACATTTATGAAAAGGAACATTTTAAAAATGACAACGCTCGGATTTGGGCTTATGACAATTTTCAGCCTTTCATCGTGTGATGACGACGAAATGATGGTGATGGAAAGCCCTATGGAAAAAACAATTACATTTGAAAATATTGTTACCCCAAAAGATTTTGTAGAAAGTGGCAGCTTTCAGGGAACCAATACACCGGTTATTATGCCTGGAGAATCGGTTTCTTTTAAATTCATTGCAGGAAAAGCGCAGTCTTTAATGTTCGCAACGATGTACGGAGCATCCAAAGATTGGTTTTTTGCATCAAAACAGCCCGGAATAAAATTATTTGATGCTAATGGAAATGCCATTACTGGAGACGTTTCTTCGGAAGTTTTATTGTGGGACAATGGTACAAAAGACAATACTACCGGAACCGCTCAGAACAATCCTATTGCTCAGGTTCCCAATGTGAATGCCTCTCAACTTGTAAAGCTAAATCTGAGCTACGACATTGTGAAATCTGAATTTACATTAACGATAGCAAACACTTCTGGCGGAACAGCCAACGAAACGCCACTGTCTCCGGGAGTTTGGGCAGTATCAAATTACAATGGTTCGCAATTGCTTAATTCGGCTCCTTTTTTCACACCTAATACATTATCAAATCCCGAAATTACTGACATCGCTCAAATGGGAAGCATTACTAAAATGGTAACCAAACTTAGTGCAAATACAGGAATTATGACCGGGCTTTCTCCTGCTTTGGTCGTGGTTTACAGTGGTAATCAAAACCCTATTTATCAAGCAGGCCAGCTAGATTCTGGTAATGGATTGAAAGAAGTTTCTCAGACCGGAAATGTTATGAAACTTCAAACTACTTTAAAAGCTATGTCTAATGTAAAAGGAGTTTATATTGCAGGAAATGCTCCTCTAGCACCGGGAAGCAAGATGATGACCAGTTTTTCATTTACACCGGGAGATAAAATAGCCTACGTAACCATGTTTGGCTTTTCTAATGACTGGTTTTATGCTAATGAGCAAAGTATTGATGCAGGTACATCAGGCGATCTTACATCAAAAACAACTTTGTATGATTCGGGAACAGGAGTCAATCAATATCCTGGAGCAGGAAACCGTCAGTCTTTATTTGGAGGAACCCCTCAGGCAGAAAGTATTGTTATTTCTAAAGTAGGAACACAATATCCCGTACCTGCAGTACAAAATGTCTTAAAAGTGACCGTGAATTAATTAAATATAAATCAGGGTTTAATAAAAACATCAAATGATTTCGATGAGCATCTCTGAATGAAAATTCAGGGGTGCTTTTTTATTATGAAAATCGATATTAAACATTCCAAAACTCCCGATCGAGGCTTCTGTACTGTATCGCTTCCGAAATATGATGAGACAAAATATTTTCAGACTCTTCCAGATCAGCAATTGTTCGGGCTACTTTTAAAATCCTGTCAAATGCTCTGGCAGAAAGATTCAGTTTCTCCATAGCTTGTTTAATAAGGTTAAATGAGGCGTCATCAAGTTCACAAAACGTTTCAGTTTCTTTTGGCCCAATTTGGGCGTTGTAGCTGATTTGCAAATCTTTATACCTTTCATTTTGAATTTCCCGGGCCTTTAAAACTCTTTTTCTGATATCTTCGCTTTTTTCACCTTTCCTTTTATCCGTCAATTTTTCAAATTCAACTTTCTGCACCTCAACATGAATATCGATTCTGTCTAAAAGTGGTCCCGAAAGTTTATTCATATATCGCTGCATTTCAAGTACAGAAGACGTATTATTGGGATCGTCGGGAAAATATCCGCTCGGACTTGGGTTCATTGAAGCAATCAGCATAAAGCTTGCAGGATAATTTACGGTAAACCTTGCTCTGGAAATTGTTACTTCCCGGTCTTCTAAAGGCTGACGCATGACTTCCAAAACCGTTCTTTTAAATTCGGGCATTTCATCAAGAAATAAAACTCCGTTATGAGCCAATGAAATTTCTCCAGGTTGCGGGTAACTTCCGCCACCAACAAGCGCAACATCTGAAATCGTATGATGAGGTGAACGAAATGGGCGAACGGTCATCAAAGAAGTTTCCGTTCCCATTTTCCCGGCTACGGAATGTATTTTTGTAGTTTCTAAAGCTTCTTTTAAAGTAAGTGGCGGCAAAATACTCGGAACTCTTTTTGCCAGCATTGTTTTTCCGCTTCCCGGTGGGCCGATAAGAATGATATTGTGGCCTCCGGCAGCGGCTACTTCCATTGCTCTCTTGGCGGTTTCCTGGCCTTTTACTTCAGAAAAATCAAAAGGGAAATTATTTATTTTATCCTGAAACTCTTTTCTGGTGTCTAGAACCACTTTCTCAAGAGGCTTTCCTTCATTAAAAAAATCGATGACTTCTTTAATATTTTCAACACCATATACATCGAGATTATTGACAATGGCCGCTTCTCGGGTGTTTTGTTTAGGTAAAATAATTCCTTTAAAACCACCTTCACGAGCCTGAATAGCAATGGGAAGTACTCCCCTTATCGGTTGCAAACTCCCATCAAGCGAAAGCTCGCCCATAATGATATAATCTTGTACATTTTCACCAAGAATCTGGTCAGACGCTATTAAAATTCCGATTGCAATACTCAAATCATACGCTGCACCTTCTTTCCGCAGATCTGCGGGAGCCATATTGATTGTAATCTTTTTTCCGGGAATTTTAAATCCGCAATTTTTGAGTGCCGCAGAAATTCTGTAACTGCTTTCTTTGATGGCATTATCGGGAAGACCTACCAAATGATAGCCTACTCCTCCTGTATCAACATTGACTTCTATGGTAATGGTTTGTGCAGAAACTCCATGAATGGCGCTGCCATAAATTTTTATCAGCATTATTTTGTGTTTTAAGTAAAAATAATCAAAATTTCTATCAAATAATAATTAAATTTTATCAATCTGACAAAAGGCAATAGTTATCGAACAACTAAAAACCAGAACAATATTTTTGTTCTGGTTTTAGTTTAATATGTAAGAATAGATTTAGTATGCCAGCGTTATACCTGCTCCCCAACCCATATCACTATCATAATGGGTAGATAAGGATGCATTTCGGGTAACTATATATTTTAAACCCAGCATATATTCCTTATCAGTATTTACAGAAAAAGCACCGCGCAATCTTTGTGTAAGAGGAATGTCTTCTCTTCTTAATTGCAGTCTTACAATTCCGTCTGTGAAGACTTCTGCCTGAAAATCAATTAGCATTGGTAAAGTGTAAACTACTCCGGCGCTTAGCGTTGCACGTTGGTCTTTTTTACTTGTCTGCCCAAAAAGGTTTTTTTCCAATTCAGAACCGTGAGAGTTTCTGTATCTCCAATCAAAACCGATAAAAGGCATTAACCATTGCATTTTGCCAATATATCGGCCAATATGGGTTTCTGTTTCGTAGCCGTGCATACTGTTGTATCCTAATCTCCATTCTGCACCGATGCTCCATCTTGCATTTTGCAACATTGCCTGACCGTCGTTACCATTGGTTGCAAAATCATTTTCTGCCATAAGATGCCATTCGTTACTTTCGTTCTGAAGCATTTTATAGGCTTTTTCCTTATCCGGAATTTCCGGGTTCTGATAGTCTCCAACAGCAAAAACTCTGTTCATCCCTGCCATCATGTGATATAAAATATGACAATGAAAAAACCAATCTCCTTCGGTATTGGCAGCGAATTCTATTAAATCTGTTTCCATGGGCATGATATCCAATACATTTTTCAGTGGAGATTGAGCCCCGTTGTCATTAAGTACACGGAAATCAAAGCCGTGCAAATGCATCGGATGTCTCATCATAGAATTGTTGATCAATTTTATTCTTAATATTTCTCCTTTTTTAACCTGTATTTTATCAACTTCGGAGAGCACTTTATTATCCATGCTCCATACATAACGGTTCATATTTCCGGTAAGAGTAAGGGTAATATTTTTCACAGAATCTTTTATCGGTAGTGAAGTATCGTATGGAGATTTAAGCATATTATAGTTTAAGGTTACTATATCATTATTTCCCATATTGTGTGAAGAATGATCCATCTTCATATCCTTATCCATATCTGTTTTTTGAGATTTTTTTGGTTTCTCACCAGAGATTTCAGGATACATTACAGCATTCATATCCATTTTCTGGAGGCTCATTGCCATTCCCATATCTTTCATATCACCGTTCATCTTCATCATATCATTCATCATTTTCATCCCTTCAAAATATTTAAGTTTCGGAAGTGGAGCATGAAGCTGCTTCACCCCTTCTCCTATATAAATTGATGCTGACTTCGTTCTGTCTTCCGGAGTTACTAAAAGTTCATATGATGTATTTTTTTCAGGAATGGTGACTACGATATCGTACGTTTCAGAAACTCCGATGATGAGTCTGTCTACCATTAAAGGCTCTACATCATTACCGTCGTTTGCTACAACTTCAATCTTGCCACCGGCATAATTGATCCAGAAATAGGACGAAGCACCTCCGTTGGAAATCCGAAGCCGTACTCTGTCTCCGGCCTTAAATTGCGATAATTGCTGTTCCGAATTACCGTTAATCAAAAATTTATCGTAATAAATATCGCTTACATCCATTGCAAGCATCCTTTTCCATTCATTTGTCACTTTAGTTCCAAAATGCCCTTCTTTTATGGCTTCCCAATAACTTTGAGTGCTTTTTTTCTTTATCCCAAACCAATCATTGGCGTTGTGAAGCATTCTATGCACATTATGAGGGTTTAGATCTGTCCATTCGCTTAAAATCAGCGGAATTGCCGGAATATCATCAATCCCTTTTCTGAATGTAGGATCATTATTTCTTTTTTTCAAGATCAGCGATCCGTACATTCCGATCTGCTCCTGCATTCCTGAATGGGAATGATACCAATGCGTACCTTGCTGAATGATCGGAAATTTATAAGTATACGTAGAATGCGGTTTAATCCCCATTTGGGTAAGCATAGGAACGCCGTCTTCTTTGTTGGGCAGCATCAATCCGTGCCAGTGCAGAGAAGTTTCTTCATCCATCATATTATGCACAATGATTTCCGCAGTATCACCTTCGGTAAATGTGAGCGTCGGCATCGGAATCTGACCATTAACGGCAATCGCTCTTTTCATTTTTCCTGTGAAATTAACCAACGTATCTTTTACATACAAATGATAGGTTACCGTTTTACCTTCCGTTAATTTTTTCTCAGGGAAAGGAAGAACTTTTTTGTTCTGAGTATTATGTGGAGAATGCTCCTGTGCTTTTGCAAAGGAAAACGAAAACAAAATCCAGAGAACTATATATTTAGTTTTTAACATATTACTCCTTGTTTTATTTTAAAGTTTCAACCGTATTTCCACAAGTAAGCATTTGTGCTCCGTAATATGGGTTTTTAATCGCGCTTTCCGTACTCAGCCAGTTAGCATCCTGCATAGGACAATACTGATAATAGATAGGAGCCGAATGTTTTGAAGTTTTCAGCAATTCGTACATGTTTTTAGATAACGATTTGAAAGCTTCTCTTTGTTTTTTAATATCCTGAGTTTGAAAAATCAGCCTTGCATCTGTATTTAAAACATCCCTAATTTTCATCCACACATTATGCTCTTCTATTGACAGTTCATTCATTTTTACTGCTGTGATTGCATTAGTCAACTCTTTAGATTTATCCGAAGCTGTTTTTGCATCAGTTTTTACTAGAGCATCTTTTATTGAAAAATAATGAGACTGAACATTGCTCAAAGGTGAGTCAGATTGTTTGCTTTTTTGAATCATTGAAGAATGGTCATGCCCGTGATCAGCCATTGTTTCGGTCGCAGTCTTATTTCTTTTGTATTGACAACAAGACGGTAGTTTGGCATAAACATCATCCGGTGCATAAAATGAATCACTATCATATCCTGCCCGGGCAATTCTTTTTAAAATTTCCTGTTGATCTGTTTTCGATGCATCATAAGTTAGAGTTGCCATTTTGGTTTCTTTATCCCAGTTTATCATGGCTACATTTTTGACATTTCCAGCTTTTTCAATTGTTGATTTGCACATGTCGCAATTTCCAGAGATTTTTACCGTTTCGGTTTTTGCATTTTTGATCTGGGCAGTATATATCAATGATACTAAAAGCATCATGACGGCCATTATTTTTGATATTGACTTCATAATATTTTTTTATTGGAATGAGACAAGTAAATGCAGCATCTACTTGTCTCATTGTTTTGAAATTAAGTTTAAATAAGTGATAAAGTTGAAAACAGAAATGTTTTCAAAAAAGCATAGCTGTGGCTATACATTAAAGGATTATCCTATTTTAGGAATCAGCCAAATGGAATAGAAACCTTTGGAAATATTAGTTTCATCATTCAGAAAAGAATGGGATACATTAACCTTTACTTTAGTGAAAGAGAAACTGTTAGAATAAAAAAAAGAAATATTGCTGTTTGTAGGGCATTTACACAAAGTATTGCTACAATCGTTTCCGCAATGATTTTCTTCAGATTTCTTATGCTCGCAATCATCTTTTTTTGATGTAGCAGCCTTAGAATCTACTTTATGAGTTGAAGCAGCTTCCATTTTGCATGCATACATCTTATTGGGCATTAAGAAAAACCCCAAACAAAAGAAAAACAATATGTAAGCGCTACGAAACATCTTCCTGCGAAGATAAAGCTTTTCTAATCCTAAAATAAAATTTTTAACAATTTTTAATTGCCATAATCACAATATATCTCCAAGCAAAATATTTATATTTGTAAATAACCTTCCTTTAAAGCGTTGCAAAAAAGAGAGAACATTTGATTATGACAATAAAACCTGAAATAACCTGGGCAGATTTTGAGAAATTAGACATTCGATGCGGGACAATTATTTCCGTGAATGATTTTGAAAAAGCAAGAAACCCTTCTTATCAGCTTGAGATTGATTTTGGAGATGTCGGAATCAGAAAATCTGCAGCACAAATCACAACACTTTACAGCAAAGAAGATTTGGTGGGTAAACAAATTTTAGCCGTTGTTAACTTCCCTAAAAAACAGATTGCCAATTTTTTCAGCGAATGCCTTGTTTTAGGAGTCTATGGTGATGATGCAAAAGACGTAACGCTTTTATCGCCATCTCTTCCGACGAAAAACGGATTACAGGTTGGATAATGATCAGCATAATCTCATCGTTTTTATACTATTAATAATCAACTTACAAAAACACAACCATGATACAAAATATTTCATTAGAAAAAGTCTTATTCCTTGATATTGAAACGGTTCCAAATGCAGGTTCCTGGGAAGACCTTTCTGAAACCGAACAGAAACTCTGGGACAAAAAAACAAGATACCAAAGAAAAGACGAGATCTCTGCAGAAGATTTTTATGATAGAGCCGGTATTATGGCAGAGTTTGGAAAAATTATCTGTATTACGATCGGAATGCTCGAAAAAAACGAGACTTTAAGAATAAAAAGCTTTGCAGATGATGACGAAAGAAAAATTCTTCAGGAATTTGGCGAGCTTTTTAACAGCCCGAGACTGCGTGACGTTATTCTCTGTGCGCATAACGGAAAAGAATTTGATTTCCCGTGGATTGCAAGACGGTTTTTGATCAACGGGATGATGCCTCCATCTCCATTTCAAATGTTTGGAAAAAAACCTTGGGAAATTCCGCATCTCGACACGATGGAACTTTGGAAATTCGGAGACTACAAAAGCTATATTTCGCTGGAACTTTTAGCCCATGTTTTCGGAATTCCTACCCCGAAAGACGACATCGACGGATCAATGGTTTCATCAATCTACTACATAGAAAAAGACTTGCAACGAATAGTTGACTATTGTGAAAAAGATGTCTTAACTTTGGCTAATATTTTCAGACGGATGCGTCAGGAAGATTTATTAAAAAGAAATATCAATTTAGATTAAATAAAATACCGTTGGAACGGTCATTAAAACGATAAAATGAAATTTACAGACGATCAGATTGCCGATATAGGAGAAGAAATTATAAGAATATTAAAAACTGTTTATGATCCTGAAATTCCGGTAGATATTTATGAATTGGGTTTAATTTATGATGTACAGATTTCCGATGAAGCCGATGTGAAAATCATCATGACCTTAACGAGTCCTAACTGTCCCGTTGCGGAAAGTCTTCCGCAAGAGGTAAAGGACAAAGTGAAAGAAGTGGAAAATGTGAACGAAGTAGATTTGGAACTAACTTTCGAACCCACTTGGAACAAAGACATGATGAGTGAAGAGGCAAAATTTGAGCTGGGAATGCTTTAAATAAGAAGGATGAAGGAAGCGGGAGGCTGGAAGTTTTATCTTCGTTTCGCATCAAAACAATATAAAACCGGAAATTCTCCGGTTTTTTTATTCTTTCCTAAAATCACATCTCTTTACTATTAATGAAAACATTATTAGAAATGAATACTTGTATCAACTTCCATCTCCCAACTTCAATCCTTTAATCTTCTCGTGCAATTTCTTTCCCTTCCCTTCTGCTCCATTCGCTCCACGAACCTACATATAGATTTGACATTTGAAAACCGGCATATTCTAATGCTAAAATAGTATGACAAGCCGTAACTCCCGAACCACAATGAACGATTAATTTTTCAGGCTTATTTTTCAATAAATCTTTATATTTTTCTCTCAAAATTTCCGGCTTCAGGAAACTTCCGTTTTGATCTAAATTTTCAGAAAAAGGAATATTAATGGTTCCGGGAATATGACCAGCAAATAAATCGATCGGTTCAGACTCACCCTTATAACGATAAGCATCCCTTACATCAATGACGGTAGCAGATTCGCTTGTTAATTCATTTTCAACATCTTCCAAGCTTGAAACAGGAAGAAGCCAATGTTCTTTTGTAATGATTTCAGATTTCTCAAAAGTCTCTTCTCCTGACGAAAACTCCAACCCTTCTTTTTCGGCTGCCTGAATTCCACCATCTAAAACCTGTACATTTTTAAGGCCAAAGGATCTCAACATCCACCATGCTCGCGCTGCAGCGTTAGCTCCTTTTTTATCATCATAAATAATGACATGAGAATCTGCTGAAATACCCAAACGAGCAACGGTTTTACTAAATTTTTGAATTTCTGGCAGAGGATGCCTTCCCCCAAAAGCTGCATTTTCTCCAACATCAGCTAAATCTTGATCTAAATCTACAAACCTTGCTCCTTTGATGTGTTTATTGAGATAGTTTTGATAATTGTCTTTTCCGGTTCGTACATCAAGAATAATAAGGCTTTTTGTAGAAAGTTCTCTTAATTGTTGTGGTGAAATTATGGGAAGCATTGATGTTTATTTTAATTTAAATGTTTATCCCTGATTAATTTACATAAATTAGGCTTAAGCGACAATCATAAAATACTGACTATAAAAGTGTTATATATTTAACGTAAAGCTTTATTATTGCAAATCTTATTTTAAGGAGCAAAGATAGATAATCAATAAATTGATTTTTATGAAGCTCTAGTTTTATTCAAGCTTCATCAGCGACTTTGTCGCCATTCTTTGCTCCTTAAAATAATACATTTAAAAATTAAAATCTTTGCGTCATAAAAAATCTCGCTTAATTTCTTATCCCAAACTCAGTTCGGTTTAGGTTTAAATCTGCAAAAATTTATTAAAGCTAAAAAATAAAAACCGCAGAGATTTCTGCGGTTTTGGTTATTGATAAATGAAAATCATGGTCTGTACAAGTTCCGGATGAAGACTTTTTGAAACCGGACAATTGTGAGCGGTTTCCTCAATAAAGGCCTTTTCTTCATCTGAATACTGATCTGAAAAAACAAAATTACAGACGATCTCACCAATTCTTCTTGGCTCAGTTTTCATAATTTTCTGAAGTGTACAATACGCTCCATCAATATTAATATTCTTGTCTTTACCCAAAATGGCAATGGTTGTCAATGCGCATTCTGCCAAAGAAGTTGCACACAAGTCTGTCGGTGAAAATTTTTCACCTTTTCCGTGGTTGTCTGTTGGCGCATCACTTTCTATGATGGTTCCAGACTGTAAATGTTCTGCTGAACATCTTAAATCTCCTGTGTATGTTATTTTTGATGTCATAATTTTAATTTAAAATGAAAGAGACACTGTCTCTAAAAATGAAAAATATCTTTCGCTCTGTTATAAGAACTCTCGAAATTTAATAAATTCAATTTGTGTTCCGCTTTTTCAACACTCATAAAATTGATTACCTGCTCTGTCGGCATATTTCCTACCAAATCATCTTTTGCCATCGGGCAGCCACCAATTCCTTTTATTGCAGAATCGTATCTTCTGCAACCTTTATCATAAGCTGCTTTTAATTTAGAATAAGAATCTTCGTAACGGTTATGAAAATGTGCGCCAAAATCTATTTCAGGATATTTTGAAGGAATTTTTTCGAATAATAAAGCAATAGTTTCCGGCGTTGCTACTCCAGTTGTGTCAGAAAGCAGGATATTTTTAATTCCTATTTCAGAAAATCTATTGGCCCAAAAATCTACATCTTCCCATTTCCACATTTCCCCATACGGGTTTCCAAACGCCATTGAAAAATAAATATTCAGTTCTTTGCCTTCACTTTTTGTGAGCTCAAGCATCTTTACAATATCATCAAAAGCTTCCTCCTGATTTTTATTGGTATTTCTATGTTGAAAAGTTTCAGAAATAGAAAAAGGAAATCCCAAAATATCTACAGACTGATGCTTCAAAGCTTTTTCAGCACCTCTATAATTGGCAATAATTGCCGAAACCTTGGTATTAGACAAAGATTTATCGATATTCTCGGCAACCTCAGCAGAATCTGCCATTTGCGGAATTGCTTTCGGAGAGACAAAACTCAGGCAATCAAGCACATCAAAACCGACTTCCATCAGTGAATTGATGTAATCTATTTTTTTATCGGTCGGGATAAACTCATCCCAACCCTGCATCGCATCTCTAGGGCATTCGGTAAGAAACATTTTACTTTTGATTTTCTCAAATATAATAAAACTAAACTATTTAGTTCTCGTTTCCAGCAAAGCTAATATTAAATTGATTATCAATAATTTATTTCTGATTTAAAATTTCGATACAATACATTCACCAACAAATAACCCGTTCTGAGCTTTGAATTTATTAACTTTGTTAAAATTTATGATATCAAAATGAGTACAATAGAATTCAACTCGATGTGGAGAGAAAAACTGCTGAACCGTTTTCTCAGCTATGTAAAAATATATTCAACAAGTGATGCTGAAAGCGAAACCACTCCTTCAACAGAACGACAGTGGGACATTGCCAATTACATCGTTGAAGAGCTAAAAACAATTGGTTTGGAAGATGTTTCTATTGACGAGCACGGTTATATTATGGGCTACGTTCCCTCTAATCTGGAAAACGACAATCAGCCGACAATAGGATTTATTTCTCATTATGATACTTCCCCTGACTTTAGTGGCGAAAATGTAAAACCACAAGTTTGGGAAAATTATGCAGGTGAAGATTTGATCTTAAACAGAGAAACAAACTTTACTTTATCACCTTCAAAATTTGAAAGTTTAAAGAAATATATCGGTCAGACTTTAATTACCACTGACGGAAATACGCTTTTGGGAGCCGATGACAAAGCTGGCTGTGCAGAAATTGTAACGGCTGCTGAATATTTAATCGCTCACCCTGAAATCAAGCACGGAAGAATTGCGGTTGGATTTACGCCGGATGAAGAAATAGGAAGAGGCGCGCACAAATTTGATGTGGCAAAATTCGGTGCAGAATGGGCTTATACAATGGATGGAAGCGAAGTTGGAGAATTGGAATACGAAAATTTCAATGCTGCTGGAGCGGTAGTAAAAATTCACGGCTTGAGCGTACACCCTGGTTATGCTTTCGGGAAAATGGTAAATGCCAATCTTTTGGCTGCAGAATTTATACAGTCTCTTCCTGCGAACGAAACTCCTTCTACAACAAAGGGATTTGACGGATTTTATCATTTGATGGATGTAACGTCTGATGTTTCAGAGTGTAAACTTCAATATATCATTCGTGATCATGATGAAGAGAAATTTGAGGCAAGAAAAAAATTCATGGAAGAAAAAGTTGCTGAGTTTAATCAAAAACATGGTGAAAAAACCGCTGAAGTGGAGATAAAAGAACAATACCGCAACATGAAACAGCAGTTTGAAGGTAAAATGCACATCATCGATCTTGCTGCAAAAGCAATGAAAGAAGCAGGTATTGAGCCTAAAATAAAAGCCATCAGAGGCGGTACAGACGGAGCGCAATTATCTTATATGGGACTTCCTTGTCCGAATATTTTTGCGGGTGGAATCAATTTCCACGGACCTTACGAATATGTTGCATTGGAAAGCATGGAAAAGGCAGTTGAAGTGATTCTGAATATTGTGAAAGCGTAAGAATTTAATGATATACAAAATAATCCGTCCCAGTTGTGGGACGGATTATTTGTTTTTATGACTTTAAATTTAGAAATGTTTTAATATAAATCTAAAATCTGATATGTCTTTTCATTAAAAGTAAAGGAATCGTTTTTTTGAAGATCTTTCATATTTGCATAAATGGGAGCTTTAGTTGAAATTCCAACAACGGTTGTTCCGCTCATCTCAATTTTGTCGGTTGAGATACCAATGAAAAAAGTTAAGGTATCCGTGACCACAATTGCTCCTGGAGACACATTGGCGTTATCCTCCGTAATGTCTAGCTGACTTAAGTAATTTAATTCGTTTTGTGCAAAATCGAGTTCTTTTTCCAAAGCCTGTAAAACATCGAGCTTGTTACTGTGACGATCTTCGGTTTGGCTTGCCGATGCATTTCTGCTGAAAGTATCAGCTTTCATGTCGGAAACACGCTGGGTATAATTTTCTCTTAATTCCTGCTGCTTTTGAATAGCTATCTGCAGCACTTCTTTTTTATCTATTTTTTTCATCTTAATGCTTTATATTCAAATATATAGTTTTTTTTAGGATAAAGTAGCTTTTACAGCATACCAAAACTCCTCGCAAAAGCTTAGCTAACGATTTTTTTGTATAATGAGTACAAGCAAGATGCTCGCACCAGCGTGGGAAACTGGAAATCTTTGAATACATCGAAGTCTGGTACAATAAAAAAAGACGTCACAGCTCACTAAACTACAAGACAATAGAAGAATTTAACAAGCAAAATAGAATCTATAAAAATGCAGCTTAACTTGTACTGGACTTTTTATTTGCATATCCACTTCTCCTGATCTCTTATAAGATATCCTTCTTTCATATTCTTGTTTTTATTTACATTAAATATAAAATTAATTTTTAATTTAAAAACCGCTACTAATTGTAACAGTTTTTTTCACTTTAGCTCAAAGTCATAGACTTTGCGCAGCGGGGTAAATAAAGAACCTCCATTCGCTTGTACATTACCAACTAATTTCCCATAATGGAATTTCAGAAAATTGATCTGGCATTTCTATTTTTTTTTCAAATGGTATTTTTTCTGCATCAATATTTTTAAGAATTTGCTTTAACTCCATTAATGTCATTGACAAAATATTCAAGCTTTTATTTTTGGAAGAAGTTAATTGATAAACCTTATCATTTAGATATCTGACTTTTGAAAATTTATACACTTTTTGCGAAGTATTTTTTTCAAAATAAATAATAGATCTTGGAAGCAATTTTTCATTAAGTAAAAATACTGCAGTCGGTTTTGAGCCTTTATTTAAATAAACATTATCTCCAGCTGAATATTTAATACAAATTTTATCACTCCTTTTTTTGTCTTGAATAATAAAAGTAATTTCATCAAACTGTTTAACTACATAATCTTCATTTTCAAAAACTACAGCCATAGAATGTAACAATTTGTTCTTTTTGCCTTTAATAATATAAGGTATGAAGTTTTGAAAAGTTAAATTATTAATTCTTTCATTACTCTTCTCTGTTTCTTTGATTTTATTACAGCATGTTAGAGATGTGCAAATAAAAATTAATACAAATTGGAATCGAATACTCTTACTTTTTAATGACTTGTCTTCCATTTTTAATAACTTGTTTATTTTCCATTAAGTCTGTTCTTAAAAAACCACCCCCACTTCGGAGTTTCATATTATATAGTCTATTTTGATAAATAGCTTGTCCTTTTGAGTTCAAATTAAATTGCATAAACCCTGAATATACTTTTTCTTTTTTTATAAGATCTCTATCAAACGCGAAACTTTCAGATACTACATTTTTATTTTTATCTATAATCGGTAAACGTGACCCCGAACTTGATCCATTAAAAAACACTTTTCTATCATCTTGTAAAAATAAATTTGTATAACTATCTATATTAGCTTGTGTTTCAGGATTTGTAAGATAGTCTATAGTCATATTACATCCTGTAAAAAGTAAATTTGCATCACTAGATAAATGGTTAGAAATATACTTCATCCCCTTACTTTTACTAGCATCAAATATATATTCTTGAGAACTACTTCCCGGATTTAGCTTAGCTCCTCCCCAAGTTCCATGTGATCTAATAGCTACATTTTCAAAATCTGGGACATTTTTTTTACCATAATGAGATTCAAGAATGCCTTGTACATCATCTATGCTATTTACTCCTATATAATCCCAACCCTTAGATCCCCTATTCATATGACTATTAGATAATGGAATATTTGGTTCCATTATATAAACCAATAAATTTTTAGACCCGCTTAATTTACTTGGAGGATCTCCATCTCCTCCATCAGGGTACATTCCTGTTGGATCAGTATATCTTAAAGGATTGCTCAGTGTATACTCGTATGGCGATCTTCCTGCCAAAGCCTCTGCCATTGGATCCACATTCAACCAAAGAGAAACTCTAGGATTATAATATCTCGCTCCATAATAGTAATACCCTGTTTCTGCATCAAGTTCTTTGCCATTAAATTTATATGGGCTATTATTACTTTTAATATTATGGTTTTCAACAAAAACCTCACCACTTGGGAAGTATTCTATATTTTGGGTTACTTCACCATCTCTTCCTGTAATATAGCTACTAGATCCTAAATGATCCGAATGAAACCAATAGATTTCAGTTTCTTTATCTCCTGAGTAATTGCTTACGCAGTTTCCGTTGTAGCCAGCGTTTTGCCCGTAATTTGGCGGTGGTGTAATACTGTTTAGCTGCATTACAGTTAAGTTGCTTTGTGTAGCAGTTTGTAATATATTATTTGAAGCAGTTACCGGGTTTATTGGTGGCGTAGTTCCTCCAAATGGTATGATCAACCAGTTACAATTAAACGTCCCTATATTCTGATTTGTTCCAATTTTACTTACAATCCTTTGGCTTCCTGCGTAGTAATGTTTGGTATAGCGAGGAGAATCAGTAGCTATATCTCCAAATGTGAAGTCTACTGTAATCAATCCGTTTGGATAAATTGTTGCGTTATGTGACGTATTTAAGGTTTGTGGCCATTGACCCACGATTTCACCTTTAAATGCAAATATAAAACTTGTAAACAGAACATCCTTAATAATCCTCTCTCCTCCCGCATCATAAGTGTATATAGCCGACCCGTCAACTTGCAATGTAGAAGGATTGGTATCTACAAAACGTAAACGGTTTTCTTCATCCCAAAGGTAAGTTGTTTTTTCTTCTGTAAAATTACATGTTTCCTGAAGGATTTTTGTAGGATTTCCTTTTGCATCGTATTGATAATGCTGGAATTTCACTCCCGGATCATCAGGATTACAACATGTGGAAGAAGGCACTAGGTTTGGTTCATCTATAATTTTGGACGGAGCATGTGGATGTGAAGCATTTTCATACTTATAATTTAATCTATAAGATGTAGGCTCTAAAGCTGTCCAATTGTTGTTGGTTGGCCCATCTGTCCACTCATGCTTCTGTGTTTTACTCGTAACATTGTGCATATTATCATATGACATCGCAACAGTATAACGATGACGTTCTTCCTGAGCCTGAGTATTAGCCCCTCTCCAGTTTCCTGATGCCGAAGTAAGACGGTAAAGGTCATCATACCCGTAAGCATAATTGGCTCCCCCACCTAAAAGACCTGATACAACCGGTGCATTGTTGTGAATCTGCATTACATTCGACACGACATCGTACTGATATGTATTTTGCATGAAATACCTGTTTCCGTTTGTATTTTTAGCATGCATTTTGAGCAGTCTTCTACGATTGGTTTCGTATTCGTAAGTAGTTTCGGTATCATTACCATTCATTAGATAAACTCTCTGCTCGAATTTGTCATATCCAAGCTGACGAATCATTTCATAAGTAAAGCCATCTTTTACAGAGGTAATATTGTTTAAATTACCTGCTTTATTGTATTGATAAGTTAATTTTTCCCCGTCAGGGTAGGTAATTGTTTTGACTCTGTTCCATGTATCATATTGCCACTCTGTTGCGAACCAGTAAACTCCTGATCCCGGCACAGCCACAGAACGTCTTTGATAAGTAAGCTCACCCAGTCTTCCGTATTTCAAGTATTGTGTTCCGGTAGCATCTGTCTGATACCACAGTCTTCCTACCGCATTATTATCCATTGCCGAAGCATCTAATGCGTTTCCATAGTAATATTTTACGTTATTTTCAGGATATACAGGATAGTTAACTGCTTTCAATCTTGTATAATCATATTTGTATTCTACTATTTCATTAGCTGCATTAGTTTTTGAAGTCATATTGCTCGCCGTATCATATACAAAGGTGGTAACTCCACTATCAGGGTGCTTGTAAGAAATTCTTCTTCCCAAATCATCATAAACCGATGTGGTAATATTTCCCTGTACATCTTGTACCTGAAGAATTTCCCCAATAGCATCATGTGTAAATTTGGTTTTAATATCTCCGGTATTTGATACTTCATGTACTGATGTTGTTCTTCCTTTAATATCGGTATATGTTTTCTTAATGCTTCCTAATTCATCTTTAAAAATAGTTTGGAACATATTTCTTCCCTGAACATCTGAACCAAAGCCATAACTAATGGTTGAGAAAAGATTTTCTCCTGGTAATTTTGAATAAATCACTCTATCCAACACATCATACTGGTTAATTGTAGGTTCAATATTGTCAACTGCTGCGTTGTATAAAGTATTGGAAGAACCTACAGCTTCTACTGTGGGATAATATGTTTTTAAAGCTCTTCCGAAAGCATCCTGCTCTACTTTACCTGCTACAATATATTTTATTCCTTCATTATGTATATCTCCGGTTTTTTTAACCTGAACAGCACCTCCAAAACCGTCAGCAATAGTGATCGTATTTATTGTATTGCCTGCGATTTCAGGATCGTTATGCAAAGTTTTAGCATAAGATTGTGCATTTGTAGCGCTTTGCGGAGCATTTGTAATTGGATTATATTCAAATCTTATAGTCCAAGTGTTATTAAACATTTCATAAGGCCCTCTGATTTCTACAGTTCTCGCCTTGTCATCATACTTATATTCCATAGGCTGAAGATTCATGTCTTCAGTCAATGTAGGTACTCCAAAACGGAAATCATACTGTGTTTTACTGGTATAACCGAAGGCATCCTGAACTTTTATCGGATATGTTTTTACATTATCATCATAAGTATATTGATGGAAAAACCTTTGACCTTGTGAATTTGCCGGTCCAGTAGATTTTGTAGTATTTCCATAAGTATCATACTCAAATTCATAGACGGAATAATTTGCTCCCTGATTAAGAATGGTCATGCTTGTAAGGTTTCCATTCGCCGGATTATATACCGCTTTTTTCTCTCTTGTTACACCATTTGCAGTATTTTTTACAGACGTAGGCATAACGATATATGCAGTTGGGTTAACTAAAGTATAAACAATTTTGCTGGTTAATAGTTCTGAAGCTCCTATATCAGGATCTCCTTTGTCTTCAACTTCTGTTGCATTACCCCATTGGTCAAACTTTTTAAATAATGTAGATGTGCTTTTGTTTGTTGTAAGGACTCCTTCATAAAACTTTGAATCTGTACCACTCAAGACAGCAAAGCAGGCATAGTTAACTGCATTTTTCTCAGCTTCACCTATAAACAGAGTTTCTGTTAAGTCAACATTTTTAATTTTTCTAAGGCTATAAGTGTTGTTTTTTTCAGTCCATACTTTGTCGTTTGCATCCAAAAGTTTCTCATTAAGTAATGCTCCTTTCAAATAATAATTAGAGTTATTAAATATTTGTATCGTTTTTCTATAAACTACATTTGAAGAAGCTCCTCCTTGTTTTGTATTAATTTGATTTACCGTTAACTTTTCGAATCCGTAGAACGTTCTTTCTCTACGGCTATGGAAAGGTTTTTCATAAATAGCCGTAACTTTAGATACATCCGGACTGTATGCATTATCTCCTGCAAAACCGTCATTGGTAATTACGCTTTTTAATACGTATTTACTTTGAGGCATATCATAAGTATTTCCTACTCTTTCATAGGCAACTTCCCAAGATCCGCCCATTGGGGTGGTTACTTTTTTAAGGAGATTGGTGGTGCCTATAATAGAATATTTTACTTGTGCAGAATTATTTATAAAGTTTCCATTTCCATCTACCTGTGATTTTAATAAATCAGGATATCCATCTCCATTTATGTCTGTAACTTGTTGCTGAACATTGCTGTCCCCTTCTCCAAAACTTGCACTTGGGTTTATAGAAATTTTGAAAGAATTTCCAGTAGTTCCAATAGGGATAAGAATAGATGCTGTAACTCCAATATTCATATTAAACCCTCGAGAGACATCCCTTTGAATTGCCGAAGAAGCATTCCATGGCATCGAAACAAATTTGTTCCCTGTGTTTAGTTGTACATTAAGAGTTCCTCCTGAACTACTAACTAAATCTGCTAATCCGTCATTATTGATATCTATTAGTGAGGTTTTTTGATCACTAAGTGTTTCTGATTTTCCAGCTCCAAAAGAAATACTTGCATTAAACATGCTAAGTCCTTTAGGTAAATTATCTGTTATAGTTCCTCCAATAGACACTCCTGCTCCAAGATTAGAAGAATTTGTCTTGCCATTTCTGAAATCGACATATGAAAGAGTTTCTGATGGCGCATAAGAATATCCTAAATTAAGTCGAATTTCTCCATTCTCTGCAACTCTGTCTAATAAGCCGTCTCCATTAACATCTATATAACTATAATTTGAATTGTCTTTTCCATCGGATGAACCTGCAGAGAAATTTACACCTGGCTGAGCAGCTTGTTCTGCCTTGTTATTGCTTGACTTATTAGATTTTTCTGATAGTGGGTAGTTTTGCCCCATTCCCAAACCTGTATTCGAATGGCCTGTTCTATGTGAGTTATCATTTGCTCCTGGTAATGTGCTGCTAGAAAGCATACCAATCGAATTGGTATACTGGACGCTATTTCCATTTAATACATCGGGATAACCGTCTCCGTTCATATCAAAGTAATCCAAAGTGTTGATTGTTTTACCAGAAGAACTTGTAGTATTCAAAGCGAAAAAGTCTGCCCCTGCTGAGGATCCTGTATTACTATTTGTCGTTTTAGATTGTTTAACAGGAGCATTAAAAACCCCCGTCGTATTTGTTGGTGTACTTTGTGAAAGAACTCCCATATCATTCATTCCCATCCGTGAAGTAGAAACATTCAAGTTTTGAACATAAGTTGTTTTACTTATTCCTATAAATCTCTGTACATAATCGGGATTAGTTTGAATATTCAAATCTTTTCCATTGTATGCATTCATCATTATAAATACCCTTTCGCTTAAAGGAGTTGGATCATTTGGGTCATTTGGGGGAATCAATTTACTTGGGTCTATAGCTTGGTTGCCATAATTTATTAACTGACTTTGAAACTGACCACAAGTATTTGGCAAGGTTCCGTGCCCTCCATGATATATAAATTGCCCCCAATTTCTATACATAACTCCAAATCTTCCATCATCTTTTGAAAGAGTTGTGCTGGATCCAGCTTGATACACTTTATCTGTATCTTTCCCATAAACATTTACGTCATGGGTGGCATATACAGTAGGAGCGCTAGTATTAAAGTAAACAGGCTCACGCAGTTCTACCGATATGTTTGATGTGTTGGTGTCTAAACCTTCATTAGAAGTAACATCTGAATAACACTCAACATAATATTGAGAACCTTGTGTGATAGACTGATATATAGACAACTGCTGAATAGAACTTACACTACCCGTCCAGTTAATAACTGTAATCTGTGGTGCAATAAAGTTTCCGTTTCCTGTTCTTGTTCTTACAACAAAAGCATATTTCCCAACCGGTTTACCTGTAAGCTTTGCATATAATCCATAATTACTAAGATTAGTAGGAGGAGAAAAATGAGATTTAAATGTTGAAGAAGTATTTGTTTTTAAATTATAAAATTGAATATCTGGAACTATAGGTAATTCTATGTTACTACTATTATAATTTATTTTTAGTTTTAAATTATTAAAATTTAAATTTTCCCACTTTTCATTTACATCAGATTTTACTTGAAAGTACAAAATATCTCCTTCCGCTAAAGATCCTGTATTAAAAAGAATAGACTGGCTTCCTGCGGTATTGTATGCATACTGTTGACTTCCTATGGATGTTACTGTTCCATTTGATTGTTTTTTTAAAACATTAATACTTATATCCCTTACAGTTATTGGTTTAACAAATACCCCAGTAATTTCTCCCGTATTTACATTCAGGGGCACTCCTATTCCGTTTTTATTACTAATAAGGCTTACATTATTAAATTGACGCAAGGGTGTTTCTGAAGAATCATTGTATAGGTGGTATATATTAGCTAATGGGGAATATATATATTCAATATTTACAGGAAGTTCTACCACATCTTTAGAACCATTATCTACGGAATTTACTCTAAAATAAAAGTAATCACCTTGTTTTACATCTACTGAAGGCTGATTAATTGTATAAGTACTATTTGCTGCATTTAGCAAAGTAAACGGTACAAGAAAAGTAGAGCTATTAGTTTCGGGTTTATAAGATTGTAAACTTACTTTTACACCATCCGGACTGGAAAGATTATTTAACTTAATAACCCCTGAAATTTTAATTTGTCCATCATATGGTGCTCTCCAAATTTTTACCACATCATGAAGTGGTGAGTTTTTATAATCTTCAATTAAATCATCACAATCTGTACTTGGAGTACTTATAGCAGCTCCTTTAGTAATAGGATTCGGAGTAAGTAATACATCTGTAGTATATTTTAAAACTCCACTTTCTATTCTTCCAAAATATATTTGCCCATTGTTCACAATATCTTGTATACCATCGCTATTGGCATCAGTAAAATAATTATATGTGAAATCCTTTGTTTTAGACGTTCCGAATGATGTCGATGCAGTGAACAAATCACCAGCCGTAGCCTGAAAACCAAATGAATTAGTATAACTTTTTGAATAAGAAAATGATTTTGAATTCTCAGGAGTTAATATGCTATTGCTAAAAGAGCTCATATCTTGGCCTTTCTTTCTATACTTAAAAACAGTATTTGGAGAGTTCCAATCATTTTTAACTATTTTATCTGGAAGACCATCCCCATCCACATCAGTCATTGAAAGTCTGCCCCCTCCTTCTCCTTCAGTATATTGATAATCTCCTCCAAAAGTAGCACTTTTGATTAAAGGATTATATCCTTTTTTGTCTCCAGCTAATGCAACTCCAAATGTGAGGGCTCCTCCTATCGTGGTATTATTAGAATCTCCATGCCCCAGCAAGGACGAACTATTAATTACTGCATCATTTGCAATAGCGTCAATCGTTGTTTCAGAAGAATACTGAGATGTTTCAATATTATTAAAGTATTCTATCTTATTTGTATAGAATACATTGCCACTCGCGTCTTTTTCTGTAATAGTTTCCAAAAGAGATTTAAAAAACGCACCATTCTTATATTTAAATTCATAACTTCTTACCTTATTGCTATCATATAATATTTGGATACTTCCCAGCCTTTTAGAGGTTACCTGTAAAAAACCAAGCCGTGCATTTATCTGAACATCATCTCTTTGCAATGAATCATAACCAAAATTTACAGTATACTTTTTGAGATTAGTGTTATTATCATTCAAGGTATATTGTATTTTACTAATATAAATCTCTTCTCCTCCATTCCCAAGAGACCCTGAAGAAGAATAAGGCCGTTTATCATATGTATACAAAACATAATTTCCGTTTGTATCAACAGTTTTATATAAAGCCCAATGCCCTATATTCAAGTTTGCATCCTTAAGAACTGCATTATCTTTTAAACCTGTTTCATCCCCTCCAAAATAAGATTTCGTCCCATCTTTAGAAGTCACTACCCAAACATAATCTTTAGGATTTGTCCCTTTTCTTATAATCTTATTATATGAGCCTTCAATTCTTGGATAAAACTGTCTGTCTGAAAGTCTTCCTTTATCAAAGCCCTCATTTCTATTAGGCATTGCAAAAACGCTATTACTTACTTCAAAAGCGAGTTGCTCTCCTCCTAATGTGTATAATTCAGTTTCTTTTCCTGTATTATAAGTTGGAACTCCCCATCTTGTGTCAATAGTAACTGCCGGAATAGACAAATCCCAGCCAAGTCCTAGCCAGCCATTTCCGCCTTCGCTGTTATAACTAACGCTTAAAGAAGGTTGCATTCCCGCTCTTCCGGCAGGAAGTTTAATCGGAAAGCTAGTTGTAACGCTTCCCATACTATTTGGAGAAGGCGGTGCAATACTTACTATTCCTTCAGAAGGATTTGCAGCTTTTATATCTTTAATTGAGTTTGGAGCATAGCTTCCTGTTTCCGGAGATTCCGGAACTTTTAAAACTCCATTTACCATATCGGTAAAATGAGTCGTATTGGATACTAAAATATTTTGCTTCCAGTTTATACTATCTTTGTCAAGAGCAATCCATTTTTTTTCGGCTTTGTCAAAATAAAAAGTTTTGATATCCTGTTCAGTATAACCGGTTGGAATTTTACTTTTATCATATCCTAAAGCTACTTTTGCGGGAGCTGAGAAATGTTCACCATGTGGAAGAAAACGATAACCTGCATTTTCCGATGTTACGTTTACCATTTCAGGCGTAAGAGCGGGCATATCTATATCTCTCAGCGCAGTTATAGAAAAATTTTCCGCACTTTTCACTGTTCCTTTAAGAATATTTAATTCAGCTGAACTTAAGATAAGTTTTTCCGAATCATTAATATTTCCCACGAATTTTGAAGCTGACAATGCATTATATTTTGCTTCGTGAATGCTCTCAAATTTCTGTTTTTTATTAGAGATACTTATTCTCAGGTTTCTTACTTTATAGCTGTAGTCGGAAAGATATGGCAAAGTGAAAATTACCGTATTTTTTCCTTGCTTAATTGATTGTTCTGCAATCGGTTCTGACTGATGAGTCCAAATAGTATTTTTTTGAATATTCTTTCCGCCAAGGCCAACAGCCAAATCATCATTAATGACTTTACTAACTTCTTTATAACTGTTTACTCCGTACAAATCGTATTCTAATGTGTACTGATAAGCCGGATTTATCTTTTCATCAACTGAAATCTTAAAAATATTATCATAGATCTGATCTATAGGATGTTCTAAACTTGTTCCTATCACACCTTCTTTAACATCTGAAATATAATCCCTTATTTCACCTGAGTTTGATTCAGATAAAATAGTATTTCCTAAAGTTGAAGCAAGAATTTTAGTATTTGCTTTTAGATTGCTTTTATTAAAATTTTTAGCAGTGCTAACTTCAGATAATTCTCTTTTGTTTCGACTTTCTATCGTGGGTTTTTGATCCGTAACATCAAATGTTTTATTTTCTGATGTATCGTCAATTTCTATTATTGGTGTTACACTTTCATGCTTATTAAAATAATATGAATTGGCATGTGCGTGAATTTGAGACCAACAAGTCAACAATATAATGGAATTAAGAAGTTTCGGGTTACTTCTTAAAAAGCTTAATAATGATTTTTTCATTCGTTTATGTTTTTATACATCTAAGAAGCTCTTCAAAAAAGGCGAAGAGTATCTTAGAATATGGATATTTAGCTTTTTACAATTAGTTTGAATACTTTTATTTCATCTGAAGTTTTTACAATAATTAAATAAACTCCTTCAGTTAATAAGGTATCTTTTATTTCATAGTAATCTTTTCCTTTGTCTTGTATAGTTCTTACCAATCTTCCAGAAGAATCATAGATTTTAATATCTACTGTTTCTTTTTTGTCTGAAATAATCCTGATGGTAAATGGCTCACCTTTAGATACTGGATTAGGATAAATGACAATTCCTTTCTCTCTTTTTCTTGTTACTTTTACAGTATCTTTTTTAAAACAATTGTCTGATGTTTTCACTGTTACTGTATATTCTCCTGGTTCATAAACATTAATAGTAGGAGAATTACTTGTAAACCCGTTATCAGATGTCCAACTATATGTTGCATTGGGATCTGTAATTTGTGTAGACGCATCAAATTGTGCAGAATTTCCTGAAGAGATTACTACGTCCGGTCCAAGATCTAAGCTAATAGAATTAAAATCATTTACAGAAAAGTCATACGAGGTAACATTATTATCTGCATCAGTAATATTCAGATGATAATTACCTATCACTAAATTCGGAAATGATAATTGTGATGTCTGAATAGTAATATTCTGTGTTGTTCCATTATTACTTGTAAGCGTTACATTGAAAGGTGCTTTTCCTCCTTTAATATTTAAATCAAGAATTCCGTTGGTAATAGTACAGGTTGGCTGGGTAAGTCGGAAAATAGATAAAATTTTATCTCCTAAAGCAAACGAAAAAACATCTGTTCCTGACATATCATGATCAAAAATAACATCTTTAAAATGTACTTTATGATTATCAATGTAATCCATCGGATAGGCTTCAATATTTGAAGAATTAAAGTTTCCTTGTCCGGTTTTGTCAACTAACAGCCAAAGCTTTTTATCTGCAGGAATTTGCGGAAGTATATCTTTTATCGAGAAAACCACTTCCGTAGGTATTGTTTGAGCATTTTCTGATGTAAATCTTACTTTCCATTTTCTCTTTAGTAAATTATATCCGAAAGTATCAATATCAAGTTCTAAGGGCTTTTTATTATCTCCCCAAATCAAAAAACTCTGATCCGGAAACTGTGCTTCATTTGATTTGTTGTCAATTGCTAATTTTTTCGCCGCAATTACGAGTCGCTTTTGTTCAGAAGAACTCGTAGCCTGCTTTTGATATAAACCAGAATATCCGTCTCTTGCAATGCCTGTAACGCGAGCCGGGTAATCTAAATAATCTTCTTGCTTCCAAATTTTTTTATTTTTTGAGCTCAGATATTCTGTGTAGGGCATTGTAATAGCATATTTTACAGCTAAATAAGAATTTACCCTATTTCTCTCGTTAAGTGTGAGGATTTTTCTGTAAGTAAAAAATTCGGGGAGTTTTCCTTTAAAACTTTGCCATTGATGATTTCCAGCGTCTTTTCCTATGTACATTGTAGACAGACCGGTTCTACCAATAACTTTCGTGATTTTGCTTGACGGTGACCCAAATTTAGAATATAAACTAAACGACGCTAAAGTATCAATAGTACTCGTATTGATATAATTAATTTGATCATTATTGTATCTAAATATGTTTTTTGTACTATAGAACAATTCTTTTTCATCTGTATTATCTGTTGTAAATAGGGCTGACTCCTGTGTAGTATTCTTATTCTGATAAGCGGTAAAAAAATTTATTTTATCAATAGTTTCTATTACAAATGGAAGCTTCAAAAAATCGTCGGTTCCATCAAATTCCAAACATTCATTATAGTTCAATAATGAGTAAGTTGGCTTATTGGCTCCTGCTATCGCTTCTATCTGATGTTTGTTGCCACTATAATCCTGATATAATAAAGCCGGGGTTTGAAGCGAATTTGCTTTAAACCATACGCTTACCCCTCCAACACCACCGGGAGACTGAGCATTCAAAGCCCAAATCAGGAAAACACTTAAGATTGTAAATATTTTTTTCATGTGTTTGTAGCGTTTTTATTTGATTATAAGTTTTTTGGTTTCTTTATATTCAAAAGTTTCAATTGAAACCATATATACTCCTTGTTGTAGAGATCTTGTATCTATCGTTTTTATAAATTCTCCTTTTGGAAACTTATCTGAGCTTCGATCAGTAGATATAAGTTTTCCGGAAGCGTCATATATCGAAATTTTTATTGGAGATTCGCTTTGTAAGCTAAATCTGATATTAACTTCTTCTTTAGCAGGATTAGGAAACAAAGTAAAGTGTCCAAGTGTAGATGAATTAGAAATAGGAAGAGTTTCAGAATCTACTCTTTCTTGTGCTCTATATCTAAATGCAGAAATTAAATCAAAGCACGGTGTAATAAAAGCCCGGAAACCCACACCTTGCTGAGCATGAAAACCAGGTAATAAAACAATATCTCTTGAGGCAATATATTCAACATTTTGCACAGGAGAAACAATTTTATTACTTGCAACGATCTGCTTTGCTAAAACTGTCTGACTTGTGGTTATATCATTTGTAGGACTTACCAAAGTTTTTAAATCTTCTTTATAACAGAAGTCTACATTTGAAACTACGATTGAAAAAGTTTGATTTCCACTAGGTAATAAAAGTGTCGTATTTGTCTTTGGCGAAACAATGATTTTATAAGTAACTTTCTCCGGAGTCTTGATATCAACTCTTTCTATTGTATCTACATTATTTGTTGAAGTATTGGTTGCTGCCCCGGTCAAATTGCTCATACCTCCCAATTTCCATGGATAATGAGTAATTTCGGTTCCGTTAGCATTTATTTTTATTATTTTTAAATCTAGATCATTAATTACACTCGGATTATTAAGATCTACATTATTATTTACTAAATTTCCTTGAGGATCTGTCCATGAAATAGTTGCAGATAGTGGTTGGGTGGTTTCGTAAGGAACTACATAAAGAGTATATTTATTACCCTGATTTAATTGAATTTCTTTTATTAATGTTGTTTTTTTCTGATTATTAGTTGTTCCTTCTATGTTATTATAAATAGCACTGGAGGCTCTTTTTGCATCAGCCAATCCCCATCCATAAATATAATCCGGACCTACAGATCCTTTATCATTTGCTGTATGTGCCAATAAAGCGCGTACTGTAGATGAAAGCATATAACTTTGCGTAGGACTTACAGATTTATAATATTGCTGTAATAAAGTTATAATTCCGGACACAACAGCCGCTGCAGAAGAGGTTCCCTTATAATCTCCATAAGCTGCATCATGAGTTTCTATTGATGAATATATATTTTCTCCCGGAGCACAGATATCGGGTTTTATTCTTCCATCATCAGTTGGTCCGTAGCTGCTAAATGTTGATACATCAAATGCTTCATCAGAATTCATATTAACATTCTTTTTCGCCGAAGCCACAACCAAAACATTTTTAGCAATTCCTGCTCCTTCAAGCAAATCGTACCCATTTTTAGCGGAAACTTGAGGGACAATATTTGGATCTATTTCTCTTGCATTTCCAGCTGCTTTTACAATTTGTAAGTACGGCTTTAAATACATCAAGTTGTCCCAAGATTGTGCGGTAAAATTATATTTTCCAAATTGATACGTTTGAAGGTATAGCGGATCAAAACCATAGCTGTTATTCGCAACTAATATTCCACTGATCCCATTATAAGCCTCTGCAAGCATTTCCGAAACATCATTTATCCAATCGTAGGCATTAATCTTCGCTTCATAAGCAATTCCCCTTGCTGCAATCTCACCATTATTTCCAGCAAGTGTTCCGGCTATACTTGTGCTGTGGCGAGAAATTGTTTGATTTTGTGAACTATTGTAAGAGTTGATTTTTCCATTTAGTAATTGATGTGTTGATCTTGGTTTAGAGTAATCCCACTGACCAATAACCATATTACTTCCTGTTATGTTAAGACCGAGCCCTCCGCCAGAATATAAATTATCTGCCTTCGTCATTTTTGCAGCTCCTGCATTCAGAGTCATGTAATACATGGGTTTACCTTTTTCATCAGAACCGACGAGCTGTTTTTCATTTCCATTTTCAGAAATAAATTCTTTGTAACCTAAACTCTTAAGCCTTTGAACTTCATTCCTTTGTTGTTGCTCATATTGGTTTATTTTACTCCGGAAAGCTTGTATTTCTCTCTCTTGTAATTGTTGTTGCATCTCATCATTTTTTTGTCCATAAGACGAAAAAAAGAAAAGAACAGCAATTCCCAAAAAAGATTTAGGGTAGATTTTATGCATGAGGATAATTTTTAATTTCAGTGTGTTTTTTTTAGAGAAAGCCATTTTATTTAGAAATGGACTGCATGTTGGCTTCAAACTTTTTATTTTCTTCTCTCAATTGCTTCAATTCTTTATTGAGCTGAATTACATATAAAGTAAGTTCTTCGATTTTTTCAAGAAACTTTGCATTCATTTCACCGAGCTTTATACCATCTTTTTCAACTTCAGATGCTGATGGTATGTTTGATAAATGACCATTTTCCTTTATAAATATTTCCACTTCAGTTAAGGGCATTAAGCCATATTCTTTTTTAAATACGTAATCTGGCCAATTTTGTAAATCTACCTTAACCTCTTTTGCATGAATTAACCCGTTAACATCCAACTTATTTAAAGGATTACTCACTCCGATTCCTACATTTCCGTTGTCTACTACAGCAAAGTTTGAAGTTTTAGCATTAATATCAAAACTGCCAACGTAGGAGCCTTTAGGAAGGTTATATAAAGGATCATAAATAGAAACTGAACTTAAGTTTTGACCTGCTGCATCTTGATAAGATCCTGTATTAGCAACCATTATAGCATTTCCATAGTAATAACTCGTTCCACCTCTTAGATAAACTATAACATCATTAGTCGCCTGAGAACAAATAACCCTTCCAACAAAAGATATCACTTAGAGTTCCATGTGGCCACTTCATAGCCTATGGAAAAATTATCTATTCGCAAACCGTTTCCATTTGACCCCCACGCATGTCCAATACCTGTTACAGCAAGAGTTCCATGGGCTAAATAATCTCTATTTTCATGAATATAAGGTCTTGAAATAAAAAATGATCTATTCCCCTGATCTGATGTTATAGATCTAAATACAACCGGAACATATTGAGCTTGATTACCAGTTGTTGTAAAATTTAAAAAAACTTGGGCAAAAGACTGCTGAAACAAAAATAGCAGTAAAAAGTAAATTATTTTTTTCATTGTTGCGTTTTTTAAATTAAAGAGAAATCAATATAATCATTAGTATTTTTCATCTGAATAGAAGTTCTAATCACAATTCTACTTGCTTTGTGATTGTTGTATTTTTCTAATTTCTTTATTGTCTTCTTCCAGCCTTTTAACATCTTTATTGAGTTGGATTAAATACAAGGTAAGCTCTTCAATTTTTTGTAAAAGTTTAATTTGAAATTCCCCTACATTTACTCCCTCTTTTTCCATCTCTTTTGCAGAAGCAATTTCCGGTAAATGCTTTTTCTCATTGATATGTTTTTCAATATCTTCTAGTTTTGGAAGATTATAATTTTCTTCAAAGACAAAATCGGCTGTAGGACTTAGAGTTACTTTTACTTCTTTTGCCTCAAGCTTTCCATTAACCATTACATTTCCAAAGGCATTTTTATATTCCAATGTTTTTGTTATTGTCCCGGTAATAGGCTCATCGACACAAGTCCAGCCTTGATAATAAGACGAACTAACGTTATAACCGCTGTAAGCTTTTACTCTGAAACCTATATAATATGTTTTATCGTGTATAAAAATAACTACCTTCCCGTTTTCTTCGACAAGTGTAACTTTAGGTGCATATCCACCATAGGAACTTGCATTTGATGTAACATAAAATGCATTATTCCAAACATACCAGTTTATAACTATTCCAATACTTTTATATGCTCCATAAGCAAATCCTTCAATATTTATTGTAGGCATATCTGATGACTGAACAAAGGGTATATTGGTTTTAATTTTTATTCCATTACTTATAGGAGTATTAGCACCGTTATGAAATGATAATACATTGTCATAAATTTGAGCTTTTGTAATAATGCATAGAAATAGAATTAAGAATAGTAGTTTTTTCTTCATCGCTTATTGTGTTAAGAAATTTGCAACTAACAGCCTTCTTTTACTAGCTGTTGCACAGAATAATGCTTAGTAGCAATTTGGATAGATTAATTTGGATAATTTTTAGATGAAATTATCAACAATGGGATAGGCTAAAAATATTTTAGCTACGAATTGTTAAATTTTAGATCTAAATAAAAGAATAGAGAACCTATTTGGTAAATCGTTGATTATGTTTTTTCATCTAATTAATATTTTTGTGTTTTATAAAACGAATATATAAAATTTTTCTCAATAACATAATTTTTTACCAACAATTGCTATCCGAAGCATAGTAAATAATGAAAAAACCACTGCAAAATGCAGTGGCTTCACAATATTTAAAATTAAATTTTAATCGTTGTACTGGTTTCCTAGAAAAGCATCCCAACCTTGTGCCGTTAAAGCAACCAATTGGTTAGAGCCTCTTGCCACCATAAAGTTCCCTTCTTCCTTGTCAACCGCATGACCGATAATGGTAAAATCCGGATGGTTTTTCATTTTATCAAAATCATTTGGAGAGATTGTGAATAATAATTCGTAATCTTCACCTCCGCTTAACGCCGTCATTACAGGGTTTAGATTAAAATCATCTGCAGTTATAATCGTTAGATTATCCATCGGAATTTTCTCTTCATACAATCTGAAACCAACTTTCGACTGATCGGAAAGATGCAAAATTTCCGAAGCTAGACCATCAGAAACATCAATCATAGATGTTGGTTTGATGTCTAATTGTTCTAAAATCCCTTTCACATCAGTTCGTGCTTCCGGCTTAAGCTGTCTTTCCAAAATATAATCAAAACCTGCCATTTCAGGCTGCATATTAGGATCAGCCAAGAAAACAGCATGCTCTCTCTCCAAAATCTGAAGCCCCATATAAGCTCCACCTAAATCTCCGGTTACGACAAGCAAATCGTTGGGTTGTGCGCCGTTTCTTTTAACAATATTTTCTTCATTTTCAATTCCAACAGCAGTAATACTCATCACCAAACCGGCATTTGAACTCGTAGTGTCACCTCCGATCAAATCTACTTTATATCTTCCGCAAGCGGCCTGAATTCCGGAATATAATTCTTCCAAAGCTTCCACGGGAAAACGATTTGAAACCGCCAGAGAAACCAAAATCTGTGTAGGTGTTGCATTCATCGCTGCAATATCACTCAAATTCACAACAACAGCTTTGTAACCTAAATGCTTTAATGGAACATAGCCCAAATTGAAATGAATGCCTTCTGCCAAAACATCAGTCGTAAGCACCACTTTCTTGTTTCCGGGATTGATAACAGCAGCATCATCTCCTACCCCGAGTTCCGAAGACTCATTGGATAAAGGAAAATGCTCCGTCAAATGTTTTATCAGCCCAAATTCTCCTAATTTCGAAATGGGGGTCAATTCTGGTTGTTTATCTTCAAACATATTTTAATATAAATAATAGGTAATTAGTAATGAGTAATTAAACCATGAACTCAAAACATTAAACATTGAACACTTGCGGGTCAATATTTTCTGGTCTGAAAGGAAGCTTTTTAAAATCTTCTTTCGTCATCAATATCGTGTCAGGTGTTTTGTATTTATTCATTGCTTCTACCACATCATCCGGTGGCGAAGTCATTTTTCTTAGCATCGTATCAATCCATACACCGGTTGCTTCAGAGGTAGCACAGTGAGAACCATCCGGAAGATAGAATTTGTGAACGAAACGATAGATTGCGGCATCTTCTGCACAGCCGTCTATTTCAAGGCTTACAATCACCTTTTGATCGGCAAAGATTTCTTTGAAAAAAGAAAAACGCTCATGCATAATCACAGGGCCAATTCCCCATCGGCTCATTTGGGTAACTCCCATTTTCTCTTTTTTCATAAAAGCCATTCTCGTTTGTGCACAATATTGCACGTAAGACGAGTTGGCCAAATGTTTATTTGCGTCTAAGTCGCTCCAGCGAACTTCGAATGTATGATAAAATGTCATTTAATTTTGTTTAAAATATGAACTATTGAATATTAACCATTCACACTACCCATAATGTTTGTCATTCCGCAGGAATCTAAACAGCATTACTTAAAATCAGCTGAGATTCCTGCGGAATGACAAACTAGATAAATAATGAGGATAATACTTATTACGGTTAATAATTTCGTTTAAAATTCAAAAATTATAATCCCCAAAATTACTCAAATAAGATGGTTTATAAAAATTGTAGTTTTGCAAAAATAATCTTCAGCATAAGATTAAATAATTATGAAGCAAATTATCATTATCGGAGGCGGTGCCGCAGGTTTTTTCTGCGCAGCAAATCTTGACGAAAAGAAATATAAAGTTACCATTCTTGAGCAGAATTCAGATGTTTTGCAAAAAGTAAAAATTTCCGGAGGCGGAAGATGTAATGTAGCCCATGCCTGTTTTGACCCTAAAGAACTGGTGCAGTTTTATCCTCGTGGAAACAAGGAATTACTCAGTGTTTTTACCAAATTTCAACCCGGAGATACGATGGATTGGTTCGAAAAACGAAAAGTTTCGTTGAAGATAGAAAAGGATAACAGAATTTTTCCGGAAAGCAATTCTTCACAAACAATTATCAATACTTTTTTAAACGAAATTCAGCAGAAAAATATTGAAGTCAAGACCAAATGTTCTGTAAAAGAAATTGAAAAACGGGATGAAAACTATTTGGTAAAAACAAGTTTGGGAGATTTTGTAGCCGATTTTGTGATTTATACAACGGGAAATTCACCAAAATCTTTAAAAATGATTGAAAACTTGGGACATAAAATTATTGATTTAGTTCCTTCCCTTTTTACTTTTAATATTAAAGATGATTTGCTGAAAGATCTTTTGGGAACAAGTTTTGAAATGGCAGAAACATCTATTCCTAAACTAAAAACAGAAGAAAGTGGACCGTTACTGATAACCCATTGGGGACTTTCGGGACCTGCAATCCTTAAAATTTCTGCATGGGAAGCGATTAATCTGGCGAAGGTAAAATACAATTTCGAAGTTCAGGTCAATTTTATTTCTAAAGATATCGATGATGCGGAAGAATTATTTCAGAATTTCAAACAATCAAATCCTAAAAAAACAATCGGGCAATCTAAGATTTTTGATGTAACGAATCGTTTCTGGCAGAGAATTCTTGAAGTTTCAAAAGTTGATTTGAATAAACAAATTGCGAATATTTCAGGAAAAGAAATGCAGACGATTCTGGAAAATTTATGCAAAAAGAAATTTCAGGTTACCGGAAAATCAACATTTAAAGATGAATTTGTAACCGCAGGAGGTGTAGATTTAAAAGAAATTAATTTTAAAAATATGTCTTCGAAAATTTTGCCTAACTTTTACGTTGCCGGAGAAGTTTTGAATATCGATGCCGTAACCGGCGGATTTAATTTTCAGGCTTGCTGGAGTGAAGCATGGCTGATTGCTCAGGATTTGAATTTGAAATAGAATTTTAAGTATTGAGTCTGTCATTCTGAATGAAACAAAGTGAAATGAAGAATCTCTAATATGATTGCTTAGATTCTTCCTTCGTCAGAATGACAAACTCACTGGAGATTTTTTAACCAAATTATAAAATGCTTTCCATTAAAAGAAATATTTCGAATATACTTAAAATCCTTTTAATAATCGGGTTTACATATTTCTTTTGGCTCATGCTGAAAATCACATTAGAATACGTTCCTTTAGACCCCAATGTGAGTTTTTTGATGATTAAGCAAACTGAAGTAGAACAAAGACCAGAGTATCTTTACTTTTTCTACACTCACGTTTACACAAGCATTTTTGTTTTATTAGCCGGATTTTTAGCTATTTTAAGAAAAGATTTCCGACTGAAAAACTTTCACATAAATGCCGGGAAAATTTATATTTTTCTAATTCTTCTTTTTGCTGCACCTTCCGGAATTTACATGGGAATTTTCGCCAACGGAGGTTCTCTCTCCAAAATTTCATTTGTCATTTTAGGTTGTCTTTGGTGGTTTACTACATTTAAAGCTTATCAACTGGCCCGACAGAAAAAATTCAAAGAACATAAGCAATGGATGTGGCGAAGTTTTGCGCTTACAATTTCTGCGCTCACTTTGAGAATTTGGAAAGTAATTATTGTATATTTATTCCACCCAAATCCAATGGATGCTTACCAAATAATTGCATGGCTGGGCTGGGTTCCAAACATTTTATTAATTGAATATTTAATCACAAAAAAGCACATTTAATTTAATATGAAAATTTTAAAATTTACCTTAATCACTCTGTCTACAATCAGTTTAATCAGTTGTAAAAAAGACACCACCGTTACTGAAGCTCCAAAAGATTCTTTAATAACAAAAAAAGATTCTGTGGTAATTCCTGAAGTTCATAAAGAATATTACGGGATTTACACCGGAGAATTTGCAGGCAAAGGAGAGCTTTACGATAACGAAACCAGAGAATATTACGAAGGCACAGATTACAAAAGACTTTCATTAAAAATCAATCGAATAACTCAGGATTCTGTGTACGGGCAAAGCATTGTGAATGGAACTCAGCGTCCCTTTCGCGGGGTTTTCAATGAAGGTACCCAATCTTTTATTCTGGATGAGCCCGGAAATGATAAAACCGACGGAAGATTTGAAATTAAACTTAAAAACGACAGCATTACCGGAAAATGGACTGCCTTTAATAAATCTGCGGTAAAAGCTCCTTTAAAAAACCTGAAACTTATTAAAAAAGAGTTCGTTTACAATCCGAATTTTATGCTGGATGAAAATTCTGATCTGATTGACTGGGAAAACCCGAAAGATTTTAAAGAAAAATATACCGACGAGGAAACCGGAAAAACAGAAACTTATACTACTTCAAAAAACAGAATTGCTTCTGATGCCGTTTTCAAAATCAATGCTTCAAAACAAAAACTGAGCGAAAAAGATCTTAAAAATTTAAGAAAACTTGATATGGAAATCATTAAAAATGCAGTTTTCGCAAGACATGGTTATTCCTTCAAAAAACAGACGTACAGAAACTTTTTTGAGCAGACAGATTGGTATATTCCGGTTTCAAATAATGTTGACAGCGAACTTTCCCCTATGGAAAAAGACAATGTGGCTTTGCTGAACCGTTTCATCAAATATGCGGAAGATAAATATGATTCTTTTGGAAGATAAAATAGTTTATGAAAAAATATATTGCATTTTTACTGATCTTATTTGGTATAATTTCTATTGATGCTCAAAAAGATTCGATACAATATCCTGATATAAAAGCAGGATCAGATTATAGAAAAAAAACATCTGTGGATAAAGTCCCTGAATTTCCGGGAGGACATTCTGCATTTATGAGGCAGATTATCAATAATTTCAAAACCTCAGCCTTATCGAAGCAGAACATTGCAAAAGCAAGAGCTATCGCTGTTTTTGACATCGATACCGACGGAAATATGATTAATCTCAAGATAGAATCTTACGATCACGAAATGGTAAAAAAAGAGTTTCTAAGTGCGCTCAACAAAATAAAAACAAAGTGGGTTCCCGGTGAACAAAATGGTGAGAAAGTAAAAATGCGTATGCGACAACCTCTTCAGTTTAATTTGGACTAATTGTCTTCATTTTTTGATCTGAATTTTGTGAAAATATATAAAATTAAGCACCCAACTGCGTAACACAGAATATCAATCCACGAGAAAGAATTTCCGATAACGATATACATCAGGCTTCCCTGCTGGAAGCCTAATTTGTCTGCAATATGGAAAAATTGTGCAAACTCAACCAGACATGAAAAAGCAAAAATCCCGATGATTAATTTTGTTTCGTTGATGATGACAAAACTTTTCACAAAAGTATAAAGCAGCATCACCACAATCACATCTCCCAGATAAGCTCGGATAAAGAAATCATCTTTTAAAACCGTTGCAATTAATACCTCAACAAGGAAAATAAGAATGGTTAAAAGAAAATATTTCAGGTTAAATTTAAAGTTCATCATGATTAATTTTGGCTAAGTTTTTATAAAAAAAGAGCAGACTAAAAGCCTGCCCAATATCTCAATTTAATTTTAAAAATAAAATTATTTTTTCACTTTTATTGTACAACCTATGGCTACTGTTTTGGCGTTTGCAATTGGTTTACCGCTCAACAAAGCGTCCATTGCGTCTTGTACATAATGCTCTGAAACATCATTAGGATCATCATAATTATTGTCGATGGCTCCAATGTATTTTACGATATTTTTTGAGCCTTCTTTCTGAAGAATAAAAACGTGTGGCGTTTTTGTGGCGCCATATTGCGGATAAACCTTCTGGCCTTCATCCACTAAATACGGAAATGTAAAACCTTTTTCCTTCGCTCTGGTAATCATTTGTTGAAAACCGTCTTCCGGCTGCAAATTAGGATCATTTGGGTTAATGGCAATCACCGGATAGCCGGCGTCTTTGTATTTTTTATCAAGTGCTACAATTCTGTCTTCATATTTTTTCGCATACGGACAGTGATTACAGGTAAAAACTACAATGAAACCTTTTGCTTTTTTAAAATCGCTCAACGAAACCATTTTTCCGTCTATATTTTTAAGCTTAAAATCGGCAGCGACATCACCAACTTCATAACCTTTTGAAGAACTTACTTTTTGCTTTGGTTCTTCATTATTTTTATTTATTACCGTAAAGCTTAGTAAGCTTAAGCCTATTATTGCGGCAGCAACGAATGTTTTAATATTTTTCATGTTTATAGATTTTTTGTGATTACGTTTTCCAGTTCGGTTTTCGTCATTTCACCATCATTGAAATGTACTTTTTCTGAATTTTTATAGATAATGGTGACAGGAATATTTCCGTCCCAGTTTTTTTCAAATCGAGGAATCCAGGTATTCATTCTTTTAATATCATCAAGAAGAATCACTTCTGCGCTAAGTTTTTTATTTTTAATAAACTGAATAACACGGTCTTTATCTTTCGGGCGGTCTAAAGACACCAAAAGCATTTTAAATTTAGGATTACTCTTATATTTATTATTTACCTCCATAAAATCCGGAAGTTCTTTCACACAAGGAGCGCAGGTTGTAGACCAGAAATTCAAAACCAGCAAAACGTCTTTTTCTTCCTGAATTTTCTTTTCGAGTACTTCATATTTAATCATCGGAACATCATTTATAATAATTTGTTCCTGTGAAAAATAAAAAGACACACTGAAAATCAACACAATGAAACTCAAAATTTTCTTCATACTCAAAATTAGCGAATGAATTTGTAAACCATTAAGATAGAGCTGTTAAACTTTGTTAATTAACCGAATGTAATTTAAATTGAGAATGTTATTTTTGTTAAAATTAACCGATGAAAAAATTAATTATAATTTCCGTATTACTATTGGGCTATTTCATACAAGCTCAGGAAGTTGCAGGAACAACTAATTTAGAAGAATTGGATGTTCGTAAAAATAACACTGAAATTTATAATGCTGTGGAAAAACCAGCTTACTTTCCTACAGGTATAAATGATTTCAGGCAAAAGTTTGCAAGAAATTTCAAAGGAAAAAACGTCATCAGTAATGGAATAGAAAAATGTGAACTTACTTTTGTCATCGAAAGAGATGGCACTCTTACAGACATTAAAGCATCCGGAACTAATCAAAGCTTCAATAAAGAAGCTATTCGAGCGGTTTCTAAAATTAAAACCAAATGGATTCCTGCAGAACTTGATGGTCACAAAGTAAGGTACCGTTTCAGAGTGCCGCTTACCATAAACTTTAAATAATTGGTATTAAGTTTGATGCGTTCAATTTACTAATCTATACCTCTGAGAATAGCACTCAGAATAAGTATTATCAAAATTAAGTTGAATGAAAAAAGCTATTTTTCTCCTTGGTATATTTTTTAATTCTTTTCTTTTTGCACAGAAAACCGATGCAAAGAATCCTGTTCAGCAAGCCGTTTCCGATGTTTCTAGTCTACCCGATTTCAATGTTATCAAAACTAAATTAGATCTAAAACAGGTCGTTACAAAAGCAGATACGCTTCCGGAATTTCCGGGCGGAATGAATGCTTTTAAAAGAAAATATTTCGAAAATATTGAAACTTTAGATCTTAAAAATAATGAGAAGATAGATATAAGACTTTATTTTATTGTTGAAAAAAACGGATATGTAAGAAATGTCACCGCCGTTTCAAAAAACAAAAAACACGCAGAAGAGGCCGAACAAGGAGTAAGAAGAATCTTTGCCCGCTGGAAACCTGCAAAAATCAATGGTGAAGCCGTACGATACTTATTTTATTTTCCTTTGACGAGTAAAAAATATAATTAAATTAGGATATACTTTTCATAGAGATTAAATCAGTTTTCAGTACTTTAACTTCTTTTTTTGAAAAAATTTAATCATGAAAAATCTTACTTTAATTATCATTATAATCTTAACCGGGTTTGTTTTCGGGCAAAATATTCCCGTACCTCCCGCAATGCCATCAATACCGAAAAAAATAGAGAATATTCATTTAACTACAGTATGTCCTGATTATCCTGATCACGAAGCCTATTTTCCTAATGGCACAGAAACTTTTATTAAAAAGCTAGAAAATGCAGTATTATTAGACTCTGTAAAAACTAAGAATGGAGAAAACACTCTTAAAGCGATTGTTAATTTTATTGTCGAACGAGATGGGAGCATCGCAGAGATTGAAGTTATCGGTTCTGATATGAATTTTAATACAGTTGTAAAAAAATCTATGAAACAGATCAATGGCAAATGGATTCCTGCAAAACTTAATGGAAATTTTATAAGAAGTAAACTTCAAATTCCTATTACTATAAATTTCAAATAATTATTTCCCAATCATTTTTTTAATCGAATTCAGCTTCATTAAAGCTTCAATCGGCGTTAAAGTATTGATGTCGATTTTCGTTAACTCTTCTCTGATGTTTTCCAAAACCGGATCATCTAGCTGAAAGAAAGAAAGCTGCATATTTTCATCAGTTACTCTTTTGATATTTTCCGACGACCCACTTTGAGAACGGCTTGCTTCCAAAGTTTTCAGAATTTCATTGGCTCTGTTAACCACTTTTGAGGGCATTCCCGCCAATTTCGCCACGTGAATACCAAAACTATGCTCGCTTCCGCCAGGAATTAATTTTCTCAAGAAAATAATATTCCCCTTATTCTCCTGAATAGAAACGTGGAAGTTTTTCACACGCTCAAAATTAACCGTCATTTCATTCAGCTCATGATAATGCGTGGCAAATAAAGTTTTTGCCTTCGTCGGGTGCTGATGAAGATATTCCGCTATCGCCCATGCAATCGAAACTCCGTCATACGTTGACGTTCCACGACCAATTTCGTCTAACAAAATCAAACTTCGGTCTGAAATATTATTTAAAATATATGCCGCCTCATTCATTTCAACCATGAACGTTGACTCGCCGGCAGAAATATTATCTGAAGCTCCAACTCTTGTAAAAATCTTATCTAAAACTCCAATTTCAGCGTGTTTTGCAGGAACAAAACTTCCGATTTGCGCCATTAGGCAAACTATTGCGGTCTGACGTAGAATTGCAGATTTACCCGCCATATTGGGACCGGTCACCATAATAATCTGTTGAGAATCTTTATCTAAAAAGATGTCATTCGGAATATATTTTTCGCCTAAAGGAAGCGCATTTTCAATAATCGGATGTCTTGCTTCTTTTAAATCAATTCCAAAACCGTCGTTCAAAACAGGTTTTGTATAACTTTCAGAAACTGCCAGTTCAGAGAAACCTACAGCGACATCAAGCTGTGCAATAATGTTTGAGTTTTCCTGAATTCTGTCGATGTAAATCATCGTGTCTGAACAGACTTTTCGGTATAATTGATTTTCAAGAATGCTGATTTTTTCCTCTGCGCCCAAAATCTGGCTTTCGTATTCTTTCAGTTCTTCCGTGATGTATCTTTCAGCATTCACAAGCGTTTGCTTTCTAATCCATTCACTCGGAACTTTATCTTTATGAGCATTTCTTACTTCAATAAAATATCCGAAAACATTATTAAAATCAATTTTCAGACTGGTAATTCCGGTGCGTTCTACTTCACGTTGACACATTTCGTCAAGAAAACCACGACCTTTATTTTGTAAACCTCTCAAATGATCAAGCTCTTCAGAAATATTTTGCTTAATTACATTTCCTTTCGCAAGATTGACCGGAAGCTCTTCATTGAGATGATCTTCAAGCAATTGAATCAATTCATCTAAAGAATTTAATGGTTCCAACCAAGCTAAAATATCAGCATGAGGATGAAGTAATCCTTTAATTTTCTGAATATTAATCAGACTTTGACGGAGGTAACCTAATTCTTTAGGTGAAATTTTTTCTGCCGCCAATTTTCCCATTAATCGGTCCAAATCCGAAATAGCACGCAACAATTGGGAAATTTCATATTTCAGTTGATCATTTTCGTTTAAAAAATCAATTAAAGAAAGACGTCTTCCAATTTCTTCGACAGATTTTAAGGGAAGAATAATTCTTCTTCTCAATAATCTTCCGCCCATTGGTGTAGCCGTTTTATCGATAATATCTAAAAGGGATTTCCCTTTCGGATTGCTTGGATAAACGATTTCAAGATTTCTCAGCGTAAAATGATCCATCATCAGATAATCTTCCTGTGGAATGATCTGAATTTTGGTGATATGTGCCAATAATTTGTGATGCGTATCTTCAACAAGGTAAGCAAAAATAGCTCCTGCAGCAGTAATCGCTAACGGCAAACCTTCAACACCAAAGCCTTTTAATGAATTAGTTTTAAACTGATTCGTAAGTTTTTCGTAGGCAAAATTATATTGATATGCCCAATCCTCAAGTTTAAAAACATTTCTGTTTTTCAGCTGATCGGGAATTTGTACACTTCTCTGATAAATGATTTCACTCGGATCAAACGTATTGATGATATGTAAAATCTTATCTAAATTCCCTTCACTTACCAAAAATTCTCCGGTGGAAACATCGACTAAAGCGATTCCATATTTTTCTTTTTCCTTGTGAAGCGAAAGCAGGAAATTATTCTTTTTTGAACTTAAAACCTGGTCGTTGAACGTAACTCCCGGTGTAACCAATTCTGTTACGCCACGTTTTACAATTCCTTTTACGGTTTTTGGATCTTCCAATTGGTCGCAAATCGCAACACGAATTCCGGCTCTTACCAATTTTGGCAAATAAGAATCTACCGAATGATGCGGAAAGCCAGCCAATTCGATATGACCGTCTCCGTTGGCTCTTTTTGTAAGAACAATGCCCAAAATTTGAGAAGTTCTAACGGCATCCTGCCCAAAAGTTTCGTAGAAATCTCCCACTCTGAAAAGCAAAAGTGCATCAGGATATCTCGCCTTGATGGTATTGTACTGCGTCATTAACGGGGTTTCTTTCTTCGTCGCCTTTGCCATTGAAATCGTTCTTAAAATTGGGATGGTAAAAGTATGAAATAAAAAAGAAGGAGGGAAATGTTGATTTTAAATCTCCCACAGATTGCACAGATTTTCACGAATGATTGAAAATATTAATCTGTGAAAATCTGTGCGATCTGCGGGGAATCAAATCTTATTCTTGCTAAAATGTTTCTCCAAAGCTTCCGTTGCTTTTTCATACGCCCATTTTTGCTTGAAATTCACCCAATTCGCCTTAAACAGTTTTCGCATTAGTTTATCTGTATATCTCATAATGAAAACATGATACATCATATTGGCAAAAACTTTTGGCTTATTAGGTAAAGCTCTTAATGACATTGAAAAACCGGGTTCCAAATATCTATTGAAATGCCAAAAAGCTCCCGGAATAAAAAGCGCATCGCCATGTTCCATGAAAATTTCAATCCCTTTTGCATATTTCAAAGCAGGAAATTTCTCGTAATCCGGATTTTCGTAATCGATATCGTAAACGGTGTGAACCGACAGCGGAACTTTATATAAAAATTTTGATTGCTTTTGGTCAAACAAAAGAATTCTCTTCTTGCCTTCAAAATGAAAGTGCATAAAATCTCCCAAGTCAACATCATAATGCATTAAAACATGAGCATCACTTCCGCCAAAAAATAATGTAGGAAGTCTTTTGAAAAATTTAATTCCCAAATCCGGATACGTGAAATTCTTAAGCAGTTCAGGAAGTCGGTCGGTGATGATGTAAAAGAAAATACGAAGATCGGATGGTTTAGACTTTATGGTGTCAATATAATCTTTCATTTTCATCTTGGTTACGGGAGCATCAGAACTCTTTTTAGAGTCTGCAGGCTTGTTATCATACAACGGAACTTCCTGTTCACCAGCTTTTTCTTTAATAAAATCAAAATTCCATTTATCGAAAGCTTCCCACCGGCTCGCATAATTTTTTATTAGAAGCGGTTTCTGTTTTTTAAAATAATTTTGCTGAAAATCTTCTTTCGTTATATCGTTTACAACATCTACGTTTTCGAGAATCATGGCTTTGTAAATTTAATGCGAAATAAAAATAGTGTTTTTTTGAAATTTATAAAAATTTATCTTTGCAGAAGACACGCAACCCATGAGAGTTTACAATACCAAACATTTCCTGAAAATACTGGTCAGCTTACACAAAAGCGACACCATGAAAATCCTTTTTCCAACAATGATTTTGATGGCTGTTTATTCTTATGGAATCCAGTATCTGGAAATTGAATATTTGCATTTGACCGCAAAATCTAAAGTCAGCAATGTAGGCATGATTCATTCATTATTAGGTTTCGTTTTGTCTTTACTCTTGGTTTTCAGGACAAATACGGCTTATGACAGATGGTGGGAAGGCAGAAAACTTTGGGGGAAACTGGTGAATGACACAAGAAATTTTGCTGTAAAAATCAATACTCTTCTTTCTGACGACAGAGATTCTGCAAACCAGATCGCACGTTATTTAAAATATTTTCCTCATTTTCTGGCTAAACATCTTTCTGAGGAATCTACAAGATTGGCTCTGGACGAGGACTATTCGGAAATTGAAAAATCTTTAAAACATCATGGCCCTACAGATTTGGTGATCCTTTTGACTCACAAATTGCATCAATTAAAAAAAGAAGGAAAAATCTCTGATGTCGAAATGCTTTATTTAGATACGCAAATCTCAGGTTTTCTTGATGTTTGCGGAGGTTGTGAAAGAATTAAAAATACACCGATTCCCTATTCATATTCTTCATTTATAAAGAAGTTCATCATTTTATATGTATTGGCGTTGCCAATTGCTTATGTCATTAATCTCGGTTTATTCATGATTCCGCTGACGGTTTTTGTATATTACGTTTTGATGAGTCTGGAATTGATTGCTGAAGAAATTGAAGATCCTTTTAATAATGATGAGAATGATATTCCGATGGAAGCCATCGCACAAAATATCGAAAGGAACGTGCATCAGATTATGGGTGCAAAAATAAAGGACAAATAAAATCCGTTGATAGACAAGAATTCGTAAATTGTAATAAGAAATAAAATTATTTTGGTAAATAAATTAAAACTGGAAGAACTCAACAGAATAGATGTAGAAACTTTTAAAAAGGTTGAGAAAATTCCTTTGGTGGTCGTTTTAGATAATATAAGAAGCATGCACAATGTGGGTGCAACTTTTAGAACGGCGGATGCTTTTTTAGTTCAGAAAATTATTTTGTGTGGAATTACACCACAACCGCCACACCGCGAAATTCATAAAGCGGCTTTAGGCGCAACAGAAAGTGTGGATTGGTCATATGAAGCAGACATTAATGTAACAATTAATGATTTAAAAAGCCAGGGTTTTGAAGTTGTAGGCATCGAGCAGACCACAAACAGCCAAATGATTACTGATTTCAAAATCGACAATACTAAAAAGTATGCGGTTATTTTAGGTAATGAAGTAGAAGGAATCAGCGATGAAGCTTTACAGAATATTGATTCTTTTATTGAAATTCCGCAACTCGGTACAAAGCATTCTTTAAACGTAAGTGTATGCGGCGGAATCGTAATGTGGGAGTTTGCAAAAGCCCTAAAATAAAAAAACTGCGTCTGTCAAAAGACAGTGCAGTTTGAAATAAATCTAATAAAAAGTAAAAATGAAAGGCGACAAAGATACTTTAAATTTCTTTACGAACAAATTTTAAAATCGCTTTTTTTACTTTTCATTAAAATAACTTAACTTTTAGAGAAAGGTTTCGTTTAAAATTTTATAAATTAGCACAATGTTTATCAAGGACTATATCTCAAAAGATTTTCCGTGTTTTCATCTGACTGACTCTATCGAATCGGCTAGAGAAACCCTAGAAGCATTTGGATATACACATATTTTCATCAAAAAATCACACCACTTTTATGGTGCCATCGCCAAAGACTTTCTTTATGAAGAAGAAGGAGCTTTAAAAAACCTTGAGCATCAGATTGAGAGGTTTGCGATTTTGGAGGACAATAATATTATGGACAGCATCCGGTTGTTTTATACATTCAATGCCAACATAATTCCTGTGATCAACAAAAATGAAAAATATCTGGGATACATCTGTTGTGACGATGTTTTTCAGACCTTTTCAAAATATCCTCTGTTTTCGGAAACCGGTGCTATTCTTACGATAGAAACTCCGGCCAGAAAATATTCGATGACAGAAATTGCAAATATTGTCGAAAGCAACAATTCTAAGTTCTATGGCGGATTTATCAGTTTCATGTCAGATGAAGTAATTCACGTCACCATCAAAATAAGTAACGAAAATTTGTCTTCAATTGATGCCACTTTTGACCGTTATGATTACAGAATTGTAGAAAAATATTATTCTGATGAGAAAACAGATCTTTTCAAAGACCGTTTAGGTTTTTTACAAAAATTTATCGAAATATAATATGAAGGCAGCCATATATTCTCAGAAAAAAGATCTTGATACTTTTTTATATTTAAGCAAATTTATTTCTGAACTGGAAAGCAGAGGCGTAAAATCTGTTTTGTTTGACGAAATGGCAGAAGCACTTCAATTTTCAAAAATATTTGAGACTTTTGGCAATAAACAGGATCTTATCGACAAAGAAGTTGATCTTTTTTTCACTTTCGGTGGCGATGGAACGATTGTAAATTCTTTAACTTTCATTGAAGATCTTGAAATTCCCGTTGTAGGTGTTAACACCGGAAGACTCGGTTTTTTGGCAAGTTTCACCAAAGAAGAAGCCTTCAAAGAACTTGATTCTATCTTAAAAGGCGATGTGAAAACAAGCCGAAGATCTGTAATTGAAGTTGTTTCACCAAAATCTGACGAATTTTTCCCGTACGCTTTAAATGATGTGACGATTTCCAGAAAAGAAACCACTTCAATGGTGACGGTAGATTCTTATATCAATAATGAGTTTCTGAATGTTTTTTGGGGCGATGGTGTTATTGTTTCTACGCCGACAGGTTCTACAGCATATTCTTTAAGTTGTGGCGGACCGATCATTTCTCCCAATAACGAAAACTTTGTCATCACTCCGATTGCTCCACACAATTTGAATGTAAGGCCGTTGGTTGTTAACGATAAAGTGGAAATTAAATTTAAAGTAGAAAGCAGAGTTCCTCAATATTCTCTATCATTAGATTCAAGATTAATACATATAGAAACCGATAAGGAAATTGTGATAAAAAAAGCAAGTTTTCAACTATTATTGGTACAGCCCAACAATTTAAGCTTCTACGAAACCATTCGCCAAAAGCTACTTTGGGGCCGTGATAAAAGAAATTAGTAATTTCTTAAAATTGATTATCTTTACAAGAATTTTTAAAAAAATTACCCTAATATTTTATAAAAAGTAAAACATGAGCAGAATTTTCCCGGCAGGAGTTGCCACAGGTCAGTTAGTTACAGATATTTTTCAATATGCTAAAGAAAACAAATTTGCATTGCCTGCAGTGAACGTTATCGGTTCTAGCAACGTAAACGCAGTAATGGAAACTGCAGCAAAACTAAATTCACCTGTAATCATTCAGTTTTCTAACGGTGGAGCATCTTTCAACGCTGGAAAAGGACTTAGCAATGACGCTCAGAAATCAGCTATTTTAGGTGGTATCGCAGGAGCTAAACATATTCATACCCTTGCTGAAGCTTACGGAGCGACAGTAATTTTACATACAGATCACGCTGCAAAAAAATTGTTGCCGTGGATCGATGGTTTGATGGATGCTAACGAAGAATTCTACAAGCAAACAGGAAAATCTCTTTACTCTTCTCATATGCTTGATCTTTCTGAAGAATCTTTAGAAGAAAACCTTGAGATTTCTGCACAATATTTCGAAAGAATGGCAAAAATGCAGATGACTTTAGAAGTTGAGATCGGGGTTACAGGAGGTGAAGAAGACGGTGTAGACAATTCTAGTGTAGATAACTCTTTATTGTATACACAACCTGAAGACATCGCTTACACTTACGAAAAACTGAAAGCAGTTTCTGACAACTTTACCATTGCAGCAGCATTCGGAAATGTACACGGAGTTTACAAGCCAGGAAACGTAGTTCTTACTCCAAAAATCCTTGATAATTCTCAGAAATTTGTTCAGGAAAAATTCGGAACTGTTGAGAAGCCAATTAATTTTGTATTCCACGGTGGTTCAGGTTCTAGTTTAGAAGAAATCAGAGAAGCGATTGATTATGGGGTAATTAAAATGAATATTGATACCGATCTTCAGTTTGCTTACACAGAAGGAATCAGAGATTATATGATCGAGAATGTAGAATATCTAAGAACTCAAATCGGAAATCCTGAAGGAGAAGAAAAGCCTAACAAAAAATTCTATGACCCAAGAGGATGGATCAGAAAAGGAGAAGAAACTTTCTCTAAGAGATTGGTTAGAGCTTTTGAAGATTTAAATAACGTAAATACGCTTAAATAAATTATAATTGATAAAAGATGAACGATAAGTGATTTTTAAAACGCTTTCCTCATCTTTTATCATTTATTACACATCAATTATATAGTTATGGCATTCGACTGGTTTAAAAGAAAAGCACAAAATATTACCACTTCTACAGATGATAAAAAAGACGTACCAAAAGGTCTTTGGCATCAGACTCCGTCAGGAAAAGTTGTAGAACACGATGAGTTGAAAAGAAACAATTATGTTTCTCCTGAAGACGGATTTCATGTACGAATCGGAAGTGCAGAGTTTTTTGACATCCTTTTTGACGAAGGAAAATTCACTGAGCTAGACGCGAATGTGGAAAGTATTGATATGCTTAGTTTCAAAGATACCAAGTCTTACACCGACCGTCTAAAAGAAGTAAAAGCAAAAACAAAACTTACTGATTCTATAAGAAATGCGGTAGGAACTGTAAACGGAACCGAAATGGTAGTTTCTTGTATGGATTTTGCTTTCATCGGAGGATCTTTGGGTTCTGTGATGGGTGAAAAAATCAGAAGAGCAATTGATTACTGTATCGAAAAAAGACTTCCGTACATGATCATTTGTCAGTCAGGAGGTGCAAGAATGCAGGAAGCAACGTATTCTTTGATGCAATTGGCAAAAGTACAGGCAAAACTGGCTCAGCTTTCAGAAGCCGGGCTTTTATACATCGCTTATCTTTGTGACCCAACTTTTGGCGGAATTACCGCATCATTTGCGATGACCGCAGATATTATCATGGCTGAACCAAAAGCTCTGATCGGATTTGCAGGACCAAGAGTTATCCGTGAAACAATCGGTAGAGATTTACCGGAAGGTTTCCAGACCTCAGAATTTTTACAGGAAAAAGGTTTCGTAGATTTTATTGTAAAAAGAACAGAAATAAAAGAAGTTGTTGCTAAAACAATAAATCTTTTGGCTGCGAAAGCATAAAAACGTAAACTAGAAAACATATTATCTCTCTCAATCTGGGAGAGATTTTTATTTTTATGAGGACATTTAAAGTTGTTTTAAGCACCATCAGATCAATGAGTTTAAAGAAAATTTTTAAACTCTCATCCGCCGTTTTACCCCATCCTCTATTTTCTGTTTTAAGTTTTTATGCAACATTAAAAGCTTTTTCTATTGCACAGAAACTTTACCCAAAAACGGCATCTAAAAACGGTGAAGGTAATGCCTTCAGGCATTCGCTTTGGTGTTGCCTGATCATGATGTATTGCAGCAAAGTATCTTCGCCAGAAAAAGCATTAGATTTCTGCAAAAAAATTACAGATCTTCACGAAGAATTATTTCCGAATGAACCTTTGGAAACCAAAATGGATCTCCACAATAACAAAATAGGAATGGATTATTTCATGGAACTTCTTCCGGGAATTCACCGCCAGTTTTTTGAAAAAAGCTTCTTCATTAAAGAGTTACAAAAGAAAACTGCTAATGCCAAAATTTTGAAAAACTTGGACGATAATTTTGAAGGGGAATTGGTTTATTTGGATGAAAAATAAATCTCTTTTTTTTCCCCTTATTATCAGAGTTTGTCATTCCGTAGGAATCTCAGTAATGCTATTGAAACTCTGTTTAGATTCCTGCGAAATGACAAACTTTATTTTAATCCAATCTTGATTTTCTAGACTTTTGCAGTTTAAAGTATTTTTAACTAAGTTTAAACAATTAATTTTACATAAATGGTTCTCAGCAGAATTTGGTCGGCTTTCATCATCATCGCCATTACTATTGCAAGTATAAAATACATTTCGTCAAGCCATTACAAAACCATTTTCAATGATATGGTTGTAGGAAAAGGCGGTGACACCGTACAAATTGCTACTCAGAATATGACCACGCTCTCTCCCATTGTAAGAGACAGCCTGAAGAAAAAACCTGATTTTGCAGACAGCAGAATTCATTATAAAACAGATTCTTTACAACAAAATGTACAGGTTTACAGAGTTCAGGAAGCAGACGGAGTCATTGGAACTTCTGAAACTGCCGTTAAAATCTGTCTTGGATTGATCGGAATCATGACCCTTTTCATGGGATTCATGAGTATTGCGGAAAAAGCTGGCGGAATCAATCTTTTAAGCCGATTGATACAGCCATTTTTCTCCAAATTATTTCCTGAAATTCCAAAAAACCACCCTGCTTTCGGTCATATGTTGATGAATTTTAGCGCCAATCTTTTAGGTTTAGATAATGCAGCCACTCCGTTTGGTCTAAAAGCGATGGAAAGTTTACAGACATTAAATCCTAATAAAGATACCGCAAGTAATTCACAAATCATGTTTCTCTGTCTTCACGCAGGTGGAATGACATTAATTCCAGTTTCTATCATTGCGATCAGGGCTTCGATGGGATCAAAAACACCGACTGATATTTTCCTTCCGTGTATGATCGCAACATTTGCGGCGACTTTAGCGGCAATGATTTTCGTTTCATTATATCAAAAAATAAATCTATTAAAACCTGTTGTTCTTGCTTACGTTGGAGGAATTTCAGCATTAATTGCGCTTCTGGTTGTTTATTTAGTTCAATTGAGCAAAAATGAACTGGATGATTTTAGCAAGGTTTTAAGCAACGGTTTGATTTTATTTATTTTTATTGCAATTGTTCTCGGAGCAGTTTACAAAAAAATCAATGTTTTTGATGCTTTTATTGAAGGCGCAAAAGAAGGTTTCTGGACCTGTGTAAAGATTATCCCTTATTTAGTAGGAATGCTGATTGCGATTTCTCTATTAAGAACTTCAGGCGTTTTTGATGTGATTATCGATGGGATGAAATGGATTGCCAATGTTGCGAATTTAGACGCAAGATTTGTAGACGGTCTTCCGACTGCTTTAATCAAACCTTTATCCGGTTCAGGAGCGAGAGGAATGATGGTTGATACGATGGCAACTTTCGGAGCAGACAGTTTTCAGGGAAAATTAGCAGCAGTTCTTCAGGGAAGCTCAGATACGACGTTTTATGTGATTGCAGTATATTTCGGAGCAGTAGCTGTGAAGAATACGAGATACACCGTTGTTGCTATGCTTTTGGCTGATTTGGTGGGTGTGATTACAGCGATTGGATTGGCGTATTTGTTTTTCGCTTAAATAGCATTTCTATGTCTTTGAAACGAGATGAAATATTTAAAGTGAAAAATATAAAATTGGGATTTTTCTTAAAATCCTTAACCCTATGCGAAATAGCTTTTCTTAGTTTAATTATATTATCAGAAACTATTATCTATTATTTTAAGTTTAATAATATTTATTCAGAAGCTACTAACGTTATAGGTTCAATAGTCTTAGTGGTTCTATGGTGGATTCCACTCTCATCTCCATTATCAGATAGATTTAGGAATGTATATTTCTCCTTAATTTGGATCTCAATTTGTATATATTGGATCATAATTAAGGAAGATTTAATAACTTCAATTTTGCCACTATTCACTTATGTTTTCACACAAATCACTCGGTTGATATTTAAATGGATTTATAAAAAAGAATTTATTCCGCTACTTGTCTATAGACAAGCTTTTCATAGGTATAGTAAGATAGAAAACAGAAAATCCACTCAAAAAGATTTTATCTTTTCTATGCTTATTTTCATTATTGGCAACATCCTTTCTATAGCATTTTTTATAGATAATAAATACTAATATTTTAAATAAAATTTTTAATAATTAAAAATAAAAAATATGATACACGATAAAGACTATATTCTTCGTATTGTAAAACAATTTTCTGAATTTCTTACTAAAAGAATCTTAGATGAAAGTGAAGAAACGATTTCCGAGCAGCAAAGAATTTTCGACACCAATATGAACGATACTTTTAAGATGAGTTTTAATGAACTTTCTTCGAAATCTGCTGAAGAAATCACACAATTAATTCATGAAAAAGAAAGCAATCACCATATTCCGTATTTTGAACTTTTAGGTCATCTTTTTTATGCGAAAGCAAAGGAAACTGACAACAAGGATTTTTCAGAAAAAGCCATCGTCTTTTACCAACTATATCTTCAGACCAGCGGAATATTCTCCCTTCCCATTGTCAATAGAATCAACGAAATAAAAAAAGCACTTGAATAAAGTGCTTTTGTATTTTTAGAATGTAATACTGTACGTTCCGGTAGATGATACGCTGGCTTTTTCAGCTTTCACGTATTTTTTAACCCACGCAACAGATGTTGAAACCACACAAGGATCTGATATTCCGCCTGATCTTCTTGCAGAAGAAATATTTCCGGCTTTATCTACAGTGTATGCAATCGTAATCGATCCGCTTGCAGAGCAATTGTGACTTGGCTGTGCTCCTCCCCTTCCCATTGTTCCGGGAATGTAGCCTATCAATCGACGGTCAATTCCTACTTTGCTGTCGCCGTTTCCATCTCCGCCTAAAGGATCGCCATTGTTACCTATTCCCGTTCCTGTTCCCTGACTTCCAGGTTTCGTACCACGACCTTTAATTAGGTTTCCGATGGCAGCAGTTCCTTTCCCGTCGCCTTTCCCTGTTTTAGAATTGGCTGTTGTTGCAGAACTTTTTGTGCTTTTCGTCGTCGAACTTGCCGTTGATTTTTTATTGGTTTTTGAATCTTCTTTTTTCGGTGCAGTAACTTTAGTATTGTTTCCCGTAATGATTTTGTCTTTAACTTCAGTTTTCTTTGATTCAGGCTTTGGATCCGGAACAATAACTGTTTTAGGCTCAGAAACAACATTTTCAGAAGGTTCGGGAGCTGTTTCTATTGCTTCTGCTGCCAGACTTCCTTCCTGATTCGCTGGTTCGTCAATTCCGGCTCCGTTTCGGTTATCGCCAAAATTCACGAGCATTGTAGTAATCACTTCGGGTTCTTTTGCTCGCTCAGTAGGTTTCATTTTATAGATGAAAACGAATAACAAAATAGCAGACCAGATAAGGATAGAAAGCACTGCACTTTTTATCTTATCTTTATTTTCTTCGTCTCTATTTATCGTATAACCTCTCATTGATTTATGGTCTCAAATTATTTTTTATTTGCCACGAATGCACTAATACTTTTTTATTCGTGTATTCGTGGCAATGCAGAATAGTTATTCTTTTACCGTTGCAATTGCAATATTAAATTTATGCTTTTCCGCAATTTCCATTAAAAAAACAACATCTTTATGCATTGTGCTCTCATCTGCTCTGATGGTAAATGATTTTGCAGATTTGCTTTGAAGATCATTTACAATAGTTTGTTCCACCAATTCCCTGCTTACCGGTGTATCATTTACAAAATATGATCCGTCCGGTTTTACACTTACCGTCATCGGATTCGGAATATTGTTATCTACGCTTCCTGTTTGTGGAAGTTTTACATCAATCGCACTTTGATTAGCCGCAGAAGAGGTAATCATAAAGAAAATCAACATTAGCAAGATAACGTCTGTCATCGCTGCTAAACTGAATTCCGGATGCGCTTTATTTCTTCTCTGAATTTTCATCTGTTAGAATTTATAAAGGTTTATTGATAATATCTAAAAATTCTCCGGACACATTCTGAGTTCTCAAAACGAATTTATCAATTCTTGTCAACAAAATATTATAGAAAAAGTTTGCCGGAATTGCCACTGCCAAACCAACTGCGGTTTGTCCAAGAGCGGTATAAATACCTTCAGATAAAGTTTTCGGAGAGAAAGCTCCTTCAGCGTGAGACAAATCAAAGAACGCAATAATCATCCCGATTACTGTTCCCAAAAGTCCCAACATCGGTGCAATACTTGGTACAACTGCCAAAAGGTTTAAGTTTTTTTCCATATTGGCAACCTCAATCTGAGCCTGAGATTCCATTGCGCTTACGATATCAGAAACCGGTCTTCCTAATCTTGAAATTCCTTTTTCTAAAATTCTGGATTCTGGTGAATTCTGTGTTTTACAATAATCTGCTGCCGCTTCTATTTTTCCGTCTCTGATGAAATCTTCGATGTTATTCATAAAATTAGAATCTGTTTTTGAAGTCATTCTTTTAATAAAGAAAAATCTCTCAAAAAAAAGATAAACCGAGAAAACTCCCAATAACAAAACAGTTACCATCACTATTTTAGCGAAAGCACCACCGTGAAAAAGGATATTCCAAAAAGAAAATTCAAGCTTTTCTACAGGTACAGTAGGTACAGCGACCTGTGCAAATAAAATCTGAGTAAGTTCCGTTAACAGCATTAATTGATTATTTTTATAATGATTTTAAACGACAAAAATAATGGAATATTATTAATCCTTATCTTAAAATAAGCTTAAAAAACACATTCCAAAGCTAATAATGTCTTAAAAAAGCAAATTTCTTTCCAAAAAAGTATTTGAAAAGAAATTTGAAGTGTATATTCTGGCAGCGATTAGTCTTCGTCTACCTCTATTTCGTCTTGTTTGAATTCGCATTTCAGCCTGAAAGGAATCGGTGTATCAGAACCGGTGTAAAAATCATCGATGGTTCCTTTCCAGATTACCTGAAGCTCATCTTCTTCGTTTTTCTCAAAGCAAAGCTCGTTGTCATAAATGAAGGCATCTTCATCATCAAACAAATTGACTTCGGTATAAACCTCATCATCAGAATCGTTGATTTCAAATGTTTTTCCTTCAATTTCAGAAGATTCTATAGGAAATTCTATCACCTCCAGCGAAAGCTGCGGGAAATTGTACTGCAGAGAATCGTCGTCTACATGATCTAAACCGTCGTCGGTAATAACCTCTACTTCCAAAAAATGTTTTTGATTACTATAAACAGCCTTGCAATAAGTGCTTCTTATATTGTATTTTAGAGTTTCGTCTGGATGGTAAATTTTTAAAATCCCTTTCATTATTTCCTAAAAAAGAACTGTAATACTATGATTGTTAAATGCTTTAGGCAAAGATAAAAAATTGTATGAATCTGAAAAATGTTTTGAAAATTATTTTTATTAAAATATCTGTTTAAAACAAATTTGATTACAATATTGGCTATTTTTGTTATTTATTCCCCTGAATAAATGCAGAAACAAATTTTATAACAACAATTGTAAATTCGTCATACCAATAAAGATAAAGAGTATTCATGAAAAATATTTTATTTAAAACCATAATCGGCCTCGGTCTAGCGGTGAGCATTTCGTCATGCAAAAAATCAGATTCACCGTTAACGAAAGTTACCCCGACCAATATAGATTCTATTGCATCGAATTATTATGAGCAATATCTAAAGCTTTATCCTTTAGAAGCTACTTCACAGGGAGATTTGAGGTATAACGATCAACTTCCGATCAACATTGATAAAGACTTCATTTTGGGTGAAGTTGCTTTTTATAATTCCATTCAGAAACAGCTTGAAAATGTAGATTATAAAAGCCTTTCAGACGATGATAAAGTGGTTTATGATGTGTTGGATTATACTCTCAAAGATAAAATTGAAGCGTATGCTTATCATCCGGAATACATTCCTTTCAGCCAGTTTACAGGTTTGCCGTTAAATTTCCCTCTGTACGGTAGCGGACAGGGAAGCCAGCCCTTCAATACAGAAAAAGACTATGAAGACTGGTTAAAAAGAATGGAGAAATTCCCAGAATGGATGGATGCAGCTGCAGATAATTTCCGTGAAGGAATAAATAATAAAGTTGTTCTTCCCAAAAAATTGGTGATAAAAATGATTCCTCAAATGAAGGCCGAAGAAATCATCACACCTGATTTTGAGAAGAATATTTTCTACGGACCTGTAAAAAACTTTCCAAAGACTTTTAGCAAAGAACAGAAAGAGAAATTTACCAAACTGTATAAAGAGGCAATTGCGAAAAATATCATTCCTGCATACACAAAAATGGGTGCATTTCTGGAGAAAGAATATCTACCTAAAGCCAGAGAAACAGACGGTTACAACAACCTTCCTAATGGAGATAACATTTACAGATATTATGCTAAAAGCTGGACAACAACCAATAAAACACCTGAGGAAATCAACAAAATAGGTCAGCAACAAGTGGCTATGCTTCGTGGCGAAATGGAAAAAGTAAAGCAACAAGTTGGTTTCACTGGAACGCTTGAAGAATTTATTAATTCTGTAAAAACAGATCCGAAAGCAATGCCTTACAAATCCTCAAAAGAAGTTTTAGACGGATTCAACGGGATTTTAGCCAAAATAACTCCGAAGCTGAAAACCATGTTCAGTGTTACGCCAAAAACCAAGTTTGAGATCAGACAAACCGAAAAATTCAGAGAAGCAAGCGCAAGTGCAGAATACATCCAGGGAACTCCCGACGGAAAAAGACCGGGAATTTTCTACATGCCTCTTCCTGATCCATCGAAATTCAACGTTACTTCAGGAATGGAATCTCTGTTTTTACACGAAGCAATTCCCGGACACCATTATCAGGTTTCTCTGCAACAGGAAAATACAAAGCTTCCAAAGTTTATGAGATTCGGTTGGTTTGGAGCATATGGTGAAGGTTGGGCACATTATTGTGAAACTTTAGGTCCTGAATTTGGATTATACACAGATCCTTACCAAAAAATGGGTTATTTGAGCGATCAAATGCTTCGCGCCGTTCGTTTAGTGGTCGACACCGGAATTCACACCGGAAAAATGACAAGAGAAGATGCAATTACTTATTTCTTAAACAATATTGCTTACGATGAAGCAGGAGCAACTGCAGAAGTTGAACGATATATGGCAATGCCAGGACAAGCTTTAGGCTATAAAATAGGATCTTTAAGAATCAGAGAACTGAGAGAAAAATATCAGAAAGAATTGGGGAATAAATTCAATCTGGCAAAATTCCATGATGAAATCTTGAGCCAAGGCTGTCTGCCTTTGGATGTTTTGAATAGGAAAATGGAGCTTTGGGCGAAGAAGCAGAAGTAAATTAGATAACAATGCAGGGAAGGATTTTCCGAAATATAGAAGTCACGAATTAATTTTCGTGGCTTTTTTGTTTTAGATTTGTTTAAACAAAATTATGAAACAAACTTTATACTTTATCTTCATTTTAATTTTCTGCTTATTAATTGTAAGCTGCGAAAAAGAGAAGAAAAGGGAGCAGACTTTTGAAAAATTTATCGTTGACGAAAGTCTTCCACAAAATGACACAATAAAATTACTATCAAAATACCCTGAGCTAAAACTTTACAGAACTGATGTTAATGAGAGCAAAAGCAGAACAGCATATATTGTTCAGGAGTCAACAATTTGGAATATGTCGGGAAAGTTTGATAATTATAAATGTAAAGCCAATTTAAAGGACGACACTTTAAATATTTCACTGAATAACAACAATAAACAATCCGCAAATGGTGTTTTGGTAAAGGTTTTTAATGGTTCCTATTTCATTAAAGATTATGATCCGAAAACCATCAAAGGTGAAGAAAAGTTCATCAAATCAAAAGCAATCTACCAAAAGTTAGTTTTAAATAAAAAAGGTCATCAAAAAAATGACAGCATTTACGGGTTTATAGATTACAAATGCATGGTAGATGGTGGTGTGAAAAAGATTTTTAGAGGGTATTTTAGAACTCTAATTAAATAAAAATATTATTCTTAATTTTGATTTAGTAATAAGCTACACCGTCTTTTTATTTCACAAAAATCCCTCCACATTTAATATCACTAAAATTATGACAGAAAGCATAAAATCATTGTTCACAAGAGATTTAAACCAATTAAAAAAAGAAATAGAATCATATCAAAACGAAGAAGCTATTTGGAAAATAGATAAAGATATTCTGAATTCTGCAGGAAATTTATCCCTTCATCTGGTTGGAAATATTAATCATTTTATTGGTGCAATTTTGGGAAATTCAGGTTATGTGAGAAACAGAGAACTTGAATTTTCATTAAAAAACATTCCAAAGACCGAATTGATTCTGCAAATTGAAAAACTATTGAGATTGTGCATTCTTCGCTTGATCAATTATCAGAAGAAGATTTGAAAAAAGAATATCCTATTCAAGCTTTAGGCTATCCAATGACGACAGAATATTTTCTGATTCATTTGTTTGGACATTTAAATTATCATTTAGGGCAGATCAATTATCATAGAAGATTGTTGGGTGAAGAGTAATTTTAAAATATTGTTGTAAAACCACCCCGTCAAAAATTCTTCGAATTTTCGCCACCCCTTCAAAGGAGGGGAATTTTTGTAAGTTTGATAATAATTTATTTATCCTTTTCTTCGAATAACATTTTAGTGAGAAAATCTTTCTCACCTTTTCCTCTTGCGGGAGAATATTCTCGTCCGTAGAAAATAATCTGAAGATGAAGTTTATTCCAAACCTCTTCTTTCCACAGATTTTTGGCATCTTTTTCAGTTTCTACAACGTTTTTTCCGGAAGTCAATTTCCATTGCGTCATCAATCTGTGAATATGCGTATCGACCGGAAAAGCCGGAAAACCAAAGCCTTGGCTCATGACTACAGAAGCCGTTTTGTGACCAACTCCGGGAAGCGCTTCGAGTTCTTCGTAAGTTTGAGGCACTACTCCATTATGTCTTTCGAGTAAAAGCTCGGCCATTCTTTTCAGATTCTTCGCTTTTGTATTGGAGAGCCCGATTTCTTTAATCAGTTCTTTAATCTGAAACTCTTCTAGTTTGGCCATTCTTTGCGGCGTTCCTGCAACAGCGAAAAGATCAGGCGTCACCTGATTCACTTTCTTATCTGTCGTCTGTGCGGAAAGCGCCACTGAAACCATTAAAGTATAGGCGTCGGTATGATCCAGCGGAATAGGAACTTCAGGATATAATTTTTCTAATTCTGACTGAATGAGCGCCGCTCTTTGCTTTTTTGTCATTTAACCATTAAATTTGAACAAAAATAAATCATTATGCTGAAAGTTGGAGATCAATTACCACAATTTGAAGGAATCAATCAGGACGGAGAAACAATTAATTCACAAAAATTAATTGGAAAAAAATTAGTTATTTTCTTTTATCCGCAAGCGAATACACCAACCTGCACTGTGGAAGCGTGTAATCTGAGTGATAATTATTCTCAATTGGAAAAAGCAGGGTTTCAGCTTTTAGGAATAAGTGGAGATACCGTTAAAAAACAGAAAAATTTTCACAGCAAATTTGCTTTTCCTTATGATTTAATTGCTGATGAAAGTCGTGATATTATCGAGAAATTCGGAGTTTGGCAGGAGAAAAAAACTTTCGGAAAAACATATATGGGAATCGTGAGAACTACCTTTATTTTCGATGAAAAAGGAATTTGCACCAGAGTTATCGAAAAAGTAACTTCTAAAACTGCAGCAGCTCAGATTTTGGAAGGATAATTTTATAATCCGTCATTGTGAATGGAACGAAGCGAAGTGAAGAATCTGTATTAGATCTGGATTCTTCCTTTGTCAGAAGGACAAAAAATCTGCAAATTATTCTGTTTCGTAATACATCAACTCTTCATTTTCATTGGGAAGCGTTACATATTTTTGGAATTTTAAACCTAGTCTTTCAATTAATTTTTGTGAAGAAAAATTGTCTTTTACGGTAATGGCAGAAATTTTATTTAATCCAAAATCTTCCATTCCTATAGATTTTATTTTCTGAGCAGCTTCAAACATAAGGCCTTTACCCTCAAATTTCTCAAGAACAGAAAACCCGATATCTACAACATCAAGACCTTCTCGTTCAAAGATTCCTACCGCGCCTATTTTTTGGTTTCCTTCTTTTAAAATAATAAGATAGTTTCCAAATCCTACTCTTTCAATTTGCGGCAAAAACTTGTCTTTAATGTAACTTTCGGCATCAGAAATCGTTTTTATATGACGATCACCAATAAATTTGATAAACCTCGGCATGTTATACATCTCGAAAATCAGATCAGCATCCTCCAAAGACATCGGACGAATCAAAAGCCTTTCTGTTTCGTAAAATTTATCTTCTTTTTTTGACGGGTTGTTTTTTGGGCTCATCTTTTGGTTCTTCTTTCTTTTCTATTTTTAAAAGACGTGGGTTGTTTTTACAATTTTTAGTATAAACTTCAATGTACGTTCCGTTATCTTTAATATTCGAAACTACACCTGTAGCCTTATTAACCGTCAGCGTAAAATGTGTTTTTTGGTAAGGACACTCTTTTGAAGTGATTTTTCCGAGATCTAGGTAATAATTGGTTGCATCTGTGTAATAATTGGCAGCAACGTCTACAAATTGTTCATCAATTAAGTATCCATCCAATACGGCAGACAAAGCAGCTTCTTCAACGTTATCCACCTTTCCTATAAAACCTTTCAGTTCATTAATATCGGTAAGATAATTAATCTTTCCGCCCACCGAATAAACAATATAATAAAAACTATCTTCACCAGGTCTGAGGCTGAACCCACTAAATTGAGGCACATAATCTTTCTTGGTTCCGGAAATTTTTACTTCTTTATTTTTCCCGTAACTGTTGTGTGCTAACACCCAAAAGTCAAGTTTATTATTCGGAATTATTTTAGCTAAAACGCCATCCACATTATTAAACTTATTTTTGTCCTGAGAAAAAACAGAAATTCCCAAAAGCAGAAAAGTAAACAGAAAAATAAGAGTTGTACTTTTTTTCATAGCTGATAATGTCACAGAAACCGTGCCAGTCTTTTACATAAATTTTTCGCCTTTTTTCAGGCTTTTTAAGTCTAAAACATAGTCTTTAATCTGCTGATCGTGCTCTCTCGGGCAAATTAACAATACTTTGTCTGTATCTACAACGATAAAATCCTGTAAACCGTCTATGACCACAGCCTTATTATTTTTCACATGAATAATATTCCCTGTAGAATCGTAAGTAAGCGCCGTTTTTATATTGATTGCATTTTCGTTCTGATCCCTTTCGCTGTTTTCGAAAACTGAAGTCCAGGTTCCGAGATCGCTCCAACCTAAATCGGCAGGAATTACATGCACATTTTTAGCTTTTTCTAAAATTCCGTTATCGATCGATATTTTCTGGATTTTAGGATAAATGAGTTCTATACAGCTTACTTCAGCTTCGGCATTGTATTCGCAAGCCATAAACTGCTGAGTCATATCCGGAAGAAACATTTCAAAAGCTTTATGAATAGATTTTACATTCCAGATAAAAATCCCTGCATTCCAAAGGAAATCTCCGCTTTCAAGGAAGCTTTTAGCAATTTCAAGAATCGGTTTTTCTGTAAAAGTTTTAACTTTATAATAGTCTGAATCTTTTTCTTCAACAAACTGAATATATCCGTAACCGGTGTCTGGTCTTGTTGGTGTAATGCCTAACGTCAATAGATAATCATGTGTTGACGCAATGCTAAATGCCAATTCTACTTTCTCTAAAAAAATATCTTCTTTTAAAATTAAATGATCTGCAGGAAGCACAATCATCGTAGCATCAGAATTCACTTCGGCAATTTTGTTTGCCATGTAAAGATTGCATGCAGCTGTGTTTTTCATTAGAGGCTCACCCACTACATTATCTTCAGGAATTTCCGGTAACTGCTGGTGAGAAAGCCCAACATATTCTTTATTGGTAATTACAAATATATTTTCGTTGGGAATAATCTTACTGATTCTGTCATAAGTCTGTTGAATCATCGTACGACCCGTTCCCAAAATGTCCTGAAATTGTTTAGGGAATTTCTGTGTGCTCAAAGGCCAGAATCTACTACCGATTCCTCCCGCCATAATCACACAGTATTTATCTGATTTTGACATATTTTAACTGCATTTTTTCACTCTCGCCAGCGGTTTGAAAGAATACTTTCTCCCTGTAGCCAGATTCATACAAAGATAGTTTTTTTTAATCAGACCTTCCAACAAATACTTTTCGTCTCTATAGATGAAATTCTCACCTTTACTGAGCTTTTCTATATAAACCTCATCATCATCCTGATTTTCAATATGAAAATATTTTACAAGATCCGGACTTGCCATAAAATTGGCTTTCGGAGATCTGGAAAATTTAATAATAATCGGCTTCAGATCTTCTTCATAAACATCTATACTTTCCAGAAGCATTTCCCTGAAAGTATGTTTCCATTCGGTACCGTGCGGAGCAATTTTTCTTCCGAATTTTTCGAAAGCGATAAGATGCGCCAACTCATGTGTCAACACAAAAAAGAAGAGCTGCGGAGCCAACGTAGAATTGATGGTAATTTCATGCGAATTATCCCTTAATTTACGGTAATCTCCAAGCTTCGAATTTCTATTTTTAGTAACTTTTATATGAATATAATAACTTGAAAACCATTTCTTTAAATACAAAAGTGTATTCTGAGGTAAATATTTTTCTAAAGACTGAATAGACATTTTACAAACTTAGCGGAATTCCTGAATAGAAATTCAATAATTTAAGACTGAAAAGATAATTAAATTTCGCCTGTTCTACTGAACCTTGAGCATTGGCATAATTGTTTCGGGCAATATTTAGATCATAAATTGTTGTACGACCCGCAGTGTAACTTTTGTCGGCAAATTCCATGGCTAATTTTGTGCTTTTTTCAGCTTCTACTGCAGCAAGATATACTTCGTAATTGGAATCAACATCAAATTGCGCTTGTTGTACGCTTTGTCTTACACTTTGTTTTTGCTGTTCTAAAGTAGTTTTAGCAATATTTTCATTGATTTTTGACTGCTCTACCTGAAGTTTGGTAATTCCTTTATTGAAAATCGGAATGTTTAAACTCAGTCCGCCCTGTTGTCCAAAGTTATCCTTGTATTGCTTGAAAAAAGAAGGTTCTCTTGCAGCATTTCCAAACTGATCAAAGCCTGAATAGCTTGTATTCAATAAATTGTTATAAAAACTTCCTATTCCCAAACTCGCCGTAAGAGTTGGCCAGAAAGAAGTTTTGGTAATTTCGGTCTGCGCTTCTGCTGATTTTATTCTGCTTTCTGCCGCTTTTATTTGTGGCTGATTTTCATAAGCGATACTTAGCACATCATCTACAGAAACTAACTGAGGCGTCAGCTTATCATCAACTTGCACATCTTCTACATCAAAATCTTTATAATCTTTTAACTGAAGCAACTGCGCCAAAGCAAATAAGCTTCTTCCAACATTGATCTCTGCTGTCTTTAAGTTTTGTTTTTCTCTTGCCCAGGCCGCTTCTGCTTCTGCAACAATAGTTTGGGCGGTGGTACCTACTTCTGTAGTTATTTTTGCTCTGTCAAATTGTTTTTTGGCATTATCTGTTGCGCTTTGAGAAATCTTTACAATTTCCTTATTGAGTAAAGTTGTCAAATATTGCTGAGCAATCTGAAGTGAAATATCATTTTTAATGGTTTCAATATCATATTGGCTTGCCTCAACATCAAACTGAGATTTTCTGATTGTTTTTTCAAGTCTGCCGTTGTTGTAAACCAAAATATCAGCTCCCAAATTAGCAGAATTGCTGAATCTGTCGTTTCTGATACTTCCTGTTCCCAAAGAAGCCTGCCCAAAACTCACGTTATTTCCTACATTTGCGCTTACAGAAGGAAGGTAATTTCTCTGGGCAATTTTAAGATTAGAATCCTGAAGTTGTTTTGAATATTCATTCTGAATTACCTGCAGATTATGCTTTACTGCGTAGTCTACACATTCACGCAAAGACCATTTCTGCTGAGCGCTTAATCCCGCAAAGGCTAATCCCAAAACAATCGTCAAAACTTTTTTCATAAGGAAATATTTAATTTTTTTTCAAATGTAACCGTTATTTTCAAATTCTTTTTCAATAAAAAAAAGTTTGCAAACAGCGATTTCAAATTGGCTTTTTTAGCATTAGACGTAAAGATTGCAAAAAAGTTACAGATTTAGAAAATTATTGTTTCATTTTAATGAAAGTTTTGAGAATTTTGCATCATGACAAACGCACAATATCAGGAAGCCGTAGAATGGCTTTTCGTTCAGGCGCCAAACTATCAGAGAGATGGGCAAAAAGCGTACAAACCGGGACTTGAGAATATCACAAGACTCTGCGCTTTTTTTAACAACCCACAAGATAAAATAAAATGCATTCACATTGGGGGAACCAATGGAAAGGGGTCTACCAGCAATATGCTTTCTTCGGTTCTTCAGGAGTCGGGTTACAAAACAGGTCTGTATAATTCTCCGCATCTTATTGATTTTACCGAGCGCATTAAAGTAGACGGTAAAAATTGTGATAAAGAATTTGTCTATCATTTTATTTTAAAACTACAAACGCTTCCCGAAGATATTCTTCCTTCTTTTTTTGAATTTACTACAATTATGGCGTTTGAGTATTTTGCTCAGCAAAAGGTCGACCTTGCCATTATTGAGGTTGGTTTGGGAGGAAGATTAGATTCAACCAACATTATTAAACCTTTAGTTGCAGGAATTACGAATGTACAACTAGATCATCAGAATATTTTAGGAAACACAATTGAAGAAATTGCCTACGAAAAAGCAGGAATTATAAAAAATGATACGCCCATAATTTTCGGTGACGATAATGAAATAGTAAAAAATATTATTAAATCTAAAGCAGCTAAAGAAAATGCTTCATTTATTGATGCCACTATATTAAAAACCGAGTTAAAATCTGATCTGAAAGGAAATTACCAAAATAAAAACATTAAGGTGGTTTTAAGCTTAATTGAAGAGTTGCGAAGACTCAATTATAGTATCTCCGATAAAAATATTGAAACCGGACTCTTGAACGTTCATAAAAACACAGGGTTCATCGGTCGTTGGTTTGAATTTTCTCACAATCCGCTGACCATTTGTGACACCGCACACAATCAGGCAGGTTTAGAATCTGTTTTTGAGCAGTTGAATGCCATTGAAAAACACAAACATGTTATTTTAGGGTTCGTCAATGACAAAGATATTGATGATGTAATGGGCTTACTTCCTAAGAATTCTGAGTTTTATTTTGCAAAACCATCCATCAACAGGGGAAGACACCCACAAGACTATGAAGATTTACTAAAAAAATCAAAAATAAATTACAAAATTTTTGATTCTGTACAAGAAGCCTATCTTTCTGCAAAACAAGAATGTACGAATGCAGAAATGATTTTTATTGGCGGAAGCAACTTTGTAGTGGGAGATTTTTTAGAAAAAAATTTGGAGATTTCCGAATAAGTCGTATATTTGCACCACTCTAAACGGTAATAACGTTACAGAGGGCGATTAGCTCAGTTGGTTCAGAGCATCTGGTTTACACCCAGAGGGTCGGGGGTTCGAATCCCTCATCGCCCACAAAAGTTCCTAAAACTTTTAAAAATTTAGGGCTCTTAGCTCAGTTGGTTCAGAGCATCTGGTTTACACCCAGAGGGTCGGGGGTTCGAATCCCTCAGGGCCCACAAAATCTCTCAATTTATTGGGAGATTTTTTTATTTTATCCCTATTCATGGGAGTTTGCAGAGGTTTTAAAATTTTGTGAAAACTCTTGAAAAGGGTGTTTATTAGGTCTTTTTTTGATTTTGAGGCATACTTTTAGGTTACCCACTTTTACTCTAGGTTACCCATTTCATTTTTCAGACATTTTACTTTCATTTTAATCCTAAAATTTAGGTTAAAAAGAGCTTAGTTCTGCTCCTAAAAATCACTAAATACAATAGACTAAGGTTACCCATTAGGTTACCCACTCCAAGTCTAGGTTACCCATTTTAACCCCCATGAATACTATGAAACTTTCAATACTATTTTTACTAAGAAGAAACAAAGCTAACATAAAAGGTCTATGTCCTATTGAATGTAGAATCACTTTAGACAAGCAGAGAAAACCTTTCTCAACTGGCATATTTATCAACCCAGAATATTGGAATGCTTCAAAACAGAAAGCTCATCCTCCAAACAAAGGAAATAACCAAGTCAATACCCAACTAAGCCTGATTAAACAAGAAATTAATCAGGCTTTTTTGTTCCTGCAAGTTCAGGATAAAGAGTTTAGTGTAGATGATATTTACACCCAGTTTAAAGGAGAGAATGTTAAACTTGATAAGTCCATTAAAGAAATGTTTCAGTTACACATAAAAAAACAGGAAAAGCTAATAGGAATATCAACAACTAAAGTCTCTGTAGCAAAGTTCTACCAGACACAAGCTCATGTATTATCTTTCATTAAGAAGAAATACAATAGGTCAGACTACCTGTTAAAAGATATGACTATGGCATTTATTACAGAGTTTGAGTTTTACTTGAAAACTGAAAAGAGATTTATGCAGAATACAATCTACAAGACTTTACAAAGGTTTAGGCAGATTGTTAAGCTATCTGTAGCATTAGATTATTTACCTAAAGATCCTTTCCTACTCTACAAAGGAAAAAAGCCTAAAAAAGAGATAGTATTCTTGTCTAAAGATGAGCTAAGGAATCTGGAACAACATCAATTTGCATCTGAGAGACTACAACAAGTTGCAGATATGTTTATTTTCTGTTGTTATACAGGTTTAGCCTACACAGAGATGGCAACTCTGAAGGTAAGTAATATTCAAACTGGGTTTGATGAAAATAAATGGCTTTATATTAGAAGACAGAAAACTAAGAAAAGTTATGAAGTTCCTCTATTAACAAAAGCTTCAGATATATTAGACAAGTACAGAACTGAAGACCAGCTACTCCCTGTAGTTTCAAATCAAAGGTTCAACTCTTATCTAAAGGAGATAGCTGAGATTGTGGGAATAGATAAAATCCTAACACACCACATAGCAAGAAAGACCTTTGCATCAACTATTCTTCTCTTTAACAATGTTCCAATGGAGATTGTATCTGAACTACTTGGTCATTCTGAAATTGGAATTACTCAACAGCATTATGCTAAGATTGTAAAGGAGAAAGTTAGTGAAGAGATGAGTAAGCTAAATTCCCTGTTAAAGTAAAAAAGAGGTGGTTATTCCCACCTCTCTATTTTTAGTTTTGGTTTTACTCCAATACTTTCAGTTAGTACTTGTAAAATAATTGATTCTACATATTCAATATTTTCCTCTGTAGTGATAATTGAATCATGCAATGTAAATAATGGAATATCAGGTTTATTTTCTGAAATAATTTTACAACATTTATTTAAAAATAAATCAGCTTCTAAATTCTGCAAAATAACAGCTAAAGTTGGATGGTGATTTCTCTTTATCTCTGAAATAATTTCATAAACATGAGGGAAGTTTCTCTTGAACAATCTTATAGCATCATTATTTCTAATTGCATAGTTTTTACTGAAAATTGTACTAAAAGTTATCTCCTTAACAACATCCCTTATTTTATCCTTAGGAACATCTTGTAACTCACCATTTTCAATTAATAAAGCAGCAAACTCTTCATAAAAATTACCATTTGTAACAATTTCCCTAAACTTCTTGATATCATCTTTATGAGATAGCTTTTCTATATCTTCTTGAACATTAATATTTCTATTAAGATTAAAAACTCCTGCAATCCTTTCCTGCATTTCATTCTGAATAAATAAATCTTTATCTAATAATGATTGCATTAAGTATGGCTGAGAATTACACAAATCAATACTACACAAAACTTTATCTTTATACTTTACATATTTCCTCAATTCAGATTTTAATTGAGTTATATTAGTATGAAGTCTACCAGCTGTGCTATCAACAATAAATAGTTTATCTCTTCTGTGCAATTGCTGAATTGGAAGAATTCTACTATTCAATCTTTTATCTGGATATAAAACATTCTCAGATGCTATATCTTGATGATACTGTTCTTTTAAATATTCCTGTGCACCTTCAAAATCTATAGTAAGATGATTAAACCATTTCTCCAGAAATTTTAATTCTTCTGTCTTATCCACATCATAATAAATTCTCAGATATTTAATGTTTTTTATTAGAGACCAATCAGTGATTTTAACAGGTACTAAAGGTTTTCTATATTTTTCTGTAAACCTTAACCCTCTGCATTTCACATTTGGAATATAGTTTTTGGACTCTTCTATTATTCCAACAGCTTTAAGATAGTCTATATGTTCTCTTGCCTTTTTAACTGTTTTACCAAGAATAGATTTGCAAATATTTGTAAAACCATCTTCCTGCTCATAATCCCTCTTTTTCCTAGAAGGGAGATAATAAATTAGATGAAGAATATAAAGCAACTTATCCCTCTTAACTCCCCTAGGGAGTGGGTGTTCCAAAATAATCAAATCTATATTTAGATTTTCTGGAATATATAATTCAATAAATTCAATATGAGGGTAGCCACCTCTCATTACTAGCTGAACTTCTTTTTGCTCAGGGCTACTAAATCTATTTAAGAGTACTAAAAAAAAAGAATCATACTCTGGATTATCAAATGTCATTAGACATAAATAAAATTAAAAGGAAGTAAAAATTATACCATAAAATCAAAAGTGACTTTATGGCAGTTTAACAATTAAATTAAAAAATATGCAATTAAAACAATCACAAAGACAACAGGTTAAGCTTAGATTAGGATTATCTGGAGCTTCTGGTTTTGGAAAGACCAAATCAGCCTTATTACTAGCTTTTGGAATGACAAATGACTGGAATAAAATAGCTGTAATTGATACAGAAAACTCCTCAGCTTCTTTGTATTCTGATCTGGGAAATTATAATGTTCTGGATTTGCAGGCTCCTTATAGTCCTGAAAGATATATACAAGCAATACAAATATGTGAGCAATCTGGTATAGAGGTTATTATCATAGATTCTGCAAGCCATGAGTGGAATGGTAGTGGTGGATGCTTAGATATTCATGAAAAACTAGGTGGTAGATTCCAAGATTGGGCAAATGTAACTCCTAGACACCAGGCCTTTATAAATAAGATTTTACAATCTAACTGCCACATTATTACCACTACAAGAAGAAAAATGGATTATTCATTAGATGTAGGAAGTAATGGTAAGACACAAGTTGTAAAGCATGGAACTAAAGAGATTACAAGGGATGGCTTTGAATATGAACTCACAATTAATTTTGAGCTAATAAATGATAACCACCTAGTAAAGGCAAGCAAGGATAGAACAGGATTATTTATGAATAAACCTGAATTTATAATTACATCTGAAATAGGAAAACAAATATTAATCTGGTGTAAAGCAGGAGTGAAATCTGAAAATAATTCTACAATTACATCAAGCAGCCTAGAAACCTCTGTACAAAATCAACAATTTAAAGATACAGAAGGACAGGTTTACAATGCCATTCAAGACTGTAATTCTATTGTAGAGTTATTAGCCTTGTATAAACAATTTCCCCAGTACCATTCTATTCTTAAGCCAGATTTTGAAGCTAGAAAGACAATATTAACTCATATAAATAATCCTAATCAATTCACAAGAAATGGAAACCAAAAACAGAATTAAACCTGCTACATTAGAAGAAGCATTCCACCTAGATTCTTCAAAAACTCCCAACATAATAGAGATACTTAATAAAGATTCTATAAGTAGCCTATATCACCAACCCTCTGTAAATTCTATTGATAATAAATCTTTTGATCTAATTTCAGATGATAAAAGATATTTAAAAGCTGAAGTTACTAGCCATTTAAGTAATAATATTTTCAACTTGAATAATGTAAAAATAAATCAAAAGTCTGAAAATCAAAAATTACTGTTGCCAGAAATTATTGAGCCAATAAAAAGTAGCAATATTCAATCAAGTCCTTTTATAACAGCAAATACAGTACAAACAACCCTAGAGCATCTTCAAAATGATTGTATAGTACCTGTATTTAGCAAGGATAATGAGAAGACTATAGCTCATCAAGAATTTATAGATTGCATCTACAATGTGGCTCAGAAAACCTTCCCAAATCAACACCTTACAGAGCCTGAAATTAGAGCATCTCATCAGATAAAGGGTAGAATACCTTCTGCCATTTATAAGCCAGTAAAAGAACTATTAGATCATGAAAAAACTACCTACTATGAAAGAATGGCATTTATAGTCAGAGTCCCTTCTATTACTAATATCATAAATGGCAATGAGCTTTCTCTAGTAATAGGTGGTGTTAGAAGCTACAATCAAGAAAACCTATATTCTAAGAAAACATTAGAAAAATTTAAATTCTTTATTGGATTTCAAAATAAAGTATGCTGCAATCTATGTGTATCTACAGATGGTTTTTTAGATAATCTTAGAGTTTCTAGTACCCAGGAATTACAATCAAAGGTATTAGATACTCTTCAAAGATATAATGCAGAACTGCATTTAATGGAAATGAAAGAACTTACCCAAGACTATTTATCTGAACATCAGTTTGCACAACTAATAGGTAAATCTAGACTATATCAACATTTACCTAAACTAGAAAAACAAAACATTCCATTTCTAAATTTTAATGACAGTCACATCAACACAATGGCTAAAGATTATTATGAAGATCAGAATTTCTGTAGAATAGAAGATGGAAAAATTAATTTGTGGAATGTCTACAACCTATTTACACAAGCCAACAAATCTTCTTATATAGACACTTTCCTAGAAAGGAATTTGAATGCCTTTGAATTTTCAAAAGGACTTCAAAAAACTCTCAATGGTAATGAAAATTATCATTGGTTTTTGAGTTAATTTTATCCCACACTATATAATTATAGAGTGGGATTTTTCATTTATATCAACATCATATTGTGGCTCCTCATTCCATTCTTGACCAAGTAAAATTCTTCCATTAGCTTTCTTACTTCTCTTAACTCCATCAGCTCCCCAAGTTCCCCATTGCTTAAAGAAAAATGCTACATTTTGTTCATCACATTGTTTTTGAATATTTATTGCCCACTCAGGTTTCATAGGTCTAGCTTTATGCCCACTTTCACCTCCAACAATTACCCAATCTATATTTTCAAGATCCAATTTTCCAACATCAGAAATTAGAGGTTCTATTGACAAAAATCTGATTTCAGCATCAATTTCTCTTAAAATATCAATCCTTTTTTTTGTTTTGGAATGTTCAACAGTAACACCTAACCAAACATTATTAGGGACTGTTCTAGATGAAAAATATTCTGCTAAGATATTTTCTCTTTTTGTTAAAATTTGATACTGATGATGAGGAGTTATTCTAATTGTATCAAAAACTTGGTCTAAAAACTCAAAAGGCATTTTTTCATGAAATAAATCACTCATTGAATTCACAAAAAACTTAGTAGGTTTTTTTATTTTTTTTGGGAGATCTATTCTATCTGGCATTAAAGTAAATTCAAAACCATTTTCATAACCTGATGCACCCATTGCCTTTAATCTTTTTGCCATTACTTCTGCATAGCAAAACTTACACCCAGATGTAACTTTATTACAACCAGTAGAAGGATTCCATGTTGCATCAGTCCATTCTATTTTAGATTGTTTCATTCTTAATTAAAATTTCTACATCAGAATACTTTGCTAAAGTATGGATTTTTTCAGACTTTAAATTTCCATTTATACTAATTTTTTTTTCTTTTTCTAGCCTTCTTAAATAATCATTACAATGTTTTGCCAAACAGCCAAATTCTAATGTTTTAACATATAAATTATAAAGTGAGTTTTCATTTTTTTCAAAAATACTTCTGTCTAATTTTTTATTTAAAAGCTCAATTTTTCTAATTGTATTATATTCTTCAAATAAAGAAGGAATACCTTCAATTATTTTCTCTCCATCTATATTAAAATTTGCATCACCAGTGTGAGGATTTATATTCCATCCAACTTTTAAAAACTTTTCAAGCCCATAAGTATGATTAGAGCCAAATATTAAACCATAAATATTGATCCCTTTCTTAATTGAAAATGGTGCTAATCTATAATCATTACTAATTAATGATTTGTAATAATCAAATACAACCCTATGACAATGAAAGGGTTTACTTTCATCAAAGTTTTTCTTTTTTATTTTTATATAATTTGAAAATTCTGGGAGCTCATTAAATCTTCTAACAAATGATGATGAAATAAAAAATACAAAGTCTGTTCTTTCTAATGCTAATAATTTTTTAAAAATATCTTCTGTAATTTCCTTTATACCAAATTGATCTAGTATCATGAGTCTTGGAATTTTTGGTTTTTTTGACATTAAAGGAAATAATTCATTAAAGAGTATATTGAATGATTTGTTATAGAGAACTACTTCAACTTTATCCCTATTGTAACCAAATTCATTAATGTTGTTTTGTAATTGAACCAAAGTATTATACTCTACTTCATTTAATATTACTTTAATTTTGACATTAGTAGAAACCACTAAATCATTATATTTATTTAAGACATCCAAAATTATTAGTGGACTACCATAATTTCCCTTACTGTCTTTTCCTTCTCCTGCAAAAAAATCATATATAATAATATGTTCCCAATAATTATTATTTTTAGAAGAGATAAAAACAGGCAACCATTCTATAAGGTAATTCTTAAAAATTTCAAGTTTTATTTTTGTTCCATCATCAAATGGCTTTGAAAAGTGTTTTTTTGGTTGCATTATTAGTATTATATTGACTACTAATTTAATCAAAACTTATAGAATTATAAAGAAAGTTATCAAAAAAAACACTTAAATACAATATATCTATTAAATCAAAAAGTCTGGAAACTTCCAGACTCTCAATTTTATTTATTTAATTTATATTAGAATGACCTAGTATTATTTAATACATATTTTATTAATGAATCTCTTTCTTTAATCTTAATCTGATTAATGCCTTCATTAATTGAAATTATCCTTCCTTCAACCCTAGATTCAACTTGAATTGGCTTCCTCTCAAAATCAAATCTTAATTGTTGACTTACTTTTTGTGGTTTAGTTGGGGTTTGTTTTTTCATAGTTCTGAGCTAAAGAGTGTACTGCTTGTTGTTCTAATGTTGATAATGCTTGTAAAGACTTTGCTGTTTTAGGACTTATATTTTTATAATTGCCTTTTATTAGTTTTCCCTTATTATCCTTTCTTTCTGCAAAATTAGTAAAAAAAGTAAGATATCTTCTAGGAGCAACTCCATCAAACATAAGAATTTTAACTTTATTAACCTCTCTTTCATTTTCTGTCATAGAATCACTGTGTAAACTTAAACATAAGCTTTTAACATATGGCTCAATAAAATAAACTTCTTCTATTCCTGCTGCAACAATATGTCTAGCACAATTGTGACATGGATATGTAGTACAAAATAATTTACCTCCAATCATTTTATCTCCAGTTGTTTGACTACCTTGTATTATAGCATGCATTTCTGCATGAACAGACCTTGAAAATTCAATTAAATCTTTAACCTTAGTATCTTTTATGCTTTTTTTTATTTTTTCTAAAAGTACATTATTTAGTTCTCCCAAGTCATTTTTAAATATAACTTTAATTTCTTCATTGCTTAAAAAACCATCAATAATATTTTCCACAAGCCTTTCCTTATGGGCATCATTACTGCAATAACCTTTATTATAACATCTATTATCAAGAGATGTGCCAGATGTTGTATACAAATTTCCACCATATTTAGGCACATCATTCCATCCTGTAGAAAGGAGATTATTATTTTTATCAATTATACAAGCACCTACTTGTCTTGATAAACAGGCTGAATTTCCAGATGCAGATTTTGCATTGTACATTGATAATTCTTCTATAGTTGGTGTAACTATAGCACTTTCAAATATTAAATTAAGATATCTTTCAATTTTCCTGTTAAGATCAGGTATATTTTCTTCTGATATCCTAATGAAAAAATCTCCATCCACAAAGGTTCCCCTTACATTCTGACCATATTCTAAATTTTGTTTATCATCAATATCAATTATTCTAACTATTTCCTCTGCATTGAATCCTTTATTTTTTAGATTTTCTTTTCTATCATTTAATGATGAAAAAACACTTATTTGATAAAAATTATCTGTATATACTTTTCTCAATAGCTTAAGTTCATCAGTTGTTTTTAAAGAATCAATTATATAACATTTTCTTCTTGATTTAAAATCTTCTGATGTAGGTTTATCAATTCCTATGTTTTTAGCTTCTTGCAGTCTTGACAAATGTATTTCTTGAATAGCCATTTCTGCCAATATAGTATTGTTCTGATTTTTTCTAATTATATTTCCTTTACTTATTTTTTCCAAGTAGTTATTGAATATTTTACTTTTATCAGGTTCTGTTAGTATTTCCTTTTTATCACTATCATTAATCTTATATTTATCAATGAAATTACTTAATTTAATAACTTCTACATCATAACCATACTTTACATATAGGTCATATTTTAAAGTTTCTATTACATTTTCTTTCAATGATCCAATTGGTGAGCATATCCCAAAAAATAATTCTTCAGTTAGAGTATTATCAACCTTTTGAAGTGTAGTTCTTTTTTCCCCTTCTAAATTTTCTCTAGTAATTAATTTTACTGCTGCTTGTGTATCCATAAAAGTTATTAGTTCTAAAAACTAATTTATAATTTTATTTTTACTAAAACTAATTTTATTTTTAATATAGATAATTATCAAATCTTTAGATTTGAATATGAAAGAAAATAACTCTGAAGAAACAAAAATCACATTAGAATATATATTAAATGGATTTGAATTAAAATTTAATGTCTCTGATACACTACATCCAAAAACTCCAATTTTTGATGATATGGCTGAATTTATAGCTTATGAACATTCACTATTAGAAGATTGTGAAGATTATTCTACATTAGATAAACTTGACATACTAGTAAGAAAAGCAAAGTATTATTACCTTCAATATCACAAAAAAGAGTCTTAAAAATTATTTTTTAAAATTTTCTAGACTTTCAAAAATGTTCAAATGTGAAGTCCCACAGAAACACCCATACCCTTCTAAAGATTAAGAACACTCCCCAACCCCTATTCTAACAACATTTCAATTTTTGCTGCCTATAATTTATTATAACTTACCTGATATATTCAAGATTCTATGAAACTACAGTGAAGTTTAATTTTCTACAACTGAACTTTCCACTAAATAATTGTTTATATTTTTTAAAAACTTCCCCAACACAATTCTACAAATTCAACTTCATAACTCTCAATCTGTAGAAGGTTGTTTCATCACTAATACCCCTCATATCTTTATCATTTCTAACCTAATTATAGTATTAACTCAAAAATATTACTATCATGAAAAGACACTTTAAAGGCTTTGTAGCCAAAGTAGAACCATTAAGATCTGAAAGAGCTAGTGAAGACAAAAATGGATTACTCCCTATTATTCTAATTGGTATTGCTGGTGAAATCCCTAATAAAACAGTTATTAGTGGTACAGTGGCTCAAAGAATGGAAATTTTTGAAGGTGGTGTTTATCTATTTCAAGCTAATGAGCTAGATGAAGATCCAGAGTATGGAAGACAATTCCAATTTATGAAGATTTCTAGGGAACTAAATCCTATTGAAACTTTACAAGCTAATGATTATGTTGGAAAACTAAAAATTGTAAACATAGACCAATATGATACAACATCAAATGATCCAAATGTTTTGGAATTAGAATCAACTTTTAAGTAAATCACCCCCTCCTAATAAGAGGGGTCTTTTTTTTGTCACATTTTCAGAATCTCAATTTTAATACTTTAGATTCAAAAGACACCCCCACAACTTTCAAACATTTCTAACTCAGTCTTGAACTATCAACATAAAAATCTCCTAGATGTTTATTATCTGTTGCTAGAAGAAACTTAGAAAGTCTATATTAACTAAACAGAAAAATTATGCAAAACAAATTAGATGAAATAAAAATAACTTATAAAACAAGCAATCTATTTAAACCCAAATTAGACAGAAGTAACAAGGCTTACAAGGAACTTCTCAAAGGTTGGGATAATGACCAAATAGAATTATTGGAAGAGTTTAAAATAATTCTCCTAAATAACTCTTTAGAAGCATTAGGAGTTTACAACTGTTCAAGAGGTGGGACTAGCTCAACAATAGTTGAGATAAAACATATTATTTTCATTGCCTTAAAAACTAATTCAAGCTCAATAATTATTGCCCATAACCATCCAAGTGGAAATACTAATCCTAGCAAAGCAGATTTAGAAATTACAAAAAAAATAAATGAAGCTTGTAAATTAATGGGTTTATACCTTCAAGACCATATTATAGTGACCAAAAATAGCTTCTACAGTTTTGCAGATAATGGAATAATCTAGATATGATAACTAATAGGTAGTGATATGTAAATTCTTAGAATTATATTCTATTATGTTGGGAGTTTTGTGCTTATGCAGTGTGGAGAGAAAGACTGTATTTACAAAGATTAATGCATTAGCAAAGATCAATAGATATTATATTAATAGCCTTTTTGGCTAGATGTCTGTTAAATCTTTCAACTTAACTTCTAGAGCTTCTGCTATTCTATAGAGAGTGAACACAGTAGGGTTATTTCTACCTGATTCAATTCTTGAAATATTAGTAGGATCTATTACTCCTTGCATTTTACCTACCAAATCTGCTTGAGAAAAACCTTTTTGTAATCTCAATTCTTTAATTCTTTTACCAACAAGTCTTAAAATTTCAGATTTTTCCACTTGACATATTTGACAAGTCAAAGTTGTTTAATATTTTTACAGAATGTAATGCCATATATGGCAACTATAAAAACAATATGAAGAAACTTAAATTATTTAGTTTAAATACTTTTGCTTTAATAATATTAACTGTAGCAACAGTATCTTGTACAGAAAAAGAACCTGATTATTCTAATTTTTTCAAACATACTATCAATGAAAGTTTTTCACTTGAAGTACCAAAGTATTTAGAAGAGCAAGATCTAAATATTTCAGCCTCAAATCAGAAATATTCTGATAAAATGCTGTTGGCAAGAGTTGTATATCAACAAAAAGGTATAAATGCTAAATTTGAAAAAGGGGAAAATATTCTACCTATTCCAAACACATTGGATATTAATCTTATATCAGGTACTTCAAAAAATTTTAACATTGAAAGTATAAGTCAGTTATCCTCTTCTGAATTAGAAAATAAAAATAATTATTTAAATGAGATGATGATGCAACAGTCCAAAAGTGTAAATGGAGATTCTCATGTAGACATTTCTCAAAAACTAAAGGTTGATAAAACCTATGAAGGAACTTACTATTTCAGCAAATCATTTAAGGTAAATCAAAGCCCTCTAACACTTGTAATAATACCTTTAGATAAAAACATGATAAACATATCCTATTCTTGCTCAGAAGAGCATAGTAAAGACTTTGAAACATCAATTAAAAGCTTAAAATTAATCTCAAATCAATAACATGAAAACACTACTATCATTATCCCTACAACACTTAATAATACTTGCAGTTTTAGGACTACTTGTATGGGCATTCATTATAATTATAAAATACCTATTAAAACCTAAAAAGTAATAAATTATAGAACCTATAAAACATAACTGATGAAAATTAAATTTAAAGATGCATTTGAAAATAATACTCTTGTATTATTTTTTTTAATTATAGTAGGATGCCTATTATATGTGAGCTGGAATCTTCATGATAATTATGATTCAATTCAAAATCAGATAGCTAATGATTCACTAACTATATTTTTCTATATACTATTACTAATAATAGGATTGGTTAATATCTGGTTTGTAAAAAGTTTATCAAAGAATGATAAATCTTCAATAAATGATCAGGTAGCAAAACTACTTTACTTATTTGATAAAAATGTTTGGGGTAAAAAAGATTCTTGGCTGATATTTATAATTGTTCAAGTAATAAATTTATATCTATCTGTTGAATTTGCAAATAATTACCAGTGTTGGCTCATTTCAATACCCATCATTTTAACCCTTATGCTTATCCAACAAAATTTAGAGAGTGATAAATTTATAACAACAATTTTCTTAGGAAGTTTATTATTTGCAGTGATAATCTTTTTTGTGATTAATTATCAAACCTTAGGAATTTATTATCACTGGAATTTAACCCATAACATCCCTCTATTTAACTATAGTGATGATACAATGGAAAACTCTTTTAATATTGAAGATTTTAGCAACTTACAACAGTGGGAGAGATTTAAAAGTCCTGTACCTGCAATCAATAGCAATATTGTTTTTAAAGAATGGGGATTTTATGAACAATTAGTTTTCAACTCCTATCCCATTTTAGTATTTGTAATTATCTATAATTTACTGAATTTACTAACAGATATCCTTTTTAAAAATATTATCCTAATTAAATCTGAAAATATAATCTAATTAATTTTTTTTAAGACACAGAAGCTATGAAATCAGAAATACCATTTCATATAGGTGATCAATATGAAAATTGGGAATTTGATTTAGAAATTAATTTTGACCTGCAAAAGACTATTGCCAATAAAGAACTATATCTAGTTTACAACTGGGTAAGTCAACAGAAGAAATTTCTTAATTATAGACCTCATAGTACAAAATTAATCTACTACTGGGATATATTAAACACTGTAATACTTAATTTTCTAAATAATGAACAAGCCTTTTATAATAATTTAAACCAGAGACTAACAAAAAAATTTAATAACCCTATAATTGTTAATAAAAATGAAGACCTAATTTGTAAATTTAAAGATGAAGAAATAGAATATTGGAGCATACTTAGAAATGACAGCATAATAATCTTCTATGGCTATGCTAAGAATCTAGAGAGATTTTATAATACTCTATTATGTTAGGAGTTTTTATAAAGAGGCATCCTTTTAGGCATATCCAAAATCAAGAAAGCTTTGAAACTACTATGAACAAAAAGAAAATGAAGTTTGTGGAGAATCCCTCAGGGCCCACAAAAACTCTCAGGTTATTCTGAGAGTTTTTATTTTTTTACATACTCTCAAAATCTTATGGGGTATTTTATTTTGCTTTCTTGAGCATCAATCCAAGCTTATATAAATCTAAAAACTTTAGATTAGGATTTCTGGAAAGCAGATTCTTTTTTAGAAATTTTTCGAAAAAAGAAAACAAAATCAAGCCAGGATATTTTAATCCTTTTTTACAAACTAACTGATATGCTTTCACCAATTTAATTTCCGCTAATTTTTGGCTTAAATCATAGTCTTTCAGCATGAGTAAAAGACTTTCTACAGATTCTTCAACTTTCCTCAAATAAACATTTCCATCTTCTACATCATTATTATAAATCGGATTATCAATATGAATCACAGGAATTTTCGCTGATTTTAAATCCATTGAAAATACTAAATCTTCATAGCCATATTTCCGGAGACTAGGATTAAATTTAATTCTATTAAAAACATCTCTTTTTATAAGAAAATTATTCGTCTGAAAACTTAAATAAGGCTTTATTTTTCTCTTTTCTAAGGGTAAATTTTCTCGTTCTACAGCAAACCTCCATCTTAAAATATGCTTTTGTGAAGAAGGTTTTTCCGAAACCGTTCTTCCACCATAAATAACAGCTGCATCAGAATTTTCATTTAAAAAATCGACATAGTTTTGAAGAAAATTTGTAGAAATAATTTTTCCGTCACAATCTAAAAATAGAAGGTACTCAGTTTTCGAATAATCCAAAAATAAATTTCTTATTCGAGATCTTCCAATATTTTTTTCAAGTAAAATAAATTGACCTACCTGGTTATTGAGCTCATTATTTATCCGTTTGAATCCTTCGTCCGACCCGTCATCAATAAGAATAATTTCTACATCGATTGAATGGCTTGCTATTTCTTTCTTAAGGTCATAAACCAATTCTCTTACATCAAAATTATAAACCGGAATGCATATAGAGATTTTCATTAAGTTAGATTTTTTCGATGATCTTTTGCACATTGAGCTCTTCTAAACAAGCCCAATCGCCACGGAAACATTCTTTGTCCCCAAAAACAGAACATGGGCGACAAGTAAGGTCAGTAATCTGAACAACATCATCTTCACTTTGCCCGAATCCCAAAAACCCTGCGTAAGGATGAGTAGAGCCCCAAATAGAAACACAACGGGTTCCTACAACACTCGCAAGATGCATATTAGCTGAATCCATCGAAATCATTACTTCAAGCTGAGAAATCCTATTCAGTTCTTCTGAAAGATTGAGTTTTCCTGCCAGACTTTTGGTATTGGGAATCTGTTTTTCCCAACTTTCGAGGGTTTCTGTTTCTTTTTTTCCGCCTCCGAAAAAATAAACTGTATTTTTTTCTGCTAAAATTTTTACGAGCTCAAAAGACTTTTCCAAAGGAAGCATTTTTCCTTTATGCTGAGCGAACGGTGCAAAACCAATTCCTGATTTTTGACTTGATTTTGGTCTCAATTGATGCGAAAGCTCGACCTTAAAACCCATATCTCGAAAAACATCGGCATATCGCTCTACAGTCTTCTTAAGCTTAATTTTATTTAGATTCCAAACATCGGTAAGATATTCTTTTTCCTCTTTTCCTTTATTAATTTTAAAAACCTTTAAGCCTTTTCTTATATAAATCTTATCTAATATTTTTGAACGGATAACATCATGTAGATCAGCAACATAATCTGGTTTATATAACGTAAGCAATTCTTTCCCCAACCGTCTAATTCCCAGGAAACCTTTATAATCATCAAGGTCGATCCCATGAAATATAACGTTCGGAATATCAGCAAATAAGCTCTCAAAATTATTCCTTGAAACCATCACAATTTCAACCTCCGGATTTTGCTCCAAAAACTCCCGGAAAACAGGTACAGTCATAGCGACATCACCAAATGCGGAAAAACGGTATGCTAGAATTCTGGTCAAAACTAAGATTTCAGTTGGTATGCGACTGCATAAAATTTGATTTGCTTGGTCATCGCCATTAATCCGTTGGCTCTGGATGGCGATAAAAATTCCTGTAAACCGATTTCAGAAATAAATTCAAAATCAGAATCAAGAATTTCCTGGGTAGAATGACCGCTATAAATGCTTACCAATAAAGAAACGATTCCTTTGGGAAGAATTCCGTCAGAATCTGCATTGAAAAATAGTTTTCCATCTTTAAATTCAGCATCAATCCAAACCTTGCTCTGGCAACCTTTGATAAGATTATCATCTTTTTTCTTGTCCTCTGGAAGCCCCTTCAGCTCTTTTCCCAAATCTATGATATACTCATATTTCTGTTCCCAGTCTTCAAGAAACGCAAACTCGTCGATTATTTCCTGCTGTTTTTCTTTAATGGTCATTTCTATACTTTCTTTCTGCAAAGATAGCCAATTTTGAAAAGATAATTTAACAGAAACTATTTTCAATTATTTTAAAAGCAATGATAAACCAAATATTCATTATTCAACATATTTTTAAACAAAAACAAAAGTTCCTTTTTATTTTAGAATATGTCTATTCATTCGTTAAAATTTAATGCAACAATATTGATGATAATTTGATCATCTCAATTCCAAACAGTTTATTGTTTTGACGCTTTTTCAAAAACCTTCAATAATGTAGTCTCTTCATTTTCCCAGCAAAGAACTTCAGAAGCTTTTTGTAATTCAGATTGATAATTTTTTCTTCCTTTATCTAAAACTAAATTTATGGCTGCAGCAATATTCTTCGGCTCATGATTGTGGATAATTTCGCCAACATCGAACTGATTTTTAATATTCAACATTTCCGGAAGTGGAGATAAAATTAATGGAACTTTAGCCTGAATGCAGTCTAAAACCTTATTTGGTAAAGAAAACTCATAGCTTTCGCCCCCATTTTCTTCGATACTCATCCCGACATCAGCAGTCAATGTGATTTTTCTTAAATCATCCGGAAGTAATTTCCCTAAAAACTGAACTTTATCCCGAAGATTTTCCTTTAAAACTAAATCTTCATATTCTTTTTTCATAGGTCCGTCTCCTGCAATTTTAAAAATAACATTTTCCAGATGATGCATTGCCAAAATGGCTTTATCAATACCACGGAAAGGATTAATTGCGCCTTGATATAAAATTATTTTAGGATTATTTGAAGGAATCTCTATTGAGAAAGCAATTTTTCTTGGTGCGTTTTGAACGACAACAGGTTCAATTCCATATTTATTATGGAACCACTTTGCATAACTTCCGCTTGCCGTAATCATGAATTCCAGATTCGGAACGATTTTATTCTGCAGATAGCGCCATAACTTTTGAGACATTTTTCCTTGTACAGCCGGCATTTCAGAGAAGATCTCGTGACTGTCGAATATCAAAGGAATATTTAGTTTCTTAGATAAAAGATAATTAGGCAGTAAAGCATCTAAGTCATTGGCATGAAGAATAGTATTCTGATCTGCTTTTCGATAAAGTTCCCAATAAAGCTTCCAGTTAAACTCAAAATAAGCGGTTTTTAAAGTTCTAGAAACAAGATGTATTCTTGAGAAAGGATATGGACGGGTCATTGCTTCTTCCCCACCCCAATTGTTGCCAATTAACTCAACTTTATATCCGTTTTCGTGTAGTGTTTTACAAACTTTTTCGATTCTTTGATCGGTGTAAAGGTTACTAAAAGCAGAAGTCAATATTTTTTTTTGAGCCATTATTTCTTCTTTGCTGTCACTAAATGATAAATCTGTACAAAACAGATAATTGCGTTGGGAATGATTACCGGCCAGAGCATGCCGTTGAAAATTCCGTAGATGACAAAACAGATACACCCTATCAAATTGACAATCCTGATCTTGGTTAAATCTTTAAGGATGAAACTCAAAACTATAAAAACTGAAGCAGCATAACCAATATAATTAACGATCTCAGAACTCATGAGGGATATTTAAGGATAACAAACTTAGTCATTTTCAATAAGATAAAAAATATTTTTCTGCCATAAAGTCATTAATTGTTTTTTGGTAAAATATTTGTAATTTAGATATTGAATATAAAGCAATTCTGCTTTTATTCTAACGAGATATATTATGGATTATAAGTTTTCACAAGGTTTGAGCCAAGTGTTCAAGCAAAGCAAAAATGAAGCTAAGAGGCTGAAAAGTGAATTTCTTAATACAGAACATCTACTTTTAGGTATTATAAAAACAGAAAACTCTGCAAAAGAAATCCTTCAAGGGCTTAATGCCGATTTAACACAAATCAGAAGAAAAATTGAAACTTTAAATACAGCAAGTCTAAATCCTATTTCTGAGGAAGTCACCAATATTTCATTCACCAAAATGGCAGATCACTCCATTAAGCGTGCGGAGTTAGAATGCAGACAATATAAAAGTAACGAGATCAATACCGTACATTTGTTATTGGGCATTCTATATAAATATGAAGACCCTACTTCAAGTATTTTGGGAGCTTACGACATTGATTATGAAGGAGTTTCAAGAGAATATCAGACAATGCTTAAAAATTCTGGCCAGGCACCTCAAAATTCGGCTTACGATGATGATGATGACAGAGAAGAATTTGAGCAAATGAGAAAACCGACAGGTAATTTAGGCTCTTCAAAAAGTAAAACGCCAACATTAGATAATTTTGGTAGAGATCTTACTTCTTTGGCAAGAGACGGAAAGCTAGACCCTGTAATCGGTCGTGAGAAAGAAATCGAAAGAGTTTCACAGATTTTATCTAGAAGAAAGAAAAACAATCCGCTTTTGATTGGCGAACCTGGTGTTGGTAAATCTGCCATCGCTGAAGGTTTGGCTTTACGAATTCAGCAGAAAAAAGTTTCAAGAGTTCTTTACGGTAAAAGAGTAATTACTTTGGATCTTGCAAGTTTAGTTGCCGGAACAAAATACCGTGGTCAATTTGAAGAAAGAATGAAGGCCATCATGACGGAACTTGAAAAAAATCGTGATGTCATTTTATTTATTGACGAGTTGCATACGATTGTTGGAGCGGGAAGTTCTACAGGAAGTTTAGACGCTTCAAATATGTTTAAACCGGCTTTAGCAAGAGGAGAAATTCAATGTATTGGTGCTACAACTCTAGACGAGTACCGTCAGTATATTGAGAAAGACGGAGCTTTAGAAAGAAGATTCCAGAAAGTAATGGTGGAGCCAACTTCTATCGATGAAACGATTCAGATTTTGAATCAGATTAAAGATAAATACGAAGAGCATCACAATGTAGTTTATACAGAAGAAGCAATTTTGGCTTGTGTCAATTTGACATCAAGATACATTACAGATCGATTTTTACCGGACAAAGCTATTGATGCGATGGATGAAGCAGGATCTCGTGTTTACATTAAAAACATGAAAGTTCCTACTGCCATTATCGATTTTGAAAAGAAAATCGAAGACATCAAAGAACTGAAACAAAAAGCAGTAAAAGCTCAGGATTATCTTGAAGCAAGAAAGCTGAAGGATGAAGAAGAGCGCTTACAAATGGAGCTAAACTCTGCCCAAGATCAATGGGATAAGGATGTAAAAGAGAAAAAAGAAACCGTATCTGAAGAAAGTGTTGCAGAAGTAGTTTCTATGATGAGCGGTGTTCCTGTGACGAAAGTCGGTAAAAATGAGCTTGATAAATTGGCTCAGATGGACGACAATATGAACGGAAAAGTAATTGGACAGGAAGATGCCGTAAGAAAGGTTGTAAAATCGATCCAAAGAAACAGAACCGGACTGAAAGATCCTAACCGACCAATCGGAACATTTATTTTCCTTGGAACAACCGGTGTCGGTAAAACTGAGCTTGCAAAAGTGATGGCAAGAGAACTTTTTGATTCTGATGAAGCATTGGTTCGAATTGACATGAGTGAGTATATGGAGAAATTTGCTGTTTCGAGATTAGTGGGTGCGCCTCCGGGATACGTCGGATACGAGGAAGGTGGACAATTAACCGAGGCTGTAAGAAGAAAACCTTATGCAGTCGTTCTTTTGGATGAGATTGAAAAAGCTCACCCGGATGTATTTAATATTCTTCTGCAAATCTTGGATGAAGGTCACGTTACCGACAGTTTAGGTAGAAAAATTGATTTTAGAAATACAATTATTATTCTTACTTCAAACATCGGAACAAGAGATATCAAAGATTTCGGAGACGGAGTAGGTTTCGGAACCAATGCAAAGAAAACAAATACAGATTCACGAGCAAGAAGTACTATAGAAAGTGCCCTTAAAAAAGCATTTGCACCAGAATTCCTTAACAGAATTGATGATATTGTGATCTTCAACTCTCTTGAGCAAAACGATATTAAGAGAATTATCGATATCGAGCTTAATAAACTTTACACAAGACTTGATAAGCTAGGTTACAAAGTTGAATTAACTGAAGAGGCCAAAGATTTCATCTCTGAAAAAGGTTGGGATAAAGACTTTGGAGCAAGACCACTGAAGAGAGCTATTCAGAAATATATTGAAGATTTATTGGCAGAAATGCTTGTAAACAAACAATTAACTGAAGGCGAAACGGTAACTTTAGGTCTTAATGAAGCTAAAGATGGATTAGAAGGAAAAACTCATAAAACGAAAAAATCGGCGGCTGAGAAATCTTAGTAATCAATTTTTAAAATAAATAATAAAGCATCGGGAAATTCTCGATGCTTTTTTTGTCAATCCTATAGACGACACAGGTTTTAACAGATAATGCTGTTGAAAAATTAGGCTAATTACACTAAAATCGGCTCAATCAGTAAAATCTGTGAGAAAGACTTCTTCGAAATCAAAGTATTATCACAAATTCACGCTCAAGCATCTGTGATAATCTGTGTAATCTGCGGGAAACTTTTAAAGTCCTACCACAAATCCCACACTAGGAATCAATCCGCCAGAAAAAACACTGCTGTTTTCTTTATACAGAACATTATACATCAAACCAATCTGCATAAACGAATTGTTCCCGATTTGTTGCATATATCCGCCTCCTAAATAAAGAGCCGTTTCCTGCTGATCGTCTTTATAGTCATAAAATTTATTTTCATAATTGATGAAAAAATGCTGCAGATTCCCGCTTACAAAGAAAGATCTGGCAAAATAATAATTCACAAACGGACCAAAACCAAACATTGTCGATTTATAATAATCTGAAGTCTGCCAGGAAACGCTTCCAATTAAACCTGCTTCCAAATCGTTTGTCAGTCGGTAACCAACTCTGGGTGCAACCTGCAGATTAAAATAAGAATTGCTTCCGAAACCAATGCCTAAACCACCACCGAAAGTCCATTTATTGGTTTCAGCAGTTGGTGTACCTATCGCAACCTGAGAAAATGACAATCCGGAAATCAGGATGAATGAAGAAATAAATAGTTTTTTCATATTAAATATTTTACTTGGTGAAAGTTAAGCAACGATTTGTGATACTATCGTTTTTATCAATGCATAAAATTATCATTTTTTTTGTGAATAGGATTATCGTAATTTTGCCGCTCAACTAAGAACTCCCGTTAAGAGTTTCGTAAAATTGAATTAAATGAAAGTAGTAGTAGGCCTCTCTGGAGGTGTAGATTCGAGTGTTACAGCGTATTTGCTGCAACAGCAAGGTCACGAAGTTGTGGCTTTATTTATGAGAAACTGGAACGATGCTTCGGTAACTTTAGAAGATGAATGTCCTTGGATTGAGGACAGTAATGATGCTTTGATGGTTGCTCAGAAACTGGGAATTCCGTTTCAGGTGATTGATATGAGCGAACTTTATAAGGAACGCATCGTCGATTATATGTTTGACGAATATCAGAAAGGAAGAACTCCTAATCCTGATGTTTTGTGCAACAGAGAAGTAAAATTTGATGTTTTTATGAAGACCGCAATGTCTTTAGGCGCCGATAAAGTAGCAACAGGACATTACGCAAGAGTAGATTCTACTTTTGATGAAAACGGAAAAGAAATTTTTCATTTATTGGCAGGAAAAGACAATAATAAAGACCAGTCTTATTTTCTTTGTCAGCTGAATCAGGATCAATTGTCAAAAGCTTTATTTCCAATCGGTGAATTGACGAAGCCTGAAGTACGAGAAATTGCCAAAGAAATTGGTTTGGTAACGGCTGATAAAAAAGATTCTCAAGGACTTTGCTTTATCGGAAAAGTAAGCCTTCCTCAATTTTTACAACAGCAATTGGTTCCTAAAGAAGGTGAAATCGTAGAAATTTTCAAAGATTCTCCACTTTTCTCACAGGAAACACCAAGCTTTTCCTCTAAAGAGGAAGAACTAGAATTTTTAAGTCAAAAAATTAATTATAAAAAAGCTGACGGAAAAGTAATCGGAAAGCACCAAGGCGCTCAATTTTTCACTATTGGACAAAGCAAAGGATTAGGAATAGGCGGACATAAAGAAAGTTGCTTCATCGTGTCGAGAGACATGGAAAACAATATTATTTTTGTCGGTGAAGGTCACAGCTTCCCTGGATTGCATAAAAAAGCGCTGAAAATAGATAATGCTGAACTGCATTGGGTTCGTGAGGATTTAAGATTAAAAAATGGAGAATCAATGGAAGTAATGGCGAGATTCCGTTACAGACAAGAACTTCAGAAAGCTACAATTTATCAGTTTGAAAACAGTTTTTTTGTAGAATTTGAGAAGCCTCAATCTGCGATTGCTGAAGGGCAATTTGCAGCCTGGTACATTGATGATGAATTGATTGGAAGCGGAGTAATTTCGTAATTTAATATTGAAGAGATTATTTTGAACGCAAAGATTTAATTTTTTAAGCTTATTATTTTGAGGAGCAAAGAATGGTGACAAGTCGCTGATCAAGCTTGAATAAAGAGATTGCTTAAAAATAGCTTTGTGAAGATTAGGCTTTGTGTTAAGCATATAATAGTGTATTATCTTGGTTGTATTTACGTATATTTTCGTTGAAAAATAGGGTTATAAAGTCAAGAACAAAAAAAGAAAATGAGTAAATACTCCATTTAAATATAAGAATCCCGAAGCTATTTGTTCGGGGTTTATTTTTTTGAATTAATCTACTTTACTTAATCTTATAACTCAATGTAGACAAGTGAATAAAAAGTATCACAATTAATTCCACAACTAAAATCATTATTAAAAAACCTACTGGTTTCCCTAGAAATATACCTTTTACCAGTTTTATAATTCCCAAAATGAAAATAGAAATCATGAAGTAAAATGTGGCTTCGGATATTTTTTGTTTTATTAATTTTAAAATAAAAATTGAAGCATAAAATCCGATAATAAGCAAAAGATAGAAATGATGGGCCTTTTAAAGAAATAGGATTAAAAGTATGATGGGTAAAAACGAGCCAGATAAGACTTATCAGAACCGGAATACTGTGTATTATTATTTTTTTCATAGCTTTTATTTTTCTATTAACTTCCGCAACCACCGCATCCTCCTCCACAACCGCTTCCGCATGAGCTTCCTCCACTACAACTGCTACTGCCGGTACAGCTTGAGCCAAACCCACTTCCATCATCGTTTTTATCATTTTTTCGGGAAGGGTCATTTGATATTGAAGTGATGAATCTAATGAGTAGAAAAATCCCTATCGAAAGAGCCGTGAAAAATAACGTGGCGAATGTTCCCATTGCACTATCAGAGCATGAAATGAGAATTAATGGTGTAATTAGAATGAGTAAAAACCTTTTTTCTATCCAGTTTTTACTGATTTTATTCTCAGACGTTTTCCAAATTTCCTCAGGAGGATCTTGTTGAAAGATTTCAGTGTAATTTTTTAAGGTATCTTCAAACCATTTTTTGTGTTTCGTTTTCTCATACAAACCACCTGTAGATGGATGGTGATGAAGCTTTTGCTTTAAAATATCAGGACAAAATTCTTCCCAATAATTTTGAGTATAAATGAGATGCTTATGCCAGACCTTATCTACAATATCACTCGGCGAGGCTCCATTCGGTAAAACACAGCAGAGATAAACAAATTTTTTATACTCCTCTATTGCTTTTTTTGTGAATATTTCAGTCCAGTTTTCTTCTCGGGCGAGTTTTTTGGAAAAAGGAAAGTCAACATTCGAAGCGTCTATCGAAAAACTTTGAATTCTGCTCCAAAGCAATTCATCTTTTAATAGCATTTTTGTTTCCATTGTTTTAAACTTTTTTATTTCTATTCAAATATGGATCTGATTTAAAATATAAAAGTCTTGCAATAGTCTTTTTTAGTTTTAAAATAATCTTAAATTAGTCTTATAAAATTACATCATGAAAAGAGATGATATTCTGCATTTGGAAAAATTAATGAACTTCCTAAGCCTGCATTTTTTAAAGAAAAACCATTGGGAAGATGTGTCAAAAACCGAATGGTCATATATAGTGGCCGAGTTAAACGATTTGATTATTACTGACAATTCAGACAAAAGCATAAAGAAAAAGCCAGATTTATTGGGTACAAATTACTTATATGAACATTTGATCATCAATAAACTAAAGAAATATTCTCAAAACGAAAATGCTATTTTAAGTAAACCCAATTTAGCAAAACTGAGCATGATTGTAAAGGTTTTAGGCTATTCTAATTACATTGATTTTATAAATTCAAATACAGAAGCATTTAATTTTAATGATCTGAAAATTGATATGAATAATGTGAAGCAGAATACAGCATTACTCGACAGGTTGGTCGGCTGCTGGTATTCTTACAATAGAAATCTTCCCGAGAACCCTTTACAGGCAAAAGATGACCGAATCTGGCGCTCTGCAATGGAAATTTATAAGTCTGAGACTTCGGGCGAATACTTCATCGAAAGAAGCGGTGGAGATCATCACAAATATTTCGGAAAATTAACCTCCTATTCCGATTATGTTTTCATTATCATGAATAGCAATACATTCATTCGCCAACGCCATTTTATTTCGAGGATAAAAGATGTTAAGGAAAAACTGAAAAACCCGGAATACAAGCTCCAGGAGCTGCATTTTATTAGTACATGCATTAGTTTTAATCAAGAGCCGATTGCTCTCTTTGAGATCTTCCAGAAAGCAGATAGAAAAACCTTTATTTCCGATTCTTTAAGCTTTCCGATACATAGTGAAGAAATTCCAAAATCTATTGTACAGCAACTTGAAAGCACAGAGTCAAACAGAATAGATTATAGATAATTGAGATATTTTTAGTCCTTGTAATTAAGTAAATTGCTTTTTTATCTTTATGCTGAATTAACTTACCAACCAGTCTTTAAAATCTTTTACCCTTTCACGGCTCACTGTAATTTCATCCTTTGGCTGAAAATTGAGCTCCACCTTATAATTGGGCGAAGTATGAATATTTTTGATATAATCTGAACTGATAATAAACTGTCTGTTGACACGAAAAAACTGCTTGTCATCAAGCACATCAGTTAATTCATCTAAAGTAAATTCTGAAGGATACAACCGATCCTGAGTCTGCAGATAAACAATTTTATTTTCACTGAAAAAACAGCTGATTTCAGAAGTCTGTACAATTTTTAAATTATAACCGATCTTCACCAAAATTCTTGAAAGTGTAGATTTTTCTTTTTTAATTAACTGCTTTATTTCTTGTGAATTAACCGATTCACCGGAAGGAATAAATGATTTGAATTTTTCTATTGCTCCGGCAAGATCTTCTTCCATGATTGGTTTCAAAAGATAATCGATGCTGTTGAGTTTAAAAGCCTTCAATGTGTACTGATCAAAAGCCGTTGTGTAAATAATAAAAGCTTTTGTAGAAATTTTCTCAAAAATATCAAACGAAAGACCGTCTCCCAAAACGATGTCTGAAAAAATAAGTTGCGGATGCTCATTTTCAGAAAACCAAGTCACCGCTTCTTCTACAGATTCAAGATTGGCAACTAATTGCAAATCAGGAAAAAGGCTCAACATTCTTTCTAATTTTCTTGCAGCTGGTTTTTCGTCTTCGATGATGACCGTTTTAATCATTGATTGGCTTTTAGTTTAATTTTAGATAAAAATAATTAAATCTTTTTTAGTTTTAAAAATTAATCGGCTTTTTGATTTTATTAAGTTCTTCATCTAAAATTTGATTTTCCCACTCGGCATCAAATATAAAAAGATTTACAGCTTTTACTCCTAAAATTATTGCCCATACTGTAAGAATAAACCATCCTTGAAAATTGTGGTCTGTTCCATTATCTTTAATAACATTTCTAATTAGAATAAATCCGGCAACGATCGTAAACCACATGCAGTTTTTATAGAATGATTTTAGGTCTTTTACTCTTTGTTGTGCGCTGTTATAATTCATTTTATTACGTTTTAAAGTTTATTAATTAAAGTGATTTTGAATTTCTTCTCTCCTCCTCCATCAGTTCTTTTATTTTTTTCTCTTCCCAGTCTTTTCCGATTCCAAAAGTACTTACGGCATGTAAAGTAAGGCCTAATCCCCATCCTAACATTGGCCAATAAAACCATAAATGACCAGGTGATGTCAAAAGATTTACAATCAATAAAAAAGGAATAACCAAACAGTAAGAAGTAAGATTTCCATAAAACCCTTTCAGATCTTTTACTCTTTTTGCTGCTTTTTTGTACGATAAGTTTTCTTTGTTTAATGATAAATTTTCCATGATCTTTTATTTTTTTAATTACTATTTGTTTGTTTTCTTGAATCAAATTTAGGTCGATTAGCTTCCTCAAATCAACTTTATATTACTGAACTGTGGAAAATATTGACTGAACAGCAAAAATCCCGACTCAACGGAAATCGGGATTTTATTTTATGTTTTTAAAAACTATCTTTTTAATTAATATACAAAAGGAATTAGCTTTTTTGTTGTCCGTTTATATTCCAAATATTCATTTCCAAATTGCTGTATCAAAGCCTGTTCTTCTACTTTAATTCGATATAAAAATGCTAAAAATGTAGGTACAAAAGCAATAAACAGAGAAAACCAATTATTTAGAAATAATCCCAAACCCAGAAAAGTGAGAAGCGCAAACGAGTAAGAAGGGTGCCTTACAAACCTGTAAAAACCTTCTTTTTTAATCTGATGATCTTCTTTAATGGAAACATCTACCGTGAAAAATTTCCCGAGAGATTTAATGATTATCCATCGGAAAAGCACTCCCGTCACAATTAAAATTTCACCTAAATATAAAATCCAATATTGGTTCCTGATATGAAAAGAAGTCAGTTTAGAAACCGTTACTGCCAAAAAAACTGACGGAATAATAACGACCCACAAAATATTGAGTGTAGACTTATCTTTTTTTTGGTCATTTATTTCTGATTTAAATTTTTGCTTGTAGTAAATTTCGCTCAAAAACCATCCAGCAATAGAAATGTAAAAAAGCAGATATAATGCATTCATTTCACTTATTTTTATCCATAAATTCCTGAATCTTCTTTTCTTCCCATCTTTTCACAAAATTTATTTTAGGAAAATAAACCACAAACGAATGCGCAATAAGCCCTATTCCCCAAAATGTTGCCGTAAAGAAATTTTTAAATTGAAAATAGCTTTCTCCCGGTTTCAAATTGGTATAATTATACCAAACAATCAAGAGATTCACAGTAATATAGGCAAATAAATGCCCATAAAAACCTCTTAATCTTTCTACTTCTTTTTTCGCCCGCTGATATCGGATATCATTTTCGTCAAATTTTTCCATTGTCTCTGTTTTTGTTCATAATTTCTCTAATTTTCTTTTCCTGCCACGATTCTCCTACTCCAAAAACCTGAAATGCGTGAGTCGCTACACCAATTCCCCACCCCAGTAAAGGAAACCAAAACCAGTGATTGCGGCTGTTTGTAGTAAGATTGATAAAAATTAAAAAAGGAATAACAATACAATAAGAAATCAGATTAGAATAAAATCCTTTGATTTCCTCTACTCTCTTTTTGGCTTTTTTATAGGCTTTGTCTCCATCTTCTATTTTTTCAGATACAATCTTCGGTTTACCGAATAAAATCGGAAGTTTTACTTTAAAATAATCCTCAGATTTTTCAATAAAAACATTCTCTTTTGTAAGCAAAGCATAACGCTGAACAATATTTGCCAAACCTATTCCTGCGCTTTCTTTAATCAACTCTCTTGCCTGAAGATTATTTTCTATACACAATGTCTTATTTTCAGAAAACACTTTGATCAATAACGGTTTTGAAGACGTTGCAAAATTATGTTTGATACAATTCTCCAACAGCAATTGCAATGAAAGCGGAACAACAAATTTTCGCAAGTCTTCTTTTTCAACCTTAAATTCAAAATCTACGCTGTCTTCAAATCTCGTTTTTAGTAATTCGCAATAAGTTTTAGCAAATTCTATTTCTTCTTCCACCGTCACCAATTCTTTATCTTTCTGCTCCAAAACATATCTGTAAATCTTTGACATTGAAGCAGTAAACTTCTGCGCCTGGTTTGGGTTTTCGTCTATTAATGAGCTTAAAACATTTAAAGAATTAAAAAGAAAATGCGGATCGAGCTGGTTTTTTAAGCTTTCAAACTGTGCATTGGCAGATTTTGCTATAAGCTTCTGTTCTACAACTTCTTTTTTAGTGTTCTTTTTAAGCTCTTCCATAAAGCCTTTCGCATGCAGAAAAGCAGAGATCAGCAATGCAACATTGATCATAAACCAATTGGTAAAATTGTATTTCCCTGAGAAAAACATTTCCGCTGTAGCCTCTTTTTGGATGATCACAAAATTGATGTAGTTGCAGAAATACACCAGAATAAAATTGGCAATAAGAATGGAAACAATGCTTAAAACAGCTCTTTTGGTCGTCGCTTCAGACCACGGCATTTTCTTGTTGAGAAAATCGTTAATCAAGCCATTTCCGATTCCTATCACAAAAGAATACATCGCCGAAATAAGCAAAGTAAGCGAGAAATTCTCAAGATTTTTTTCTTCTGTCGAAAGGAAAAAGAAAATCAGAGTGGTTGCCAAAGACACCCAAAATAAAATGATAAAATCTTTACGTTTCATTGTTCAAATTATACTTCAAAAGTAGCTTTTATTAAATTCTGCGAAAATTTTTCCTTACTGAATGGTTATTTTTACGTTCCGAACTGTAGTAAACCTTTTACAGTTTCATACAAGCTTATAAACAGTCTGTTTGTCGTTCTGAAAGAATCTAAACAAACTTTGTAGAGATGTTTACAGCATGACAAACACACTTTAAAAAATAGATAAATAAGAACTATTCGCAACCTCCAAAACTTTTTTATAATCTTAAATCCTTTTCAGCGTCTGAAATACTGAAAGTGTTTAATTCTAAATTTTTTAAGGAGTTATTTTTTAAACAAAACTATTTTGCTTTTTCCAGTCCGATAAAATACTCAGCTTCCTCTTTCCCCCAATTCGGTTCTAGACTTGTCTTTGGTTTAAATGAATTAAATTTTTCCAAAGCAGCTTTAAACAGTTCCATTCCTTTTATTTTGCTTCCACCATATTGTTCTGGTGTAAAGTAAATATCTTCTGCTTTTATAAGCGTCACTCTTGGATTGTCTGGATTAAGTTTTTCAGCTTTATTAAGTGCATCCTGAGCTTTCATTCCAAAAGTCATGTATCTTTCCTGAGGATTCACCATCATTTTTAATGAATAAACCATTTTTTGAAGCAAATGAATTTCAGAATTTTCTTTTTCAACACTTTCTGCAGCGTCAATAAATTTCTGAGCCTGATCTGCGACAGCATCCAATTCCTGCATTTTTCCTTCTCTCATCAACACTCTTCCTTTTTGGATGTAAGCAAAAGCAGCATAATAATTCGGTAACCATTTTGTGGTTTCTTTCTCAGCAATTCTCTGAAAATCGTTGGCTAAAGCCTGGAAATCTTCCGGCGTTTTGCATGTTTCGATTTTAGCGATTTTCTCGGTCATTACTTTTTCATAATTAGCCTGAGCAAAAGATAATAAACTCATACAAGCTAAAGCAAAACTTAAAATGTATTTTTTCATAATTTCTAAATTGTTTAATGTTACTTTTTATTTAAAGAGATTTTTTTTACCGCAAAAGAGACAAAAGATTTTATTATTGCTTTAGTTTTTCAAAAGCTAACAAAACAATATTAAAGGTTTTACTTTTTGTAACCTTCTGTAATCCCTTTTTCAATCACTCCTTTTGTATCTTTTTCGGTTTAAAAGAATTAAAGGTTATTATTAATTGCATCCTGAGTTTTATCGACTCCAAAACTGATAAACATCCCCACAAAAACAAACGTATTGACTGGCGGAACAACCGCAGAACTTCGGCTTCCGTTTTGTGAAAAATTGTATCCGTAAACGTTTTTAGTTCCTAAAATATTTGAGATGCTTAAAACGAAAATAGTAAATGCTTTTGAGTCTTTTTTACCAAGATTCGGAAGATAATTAAAGCTTAAGTTCAAAACGTTGTAATCTTTCAGCCTTCCTTCGTTTCGGATAATGTTTTTATCATTTTGTGTGACGATATCGTAATAAGGTCGTCCTTTTGCGTATGTATAAGAAAGATTCACTCCGGTTTTCCATTCGGGAATAAATCTTTTGGCAACTACGGAAATTGTATGTTCAGCCGCAAAATTGGGTTTTAAGCTTACAGGATAATTCAGGAAATCTCTTTTAGAATCCAGAAACGAATAACTGATCCAATAATCGATATTTTCAAATGTTTTTTTGTCTCTCCAAAACACTTCAAGCCCTTTTGCGAAACCGTTTCCATTGTTGTTAAAAGCTGTTTGCACTTGCTGATTTTGATTGCTGTTTGGAACAATATTCTGAGTTTTAATCAATTCATCATATTTTTTATAAAAAGCTTCAAATCTCAAGCTTCGCCCTTCTGTCGACCTTTGAACCTGAAAAATATAATGTTGTGACTTTTGAAAATCTAAATTTACAGAAGAGTTAATGTATTTACTTTCAGGATTTTGGAAAAACAATCCGTAAGCGAAAGAGGTTGTCCAGTCTTTTGCCAAACGATAAGCCAAAGCAAAACGTGGCGCAATATTATTTTTATTCAGATAAGAAGAATTTTCGGCTCTTACTCCAATTTTCGCAGATAAATTGTTGCTGAAACCTAAATCTGTTTCCACAAAACCGGAAGAAATCAAATCACGATAGTTTTTATTGACTTCGCCGAAATTCATTTTTTCATTGGCATAATTCAATTCAAATCCGCCTCGCAAAGCGCTTATTTTATTAATTTTCCTGTCGATAACTGCTTTAAAATTGATATAATTTCCGTCATTTAATAATTCTGTTTTTTCCGATTCAATTTGATTGGTTTCTGTCGAAAAATCTAGATCTGCCTGATTGTAAGAATACGAAGCACTTGTATTGAAAAGATACTTCCCGAATTTTTGCTTGAAAGACAAGTTATGATACGTATTTTCTCCTTTTAATCTCACCAAAGCAAAATCATATCCCGGTTCTAAACTTTCGGTTTTCACACCCATTTTATTCGCGTCAAACATTCCGTAGTATTTTAAAAAACCACCGGATTTTGTTTTGATTCTAAAATTCGCATCACCATTAAAACCTCGTGGAGCATCAATAAAATCAGTATTGAAATTAAAAACGTCCTGCATCAAACCTAAGTTTGAATATCCTAAAGTTGCTCCGTAAGAATGATTTTTATCTTCACCTAATTTCTGGAAACCTCCATTTAAAAATATCGGTGAAACCCCGAAATCATAAGAACTTTGGTCGGGAAGATCTACACTTTCCAACATCAACGCACCGGAAAGAGCCTGACCGTACAAAGCAGAATATCCACCGCTGGAAAATATATTTCCTTTAAAAAGAGACGTATTGAAACGGTCTCTTCCTGCAATTCCTGGAACCGAACTTGAAAAATAATTGTTGATTAAGCTTCCATCCATAAAAATTTTGGTTTCGGTTCCTGTTCCTCCACGAACGAATAATCCTTCGGTTTCGCCCACTTTCTGGACTCCGGGAAGATAAGTCAGAGCGGAAGAAATTTGTCCGTCAGCTCCGGCCGTTGTGTAAATATCAATCGGCGTCAATAAAGCGGTCGCTCTTTTTCTGTCGCTTGCCTCGATAGAACCTGCAGAAATCACGACTACATCTATTTCATTGATTTGTTCTTTTAATTCGGTGTTTACGGAAACGTCTTTATCCTCAATTACAATAGGTTTTTGAACTTCATTGTATTTTGGATGCGTGAAGGTCAATATTTGGTTTCCTGTTTCGGAAGTTTCGAAAGAAAAATTCCCGTCGGAATCTGTGGTTGCTCCGTCGTATGTATCTTTTAAAGTAACATTAATCTCGCCTATTCCTTTATTTTTAAAAGTCACTTTTCCTGTGATTTTTGTCTGAGAAAAACTCAGAGCAAAAGAGAAAAAAGAGATGAGAAATAATAGTTTTGTTTTCATAGCTGTTTTAATTCGAATCAAAAATAGGCTGAATTTTTATGCCTTTAAACTTTTTGTTGCTGAGCTGTAGAATTTTGAAACTGAATCGTTTTTTCTGACTTTTACTCTCAAACGATTGCGAAAATGAAGTGATAAAATGTAAAAAATTCGAAGTACGGTTCTTCATAACTGAGTTCAATATCAATTGTATATGTATTTTATAATTTCCAAATTATATTCTGTTCTGAAATTCTTTATTTATCTTTATGATCATAACATTTAAATATTAATTTATGAAACTACAAACTTTAACATTATTAGCGAGTTGCGCTTTATTTGCAGCATCATGCAGTTCTAGCAAAACGTACAACGTTATGGCAAAAAGCGGAACTGAAACCGGAGGAACGGCAAAATTTACTCAAAACGGAAATGAAGTGGTTATGGATTTGGAAGTAACGAATCTTACACCGGGAATTCATGCAGTGCATATCCATGAAAAAGGTGATTGCTCTGCTCCGGATGCAACTTCTGCAGGCGGACATTGGAATCCGGGGAAAAATGACCACGGAAAATGGGGATCTGACCATTTCCATATGGGAGATATCGGAAATCTGGAAGCCGGTGCAGACGGAAAAGCAAAACTGACTTTTAAAACCGATAAATGGTGTCTTGATTGTGTAGACGAATCTAAAAATATCATTGGAAAAGGAATCATCATTCATGCTGATAAAGACGACTTTATGACGCAGCCAACCGGGAATGCAGGAGGAAGAGTGGGATGTATAGAAATTAAATAATCTCTTCCATTCTTAAACAAAAAAAGCGGCGCTAATCTTCGATTAGCGCCGCTTTTTTATACTATTTATCTTACACTTTAGCTTTCATGTCTGCAACGATATTCATTGCTTCCTCAAGGTAAGAGTCTTTTCTAAGGTTTTTGATCCACATTTCAGATTTCTTTTTGAAAACCTCATCCTTCTTCTCTCTTTCGATTTCTGCAGGATACATTTCAAATTTTAATCCGTTATCAAATTTTGTAAGTTTTTTAAACTTTTCAATTTGAGATTTTCTGTGTTTCATTAAGTCATTAAACTTGTTAATATTCAATGTAATGGTTTCTTCTTTATCTAATTGCTCTCTCCATTGCGCAGATTCAAGCAACAATTGATAGTTTGCATTTTTTGCCATTCTGTCGTTGCTCGCTTTTTCTAAAGCTTTCACATCGAAATAACTCAGCTTCTGGAAATTCGCGCTAGGAATTTTATCCCAAGCCAAAGCAAAATCATCATATCTTTCACCAATTTCTGCGTACGTGAAGAAGTCTTTCATCTGAATATCAGAAACAATCCCTTTTCTCTGGTTTGATTCTCCGGTAATTCTGTAGAATTTCTGAATTGTCAGTTTTAAAGATCCAAAATCATCTTCAGTATTTAAAAACCTGTTTAGATCTACGAAAGTTTGTACCGTTCCTTTACCATAAGATTGAGGCGAACCAACGATAACCGCTCTTCCGTAATCCTGCATCACACCTGCCAAAATCTCTGAAGCAGAAGCCGAAATTTCGTTTTGCATAATCACTAAAGGACCAGTCCACACCGGTGATTCCTGCTTGTTTTTTAACGTCTGAATTTTTCCGTTTCCGTCTTTTACCTGAACGTAAGGACCTGCATTCATAAACAATCCCATGATATCACCAACTTCAGTTAATGAACCACCACCGTTATTTCTAAGGTCTAAAACAATTCCTTCAATATTCTGAGCTTTCAGCTTAATAATCTCGTTTTTGATATCATCAGAAGCATTTCTTCCTTTTTCATCCTCAAAATCTGCATTAAAGCTAGGAAGATTGATAAATCCGTATTTTTTCCCGTTTGGAGAATTTACAATAATACTTTTCGCAAAAGTGTCTTCAATAGCCACTTCTTCACGAATCATCGTAACCTCAACAATCGTTTTATCTTTTTTCTGAACCGTCAATGTAACCGGAGTTCCTTTTTCACCTCTGATCAATCTTACTGCCTCATCAGAAAGCATTCCTACGACATTTACGTGGTCTTCTTTAGGATTAGATTTTACTTTTAAGATTTTATCGCCATCAGACAATTTTTTGGATTTCCAAGCTGGCGCACCGATCGTTAAAGCACCTAAATAAAGGTTTCCTTTTTTCTCCTGAATAATAGCACCAATTCCGATTACTTTCCCCTTAAACTGAGTGTCAAAATCTTCTTTATCTTTTGGAGAATAATAATTGGTGTGCGGATCAAAAACTTCTGTATAAGCATTCATATACACAGAAAACCAATCCATTTTTTTTCTCTTTTTGAATCTGGTAAATGTTTCTTTCACAAGATCTTTCACCTCGTCTGTTGCTTTTGTAAGCTTTTGTTGAGGGCTAAGAATTTCAAGCTTGATGGTATCTTTCAGCTTAAATTTCTGTACAGAATCTTTCTTTTCTTTCTGAGCTTCTTCTTTGCTGTTCATCGATTCAATTTCCTGAAGGATATTGTATTTGATGAATTTTTTCCACTCATTATACTGCTCATTCTTATCGGCAGGAACGTTTTTAAGTTTTGCTTCCAGCGTCAGCGTCTCATCTTCTTCCAGATTGATCGGCTTGCTGAAAATTTCCTGCGTAAGCTTATCTATTTCATCTACTCTTTGATATAATCTGTCAATGGTAAGTTTGTAAAACTGCAGATCTCCCTGGTTGATATAATCGTCAAGCTTTGTTTCGTGCTTGGCAAATTCGTTCATATCAGACTGCAGGAAATATCTTTTACCCGGATCAATCATTTCAAAATAATGTTTGTAAACATCTTTTGAGTAAGCATCATTAATAGGTTTTGGGCTGTAGTGTAAGTAAGAAAGTGTATTTTTAACACTCACCATTATCGTCTGCATCTTCTCATCGTCATCTTTTGGCGAGTTGAAACAAAACATAAGACTTGTTAATGGAATAAAGAGTAGAAATTTATTTAGTTTAAAATTTTTCCACATAAATCTGTAATATATTTTTATTAATTCTATGAAACCATGTAATAAGTAGCATTTATTAAATGACTGTTACAAACTATCAAATTTAATACCTTATTTACAATTATCAATTAGTTTTAAGTAATTTTGTTAAAATTAAATTTTTATGGAAAAACCACTTATTCTGGTAACTAATGACGATGGTATTACAGCTCCGGGTATCAGAAATCTTGTAGAATTTATGAATGAAATCGGCGATGTAGTGGTGGTTGCTCCCAACTCCCCACAAAGCGGAAAAGGCCATGCAATCACGATAAACTCTACACTGAGCTATGAAGAAGTACAGCTTGACGGTCCACAAACCGATTTTTCGTGCAGCGGAACTCCTGTAGATTGTGTAAAGATGGCTTTAGATAAAATACTTCCCAGAAGACCAGATCTTGTCGTTTCAGGCATCAACCACGGCGCCAATTCTTCGATCAACGTAATTTATTCTGGGACGATGTCGGCAGCCGTAGAAGGCGGTGTAGAAGGTCTTCCTTCTATAGGTTTTTCACTTTTAGACTTCAGTTGGGAAGCAGATTTTACGCAGGCTAAAGAATATATTCAAAATATTGTCAGAAAAACTTTAGAAAACCCAATGCCCAAAGGTGTTGTTCTTAATGTAAATATTCCTAAGCTATTAAAAGAAGAAATAAAAGGTGTAAAAATCTGCAAGCAGGCTCATGCAAAATGGGAAGAAAGTTTTGACGAAAGAATCAATCCGCACGGTAAAAAATATTACTGGCTTACCGGATATTTCAACAATATGGATGAATCTGAAGATGCAGACGAAACAGCTTTGGCAAACGGATATATCTCAATTGTACCGGTAAAGTTTGATATGACCGCTTATGAATATATGAATACGCTTCGTGAGGTGATGGATTTTGATTAAATATCTCTCTCACTTATTATTTTGCCCCGAATGCACGAATTAATTACACAGATTTAGTTATAGAATTCGTGCATTCGGGGCTATTTACTTTATAACCTATTTTATTCTCAATCATCTGTGGAAAATCGAAAATCTGTGTAAAAATTCATTTAAAACAAAACCTTATCATCTTTTCTCAATTCTTCCAAATATTTACTTTTATCATCTCTGTAAAAGAGGTTCATCGTCTCAAAAGGGATCATTTTTAGATCTTTATTGACAATGTGAACACAAGATTTCTTTACGGCACGAACATCAAAATCATGGGCATCCATAAAATTCATGATAATGATTCTGAAAAGATTATCATAATCTAAATTCGGAGCCGAAACTTCTGGGAGACAGCATAGTAATTGGTTTACTTTAGGCTGTACTTTATCAACAGAAATTCCTGTACTGAAAATATCTAAAAGCTGCATTTGCAAACCTTCATCCTGTTCGTAAACGATGGTATTTTTAGTTTCATTATTCAATAAATCGGCAGGATTAATGTATCGTGTTAAAGGAATCGTTTCGCCCTCTAATTTTAAAATATAGCCCATTGCCAACGCATCCGGATTACATGGAACAGGAATAATATCATCTCCATTCAGAAGTGGGAACTGATTTAAAATTTCCTGTCGAACTTCCGTCAACGTAATTTTTTCGTGTGCAGAATCTTCTCTATTTCTTCCGGCAACTTCTACAGGCTGAAAAGTAATTCCGCGGACGCATTTTTGTTTTAAAGCAAAGTCAATTAATTTTCCGATCTCATCAATATTTTTTCCTTTTTGAAGAACAATCACGAGCGTTGTAGAAAGATTTAGCGCATTTAGTTTTTCTAAAGCCTTCATTCGTACATCCGATAAATCTTTTCCTCTGAAATCCTGTAAAACTTCAGCTTTAAAAGAATCAAACTGGAGATAAATTTCAAATTCCGGAGCATAAGTTGCCAGTTTTTCAGCAAAACCAGGATCATTTGCAATTCTGATTCCGTTGGTATTAAGCATTAAATGTTTAATAGGTTTCGACTTCGCAATATCCATTATTTTAAAAAATTCAGGATGAATGGTCGGTTCGCCGCCACTTATTTGTACAACATCGGGTTGTCCTTCATTTTTAACAATGACATCAAACATTGCCTCAACCTCTTCTAAGCTTCTGTGACTTCCGTAATGTGGCGAAGACATCGCATAACAAGTCGGGCAAGTCAGATTACAGCGATCGGTAACTTCCACAATCGAAAGACAGCTATGTTGCTCATGATCAACACATAAACCACAATCGTAGGGACAGCCATATTCAACATCGGTTCCGAAATGAACAGGCATTTCTGATGCTTTATTATAATTTCTGATGTTTTTATAATATTGAACGTCAGAAGCAATCATTGTCTTAAAAAAACCATGATCCGGACATCTTTTGGTCATAAAAACAGATTCATCTTCGATGATAATCTTAGCTCCTACCCTTTTCAGGCATTCCGGGCAAAGACTGATTGTATAATCGTAATACGTATAATTTCTTATCGGCATAATTTCAATTTTTACATTCCTCCACAAACGGCACCACTGATCAATCCACAAATCAACATTGAAATAAGCACTGTTGTCCAAAACTGGCTTTTAGAGAATTTCCTTCCGTCTTTACTTTCGTAAATAAGTTTTACAAAAACAGTAACGACTAATGATACAACGAAAGCTACAGCAATAATCATCAGAATGATCATGGCGACCAAACCTTCTAATCCACCAACTTCCAAGAGGGTCAGCATTTTCATAATTTAATGATCTTTTTTGGGTTGAATTAAATTTCTTCCGTTTTTTAATACATAAATATAATAAATAATCATTGAAAGGCATACGAGCTGGATAGTTCCCAAATTTCCGACGATCTCAATTTTAGGTTTAATAAAATCTAAGAAGAATCTGAATGAAAAATAACTCAGCATAAAAAGCTTAAACAGAAATCCCGAAACGTATTTGTTTTTCCGGCCAATCATTTTTAATTCGAACCAAATGAAGAGTAAAAATGCAATTTCGTACAGAGCGACGGGATGTCTGAGATATTCATCCCCGAGATGCATCCCGAAGATTGAAGTCGTAGGCAAGCCATATGTTTCTTCATGAATTCCTGTGAGAAAACAGCCTATTCGCCCGATAATCATTGCTAATATTAAAGGATAAACAATCAAATCTCCAGTGCTTTCTTTATGACCAACTATTTTCTTTGCCAATTCTACTCCGATGAGGCCAAAAGCCAGGCCTCCAACGATGGTATTATTGGTCCAGAATCGTTTAAAATTAAAATCATCGAAAAAAACATACGGATTCTCAAGATTCCCAATGAGTTTTGAGCCGATTAAAGCTCCCGCTGTTGCGCCGATAAGCACTGCAGCCGAAGTACTGAAAGGCAACTTTTCTGGTGATCTTCGCTTCAAATAAAAATAAAACCGCATTCCAATGAAAATCCCAACCGTTTCAAAAACAGGATGTGCAAGAATCGTTTTACCAAATAATTGAAATGTAACCGGGAAATCCATTGGCTCAAAAATAAGATATTTGATTGATGATCATGAAAATATTTTCTTTACAACAATTGTTCTCTTAAATATTACGCTGATTTACGGATTATTGCGCATAGAAATATATGATGATTTATGGGATCTTCGGAAAAATGAAATCTCATAAATAAACCATAAAATCATTTCTTTTAATCTTTTCTATTAATCTTTTTCCTAATTTTATTTAAAATAATTTCCAAATTATGCGAATAGAAAATGATATAAAGCTTGGTTTTAAAGACGTGATGTTCAGACCAAAACGTTCTACTTTAAAATCTCGCTCAGAAGTAGATTTAAACCGCGAGTTTACCTTTCTTCATACTCAGAAAAAGTGGAAAGGTACGCCCATCATCGCAGCTAATATGGATACGGTGGGAACTTTTGAAATGGCCGTTGAGCTATCCAAAGAAAAGATAATTACTGCGATTCATAAACATTATACCGTTGAAGAATGGGGCAATTTCTTACGTAATCAGTCCGAAAGTATTTATCAATACATTGCTTTAAGCACAGGAACCGGAAAAGCAGACGAGGAAAAAATAAAAACTATTCTCGAAAACCATCCAAAAATAGAGTTTCTCTGCATTGATGTAGCCAACGGATATTCTGAGCACTTTGTGCAATTTGTGAAGAGAGCAAGAGCCAATTTTCCCGATAAAATAATTATTGCAGGCAATGTGGTAACCGGAGAAATGGTGGAAGAACTTCTTTTGGTTGGCGCAGACATTATAAAAGTAGGTATCGGTCCCGGTTCGGTATGTACAACAAGGGTAAAAACCGGTGTTGGATATCCGCAGTTATCGGCAATAATTGAATGTTCTGATGCCGCACATGGCTTGAAGGGTCATATTATCGCAGACGGAGGTTGCAAAGTTCCGGGTGATGTAGCGAAAGCTTTTGGTGGCGGAGCAGATTTTGTGATGCTCGGCGGAATGTTTGCCGGTCATGATGAAAGTGGTGGCGAAATGGTTGAAGAAAACGGTAAAAAATTCAAACTATTTTACGGAATGAGTTCAAAGACAGCAATGGATAAACACTCCGGTGGTGTTGCAGAATACAGAGCTTCGGAAGGTAAAACGGTGAAAGTCCCCTACAAAGGAGCAGTGATAGAAACGGTGAAAGATATTTTGGGTGGCGTACGCTCTACCTGCACGTATGTAGGCGCTTCAACTTTGAAAGAACTGTCTAAAAGAACGACTTTTATTAGGGTTCAGGAGCAGGAAAATCAGGTTTATAATGATTAATTATATGCTCTCCTTTTGTAAATTAGGATTGTATTAATAATTTTTAAAATCCTATAAGACCTTTATTCAAAAGGTTTTATTGAAATAGAGGGCAAAATGAGGGCAAGATATTTTGTATATTTTTTTACTTTTCCGTCTATTTGTACCGTTCAAAAACTGAAATCCGAATGATGGAGAAAACTAATCTCTGGAGATTTTTAAACAACTGGGTTTAGAAATTCCGGAGATTTTTTATTTTCTCTAAAAGTATATTTTTTAAATCTTTTTTTAGATAAATCTCTCAACATCGACACGACGAACTATTGTTTCATATTTCTTCACTATAAATATGGCACATTTATACAGATGTAGATTTATTTAAAATAAGTCACCAACGCAATAAGCATTTCAAGAGTCCGGTTTCATTGGCACAAAAATTGTGTAAAAATACAGGATCAAAAAACACTGTAACACCCATAAATAATAGGTTTTTAGGCAATGATTTTGATTTTTATGATTTATAATACCAAATTATCTCAATGGGTTATCTCCATTCGTACAAATTTTTTTTTGCCTTAATTTTTTTGAGTAATCTTTTTCATGCTCAAAATCAGTCTGACATTGATTTTTTAGTCAAGCAAATCAGTATTATTCAACGATCAGGAAAATCTGATCAGATGCTGGAGGCTTCTCAAAAGCTTCTTAAGCTTTCGACTCCTTCAAAAAACGAGAAAGGATTATCTTACGGCAATTTTTATCTTGCTTCCTATTACTACGATCAGGCCAAGTTTAAAGAGAGCATTGATTATGCAAAAAAAGCACAAAAATATTCTTCTTATCTAGAAACCGATAAAACACATTCTGCAAATATTTCCTCTTTACTGGCAGGAAATTACTTACTTCTTGAGCTTTATACCTTATCATTTAAAAACTATAGAGAAGCTCTAGAAATCTTAAAAACAAAGACCAACAAAACAACAACAGATCTTCTCACAGAAAGTACTGTTTATTCTCATTTAAGCTACATTTATGAGAATATTGACAAACCGGATTCTATGCATTACTTTCTGAAAAAAGAAGATGCCATTATCAAAAAAATCAATGTACAGGACGCTTATATTCAAAAAGGCTGCTCGTGCCTTGGCTTTGGAAATTATTATCTGAATCAACATAAAGCAGACTCTGCCCAGTATTATTATAAGAAATCATTAAGCCATTTTAATGATAAAATACATCCCTGCAAAATTGAAGCATTAATCGGCTTGGGAAATCTATTTACTGCTCAAAAAGATTATTCTAAAGCTCAAAGTTTTTATGATCTGGCTTTAGAGAATTTTGATCAACACAATTTTCCCGATATTCTGAGTGAACTGTACAAAAAGATTGCAGAATTGAAAATTTATCAGGGAATTGTAACAGACGCCAAATATTATCAGGATCTCTATCTTAAAACTAATAAAATACTGGATGACAGAAAGAAAAAAGAGAGAGATTTTGTGCTTAATGAAGCAATGAAAGAAGAAAAGATAAAGCATACGCTCGAAGCAGAAAAAATGCAGAGAACAACCCTAATCATTATTGCTGTTCTCATTTTTATCACTGCATTTATTATTTATCTTTTAAAAAAAACGAAATCTAAGAATCTGAAATCAATTGAAATTGCTCAAAAACTGCTTAAAGAAAAAGAAATCACCGAACAGGAAACGCATAAATTGAAACAGCAGATAAACGAGGCTTTCGAAGAAATTATAAAACTGGCAAAGGATAATAATCCTTCATTTTATACGAGATTTCAAGAGGTTTACCCAAAATTTCAGTCAAAAATGCTTAAACTCAATGAAAGTCTGAAGCCCAGCGAACTCACTTTTGCAGCTTATATATATCTGGGTTTTACAACAAAAGAAATTGCAGATTATACTTTTAAGGCTATTAAAACAATAGAAAACAACCGTTATCATTTTAGGAAGAAGATCAATCTGTCTCCTGAAAAAGATCTTCAAATATGGCTTAGAAACTACATCGATTCGGAATAATAAAAAATCCCTTCCATAAAGTATATGAAAGGGATTATATTTTAGAATAAAACTTTATTATTAAGTCAACATTCCGCCGTCAACGTTTAAAACCTGACCAGAAATATAAGATGACATCTCGCTACCAAAGAAAACGCAAGCATTGGCTACATCTTCAGGCTGTCCTCCTCTTTTCAAAGGAATACCTTCTCTCCAACCCTGTACGGTTTTTTCGTCGAGCGCAGCGGTCATTTCAGTTTCAATAAATCCTGGTGCAATTGCATTACAACGAATGTTTCTGGAACCTAATTCTAGAGCAACAGATTTTGTAAATCCTATAACTCCAGCTTTTGAAGCAGCATAGTTTGCCTGCCCAGCATTTCCTTTTACGCCCACTACAGAAGTCATATTGATAATAGAGCCCGATTTAGCTTTCATCATCGGCTTAATTACCGCTTTGGTAAGGTTGAATACCGAATCTAAATTAACCTTAATGATCGTATCCCAATCATCTTTTGACATTCTCATCAGAAGATTATCTTTGGTAATTCCTGCATTGTTTACCAAGATATCTATTTTACCAAACTCAGCCATTACATCTTCTACCAACTTCTGTGCAGCATCGTAATCTGATGCATCAGACTGATAACCTTTAATCTGAGTTACAGAACTTAAAGCAGTTTCCAATTCTTTCGCTTTTTCTACAGAACCGGCGTATGTAAATGCTACTTTCGCTCCGTGCTGAGCAAAAATTTCGGCAATACCCTTCCCGATTCCTCTTGTAGCTCCGGTAATTAGCGCTACTTTTCCTTCTAATAGTTTCATATAATGATTATTTATTTTAAACATCCAAATAACCTGAGTGGTTTAAAGTTATTCAGTTTGCAAATATATATATTTTGTTTTTGCGATTAATTCACGAGTTACTCAAAATTGTATTCTAAAACAATTTATCATCTGAAGAAGTAAAATCTATCACTTCCGATTCTTTATCTTTCGTAAGGATAAGCTTTTTGTTATCTACAGAATATTTATCGTAAACCACCTCTTTCAAAGGTTCATTTTTAAGATTGGTCACGCCGAATTTATCGCCTTTTTGTACAACAACTTCTTCTCCCGAAAGAAAACTTACGATATCATCATAAATAAAAGGAACTATTTCGTTTCCTTCTTCATCGAGCATTCCGTAAAGGTTTTCTTTATTTTTGCAGATCATTGCAGGATAAAACTGAAACGGTTTTATAGAAACAATATTTTTAATGGGCGTGTAAGATTTATCTTTTGGTGAAAACTTATAATAAACCTCGTCTTTTTTTACAATTACATTATTTAAAAAGATTTTCTCGATCTGAAAACCTTCGTCTAAAACACTTTCAAAATTTTTATCCAAGAGCCTTTCTTCATTATCCTTGCTTACAAAAACGTAATCTTCACCCTTTATTTTAAAACCTTCTACAACGTCATATTCTTTAGGTAAAATAACTTCCCCGCTAATTTTGATAACAGCAATTTTAGGATTCTTCGAGTCTTTAAGTGTTTTAAAAATACCGTTGAATAGATGATTTACATAATGATATTCGGTAGGATAAACTTTTTTTTCCGTTTTAGAAAAAACACTTACTTTATTGTCTTTGATAAGATAAATATAGTTTCTTCCTACAAAAGCCTGATCGTAGATATTTTCTGCTAAAACCTGCTCATTTTCATCTACTATTCCGTACTTATTTTTTGTAACATTTTTTGTAATTAAAAAAGGAAAACCATTGATATCCTCGATATAATGATCCGAAAACCGGCTCACTGTTTTACCATCAATATCAATTACCTCTCCCGTTTTAATTCCTGTATTTAAGTAAACTTTTCCTTTGTAAAATCTCAAGTTTTCCTTGAATTCTCTATCAGAAACATGTTGACCGTCAAAATTATAAATGAACCAAAGTTTATCTTTTTTAATGAAAAATCTACTGTCGTTTGCAAATTCTATTTTATCCTGATACGGAATAATCTGTTTCCCATTGTAGTCGTAGACACCATCTTTTCCGTCTTTTGAAACAATCAAACGCTCTCGGTTTTCCCACGTTTTATATTTAAATTTATCTAATGGAATCAACTGATTTCCATTTCCGTCAAGTAAAGCTGTTTTTCCGTTCGCTTCACCCTCTTTTACTTTTAAAATAAACCTGTCTTTGGACAGCCGGATAATTTCACTTTTATAAGGATAATTAAAAGAAATAGTTCCTAAAGAATCTATAATAGAAGAATTTCCGGTGTCAGAATCGGTAATGATTCCGTAACCTTTGGTATAAGAATGTACTTCTTTCCCAACTTTTTTAGACAATAATATCTCTTTATACTGATTGGTCTGTGCTGAAAAAATACCTGAAAACAGAATGAAAACTATTTTTTTCAATGAAATTACTTTAAAGAATTATTAACGATTAAAACAATTTCACCTTTCAAAGTTTTGCTTTTGGAAAACTCAATTAATTCATTGATTGTTCCTCTTTTTGTCTCTTCAAATTTTTTCGAAATTTCACGGCTTAAACTTGCTCTTGTCTCTTCACCGAAAAATTCTTTTATCTGTTCTAAAGTTGTGTTGATTTTGTGTGGACTTTCATACAAAACAATTGTTTTTTTCTCTTCTGCAAGCTGTTTCAGTTTTGTTTGCCTTCCTTTTTTCGGAGGAAGAAAACCGGCAAAAAGAAACTCATTATTCGGCAAACCGGAAACCACTAAAGCCGGAATCAAAGCGGTTGCGCCAGGAAGGCAAATCATCTCAATATTGTGATCTGATCCTGCTTTCGCCAATAAATAACCGGGATCTGAAATTCCCGGAGTTCCTGCGTCGGTAATAATGGCAACGTTCTGACCGTTTTTAAGGTCTGCAATTACTTTTTCAGTCGCCTGATGTTCATTATGAAGGTGATAAGATCTCAAAGGTTTCGAAATTTCAAAATGCTTCAATAAAACTCCCGATGTTCGGGTATCTTCACACAAAATATACTCTACTTCCTTCAGCGTTTTGATCGCTCTGAAAGTCATGTCTTCAAGATTTCCGACCGGTGTCGGAACAAAATATAAAATACCGCTCATTAATTTAAATATTTGAATCCAAATAACCCTTTATCATAAACAACATTTATTGTATCTCCATGCTTTATTTGATCCAAAGGCCGTACGTGGTTTATTTTTCTTTTTTCTTTGAGTTGATTAAAAAATTTTCTGTCTGTAAGTTCAGAAATATATTCTTTGCTATTTTTTGTTCGGATTGAAATTTGGTTTTCATAATTAAATACTACATATTCAAACTTTTCCTTTCCCACAGATTTTATTTGATTGATATACAATGCATTAATTGTAATAAAATTATTAAGAAAAACATAAAATAAAAAGAAATAAAATAGAGGAAATAGTATTAATCTTCCAATTGCTTCTTTAGTTTTTTTACTTTTAATAAATATAAAAATGATAAGAATAGCAAAAACTGTAAGATAAATTTTCCAGAAATAATGATCTTCAAAATATTGTATATCACTTTGCAGATATTTCATTTTAACAAAAGGCTTTTCAAGAAAACTATAAATAGATAAAACCGCAATACAAATAATGTAAAATGTAAGTTGATCTGACTTTATTTTTTTCCCAAAAACATTAATGTTTCTGCTCATTGAAATTCTATAAAAATTTATTTTCTACCAATACCCAAAGTCTTTGGGCATATTCATCTACTTTTTCCCAATTTTTATCATAATATAGTTCACTTAGAAATTCTTTTGCTTCTTCGATATTTTTACACCTGTTGAGCTCAGAAATTGACGCATTCAGATCAGTCTGGCTTCCATTAAAAAGTACTTTGGTAAAAGCAATTCTGTCATTCAGATCAAGTCTGAACTCTGGTCTTGGCTTTTCGGCCTCCATAAATTGAGTCGGAATATTTGTTTTTATCAAACTTCCCGTATCTTCTTTTACAACCGGAATTTCAACTTTTTCATGCGGCGTTTCTCTCTCCAAAGGATCATCATCAAATAAGGTTTGAATGTTTTTTAAACCTCGAATGTTGGCAAGCTTTATTTTCTTTTCCTGACGATACGCCTCCAGATTTTCAAAACTTTCGTCTGATTTTGGAGTTTCAGATATTATTTCAGACTGTGGTTTATCAATATTGACGATTTTTCCCCGGTTAGAATCCTCTGTTTTCGTTTCAACTTTTTCTTCGGAGGTTTCAGAATCTTTTTTAATTTCATTTAAAATAGATTCTACATTTGAACTCTCACTGATGATCTCATCATTCTCATGATTAAACGTTGAAATATATTCATTTTCAGTCTCTTCAACCAAAATCTCATCTTCAATGTATTCAGTTTCAAAAATATCCTGAATAATATGAGTTTCAACAGGCACTCTTTCAGAATTTAGATTTTCTTCTTCAATGATTTCATTCAACTGATCACTAAAAGTAATTTCTTCCGCAGTGGCTTTCTCGTTATAAGTTTCTTCATTAAAATCATCATCACTTTCCGGCTGAGAATTTTCCAGAATCCTTTCTTCGTCAATAAAGCTCAAAACATGGTCAGTATTTTCTGACGGCTCATCTTCTTCAATTTCATTTAACTGATTATTGAAAACAGCTTCTTCTTCAAGATGATCAGAAATTTCGTCCGAAACAAAATTCCCTTCAGCCTCAGGCTGATTTTCTTCCACAAAACTTACTATATTTTCATGGTAATCACTTTCAATAATTTCATTTAACTGATTATTAAAAATCGCTTCCTCTTCTTCCACTTTATTTTCGGGTTCAGAGAAAGATTCATTTCCAATTTCGTTCAATTCATTATTAAAAATTGCTTCTTCTTCGGTTACCAAATAATTGGAAATAGAAGATTTCTGTTTTTGATAATCAGCAAAATTTGAATTATTGCGGCTATAATACTCTAGATTTTTATCTAACAATTTTAAAAAAGCAATTTTTTCCACAAGATCATTCAAGAGATCATGTTTCGAAATCAGTTCGTCAACATTGTTTATTCCACCCAAAATATCAATGATACTGCTGGATTCAAAAAAAATTTTGTCCTTTAAATCTTGAATGTTCTGCATCGTAGATTCTTATTAAAATTGCTTACTTTTGATGTTAAAATATTACGGCTAATTTAACAAATGTTTTTAGAAAATACAATTAATCATTCCAAACAGAGCGGTTGGATGGAAGTTATTTGTGGCTCAATGTTTTCCGGAAAAACCGAAGAGTTGATCCGAAGGCTGAGAAGAGCAGAAATGGCGGGGCAGAATGTGGAAATTTTTAAACCTAAAACCGATACGAGATATTCTGATGAAGATGTCGTTTCGCATAACAAAAACAAAATTCGCAGTACTGCTGTAGAAAATCCTGATGAGATTATTTTGTTGGGGTCAAATTGTGATGTGGTGGGAATTGACGAGGCTCAGTTTTTTGACGAAAGTATCGTAGACGTTGCCAATCAGTTGGCAAACAGCGGAATTCGGGTAGTAATTGCAGGTTTGGATATGGATTTTCTGGGACGACCTTTCGGGCCGATGCCTCATTTGATGGCAACTGCCGAATATGTTACAAAAGTACATGCGATCTGCAAAAGAACAGGAAATCTTGCCAATTATTCCATGAGAATCTCTAAGGGAAACAATCTGGTAGAATTGGGAGAAACCGAAAGTTATGAAGCAGTGAGCCGTCGTGTTTTTATTGAAGAAGTACTTTTGAAAAAGAAAAATTAGTTACATTAGATTTAATTTAAAAAAATTGATTCAACGCAAAAACGTAAATTAATAATTAAACTTTTAAGCTGAAAGGAATATATCATCGATGCATTCAGCAATAGAATTGCTGAACATTGTTGATTTTTTCGTCTCTAAAAGAATTTAATTAATATCGTTGCGTTTGCGATTGACAATAATAAGACAATATAGCAAGCAGAAAGGGCACCAATGAACTATACAGTAAATCAAATTGCAGAAATCACCAATGCTAAAGTTATTGGAGAAGGAGAATTAGTGATCAAAAACATAGCTTTCGACAGCAGGATTATTTACTCAACTAAAAATACTTCGTTTATTGCCATTAATACTCAAAAAAATTCAGGCGAAAAATATATTGAATCTGCGATCGACAGAGGGATCAATGTCATTATTTCTGAACATCATTATTCTCAGTTTGAAAACATAACCTGGATTATTGTAGAAAATTCTGTGGAATTTCTTCAAAAATTAGCAAAATATCATTTCGACAACTCTCACATAAAATCTATTGGAATTACGGGTAGTAATGGTAAAACTATTTTAAAAGAATGGCTGTATCAATGTCTTTGGAATGAATTTCCGACTGTGAAAAGCCCAAAAAGTTTCAATTCTCAGATTGGTCTTCCGCTTTCTGTGCTTCAAATAAACGAGAACCATAAATTGGGCATTTTTGAAGTCGGTATTTCTAAGCCAGATGAAATGGAAAATCTGGAAAATATCTTCCAGCCACAAATTGGTTTATTGACCCATATCGGAACCGCTCATCTTGCCAATTTCAAATCTGAAGAAGAACTGATTGACGAAAAAATAAAGCTTTTTAAAGATTCGGAAGTCATTATTTACAACGGAGATAATTCATTGGTTGACAAAAAATTAAACGATTTATATTCAAGTAAAAAATTAATTTCTTACGGACTTAAAGATACTAATCAGATTTACTTTAAAAATAATATTTCGAAAGACGAGCAACTTGTTGTACACTATTTTGGCGAAGAAATTTCCTTCCCTGTTCATCAAAGAGATGAAGCGACTTTAACGAATGTTTTAGCGCTGATAACTGTTTTGAAGGAGTTTGGTATCGATAACCAAAATATTGTCGAAAAAATCAATTCTTTAAAGGCCGTTGAGATGAGACTTGAAGCGATTGAAGGCATTAAGAGCAATATCGTTATTAATGATTCTTTTAATCTTGATTTAGATTCTCTTAAAACCGCTCTTCAGTTCTTAAATGAATATAAAAAACCGAAGAAATCATTAGTATTAACCGATATTGTCGGTGTTAATTCCAATTCAAAAGAACTGTATGAAGAAGTCTCAGAATTGGTCAATGATCAAAAATTTGATTCCGTTTTCTTAATCGGTGATGAAATATCAAATTTTAGTGATTTATTTAGAGCTAAAACTCATACTTTTATTAATACTCAGGAATTAATTGACAGCAAACATCTTACAGAAATTGAAAATCAAATTATCTTACTGAAAGGTGCAAGAAAATTTGAGATTGAGAAAGTAAAAGATTTGTTGGAGCTCAGAAAGCATGATACGGTTTTAGAAATCAATCTGAATGCTCTTTTGCACAATATAAATTATCATAAATCCTTACTGAAACCATCCACAAAAATGATGGCAATGGTAAAAGCAAATGCCTACGGATTAGGAAGTTATGAGATTTCAGAATTTTTACAGCATCATCATATTGATTATCTGGGAGTCGCTTTCGTTGATGAAGGAGTCGAGCTTCGAAAGAAAGGAATTACGGTTCCTATCGTTGTGATGAATCCTGAGCAACATAGCTATGAAACGGTTATTCAGTATAATTTAGAACCTGAGATTTACAGTTTCAGGGTGTTGGAATTATTTTACGAAGCTATTCAAAAATCAGGAAATGACAAAAATTATCCTATTCACATCAAGTTGGAAACAGGAATGCATCGTCTTGGTTTCAAAGATTTTGAATTGGATCAGTTGAGCCAGATTTTAAATAAAACCAGCTTAAAAGTACAAAGTATTTTCAGTCATCTTTCATCTTCAGATATGCCGACTGAGAAAGATTTTACTTTACATCAGCTCGAAACTTTTGAGAAAAATTCAAGCTATTTGATTGAAAATTTAGGGTACACTCCTATTCGACATATTTTGAATTCATCCGGGATAACAAGTTATACCAGCCATCAATATGACATGGTGAGAATTGGTATCGGAATGCTGGGAGAATCACCAAATAGTGATATACAGAAACAGTTACATTCTGTAGTAAGTTTTAAAACCGTAATTTCACAAATTTCTTTAGTAGAAAACGGTGAATCAGTGGGATACAGCAGAAGGTTTAGACCAAATCATGCTACAAAAATTGCCACAATACCTGTTGGATATGCAGATGGAATACCAAGGTTGATCGGAAACCAAATCGGAAATGTTGGTGTAAATAAAACTCTTGCTCCAATTGTTGGAAGCATCTGTATGGATATGATGATGATTAATGTTGATCACATCTACAATGTAAAGGAAGGTGATACCGTGACTGTTTTTAATGCAAAACCGACCCTTAAAGAATTTGCAGAGTACTGCAAAACCATTACTTATGAAGTATTAACCTCCATTTCACCTCGTGTAAAACGGATTTACGTAAAAGATTAACTATGAGAAAACTCCTGACTTTGCTGTTCGTATTTCAGCTACTTTTGATACAGTCTCAGGTAAAGAAAGATTTGGTGATTCCTAAAAATCCCAAAATCGGACTTTCACTTGCTGGTGGCGGAGCTAAAGGTTTTTCGCATGTAGGAGTTCTTAAAGTATTAGATTCTTTGGGCGTGAAAGTAGATTACATCTCAGGAACGAGCATGGGCGCAATTGTAGGAGGATTATACGCATCCGGATATTCGGGGAAAGAAATCGAAAAAATTGTGATGGATACTGATTTTTATTCTTTAATCAGAGATCCAAAATCAAGGAAAGAAAGTTCATTTTTCAATAAATCGGTAGACAAATATCTTTTCACCATACCTTTAAAAAACGGCAAGATAACCCTTCCCTCTTCTATCAGCTCCGGGCAGAAGAATGTTTATCTTTTGAAAGAATTATTCAAAAATGTCTCCAACGTTAATGATTTTTCAAAACTGCCAATTCCTTTTATGTGTGTTGCCACCAATCTCGAAAGCGGAAACATGAAAATTTTTGAAAGCGGAGATCTGGTACAGTCAATCATGGCGAGTTCAGCTTTTCCGTCTTTAATGGATCCTGTAAAAATTGGCGACAGTATTTACATAGACGGTGCAATGACCGTTAATTATCCTTCAAAACCTTTAAAAGACAAAGGAATTGATATCGTAATTGGAGTAGATTTAAATCAGGATTTATCTAAAAGAGAAGATCTAAATAATATTATTTCAATTCTGAATCAGGTTATCGACTTCGGTATTCAGAAAGATACCAGAAGACAATATAAACATACCGATATTAATATTAAGCCTAATCTTACCGGGATGACGGCGACAAGCTATGATGATAAGAAGAAAATTCTTGATAGCGGATATGTAGAAGGCTTAAAATATGCTGCAATACTAGATCAATTGCCAAAGCGGGAATTTGACCGTCTCAGACAGGCCGTAAATCCTATATATTCTAATTTATACAAGATTGACAGTATTTCGATAGATGGCGGTAGAATTTACGGTAAAAACTATGTTCTCGGGAAAATGGGGCTTCGTCTCCCTTCATTGCAGACTTACGGAAGTATTAACAGAGGTTTAGATAAACTCGTTGCTACAAACAATTATAGTTTTATTAATTATGATATTGTTACAGAAAATAATTTTAATTATTTGAAATTATATGTGACCGAAGATGAAGCCAGACATTTTCTGAAAGTTGGACTTCATTACGATGAAATTTTTAAAACCGGGCTTTTATTAAATTACTCTGCGAAAAGACTTTTATTTAAAAATTCAAATCTTTCTTTAGATGTCGTTGTAGGAGACAAACCCAGATATTATTTAAACTATTTTGTCGATAACGGATACATTCCGGGATTTGGTATTTATTCTTCAGGAATGAGTTTTGATCTAAGGAATAGCTCAAACATTAATGCCGATAACTGGGAATGGTTGCGTAATGAAGTTTACATCCAATCGGTTTGGAAGGATAAATTTGCAATTGGAGCAGGAATCAGCCATGACTATTTTGAGGCCGAAATAAATGGTCTAAATAAGCGCTACAACCGTTTCCTAAATCCGTATGTATTTCTAAAAAGTGATACCCAGAACGACCGTGATTTCCCAACAAAAGGTTTTTATCTTAATGCTGAAGGAAAAGTTATCGATCTAATGAAATCTGAAGTTGAAAAAAGATTGATTCAGGTAAAAGCAGATGTAAGAGTTAATCTTCCAATTACAAAACAGCTAAGTTATCATCTTAATCTTTATGGCGGAATTACCATCGGTGAAAATCTTCCGGAATTTTATCAATACAGATTGGGAGGAATTTTCGAGCAAAATATTGTTAACTTCAAAAACTTTTCTGGATTTTATTTTGCACAGCTTAACTCAAATAATGTGGTTTTAGTATCAAATGATCTTCAGTTCAAATTTTATAAAAACTTGTTTTTGAGCGGGAATTTTTCTTTCGCCAATCTCTCTGATGACATCAGCTTTGAAGATGCTGTGAAAGTAAATTACAGTTCTTTAGGAGCAACTCTGGGATACAAATCTCCATTTGGGCAGATAAAACTGAATTTCAGTCATTCACTAAAAAATAATCAAAAAGGCATATTCAGTGTTATTTTAGGACACTGGTTTTAAGAAAATGATACAATTCTTTTACGAAAACTTACCAGAATCGGTAAATACAGACTACACACTATGGTTGAAAGACATCATTGTTTCGGAAGGCAAAAAATTAGGCGAAATCAATTATATCTTCTGTGACGACGAATATTTATTGAAAGTTAACCAAGATTATCTGCAGCACGATTATTATACAGACATTATCACTTTCGACTATGTAAAAGGCAAAACAATAAGCGGAGAGATTTTCGTATCTTTGCAGCGCATTTCAGACAACGCTTCTACCCTATCCAAAAATTATGAAGAAGAACTCAGACGAGTATTGGCTCATGGCATTCTTCACCTTTGCGGATATAAAGATAAAACTGCGAAAGAAGAACAGTTAATGCGTAGTAAAGAAGATTTTTATATTGCAAAATATATCTAATTTTTTTTTAGAGCTTTTTCCCGCTCTCCGCACTCGCTATTTTCTTTTTTAAGAAGAAAATGAGCTCAAACTAATGCTGCGATCGGGGCTAAATAAGACGTACTACAGGCGATTATAGCTTGTGAATTTAAATAATGTTTCACGTGAAACATTTAGACAAAAGATTAAAATTTAAAGCTTAAAATAAGCAATAAAAAAAATGATTTCAGAAATATATGATGTAATTGTAGTAGGTGCAGGTCACGCAGGTTGTGAAGCTGCTGCTGCCGCTGCCAATTTAGGTTCAAAAACTTTATTGATTACAATGAATATGCAGACCATTGGACAAATGAGCTGCAACCCGGCAATGGGAGGAATTGCCAAAGGACAGATCGTAAGAGAAATCGACGCGATGGGAGGATATTCGGGAATTATTGCAGACAAATCGGCAATTCAATTTAAGATGCTCAATCTTTCAAAAGGTCCCGCAATGTGGTCTCCTAGAACACAGAATGATAGAATGCTTTTCGCAGAAGAATGGCGTTATGCTTTAGAAAACACTCCAAATCTTGATTTCTTTCAGGATATGGTAAAGAGTTTAATCATAGAAAATAATAAAGCAGTTGGTGTTGTAACTTCATTAGGAATTGAAATCAGATCAAAATCTGTTGTCTTAACTAACGGTACTTTCCTTAATGGCTTAATCCATGTTGGTGACAAGCAATTGGGAGGCGGCAGAATGGGAGAACCAAGAGCTTTTGGAATTACTGAACAATTAGTGTCTTTAGGCTTTGAAGCTGGAAGAATGAAAACTGGTACTCCACCAAGAGTAGATGGAAGAAGCCTTGATTACTCAAAAATGGAAGAACAAAAAGGAGATCAAAATCCTCAAAAATTCAGCTATTTAGATACTCCGAAGTTAACCAAACAATTAAGCTGTCACATCGTATATACAAACGAAGCTGTACACGATATTTTACGTGAAGGATTCGATAGAAGCCCAATGTTTAATGGTACAATTCAAAGTTTAGGACCAAGATACTGCCCAAGTATTGAAGATAAAATCAATCGTTTTGCTGAACGAAACAGACATCAGCTATTTGTAGAACCCGAAGGCTGGAAAACTGTTGAAATTTATGTTAATGGCTTCAGTTCGTCTCTTCCAGAAGATGTTCAGATTAAAGCAATGAAACACATTCCAGGATTTGAAAATGTAAAAGTATTCAGACCAGGCTATGCTATTGAATATGACTACTTCCCTCCTACTCAGTTAAAGCATACTTTAGAAACAAAATTGGTAGACAATTTATACTTTGCTGGACAAATAAATGGTACAACCGGTTATGAAGAAGCAGCTGGACAAGGCTTAATGGCAGGAATAAATGCTCACAATAAAGTTCATGAAAAGGATGAGTTTATTCTTAATAGAGACGAAGCGTATATTGGTGTTTTAATCGACGATCTGATCACCAAAGGCACTGAAGAACCTTATAGAATGTTTACTTCAAGAGCTGAATATAGGCTTCTATTAAGACAGGATAATGCGGATATCAGACTTACTGAAAAGGCATATCGATTAGGTCTGGCAAAAGAAGAAAGATTGACCAGAGTTGAAGAGAAAATTGCTAAAAGCCAGGAACTTGAAGCCTTTTTACGAGAAACATCTTTAAAGCCGGGAATCATCAATCCTATTCTTGAAAGTATTGAAAGTAACCCAGTAGATCAAGCTTACAGAGCGTCACAATTCCTTACAAGACCGAATATCACTCTTGAAAAACTTGAAGAAATTGATGCAATTAAAGAAGTTTCCTCAAAATATAGTGATGAAGTAAGAGAGCAGGCAGAAGTAAATATAAAGTATAAAGGCTATATAGAAAAAGAAAAAGAGAACGTTGCGAAGCTGAATCGATTAGAAAATGTAAAGATTCCTGAAGATTTTGATTATCTAAAAATTTCAAGTTTATCTGCCGAAGCAAAGCAAAAAATGAATAATGTAAGACCAAAAACGGTAGCTCAAGCTGGAAGAATAAGCGGTGTTTCACCTGCCGATATAAACGTTTTACTGGTCTATTTAGGACGTTAAACAGGAAATGTTTCACGTGAAACATAGATGAAATAAAGTCAAAAATTAAGGTATTTGTGAGCTTATTTGAGTTGGTGAATATCTTAATTTTTAATTTAAAATAAAAATTCAATGAAAATAAAAGATCATTTTCTTTCTCAGGAAATATTTGAAATTAAAGAAACAGAAACAAAAGGGGTTTTTAAAACCTCCCCCATTCCATCCAATATTTCTAAATATTACGAAAGTGAAGATTATATTTCTCATCATCAGGATTCGGGAAGTTTGAAAGAAAAGCTTTATAAATTTTTGCAGTCTTTCAATTTACAATACAAAAGAACAATTCTTTTAGATAGAATTGAGAAGAATTCAAGAGTATTAGATTATGGATGTGGTGCCGGAGAATTTGTAAAATATATAGAAAACGATTTTATAACTTTCGGATTTGAACCTAATTCCGATGCTCGAAAAGCTGTCAATAATAAAATTTCAAAAGCTACAATTGTAGATGATATTAATACGATTGAAGATTACAGTTTAGATGCAATTACACTTTGGCATGTATTCGAGCACGTGGAAAATCAAGATGAAATGCTTGAAATTTTCAATAAAAAATTGAAAGAAAAAGGTTTACTTATTATTGCTGTTCCCAATCCTACTTCGTACGATGCAAAACATTATAAGGAATTTTGGGCAGCGTATGATGTACCAAGACACATCTTTCATTTCTCTAAAAATGGGATGGAAAATCTTATTGCAAAGAAACCAAATTGGAGAATGAGAAAAATCAAACCTTTGGTTTTGGATTCTTACTACATCTCAATGTTGAGCGAAAAGTATAAAAAATCACCCTTATTTTGGCTAAAAGCAGTGCTTTACGGAACGATTTCTAACGTAAAAGCCATTTTTTCCAACGAATTTTCAAGTATGATCTACATTATCGAAAAAAAGTAGAAAATCGATTTTTGCCCTATTTCTAAAGGTCAATTTTCACCATTTTTACAAAAAAATTAAAAACTCGAAACAAAATTTCGAGTTTTTTTAATTTTATCTGATACTACCCTACTCTGACTTTTAATTATATTTTCTATTCCAAATCTGATTTTTAAAAAAGATTACAATAATAAAAAATATTAGTTAAATGTTAGTATTGCTATTTTTCAGTACAAAAAGAAAATATGTTTAGAACTAAACTAACCGCATGAGAATCCCTTATATTTTTTTTGATTAAGAATTATGCAGTAAAAGGAATAGAAAAATAAAAGTAAAAAATTATACAAATATTATTATTTTAATTTTTCAGGAAAGATTAAGAAAATTAAAGAAAGTAAGTATATCTGTAATTTAAAATAAAGGCTCTGAGAATCGCCTGTATTATTTTTAACTGATATGAATACAATGTAACAGATAAGGAAAGTATTAAAACTTTGAAGGAAATTATCTCCTATACAAATCAAACAGCTAAAAATATATGTATAACAGAGAAATCAAGAGTATTTAACTGAATAAGAAAAAAGTCTGCTAATACTTAGCAGACTTTCAATATATTTTTATTGTTTAGTTATTGATAGCAGCAACTCCAGGAAGTTCAAGACCTTCTAAACTTTCCAGCATTGCCCCACCGCCGGTAGAAACGTAACTAACTTTTTCACCATAACCGAATTGTTTAACAAAAGCCACGCTATCTCCACCTCCAACTAAAGAGAAAGCACCTAATTTTGTAGCTTCTGCAATACTATCACCTAAAGCTATAGTCCCAGCTGAAAAATTAGACATTTCAAAAACTCCGATCGGGCCGTTCCAAAGAATTGTTCTGGAATTTAATAAAACATCATTGAATTGGTCTCTCGATTTTGGACCAGCATCCAATCCCATCCATCCTTCAGGGATTTCGTAAATATCAACTTCTTTTCTATCAGCATCATTACTGAAACTTTCAGCAATAATGGTATCTGAAGGAAGATATACTTTTACATTATGTTCTTTTGCTTTTCCTAAAATTTCTAGAGCCAAAGGTAATTTATCTTCTTCTACTAATGAAGTACCAATTTTACCGCCAAGAGCTTTAATAAACGTAAATGCCATACCTCCGCCAATAATTAAATTATCAACTGCAGGTAGAATATTTTCTATAATGGTAATTTTAGTTGAAACTTTAGATCCTCCAAGTATAGCTGTAATAGGCTTTTCACCACTTTTTAAAACTTTATCGATTGCCTGAAGCTCTTTAGCCATAAGTAAACCGAAAAATTTAGTTGACGTAAAAAATTTAGCGATAACAGCCGTTGAAGCATGTGCTCTGTGAGCAGTACCAAATGCATCATTCACATAAGCATCACCTAACGTAGAAAGCTTTTCAGCAAAAGCTTCATCACCCTTTTCTTCCTCATTATGAAAACGCAAATTCTCTAATAAAAGAATTTCTCCGGCTTTCAGCTCAGAAGCAGCTTGCTCAGCTTTCTCTCCTACACATTCATCAACAAATTTTACTTCCTTACCCAATACATTAGATACTTCATCTACAATATGTTTTAAAGAAAACTCATCTTTCACTTCTCCTTTCGGTCTTCCCAAGTGAGCCATTAAAATCACGGAACCGCCATCTTTAAGAATTTTATCAACTGTAGGTTTTACAGCAACAATTCTGGTATTATCAGTTACTTTCAACTGATCGTCCTGCGGAACATTAAAATCTACTCTTACCAGAGCTTTCTTGTCTTTAAAATTGAAATCATTAATTGTTTTCATACCTAAATCTATATTTTTTGTCAGATGAGATCGTCTTACTAATTTTGAATTTTCAAAGCTCAGACCGATTTCATCATTTCTTTTGAAATTTTGTTTCACAAATGTAAGATTTTAAAGTCTCGCAAAAAATCGAATCTTTCAAAAGTTTTCAAAAAATTCTGAACAAAGCTCTCACCCACCAATCAACATTATTCACTTTTTTTTTAAAAGAAAGAATGAGTATTGTTGTTGAGTATTGTTAGTAACGGGGATAACTTTAAACCTAAAAGTTGATAACATGTATTTTTTTGATAATTCATATTTAATTCACAAATTAAAATGCTGTAAATCTGATTTTTCGGGTACTTACTAACAAATATTGATAACTTTTCCACGATCGCGATTCTTAATAACTGAATTATGGAAAAACTAAAGAATAGTCTGAAGAAAGTTTTTAAAAATTTTTGAGCAAAAATTAGGAGGTTAGTTTCATTACAACATTTTTCGGAAAAAAAAAACATTATGTTCGACAAAGTTTTCCACAGTTATTCACAGTGCTTTTAACATTTTGTTAGAATTTAATTAACAATTATTAAAAATGTTGGAAAATGACAAAGTTAGAATTAGGATTATATTGAAAATCAATATATTGAATTTTACATTTGTTGCTAGTAACTGCTTTAGAAGAATAATACTATACTACAACCCTCTCAAACATTATATACATAGAAATCTATTTTTAGTCGTTGACTTGTTAAAAGTTTGTTCTATGTAGAGCTACCGTAAAAGAAATATTTATCATTATGAAAGATCTGGAGGAAGTAACTGTCTTACTATTTGCTAAAAAGTAAGTTAACAGAATACGATTGCAGATATAGTTAAAGAAAACAAATATGCTGAAAAAAGACAAAGATTTTGCTTTGACGGATGAAATAGTGATTGCATAGAAATGTTGATTAATATAAGTAGTTCAATTCCTATCAAGTAAAATTTAAACTAAATATTTAGGTGAATAAAAAAGAAGTTTTGTTAAATCTATTGCAAATCCGTTGTACATTTTATAAAATGTCAAGTTAATGAAAGACTTAATCCAATTTGAATATATGAAGGAAGGAATGCAAGCTATTTATCTATATAAGTAGATCAATTATTCTCTTTAATCAATTGGATTTTCATATAAACCTACTAAACAAATATGATTAAATTCTGATTTAATGTAACTTTGCCAAAGATTTAATGCTGCAGATATAAATAAAGTATAATAAATAAAGTAAAAATGAAAAGAAAAATTGCTATCGCCGGAGATCACGCGGGTTTTGAGTATAAAGAATATTTGAAACAGCAGTTAAAAGATGATTATGAAATTCAGGATTTTGGAACTCATTCTCTTGAAAGTGTAGATTATCCCGATTTTGTACATCCTGCAGCTTCTTCTGTTGAAAATGGAGAAAATGAACTAGGAATTTTGGTATGCGGAAGTGGACAAGGCGTACAGCTTTCTGCTAATAAACACCAGGGAATTCGCTGTGCACTTTGTTGGATGCCAGAAATTGCAGCTTTATCTAAACAACATAATAATGCCAATATGGTTGCATTGCCTGCAAGATTTGTAGCTAAAGAATATGCTTTGGAAATTGTAAAAACTTTTTTGAATACAGAATTCGAAGGAGGGCGACACCAAAACAGAGTAGACAAAATTGCATTCTGCTAAATTGATAAAGGCTTGTAAATCAAATTACAAGCCTTATTTATTTTTTATTTTATATATTTGCATCGTCCGACAGCAATTACTCAACTGTTGATTCCTATGAAGTTTCAGATAGTTTTAATGAGATTATCAGACAATTTTTCACAATTCTTCTCCATATTTGTTTTAAATTTATACAAACTTAGTTCTGTGCTGTAATTAATTTTATATATAAAGAAATACGCACACTTAAAGCGATGTATTCATTTATGTTAGAAAAATATTCCATATTATTTGTTTCTGAAAATAAGAATAAACCCAAAATTTCACAAAAAGTAAAAATCGAGGAATTGCAGAATAATTTGGAGTAAGAATTGTACTTCAAAAATAATATTAATAATTATTACCAAACACAAAAAACAATTATCAAAAAAATGATAATTATATTTAAAAATAAAATTTAAAAATGCCAAAAAAGAAAAAATATATAAGTCAGAAAAATGATCACAAATTAATGGAAATCGGAAGATTGATCATGAAATTTATGAATCAAAATCAAACTAAAATATACAATTACAAACAAATCTCAGACGGAATTGATCATAAAAATCCAAGACAGCGTGAGATGGTTATACAGGCTTTGCACAAACTTTTGTCAAGCCAAAGAATTAAAGAAACCGAAAAAGGAAAATACAGCATCAATCTTAATATCGAAGGTACTTTAACGGGAACGATCGATTTCAACCAAAGCGGAAATGCTTATGTTACCGTAGAAAATCTTAAAGATGATGTCTTTATTCATTCAAAAAATGTGAAAGACGCTTTGCAGGGGGATAAAGTTTTAATTGTTACCTATAATTTTAAAGGTAAAAAATTAGAAGGCTCTGTTTTAGAAGTTCTTGAGAGAAAAAGATCAGAATTTGTAGGTACTTTTCAATTGGTTCCACATAAAGAATTCGGATTTGTTGTTTGCGATAAAAAAACCATTAACACTGATATTTTTATTCCGAAAGGAAAAATAAACGGTGCCGAAAACGGTAATAAAGTCGTTGTAAAAATGACCGAATGGAAAGCGGGAGACAAAAATCCTGAAGGTGAAATTTTACAGGTTCTAGGAAATCCCGGAGATCATGAAACGGAGATCCACTCTATTCTTGCAGAATACGGTTTACCTTACGAATTCCCTGAAGAAGTGGAAAGAGATGCCGATAAAATAGACCGAAGAATAACTGACGAAGAAGCTGCAAAACGTTGGGATATGCGTGATGTTTTAACGTTTACCATTGACCCGAAAGATGCAAAAGATTTTGATGATGCCTTATCGATGCGTAAGCTTGAAAACGGAAATTGGGAAGTCGGTGTTCACATTGCTGATGTTTCACATTATGTAGTTCCAGGAACTATTTTGGATGATGAAGCGTACCAAAGAGCGACTTCTGTTTACCTGGTAGACCGTGTTGTACCGATGCTTCCGGAAGTTTTGAGTAATGATGTTTGTTCGCTTCGTCCGAATGAAGATAAATATACTTTTTCTGCCGTTTTTGAATTGAATGACAAAGCAGAAATTCAAAAAGAATGGTTTGGAAGAACGGTCATTCACTCTGACAGAAGATTCACCTATGAAGAAGCTCAGGAAAGAATTGAGACCAAAGAAGGCGATTTGCAGGAAGAGATCAATGTTTTAGATGGTCTAGCTAAGATCATGCGTGCAGCTCGTATCAAAAACGGGGCAATTACATTTGACAGAAGTGAGGTGCGATTTAATTTAGATGAAAATAATCAGCCGATTGGAGTTTACTTTAAAATCAGTAAAGATTCTAATCACCTGATCGAGGAGTTTATGTTGCTGGCCAATAAAAAAGTTTCAGAATTTGTTTCGTTGAAAAAAGGTCAGCCAAATAATAATACATTCATCTACAGAATTCACGATGATCCGGATCCTGCGAAACTGGAAGCTTTAAGAGATTTCGTTTCTACTTTTGGATATAAAATGGATCTTGCCAATACCAAAAAAGTAGCAGAATCTTTAAATGCCTTACTGAAAGATGTGAAAGGAAAAGGCGAAGAAAATATGATCGAAACCTTGGCGATGCGAAGTATGAGTAAAGCCGTTTATTCTACAGATCCTATCGGTCACTACGGGTTAGGATTTGATTATTATTCGCACTTCACCTCTCCTATTCGTCGTTATCCCGATTTGCTAGCGCACAGATTGTTGCAGCATTATTTGGACGGGGGAAAATCTCCCGACAGAAATGAGCTGGAAGAAAAAGCAAAACACTGCAGTGCAATGGAGCGTTTGGCAGCCGATGCAGAAAGAGATTCAATTAAATTTATGCAGGTAAAATTCATGGAAAAACATTTGGGAGAAACTTTCACAGGAGTTATTTCCGGAGTTGCAGAATTTGGTTTCTGGGTAGAAATTCCAGAAAACGGTGCAGAAGGCTTAATTAAGCTTCGCGATTTGATGGATGATTCTTACACCTACGACAAAGCGACACACGCAGTGTACGGATCTCGTACAGGAAACAGATATCAATTGGGAGATCAGGTTCAGATTAAAGTGGTAAAAGCTAATTTGATTCAGAAACAGCTCGATTTTAAAATTGTTGAATAAGAATTAAAAAAAAATTATACGAAAGACTGCCCAATTGTGGCAGTCTTTTTTGGTTAAAAAAGTCTTTCTGAAACAATTCAGGCTTAAAAAACTCATTTTTGCAGACAAATAGAAATATAATTTTTAAATTTGGGATAGAAACAAATTTAAATGTTTGAACTTGTATTTTCGGCCATTGGTCTGGGCTTCATGCTGAGCTTAGTTTTCATAGGTCCTATTTTTTTTCTCTTGATAGAAACCAGCTTTACAAGAGGCCCGAAACACGCATTGGCATTAGATTTGGGCGTAATTACGGCAGATCTATTATGTATCATTGCAGCTTACTATGCAAGCGCCGATATTGTACAGCTTATCGATAAGCATCCCGGATTTTACAGAATTACATCCATCCTCATTCTCGCATATGGAATTATCATGATGGTGACAAAAACCAAAATGCATCTGCCTGGAGAAGAAAAAATAATAAGCCAGAATTATTTTAAAACTTTCATTAACGGTTTTTTACTGAACCTTTTGAATGTCGGAGTAATACTTTTCTGGTTAGTAACAGTAATTGGAGTCCGCAATCAATATCCCGATACAGAAACGCTCATTCTTTATTTAGCCATCGTCATTGCAACCTATCTTTTAATTGATTTGGCTAAAATTTTTCTGGCAAAACAATTTCATTATAAACTTACTCAGCGATTAGCAAACAACATTAGAAAAGGTGTGGGAGTTGTGCTGATTATTTTCAGTTTTTTCATCTTCCTTCAAAGCTTCAAAATGTTTAATCAGTTTGATAAACGACTTGAAGAAGCCGAAAAAAAGGAACTCAAATACAAAACAGATCGATGAAAATATTCCCAAAGTCAATCAAGAAAGGTGATAAAATTGCCATTATTTCTCCTGCAGGCTCAGTTGAGCCAACTCAATTGGAAAAAGGAATTGAAATGATCAAATCTAAAGGTTTTGAACCTGTTTTAGGGAAACATCTTTATACAAAATTTTCAAACGGATACAATTACGCAGGCACAGAAGACCAAAGATTGAAAGACATGAATTGGGCTTTAAATGATAGCGAAATTTCAGCAATCTGGGCTTCAAGAGGCGGTTATGGCTGTCAACATTTACTTCATGGTTTAAATTTAAAAGAATTTAGCAAAAACCCGAAATGGTACATTGGCTATTCTGATAATACCGTGATACAAAGTTTTTTGCTGAAAAAAGGTTTTGCTTCTATTCACGCACAAACCATTAAAACATCAAGCTTCGGAGTTACTGAAGAAAGTTATGATCTTATTTTTGATATTTTAAAAGGAAAATCACCGAAGTACAGCTTAGAATCAAATCAATTTAATAAGAAAGGAAATATTGAAGGAGAATTAATTGGAGGTAATTTAGCGCTTATTTATGCGTTATTAGGTACCAAATATTCTTTTGATTTTAAAGATAAAATATTATTCATCGAAGATATTGGCGAAAATTTTTACGCACTCGACAGAATGATGATGAGTCTGGAATTAGCCGGAGTTTTTACAAAAATAAAAGGTTTAATAGTTGGAGGAATGACCAATATGGGCGATGAAAAAGACAATAAACAATACGAAGAAAGTTTTGATGAATTTGCAAACAAACTTATTTCAGACAGAGTTTCAAAGTATAATTTCCCGGCTGTTTTTGATTTCCCAAATGGTCACATTAAGGATAACCGACCATTGATTATTGGCGGCAAAGTTTCTTTAAAGATTGGAAAAACAACATCTTTAAATTTTAAAAAATAAATGTTCTACTCAAAATTTGTACTCATATTTTTTTTGATTGTTGCCGGAATTTTACACTTTGTAAAACCGCATTTTTTCATGAAAATAATGCCTGATTATATTCCTTATCATTTGCAGATGGTTTACATCAGCGGCGCAGTAGAAATTTTATGTGGAATCCTCCTCCTCTTTCCCGAAACACAAAAGCTAGGAGCTTATCTTTGTATTGCTCTATTGATAGCAGTTTTTCCGGCGAATATTGAGATGGCGAAAAAGTTTTATCAAATTCATCACAAATATTTTTGGTTGACTGTTTTAAGGCTTCCTTTACAGGTTGTATTAATCTGGTGGGCTTACCAATTTAGAAAATAATGGCATCACACAACGATTTTGGCAAGAAAGCAGAAGATTTGGCGGTTCAGTTTTTACAGAAAAACGGCTATAAAATTCTTGTGAGAAACTTCCGTTATCAAAAAGCTGAGATCGACATTATTGCTGAAAAAGACAACTTAATTATTGTGACAGAAGTAAAAGCGCGGTCAACTGATTTTTTTATTCTGCCTCAGGAAGCGGTTACTAAAGGTAAAATCAGGCTTATCGTTACTGCAGCCAATCATTTTATGGAAGAATTTAATAAAGACCAGGAAGTAAGGTTTGATATTATTTCTGTACTTCCCGACGAAAAAGGAAACTTAAATATAGAACATATTACCGATGCTTTTGAAGCATTTGATGCAAACTAAAGTAATGTAACAATCTAATAATTTAACTATGTAACAATGTAACAATGTAACAATCATTGGTAAACTGGTACATTGCTACATTTAAAAAATGAAATTTTTTTATGAAAACAATACTCATCACCGGAGCGACATCCGGAATAGGAAAATCTACCGCTGAACTTTTAGCAAAACAAGGAAACAGAATCATTATCTGTGGAAGACGGCCAGAAGTTCTGGAGTCTGTAAAGACAGAATTATCGGCTTTAACAGAAGTTTTTAGTTTAAAATTTGATGTTAGAAATCTTCAAGAAGTTGAAACTGCCATCGAATCGCTTCCGGAAGAATGGAAAAAGGTTGATGTATTAATTAATAACGCCGGAAATGCACATGGTTTAGAGCCTCTTTCAGCAGGAAGTACAGACGATTGGGATTCTATGATTGATGGAAATGTAAAAGGTCTTTTATACGTTTCTAAAACGCTTATTCCGATGATGAAGGAAAGAAATTCAGGACAAATCATTAATATCAGTTCGGTTGCAGCGAGACAAACCTATGCAAACGGGGTTGTATATTGCGCTACCAAAAAAGCAGTCGATGTTATTTCTGAAGGAATGAGAATCGAGCTTACAGAATTCGGAATCAGGGTAACGAATATTCAGCCTGGTGCTGTAGAAACTGATTTTTCTTTAATTAGATTTAAAGGTGATCAGGAAAGAGCAGCAACAGTTTATGCAGGTTACGAGGCTTTAAAAGCTGAAGATATTGCTGATGCAATTGCCTATTGTATCAATGCTCCGCAACATGTAACGGTTTCTGATATGACGATCTATCCAAGCGCACAGAGCGAGCCGAGGACGATTTATAGAAAAGGATAATTTTAATTTGAAAATTAATTAATTTGAGAATTTGAAAATGAGGTTCTTCAATATTCTATTTTTGTTTTGCTTTGTTTTTGGATTTTCTCAAAAGTATTCAAAAGATGAGAAAGCTGTTTTATTACAAGTAAAAAAGCTTGATTCTTTGATGATGAAAAATGATGTTCAAATTATTGATTTGTTTTGTTCAGACGTTCATTCGGACATTCCAATGGCTGGATTCAAAATTTGGATGATTTTAAGAACGATTTTTCATCAAAAAAAGTCAGTTATAAAGAAATCATACAACTTGAAATTTCAGAATTAAAACAGTTTAAAAATACGGTAAGCATTCGAAGAAGTGTAAAAGTTGCAGGTCTTTACAAAAATCAGGATTTTGAAATGAAACTGGCTTTACTTGAAATCTGGCTTAAAAAGAAATCTGCCTGGAAATTGTGGAGCCGGCAAAGTGTGGAAATAAAGCCATAAATTTGCACAGAATATCAACACAATGGACGAAGAAATTCAAAAGTTTTTAATCTACAATACACCTAATGAAAAAGTTAGGGTTGATGTTTTTTTGCAGAACGAAACACTTTGGCTTACGCAAAAAGCTATGGCTACTTTGTTTGGTGTAAATGTACCTGCAATAAGCAAACATCTTTCAAATATATTTGAGGAAAGAGAACTTATTGAAAATTCAACTATTTCCATTTTGGAAACAGTTCAGCAAGAAGGTAATCGAAGCGTTAGGAGAAACGTTGAATATTACAATCTGGATGCTATTATTTCAGTCGGTTATCGTGTAAATTCATCAAAAGCAACACAATTTAGAATTTGGGCGACCCAAACTTTGAAGGAATTTATTATCAAAGGTTTTGTAATTGATGATGAACGACTGAAGCAAGGCCAAAATGTATTTGGTAAAGATTATTTTAAAGAACTTCTTCAGAGAATTCGCTCTATTCGGGCAAGTGAGAGAAGAGTTTATCAGCAAATCACAGATATTTTTGCTGAATGCAGTATTGATTATGATAGAAATTCAGACATCACAAAGAATTTTTATGCAATAGTTCAGAATAAATTTCACTTCGCGATAACAGGTAAAACTGCGGCAGAAATTATCTATCAGAAAGCCGACAGCAAAGAAGAAAATATGGGCTTAACGAATTGGAAACATTCTCCAGACGGAAGAATTTTAAAATCTGATGTTATTGTTGCCAAAAACTATTTATCTGAAAAAGAAATTCAACAATTGGAAAGAACTGTTACAGGTTACTTTGATTATATCGAAGGTTTAATTGAGAGAGAAAATACTTTTACAATGGAATCTTTGGCCAAAAGTGTCAATAGGTTTTTAGAGTTTAACGAGTATAAAATCTTGGAAGGAAAAGGAAAAATTGCGAAAATTGCAGCTGATAAAAAAGCAGTTTCTGAATATGAAACTTTCAATAAGACTCAGAAAATAATTTCTGATTTTGATAAAGAAATTAAAAAATTAAGTAAGAAAGATAAGTTGTAGAACTTATAAATAATTTGAAAATGAAAATATTATATCTCGAAACTTCCTCAAAGAACTGTTCGGTAGCCATTTCAGATGGTGAAAAACTGCTGTGTTCTACAGAAGAAGTTTCAGAAAATTATAAACAGTCAGAAAGTCTTCACACTTTCGTAGAATGGGCTTTGGAAGGTGCTAACTTATCAATGAAAGATATTGAAGCGGTTTCTTTAGGAAAAGGACCGGGTTCATATACCGGTTTGAGAATCGGTGCTGCTTCAGCAAAAGGTTTTTGTTACGGACTTAAAATTCCTTTGATTGCCGTTAATTCAATGGAAAGTATGATAGAGCCTTTTTTAGGGCAAAACTATGAATTAATCGTCCCTTTAGTCGATGCACGACGAATGGAGGTTTATACCGCTGTTTACGATGGTATTTCGGGGGAAGAGCTTATTCCTACCGAAGCTAAAATTTTAGATGAAACTTCTTTTGAAGAACTGAAAGACAAAAAAGTACTTTTCGTGGGCGACGGAGCATTAAAGGCAAAAGAAATATTGCAGCTGCCTAACGCAGAATTCAATACAGACATATACCCTTCTGCTCAGCATTTGATAAAGAAAACTTTAGAAAAAATAAAGAATGAAGATTTTGAAGACATTGCTTATTTCGAGCCTTTTTATCTGAAAGATTTTCACGGAGTGAAGAAAAAAAGTAAAAGCGAAGAATAATCTTCGCTTTTTTTTATTTAGTCATTGGTTTTGCTTCAACCGGAGCCTGAAGCTTTTGCATCGTGTTATTCCCTGGTTTTTTCAGAATATTGTTATTCTTTGGTGGGTTATTGTTCATCTGATTAACCGTATTATTCGGTGCAATATTACTATTTTGAGATTGAATATTACTTGGCTGTCCCGGTCCGTTAAAAGGATTATCTGGCATCTTATTTCCTTTATTGTCGGTTGCCTGGAAGGCAATATCACTTTTCAGATAATTCAGCATTTCTTTAGCTTTAATTCCTTCAGGAGTTTTGGCATAATTCAACACTATTTGTTCAAGCTGTAGAATCATCACTTCTTTTCCGCCAGTTTTTCCGGCATTGAAAGCATTTAAAAGATTAAGTTTTGGGACTAAAGCATCTTTAGGATATTTGAGAACCACCTGCTCTATTTTGCCCTGACTTTCTGCAAATTTTTCAGATTCATACAATGCAAAGGCCATTTTGTATTCGTTTTCAACCTCTTCAGAAGATTTTACAAAACTATTATTTTTAGGATTTCTTGCGAATTCTGCATAGGAAGTATAAGGATAATCGGTCAGTAAAATCTGTTTTGCTCTGGCTGCAATTTGTGGATTTTTCTCATAATTCATTGCAAAAATTTCATATAAAGCCTGAAGCATCACTTTCTCTTCCGGTTTTACATCTACCAAATCATAAAGCGTTTTTGTTGCTAAAGGTGTATTGGTAAAATAATTCTGATACATTACCCCAAGTCCCAATGAAGCGGTGTCTCTATCTTTTTTCAATTGAGATAATTTTCCGGCATCTGAAGGAATCTGCTCTATATAAAATGAAGGCTCAAAACGTCTCGGATTTGGCACTGAAGTCACTCCTAAAGCTTCATTTTTCATGTCTTCCAGAGACGTCATTTTTTTAGAATAACGCCAGTTGTCGACCAAAGCACGATCGCCCCAAACTTGCTTAAACGTTGATGTACCTTTGCTTACTGTACCTGTATTACCGAAGTAAAAACCTTTCGCCGAAACCCCAAAATCTTCAAAAGAATTTGAACTGTTAGCAAAAAGAGAATTGGCATTGTAATCTCCGGTATCAAAACCTTTGCTTCTCTCTGCACGCCTCCTTTCCTGCTCTTCTTTTTCTTCTTTAATTTTTAGTTTCTCAATATATTTTGCAAAATAATCTGTCTTTTGTGCATCAGACATTTTTGCCAAAGAAAGTACACTATCATTTCTCTTAATTAAATAGTAATTTTTTGAGATTTTTTTAATGTAACTAGACTGATCCTGCAGCAAAATTCTTGAAGGTTCATACGTCATAGAAACCAATGCAGAATCATAATAAGCTCCGGCTCCGATGTAATCATTTTTGTCTAAATAATCTTTACCGATCTCATAATAAGCCAAACCTCTCACCTGTCCGTCAGAAACTTTTTCAAGCAGTGATTTTCTAAAAAACTCCTGCGCTTCTTTTTTCTTACCGGCTTTGTTCGCCATTAGCCCTAAAGCGTAATAGAATTCATTCTTTCGTGATCCGTAAGTTCCTTTTTTACTTATTTTTTCGAGATAATCTTTAGCGCCTTCATAATTTCCTTTTCCGTTGAATGTTTTTGCAATTTCGATCTGCGATTTCACTTCAAATTCAAAATCATTGGCATATTTATAGGCAGCTAAAAAGCTTTCTCTCGCCAGATCCTGTTTTCCTGTTTCCTGTAAGATTTGTCCTCTCAAAAAGGCAATTCTGCTTTTTAGTTTTCTGTTTCCGTTCAGTTCAAAAGCACGGTCTAATTCTTTTAGAGATTCTTCTTTTTTACCTGCATCCAAAAGAGATTCAGCATAATAAATGCTCAAAAGTTTATCATGATCTTTGCTCAATTTTTCATTTCTGAGCTTATTGAAAATTTCTTCGGATTTATGATAATTTTTAATTTGTGAATAGGCTAAAGCTTCGTAAATATGGGCTAATGGAAGTCTTTTGTCTTCTTTCATGTGAGTGAAAACATAGTTTAAGGCATCCAAAGCTTTGATCGCTTTTCCTTGATAAATTCTAGATTGAGCCAGAATAATGTAGGCATCAAAAATAGTTTTATTTTGCTCCTCTCCTTTTCTGATGACAGAATATTTATTAATTGCTTTTAAAGCCTTAGCTTCTGCAATTTCTAAAACTGATGCTCCTTTATTTCCTTCCGGATTATTAGGATCTTGAGACGTATTTCCGGGCATTCCAGGCATTCCGGGACCATTTGATGGCATTCCGGGAGCGTTTCTTGCATTTTGTTGCGGTCGGTTTACCTCCGCCATTTTCATAGAATTTTCCGCAAAAGCTGAAGATTGTCCCAAATCACTTCCCAACGGTTGCTCCTCGTACGTTAGTATAGGAATATATGGCGCATAAAAATTATCTTTATGAGCTTTGTCTCTCTCTGTAAACTCACTGTTTAAAGCATCTTTTGCATTAAACAGAGTATTGTAATATGTTGAAAATCCTTTTAAAAACTTTGATCTTGCTTCCGGTTTTTTCACTTTCGTGCCACAGGAAACAACGATAATCGCTGCTAAAAGAAATACTATATTTTTTTTCATTATTTCAATATAACTCGCTAATTTACTTTTTATTATCAGCAGTTTGGTGATTTTGTAAAAATAATAATAAAAATCTTATTTTGAAAACGGTGATAATTCTTGTAATTTTTTATAAACTAAATGAGTGGGAAGCCCCATAATTGTATAAAAACTTCCGTTTATTTTTTTGATTTTTGCCATTCCAAGCCATTCTTGTATTCCGTACGCCCCTGCTTTGTCGAATGGTCTATATTTTTTAATATAAAAATCAATTTCCTGATCTGAAATTTCATCAAATTCTACATCGGCAACATCAGTCTGTGTGATGCTTTTATCTAAAGTTTTAATGGTAATTCCGGTATACACCTGATGAGTTTTTCCTGATAATGACTGAAGCATCTTTTTTGCCTCAATTTCATCTTTTGGCTTCCCAAGAAACTGATTTTCATTGGCAACGACTGTATCTGCGGTCAACAAAACTTCATTATTTTGAATGCTTCCGAATGCATTTGCTTTTAATTCAGATAAATAAGCTGCAGCATCTTCTATTTTTATATGGTCTGGTAAAATTTCTTCACAGTCAATTTTCACGACCTCAAAATCAAAACCTAAACTTGAAAGTAATTCTTTCCTTCTCGGAGATTGTGATGCTAAAAGTATTTTCATCAGTATTTTAAAAATAATAAACGATTAATGGTAAATGATATTTTATTTAATGAGAAAATATATTCGATTATAAGTCTTTTATCTATTTTCTCTCATCTTCTTATACGGATTGCGTATTATCATCATGCCATTTTCCCTGAACTTTCATCACCTGCTCAATGACATCACGTACTGCTCCACTTCCGCCTTTTATTTGAGAAATATAATCTGCAATTCCTTTTATTTCGGGAACGGCATTTTCAGGACAAGTTGCGATAGCAGAATTCTGCATGATATGAAAGTCTGGAATGTCATCCCCCATCGTTAGAATTTCTTCATTTTTAAGATTATATTTAGCCTTAAAGTCTTCAAAATCTACCATTTTGTCATGAGATTTTGCATAATAATCCTGAATGCCCAAATAACTGATTCTGTGTCTTACCATTTCATCGTTTCCACCTGTAATAACGCCGATCAGATAATCATTTTTTAACGCTTTTACAACAGCATATCCATCCAGAACATTCATCACACGGCTCATGTTACCTCCTGGCATAAGATAAACGCTTCCGTCAGTAAACACGCCATCTACATCAAATACAAATGCTTTTATATCTTTTAATTTCTCTTTATAACTCATACATTTTTTTAATAGAATGATTCATTGTTTTATAAATTTCGAGACTTTCATCTTTTAATAACTGTTCATGCAATTCCAAAATTCTCTTATCGTTTCTCACGGCAGGTCCGGTTTGCGCAGATTTGGGCTCTATTTCAGAAATTTTCTGAACGGTTTCGTTAATCAGTGGCAAAAAATAATCAAAAGGAATTTCCTGTGCATCCGAAATTTCTTTAGCTCTTGCAAAAAGATGATTCACAAAATTGCAGGCAAAAACTGCAGTCAGATGAATATATTTTCTTTTTTCATGAGTACTTTCCATTACATTGTCTGAAATTTTTGAAGCTAAATCAGTTAAAATTCTTTGATCTTCTTCATTTTCTGTTTCAATAAAAAAAGGAATTTTTTTATAATCTAAATTTTTAGTTTTAGAAAAAGTCTGCAAAGGGTAAAAGCTTGATTTTCTGTACTGCCCTATCAAAATTTCTTTAGGAAGCGATCCTGAAGTATGGGCAACCAAACAATCTTTTTTGGCAATAATTTTAGACACATCTTCTACAGAATTATCACTTACACAAATAATATATAAATCTGCGTCTTGCAGGTTTTCAGTTGAATAAGAAATATTTAATTCTGAAGAAATTTTCTGAAGTTCTTTTTCGTTTCTACCAAAGATCTGGTCTATAGAAATACCATTTTGAATGGAGGCTTTTGCCAAATGATAGGCAACATTCCCGGAGCCGATAATGACTGTTTGCATAAAACAAAGATAAGAGTTTTTAGTTTTGAAAAGAAAGCTGAAAAAAGTGAATATTTTCGAATAATATTTATTGCTATAAATTTTAAAAGTTAATATATTGGACTAAAAATTGAATAAGTAATTTAACTTTTAGATATTTTTGTAATCCAAAACAATGAAAGCATCTTATGAAGATTAAAGACGCAGAGATTATTGCGCTGATGCAAAACCCACGAACGCTTGAAAAAGGTCTTCGGGTGTTGATGGATGCTTATCAGAGTAGATTATATTGGCATATCAGACGAATTATTGTAGATGGAGACCTTGCTCAGGATACTTTGCAGGAGACATTTATAAAAGCATATCAGAATTTTCATCAGTTCAAAAATGACAGTCAGTTATATACCTGGCTGTATAGAATTGCAACGAATGAGGCATTACAGCAAATCAATAAGCTGAAGCGAATGCAGAAAACCGATGAAGATCCCGAATACTATATGCAGAATTTGGTTGCCGATAATACACACAGTGATGCTGAAGAAATCCAAATCTTTTTGCAACGAGCCATACAAAGCCTGCCCGAAAAGCAGAAACTGGTATTTATGATGCGGTATTATGATGATTTGCCTTACGAAGAAATATCAAAAATTGTTGATATGTCGGTAGGAACGTTAAAAACAAATTATCATTACGCCAAACAGAAAATAGAAGAATATATCAAAGAGAATTACGAGAGATAATTTTTGAGAACCAACGACATGAAAGATTTTGATCTAGAAAAATTAGAACGCAAAAACATTTATAAAATGCCTGACAATATGTTTGAAAGCATTCAGGATAGAGTGTTGAGTGAAGTGAAAGATTTTGATCTAGAAAAACTGGAACGCAAAAACATTTACAAAGTTCCTGAAAAGATGTTTGAAAACATTCAGGATAGAGTGTTGAGTGAAATAAAAGCGGATAAGAAAGCTCCGATTTTCAAATTAAATTGGGGATATGCAGCAGCAGCGTCTTTGGCTCTGATTTTCGGAGCGACATTTGTATATCAATCAAATTCAGATTCTTCAGCAAACGGAGATCCGGTGAATGGTTATGCAGATAACAGAAAATCTCCCAAAAAAGAAAGCGAATTGGCCTACGAAACTTTAACTTCAGATTTAACTTCGGTAGAAAATACTAATCAAAGAACTGAAAGACAGGTTGATATAAAGCCTATGGTTTCGCAGGTTGTTAATAAAAATTCAGAAAAACAAAACAAAAAAGCAGTAAAAACTGCTAATGAAGTACATATGAATGAATATTTAGAATCGCTTCCCAATTCGGAAATAGCAGAATTGGCAAACAATTCTAGTCAGGATGTTTATTTAGACTTATATAATTAGAAGAAAGATGAAAAAAATATTATTTACACTTTTTGTTATCTCAAGTTTTGGGCTGAATGCACAAATCAAAGAGTATGATTGGAAGAAAATGAATCCCGATCAGAGAAAAGAAGTAATAAACAATCTTTCTCCAGATGAAAGAAAAGCACTTCTTACACAATTCAGAAATAATATGGTTGTTGATATGCTTGACGTTGCACCACAAGATAAAGCAGAATTTACTGCGATGTACAACGAATATTTAGACAATCAGAAAAAGATAAAAAGTCAGTTCGATTCAAATTTTGATCCCGAAAAACTTTCTGAAGACGAAGCAAAAGTAAAGCTTCAGCAAAGTTTTGATGTAGGGCAAAAATTATTCGACAACAGAAAAAAGTATGCTGAGAAGATGCAGACTGTGATTCCTTGTCAAAAAGTCTTGAAGCTTTTTCAGTCTGAGGGAATGATGAGAGATAAGATGAATGAAAGAAAACCTCACGGCGGAAAAAAGAATACTTCAGAATCGAAGCAAACTCCATAATAGTTTATTTTTTTAATGTTGGACGACTCTTGCAATTTATTGCAAGGGTCGTTTAATTTTTAAATATTACTAATATTAAAGGTTACAATTGAAAGCTTATTTTTAATTTTGAAAAAATTTAATGATGGTTAAAACTTTTTTTCTTTTACTATTTTCAATAATAATTTCTGCACAGAAAATACAGTTGGTCCAGCTTACCCAAAATATAAAAGATAAGAGTAAATCTGCGAAATCATTAACCATTATTGATGACCGGGAAGATCCAAAAACAGGATCAGTCTCTCATCAAAATGTACCATTTGAAATTCAGTTTAAAGATAATCAAATGGAAAAGTCTGTTCAGGAATGGTTTTTATCAGATAATAAAAAATTAGGAAATACCGATTTTATACTGCTCATTGAAACTCTGAAAGCTTACGACGAACCTACTGAAAGATATACGTTAGGAAAGCTTGATGTTAAGTTGTCCAGTTTCGTTAAGAAAGGCGATAAATATTATTTCGTGAGCAGACTTTCCGATAATTTTTCTTTTCAGCCTAAATATGATGTGCATATTCCTAAACTTACAGCCAATAAACTGAGTTTTATTTTAAGTAAAATTATTAATGAAACCTATTCTAATCCGACGATAGATGTTGCTTTAAACGAAAACGAACTGAAAAATTATGAAGAAATAATTTTAAAACAGATAAAATCATTAAACAGCGAAACACTTTCTGACGGTGTTTACCCTGATTTTATATCTTTTTTAAAGCAGGAACCCAGCAAAGAATATGCTGTAAATAAAAATAAGAAAGGAACTGCAATAGGATTTATTAATGCTAAAAACTGGCCTGTTGTGGAAAGACTTTTCGGATATGTTGAAAACGGAACTGCATTTCGTTTAACTCCGCTTGGTTTTCTTGAAATGAAAAAAGATGAAAAGGGCTTTTTTGTAATCTCTTCCAAAAACGCATTATCAACGCAGGTAAGTGAAGGTATGATTGCCGGAAGTTTTATTGGTGGAGTTGTGGGTGGAGCAGTTGCTGGTGCAATTGATTCAAAAGACTCTCAATCTTCGAAGATGCAAAAAATCTATATAGATTCTTTAACAGGAGCGTATATTCTTGATTAAATATTGTTGTTTCAGATTATTTGAGATTTTAAAATAACTTTCTTTCGAAAACAGCCTTATAAAATTAATTTTCTCCCTGTAAAATTAAGAATGATAAATTTCCTTCAAATTGTTATCTTTGCAAATTACATAGTTCTTAAATGAAAAACATACGAAATTTTTGCATAATCGCCCATATTGACCACGGTAAATCTACTTTGGCAGACCGTCTTTTGGAGTATACCAACACAGTGACTCAAAGAGAATTACAATCTCAGACGCTTGATGATATGGATTTGGAGAAAGAACGTGGGATTACGATAAAATCTCACGCCATCCAGATGGATTATGAGCTTAATGGCGAAAAATATATCTTAAACCTTATTGATACTCCGGGACATGTAGATTTTTCTTACGAAGTTTCGCGTTCGATTGCAGCTTGTGAAGGTGCGCTTCTTATTGTAGATGCAGCGCAAAGTATTCAGGCACAAACGATTAGTAATTTGTATCTGGCTCTAGAAAATGATTTGGAAATTATTCCGATTCTAAATAAAATAGATCTTCCGTCTGCGAACCCTGAAGAAGTTACCGACGAAATTATGGGACTGATCGGTTGTAAATATGAAGATGTTCTTCGTGTTTCAGGAAAAACAGGTGAAGGTGTTCATGATTTGCTTGAACAGATTGTTGCAAGAATTCCTGCTCCGGTTGGAGACCCAAATGCGCCGCTTCAGGCATTGATCTTTGATTCAGTTTATAATCCTTTCAGAGGAATTGAAGCTTATTTCAAAGTAGTCAACGGAAGTATTTCTAAAAACGAGAAAATTAAATTTTTTGCTACAGGAAAAGAATACGGGGCTGATGAAGTTGGAACATTGAAACTTAAACAGCTTCCAAAGAAAACAATCGAATGTGGTGATGTAGGCTATATTATTTCCGGAATTAAAGATGCCCGTGAAGTAAAGGTTGGTGATACGATTACCTCTTTTGTGAATCCTGCTGAAGCTCCGATTGACGGTTTTGAAGAAGTAAAACCAATGGTTTTTGCCGGTATTTATCCTATCGAATCTGAAGATTTTGAAGAATTGAGATTCTCATTGGAGAAATTAAGACTAAATGACGCTTCTTTGGTTTTCGAGCCTGAAAGTTCAGCAGCTCTTGGTTTCGGTTTCCGATGCGGATTCTTGGGAATGCTTCACATGGAGATCGTTCAGGAACGTTTGGAAAGAGAATTTGATATGAACGTGATTACGACAGTTCCCAACGTTTCGTATCACGGATATTCTAAAAAAGATCCTGAAACTACAATTTTAATCAACAACCCATCTGAAATGATTGATCCCAATCTTTTAGACAGAGTGGAAGAGCCTTATATTAAAGCTTCAATCATTACAAAATCTGATTTCGTTGGAGCTGTAATGACGTTGTGTATCGAAAAAAGAGGTGAAATTGTGAACCAAAGTTATTTGACTGCAGACAGAGTAGAATTGACCTTCAATATGCCATTGGCAGAGGTTGTTTTTGACTTTTATGATCGTTTAAAATCTATTTCTAAAGGATATGCATCTTTCGATTACTCACCAATCGGAATGCGTTCTTCTAAGCTGGTAAAAATGGATATCCTGATCAACGGAGATATGGTAGATGCATTATCTTCATTAATTCACGACTCAAACGCATATTACATCGGTAAAAAGATGTGTGAAAAATTGCGCGAACTGATTCCGAGACAACAGTTTGATATTGCTGTTCAGGCTGCTTTAGGAGCGAAAGTTATTGCAAGAGAAACCATTAAAGCTTTAAGAAAAGACGTTACCGCAAAATGTTACGGTGGAGATATTTCAAGAAAGAGAAAGCTTCTTGAAAAGCAGAAAGAAGGTAAGAAAAAGATGAAGCAAATTGGTAGAGTAGAAGTGCCGCAATCAGCATTTATGGCAGTTTTGAAGCTGAATGACTAAGTAAAGAGCCATTTAAAAAGGCAAAAGATAAAAGTGAAATCCGCAGAATTTTTTCTGCGGATTTTTTTATTCATGATGGTTAACCAAAAACGGGTTAAATTTTATTTTTTCGTATATTTTATTTCCATTGTTTTGTACTCTTTGCCTGTTTTAGAATCAGGGCCATACATTTCTAATGTTTGATGAGTGTCGTCTACAAAAGTATAGACTTCTCTCATATTACAGTCTTTTCCGGGTCTTGTAGGATCAGTCATTTTTCCTTTAAATTCAATTGATTTTTTGGTTGCATCCCAGTCTCCTTCCATGGTCATTAATCCTGTTCCCATATTGTCGATCCAAGTGCTTACAAATTTCTTTTTAGCATTGTCATAACCCGTAATGCTCATTCCTTCAAAAGGCATTCCCATAAAGTTTCCTTTGTGTTCACTACTTTGATAGCGCCCACCAAAAATCATTTTATTGGTCGTTGTAGATGTGCTTGTCATAGGTTTTCCGCCGTTTTCCATCCACATTGTATTTTCTCCTGACCAAACTCCGTCAGATTTTGCCAGCATTTTCTGCATATCTCCGGGTGTGGCAAATTCCATCCATGCTTTGTTTGCGGTTGCAGAATCTACAGGTTTCCATTCTTCGTTGGCGATAGAATCTTTTCCGTCAGTAGTTTTTACATCAATTTTTGCTTTATCACAAGCGATAAATAGAAGTGCAGCGCAAGCTGCGAAGAATAAATTTTTCATAATTATTTAGTTTTAAGTTGTTTATAAATTTAATGAAAAATAGAATCCAAAAATAAATTATTTTAATCTTGACATTCAGATATCTAATTACTACTTTTGTGTACTCATAACGCAAATTAAATTATGGATTCTCCAAAAAAGTTACAGGATATCAAAGTTGCTGTCGATGCCGTTATTTTCGGATATTTTGATAAAAAAGATCTTCAGATTCTTTTAATTAAAAGAAATATTGAACCGTTTAAAGGCGGTTGGGCTCTACCTGGAGGTTTAGTTTTAGATGATGAGAATCTGGATGATGCTGTAAAAAGAGAATTACAGGAAGAAGCGGGCATAAAACCCGATTTTTTGGAACAACTCTATACATTTGGGCACGTAGGTCGTGATCCTAGAAATAGAGTAGTTTCGGTAGCTTATTTGGGTTTGGTCAATCCTTCTTATCACGAATTGTTTGCAGATTCTGATGCGGAAGACGCGCAATGGTTCAGTGTGAATCAACTTCCTAAATTGGCTTTTGATCATCAAACTATTATTGATATTGCGTTAAAAAGACTTCGTACGAAAATTCAATATCAGCCGATTGGTTTTAATCTTTTAAATGATGAATTTGTATTTTCTGAACTCGAAAATCTTTACAAAACCATTATAGGACAAGAAATTGACCGTCGAAATTTCAGAAAAAAAATCATGAGCTACGGACTTCTCAATGAAACCTCCCAATTTAAAAAAGAAGGCAGCGGCAGACCCGGGAAATTATTCACTTTCAATCAGGAAAAGTATAAAGAGCTTGAAGAACAGGGTTTTTATTTTGAAATTAAATAGTTTTATTAATACAAATTTCACTAATCTTTTTGCATGAATTTCTAACAATATATTACTTCTCCAATGTCATTCAGAATGAAGCGAAGCCGAATGAAGAATCTATAAATTAGTGTTGAGATTCTTCCTGAGTCAGAATGACAAAATGAGCAAATAAACCACTTTCTTTAATTCTTTTTCCAATCGAAATTCATCAATCAATATTCAAATCTGAACCATTTGTTAAAATATTTGATTAGTAAATATTTAATAGGAATAAATTTTTAGTACTGAAAATCAGATAATTAAATTATTTAGCGTAAAATAAACACAAATTAATTTGGCTAATAAAATCAGATTGTTTTATATTTGTGTAATAATAACGCAATCATGAAATACACATTACAAAATACAATAGAAAAATTTCAGAAAAAAGAAAACATAGAATTCTTATTTTTCTGGGGACATACAGTAAAAGAGGAAATTACAAAAGCTTGTTTGAGTCAATGGTTTCCTTTTAAATTTGAAGAAGAAGGAATTGAATATAAAACTGCAGAACATTATATGATGGCTGGGAAAAGCTAAATTATTTAATGACGATAAAATTTTAGAAGAGATTTTAAAATCTGAAACTCCAAATCAAGCTAAAAGTTTAGGTAGAAAAGTAAAAAACTTTGATTCAAAAATTTGGGACGAGCAAAAATATGAAATCGTAAAAAGAGCAAATTTTTTAAAGTTTTCGCAAAATCAGATGTTTAAAGATTTTCTATTATCGACAAATAATAAAATTTTAGTAGAAGCAAGTCCATACGACACAGTCTGGGGAATCGGAATGCTGGAAACAGATTCAAAAGCACAAAATCCTTCATTCTGGAATGGAGAAAATTTGTTGGGATTTGCTTTAATGGAAGTTAGAGATTTATTAAAAGAATAGAAATAATTCGCAAAGAATTAAGGCAAAGCTATACAGTTTCAAATTAGTGTAATATCAACACAAATAAAAATTTAAAAACATGGAAGAAGACTTAAAACCCAGATTTATCGAATCATTACAAAGAAATAATGATCAGATAAGAGAAGATCGAGCCCGAACAATCGGAGAAGATTCAGAGTTGATATACAGACGCCGAGTTGAAGACATTGAACTGAAAATAAAAAGACTGGAACGCGAACAGGAAGGTCTTATCGACATCAGTCCGTTAGACAAAAACAGTTTGACATTTGTTGATTTTCAGCCGGAAGCATTCGTTCAGAAAGACATAGAATTATCATTAACAATCAGAAATCTAAATATTCAACTTGAAGTTTCTACAAAAAGATTTGAATATTTATTTGGTAAAAAATTTTAGTTATGGGAAGTACAAGATACGACATCGACGCTCGTTATGACAGAGCAAGAAAAGAAGGTTATGCATCAAAATCTGCCAGTGAAATTTTCACTCAGAATGCAAAAAGAATGGCACACGAATCAATGAATCCTAAAAATATTTCTTTCAGAGAATCAAGAGATTCTGCGGTTCATCCGAATTCTGTTCCGATTATTTTAGGATTGGACGTAACGGGAAGCATGGGACATATTCCTCATGAATTGATCAAAGAAGGGTTACCCAAATTAATGGGCGGAATTATCCAGGGCGGAGTTCCCGATCCCGCACTTTTATTTTTAGGAATCGGAGACCATGAATGTGACGGTTATCCTTTACAGGTTGGTCAGTTTGAATCAGGAGATGAAGAATTGGATATGTGGCTGACCAGAACGTATATTGAATCAGGAGGTGGAGGAAACGCAGGTGAAAGTTATTTACTGGCTTGGTATTTTGCCGCTTTTCACACCAGAACCGATGCTTTTGAAAAGAGAAATCAGAAAGGATTATTGTTCACGGTAGGGGACGAACCTTGCCTGAAAACACTTCCTGCATCTGCGATCAGAGAAATTATGGGAACCGGACAACAGAGTTTTAAACATACAGAGTTGTTGGAAGAAGCTAAAAAAAGATATGAAGTTTTCCACATCAGCGTTTTGCATTCCGGACAGGCGGTGAATGCAGATAAAGGCTGGAAGGATTTGTTAGGACAGAACTGTTTATCCATCGAAGATTACACAGATGTTCCGAAAGTGATTAAAGAGGTAGTTTGCAATAGATTTAGTGAAGATCATTTCAAAACTAAAGATTTAGGAGGATTTAATAATATTCAAATGTTTTAAAAAATGAAAACAGCACAAATAATTATAGGCTTAGGTTTTGGTGACGAAGGGAAAGGTATCACCACCGATTTTCTGGCTCAGCAAGATCCTGAGTCTATAGTTATTCGGTTTTCAGGAGGTCAACAGGCTGCGCATACGGTGATGATTGATGATAAAAAACACATTCATTCAAGTTTTGCAAGTGGAGCGTTGCGGGGTTTGCCTTCGTATTTTACAGAACATTGCACGATTCACCCGACTTTTTTATTCAATGAAAGGGAAGAATTAATTAAGAAAAACGGAAATATTGAACTGAATATTCATCCTTTAGCAAAAGTAACCACGCCTTTTGATGTTTTAAGCAATAGAAAAAATGTCAAAAACTTAGAACATGGAACTTGCGGAAAAGGTGTCGGCGCAACGATGAAGAGAAATGAAAGTCCTTTTAAGTTATTTGCCGTTGATTTGATCAGTCCAAGACCAATGTTGATTGAAAAATTAAAAGGAATCGCCCATTATTATGGTTTTGAAGAAGGAGAAGAAATCCAAAATGCATTACAGGATTTTTTAGAAGCGATCGATACAATTGATTGGAAAATAGAAGCTTACTCATACCTGAATTCATTTAACCATCTTATTTTTGAAGGAAGTCAGGGAGTTTTATTAGATATGGATCATGGCGTTTTCCCGAATGTGACTTTTGCGAATACAACCTCAAAAAATGCGTATGAAGTTTGTAAATTGTTGAAGATTGAAAATATAGAAATGTTTTATGTAACAAGAAGTTATTCAACCCGTCACGGAAGCGGCTGGATGAGCAATGAAAAGGAGTTAACATTAAAAAACAATGAAGAGGAAACCTGTATTTTTAATGAATATCAAAAGGATTTACGTTTTGGGAATTTGGATTATGACTTATTAAATTATGCTCTGAAATTGGATGAAGCTTATGTTTTTGCCAATAAGAAAAATCTGGTTGTGACTTGTTTAGATCAATTGGATGAGGAGTTTAAAATAGAAAATCTTGATGTAAAATTTGATACTGTTTATGGATCTTATTCTCCGTATTCAAAGGATTTTATAAGAATTAATTGATGAAAAAATATTAGTTAATTTTAAAAGAAACATTTTACATCAGCATTAGATCAATAGGAATGGACATGTCATCCTGAGCTTGTCGAAGGGAGCCCATTTTATAATGAATAAATATCAATGGCTTTAGCCAAAACTTAAAAATAAAGATTAAACACAAAATGAAAACAATAGCACTTTACAGACCCGTCGGAGAGAAAGAAATGATTTTAATTTTAGAAAGCAATTACAAAAAATTTCCACCAAGATTAGAATGGCAGCCGATTTTCTATCCAGTTTTAGATGAAGATTATGCATCGGAAATTGCAGAAAAATGGAATACCAGAGATGAAGCAGGAAATTATCTCGGTTTTGTAACCAAATTTGAAGTGTTGGAAGAAGTTGTAAATAAATATCCTGCACAAAATGTTGGAGCCAAAAATCATAATGAATTATGGGTTCCGTCAGAAAAATTAGAAACATTCAATCGGGCGATCGTTGGAAATATTGAAGTGATAAAAGTATTTATTGGTGACAATTTCAAGACTTCTGCAAATGCTGAAATCGAAAACTTGATGTTAGACGTAAAACAATGAAACTCAAATTAAAAAAATATAAAGAACAACTACAGAATTGGCCTGGAAAAGGACATCATATCATGGCGCAATTTGATGATGAGAAAATAATTGTGTATCAATCATATCGAAAAGAAATTGGTGAGTTTGCAGTTAAAAATCAATACTTTGGTGGTGAATTCAGTTTAGAAAGAATGACCTGGATAAAACCCAACTTCCTTTGGATGATGTACCGAAATGGATGGGGAGCAAAAGAAGGTCAGGAATATGTTTTGGCAATACATTTAAAAATGGATGCTTTCAAAAGATATTTAGAAAATGCAGTTTATTCCTCGTACAATGACAGATTGGAAATTTCCCGAGAAGAGTGGCAAAACCAGATAAAAGAATCTTCGGTGAGGTTGCAATGGGATCCGGATCATGATCCTTTTGGAGGTAAGCTGGAAAGAAGAGCCATTCAAATTGGTTTGAGAAATGAATTTACTCATTCTTTTGCTAAAGAAGATCTGATTTTAATTGAAAATATTTCAGATTTTGTAAAAGAACAACATCAATTTGTTTTGAATGATGATTTAGATAGTCTGATGATCCCTGAAGAAAAACCATTGCTGTTTGATGATGAAGATTTAAATAAAAAATTAAGGTTAAAATAATGAAAGATAAATTCTTACTCGCTTCAAAATCACTTACAGGAATTTCTGTTGGTGATGCTTTTGGAGAAAGTTTTTTCGGAGAAGAAAATTTGATGAAAAGTTATATTCAAGAGAAAATCGTTCCTGAAAGTTCTTTGGACTTTACTGACGATACGATTATGGCAATTGCTGTTTTCAAATCTTTGGAAAAATTTGGTAAAATCAATCAAGATTTTTTGGCGGAAGAGTTTACAAAAAATTATTATTTAGATATCAATAGAGGATACGGACCTTCAATGCATCAGTATTTCAGAGCGGTAAAAAATAGAGATAGCTGGAAAGCAATTTCTTATTCAAAGTTTGAAGGACAAGGCTCAATGGGAAATGGAGGAGCGATGAGAGCTTCTGTAGTTGGAGCTTATTTTTATGACGATTTGGATCAGCTTAAAGGGAATGCAGCACTTTCTTGTGAAGTGACTCATGCAAACGAAGAAGCAATCGAAGGAACAAAAACAATTGCTCTGGCTGCAGCTTTTGCGATTCAGGAAAAGTTAGGAATTAAAAAATATTCTCCGGAAGAATTTATTCAAAAAATTCAAAATGAATTGTATGATTCTGATATGAAAAGTAAGCTGAATAAAGTTCTTTACTTAAATGGGAACCCAAGTATTGAATTGCTGGTAAAAACATTAGGAAATGGAATTAAAATGACAGCACAAGATACAGTCCCGATTGTTATCTGGATGCTTTCAAGATATAGAAACAATTTTGAAGAATGTCTTTGGAATACCGTTTCAGCATTAGGTGATAGAGACACAACTTGTGCAATGGCAGGAGGAATAAGCATTTTATGTTGTGATGAAAACTCAGTTCCAGATTGGACAAAGAATGTGGAAAATTGGAAAAAAAACAAATTTTATGAATATTGAATTAATAAAAGGTGACATCACCAAAATAAAAACAGACGCCATTGTCAACGCAGCTAATTCTTCATTACTTGGCGGCGGCGGAGTTGATGGAGCAATTCATCGTGCAGGAGGACCGGAAATTTTAGATGAATGTAAACAGATCAGAAATAGACAGGGGAAAATGTAAAACAGGAGAAGCTGTAAAAACAACAGCCGGAAATCTTCCCGCAAAATACGTCATTCATACTGTCGGAGCTATTTGGAATAACGATGAAGAAAAATGTTCACAACAGTTGGCGAATTGCTATAAAACTCATTAAAATTAGCTGAAAGCTTAAATGTAAAAACAATTTCTTTTCCAAACATCAGTACAGGAGTTTACAGATTTCCGAAAGAACTGGCTGCAAAAATTGCGATTCAGGAAGTGAAAAGTTTCGAATCTGATGTTATCGAGAAAGGTATTTTCGTCTGTTTTGATGATGAAAATGAAAAGATTTATAAGAAATTATTGGAATGAATTTAAATATTCCGATTCTAAATAATCTAGCAGGTTAATTCGATTGAAAAAATCTGCATAATTTGCTAAATCTGCGGGAGATTAAAAAATTAACAAATGAAAAAACTAACCATATTATCCGGTGCCGGAATCAGCGCCGAAAGCGGAATAAAAACATTCAGAGACGGAGATGGTCTTTGGGAAAATCATAGCATAACGGATGTGGCAAGTCCGGAAGGTTGGAGAAAAGATAGAGAATTAGTTCTAGAATTTTACAACCAGAGACGTCGCCAAATCCATGAAGTGGAGCCGAATGATGCACACAATATAATAGCAGATTTAGAAAAACATTTTGATGTTCAAATCATTACTCAAAATATCGATGATTTACACGAAAGAGCGGGTTCAAAAAATATCATTCATCTTCACGGAGAATTGTTTAAATCTTGCTCATGCAATAATAAAAATTTGATTTACGATCAAAAAGAAGATATCAATATTGGAGACAAAGCAGAAGACGGAGCACAATTACGACCTTTTATTGTTTGGTTCGGGGAAGAAGTTCCGTTGATGAAAGAAGCGACAGAAAAAGCAAAAGAAGCCGATATTTTTTTGGTAATCGGTACTTCTTTGCAGGTCTATCCGGCTGCAGGATTGCTTCATGATATCAAAGATGATTGTTTGTTAATTGTCATCAATCCTAACGAAACAGGCTTCGGATACGGGCAAAGAGCCATTGTAATGAAAGAAACCGCAACTCAGGGAATGAAATTATTGTTTGATAAATTGGTAAATCTTGCCTAATGAAAAATGTTGTAAAAGCCGGAATTTTCGGGGTTTGTATTGGCGATGCTTTGGGCGTTCCGGTGGAATTTAAGAAAAGAGAAGATTTAAAAACATTCCCGGTTACCGGATATTTGGAATATATGTCTTGGAATCAACCGAAAGGAACTTGGAGCGATGATAGTTCTTTAACTCTTTGTCTTGCAGAAGTATTGACAAAAGGTTATGACTTAGAAAAAATCGGCGAAAGCTTTGTAAAATGGAACAAATACGGACATTGGACAGCTCACGGAAGACTTTTTGATATTGGCGGAACAACAAGACATTCCATTGCAAGATTAATTAAGGGAGAAAGTGCAAAATTTTCAGGAAATATTTTTGAAGAAGATAATGGGAATGGTTGTTTGATGAGAGTTCTTCCCTTAGCTTTTTATCTTAAAGATGAAGAAAATATTGGAAAGCTATATCAAGCCGTAAAAGAAGTTTCATCAATTACACACGGACATTTTCGTTCTGTTTTTGCTTGCTTTATCTATGTTATTTTTGCCATTGAATTAATTAAAGGAAAAGACAAAAAAGAAGCATACAATCACGTTCAGAAAACAGCTTTGGAATATGCAGAAATTCAAGGTTTTAACCTAAATGAGATTCAGCTTTTTGAAAAAGTTTTAAGAAATGATATTTCAAGATATTCGGAAGACGAGATTAGAGGAAGTAGCTACGTTCTTCATAGCTTAGAAGCTTCATTATGGTGTTTTCTAAACTCAGAAAGTTATTCTGAAGCAGTTTTAAAAGCGGTGAATTTAGGAGAAGATACCGACACAACAGCGGCTATTACAGGCGGAATTGCAGGAATTTATTATGGTTTTGAAAACATTCCTGAAGAATGGATTGCAGAGCTGGTGAGAAAAGAAGATATTGAAAACTTATGTATTAAACTAGAAAATAAATTAATTAAATAAAAAAACACAAACAATGACCGAGCAACACAAGAAAAAAACAAGCAAATTCCTGAGCTACGTTCTCAGGCATCATCCCGAACTTATCAATTTGAATCTGGACGAAAACGGATGGGCAAATGTTGATGAGTTAATTACAAAATCTACAACCGATTCGCAAGGTTTTACTTTTGAAGAATTGGATGAAATTGTGCAAACCAACGATAAAAAACGTTTTATTTTTAATGAAGATAAAACCAGAATCAGAGCAAATCAAGGGCATTCGGTTGATATTAATTTAGCTTTAATTCCGCAACACCCGCCAGAATTTCTTTATCATGGAACTGCGCAACGTAATATCGAATCCATTTTAGAAAAAGGAATTGAAAAAAGAAGCCGACAACACGTTCATTTGAGTCCGGACAAAGACACTGCAAACAAAGTCGGAATGCGCCATGGGAAACCAATTATTCTCACCATTAATACACAAAAAATGTTTGATGATGGAATAGAATTTTATCTTTCTGAAAATAACGTTTGGCTGACAGATTTCGTGGATGCTACATATATTTTGCAATAAGAGATATTAAAAACGTTCAATAATTTTTTTTTGATTTTGTTATTATATAATTCTTATATTAGTGTATTAATATCGGGGTATCTGAAAACCGTATAGAGTAGGAAAATCAAACTAATCATTATGAAAAAATTAAACAAAATCTCAAGAGAAAATTTAAAATCCATTAAAGGAGGAATTACACCAGAATGTGCATCTTGGTGGGGATCAGGTAGGCCATATTACACTACCGAAGCAGCTTGCATTCAAGCTTCTACCGCAGATCCTGACTTTGAACCATTTTGCGTTAATAAATGCGGACGTTGGTATGCTTTTTAAGTAAGAAATAGAGTAAAAAAATGCCCCTATAAAGTATCACACTTTTAGGGGTTTTTTATGTGAAATAAAATTCGAAATTTAGGACAATCAAAAAATTGCTTTTAAGAAAAAAAAGTGATTCTATTTTCTTGGCAAACCTTTTCTCAAAGCATAATTGGCTCTTTCTACAGCCTTTTTCTCTTTCCAGTCCATGTATTTCTTTTTGAATTGACCCTTCATGATATTGTCAAAATTTCTTTGAACAGTAAGGTTCCATAGAGAATTTGCTTTTACAGCCCAGGATTTATCCCATGCACGAAGCGAAAGAGAGAAACTTCCGTCAAGATATTTCATCCAGTGCCACCATCCGGTGGGCATAAACAAAGTGTCGCCATGTTCCAGGAAACATTCGATTCCTTCCACACCGTCCAATGCCGGGAATTTTTCAAAATCAGGATTGGAAATATCAAAATCCTCCAAAGCATAAGTAGCGTAAGGAAGTTTGTACAACCTGTCTTTCCATTTGTATTCAAAAAGCAAAACATGTTTTCTTCCGTTGAAATGCGTATGGAAAATATGAGCTAAATCAATATCAAAATGTAAAAAGGTTACCGAACCTTTTCCTCCAAAAAACATGGAAGGATATTTATCTAAAAAACCACCCATCAAATCTGAAGGAGAGATATAATCTTCCAGTAATTTATTTGCCCTTTTGATAGGATCAAAAAAGAAAATCCTCAAATCTGTAGGTTCTCTTTGGATTAAATCGATGTAATCTGCAAACTTCATCTCCGTAGTCGGAGTGTTGATTGGCGCTGCAGGATCTGCTTTTGCACTGTCGTACAGGGGAACGGTAACATCTCCTACCACTTCCTTCACATAATCCATCGTCCATTTTTGATAGGCTGGCCATTTTCTAGCCATATTTTTTATCACCACCGGCTTTCTTGGTATCAGATATTTCTCGCGAAACTCTTCCTGAGTAATATCGTCGACAATATCAATAGGCTTTAGAATAACCCCCATTTGTTTAAAATTTTATGTTACAAAATTATTAAATATTTACTTACGGAAAATGAATTAAGATATTTTTAATCTATGACCTTAATCATTTTTCTATTTAGACAAAATAAATCATTTATTATAAAGCAGTACTATAGTAAAAGTGACTGAAATTCAGGCGTGTATATAACTAAGTTTAAATATCATTTATAGAAAAGTTTCATAAAAATAGGTAAAGGCTGAAAAGGAGAGAAAAGTATTGTAATTTATCACTATGTTTGTAGGTATATAAAGTTGGATTTAACTATCCGAAAAAAATTGTATCTCTATAAAGTGTAACAAAAGAGCTTAACACATAACTAATTACTCAAATAATAAATTATGAAGTCGCAATGATTGGTAAAATACTCATTAATCTAGGCCTTGCGATTCTATATAACCGTTAAAAAAATAAATAAATACATATGAAAAGAAAAATTTACCTTTTCCTGATGGTTTTTTTCTCTGTGATAACGTTTGCCCAAAAAACAGTTTCCGGAAAAATTACCGATGAAGATGGTGTGGCGATTCCAAGCGCAAGTGTAACGATTGAAGAACCCGGAAAAGATGCAATTCTAGCATACGGAATTACCAATTCTAAGGGTGAATACAAAGTTACTTTTACTTCATCAGAACCCAATGTAGATCTGAAAGTGAAAGCCTTTAATCAAAAACCACTCACAAAACAAATCAGCAACAGCGATCAAACCCTTGCCTTCAAATTACAATCTGAAGCAACAGAAATAAAAGAAGTACAGCTGAAAACCAAAATGATCACGGCAAGAGGCGATACTATTTCTTATGATTTGAAAGCTTTCGACAATAAGAACGACCGTACTTTGGCCGATATCATGAAAAAAATTCCGGGTATTGAGGTAAATGCAGACGGAACGATTCTTTACCAAGGTAATGCGATCAATAAATTCTATGTTGAAGGTAAAGACTTGATGGAAGGCGGTTACGGTACGATTACAAACTCATTACCAAAAGATGCGATTTCAAAACTCGAAGTTTTAGAAAACCACCAACCGGTAAAAATGTTACAGGGAAAAATTCCTTCGGATGCTGCGGCAATTAATATTAGGCTTAAAAAATCTGTAACGATGACGGGTAGAGGAGAAGTAGGTTCCGGATTTGGTGATCCGTGGCTTTGGAATGTAAAATTAACGCCTATGTTTTTCAGTAAAAAGCAACAATGGGTTGTTAATTACAAAACCAATAATATGGGAGAGCAAGTAGAAAATGAAGGTAACATTCTGGCTTTTGGAAACAGATATGAAGGAAGAAGAATCAACGCATCTCAGAACGATTGGCTGAATGTAGAAAATGCAAGCACTCCGAATCTTCCTGTGAAAAGATATTTATTTAACAATGTTCATTATTTATCAGCAAATTATTTGACGAATATTGATGCTAAAAAAGAATGGGAACTAAAAGCCAATGCCAATTATACCAACAATGCTGTTGAAAGAGAATCTTACAGTCAGGTAGACTATTTTGCAACAGAAGAAACTCCTGCATTCGGCATTACACAAAATATATTAAACAATTTTTTCACGGATAAACTGAAAGGAGAATTAATTTTTACAAAAAACGCAAAAAAAGGATTTTTTAAGAATACAACAAGTTTTTCACAGTTTTGGAATGCTGACAGAGCGGTTGTAGATAGAACAGATAATTCAATTGGCAGAAATGGGAGAGAAGCGTTAGAATCTCCTACTTCTTCTTTCCAAAACTCTTTAAGTACAATCATCCCTTGGAAAGAGAAAATGGTGAATGTACAGTCATATATCAGTTACCAGAACGACAGTCAGAAACTCGATATTACACCGGCATCGTATCTTAAAATCCCTGGCTTTAACCCAGGCGGTGCAGCACAATCTGTAAGACAAAATTTACAGTTGAAAACATTTGAAGCCAATCATTCTGCAAATATTGGTTTTTCAGCCAAAGGCTGGACTTTTACACCTGAAATTGGATTGAATTATAAATCAACAGATTTAAGATCTGCCCTTACAAATTATAAAAATGGTGGTGTATTTGGTTATGGATCTGCTTTTGATAATGACTTAAAATACACAACTGCTACACCGTACGGAAGTGTGGGAATCAATTATAAAGACGACTCTTGGATGCTTTATGCGAATGTTCCTGTAAACTCGAATAATATTAAAGCAGAAGATCCTTTAAGAAATGTGTCAAAATCTGTAAATAAAGTGACATTTGAACCCAATTTATTTGCCCAGTATAATTTTGCTTCATTTTTTAAAGCTTCATTACATGGTAATATTAGCAATAATTTTGGTGAAGTAAATACAGCCTATTCAGGATTTCTAATGATCTCGCCAACTTCATTAAATGCAATGGATGCTGATAATCCGATTCCTGAAAATAATAATAAATCAGCAGGAGCAAGATTGGAATATAGAAATCCTCTGAATAATTTATTTTTCAATGTAAGCTACAGACTTTCTGATGCGAAGAGAAACTTGATCTCGAATCCAACAATTGTTGGAGGTTATTCGGTAATGAAATATATAGAACAAGACAACAATGTGGTAAGTAGTGGCTATAATGCAGAAGTAGGAAAATATTTCCCTAAGTTTAAAACAAATGCATCAATTAGCTATAGTAATAATACCTCTACATCTGATGCTTTCTTAAATGATGCGGCTTTTACCAACAAAAATAACAGCCAGTCTTTTGGAATAAAATTCAACAATACATATTTCAGCTGGATGAGTGTAGATTATAATGCTAGCTTCTCCAGAACCGACCAAACCAGTACGGGACGAGTAAATTCTGATGCAGCAAGAACAGGTTTCACTCATAATCTTGGTCTTTTCTTGTATCCTATCGAAAATCATACGATTGGTTTTAATTGGGATCAGGTAAACACAAGTTCTGCCAATCAAAAATATAATAACGGCTTTTACGATCTGTCATATCAATTCTCATGGTCTAAAAAGAAAATTGATTTTGAAGTAAAATGGATGAATATTGCAAATAAGAAAGTCTTTGAAACGTATGATATTAATACAACAAATATTTCTTACACCAGAATATTACTTCGCCCAAGCCAGGTCATGTTAACAGTAAAATTCAACTTTAAATAAAAAGTAATAAAAACCAATCTCATCGAGGTTGGTTTTTTGTTGTAAAATATTTTAAAAAGTTTATTTAATTTAAAAATTTGGATGATCCGCCGTTGGTCCATAACTTCCGGGAAGTTCGATGTCATTCAGCCTGTAATAAACTCCCAATTGTGCTCTGTGATGCGTAATTTGATTTAAACTGTGGCGAATTGCTTCATATTTCGTCCACGAAGCCAGTTCATGACCATCATTTTTCAAAGCCCATCTTGGTTCTAAGTCGTTTTCAGATGCTTTAAGTAATGCTTCCTGACTTGCTTTGTGGTTTTCTTCTAAAACGGTTACGAGCTCATCTTTTGTGGTAAGATGCTTCGGTTCCATTTCACTTTTGGCAAAATCAAGTTCAGAAGAATTAAGCATAAAACCTGCCCAGCCAAAAACTTCCGAAATGTGGGTAGCGAGATGCATCATTTTCATACTTTTAGGATGCGGAGCGTAATCATTTTTGTCATCCGGATAAATTTCGAAAAAGCTTTTTGTAGTCTGGTACTCAGTTTCAAGCTCGTCTTTTAGTTGTTTTAAGGTATCCATATCATATTTGTTTAGGTGAACTTAAATTTAAAACTTTTAAAAGAGCTAAAAACTTTTTTGAAGAAATATTTAGGAAAAAGGTCTTAATTTAAGAGCAAGTCATTCATAAATTAGACCCTGATTAGTAGAGTATTGTCAAATTTGTGATAAAACAGATTAAAGTTTAAAAAGAAAAAATTATTTTAGCAAAAAATTCAAATGAATGAGAAAAAAATTATATTCAAACCTTAAAAATTTTTTACCGTATTACAATGAATACGGATTCAAAGAAGGATATAAACTGTATAAAAAACTATCATCTTCAAACTTAGATAATATCTTTCTTTGCGGAATAAAACATCCGATACATCTCCGAAAAAATGAAAAATCTGATCTGGAAGTTTTTAAGCAGATTTTTATAGAAAAACAATATCACCCGTATCATTATAAAAACCCTAAAATTATTATTGATGCAGGAGGTAATGTGGGGCTTTTTACAGTCTTAATGAAAAACAAATTTCCGGATGCTGAATTTATCACTATTGAGCCCGACTCTGATAATTTTAGGATAGCAAAAAAGAATCTTGAAAATTATCCTGACATACAGTTACTCAATAAAGGTGTTTGGAGTAGTGACGTTAAATTAAAAATTATCGATGAAAACGCCTCAAAGTGGGGAATTCAGGTTGTGGAAGACAATGAAAACGGGACTATAGAAGCAATTAGTATTAATACAATTCTCAAGGATAACAATTTTGATAGAATTGATGTATTAAAAATGGATATAGAAGGCAGCGAAAAAGAAGTCTTTTCTAAAAACTATGAAGATTGGTTGCCTAAAGTAAAAATACTCGTTATCGAGCTGCACGACTCGATGCAGAAAGACACCACAAGAGTATTTTTTGACACCTTAAATAAAACATGGCCACAATATCGTCTTTTTGTAAGCGGTGAAAATTTGGTGATAGAAAATCTTTCTATTTAATCTTCGCTTAGATAAATAATAATTTTATTTCAGAAAATCTGTAACAAAAAACAACTAATGCAAACTAATTAAGCAAACCTTTTTATACAATGAAAAATTTATTTTCAATACTATTTATTGCTGTTTTTGCTTTTGCCAATGCACAAGAATCAAAAGAAAGCTCAAATCGCTTCTTTTACGAACTTACTTTCAAGCCAAAGCAAGACTCTGCCAAGCTCGATAAAGTAATTACCGTGTTGGATATTACAGACAAAAACAGATCTGTTTATCAGGATTACACTGTAATTTCTCAAGATTCTATTACAAAAGTGGAAATAGAGGCTATGCAGAAGGCCGGCACTTACAAAGACCTTTCAAAATCTCTTAAAACACCAAAATTTTCGGCGAGAATTCACAAATTTTACCCAAGTATGAAAGTGGAATATGTGGATAAAGTTGCGAACGGAATGACGCCAGTAAACATAGCGTATACAGAAGATTTGAAATTTAACTGGAAAATATCAGACGAAAAACAAAAAATAGGCGAATACAATACCCAAAAAGCAACTACAGAATATGGTGGTAGAACGTGGACTGCATGGTTTTCTTCAGATCTTCCTTTTCAAGATGGGCCATATAAATTTAGTGGACTTCCCGGTTTGATTGTGAAAATTGAAGATGCCGGAAAAAATTATTCTTGGGTATTGCAGGGAAATAAAAAAATTAAAGATTACAACGAGTTTTCCTACATAGAAAGTTTGATGCAGGCAACTGGTGGAAAACCAAAAGAATTAACAAGAGAGAAGTTTGACAAAACTTTTAATGACTTTAAAAAAGATCCTTTTGCTTCTGTAAGACCTATGATGTCACAGGAAATAATGTCTAGACCAATGCCTGGAACAGATGGTACAATTGGGGATATGATGAAAAAGCAGGAGAAAATGTATAAAGATTTTTATAATGCAAATGATAACCCTATCGAAAAAGCAAATTCTATAAGTGTTGGAAATCTTGAAAAAGTAGGAAAGGAAAAAGATAAAAAATAATTTTCAGATTAACTAAACTATATTTAAAATAAACCCAAATGCAGTAATGTGTTTGGGTTTATTGTATCAAATAATTGAAGATACTATAAATCTAACTGCCTTTAAATATGAAAAGTAACGTTATTTAGATTAAATTTAAATAATTATATTTGCAGTCACAAAAATTAGGGTCTTGAAGGATATTCAATTACATACATTAAGCAGCTTTCCCAAAAATAAAATTGGGAAAATAGTAGACTATGATAATGATAATCTGAATATGCCGACGAAAATTATAGAAATGGGGCTTCTTCCTGAAACTCTGTTTAAAATCCTTTACCAGGCACCGTTCAACGGACCGCTTTATGTGGAGTTTGGCGACGAAAAAAGCCGCATTGCTTTGCGTAAAGAAGAAGGAGATTTCATCATTGTAGAAGATTTGATTAATGCAGGAAAATAACAAAAAACAGATACTTTTAGTAGGAAACCCGAATGTAGGAAAATCAACCGTTTTTAATGCCTTGTCAAACAAAAAGCAGAAAACCGGAAATTATGCGGGCGTTACCGTATCAAGCCATTCAGGCAATTATTCTTACAAAAACGAAGAAGTTGAGATAGTAGATCTCCCCGGATCTTACAGTATTTATCCGAGCTCAGAAGATGAGGCAATTTTCTCTAAATTTCTTATTGATGGGCAAAAAGATTATTCCGGAGTGGTTTATATTCTGGAAGCATTAAGCATTAAAAGAGGTCTTTTGTTATTCCAGCAGATTCAGGATTTAGGGATTCCAATGATTCTAGTCTTAAATCAAATCGATCAGGCCGAAAGAAGAGGGATTCATATTGATATTGAAAAACTTTCTAAGGCATTAAATATCAAAGTTATTCAGACGAATGCAAAAGAACAGATAGGAATAGAAGCCATTAAAGAAGCTGTTTTTGCCAATGATTTTGTTACATCTGAAAAGGCAAGCTTTGAAATTCCTGCCGAACATAAAAACCTTCTCGATAAAAATGCAGAGAATGATTACCAGGCCTGGATAAATGTTACGCTTGAAAAAAAATCAGATTCAGCATCAAAAAATATAGTTCCGAAAAGATTACAGGTTAAAGAAACGGTAAGACGTTATCAGAATGTTGATAAGATTTTGGCGGATGTTATTACTAAAAAAGCTCAGTTTAAAGAACTTTTAACCGAGAAATTAGATAAAGTTCTTGTCCATAAATTTTGGGGATACATTGTTTTCATGTTTATCCTTTTAATAATTTTTCAGTGCGTTTACTTTTTGGCAGAATATCCGATGAACTGGATTGACGAAGCTTTCGCTTGGCTTTCTCAGTTTGCAGGAGAACATCTTCCGGAAGGGCCAGTCAATTCATTGGTTTCACAAGGAATTGTTCCTGGTTTAGGCGGAATTATTATTTTTGCACCACAGATTGGAATTCTTTTGTATTTCCTCTATTTACTGGAAGATTCAGGATATATGGCAAGAGTTGTTTTCCTGATGGACAGGCTTTTAAGACCATTTGGTTTAAATGGAAAAAGTATTGTTCCTTTAGTTTCGGGAACAGCTTGTGCAATTCCCGCCGTAATTTCAACCAGAAATATCGAAAATTTAAAGGAAAGATTACTCACAATTTTGGTAACACCTTTTATGACGTGTTCTGCAAGGCTTCCGGTTTACAGCATTATTATTGGTTTGATAATCTCCGATAAAACTATTTTTGGAGTTCAATATAAAGCCTTGGTTCTTTTAGGCATGTATCTTTTAGGTTTTTTTGTTGCTTTATTATCTGCAGCGATTCTTAAAAATTTCATTAAAGAAAATAATAAAACGTATCTTGTGATGGATCTGCCTACTTATAAAAAGCCACTTTTCGGGTACGATTTTAAACTGGTATTAGGAAAAGTATGGGACTTCATTACTGGAGCCGGAAAGATTATCTTCATTGTAAGTATCATTATTTGGGTGTTAAGCTATTTCGGACCGAAACAAAATCCGGATGAGGTTGTTGCAACTGATGTTCATTTAGATCATTCTTATCTGGCTAAAATGGGTAAAGCAATTGAGCCAGCCATTGCGCCGCTCGGTTACGATTGGAAAATGGGTGTGGGAATTCTCACGAGCTTCGTTGCCAGAGAAGTTTTTGTGGGAACAATGTCTACTTTATACAGTTTGGATGACGATGCTCCGGAAGGGAAAGTAATCGATAAAATGAGACACGATGTAAAACCGAATGGCGAAAAAGTATTCAACTTTGCGACAGGAGTTTCGGTGTTGTTGTTTTATGCATTTGCAATGCAGTGTGTTTCTACACTTGCAGTAGTCTACAGAGAAACCAAAAGCTGGAAATGGACTGGCTTTCAGGTAGTAATGATGACAGGTTTGGCGTATTTTGTATCGTTGATAGCTTACCAAATATTAAAGTAAAATGGATTCTTCATTAATTTTTCAATATATCATTATTGCACTTTTAGTGCTTTTTGCCTGCTATTCTTTATATAGATTTATCAGGAAAAATTTTTCACCAAAGAAATTCAGTTCCAAAAGATCTGGATGTGATAAAGATTGCGGATGTTCTTAGAAAAGAATTTTTACAAATTAAAATCGCCTATCTTTTTTATTTGCCCAAAAAGATAAAATCTCAACAGTTGTTTCTTTTATCCTGTAATAAATAGAAAAGTTTTCTAAAACCAGAACTCTTCTTATCTGTTCTTTTGTTCCAAAAATTATTGCGCCAATAAAAGGATTAGCAGAGAGTAATTTCTCTTTTCTTTCTACTTCTGCAATTATTTTTAAAGAATAATTATTAGACTAATTATGATTAATCCAATATTCTATTGTTTCAAAATATAATGTCTCTGCTTCAGGAGTCCATTTTATTTTGAACATAATGCTCGAGCTTTTTGATGAACATCAGCGCTGTCAGTTAATTTATTGTCATTAGCTTCATCAATACCGATATGAATAGATTTTAATTCTTCAGGAGAAACAGTTACAATTTCTTCAGAAACTTTTTCGAAAGAAAACTTCATTCTTTTTAAAAGATTTTCTAAAAAGCTAGTTTCTTCGGGTGTTGTAGGATGTACTATTATCGTATTCATAATCTGCTTTTTACAAAGGTATAAATTATTTCTAATTTGAATTTTCATAAAAAAATAAATTCTTTTGATTGTTGTAAATTATTTGTAGTAATTTCATTTCCTAAAATTAAATTCAATTTGAATTCAAAAGCTGTCGCTGTTTTTTTCCTTTATCTGTCGGGTTTTTATTCAAAAGCACAAACAGACAGTACAGATATAAAATCTTACGCAGATCAGGTAATGATTCGTGTAAATGTCGACACGAACATAGAAAATTACACTTTTTCTGAAGGCAGCGAAGAAAATTTAAACGAAACGATACTTTCCATCAATAATAAGACAAAGGCATCTTTATCTGTTGATTATAAGATCATAAGTGCCACGGTGTCTTACGCGCCTCGATTTTTTTCTGGAAATAATGATAATGAAAGAAAAGGAAACAGTTCTTATACCGATTTCAGATTCAGATTTTTCCCTGAAAGATTTATACAGACCTTATATTATAAAAACGTAAAAGGATTTTATATTGAAAATATGCAGGATCTTCTTCCGGGATGGCAAAAAGACAGAGATCCTTATATTAAATTTCCGGATCTAAGAGTTCAGACTTTTGGAGGCTCCACCTCTTATATTTTAAAAAAGGATTTCTCATTAAAAAGCCTTTATACCCAAGGTGAATGGCAAAAAAACAGCAAAGGAAGCTGGGTTCCGTTTTTAGATTATGATTTTACGATTTTTAGCAATACCATTGACGGTTTGAAAAGTAAAGAATATCAATATAATTTCGGAGCAAACATCGGATATTTTTACAATTGGGTAATTGCCGAAAAAGTAAATATTGCGCCATTTTTAACCTTAGGTTTTGGTGGAAAATTTACAAGTTTCAAAGATACTTTAGAAAATGGGTCGAGAGGTCCAAAACAAAATGAGCAATATATAACGGCAAAAGGATCGGGAGGTTTGCATATAGGATACAATTCTGATCGCTTTTTGTTTGGTGGAAAACTGAACTTTAATGCTACAGCTTATGATGAAAAAGAAAATTCTACTGTCGAAAATAACAATACTTACGGGCTTCTCTACATAGGTTATCGTTTTCCGCCTCCAAAGGTTGTCGAAAGAAATTATAATAAAATGCAGAAAAAATTTCCGGTTTTATAAGTTCGTTGTCTTTTGAGTATCTTTGCAACGGAAAAATTTAAAATAAAGATAATCTGTTTTTTCTGAAGATTCAAAAAATAAAATGCAGTTTGCATTGAAGTTCAAAATCAGAAAAATTAAAATATTAAAAAATGTCATTAATAAAAAGTATTTCAGGAATTCGCGGAACGATTGGTGGGAAAGTTGGTGATAATTTAACGCCGCTTGATGTTGTAAAATTTACTTCTGCATTTGGAACCTGGCTTCAGACTCAAAAAAATAAAAAAGATTTAACCTTAATTATCGGTCGTGATGCGAGAATTTCAGGATCAATGGTCAATTCTTTAGTTACAGCGACATTACAGGGATTAGGAATTAATGTAGTTGATTTGGGACTTTCGACAACTCCGACTGTTGAGATCATGGTTCCTGAATTAAACGCAGACGGCGGAATTATTTTGACAGCTTCTCACAATCCGAAACAATGGAATGCCCTTAAATTATTAAATGAAAAAGGGGAATTCATCAGCGGAGAAAACGGTGCTGAAGTTTTAGCTTTGGCAGAAAATGAAGATTTCGATTACGCTGAAGTTGACGATTTAGGAAAATATGAAACCAGAGATGATGCTTTTGATATTCATATTCAGCAGATTCTCGATTTGCCGATGGTAGATGCAGAAGCAATTAAAGCTAAAAAATATAAAATCGTTTTAGATGCCGTAAATTCTACAGGCGGAATTGCAATTCCTATGCTTTTAGACAAATTGGGCTGTGAAACAATTAAACTATACTGCGAACCAAACGGACAGTTTCCACACAATCCGGAGCCTTTAAAAGAACATTTGGGAGACATTTGTGAACTGGTCATAAAAGAAAATGCAGATTTTGGCGTTGTTGTAGATCCGGATGTTGACAGACTGGCTTTAGTTGACGAAAAAGGAGAAATGTTTGGTGAAGAATATACTTTGGTTGCTGTTGCAGATTATTTATTGAAAAATAAAAATGGCGTGGCGATTTCAAACCTTTCTTCAAGCCGTGCTTTGAGAGATGTTGCCCAAACTCACAATTCAGAATACTTTGCAAGTGCAGTAGGAGAAGTGAATGTGGTGAATTTAATGAAAGAAAAAAATGCCGTAATTGGTGGAGAAGGAAACGGTGGGATTATCTATCCTGATCTTCATTACGGAAGAGATTCTTTGGTAGGTGTTGCTTTGTTTTTAACGCATTTGGCAAAAGAAAACAAGACAGTTTCTGAGTTAAGAGCTGGCTATCCAAGCTATTTTATGGGTAAAAAGAAAATAGAGCTTACTCCGGAAATTAATGTTGATGATCTTTTAACTAAAATGGAAAAAGAGTATCAAAATGAAGAGGTTTCTACGGTAGACGGCGTAAAAATAGATTTTGAAAACAATTGGGTTCACCTTCGAAAGTCGAATACAGAACCAATTATCAGAATATACACAGAGGCAAAATCTCAGGGAGAAGCCGATAAATTGGGTGATGATATGATCGCAAAGATCAAAAGTTTGATTTAATATTAAACTAAATTCATCATTCTAAAAAAATTATTTATTAACTTTATAGTAATAAGATTTTCAGAAGCGAGTATTTGTACATCTCATATCTCTGGTCTTAAATCTTAAACTCGTTTATATTGGAAGAATATTTTGGAAATGAACTGGTAAAAAAGTTCGAAGAAATGATGGAAAACAATGATGAATTCTACTTCGATACAGAAGAATTAGAAGACATTATTGTTTATTACTTGGAGCTTGGAGATTTTAATTATGCCGATATGGCAGTTAATTTTGGTCTGAAACTCCATCCCAACTCATTAGAAATCAAAATTAAAAAATTGGAGGTTCTTTTAGAGTGGGAAGATTATAATCTGGCGAAAGAATTAATCGAAGAGTTAAAAGGTTCTTCTATGGAGAATACAGACTTTTTGGTTTGCTACGCTAAGTATTATTCGAATTTAGGTAATCCTAAAAGATCCATCGAAATCTGCAAAAAAGCCCTGGAATTGAATGAAGAAGAAAACTTCCTCAATAACTTTATTGCAGACGAATATGTCAATCTGGGAGATCCTTTTAACGCACTTAAACATTATCAGCAAGCACTCAAAGAAGATCCTATGGATGAATATTCGTTAGAAAATGCGATGATCTGCTTTAATGATTTGAATAAGAGTGAGGAAGCGATTGCTTTTTTGAACGATTATCTTGACGATTTTCCGTATTCAGAAATTGCATGGAGCGAGTATGGACAGTATTATTTCAATAGAAAAAATTACGAAGAAGCCATCAAAGGTTTCGATTATATGCTGGCAATCAATTCTAGTGCAGTTGGAGTTTATGCGAGCAAAGCAGCTTGTTATGAAGCTTTAAATCAATATCAGAAGGCAATTGAAGTATATGAAGAAATGTTGGAGTTGGAATACACCAAAGCATTTACTTTTTATAAAATAGGACTGTGTCATAAAGCTTTAAAACAGCCGATTATTGCTTTAAATTCTTTCCAGAAATCATTAAGAGAAGATCCTCAGTTTTATCTTGCGATGATGGAGCAGTCTTATCTTTACGAAGAAATGGGCGGAATGGCGGAAGCTTTGCATTTTGCAAAAGAAGCAACATTATTAAATGACAGCAACCTTGATTATCAAAAAAGATTGGCATTTTTATTTATCGATTCCGGTAAGTTTGAAGAAAGCCTTACTTGTCTTAAAAAGCTTGTAGATGCAGAGCCATCAAGGTTTTACAATTGGTATGCGTATTCTGAAGTTTTGATGTTGGTTGGTGAATATGAAGAAGCTGTTACCGTTTTAAATTTAGCTTTAAAACATCATTACAGAGCAGAATTGTTTTATCAGCTGAGCAACTGTTATTTTAATTTGAAAGACCATGAAAATGGCGGTGAATCTCTTGAAAAGGCTTTAGAACTCGATCCTTCATTGATTACAGATATGCAGAAAAAATATCCGTACATCAAAGATGAGGTGAAAAAGGCTAAGGCAAAGGTTAAAAAGAAGAATTAAACTTAAATTTAAATATAGAAAACCTGCAGAGTATGCAGGTTTTCTATATTTAGTGATTATATTCAAAAGTATAAACCGAGGGTTGGGAAGGGTATGGTACGCCATTCAGATCGGTTGATTGTACTATTTCATTTGTAGGATATCCACTTGAGTTAAACGTTGTATTGTATTTATAAGAAGAAGATGAAGTTCCAGAGCCACCAGAATAAGTAAAAGTGGTTAAATCCTTATATGTACTTAAATTATTTTTAATACCGGAAAAAAGAATTGAAGAACCATCTTCATTATCACCATTAAAAATAAGCTTATCAAAACCTTTTACATTTTTAAAAGGATAATTTTTATCGGTGTATGTGTAATTTCTACTTATTGTATAGTTTCTTGAAACTCCGTAACTTATTCCAGTTCCCGTTCCTGTAGCATTTGTCATATTGCCATTACTGAAGGTGTAAGTTGCGTTTATCGTATAAGTATTGTTCGGGCCCTCGTTCGCTTGCTTTTTTACATTTATCAGCGAAGAACTAATGTGTGTATAAGTATAGTTTATATTGGCAATAATCGCTCCATTATCATCATATTCTTTGAAAATATTCGAGGTCATTAAGTCATTGGTATAAGTGTAATCATAACTAACTTGAAGAACATTATTGTCATAATATTTAATTGCACTCACATAATCTCCAGAATAGGTAAAAACAATTTTATTATTTGGATTTGTTGTACTGACAAGATTTAAAATCTTTGTACCATCATAATTGATTTTAATTGCCTCACCATCAGCCGACATTTTAACTGGTAAAATAACATTTTGTTGAGTGGGATCGATATTATCAACCGGAGTATTATCATCAGAACTGCATGAGTAAGTAAGTAAGGCAAGTGCGCCTAAGAAAATAATTTTTTTCATTGTTGAATTTTTTAGTATTTAAATATAGACTATTTTTTCAACGAGTCAAAGTTTATTTTTGCTTTTAGCCCTTAAAAAGATCAATCCAGCAATAATGACAATTGTTCCTGCAAATTGCACAGCAGTTAGTTTTTCACCATCCAAAACACCCCAAATAATAGCAACAATCGGCATGAGCAAAGTAACGGTTGATGCAAAGAGCGGAGTAGAAACTTTCAACAAACGATAGTTCATCATCATTGCCAGTCCGGTTCCGAAAACAGAAAGCAAGCTTACAAACCCTAATCCGATCATATTTTCTTTGGTGAATGTAAATTGGGAAACAAAACCTGTAGAAAGCAAAGCGATCAGTGAAGGCAAAAACAAAACGAAAGAAAATACAAATGCCGATAAAACGGTAGATGATACATCCATTAATTTTGATTTTACAGTCGTTGTACTCATTGCATAACATAATGTTGCCAGCAGAAGTAAAAGAATGGGAAATATTTTAAACTGAGTGCTGTCATCACCACCAAATGCAAGCAGGCAAACTCCGGTAAAGCTTATGAAAACTCCGGTCATCTGTCTTTTTGTGGTTTCAAATTTCCAGATTAAAGCTCCAACAATAATCACGAAAATAGGCATCATAGAATTGATGATTCCTGCAATGCTGCTGCTTATCTGGGTTTCGGCAATAGGAAATAAGAACATTGGGATGAAATTGCCTGTAAAAGCGGCTAAAATAAGCCATTTCAAATGTTTTTTCGGGAAAAGTCTGTATTTTGAAATAGCAACAGGCATTAAGATAATTCCGGCAATCAAAACTCTTAAAGCTCCGACCTGATAAGGGCTGAAATGGTCTAAGGATTTTTTAATTAAAATAAATGAAGAGCCCCAAATGACACTTAGTATAATCAGAAGAAGCCATTTTTCTTTATCTGCGTTCATTGTTTTTGTGTAAAATTTTCAAAAAATCTTTTTTAGGAATCATTCTCGCCCCCAAACTTTCCAAGTGATCGGTGTGAGATTGGCAGTCAATGAGTGTGAAGTCGTTTTTATGAGTTTCTATAAAATGAATAAATCCTGCTTTAGAAGCGTTGCTCACCTTTGCAAACATACTTTCGCCACAAAAAACTTTTCCGACTTGTACTCCGTAGAGCCCGCCAACGAGCTCATTATTTTGCCAGACTTCTACGCTTCGGGCCAATCCATAACCATGAAGTGTAATAAAAGTTTCTATCAGTTCATCAGAAAGCCAGGTTCCTTCCTGACCTTTGCGATTGATTTCCCGACAGTTTTTTATCACTTCTCTGAAGTTTTGATTTTCGGTAATGGTAAAAACTTTTTTATCTAAAATTTTTCTCATCGACTTCGAAACCTTCAATTCATCAGGAAAAAGTACAAATCTGGGATCGGGGCACCACCAAAGAATTTCTTCTCCAGGATTAAACCACGGAAAAATACCATTCTGATAAGCAAACCAGATTCTTTCCACAGACAGATCGCCGCCAAAAGCAATGATACCTTCGTGGCCGTCATATTGTGCAGGATCGGGAAATGATATTTCGTTTTTGTCTAATCGAACCATTACGGGAAAAAAAATCCCACTTTTTCAAAAAGCAGGATTAGTATTTGATTTTTATTTCTGATTAAAAAGGTAAATCATCGTCATCGTCCCCGGCAAAAGGATTTTCATTTGAAACCGGAGAAGCAGATTGAGATGGTGCAGCTTGTGTAGGTTCTGAACCATTATCCAAAACTTTTTCTACTCTCCATCCTGTAATAGAGTTGAAATATTTTGTTTCTCCTTGTGGCGAAACCCACTCTCTACCTCTGATGTTGATTCCTACTTTTACATTTTCTCCTTCTTTCAGTGTGTCCAACAAATTTATTTTATCCTGTAAAAATTCGATGTTGATGGGCTGCGGATACTGCTCTTGTGTAAGAATAACCATTTCTCTTTTTTGAAAACCACTTGCAAATGTTTGAACTTCAGTGATTTTCTTTACCGTTCCTTGTAATTCCATATCGTAAATATTAACGGTGTAAAAGTAATAAAATGAAATTTAAAAAGAATGGTTTCAAATAAATTTTACAAAAAATTAATTTTTTTTTCGAAAAGGTTTGGAAGTAAAGAAAATTGCCCTATATTTGCACTCACAAAAACGAAACAAGTTCTTTAAAATAACTCAATAATAATGCGGATGTGGTGTAATTGGTAGCCACGCCAGACTTAGGATCTGGTGCCGTGAGGCGTGGGGGTTCGAGTCCCTTCATCCGCACTACAAATTGCGAAAATAGCTCAGCTGGTAGAGCACAACCTTGCCAAGGTTGGGGTCGCGGGTTCGAGTCCCGTTTTTCGCTCTCATCACGCCCTGGTGGTGGAATTGGTAGACACGCAGGACTTAAAATCCTGTATCCGCAAGGATGTACGGGTTCAAGTCCCGTCTGGGGTACTTTAAAAGACTGTTAATCATTGATTAACAGTCTTTTTTGTTTTTAGGGGTGGCTAAAAGGGTGGCTAAATATGACTCTATTTCTAATTATAGATTAAATTTCAATATTTACAATCTACTCATCTAAATATTCTATAAAGATAGAATGCAGTTTGTTTCTTTTAATACGACGTATTCTGTCGTTTGCTAATTATATTTTTGTCTCATGAAATGTGAGAATGTCATATTAAATCTCTATAATTAAGATTATCTAATTCGTTAAAAAATATTAAATTCGCAAAAAAATAATTAAAAACGCAGACCATGATAAAACTCTACATGAGTGCACTACTACTAAGTAGTGCTATATTCCTGAATGCTCAGGATGTGGTATGGCAAAAGGATATTAAATCCTCTACACAGGATTTCCTATCACAAGTCACCACAACAGTCGATCAGCAATATCTTATTACAGGAAGTTCTATTCATCCTAAAAAAATCACTTCTGAAAACAAACAAAACAACGGTTACGATTTTCATTTAGTTAAACTCAATCAGCAAGGAGAGGAAGTCTGGGAAAAGTATTTCTCAGGGAAGAATCAAGACTTTTTATCAGCGGCTGTTGCTACGCAGGAAGGAGGATTCCTTTTGGCAGGAACTTCTTATTCGGGAAAAGGTTTAGATAAAAAAGATGCTTCCAAAGGAGGATCTGATATCTGGCTGATCAGAATAAATGAATTCGGAGATGAATTATGGCAAAAGACTTTAGGTACATCACAGGACGAAGAAGCTAAATCTGTAATTCAGACTGCCAATTTTGGTTTTATGGTAGCCGGAAATATTAAGAACGCAGCCAACGGGTTCGGTTCGAAAGATGTGACAGTTACAAGACTTGATAAAAATGGGAAAATACTTTCAGAATTAATTTTAGGCGGAAGAGGTCTGGATGAAGTAGAAAAGATGATCCCTACACCGGATGGAGGTGCTTTGTTAGGAATTTATTCTAGAAGTAGTTTAACAAACGGAAATAAAACCATTACTAATGATGATCAGCAGAATTCGATAAAGAAACAATATATCGCTAAAACTACTGAAAATTTTGGTGAAGGTGATTATTGGATGGTGAAGTTAAATAAGGATAATAAAATAGAATGGGAAAAGAATTTCGGAGGTAAAGGTGATGACCATTTGAGAACAATGGTTTTTACTTCATCCGGATATATTATTGGCGGAGAATCGAGGTCTGAAAAATCAGGAAACAAAACTGTTGGAATTGAAGAAGGAACGGATATCTGGTTAGTATCATTAAATACAAAAGGAGAAGAGCAATGGCAAAAATCTTACAACTTTAATAACCGTGATGTTCTGATGGGTATGAATGTAATCAGCACGGGAGATGGGAGAAATTCAAAAGGAGTTTTACTCGGAGGTTATACGCAGGCAGAAGGGAGGATAGAAGCAGATGATGAGAAATTTTGGATGATGTATATAGACAATGACGGGAATGAGCAATGGAGAAAGCATGTAAAAGGAGAATCACAAAAGAAGTCGGAAAGGCTTTCTGATCTTAAGATGAACAAGGATGGTTCTATTGTGCTTGCAGGAACAAGCGCCGAAGAACTTGGAAAAGAGAACTGGAAGATTGTAAAATTAGGAGATAATCAAATTGATCAGTTAATAGAAAAACAAGATATTAAGATTTATCCAAATCCGGTATCAGATTATGCTTATGTTGAAATCGGATTTGATTTTAATGAGGCTGATATTATTCTTTATGACATGGGAGGAAGACAGCTTCAGAGTCTGAAAACAAAGAACAAGGTGACCAAGATTAATACGCAGAATCTAATTCAAGGAGCCTATCTGGTAGTTGTGAAAACAGATACTGAGAAAACTGCTAATGCGAAAATCATTAAGAAATAAACACAATGAAAAAACTACAACTAATTATTTACCTGTTTATATCAATTGAAATTTTTTCACAAAATCATCAATTAGATTTTGGTGATTTCCCGAGACCTATTCCATCCACATCCTACAATGTTACTTATCAGGAGATGCCCAGGTCAACTGCTACAGGTGTTCCCAATATTTCCATTCCACTTGGAGGCCTTTCATCTCAAGGCGATAAGATAGGCGAAAACATTACATTATCTTATAATCCATATAATGTAAATGATGAAGATTTTGTAAGTGATGTAGGTTTAGGATGGACATTATTCTCCGGCGGATCCATATCAAGACAAATAGTTGGAGGTCTTGATGAACAATTTGATAATACAGCTGCATCAAATTATAACCTCAATTCTTTTGATGACTTATACTACTATAATTTGCCAAACGGTGTCTCCGGAAAATTTAAAATTTACCGAAATGTTTCAGACAATACTTTCACAATACTTAATTATGACCGGAACAGTGTAAAAATGGAATTTACCAGAACGAGCAATACAGCAACTTTGATTGTAAACTCGTTCACACTAACAGATGATAAGGGATATAAATTTATTTTTAATGATTATAGTCAGTCGCTTTACACATCTGGCAATAAAGTGTATAGATCTGCATTTTATCTTAGCAGTATTAAAGATGCTACCGGAGCTGAACTTTTTACTTATGAATATTTGAAACACTATCAATATATTGATACCACTACGTTACTTTATCAAAATTGTAAATTAAAAAACGTTAATAGCATTGGTTTAGGAAAAATTGATATTGAATATGCATATGATCCTTCATTAAAACTGACTATGAATGACCCTTATAATATTTCCAAAATTAAAGGGCAAAATAATTATGGGAAAAATCTGTTTGAGTATAGTTTTGAATACATATTCCAATATTATCCAAATCTTATTAACCAAAAAAGAGTATTAAATAAAATTTCAAAAAAGAATTTTGAAAATCCAAACTCTCCTGAAGTGACAAAATTCGAGTATTACACATCTGCTTTAGATGATAATATAACCATGCCGAATCTGACGACTTTATCATGTATGGATTCAGAGACACAGAGATATCCAGCCAATAGTGTTATCGGAATCCTTAAAAAAATACATTTACCCACAGGAGGTATCATTGAATATGAGTTCGAACCCAATGAATATTTTTTTGATAAAAATAGCCCTACATATATTCAGTCTTTACAAGAAAATTACAAAGATTCAGCAATACAAAGTATTGAGCCTATTGGTGAATTTAATTACTCAAACACACACACGACAGGTTTAGCAAGATGGACTTTACAAGGAGATCCTACTAAGCCAAAGAAAATATATTTTGTTTTCAACGCATTTAGAAATCCAGACAACCCATTTCTGCCAGAGAATCCAGGCTATTTGCATAGTGGCTTTAATCTTGATGGGAATAACTCAAATAGTTTCGCAACATGCGGAACAATGTATGCTGATGAATATAGTTATTCTGTTACAGTGTCATCATTAGTAAATCCAGGAAAACATACCTTTCAGTTCCCAGGAATTTGGGAGTCAGGAACAGTATCAATCTATGAACTAAAAAACGCACCTCCTCCCTACAAGAATATTGATTACACGTATGGTGTCCGAATAAAAAAGGAAAAACATTTTAATTCGTCTACAAGCACTGCTGCTGATAAAACGATTTCTTATTTATATAATTCATTTGACGATAACAACAGTTCAAGCGGATACAAATTTGCAAATGAGAACATATACTCTTCTTCAGAATTTGTACTCTATAAAAATGTAAAAATAAGTGAGGGGGAAGATATGGGATATATCAATAATTATTTCAAATTGCCAAGTGATTATCCTGATACTTATACAACGATAGGGGGTATACAACATCCTGTAAAGAATTATTACAACCTGACTCAAAGTGGATTATTATCTAAAAAGTCAATTTTTGATAACAACGATAATAAAATTAAAGAATTTATTTACGACTACGAGTTGCAGCAAAGTAACGGTATAGTAGAGATTGCTACAGGTTATGGATATATGCGAATGGGAGTTATTAAAAAACTGAAACTACAGGAAACAGATTTCTTAGCCAACAAGATAATTATCAATAAGAGAGAATCAAATTATGAAAACAAATTCAGATTCAACAATATCTCAAGCACAAAAGAAATAAATTCAGACGGAACCGTTATAGAGACAATATATAGTTACCCAAACCCTCTTACACTTGTTGGACAGACCAATGAATATCAACATTTAATCGACAACAATATTAAAGGCATCCCGATTCAGATAATTGAAAAGAAAGACGGAGCTGTTGTTTCTACTGCTGAGACAAAATTTGCTAATAATAGCCTTTATCCTACATCTGTAATATCTAAAAATGCATTCGACGGAAGTATAAAAACAGCTATTCGATATGATAAATATGATAGTAAGGGAAATTTATTACAATACACAACCAATATTGATGAAAGTACGGGATTAGGATTCCCTACTACTTTAGTTTATGGCTATAATCAGACTTTACCCATAGCAAAAATTGAAGGAGCTACTACCGGTGATTTAAAATTAATTCTTACGCCAGTGGGATCCCCCGGAATTGTGGCTCTTTCGAATCAAGACGTTGATGATGCGTCAGAAAAATTATTAATGGAAGGTCTTGATGAATACCGTAATAATGTGAAGCTTAAAGATTTTATGGTTACAACTTTCACCTATGATCCATTAATAGGAATTACCAGCGTAACTCCTCCAAATGGTATAAGAGAGATTTACAAATATGATACTAATGGAAAGCTGAAGCTGGTGGTAGATGTCAATGGGAATATCCTAACTGAATACAAATATAATGTAAAACCACAACCATAAAATAATGAAAAAAATATTAATATTTATAAATGTTTTTATAACAGTTATACTCTCAGCGCAAAGTTTAACAAATACCGAAAACTATGTGTACTCCAGAACATATTTAGAACCAGTTACTTTTTCCCAATCTTCGGCACAGCAGTTACAAGGCGTGCAGTATTTGGATGGACTGGGAAGAACTACTCAACATGTTTCTATCAAAAATACACCCACAGGAAAAGATTTAGTCTTGCCTGTGCTTTATGATCAAAATGGAAAGGTGTCCAAGAATTATCTACCGCTTCCTGCTAACACATTAAATGGAGCCAAGCAATCGGGTGTTACAGAAAACAGCATCAATAGTTATTATGGGGTATCTAATGCATTTTCACAAGTTGATTATGAAAAATCACCTATGCCGAAAGTACTGAAAAAATCTTCTGTGGGTGACGACTGGAATATAAACGGTACGAATATAAAAAACATCAATTATTTAGCGAACAGTGCATCAGAAGTTAAAAAATATATTGCAATAACTTCATGGGATCCTTCTTCGAAAATTAACAATGTTACATTAAGCTTAGCTTCGGACAGTCTTAGTACAGATGGATATTACAATGCTAACACATTGTATAAATTCAACACTAAAGATGAAGATGGAAATGTAATTGAGACTTTTGTTAATCCTAGGGGAATGCAGGTGCTTAAACGTAAGGTTATTGATGTAGCAACAGGGAAAGAAGATACCTATTACGTATATGACCAAGCGGATAATCTTGTTTACATCATTCCGCCTGCCGCCGCAAAAGCGCAAAGTTTATCTCAACTTAACAGTCTTTTGAATAGTCTGTGTTATCAATACCGATATGACAAATACTACCGTTTAGCAGAAAGTAAACTTCCGGGTAAAGAATTTTGGGAATATGTAGTGTATGATAATCAGGACAGAATTGCGCTTACTCAAGATGCTAATCAGCATAAAAAAGCCTGGTCTTTTGTGAAATATGATAAATTCGACAGACCTGTTTATACTGGTATTTATACAAGCGGCATAACAAGAACCGATCTTCAGGATTTATTGGACAATTCTTCGTACGTTTCATCCAATGAAAGTCCTTCTACCACTCCATTTAATTTAGATGGAAAGGATATTTATTACTCAAAAAATTCTATTCCATATACAGGAATCACGATCCTTTCTGTAAACTATTATGATGATTATCCCCCAGGAAGCCCCGCAACTCCTGCTAATATATTAGGAGCAAATACCCTATCCGGTAATGCTGTTTCTTTATCGGTTAATAATTACCATTCTATCAGAAGTATCAAAAGCCTACCTACAGCAAGTTTCGTAAGAAACCTGGAAGATAATAACTGGACAAGCTCTTATGTTTGGTATGATCAAAAAGGTCAGGTAGTTGGTGCGCATTCTATTAACCATTTGGGAGGTCATACTAAAACAGAAATGCAATTGGATTTTGTAGGATTACCTCTTGAAGATTATACTTTCCACAGAAGATTAGACTCTGATACCGGAACGATAATAAAACAAAGATATATCTATGACGAACAAAAACGTTTAAAAATACATTATCATCAGGTAAATAGTCGTCCTGAGGAAGTGCTGGCACAGTTTGAATATGATGAATTATCCCGTGTCAAAGAAAAAAAAGTAGGAGGCGCATCTTTGTCGGCACCCGTAGAAACTATTGACTACAGCTATAACATACAAGGGTGGTTGACGGGAATTAATAAACAGGAATTCTCTAATCCTACAAACCGCTTGATTGCATACGATATCCGATATAATGACCCTTCCGGAGGTTCTTTGCCTAAATACAATGGGAATATATCGGAAGTGAACTGGAAGTCAACAATAAATTCTCAAAAGAGATATAACTATAGCTATGATAAGCTCGATAGGTTAATTTTTGCAAAATATTCTCACCCACAAGAAAGCATTCCGGAGAATGATTTTTATAATGAATCATTTACTTATGATTCCAACGGAAATATAAAAACATTAAAAAGAAATGCACCTTCATTTTTTGGCAATAGCTATGAAGCTATTGATGATTTAAAATATGATTATAATGGAAACAAACTTTTGAGTGTAAAGGACGAAAGCAATAACCCAACGGGTTATGAAGGTGGAGGAAGTTCAATTGATTATGACAGTAACGGAAACATGGTTACTATGAAAGATCGATCCATTGAGGAAATTACTTATAATCAACTTGATCTTGCGAGCGTAATAAAATTCAACAATAACAAAAAGAGGGTTAGCTACCTATACCGTGCAGATGGCACTAAGCTTAAAAAGGAGTTTCTAGCTACTGGAAGTAATGGTGAAATGTATGGAACCTCTACAGAATACATTGACGGGTTTAATTATGGATCAGCTGATGGAGACGCACTTTGGGCAGCATTTATTGATGCAGGAGGTCAGGCTTATGAACCTGAAGCATTTATTACATTCTTGAATGAAAATGGTTATCAAAATACATTAAAATTTATCCCGACTGCTGAAGGCTTTTATGATTTTGAAAATAATCAGTACATTTATCAGTACAAAGATCATTTAGGAAATGCAAGAGTAAGCTTTTTAAAAGAAGCTAATGGGGAAACCAAAGTGGTTGATCAAAACGATTATTACGCTTTCGGTATGAACCATGTAAGAGCTGATGAACCATCGTATTTTGGATTTGGAAGTTTTAAAAACTATAAGTACAATGGCAAGGAATTGCAAGAAACCGGTATGTATGATTATGGCTGGAGACAATACATGCCTGATCTTGGAAAATGGAATGGGATGGATCAGCTGTCGGAAATGTATCATAATACCAGTCCTTATGCATATGTAACGAATAATCCGATAAGATTTACAGACCCGGATGGGCGTTGTCCGCAAAAACCAGACGGTTCATATGATTGTTATACTGATATTGATGAGGTTATTGTGGGTTCTACACCAAAGAGCGGCTCGGGAACTTCATCTTCTTCGTGGTTGCCAAGCATGCCCTCTTTTTTGAGTTACTCGCTTTCTCCTTCTGGATCAGGATCAAGTGGAGGAGGTTCAAGCGGTGGCGGAGGTGGCGGAGGTCTAGCTCCGGATCCTTATGCGCAATATAAAAAAGAGCTTGAGGCTTATAATATAAGCCAGGCCAGATCTAGATATTATGCCACTCAAGGGAATCCTGTTGATGACCTACAAACCGGGCTTGATGTTATTGGAAACATTCCTGTTGCTGGTGAAATATTTGATGGGCTAAACGGTTTAATTTACGCAGGAAGAGGGGATAAAATAAATGCAGCAGCAAGCTTTTCAGCAATGGTTCCTTTAGCTGGTATAGGATTGAAATATACTATAAAAAATGGTAGTAACATTATTATTAAGCAAACGGCTAAAAAAGCAGATTTATTATTCAAAAATAAAAATGAAGCAATGAATTGGGCAAGAAAAGAACTTGGGCATAATACTGAAAGAATGTATGATATTAATGGTAAATGGATTGGATGGAATAATTCTAAGGGAAGTGTTTATTGGGGACATGGAGATTGGGGTAAAGGTGTAGGTTCATCAACATTCCCTCATTTAAATTATAAAATTGACGGTCTGAAAGGACATTTATTTCTCCAAGACAAGATAAAAAATAGAGGAATGTATAATGACTTTATCAATTATTTTAATAAATAAATTATGTTTGATTTAAAATATATTATAGAAAATAGCGGTGATTCAACTTTTGAAAGTTATTCATATTCAAAAGGTTTATTAACTGTGTCTTTGTTTATATCTGATTTAGAAAAAAAAATTACTATAAAAGTTAGGACAAATTTTTTATCATTCAACAATTATTATTTGCAAAAATCTGAAGATTTATATAGAACATGTCATATAGAAATTAAAGAATTACATAAAGTACTTAAAATTCATAATAATATTTATATTCCATCGGATAATTTCGGAATATTTATGAAAGAAAAAAAACTTAATTATAACTTAGCATACGGAATCCTTGCTTCTGAAAATAAATATTTATTGTCGATTACAGGTTATGCTGACCTTGTGTCGTGTGTTGTATCTGGATTAGAAAATATTATCATAGATGAAGATATAAATGATTAAAAGTTGAATTTGAAGCTTCTTGGAGTTGTTATTTTTTTTAGAACAAAAACTTTATACTGCATCTCCTAAATTGAAGTAATAAAAAAAAGGATATTGAGATTTCGATATCCTGTTTTATAAAACTGGTTTTACAAAGATACGGTTCAGAATTTAATACGATTTCTGAAATGCCGAATATAAAAGGGAGCTTGAGGCTTATAATATAAGACAGGCGCACCGTGTTTGGCAAACAGCAATTAATGAAACTAAGATTGGAAAGTCTATAGGAAATCTTGAACATTTTCTATTCATGGAGATTCCTCTTACTTTTGCTGGTGAGGGCTTAATTGCTGCAGGATGGAGAGCTGCCGGCTTAAATGGGCTTATTTGCAAACCTTTAGGAAGATTAACCAACAATTTACTAAAAATTTGCTTCACAGAAGGAACTTTGGTAGCAACAGAAAACGGTAACAAAAAGATTGAAGACATCAAGGAAGGTGATCTGGTATGGAGCTACAATGAAAAAAAGGCTAAAAAAGAACTGAAAAAGGTAGTAGCATTATCCCACAATACTTCTTCTTTATTAGTGAAAATCTTTGCAAACGGTAGTAAATAAGAAATACGTTATTTATCATTTGTGTTTTGTGCTGTAGGAGAAATTTTTTCCTGCAGCACTTTCTTTCAATTTATTTTTTAATATAAGTCTGAAGAATTATATGATGATATTTAAATATACCTGCATAATTTCTCTTTCTATAAATAAAAAAAGCCCCGCATTTGCGAAGCTTGGATGTTAAGATCTAAACATCTCTGTGTGCGGAATGTTGTCTTCCAGATATTTCTTGTCAGTTTCTTTAAAGCCAAAACCTGAATAAAATCTTAAAAGATAATCTTGTGCAGAAATTCTTACTTCAGAAGTTTTGAAACGGTTTTCAATGGTTTCAACAGCATATTGTATCAATTGTTTGCCTAGATTTCTTCCTCTGCCATTTGCTGAGGTTAAAACTCTTCCTATTGAGGTCTCGTTATATTTTATTCCTTTATCGAAAATTCGGCAATATGCCAACACGGTTTGATCTTCCTGCTCTGCCCAGAGATGTAATGCTTTTTGATCGTATTTATCCAAATCGGGATAAGGGCAGTTTTGTTCTACTACAAAAACATCTACTCTCGCTTTGATGATTTCGTAAAGTTCAGAAGTCGTCAGTTCTTCGAAACTTTTTATTTTCCAAACAATATTACTCATTGAATGTTACGCTGTTATTAGTCAAAAATTCATTCGTTTTTTGAATAAAACTTAAAATTTCTTCAGTTCCGGTTTTCTTTTCCCCAGAGGTAACGTAGATTTCCGGTAAATCTTCCCATGTTTTGTGAAGCTCAGTTTTGTAGTCTTCCACATTTTTAATCAAAATGCTTGGCTTAAGCTTATCAGCTTTCGTGAAAACAATTGAAAAAGGAACGCCACTTTCTCCACACCATTGGATAAACTCCAAATCAATATTTTGCGGACTGTGACGAGAATCAACAAGAACGAAAAGATTAACGAGGTTATTTCTGTTTAAAATATAATTATTAATCAATTTTTCAAAATCTCTTCTCATTACTTTTGAGACTTTTGCATATCCGTATCCTGGTAAATCGGTAAGAAACCAGTTTTCATTAATAAGGAAATGATTGATCAACTGAGTTTTTCCTGGAGTTCCTGAAGTTTTTGCCAAATCCTTCCTGTTCAACATTCCGTTGATTAATGAAGACTTCCCAACGTTTGATCGTCCGATAAAAGCATACTCAGGAATCGTTCCTTCAGGGCATTCCTGCCATTTTCCGCTGCTTTTCACAAACTCTGCTGTTTTTATAACCATTTTTCTTGAATTTTATTTAGAAAAATAAACCATTAAGAAAGTCTTAATGGTTTATCATTTTATATTTTGTCTTTTACCCAGTCGTAAAGAATTTCGTTAAACTCATCTGGTTTTTCCATCATTGCCGCATGTCCGCACTTATCGATCCAGAATAAATCTGAGTTTGGGATAAATTTGTGCATGTCAATCGCAACTTCAGGCGGTGTTACATTGTCTTGTTTCCCCCAGATAAGACATGTCGGTCTCTGAATTTTAGGAAGGTCATTCAACATATTGTGTTTGATGGCGCTTCTTGCCAGCATCACTGTTTTGATTCCTTTCATTCGGTCATTTACCACACTGAAAACTTCATCTACCAAATCTTCAGTAGCTACCGAAGGATCATAAAAAACCTCCTCTGCTTTCTTTCTTATATAAGAACGGTCGTTTTTTCTGGGAAAACTATCGCCAAAAGCTCTCTCGTATAATCCTGAACTTCCCGTTAATACAAGATTCTGCACCAGGTCGGGACGTGCTAAAGTTAAAATTAAACCTACATGCCCTCCCATAGAATTACCTACAATAGTAACCGGCTTGCCAATATTGGTTTCGATAAATTTGATTACATATTTTGCAATCGTGGTGAGATTGGTATTGAGTACCGGTAAATCGTAAATCGGTAATTGAGGGACGTAAACTTTAAATCCTTTTTCTGAAAAAAAATTCACCATTTTGTCAAAATTACTCAATCCACCCATTAGCCCATGCAAAAGCACAAGTGGATGACCTTCCCCAGCTTCTATAAACGTATATTTCTTTTCTTTTTTTGTACTAAATCTCATAATGCCTTTCTAAGCCTTGCAAAAATACAAATTAAACACCAAAAAATTTTTGATATAACTAATATAAACTAAAAATAATATATGAAACCTATTGTTATGGTATTTTTTACAATTCTTTTTGCTATGCTTCAAATATAAGACCACTTGTAGCAAATCTTGGAAATCATTTTATCTTATTGATATTCAATATTTAATGAAACTTATTAACATTAAGTCAAAAAGTGGGAAAAAGTGGGAGGATTTGGAAAAATATTTATAATTTTGTCCCAAATGAGAAATTTCATTGGAACATATGAGTGCAAAATAGACGACAAGGGTCGCCTGAAAGTGCCATCATCTCTTATAAAGCAGATGGAGAACTTTGAGGATAAAACCTTTGTGGTAAAGCGTTCTGTGTTTCAACCGTGTCTGGAAGTGTACCCTATGAAAGCATGGGATAAGCTGATGGATAAGATAAATAAGCTGAATAGATTCATCAAAAAAAATGCAGATTTTATCAGAATGTTTACCGCCGGAGTGAAAACCGTGGAGCTGGATAGTGCCGGAAGACTGCAGATTTCGAAAGATCTTACTCATTTTGCCAATCTTCAGAAAGATATTGTGGTGACGAGTGCAGGAGAACTTTTTGAAATTTGGGACAAAGAAGCATACGAAAAAGTAATTGCGACCAACGAAGATGATTTTGCAAGTCTTGCAGAAGATGTGATGGGAGCGTTTGACGAAGAATAATTAAATAAACACAAATAAGCATGTATCATAACCCCGTTTTATTGAAGCAAAGTGTGGATGATTTGGTGACGAATCCGGACGGTATTTATGTGGACTGCACATTTGGTGGCGGTGGACATTCACGCGAGATTGTAAGCCGACTTTCTGAAAAAGGAAAACTTTACGGTTTTGATCAGGATCTTGATGCGCTCAAAAATAATATAGATGACCCGAAATTTACATTAATCAATCAGAATTTCAGATTTCTTGAAAATTCTCTTTTGATGTATGGCGTTTCTCAGGTTGACGGTATTTTGGCGGATTTGGGAGTTTCGTCTCATCAATTTGATGCTGGCGAAAGAGGTTTTTCTACAAGAAGCAATGCGCCGCTTGATATGAGAATGAACGTTATGCAAAGTCTTGATGCCAAAAAAGTAATCAATGACTATGACGAAGAATCTTTAGCAGATATTTTTTATTACTATGGTGAATTGAGGGAAGCGAGAAAGTTGGCTCGTGACATCGTACATCACAGAAAAAATAAAACAATTGAAACCACGGAAGATCTGAAAAAACTTTTCAGTTATCTTCCGCCTCATAAAGTGAATAAATTTTATGCGCAATTGTTTCAGGCAATAAGAATTGAGGTTAATCAAGAGCTTGATGTTTTAAAGGAAATGCTGGTTCAGTCTTACAAAATGTTAAAACCCGGTGGAAGATTGGTGGTTATTTCTTATCATTCTCTGGAAGATCGTTTAGTAAAAAGATTTTTGAAAAACGGGATGTTTGAAGGTGAGCCACAACGTGATATCTACGGAAATTACGAGAAAGCATTCGAATTGGTGAAGAGTAAAGCAATTATTCCTGATGATAAGGAAATTGAAGAAAACTCAAGAGCCCGAAGTGCTAAAATGAGAACAGGAATTAAATTATAAATAATAAGAAATGGGTAATAAGCAATTTTTAAAATATTACACATTACTAATTACCTATTATTAATAAATAAGTGGCAAAAAGAACAACAAATCGCCCCCAGAAGAAGCTTACTTTTATAGATATTATAAAGGGAAACTTTCTGAATCGTGATGAAATAAAAGTTCATTACAAATTTTTCCTGTTGTTATTTGTCTTGATGATGGCGATGATTTACAGTAATCATTTAGTCAACAAAAAAATAAAAATTGTTAACGCTTTAAAAGAAGAAACAGAAGAATATAAATCTAGAAACGCTTACGCACAAAGCAAGCTGATCAAAGTAAAAATGGAATCTGAATTGGGCAAAGAAGTCGCCGCAGATTCGCTAATGACTTTAGAAAGTCACCCGCACAAATTGTTAATAAAATTAGACAGTAGCGATGCAAAAACAAAATGATTACGATAACAAAAGAAAAAAAACACTGCGATGGGGATACCTCTTCGCAACTGTTGCTTTATGCATATTCGTGATGTTTTTGGCAAGAATCGTGGTGCTTCAGAATACCAATGTTCAGGAAATTAAAGACGATTATATCAACAGCAATTACCGTACAGCAACTCTGAAAGCAGCTCGCGGAAACTTGTTTGCTTCAGACGGATCAATTTTGGCGACAACGGTGATGCGTTATGATATTTATCTTGATTTTAAAACGATAAAAGATACTGTTTACAGCAATAATATAGGCGCTCTTACAGATTCTTTGAGCAAGATGTTCGGAAAACCAAGAGCTGAATTCAGAAAAAGGTTCGACGAACAGAAGAGAAAGAAAAACCAATATTATTCTTTGGTAAAAGGTTTAGATTTTGATCAGTACGACAGAATCAGAGATTTTCCGATTTTTAAAAGAGGTAAAAATAAAGGTGGATTCATTGTTGACAGAAACTATAAAAGAGAATTGGCAACTTCAGAAATAGGTTCCGGAACAATTGGGATGGATAATGGAGAAGTAAGATCTGGTCTGGAAGGTGCTTTTTCAAAGTTTCTTACCGGAACCGACGGAAGCAGACTAGAACAAAGAGTCAATTCGTCTCAATGGAAGCCAATTGATTTCTGGAAAGTAAGCGAACCTATTGACGGGCAGGATGTTTACACTACATTAGATCTTAGAATTCAGGATATTGCACATTCGGCTTTAGAAAAACAACTGATCAATTTCGAAGCAAAACACGGAACGGTAATCGTAATGGAAGTTGAGACCGGAAAAGTGAAAGCTTTGGTTAATTTAAGACAAACAGAACCCGGAGTTTATGAAGATGCCTACAATTATGCTTTAAAAGATAATATCGAACCGGGATCTACTTTTAAAACAATTTCTCTTTTGGCAGCAATGGATGATGGTTTTATCGATGAAAATACAACTGTAGATGTAGGAAATGGAGTCTGGACGTATGCTAAACAAAGAATTTCTGATGGACATGGCGGTGGAACTTACGATATTAGTGATGTTTTAGCAAAATCCAGCAATGTAGGAACGGCAAAACTGATCACAAAATATTACGCAGAAAAGCCTCAAATTTTCCTTGATCATTTAAGAAGATGGAAATTATTCGATAAAATGGATATCGAACTTCCGGGGATAGCAAGACCCAAAATCGTAACTCCGGATAATAAAAGATGGAACGCTGCAACATTGGCTTCAATTGCGTACGGATATTCATCAAACATTAATCTTTTACAGTTGACAACCTTCTACAACGGAGTTGCCAACAAGGGGAGAATGGTAAAACCGCTATTCATTGATAAAATAATGAAAGACGGAAAAACAATTTTTGAAGCCAAAGAAGAAGTAATTGTTAAAAAAATGGCTTCTGAAAAAGCAATTCAGATGATGACCAGTGCTTTGACTAAAGCGGTAGAAAAAGGAACAGGTAGAAGTATCTTCACACCCAACCTGAAAATGGCAGGAAAGACAGGAACGGCAAGATTTGAATACTGGCTTCCTGGTCCAATGAAATACAGAGCATCATTCGCAGGATTTTATCCGGCAGATAATCCGAAATATACGTGTTACGTGATGATTAGCGAGCCCAACACGGCAAAAGGGTTTTACGGAGGAACAGTTTCTGCGCCGGTTTTTAAAGAAATTGCCGGAAAAACTTTCCTGAAAACACCACAGAATGTTGAAAAAGAAATGCTTGTAGACAGAAAGGTAAACCTTAATAAAATGGTGGAGCCGAATGTAAAAGTAGCAGTCAACAATAAGCAAATGCCAAGTGTAGTTGGGTTAATCGGTAAAAACGTAATCCCGCAATTGGAAAATTTAGGCTATCGTGTAGACTTCAAAGGAGTCGGTAGAATCAAAGAGCAATTCCCGCTTGAAGGGACGACGATAAGCAAAAACCAGAGAATATATTTGTCTCTGCAGAATTAAAAAAGAGAGTTCCAAAGGGACGATTTAATAAAGAATAGGATGAAATCCTATTAAAAAAGTAAGCAATGCAATTAATTGAATTATTAAACAGAATTCCAGTTTTAGAAATCCACGGTAAAAACGATCGTGAAGTTTCTGCTTTGGTTTTCGACAGCAGAAAGGTTACCGAAGATTCACTTTACGTTGCTGTAATAGGAACGGTTGCAGACGGACATTCATTTATTGCATCGTCTATTGAAAAAGGCGCAAAAACCATTGTTTGCGAAGAATTACCGGAAAATTTAGATCAAAATATCACCTACATCAAAGTAAAAGATTCATCTAAAACTTTAGGGCAATTAGCTTCTAATTTCTATGGGAATCCTTCTGAAAAATTAAAGTTAATTGGAGTTACCGGCACCAATGGAAAAACCTCAGTTTCTACTTTGCTTTTTGATGTGTTTAAAAATTTAGGCTATAATTCAGCGTTGCTTTCTACAGTTGAAATAAGAGTTGGGGATGAAATAATTCCTGCAACACACACAACTCCGGATGTAATTACGATCAATCAGATCTTAGCTAAAGCGGTAGAATCAGGTTGTGAATTTGCCTTTATGGAAGTGAGTTCACACGGAATTTCTCAAAATAGAACTGAAGGTTTACATTTCAAAATTGCAGGATTTACGAATCTTACACACGATCATTTAGATTATCATAAAACGTTTGATGAATATTTAAAAACGAAAAAAAGGTTTTTTGATGAGTTGAATGATGATGCTATTGCAATCACAAATGTTGATGATAAAAACGGCAATGTGATGCTGCAAAATACCAAAGCAAAGAAAAAATCTTATGCTTTGAAAACAATGGCAGATTATCACGGAAGAACTTTGGAAGTTGATTTTAACGGAATGCTGTTAAATTTCAATGGAAAAGAATTCTGGACAACCTTAACAGGGAAATTCAATGTCTACAATTTGCTTTTGGTCTTCGGAATTGCTTCTGAATTAGGCTTCCAGCAGGAAGAAATTCTTCAGGCAATCAGTATTTTGAAAAGGGTTTCCGGAAGGTTTGAAACGTTCAAATCTGATGGTGGAATTTTCTTTATTATTGATTATGCACACACACCGGACGCACTCGAAAATGTTTTAGACAGCGTAAACGATATCAGAACGAAAAACGAAAGACTGATTACGGTTTTCGGTTGTGGAGGCGACAGAGATCACTCAAAGAGACCTGAAATGGGAAATATTGCCACAAAGAAATCAACCTTGGCAATCATCACTTCAGATAATCCGCGAACAGAAGATCCGACTGTGATTATAAAAGAAATTGAGGCGGGTGTTGAGCCACAAAACTTCAGCAAGTATACTTCAATTCCGGACAGAAGAGAAGCGATAAAAATGGCAATAAAGTTTGCCGAGCCAAAAGATATTATTGTCGTAGCCGGAAAAGGTCACGAAAATTATCAGGAAATCAATGGGGTGAAACATCATTTTGATGACAAAGAAGTAATTAATGAGCTTTGGAAGCTCATGAGTAAATAAAATTTATAATCGATAATTGATCAATGTTAATTGATTTTATCATTCATCAATAATCATTTATCATTTATAAAAAAGTAAAAAATGTTATACTACTTATACGAATATTTAACGAGCCAAGGCATCCACATTCCGGGAATGGGAATGTTGAGGTACATTTCGTTTCGCGCAGGGATGGCTGTTTTGCTTTCATTGACGATTGCCCTCGTTTATGGAAAAAGCATCATCAATTACCTGAGAGGAAAACAGATGGGCGAGTTAGTTCGTGATTTAGGATTAGACGGACAAAAACAAAAAGAAGGAACGCCTACAATGGGAGGTTTCATCATTATTATTGCGACTTTAATTCCGGTTTTACTGTTTACAAGAATTACCAATATTTATATTGTTCTTTTGATCGTAACGGTAATCTGGATGGGTGCAATTGGTTTTATAGATGATTATTTAAAGAAAATAAAGAAAAATAAAGACGGATTAAGCGGAAAATTCAAAATTGTAGGACAGGTCGGTTTAGGGCTAATTGTCGGAGTTACAATGTATTTTCATCCCGATATTACGGTTAAAAGAAAATATGCCGATGCAAAAGTAGTCAACAGAAATAACGTTGAACAAAACTTTATGCCGACAGAAAAAATTACTGTTTCTACCGTTCCTTTTACCAAAAATAATGAGTTCGATTACAGTGGAATTTTATTTTGGATGAATGATAAAGATGCCCACGAATGGGCATGGATTGTTTTTATTCCTATCGTTATTTTCATTGTAACAGCCGTTTCAAATGGAGCAAATATTACCGACGGAATAGACGGGCTCGCCGCAGGAACGAGCACCATTATTCTTCTGGCGCTTGCGTTTTTTGCATACGTTTCCGGGAATATCATTTTTGCAGATTATCTCAATATTATGTTCCTCCCGAATATGGGTGAAACTACCATTTTTGCCGTCGCAATGGTCGGTGCAGTAATCGGGTTTTTCTGGTACAATACCTATCCGGCGCAGGTTTTTATGGGAGATACCGGAAGTTTGATGTTGGGCGGCGTGATTGCTGTTTTAGCGGTTGTTTTAAGAAAAGAACTGATGATTCCTGTGCTTTGCGGGATTTTCTTAATCGAAAATATCTCAGTAATGCTGCAGGTGGTTGTCTTTAAATACAGAAAAAGAAAATATGGGCTGGAACATGCCCAAAATAATAGATTGTTTAAAATGTCTCCGCTTCATCATCATTATCAGAAAGACGGTTTTCACGAAAGTAAAATCGTTAACAGGATGATTATCATTGGGGTTATGTTGGCAATTGTATGTCTCATTACATTGAAGATGAGATAAATGTAAAAAGTAAGAATGTATTAACGTATTAATGATTTTGTAAATGCAGGATACATGAATACAATGTACATAAATACAAAAAAGATATGAAAATAGTTGTTTTAGGAGGTGGCGAAAGCGGTTGTGGTGCTGCTTACTTGGTTAAGAAAAAAGGTTTGGAAGTATTTCTTTCAGACAAAGGAGCCATTAAGGATCACTATAAACAATTTCTTACAGAAAATGACATTGAGTTTGAAGAGGAAAACCACGATGAAGAAAGAATTTTAAATGCTGATTGGATTGTAAAAAGCCCGGGTATTCCCAAAAAAGCAGAAATGATCAATAAAATTCATGAGAAAGGAATCAGGCTTTCTTCTGAAATTGAGTTTGCTTCAGAGTTTACCGATGCCAAAATCATTGCCATCACAGGAAGCAATGGTAAAACAACGACTACTTCTTTGATCTATTATATCCTGAAAAATGACGGATTAAATGTAGGTTTAGGCGGAAATATAGGCTACAGCTTTGCAAAACAGGTTGCCGATGAAAACCACGAATATTATGTTTTGGAAGTAAGTTCTTTCCAGTTGGATGATATTCAGAATTTCAGACCGTATATTTCTTTATTGTTGAATCTGTCGAAAGATCATTTGGATCAGTACAATTACAACTACGAAGAATATGCTTTAGCGAAGTTCAGAATTGCTGAAAATCAGGAGAATGACAATTTTTTCATCTACAATAAAGATGATGAAATGAGCAAAAATATTCTTGAAAAATTTGAAATTAAAGCGAAAATGATCCCTTTTTCAACAAATGAAAGATTGTCTGAAGGAGGTTTTGTGGAAGAAGATAAAATTGTGGTAAAACTGAAAGAGGAATTCTCAATGAAAGTTGATGAATTGTCTTTGTTAGGAAATCATAATGTGGCCAACAGCTTAGCGGCTTCAATTGCTGGTAAGATATTGGAAATCAATAATGAAAGTATCAGAAATTCATTGATGACTTTTCAGGCGGTGGAGCACAGATTGGAGCTTGTTACAGAAATTGAAGGGGTAAAATACATCAACGACAGCAAAGCAACCAATGTAAATGCAACTTATTATGCCCTAGAAAGCATGAAAAACCCTACAGTTTGGATTGTCGGAGGTTTAGACAAAGGAAATGACTATACCGAAATTGAGGATTTAGTTAAAAGAAAAGTAAAAGCAATTGTTTGTTTAGGGGTTGATAATCAGAAGATTATCGACTTCTTCAAAAACAAAAAAGAATTTATTTACAGCACTTCAAGTATGAAAGATGCGGTAGAAATCTCAAAATCATTAGTAAAAAGTGGTGATACGGTTTTACTTTCACCTTGCTGTGCAAGTTTTGATCTTTTCAAAAGCTATGAAGACAGAGGTCGTCAGTTTAAAGAGCAAGTGCTAAAAAATTAAGAATTAACAATGAATAGTTAAAATGATTTTCATTCTTAATTTTTCATTATTCATTAAATAATATGAACGAACAGAATATAGAAAGCAGATTCGAATTTCTAAAGGGCGACAAAGTACTTTGGATGGTCATTCTTGTGATCTCCATTTTCTCAATTTTCCCGGTATATTCTGCGAGTTCAAACCTTGAATATATTGTAAATAACGGGACCACAACAGGTCACGTGATGAAGCATATGTTCTTTGTGGTTTTAGGTTTGGCAATCATGCGATTGGTAGGAACTGTAAAGTATGAATACATGGGAAAACTCAGTAGCATTATGTTGGGTTTAATGATTATCCTCTTGATTGTCACAATGTTTACGGGGCAAACCATTGATGGGGCAAGTGCCTCAAGATGGCTGAAGATTCCCGGAACACCGATTTCATTCCAACCGTCATCTTTTGCATTTTTAATGTTGATTATTTATCTGTGCAGATATTTAACCAAGAAAATTACCAGAGAAAGGCTTCCGATTGAAAATGTAATGTACATTTTCGGGCCGATTTTGCTGGTTTTTGTATTGGTTGCAAAAGATAATGGTTCTACTGCGTTGATGATTTTAATGGTTTCAGTAATTGTTTTGATTATCGGGCAACTGCACTGGAAATACATTGCAGGGTTTATCTCTGCATCATTTGTTGCCATTGCATTGTTTTTATTAATTGCTTTAAATACCAATATGATTGGCGGAAACCGTGTTCACACATGGATGAGCCGTATCGAAACATTCACATCAAGCAAAGCAAAATCTGCTGATGTTGATGATGAAAGTGTAAAAGCAAAAAATTATCAGGTAATGCAGGCAAAAGCCGCCATCGTTCATGGTGGAATTACCGGAATGGGACCAGGAAAATCTGCGTTAAAGCAAATGCTTCCTCAATCAGCTTCAGACTTTATTTTTGCTGTAATTGTTGAAGAATATGGTTTAATAGGAGCCGGATTTTTGATCAGTATGTATCTTATTATGATTGTCAGGATTGTAATGATTGCCAGTAAAATGCCTGCATTTTTCGGCTCGTTGCTTGTGCTCAGTCTCGGGGTAATGATTTTCATACAATTAGCGGTAAATATTGCCGTTGCTGTGAATCTTATTCCGGTTACAGGACAGCCCTTGCCATTGATTAGTTACGGAGGAACATCGATGCTGGTAACTTACATGCAGCTCGGAATTATTTTAAATATTAGCTCAAGAATCCAGATATATGATGAAGAAGGAATGGGCAAAAAACAAAGTATTGTCGAGATAAACGACATTGCATAAATATAAATGATAATGCATAATTGATTTTCATATCGCTTATCAATCATTATTTGTCAATAATAAAAAGTATGAACAAAAAACTAAAAGTATTGTTATCAGGCGGCGGAACAGGAGGGCACATCTTCCCGGCAATCGCTATTGCAGACGAGATCAAAAAAAGATTTCCTGATGCTGAGTTTTTGTTCATTGGAGCCAACGGAAAAATGGAAATGGAAAAAGTTCCGCAAGCGGGCTACAAAATAGAAGGAATTGACATTGCAGGAATCGACAGAGGAAATATGTTATCGAATTTAGGGTTGCCTTTCAAGATTTTGAAAAGTTTATCTAAATCTAAAAGAATAATTAAAAATTTCGCTCCCGATTTTGCAGTAGGAACAGGAGGTTTCGCAAGCGGACCGGCTTTGTATGAAGCCAGTAAAATGGGAATTCCGATCTTTATTCAGGAACAGAATGCTCATGCAGGAGTGACGAATAAAATTTTAAGTAAAAAAGCAAAAGCTGTGTTTACTGCCTACCCAAAAGTGGAAGGCTTTCCGGCTGAAAAAATAAAGTTTTTGGGAAATCCGATTCGTGAGAATATTATTTCAGGAATGCAGGAAACTTCTTCGGCCAAAGAGAAATTAGGTTTAGATAAAAATAAACTGACCATTTTATCGGTTGGTGGTTCTTTAGGCTCAAGAACATTAAACAACGCTTGGAAAGAGAATTTAGAAAAAATAAAAGAAAAAGGGTATCAGTTAATCTGGCAAACCGGAAAGTTGGATTACAAAGAAATTGTTGATAGTTGTCAGTTGTCAGTTGATGGAGATAGTCAAAAACCCACAACTAACAACCAAATACAAATAAAGGAATTCATCAAAGATATGGAAACTGCTTATTCAGCGGCCGATGTCATTGTTTCAAGAGCGGGAGCGATTGCCATTTCAGAGTTGGCGGTAGCGCAGAAACCTGTTTTATTAATTCCTTTCCCGTTTGCAGCAGAAGATCATCAAACCAAAAATGCGATGAATCTGGTAGATAAAAGTGCAGCTAAAATGGTAAAAGATTCTGAAATGCAGGAGAAATTCTGGGATACATTATCAGAAATCTGTGAAAACGAAAATGTAAGAAAAGAAATGTCTGAAAATCTTAAATATTTTGCCAAACCCAATGCGGCAAAAGAGATTGTGGATGAGATAGTTAATCAACTGTAAAAGTATAATTGTAAAATGTATTAATGAAATCATAAATACCCTTTACATAAATACAATAATACAAGAAAAAAGAATGAACAATTTAGAAACATATCAAAATTTTTACTTCGTTGGAATCGGAGGTATCGGAATGAGTGCTTTGGCGCGCTATTTCCATGCTTCGGGCAAGAATGTTTTGGGCTACGATAAAACCAACACCAAATTGACGACAGCGTTAATGAACGAAGGAATTGATATTGTTTTTGAAGATGTCATTGATGAAAAAATTACTTCTTTACAAAAAGAAAATACATTGATAATCTACACTCCGGCGATCAAAAAGCTTGAGATTTTAGATTATTTTAATGAAAATCAGTTTGAAGTTTTAAAGCGTGCAAAAGTTTTAGGTTTAATTACCGAGAATACTGATTGCATTGCTGTTGCAGGCACGCATGGAAAGACCACAACTTCTACTTTGGTTTCGCATTTGTGCAAAGAAGCAGATTTGCCTTTCTCATGTTTCTTAGGCGGAATTTCTGAGAATTTTAAATCAAATTTTCTATATAACGGTTCGCAATATTCTGTGGTTGAAGCCGATGAATACGACAGAAGTTTCCTCAACCTTTCTCCGGATTGGGCGGTGATTACTTCTACAGATGCTGATCATCTGGATATTTATGGTGATAAAAATACGATTGAAGAAGGTTTTAAACAATTTGCAGCTTTAGTTCCGGAAGATAAACAGCTTTTTGTAAGAAAAGGAATTGAAATCGGCAGAGCACATAAAACCTATGCAGTAAACGAAGAAGCAGATTATTATTCGGATAATCTTCGTATGGATCATGATAAAATCTACTTCGATTTTCATACGCCAACTGAAACGATAAAAGATTTTGTGTGGGATGTTCCGGGAATTCATAATGTAGAAAACGCAACGGTTGCGCTGGCTATTCTTCACAATTTAGGAGTTGATTTTGAAACCTTAAAGAAAGCAATTGGCAATTTTAAAGGAATTAAGAGAAGATATACGAAGCATATTTATGCAAGTGGTAAAATTTATATTGACGATTACGCACATCATCCGACGGAAATCAATGCTGTTGTAGGTTCAATAAGAACATTTTATCCGGAAAAAAAGCTTTTGGTTGTTTTTCAGCCGCACTTATTCAGTCGCACGAGGGATTTTGCGGATGGCTTTGCTGAAAGTTTAGATAATTCTGATGAATTGATTTTGCTTGATATTTATCCTGCAAGAGAGCTTCAGGAAAATTTTGAAGGAATTACTTCAGATTGGTTATCAGAGAAAGTAAGTTTAGATAAAAAAGAAGTGTCAAATTTATCTGATGCTTTCAACAAAATAAAAGAAAAGGAATTTGATATTTTACTTACAGTCGGCGCAGGAAACATAGATACACTGTATGACCCGATTTGTGACTGGATGAATAAAATGTAAAAAGTAATAATGTATTAACGTATTAATGACCACTCATGAATACATTTTACATTAATACATGAATACAAAAAAGTATGAAAAACAAGTACAGAATTTTAAAAATTGCCATTACAGTAATCATTCTTGGGTTCCTGCTGAGTTTCTCGTTGAAGAAATTTGGGAATCAGAAGATTACGGACAATAAAATTTCTGTAAAAATGAATGAGAAAACTCCGGTTTATTTCATTGATGAAAAAGATATTCGTGAGATCGTCAATAAAGAAAACCCGTCACGGAAAGTTGGTGATTTGAATATTCCTGAACTGGAAAGAAAAATCAATGCGCTTCCGGCGGTTGACAGCGCTAATGTTTATTTAAATCTAAATGGAAAACTGAATCTGGATATTAAACAAAGAGTTCCTGTTTTCAGGCTTAATTATAATGGAAAAGATTTTTATGTAGACGAAAAAGGAACAGAATTTCCGATTTCCAGAACCTATTCTCATCCGTGCATGCTTGTGACAGGAGATGTAAAAAAAGACGAATATGAAAAGCTGGCAGATCTGGTAGATAAGATTGATAAAGATGATTTCAGCAAAAAATATTTTATTGGGATATCAAAATATAAAGACAGTTACAATCTTCTCACCAGCGAAGGAAACTATAAAGTTGAGATTGGAGATCTAGACAATATTGAATTAAAAGTAAAGGGTTTTAAAACTTTTGTTGAGAAATACTTAGTGTTTCAGGATCCTCAGAAATACAAAATGATTTCTGTAAAATATCAGAATCAAATTGTTACAACGCTGAATCCTTATTTTAAAGAAAATGACAGTATTTTAAAAGCCAGTCATAAAGATTTAGCAAAAACTCCGGTTGCAGTAGTAAAAAAAGCGACTTCAACTTCTTTAAAGCCAAAAGAAAATACAAAGCCAAAAGCGGTCGTCAAACCAAAAGAGAAAAAGATAACTCCGGAAAAGAAAACGGTCACAAAACCGAAGACTAAAGCAAAGGTTAAAATAGAATAAACAAAGAGTCCAGAAAGGACGACTTAATAAAGGATAGGATAAAATCCTATCAAATAATAAATAAGTAATTAAATCAAATCGATATACACAATGGAAAATCAAGAGTATTCAGTAGGTCTTGACATCGGGACAACCAAGATTGTCGCCATTGTCGGAAGGAGGAATGCACACGGGAAAATAGAAATTCTCGGTGTTGGGAAGGCCAAAAGTCTTGGAGTTCATAAAGGGATTGTGAATAATATTTCACAAACCATTAACTCTATAAAAGCAGCTGTGGCAGAAGCACAGTCGAGCGCAGGGGTTCCTATTCATAAGGTAACTGTAGGTATTGCAGGAAAGCACATTCGCTCATTGCAGCATTCAGATTACATTATGCGTGAGAATCCGGATAGATTCATCACAGATGATGACATCGAAGCATTAAAAGATCAGGTGAAAAAACTGGTCATGTTACCGGGTGAGGAAATTATCCATGTTCTTCCACAGGAATATAAGGTTGATTCTGAAGGAGAAATTCAGGAGCCTGTCGGAATGCACGGAAAACGTCTGGAAGCCAATTTCCATGTTGTTGTAGGACAAATGGGAAGCATCAGAAACATCGCAAGATGCGTAAGAGAAGCAGGTTTGGAGATGGAAGCGCTTACATTGGAGCCTTTAGCATCTTCTGAAGCTGTTTTAACTAAAGAAGAAAAAGAAGCAGGAGTAGCAATCGTAGACATCGGTGGTGGAACTACAGATATTGCTATTTTTAAAGATAATATCATTCGTCATACTTGCGTCATCCCTTATGGAGGCGGCATTATTACGGAAGACATCAAAGAAGGCTGTTCAATTATAGAAAAGCACGCCGAGCAATTAAAGGTGAAGTTCGGTTCTGCAGTTCCTGAGTTGGAAAAAGACAGCACATTTGTAACGATCCCGGGACTTCACGGAAGACCGGATAAAGAGATTTCTCTGAAAACTTTAGCACAAATTATCAATGCAAGAGTTGAGGAAATTTTAGAAATGGTCAATACAGAATTAAAAGCTTACGGAGCTTTTGAACAAAAGAAGAAACTGATTGCAGGAATTGTTTTGACGGGTGGTGGTTCAAATTTGAAACATCTTCGTCAGCTGGCAAACTACACGACAGGTTTCGATAGTAGAATTGGTTTTGCCAATGAATATATTGCCAACGATAAAAACCAGTATCTGAAAGGTCCCGAATTTGCAACTTCTATTGGTTTACTGATGGAAAGTTTAAAGATCAGAGATAAAAAAACGGTTGCTGTAGAAGAGGAAATTGAAATTGAGGCTGACACAAAAGTGGAGCAAAAAGAAGCACAAACGAATGCTAATGCTGAATCTCAAACTCAAACAACTCCGCAAATAGAAGAAGAATTTAAAACTCCTGTACAAACATCTAGACCTTCGAAACCAACATTCGGACAGTCGCTGATGGAAAAAGTGAAAAAATTCTTTGAAGAAGTAGAATAAAATATAAATGATGAATGATAAGCGATGAATGATCTTTCTCATCAACTATCATAGTCGATTATCAATTTAGAAAAAATTAAATATGGAAAATATAGGCACACAAGGATTTTCATTTGATCTGCCAAAAGGAAATTCTTCGATCATCAAAGTTATCGGTGTTGGTGGCGGTGGAAACAACGCCCTAAAGCACATGTACGAAAAAGGTATTCACGGGGTAGATTTCGTGATCTGTAATACCGATGCGCAAACTTTAGATAACAATCCGGTTTCAAACAAAGTTCAGTTGGGAGTTACCATTACTGAAGGTCTTGGAGCAGGTGCGGATCCTGAAGTTGGTGAAAAAGCGGCTATTGAAAGTATCGAAGACATCAAAGCGGCAATGGGGCAAAACACCAAAATGGTTTTCATCACCGCAGGAATGGGTGGTGGTACCGGAACGGGTGCGGCTCCTGTTATTGCTAAAGTTGCCAAAGATATGGGAATTCTTACGGTAGGTATCGTTACCGTTCCTTTCAGCTTTGAGGGGAAAAGAAGACTTGATCAGGCAGAATTAGGACTTGATAAATTAAGAAATAATGTTGATTCATTAATTGTGATCAACAATGATAAATTAAGACAGCAATTTGGAAATCTTGGTTTCAAACAAGGTTTTTCTAAAGCCGATGAAGTTTTAACCAACGCCGCAAAAGGCATGGCAGAGGTTATTACAGGTTACTTTGATGTAAACATTGACTTTAGAGATGCTAAATCTGTGCTTCAGAATTCCGGAACGGCATTGATGTCTACAGGAATGGCTTCTGGTGAAAACAAAGCGGAAGAAGCAGTAAGAAAAGCATTAGATTCTCCATTATTGAACGACAACAAAATTACAGGTGCTAGAAACGTGTTATTGTTGATCAGAAGCGGTGTAGAAGAAGCTACAATGGACGAAATCGGGATCATTATGGATTATATCCAGAAAGAAGCGGGTCATACGGCTGATATCATTTTCGGTGTTGGAGCGGATGAAGAATTGGGCGATGCTGTAAGCGTATTGGTGATTGCTACTGGTTTTTCTAATGATAACCAAAAGTTTTCCGGACCTACTGAGAAAATCAGAATTGGTTTGAATGATGCTTTAGATACCCCAAAAGCTTCTCCTTTCAAAACAAGAGATGAGAGAGAAGTAGCTCCTGAACAAGGATACGACTTTGGAGGTAAAAATCTTTTCAGATTAGATGATGAAGATCAGGATGTTCCGAAGTTTAAGATGTCGTCTTCTGAAAAAAAAATGATTATTGAGGATGAAGATGTAAAAACCGAAATAAAATTCTCTGATAGAGAGGAAGATACATTAGAAAGCCCGATCCAGAGCTGGAGAAACGAAGAATCGAGCAATGACGATGATGTCAATTTGTTTTCTTTTGATGATGATCCGAATGATTTAGAAATTCAGTCTTTCTCTTTCGATTTTGATAATAAAAAAGAAGAACCAAAAGAGAGTTCTTTTAACAATAATTATTCTGACGAAAAAAAGGTTGAGTTTAACTTCACCGTTAACGAACCTCTTGTTGAGCCTAAATATGATTTTGGCCAACCAAAAAATGAAATTGAAACTTCAGCTGTGATTGAGAAAGTTGAAGAGAAAATTCAAAGAGTTGAAACATTCTATCAAACTCCCGAACAGCCTAAAGCTGAAGAAAAACCTGTTGTTGAAAAAAGAGTAGAAATTGAAACAACAAGACATACAGAATCTGAATTCACTTTTGTGAATAAGCCTGCTGATCAGGAAAGAGTAGTAGAGAGAAGAAACAAGCTGAAAGAATTCAATTCTCGTTACCAAAATTTCGATCACGTGAATGAATTTGAATCTGTACCTGCTTTCAAGAGAAAGAATATTTCAATTGACGGTACCAATGCATCAGATCAAAATATCAATACCTATTTGTCTGATAACAACGGAAACATGCAGATCAGAGAAAACAGATTTTTAAATAAAGACGTAGATTAATTGCTACTAGCAGTTGGCTTCTGGCAAATGGCTTTTAAAGCCATATTAGTAAAGCCAATAGCCAATAGCCAACTGCCAATAGCTAAAAGCATAAACTATGAGTTTAGAACTTACAATTAGCGAAGCAATAAAAACAGCAATGAGAGCTAAAGACAGAGTAGCTTTAGATTCTCTTCGTGCTGTAAAATCTCAGATATTATTGCTGAAAACCGAGGCTTTAGGAGCTGAAGTTTCATCTGAGCAGGAAATTGCGATTTTACAGAGAATGATCAAACAGCGTAAAGATTCTTACGAGCAGTTTACCGCTCAGGGAAGAAACGATTTGGCAGAAGTAGAAGAAGCTCAGATGAAAGTCATTGAGAAATTTTTACCTGCACAATTGTCTTCTGAAGAATTAGAAGCAGAGATCAAGCAGATTATTTCAGAAACTGGCGCCGAATCGATTAAAGATTTAGGAAAAGTAATGGGATTAGCTTCAAAAAACTTAGCCGGAAAATCTGACGGGAAAAGTATTTCCGAGATGGCTAAGAAATTACTTTCGTAGTTGGTTGTTGACCGTTAGTGGTTGGTACTTTTAATACTATCAACTGACAACTAAAACTCATCAACTATTTAAAAACGGATATTCAACCTTTGCATATCGATTTGATTAACGAAGCCCGAAACTTTATGTTTCGGGCTTCATTTATTGTAAATCCTTTATCAATGTTTTTTAATGAATTCTAAAAACCGAGGACAAAACAGAGATAAAGGTGAGGGAATTACATTGTTATCAGATTACTCTGATATCTTGAAAGATTGATTTAATAAAGTTTTTTTCATGGAAATCGTTTTTAGAATCATTTCAAATTTAGCAAATAAAATTTAATATAGATGATTTTTATTTAAATATTAATTAAAATTATTATGGTATTCTTATATGTTGCTGAAAATTAATTTTGTTTATTAAAAGCTTTGATAGTTTTTATAAATTGTAAATACATGCAGAATTGTGTAAATTTGTAGACACTTAAAAAAAATAAGAAATGTATCCAACAGATTTAGTAATGCCTATGAAGGCTGAGCTTACAGATAAAGGTTTCGAAGATTTGGCAACTCCTGCTCAGGTAGAAGATGCTTTAAAGCAATCAGGAACTACTCTTTTAGTAATCAATTCGGTATGTGGTTGTGCAGCTGGAGCAGCAAGACCGGGAGTGGTTTACTCTCTGACTGGCGAAAAAAAACCAGACCATTTGACTACAGTTTTTGCTGGTTTCGATAAAGAAGCAGTAGAAGCAGCTAGAAAACATTTGGCACCATTTCCTCCAAGCTCACCATGTGTAGCACTTTTCAAAGACGGAGAATTGGTTCATATGCTTGAAAGACACCATATTGAAGGAAATCCTGCAGGAGCAATTGCTGCAAACTTACAGGCAGCTTACGACGAGTATTGCTAATCCTTTAAGAATTAAAAAAATAATATGGAAACCATTGCAAATTTGTGATGGTTTTTTTGTTTAAATCATTCGCTGAAAATTCAAATATTATTATATTTGTCAGAATGGCAACGAAAGCACTTTTCAATACGGTGGTCAATTGGTTTATCCGTCAAAGGATAGATCAGATCCAGCATTTTATGGATCATCCTATCGATACACAGAAGGGAATTCTGTTTTCTCAATTATTCCATGCAGAAGACACGGAATACGGTAAGAAGTATGGGTTTAATTCTATCTCAAGTTATCAGGATTTTAAAAATAAAGTTCCGATTGTTACGTATGAGGAATTTGAGCCGTATGTGGAACGGGCAAGACAAGGTCACAAAGACGTAAGCTGGCCCGGTTACATTAAGCATTTTGCAAAATCTTCGGGAACCACTAATGCCAAAAGCAAATTTATCCCTATTTCAGCAGAAAGTCTGGAATACTGCCACTTAAAAGCAGGAAAAGACATGGTTTCAATCTATGCCAATAATCATCCTGAAAATCAACTCTTTACCAATAAAAATTTACGTCTCGGCGGAAGCTCCGAATTGTATGCTGATTTTAACACGAAGTTTGGCGATCTCTCTGCTATTTTGATTGATAATCTTCCTTTTTGGGTTGAAATTACCACAACACCGAGCAAAAAAGTTTCGTTGATGGGAGAGTGGGAAAGTAAGCTTAACGCCATTGTTTCTGAAGTGAAAAACGAAGATGTAGGAAGTATTTTAGGTGTTCCTAGCTGGATGATGGTGCTTTTGCAGAGAGTTTTAAAGGAAACAGATGTGAAAAATGTTTCTGAACTTTGGCCAAACCTGGAAGTGTTCTTTCATGGCGGAATCAGTTTTAAACCTTATAAAGAGCAATACAAACCGATTATCGGGAAAGATATCAATTACTATGAAATCTATAATGCTTCTGAAGGCTTTTTCGGAATTCAGGACAGATCAAATAGTGATGAAATGCTTCTGATGCTCGATTACGGAATCTTCTATGAATTTATTCCCATGGATCAGTTTCACCATTCCAACCCGAAAGTGGTGAGCCTGGAAGGAGTTGAGGTAGGAAAAAACTATGCAATGGTGATTACAACCAATGGCGGACTTTGGAGATATTTAATTGGGGATACAGTCGTTTTCACATCAACGAGCCCATTCAGAATAAAAATTACGGGTCGTACAAAACATTATATCAATGCTTTTGGTGAAGAACTGATGATTACGAATGTAGAATCGGCTTTAACGAAAGCTTGCCAGGAAACGAATGCCTCCGTAAAAGATTTTACCGGAGCTCCGATTTTCATGAAAGAAAATGAAAGCGGTGCCCACGAATGGATTTTTGAATTTAGTGAACATCCCGAAAATCTCGATTTGTTTACTGATATTTTTGATAAGCACCTGAAATGCATCAATTCGGATTACGAGGCTAAAAGATATAATAATATTACGCTGAAAAAACCTGTCGTGCATATTGCAAGACCCAACCTTTTCTACTGCTGGCTTGAATCTAAAGGTAAACTGGGCGGGCAGAACAAAGTGCCGAGGCTTAGTAATGACAGAGAATATATAGATCCTTTACTGGAGCTTAATAGAGCATAAAAAAACCGCAGAAATTTCTGCGGTTTTTAATTTATTTAAGATCTTCCTTAATTTTTTTAGCACCGTCTTCTACTTTCTGAGCACCTTTTGCAGCTGCATCTTTAATGTCTTTACCTGCTTTGTTGATGTCTTCTTTTGCTTTTTGAGCTGTATTGTCGATCTTATCACTCGCATTATCTACGGTGTTTTGAATATCGTTTTTGGCTTTATCTACTTTCGAAGAATCGATCAATCCGGTACCGATTTCTGTTGTTGTCGTTGTCGTTACAGATCCGTCAGGATTTTCTGTTTTTTCAGTGGTTGTTGACTTTGTACATGCAACAAATAGTGTAGAAACTACAATTGCTGATAAAATGTGTTTTTTCATTGTGTATATTTTTTTGTAATGAATTGTTTGAATTGCAAAAGAAGAAAATTTGTTTGCAATAAAAATCTGTTTTAAGTATAAATTAATTTTAATTATTCCTGTTTAGGTTCTGTTGTCTTTTCAGAAGCTTTTAATTTTTTCTCGGCCTCAGCTTTCTTTTTATTTTCTTTTTCAAGCGCTTCAGTAATTCTTTTTTCTTCCTGTTGCAATTTTAAGGCCTCTTTTAAAGAATCCTGATATTTCTGTGAAGACATTCTTATTTGTCTCGCAATATCTACTGATGTTGCGCCCGGAGAAAAAGAATCTATTGCTGTGGTATCGTATTTTATTTTTAATACCTGATCGTTGCTGGTAACAGGTTCACGTTGAGAACAGGCAACCGATAATAAAGATGAAATTACAGTAGCAAAAATTACATTTTTCATGCGACTAATTTAGTAGAAATTCAGCAATTACAGGATAGTGATCTGATAATTTTACCGAATAATCTACCTTATAGCTTTTGGGAACAAGGCTGCTTGATGCAAAAATATAATCTATTCTCAGTGGGAATTTATAATCGTGAAAGCTTGTAGAGCTTCCATTTCCGGCTTCTACAAAAGCATCATCTAGGTTTTTACCCAAATTGTAGTATTCCCAGGAATTAGGAACCGAATTAAAATCTCCTGCAAGAATCACCGGGTAAGGTGAATGATCAACTACTTTTCTTATTTTTCTCACCTGATCTTCATGCGTTCGGAAGGTAGGAATCAGTCTTGAAAATAACGCTTCCATTTTATTATTTTCCTTTTTGCCAGAATTGTCATCTTCTATTCCGATCATGTTTTTATTGAGTCTGAAAGGTTCCAGATAAACATTTACAACTCTTACGATTTTACCATTAATATCGATATCTGCATAGAAAGAATTGCCTTTGGAAGCATCATTAATTAAATCTCCCTGTCTTAGAATTTTATGTTTTGTTTTTAGTATAACCGAAGGATATTTTACCAGATCGCTCCTAAGCGCTTTATTAGTGTCTTTTTCCTGAACCAGAATAATATCGGCATTTTGATCTTCAATATATTTTTTTACATTATCCCAACCCAGACTTCCATATTTCACGTTGTATGTGAGAACTTTTATATCTGTCTTGGCGGTCTCAATATTGCTGTTTTGAGGTGAAAAATTAACCCATCGTCTTACAGGGTTATAGAAAATAAATGTTGAAAGAATAAAGATGACGGCAATTTTCTTCTTCTTAATAATCCAGATAAGCGTAAAAAAGAGATGGGCAAAAATTAAATAAGGAAAGCTCAGCGAAAGAAGATTGAGTTTACTGAAGTAGTTGGGGCTTATCCATGCATTTGCAAATGTGCTGATTAACAGTGCTAAAACTCCTAAATGGATAATAAGTAAAAAAGGAAACCGCTTCATGAAACTCAAATATTTCTTGAGCAACAAAAATTCTGCCAATCAGTGTTTTATGAAGACTGAGATTGCTTTTAATCAATTTTAAAAGTGGCGATTACCGGAAAATGATCAGAAAGATGCACGCTACGGTCAATTTGATAGCTTACTGGTTTTATAGATTCTGAAGTAAAGATATAGTCTATTCTTAACGGATATTTATAGTCATGAAAGCTTGTTCCGCTGCCTCTTCCTACTTCGTAAAAAGCATCTTTTAGACCCTCTGAAGTTTTGTAATATTCGTAAGAGTTGGGAACAGAATTAAAATCTCCTGCCACAATTACGGGATACGGAGAACTGTCGATACTTTCTCTGATGATTTGTACTTGTTCCTGATGTGATTTAAAAGTAGGAATTAATCTTTTAATTACATTTTTTACTTTAGTTTCGTCTTCACCGCTATTTCCGTTAAGTTTTACCATACTTTTTACCACGCCGAAAGATTCTAAATGAACGTTGATGACACGATAGGTTTTACCTTTAATTTCAAGGTCTATTTGCTCGCACTGCGCGGTAATGTCTCCATTAAAAAGATTTTCAAAAAGATTTTTGCGGGAAACAATTTTATAATTCGTGTATAAAGAATTAATCGGAATAGTGTTCTTTCCTGTGAGGTTTTTAAGCTCTAAATCACCTGCTCCATATTCCTGGATGAAAACCAAATCAGCTTTTTGAGCATTAATATATTCCTGTATCTCCTCTTTACCAAAAGTACCCCCTTTTATGTTAAAAGTAACAATTTTTAAGTTCGCTGTTTCCTTGCTTTCAGAAGAGTAATTAACCCATCTTTTTACAGGATTCAGAAAAAATAATCCTAAAAACATAAAGACGAATGCTCTTTTTTTCCAAATCAAAATCCAGAAGAATGTGAGTAACACATATCCGGCAATCAAAATAGGAAAACCTAAAGACAGTAAATTAAACCACGGGAAAATTTTCGGTGGAATATAAGCATTCAGTAAAACTCCTGTTAACAGAAATAATAGCCCTAAATGTAGTATGAGAAGTATTAATCGGAAAATTTTCACAATATATTATTTGAATCTGTATAAGTGCTTTTTCCAGATCATAGCTAAAATGAAACCAACAATTGCGCCACCAACGTGAGCTAAGTGAGCAATTCCGCCAACATTTCCTGTAACGCCTAAAACAACAGAACCAACTATAATTATGGGTAGTAAATATTTTACCTTTACTGGAACCGGAATAAACATAATTCCGATTTTTGCTTCAGGATACAAAGTTGCAAATGCGGCAATAACACCGAAGATTGCTCCAGATGCACCTACCATTCGTCCAAAAATAATTGGGTTTATCTGATCATTAATCAATTCTTGAACCTTTAATGAAACTTGAGCATTCACAAAACTTTCTGGATCAGCAACATATCCTTGTATGTCAAACCCTAAATTACTTAATTGAGAATAGGCATCTTGATATTCTACAAAATTCCATAAGTTAAAAAGAAAAAATGCTCCTAATCCACTTAAAAAATAAAGAATTAAATATTTTTTGGCTCCCAGACTTTGCTCTAAAATAGGACCAAAACTGAACAGAGTAAACATATTGAAAAGAATATGCATAGGACTTCCATGCATGAACATATGTGTAATAATTTGCCATGATTTAAATTGTGGTGATAAAGGAAAATACGCAGCCAAATAAAAATCAAGCTGTGGTATTACCAATGCTGCAATATAAACTACAATATTTATTATAATGATATTTCGGGTAATTGGCGGTATATTATTAAACATCTACTTAAAATTTATTTTTAAAATCATTAAACGGAACTTCATAAAAACATCTTTTTCCGTTAGGTAAAAATTCAGGGAACCCCAAAGCTGTAAAGTCTTTGATGAGCTGTTCGGCATCTATTTTATAAATAAAATCGAAACGGGATTTCGACTGCATTTTATTCCATTGGTTCTGGTAAAACTGCATAAACTCTTCCTCAGTTTTATATTCTAAAACGTCAAAAAGATTCTCCAGAAACTTCATCACCTGAGATTCTTTCAAACCTTCCGGAACGGCATCAATTCTTAAAACACTTTCATGAGCAATGCTCATTTCAAACCCCAATTCGGGAAGATATTTTTTGATTGATTTGTATTTGCTCTTTTCAATCTCATTCATATGATATTCGAGTGAGAACAAAAGAGACTGGCTATTTGTGGTTTTCTTTGATTTGTTATTGATTTCTGTCACCACAAGGCGGTGCATTCTACCCAAATCGAGCATCAAAGTGCGGTCTCCTTTATTGAAAAGCCAATATCCGTTGGGAAGCCTCATCAAATCTTCATCAAAATCTTCATCTTCAAACAGGTTTATTTTTGAAGGCTCAGCAGAAATATTCTGATGATACATTTCCGCAAGATTATGAATTTCAGTTTTTGATGTTGTTCTTTCTTCCAAAAAGGGGTTGTAATCTCGGTCTACGATGATTTCAGGCATTTTTAGATTTCCCGTATTGTTGCTTTTGCTCGGAAAGCTTTTTTGCATAATCGCATCAATCTGCGGATCTCTTTCGAAATCTAGACTTGGTGCAATATTGTAAATTCCTAAAGAACGCTTTATTGTCGAACGAAGCAGAGCAAAAATAAGATGCTCGTCCTCAAATTTTACTTCCGTTTTTTGCGGATGAATATTGACATCAATTTTTTCAGGATCTAATTCCAGGAAAAGAAAAAATGTAGGAATATATCCGGGCATTAGCAATCCGTCGAAGGCTTCCTGAACAGCCTTGTTGAAATACGGACTTTTAAAAAATCTTCCGTTTACAAAAAGGAATTGTTCGCCACGGGTTTTCTTGGCTCCTTCAGGCTTTGCCACAAAACCATGAAGCTTACACCAAATGATATCTTCTTTTATGGGAATCAATTGCGGATGAAGTTTTCTGCCAAAAATATCGACAATTCGCTGCATCTGCGTTCCTTTTCTCAGCTTAAAAACCGGATCGTCATCATGAAAAAGAGAAAACTCTAATCCTTCATGAGCCAGCGCAACACGCTGAAATTCGTCAATGACATGACGAAATTCTATATTATTATTTTTAAGAAATTTTCTTCTTGCAGGAACATTGTAGAAAAGGTTTTTAACTAAAAAATTAGAACCTTCCGAAGTCTGCACCGGTTCCTGAAACTGGAAAACTCCACCTTCAATGTAGATATTGGTTCCTAAAGCGGCATCTTTAAGCTTAGTTTTCAGTTCAACCTGAGAAACGGCTGCAATAGAAGCCAAAGCTTCACCACGGAAACCTTTGGTTGCAATTTTAAATATATCTTCAGTTCCTCGTATTTTTGATGTGGCATGCCTTTCAAAAGACATTCTCGCATCAGTTTCAGACATTCCTTTTCCGTCGTCAACAACCTGAATAAGGTTTTTTCCGGCGTCTCTTATAATCAGCTCTATTTTTGAAGCCCCGGCATCAATAGAGTTCTCCAAAAGTTCTTTTACAATAGATGCAGGACGCTGCACCACCTCACCGGCTGCGATTTGGTTGGCTACATGATCGGGTAAAAGCTGAATAATATCTGACATAAATGAGTAATGAACTTACAAAAATAGGCAAAGCAAATAAGATTTTAAATAATAAACCGATGAATTAAGATTAAGTTATCCCTAACTTTTACACAATTTCACTAAAAAAAAGTCCATGCCTGAAAAACCAGGCAAGGACTCCAAACTAAGTATATACAATTTGTGCTGCTATTTTTTAATGAATTTTTACATCATTTTTTCTTCTAAGACCAGTTTTGATTTTTCAGGTCTTTGCTGTTTTACCACAACTTCGCCATTTCCATGTATTCTGTCATATAAATAAGCCATTAGATTGGGTTTATTATAGATTTTCGAATATCTGTAGTTTGTGTAAAAGTGTCTCAGATGAATTTTATAAAGATCATATCCGATAACGACCACCAAACAGGCACTTATTACATAGAATACACTGAATTCAAGATAATAATATGTCAAACCTGAAAATACGGCTCCTGTAACATACGCCAACATTACACTAGATAAAAGCTTGGCTCTTGCGATCAACTCAGGATTTTTTCTATATTTTTTGTGCGTAAACATAGACATCAAAATTCCCAAGTCGGTTGTTGTTCCGGTAAGATGCGTAGTTTTTACCAAAAAGTTTGAAATACTTGCCGTTAAACCATTTTGTAAACCGGTTGCAAAAAGCATTAAGGCAACCAGATATTCGGCTTCTTCCAATGTTTTCTGGTAGAAAAACTGACCATAGATTCCGACTGTCAAAAGGCATAATATTTCCAGAACAATCGGCATTGCATGGGCAAAATATTTACTTTTTTTGTTGAAATTGATAACAAAAAAGTTGGCGGTAAAACTACCGAAGAAGAATAAGAAGATCCAGGCACCTACAACGGCAACCTGATTCCAGTTTCCTTTGCTTATTTCTGCTGCAAAAACAGCATAATGTCCCGTTACGTTTGACGTAAATGAGAGAAATATCAATAGAGATGCTATATTTATAGTTCCTGCCGTAAAAGCAGTCAGCGTCCCCAGTTTTATGTTGTCTCCCAACGTCCTGCTGTTACTATAATTTCTTAACATTTTACTTAAATTTTAAAATAGTTTACATTTAAAAGCATTACACTTCTACAAAAACTTCTGCCAGCCTGCCTTTTTCCGGCATAAATTCCGGAGTTCCGAATACCATTTCATAAGAAGTCAATTCTTTACATTTTTTGATGTAAGGATTTAGATCAAATTTTCCTTTTGTATTTTTATTTTTAAGGGAAGGCGAGTAGTACGCTTCTGTAATTCCTTCAGCTTTCACATAATTGTTGAATGCTCTCTGGAAGCTTCCTGAAAAGACATCACAAACAATTTTGTGAACCAAATGCGGATATTTATTAACAATAATTCCGTAGGCATCGCAAAATTCCTGCGTTCTTATTTTGCTGAAAATGGTAGATTTTGTAGTAAAGAGAAGATCTCTGATAGAATCTCCCATGTCGTAACCTGATACCAATAAAATTTTGTACTGCGTATCGTTTTCTTCTGCGTTTTTCTCTTTTAAAACTCTTTTTAAAATATTCAGAGACTCAAGAGAATAATCCGTTGCTATTAAAATGGTTTTGATCATATCTTTAGATTTAGTTGTGTAACATCTTTTTGATGATACAAAACTATACCTGCCAAATTAAAAGCTCTTTGGAAAGAAATTAAAATGTAATTAAAGAGATTAAAATGAGATTAGAATTTCATTTTAAAAATGCTTCTTTTTGAAGCTAAGATAGGTTTTCTTCTTTCTGAGTACCGTAAATAGTAGGAAAACGCATTTGTACGGTCGTTCCCTGATTTTCGTGAGAACTTACCAACAGTTCACCATTGTGCATTCTCACAATATTTCTGGCAAGAGGAAGACCGATGCCGTACCCTTCATAATTTCGCGTATTGGAAGCCCGGAAAAAAGGATCGTAAATTTTATTCATTTCAGATTCAGGAATCCCGATCCCGTTGTCTTTGATGATAATATAAAGGTCTGTATCTGTAGCGCCCAAAGAAACTTTTACCTGCTGATGATTAGAATATTTACAGCCGTTATTGATGATATTGGCAACCGCTAAATGAAGAAGCTGCTCATTACCCTGAACTTTCAGTTTTTTAGGATTATCAGGAAGCATACTGATGTCGAGATAGATATTGTTTCGGGAATCAATTCTTCTTAAAGTTTCGATAACATCCCATAAAAGCTGGTCGATTCTTACTTTATCGATTTTCTGAATTCTACCGTCAAATCCGGTTTGTGCAATCAGTAAAAGTGCTTTTATTTTTTTATCAAGCTTTTCGGCTTCATCTAAAATAATTTCAAGCGTTTCTTTGTATTCTTCAGCAGTTCGGTTGATAGAAAGTGCAACATCGGCTTCGCCCATAATCGAAGTAAGTGGTGTTCTGAGCTCGTGGGATACATTTCCAATCAAATGATTCTGAGTTTCAAAAGAAGTCTCGATTCTTGTCAGCATGGTGTTGAACGTTTCAACCAATTCATTTAATTCTTTATTATCGGGTTGAGGTTCAAGTCTTAAATGCAGGTTTTCGGAACTGATTTCTTTTACTTTTCCGGTGATCTTTAAAATCGGTTTAAATAAAGTTTTAGACAAATAAAAAGAGAAAATCATGCTGAAAAATATCGAAAGAATCATACACGTGATCAGTGTTCTTTTCAAAAATCCTAGATAATGAACGACGTAATGGTTTTTTGCAGAAGCGATTGCGATATAATCTTTGTTTTGATATTTAAACGTCTGTCCGATATAATAAAATTCAGAATCGTTGTAATTGGCTTCTCCAGATCTGATGATATTTTTAAAAAAAGTATCCGGAATATGTACTTCGTGTGAAATTTTTTTGAAATTAGAATCTGTAGGAATTGCAAAAACATAGTCTCTTTCCATCGGAAGTTCTTCGTCATTTCTGCTGTTGAGAATATAATTTTCGGGAAGATCGAGACGTTCTTTGCTTTTTTCGATCTGCACAATGGTGGTGGTACGGATTTTTAGCAATTCATAAAACCTCTGATGCGAAAAATTAACAATAGAAAAGTACACCGATCCGCCAAAAATCAGAATAACGGTTGTAAAAACAACCATCAAAAGCACCATTGTTTTGGTTTGATTGGTAATGACTCTATTGAACATTTTCTAAGGTTTTTTTAAAACATATCCCATTCCTATTACCGTATGGATGAGCTTTTTATCTTCCTGGTTATCGATTTTCTTTCGCAAATAATTTACGTAAACATCCACCACATTGGTTCCTAATTCGTAATTGACTCCCCAAACGGCATCTAAAATTTCAGCTCTTGAGATCACTTTTTCGGGGTTATTGAGGAAATACATCAGGAGTTTGTATTCTGTGGAGGTTAAAGAAACTTCTTCACCTGCGCGAGTGACTTTTTTGGTGTAATCATTCACAATTAAATCTGAAATCTGAAAAACATGCTTGTTATCAATTTCGTTTTCTGTTTCGTCTGGAGTGTTTATTGGGTTACTTCTTCGAAGCAAAGATTTTACACGGGCAACTAGTTCGATAAATTTAAAAGGTTTTACAAGATAGTCATCACCACCGTTTTCTAAACCTAAAACAATATTCTCGGAAGTTCCCAATGCCGTTAAAAAAAGAATAGGAACGTTTTTATTGGTTTTTCTGATTTCTTTGCAGACATCCAACCCGTTCATTTCGGGCAGCATAATATCGAGAATGACCAAATCGAAATCGTTTTCCTGCACCAAGCTTACACCGGTGCGGCCGTCGAATGCTACAGAAATTTCATATCCTTTTTCCTGAAGTCCTTTTTTAATAAAAGAGACTACGCTGGTTTCATCTTCAATCAGAACAATTTTTTTCATAAAAAGTAGTGAACTTCACAAAAATAGGAAAAAGATTATAAACTGAAGGTTCTGGTTTTTCATTTCAATTCAACAAAAAAGACGAATGTAGAATTCGCCTTTGGTTATATATGGAAATGTGTTTTTTAAAATGATATAATTGTAGGATTTAAAATCCTGTTTTGAGGTTGTATTTATAATTAAAACGATCCTCAGACATAAAAATGAAGACGAAAAAATCAAATAGTGCAATCAATGCAGGAATAAAAGTCCAGAAAAAAATAAGATATAATATTCCCTTACCATTTTGTCCCAAATAAAATCTGTGAATGCCCAATCCTCCTAAAAACAGAGCAAACATGGCTGTTGTAAATTTTGATTTCATAGCTTTAAACTCTAGATAATATTTCGTTCTTTTTATTTTCAAATTCTTCAGGAGAAATTATTCCGTTTTCCATTAAGCCTTTTAGTTTTTGTAAAAGAGCAAAAGGATCTTCGTTTTCTATTAATAATGGTTGAGATTGCTGGAATTGTTGATGAGGGGTAATAATTGGTGTTGTATTATTTACTGTAACCCCACCTCCTGCAGAAGCTCTTCTTGCCTCCAAATCTTTCTCTCTTCTTACATTTCTCATTTGTTCTTCAATTTCCTGTGCATATTGATAGAGTTTTCTTGCCTGTGTTTTAGGAAGATAATCCATCATATTGGTGAAGTTTTTTGTAGTTCGCATCATAAAAGTAGCACCCAAAATTCCTTCTTTAATGTGGCAATCTGCAACATCTACCCAACTATAATCCTGAAAATCCATAGATAAACCGAAGGTTTTAGGTCTGCAGAAAATTATTCTCCTGTTGGTAAGCGCAATGCAGTCCGGAGATAAATTTAAAGCAGGTTTCTTTTGTACAGCGATATATTCTACAACTTCCTGTGAAGTGAGAAGCCCATTGATTCTTTCCAAGAGTTTTTCAACAGCTTTTGGATCCTGCTCTTCGTTTAAAAATTGCTTTAAATTCATATCAATTATTTTTAGTTATTTGAATATCCTTGTAATAAATATATCCTGTTGTTCCTGTTTTTTGGATTTGAACTTTTATCCAGCTGTCTTTTTTTTCAATTTCAATTAAAGTAGTGCCTTGTCTTATTTTTTCAACAACATCAAAACGAAAACCGGGACCTTTCCGAACATCAATAGTCTCTGCTTTTAATTGGCTCATCAATTTATGAGGAGTTGAAGAAGTCTTTGAGTTTGTTTTTTTTGAAGAAGTACTATTGGTACTTTTCTTTGGGGTTTTACTTTTTTTGTTTGATGATGAATAGGAAAGATTTCTTTCTGAGGAACCTCCGCTACACACGCCACAAGTTCCTCCTGCTCCACAATGACCACACCTGGAACAATTGGAACATGCTGTACAATAAGCAGAGCCGGTACATCTTCCTTTGTGACCATTATTTTCATCTCTTGAAAAATAAAGCGAAGTGAAAGCGATCAATATGATTCCAAAAAATAATAATAAAATTTTTTTCATGTTAGTTGTAATTTTCTAATGTTTTCAGAAGCTCTGTCTTGTAATTATATATTTCGTCCAGATTATTAAGTAAAATCTTTTCTCCGGCATCTTTTCCGTTGTGAAATGTTTCCAGATATTTATTTGCAGTATTAAAATGCAATCTGCAAAGTGGTTTTCTATTATTATCATCCAGCAGAATTCCGAAATAGGATAAAGTATCTCTGTGTGCAATTCTAGCAGATGGAATTTTTTCTCTCAAAATAGCTTTCACAATCTGAAATCCTTCCAGTTCTTCTTCTGTAGTTACAATTTTAGAATCGTTATTTTCGTCAATCGGCTG